>BNJU01003470.1_pt1 | contig 615265 bp, 611 predicted proteins | sample 8539281 | NCBI WGS metagenome assembly BNJU01 (sample SAMD00202456, study PRJDB9452) | human saliva metagenome | isolation source: human saliva | place: Japan | reverse complement strand
CAGTTACGTATTGCTTGCTCCAGCCAGGGATTGATCGCGGCGACTATGCGGTAGCGCGACAGGGCCGTGTCGTAGTGGCTCGCTGCCGCGGCACGGTTTCCAGCCAGGGAGATGAGGAAGATCGAGCCGAGCCACAGGGAGATGATGGTGACCAGGGCGCAGGGCACCCCGACCGATCGCCAGGAGCCGACGACGCCGCTTGAGGCGGGCCTCGCGCCGCCTGGGGTCCTCGGGGGCCGGGGAGGAGGTGTCGTCCTTCGGGTCCGCGTTCTGCAGGTAGTCGACCTCCTGCTCCGAGGGGGCACCGGCTGCCCCTGGCGCGCCCGGGGCATTCTGTGCGCCGTCGGCAGCGCCGGGCTGCATCCCGCTACTCCCCTGTCCGGGGAACTCGCCGGGGATGTGTCCTATCGTCATCATCGTCCCCTTCCCATGAGAAGACGCAGGCGACGGTCGGCTCGCATGAGGTCGAGGATCTCCCACAGCAGCAGACCGAAGGCGATGAGTCCCAGTGGCCAGGTCAGGTACACCCGGGCGTTGGTCTTGGCCCGCCCGTCGGAGGTGACGGCCTCGATGTCGAGGTTGGTGAACTTGCTCGTCGGGTCATCCCCCGAGCCGCCGGTGCGGTGGAAGTAGGGCAGCCCCAGGTCCTTGGCCACCTTCTGGAGCTCGTCGGCGTCGATCTTCGACACCCCGGGCTGCCCGCCCTGGCCGTCGGTGATGTAGTCGGACTCGGGTGTGCTCGCCGGTGGACGGCGAGCCGTCGTAGCTGCGCATCTTGCCGCCCTCGGTCGAGCCGTAGCCCAGCACCGCGCCGCCGTCGACGAGCCCGGCCAGGGACTGCCAGGAGATGCCGGCGTTGTCGGCCGCCTGAGCGCCGCGGCCGTTGTCGGTGGCCTCCCCGTCGGAGAAGATGTAGACGAGGCGGATGTCCTTGGGGTCGGACTGGCGGGCCTGCGCCAGCGTCAGCCCCAGCATCGGAAGCGCCACCTCCAGCGAGGAGCCGGTGGCGTGGCCTGAGACCTCCTGCTTGAAGGAGCCGATCCAGGCGTCGACGGCGTTGGTGTCGTGAGTCAGCGGCAGCTCCCGGGCCGCGGTGTTGTCCAGGGCGATGATGGAGAAGCGCGAGTCCGGGAAGGCCTCGCGGATGGCCCGCATATCCGCGCGCACGCCGTCGAGCCTGGTGGAGGCCGACTGGTCGACGCCGTCGGGCCCCTTGCCCTGGTAGTCCTCCGCGGCCATGGAGCCGGTGCGGTCCACCACCATGTAGATCTCCACGTTGGAGACGCTGATCGCCTCGCTGCCGCGGATCGCCGGCCCCGCCAGCGCCAGCACGATGACGACGACGATGGCCAGGCGCCTCCACCAGGCCCGGCGCGCGGCCGGCTCGGCATCGTCACGGACCAGGCGGCGTCGGGAGACGACGAGCAGCCCCGTCAGGGCGGCCGCCAGGAGCAGGACGAGGAGCCACCAGGTGACCGGGATGAACGCGAAGTCCCCGATGATTGGAACCGGCTTCATGCTCGCCTCCAGGTAGTCAGTCCCAGGTAGCCCAGAAGCACCAGTGAGAGCGTGATGACGAGCCGCTGGGGGACGTCGGTGCGACGGGTCTGCTTGCGGCCCCCGAGCGCGGAGACCTCGGTCTTCTCCAGCTCCTTGACGATCTGCCCGCCGGTGCCGGAGTCCTCGACGTCGTAGAAGCGCCCCTTGCCCTGCTCCTCGGTGACGGTCTTGAGCTCCTCACGGGACTCCTCGGGAGTCTTGTCGAGCAGGTTCTGGTAGGGCTGGTCCTCGTCGGCGCCGTAGATGGAGAACAGACGGATCTTGCGCTCGGCCAGGAGCTTGGCCGCATCGGGCAGGGGGTAGATCTGCTCGTTGTCAGGGTCGATGACCTGGTTGTCGGTGGCCAGGATGATGGAACGGGAGCGCTCCAGGCCCTGGTTGTCGAAGGCCTGGGCGCAGGAGGCGAGCCCGTCACCGGCCAGGGAGGAGCCGTTGATGCTGGTGTTCACCGTGCCACCGAAGGCCTCCTGGTAGGCGAGCTGCTGCTTGTAGGTGACGTTCTCAGGGTCGATGTCCAGCACGTCGCCCAGCTCGGTGAGCTGGTCACGCAGCAGCTCATAGTCGTCCGTGAGCGGCACGATGGTCTGCGCGGCCGAGTTCCAGGCCACGATCCCCACCCTCTCGCCGTCGAAGTCCTCCAGGATCTCGGAGAAGGTCGTCAGGACCGAGGAGTCGATCCTGACCATCGACGTCGATACGTCCAGGCACAGGACGATGTCACGGTTGGCCAGGGCGTCGGAGCGCTCGATGACGCGCACGGGCCGACCGGCGATGGCGGCGGCGCTCACCAGACCCGAGACCAGCATGACCGCCAGGAGCGCGTGCAGCCAGCGCTGGGCCCGGATGCGCTTGCGCACCGCAGGCAGCTGGAACAGGCTCGCCGAGTTGGCCAGACGGCGGGGCAGCTCGACGGCCTGATCCTCGCCCGTCCGGCTCCAGGGCATCCTGGAGCGCTTGGGCGCCTTGGAGGAGGAGCCCAGGCCGGAGCGGCGGTCAATGATGAAGACTCGCGATGATCGCCGCGGCGGCGATGACAAGGAGGACGATGAACAACCAGAGCATCACCATCGGGTGACCACCTCCCTGGCGTGGGTGAGGGCCTCCTGCGCGGCGGCCTGCGGCTCACGGTCGAAGGAGGGCTGCTCCCACACGGCGAGCAGCTCTCCGACGTGGCCCAGTGGGTTGATGTCCAGGGGACGGCCCGCCGCACGCACGCTGCGCCGGCGCTCCTCCACCGAGCTCGGCCCGGCGGTCGCGGCCATGTCGAGGATCTCCGAGACCGTGGCGGTGGTGATCCTCCCCGCTGCGGGGCCTCGGCGAAGCCGCGCAGCAGCGCGGCCAGCTCAGGTGCAGCTCGCGCAGGTCCAGATCGCCGGCGTCCCAGCGCTGGGAGATCTCAGCAAGACGCTCACCCCACTGGCGGCGCTCACGGGGCGCCATGGGGATGTCTCCGAACTCCTGGGAGATGTCGCGGCGGGTCACCAGGAAGGTCCGCAGCAGCCAGGCGGTCACCAGCAACAGGCCGACGATCATGACGATGACCATCCATATCGGCATGAGAACCGGAGGCATGATCTGCATGGGGTCACCGCCTCCCTCTGGCCACGGCGGCGCGCTCACGCTGGAGGAGCTCGGCGATGGAGTCGATGAGCGTCTCCTCGAGGAGACGACGCCGTACTCAGAGTGCCGGGCGTCGAGCACCTGCTCGACGCTGGTGCGCCACTGCTCGCGCACCACGGCCGCCTGAGCGGCCAGGTAGGAGTCCGCGCGCAGGAAGGCGGGGATCTCGAAGGGCAGGTCGATGTCCCGCCCGCGGCCGCCGTCCGGGCGCAGTGGGTCATCGTCCTCGATCTGGACGACGATCATCTCGTGCTGGATCGACAGGCGCCGCAGCCAGGTCGCGGCATCGGGGCCGGGGTGGGCGGTGTCGGTGATGAGGATGACCAGGCTGCGTCGGCGGTGCCAGGTGCTCACCCGCTCCATGAGGCGCGGCAGGCTGGAGGGAGGGGCCCCGGGGGCCAGCTCGTAGACGCCGGGCGCCCCCTCGACGGGAGCGTCGAGGTCCTCGAAGGTGCGGGCCAGCAGCGCCAGCAGGGTCTCCACGTGCTTGGCCCCGGAACGGGCCGGGCGCGAGGTCATCCGGCCGGCGTCACCGGCCACGAGCGCCACCGAGTCCCCCCGCATCCGGGCCAGGTAGGCGAAGACCTCCGCCACTCCCAGGGCCAGGTCGCGCTTGTCCTCACCCGAGGGGGTCATCGCCGCCATGGTCCGGCCGGTGTCCACGGCCAGCACCATGGGCATCATGGACTCACGCTGGTAGCGCTTGATGACCGGCTGCCCCAGACGGGCCGAGGACTTCCAGTCGATGTCGGAGATGTCGTCGCCGGGCCGGTAGAAGGACATGTCGTCGAAGTCCTGCCCGCGCCCGACGAACACCGACTTGTGGCGCCCGTCGAGCAGCCCCGTGGCGCGGCGCAGGGTCGGCAGGCTCAGAGCCGCGCGCAGACGCTCGATCCGCGAACCGCGCCGGCCCTCGCCGGAATCGGACTCGGGCGCCCCGGGAGCGCCATGTACCTCCGTGCTCATCGCTGTGCTGGTCCCCACCGGGCTCAGGGCGTGGGGACGGCCGCGAAGATGGCGTCGATGATCGCCTCGGGCGCGACTCCGTCGGCCAGGGCGTCATAGGTGAGCACCAGCCGGTGGCGCAGCACTCCGTGGCGCAGCAGGCGGACGTCGTCGGGGATGACGTAGGTGCGCCCCTCCTGGAGGGCGACGGCCTGGGCCACCTTCATGAGCGCGATGCCGCCACGAGGGGAGGCCCCCACCCGCACCTGACGGTCCAGGCCGGGCACGGGCCGCGGGCCCCCACCGCGGGAGGTGTTGATGAGGGCGACGATGTACTGCTTGATGACGGGATCGACGTAGACCCGCTCGGCGGCCCGCTGGAGCCACTCGACGTCGTCGGTGGAGATGGGGCGCCCGGTCACGGGCTGGTCGAAGGTCCCGTTGGAGATGCGGTCCAGGACGTCGGCCTCCTCCGAGGGCCGCGGGTAGGTGAGCACCTCCTTCATGAGGAAGCGGTCCATCTGCGCCTCGGGCAGGACGTAGGTGCCCTCCTCCTCGATGGGGTTCTGGGTGGCCAGGACCATGAAGGGGTGGGGCAGCGGGTAGACGACGCCGCCGATGGAGGTCTGACGCTCCTGCATGGCCTCGAGCATGGCCGACTGGGTCTTGGCGCTGGAGCGGTTGATCTCATCGAGCAGGACGATGTTGGCGTGGACCGGCCCCAGCTGGGTGGTCATCTCGCCGGTGGAGGAGTTGAGGATCTGGGTGCCCACGATGTCGTTGGGCATGAGGTCGGGCGTGCACTGGATGCGCCGGAAGGAGCCGGAGACGGCCGAGGCCAGCGTCTGGGCGGCGGTGGTCTTGGCCAGGCCCGGCACCGACTCCAGCAGGATGTGACCACTGGACATGAGAGCGGTCACCAGGGCCGTGCGCAGCTGCTCCTGACCGACGACGCGCTGGGAGAAGATGTTGGCCACGGACTGTCAGCAGCTCGGCGGCGCGCTCCACGTCGGCATCCCCGGCGCCTCGACGGCTGGAGGCGGCCTTGCCTCGCGGCGCAGCGCCTCACGGGAGGGCAGGGGGCCGGTGTCAACCTTCTCCTCGGCCGGCGCCGCCGGGCCGGAGGGGTAGCCGGGAACCGTCATCCTGGATGACGCGGTCGGCGCGGAGCGGGCCCCGGCGGCCTGCGGGTCGATCTGAGGAGGGACCGAGGGCGGCTGCTGCGCCGAGGCCGCAGCGCCCTGCCCCGCGGAGGAGCCGGTGGGCTGACCGGCCTGTCGGGCCGCCGGCTGGCCCGCTGGCTGCTGACTGACCGTACTGCTGGCCACTGCCCCAGCCACCCGGCTGACTGCCGGGTTGGGCGCGGTGCTCGGGCTGCATGCTCATGGTTCTCCTCGCTCAGTTCTGGCTTGATTCCTCGCGCCACGTGCTCGCGCCTGGATAGGCAACGCATTGGCAGGCTATACGAGCCGGGGCCACCTGGGGCACGAGCGACGGGGAAGTCCTCCCACAGCCCGGAGAGCCTCCACTTTTTCACCGGATTTCGCGCCACTTTGAAGGAAATGTGAGACGAGTCGTCATGAGGGCGGCCGCCCCTGGGGTCAGAGCTGGCCGAGGTTCACCCGGCTCCCGGCCAGGCTCAGCCGGAGCCCATCACTGGTGACGATGACGCTGGTCGGGCGCAGCCCCGGCGGCAGGGACTTCGCCGGGACCGTGATCTGCGGGGAGTCCAGCCCGATATAGCTGAGCATGCTGTCCTGGCCCGTGGCGACGTCGACGCCCAGATCGTTCCCACCCATCCGGGTGGAGGTGATGGTCAGGATCAGGCTGCCGTCGGAGCCCAGCGACGGGGTGATCTCCGCCTCACCGCTCAGACCGAGCAGGGACATCGAGGCCTGGATGGATCCCGGATCCTGCGCGCTGGTCCCAGTGCGCTTGGCCTGGAGGGTGACGCCCTTGAGCTTGGGGTGCGATACCGCGGCGAGCTCGCCCACCTGCTGCCAGCTGATGGTGCCCGACGCCGCCACCGTGTCGGTCTGATAGGGCTTGTGCAGGCTGATGTGGCTGAGGTCGACGTCGACGTCGCTGAGCGTGACCGAGGCGTTTCCCTGGCTCTTGGAGGTGATCGTCAGGCTCGAGGAGTCCACGCTCAGGCTGTCCAGTGAGCCGCCGATAACCTGACGCAGGAGGATTCCCTTGGTGGCGATCCGGGCGTCCGGGTTGAGCCCCGGCAGGGCGGAGCGGACGGCGGCGTCGACCTGCCCGCGCACGAGGTACTCCGCCCCGACGGCCCCGGCGCTCAGGATGACGACGAGCACCACCAGGACCACCAGCCACCGTCGCGCGTGACGCCGTCTGGCAGGGACGGGGACGGTTGCCGTCTGAGAGCTTCCCTGCGAGGAGTCCTCGACGAGCCGGTCCTCGAGGAAGTCGCCCTCCTCGGGATCGTTCGCCAGGACCTCGTCGAGGAGCGCCCGGTTGGGGAACTCCTTGCCCGCGACATCCGCCTTCGCTCGGGGCGAGTCCGCGTCGCCCCGGTGACTCCTCACTGCTCGCGTCACGTCATCGCCTCGGCGCCGACGGCGAGCTCTGGGCCACCGGGGCGGTGCTCACCGAGCGCTCGGCCGTCTGGTCTGCGGGGGCCTGGTTGGCGGCCAGCTCCTCGTCAAGCATGTAGAGGTCCTCGGCGGTGACCATGAGGGTGGACACGGCGTGCTCCACCAGGGCGGTACGCCGGTTGGAGGCGGCTCCGGCCACGCGGCCGCCGCGCAGCCCGCGCACCCCCACCCGGTCGAGCTTCTCGCAGACGTTGTCGAGCTTGCGGTTGAACTTGGTCAGCGGCCAGCCCAGGCGCGCCGCGGCCGCCGCGGAGGAGGGGATCTCGGCGGCCCCGGTCCCGGCCCGTTTGAGCACCGGCTCGGACAGCGCCAGGACGAGCAGCAGCTGGGAGCGGGTCATCGGAGTCACCCCGATGGTGGTCTGGCCGGAGGACTGACGCACGCCGTCGATCCCGGAGAAACGGTCCTCCCCGGAGGTGATGAGGTTGATCTCGTAGGTGGTCGGACCGGCGGAGAAGGTGAGGATGACCCGGGGGAAGACCAGCGGCATGCGGGCGCCGGGGGCCAGCCGGGACTGGACCAGCCCCTCGCCGTCGGTCAGGGTGGCCGACAACCGCGACCCCTCGTTGGCGATCCACCAGAGGTTCTCGGAGTGGGCGAAGACCAGGAAGCGGCGGTGGAGGTAGGGGTTGTCGTCAATATCGAGGTCTCCGCCTCGACCGATGACGAAGGTGTCGGCCGGGGCGACCCGGTAAATCTCTCCGGAGAAGTCCAGGACGAGCTCGTCGGGCTGCTCAGGACTGACCTCCGGCATCTCCGTCCATGTCAGGTCGCTCATGAATTCTCCTTCCACAGTCCCGGTGCATGATCGGCACCCGGGTCCAGTCTCGCCGAGAACCCGGATCCGCACCTGCGAAGCACGACCACTCGGACAGTGACCTCAGCCACGACGGAACCTCAGCCACGACGGCGGATCGATACGGAGCGTCACCCCGTCGCCGACATCCATGAGATCGCCCATGAAGACCGGCGTCGGCATTCCCGACCCCAGCAGGACCGGCGTCGCACCGGGGCGAGCCAGGACCGTGCCATTGGACGAGCCCAGGTCCTGGGCCAGGATGCTCCACCCCGAGGTCGTGAGCATGAGGTGGGAGCGCGAGACCATGTGCTGCGGGCTGGCCACCGCGACCAGGGCCACGATGTGCGGATCGCCGCCGGCCTGCACCTGGGGGGCGCGTCCGATGACGACGTCGCCGGCGACCTCGACGGCGGCGCCGGTCGACAGGGTCAGCGTGGCCAGAGCCGGCCGGCGCACGTAGGAGAACACTCCCGTCAGGGGCTGGGAGCAGATCAGGCACTCCCGGAGCTCGGGAGGACTGGCGTGCCCCTGGGGGCAGATCGAGGCCCGCACGGGGGCGCCGCGATCAGCGCCGCCTCGGAGGCGGAGACGACCTCCGTGTTGGGCAGGGCCTCCAGGGCTGGGGCTCCCGGACGGGCTGGGGCTGCTTGCTCTTGGAGTTGTCCGGTGCGGTGGGGGTGTTGGCCGTCGGACTGCCGCCCGAGCTCGCCGAGGGGGCGGTGGGGCCCGGTGGGCGCCGCGCCGCCGACGCCCCGAGCCGGGCTCCGGCTCGGGGTAGTCCGGGAACGGGCTCACGTCGCCGGCGTCCAGGTCCCTCCACGGCGGCCTCAGTGGGCTCAGTGGCCTCAGGGTCTCCGCGTGCGGCTGCTCCGGGAGGGCTCGAAGGGGTCGTCGGGGTCCTCCCAGACCCCCGTCTCCAGCAGGTCGGGAGCCGAGTCCGCGGAACTGTCGGGCTCGGCAGGGAGAGGCAGCCTCGGGCAGGAGAGGCCGGGGCGGGAGCCCCAGCCTGGCAGAGAGGCAGCCGGGGCGGGAGAAGGCACCTGCAAGAGCTCCGGGGCCGCCTCCTGGGGCGAGGCCCGGAGACCGGGGCGATCGGGACGATCGGTTGGAGCAGCGTGGTCTCGTCACTGGGCTCGGCCGGGACGATACCGGTGGGACTCCGACGCCATGGACCGCAGCTCCGAGCGCCGCAGCGCTGCACCCGGCGAGGCCGCGGCGGCCTGCGGGAGGACGCACTAGGGGGTCACCGGGGCGGCCGGCCCCACCGTCGGCAGGTAGGTGCCACCCAGGGCCTGCAGGACCCGCAGGCCCGTCTCCACGGAGACGCCACCGGGCTCATCGCCGTCAGCCGGGTTGATGACGGCGGTCCCGTCAACGCCGTCGACCCGCAAAGCGCCGTCCGACAGACGCGTCAGCCCCTCGGGCAGCGGAACCCGCTCACGTGGCAGGGAGACAGAGGGAACCGGAGAGACTGTCACTGCGCCCCTGACTGCTCGCGTCACCGGGGGTGGAACGCGCGCCCTCAACGGAGGAGTCGGCACCTGAAGGGAGTCCACGACGACGGCGGTGGTGTTGTCATGCCCGCCGCCCTCCAGGGAGGCGGCCACGAGGAGCTCGGCCGTGCGCTGCGCCGTGCAGCCGGCCGCCAGCACCGTGGCGATGGCCTCGTCGTCGAGCTCGTCACTGAGCCCGTCGGAGCAGATGAGGAACCGGTCCCCGGCGGCCACCGGAACGGTGTAGAGGTCCGGGACGCCGGAGTCGGCGATACCTCCGCCCAGCGCCCGGGTGACGATGTTGCGGCGGGGGTCGCGGCGCGCCTGCTCGGGGGTGAGCTCACCGGTCTCGATGAGAATCTGGACCCGGGAGTGGTCGCGGGTGACCTGGGAGAGCATGTTGTCGCGCAGCAGGTAGACCCGGGCGTCCCCGATGTTGAAGATGACCCAGGTCGGACGCGTCACCCCCTGCTCGTCGGCCACCCAGGCCAGGATGACGCCGGCGATCGTGGCGCCGGGCAGGTAGGCGGCGTGGGACGGGATCGCGATGATCGCCTCCTGCGCGGCCACCACCGCACGAACCACCGTGTCGACGTCGGTGACGGTGGCCCCGGCCAGCGAGTAGAGGGAGTCGAGGGCCACCTGCGTGGCCATACGGCCGGCGGCGTGCCCGCCCATGCCGTCGACGACGACGAAGGCCGGAGCGATGGCGAGGTAGCCGTCCTCGTTGATCGTCCGCAGGCGCCCCACGTCAGTGGCCGCACCGACAACGACCTCCGAGGCCCTGATGCCGCCCTCACCGCGGATCACGATGGCATCGGCATCAGCACGAACGTGCTCGGTCATCGGCTCCCTTTCCCCTGCGTCGCATGCACTCCCCTAGTAAACCCCAGCACCCCGTCCGGAACCACCGCGCCACCGCCCCGATTTCACCATGTGGGAGCTCGCACCGAGTCGGAGGCCGGCGACGCCGGCTCCCGCGGTACCCGCCGACCGGATCTCCTCCGACGCCATCACCGGCGGGAATCCGCCGTTGTCAGACACTGACGGGCTGCGGCCGTGACCCGTCAGGCAGTCAGAGTCGCGGTGTCCTCAGGTAGTCTTCCAGCGTGGCCGGCTGACCGACCCACATGCCGCCGAGAGGGTACTGCGTTCCCTGACTCGGTATCACGGGCGGCCCGACACCCGACCCACGACGGCCCCAGGTGCCGGTCACAACCTGGACCGACGTCGTTTTCCCGACCCTCGAAGGACCCAGCATGTCTCAGGCCAAGGACGAGCTTGTCGCGCGAGCGCAGGATCCCAATGCAGAGTTGGAGACCCTCCACCAGCTGGCGCAGAACTACCCCGGCCTGCGCCCCTACATTGCCGCCAACCCACGCACCTATCCCGCCCTCCTGGAGTGGCTGGGAACCCTGGGAGACCCCGCGGTCGATGCAGCCCTGGCCTCTCGCGACAGCCAGCCCCAGTCGGCGCCGTCGGCGCAGTCATCGCCTCGGCTGGCGGTGGTCTCGCCCCCCGGCGCCCAGCCGAGCGCGCCGTCGGCCAGGTCCTCCGAGGCGCCCACGCAGGTGACCCTGCCCCGTTCCCTCCAGCCGGGCAGCGCAGTCTCCGGCGCCTCCGCGATCTCCGGGACATCGGCGATCTCCGCCGCCAGCTCGAGGAGCGCCCAGAGCGCACCGAGCGCCTTCAACACGGCCGGTGCGAACACGCAGGTTGACGGCTTCCAGGCCGCGGGTGCCCCGACCGTCTCCGTCCCCACGTCCCACCCCGCCCCAGGCGATGGCCTCCCAGTCACCGGCTCGGCCGGTTCAGCCCTGCCCTGCAGCAGACCTTCCAGCAGTCCGCGAACGTCTCTCAGGCGCAGAGCCCGGTCATTCCGACTCCCGTGCAGCAGGCCCCCTGCAGTGACCGGCGACGACGGCGTCTTCGGCGTCGGCACCGAGGACGACGACCTCGAGCCCCCTCCTCCTTCCTGACCTCCAACCGCATCCTGCTCATCCTGGCGCTCCTGGTGGCCACCGTCCTGGTCTTCCTGGCGACCTGGTACCTCTCCGGGGGCAGCGACAAGGGCTCGGCCGCCGACTCGGGCACCGAGGCCCCGGCCGACTCCGGCCAGGCTGCGGCTCGAGGACGCGCCTCCCCGGCCTCCCCAGTCCGCCTCCCCAAGGCCTCGGCCACCCCTGAGCGCCTCGGCGACGCCCGCGCTCAAGGCACCGGCACCCCAAGAGGCTCAGGAGCTGTCCGGCTTCGACGCCCCCAGCGGCAACATCAGCTGCACCCTGAACGACAACACCCTCACCTGCGTCATCAACGAGCACGCCAAGGTCGATTCCTGTGATTCCTCGAAGCCGCTGACGGTCACGATCGACACGGACGGGAAGTCCAGCCAGAGCTGCGGGTCGCCCTTCACCACCAAGGGTGTCAGCCTCAGTTACGGTTCCTCGGCCAAGCACTCCACCTTCGCCTGCAAGTCAACCGATCAAAGGCATGCACTGCTGGAGCCAGGTCACCGGCAAGGGCTTCATCCTCAGCCGCGACAGCGTCGTCGACACCCACGGCGGCAACTGATCGCTCTTACCCGAGGTCGGAGCCCCGCCCGCCGGGGCTCCGACCCGTTCTATTTCCTCTTCCTCTTCACCTCATCTCCCAGCAGCGCACGACGTCCGATATGGCCACCTCCTACCGAACGATCCTCATCCACCCCGGTGCCCGCTCCTTCACGAGCGCCGGGCTCATCGCCCGTTTCCCCATGTCCATGGTGGGGATCTCCACGATCCTGGCGGTCGAGGAGCTCTACGGCTCCTACACGGCCGCGGGCCTGGTCAGCGCCGCGAACTTCGTGGCCACGGCCATCGGGGCGCCGATCCTGGCCCGCTGCGTCGACCGCTACGGCCAGTCGCGGGTCATGCTGCCCGCGGTACTCGTGTCGTCCTTGAGCCTGGTGGGGCTGGCCGTCGCCGCCGCCGTGCACGCGCACCTGGGGATCCTGGCCGCCCTGTCGGCCCTGGCCGGGGGCCTGGCCGGTTCCATGGGCTCACTGGTGCGGGCGCGCTGGACGGCGATGCTCACCCGCCCCGAGGAGATTCACGCGGCCTTCTCCCTGGAGGCGGCCCTGGACGAGGTGGCCTTCATCCTCGGCCCGGTGCTGGCCACGGCCCTGTGCACGACGCCGTTCCTGCCGGTGACCTCGGGCTGGGTGTGCTGCGTGGTGATGCAGCTGTTCGGGGGGCTGTGGTTCCTCGGCCAGCGCGCCACCGAGCCCGCGCCGCACCCGGCTCGGCCCCGACGCACCACCGAGGCAGACGAGCAGTCGGATCAGACCGCGGCGCACCCACCGGTGATGCGCTACGGCGCCATGGTGTCCATCGCCATCGTCTTCCTCATCCTGGGGGCCCTGTTCGGGGCCAACGACGTCGCCGCGGTCGCCTTCGCCACCGAGGCCGGGCACAAGTCCGCCTCGGGCCTGGTCCTGGCGGTGTGGGGCGTGGGCTCCTTCGGCGCAGCCCTCCTCTACGGCTCACGCACGTGGGGGTGGCCGCTGTGGAAGCAGCTCATGGCCGGGCTGGTGGGGCTTGCCGTGGGGGCCTCGACCTTCGGTTTCGCACCGAGCCTGGTGGTGCTGTCCGTCCTGGCGCTCCTGACGGGACTGGCCATCGCCCCCACCCTGACCAGCGGCAACAACATCGTGCAGGTGACGGTGGCCCCTCCCAGCTGACCGAGGGCCTGGCCTGGGTGAGCACGGCGCTCAACATCGGGGTCTCGATCGGTTCCCTGCTGGCGGGGCAGGCCACCGACGCCGGCGGCTCGCGCGCCGGGTACCTGGCGGTGGCCGCCTTCGCCTGGGGCGCCGTCGTGGTTGGTGTCCTGGGGCTGCCCGCGCTCAGGCGGGCACGGACCAGCGGCTCTCTGGGCGGTCACTGAGCGACATCGGCGGGCGGCTCGATTCCCAGCGTTCTTGGTGCCTCTTCTACACTCAGCACGATGCCGATCGCAGGAAATCCACAACACGTCTCCCGTCCCTCCCAGTCGGGCACCGGCCCCACGGGACACCCCGGCCGCTGGGAGCGGGACGCCTGCCGCCCGGCCTCCGCGGCTGGTGGCGGCTGCGCGCGCCGTCGTCTCAGCGCCCGTCGTCGCCATTCTAGGGTGGCTGGCCCTGCTGGTGCCCGCCTACTGGTCCCTGGTGGATGACACCGGCCAGTGGCTGTTCAGCTGGACTCCTTCGTCTACTACGAGGCCGTCCGTCAGTGGCTCGACGGCGGGGACCTCTACAGCTGGTACGCCAACCCGGCCCAGCATCTGTGGCCCTTCACCTACACGCCCCTGGCGGCCTGGGTGATCGCGCCACTGACCTGGATGTCGTACCAGTCGGCCACCGTGCTGCTGATCGTGGCCACGCCGCTGTGCGCCGCGGTGACCGCCCTACGCGGTTCTCAGGCAGCTGGCTGTCGCGCCCCGGATGGCACGCACCCTGGCACCGTGGCTGGCGCTCATCGGGGTCATCGCCCCTGGAGCCCTTCCCCAAGACCATGGAGTACGCGCAGGTCAACGCCATTCTCATGGCGCTGGTGGCCGTGGACCTGTTCCTGGTTCCCGAGCGCTCGCGCTGGCGCGGGGCCCTCAGCGGCCTGGCCGCCGCGATCAGCTGACGCCGGCGGTCGCGATCCTGGTGCTCCTGGCGCGCCGGGAGTGGCGGGCGGCGGCCACCATGGCGGGCAGCGCCGTCGGGCTGACGCTCCTGGCCGCCCTGGCGGCCCCCGCCGAGTCCTGGGAGTTCTTCACCTCGGCCATGTGGGATCCGGGGCGCGCCGGTTTCGCTGACTACTCGGGCAATCAGAACCTCAAGGGCGCGATCGCCCGGGGGCTGCCGGAGTCCGCCTGGAACCTCACCTGGGCGGCCTGCTCCCTGCTCGCCGTGGTGGCGGCCTGGTTCCTGTGCCGCCGGCTGGACCGGTTGCGGGGAGCCGGCGACGCGGCCGAAGGTCCCGGGCAGGACGACGGCCTGGTCCTGTCCCTTCAGATCAGCGTGGTCATGGTGCTCGGCCTGCTCATCTCCCCCATCTCCTGGTCGCACCACTGGGTGTGGTGCCTGCCCGTGCTCATGTCGGTGGCGGCGGCGACCTGGCGCTGGCGCTCGACCGCGCTCGGCGTGGCCGGCGCCGCCGGGTTCCTCGTCTTCGTCCTGGCGATGCAGTGGTGGTTCCCCGAGCAGAACCACGTGGAGCAGAACTGGCCCACCTGGGCCAAGGCCGTCGGCTCGAGCTACACCTGGTGGGCCCTGGGCTGCGGGGCCGTCCTGTGGTGGGCGAGCGGCCGGCGGCTCAAGGCCCTGCACCGCTGAGAGGCGCTGGGAGGCGCTCGCGTTCGTACCGTAGGTCGCGCCTTCGAGGGGTAGAGGGTACGAACCGGCGGCCTACCCTACGACCGCGCGATCCACCCGACGAACACAACGATCAGAACCACTGAGTCGTCTAGGATCCAGGGGTGCCCCTCTCCGACATCGCCCGCGCCGTCGAGGACCGGTTCCATCGCGACACCGTCCCGGTCCTCAAGCGTCAGGGCTGGCGGCCCCGCGTCATTCCCTCACGACGGGTACGGCACCAGCGCCCCGGCTCAGCCCGGGCCCGACGGCGCAGCGCACCAGGAGCAGCCCCAGGGACACGGCGGCCCAGCGCAGCACGGCCGGAGCCCGCCGCCCCTCCTCAGCGTCCCGCAGGGGCCTCCTCCGGCTCCTCCCAGCCCGCCACGTCCACCCGGCCCGCCCCCTATGGCTCGGGTCCTGGCCCGCATGGTGATGCGCCCCCAGGACGCCCCCGCCGAGGGGCCCCTGTTCCGCTCCCCTGCCCGACGCCCTTCCCGTCAGCGCCGCCCAGGCCCGCAGCTTCGCCATGACCGGGCTGCTCGACGCCCAGCGCGGCTGGCGCCTGTTCATCGAGGTGCCGGTGGCCTTCCTGCCGGTGACGGTCCACGTGGGCCGGGCCAGCGTGCGCACCCGGGCCGACCGCAGCGGCTACATCGACGTCGTCGTGCGCGACCACGGCCTGGAGCCCGGGCTGGCACGAGGCCAGGATCGAGGCGATGGGGGCGCACGCGGTCACCGCCAAGGTCCTCATCATCCCCGAGGGCCGCGCCTGGGCATCATCTCCGACATCGACGACACCGCCATGGTCACGCACGTCCCGCGCGTACTCGTGGCCGCCTGGAACCAGCTCGTCAAGTACTCCTCGGCGCGCGAGCCCGTCCCCGGGATGGCCGAGCTCTACTCGCGCATCCAGGCCGCCCACCCGGGCACCCCGATGATGTACCTGTCCACCGGGGCCTGGAACGTCGTCCCCACCCTGCGCTCCTTCTTCTCCCGCCACGGCTTCCCCTCGGGACCCGCGCTCATGACCGACTGGGGGCCGACCAACACCGGCTGGTTCCGCTCGGGCATCGAGCACAAGCGCACCGAGCTGCGCCGGCTCATGATCGACCCTGCCCCAGATCACCTGGATCCTCTTCGGCGACGACGGCCAGCACGACCCCCACATCTACGGCGAGGCCGCCCGCCACCACGCCGACCGGATCGCCGCCGTCGCCATCCGCCGCCTGACCGCCACCCAGCAGGTGCTCGCCGGAGGGCTGACCGCCCACCCCATGGGCATCGGGCCCGAGGCCCGGACCCCTGGCCGAGGCCGACGTGCCCGTCGTCGTGGGCGCCGACGGCTACGAGCTGGCCCGGCTCCTGCCCCGCGAGCTGCTGGAGGCCGCGCCGCGCCGCTGACGGCCTCACGGCGACCACCACCGAAGACGGGGCCGATTTCTCGGCCGGCGTCCCTCCATGCGGCATGTCTCACGCAGGCCCCTCCACCGACGTCGATCCCCGCCAGCATGCGGATCGGCCCCGCAGCCCAGCCCGGTTCACAGGGACGGCACAGGCCCGCCCTACACGGACGACAGGCCCCGGCGGTTACCTGGGTTCATCGGGGCGAACGCCCCCGTTCCCATCCCCAGCGACCAGGAGGAACCACATGTCCCCTTCTCCACAGACTCCACCGGCCCGGCAGAGCCCACCGGCCCCACCGGCCCCACCGGCTCCGCTGCCTCGACGGCGGCCTCGCTGCGCCGCCACGCGATCCTGGCCGACCTCAACGTGCTGCAGGTGGCCACCCTCATGGGCACCGGGCTGCTGGTGACGCTCGGCGTCATCCTGGGCGGCCGCTCCTACATCACCACCGTCACGCCGGACGGCCTGATCGCCTCCCAGCCGAGCGTCCACGGCACCAGCGTCCAGGAGCCCCGCGGCGGGCTCGATTCCCTCCACCGACGACTCCTCGGAGAAAACCGTGTGATTCCAGGGGCGAGGACCGCCCCAGCCCCGCAGTGGTCCCGCGCGTGACGCTGTGGGCGATCACGCGGCCCCCGCGCCCCTGTCACGTCAGTCGCCCCGGCCCACGGCCGGTATGGTGATGGCGCACCCAGCAGTGCTTCCTTCAAGCTCAGGAGACGATATGGCCGGCAAGATCCCTTCATCCTCGGACTCGGCGCGGGATACGTGCTCGGGACCCGCGCGGGCGCGCCCAGTACGAGCGCATCAAGACCGCGGCCTCCAAGGTCGCCGAGCAGCCCTTCGTGCGCACCCGGGTCGACGCCGCCTCCAGCCACGTCAAGCAGGCCGTGCGCACCCAGGGCGAGGCCGTCACCGAGAAGGTCGCCGACGCCGTCAAGGAGCGGCTCTTCGGGGCGCCCTCGAGTAAGGGCAGCGCCCAGTCCCAGCCCGTCGACGCCGGGCCAGGCCAGCGTGCGCCCGGTCGGCGAGAGTTCCTGAGGCCGGCTCGAGCCGCCGGGCTGACGCCCGCAGATCCGCCCCTAGCCCTGCTCGGGCTGCTGGGCAGGAGGCGCCTCCTGCGCCGTCCGCCCGCCGCGGCCGCGCCAGGGAGGGGGCCTTGAGCGGCCCCATCATGAGCGCCCCGGCGCCAGCCCACGAGCGCGCCGTTGACCTCGCGCCGTCCCGGCCCGGCGCCGTTCCCTGTCGGAGATGACCGGCAGCTGCCAGGAGCGCCAGTAGGCGAGCACGCACAGGCCCGCACCGACCACGGTGGACACGAGCATGGCGTGCGCGTCGGCCACCCCCGCCTTGACGGCCACGACCTGGGTGCCGGCGGCGATGAGCGCCGGGATCGCGTAGAGCTTGTTGCCCCCGAAGACGGCCGGGGTCTCCCCCACCGCGACGTCGCGGATCATGGAGCCGCCGATGGCCGTGAGGCAGCCCAGCAGGAGCGCCGGCATGACTCCGAGCCCGTGGGTGAGGGCCTTCGAGGCCCCGGTGGCGGCCCAGCAGCCCAGGATGACGGCGTCGGCCACCACGAGCAGGCGACGGGTGGGCCGCGAGGTCAGCGGCACGAACCAGGCCACCGTCGCCCCCAGGCAGGCCGTGTAGAGGTAGTAGGGGTCGGTCAGGGCGAAGGGCGGGCCGGCCTGGATCATGACGTCGCGCAGGATGCCGCCGGCGGTGGCCGTGAGCATGGCCAGGACGACGAAGCCCACCAGGTCGAAGTTCTTGCGCCGGGCGATGAGCCCGCCCAGGATCCCGTTGAGCAGGACCCCGCACAGGTCCAGCAGCCGGAAGGTGTCGGTCAGGGACGCCGGCATGTGAAGCATGAGGGAAGAGAGGTCCAGCACCCCGGTTGCCCGCCTTTCACTCCTGTCATGGCGGCTGTCCCGCCGTCGATCCCCGGTGTCGGACCGGCAGCCCGCCGCTACCGGGCACCTTAGCCCACGGCGCAGCGCGGGGCGGACACCCGACCGCCGCGGATCGCGCGTTGCGGCGATACGAAACCTCAGGTGGTCAGGGCGCAGCGGCCCGCGCCATGATCGGGGTCGTGTCCTCCCGCTACTCACCCCCCAAGGACCTGAGCCGCTACGCGTGGCTGTCCATCGGTGCCGCACTGGCCACGATCGCGCTCAAGGGGGCCGCGGCCTGGCTGACCGGCTCCGTGGGTCTGCTCTCCGACGCCGCCGAGTCCGTGGTCAACCTCGTCGCCGCCGTCGTCGCCCCTCATCGTGCTGAAGATCGCGGCCAAGCCGGCCGACGCCGACCACCAGTTCGGGCACTCCAAGGCCGAGTACTTCTCGGCCGTCGTCGAGGGCGTCATGATCTTCGTGGCCGCCGCCGTCATCATCATCTCCGCCATCGAGCGCCTCATCGACCCGCAGATGCCCGAGCAGCTGGGGGTGGGCCTGGCGGTCTCGGTCATCGCCTCGCTCCTCAACGGCGCGGTGGCGTGGGTGCTCTACCGGGCCGGGCGCCGCGAGCGCTCCATGACCCTGGTGGCCGACGCCAAGCACCTGGCCACCGACGTCGTCACCTCCGCCGCGGTCCTGGTCGGGGTGGCGCTGGTGGCCGTCTTCGGCTCGGCCGTGCTCGACGCCGTCGTCGCCCTGGGGGCCGGGCTCAACATCATGTGGGACCGGCTTCACGCTCATCCGCGACTCGGTGGGCGGTCTCATGGACATCGCCCCGTCCGCTGAGGTGCTCCAGCGCGTGGAGGAGGTTCTGGCGCGCCACCGCCAGACGGGCATGATCGACTTCCACGCGGTGCGGGTGCGCGAGGCCGGCAACCGGCGCTTCATGGAGCTGCACGTGCTGGTCCCGGCGGCCTGGAGCGTCAAGAAGGGGCACGACTTCACCGAGCAGGTCATCGACGAGCTCATCGAGGCCGACACCAGCCTGCGCATCTCGGCGCACCTGGAGCCCATCGAGGACCCCAAGTCCTACGAGGATGTGGAGGACATCTGAGGAACTCGCAGGTCAAGTCGGTTTCCATCACCGTGCGGACATGTCAGACTCAGCCCCATGAATGCAATGAGGCTCACCGGCTCAGCACCGTCGCTGCGCCAGCACACGATCACCGCTCCCGTCCCCGCCTGGCGTCACCCCGACCACGTCGTCCTGGAGACCTGCGTCGAGGACGTCGAGGGCGTGAGGATCTCCGCCCGAGCCGGGGCCGACCGGGCCGAGCTGGGCGCGAACCTCACCGCCGCCGGCACCACCCCCTCGATCGGCACCATTGAGGCCGCCATCTTCGCCGCCGCCGAGCAGGTCGAGCAGCGCCGCGCCCAGGCCGGCGCCCACTGGGCCGACAAGCCCGAGGCCGCAGCCCCCTTCGGCCTGCGGATCCTCATCCGCCCCCGGGGCGGGTCCTTCGTCTACGACGCCGATGAGGGCCGGGCCATGATCGCCGATGTGCGGCGCATCGCCACCCTGGCCCTGGAGATGGCCGAGTTCACCCGCCCCCAGGCCACGGGCGGGGGGACGCACCACGCTGCCGCCGGCGGTGGACCTGGGCTTCGTCGTCGGCGCCCTGACCGAGGACGGCACCATTGACCGCGGCCTCGTGCGCCTGCTGGTCGATATGGCCAATGGCGCCCCGGTCACCTTCCACCGGGCCTTCGACCAGTGCCGCGACACCGTGGAGGCCTACGGGGACCTGGAGGGGCTCGGTGTGCGCTACGTCCTGACCAGTGGGGCGGCCCAGACCGCGGCCGACGGCGCCTCGGTGATCGCCGGGCTGGTGGCCAGTGGCGGGCCGACCGTGGTCGCGGCCGGGGCCGTGCGCCCCGACGGCCTGGTCGACCTGGTGGAGTCCACCGGCGTGCGTGAGGTCCACATGCGCTGCCCCCGCGAGGGCTGACGCCCGACGAGCCCCAGCGCACCGATGAGGCCCTGGTGCGCCGCGCCGTCGAGACGGTCCGCGCCGTGCCGCTTCCCGAGTAGCTCGCCCACCCCGCCCCCCTGCCCCTGCAACCGCCCGACGGCGGCTGAGGGCCGGGTGGGCGCCCCGGCGACTCGGGGCGCGCACCCGGCCTGGCACCCTTGTCACCCTCCTCGGTCCTTGGTCCCCGGTCCGGGTTCCACCGTTGCCGGAGAATCCTCACGGTTCGTCGTTATCCACAGTCCTGGCGGCGACCAGCGGTTTCGACGCCCCCCGTCACGCTCGAAGCGCAATCGGAAGAACTACCGACGCATCCCCCATGCTCACCCCTATTTTCTGTCTTAGGTTGACCCCATGAACGACGTCCGCATCGATACCCCACGCGGGATCACCCTGGCCGGCACCCTCCAGCTGCCCGCCGGAGCCGCCCCCATCGATCTGGAGGTTTCCACGACGTCGGAGGACACCCAGCCCCCGCAGGCGCGACCTGAGGGCGTGGTCCTGCTGGCGCACGACTTCCTCACCGACCGTCACGGTCAGGGCGGGCGCCTGGACTGGATCGGCGCCCGCTACCGCGAGGCGGGTCTGGCCACGCTCAACCTGGACTTCTCGGGTCTGGGCGAGTCCGACGACGACGTCATCACGCTGGCGGGCGAGGCCGAGGACCTGCGGGCGGCCTCCAGCTGGCTGGCCGGCCTGGGCTTCACCCGGCAGATGATCCACGCCAACGGTTTCGGGGCGACGGCGGCGCTCCTGGCCAGGCCCGAGCATGTGCGCACGGCGGTGCTCGTGGGGCGCCATCGTGGGGCCGCAGTCGATCCTGTGGGAGGAGATCTTCTCCCCCGAGCAGCTCGATGAGCTCGCCCAGCACGGGCTGACGCGCCTCGTGGATGACAATCCCAACTCACGTGAGTGGAACGTCCTGTCCAAGGAGACGCTGGCGGACTTCTCCATGCAGGATCCGCAGCGCACCCTGGCGGAGCTGCCCTGGCCGGTGCTCATGGTGCACGGGGTGCTGTCCAACGAGCTGCCCGACACCGCCGAGGCCACCGCCGAGGGCTTCCCGCTGCTGCCCGACTCCAGCCAGATGGTCCATGTCCACGCCGAGACCCTGGACCAGGCTCAGGAGGAGGTCGCCCGCCTGAGCCTGGAGTGGGCTCAGCGCCGCCTGCGCTGAGCGGCCGCCCGGCTCCTCAGCCGGGGGTGGTCACTGCACCGTCGTCGGCACGCGCGAGGCGGGTCGGGGCGGATCAGGACGGGCGGTAGGCCTTGACCGCCCCGTTGTCCTCGTAGGGTGATGAGGAAGTCGCCCTTCGGGGATGTAGCCGTGCCCAGTCCCCAGGGGAGCGGCGCGGGGCTCTTTGCCGGTGGACATGTCGACGAGGTGCAGAACCGTCTCGTCGTCGCTCTTGCGCTCGAAGAAGACGCCGATCTCCCCGTCTCCGGCGTGGTAGACGCCCTGGATGGGCTACCGGAACATCCACCGGGAAGCTTTCGAGGACAGCGAGTTGTCCTCGCCGAGGTCGATTCTCTGGCCCGCCACCGTGATGGACCGGCACTCCCTGTCATCCTTGTTGATCGAGTAGGTCGACGGCGCCCAGGAGGTGTCGCCGTTCTTGAGCCAGGCGCGCGCCTGGTCGAGGGTGAGGGTCCTGAGGGTGACCACGGGTAGTCGGTGAAGTCGTCGGGAACGCCCTACCTCGAAGGTCTCCTTGACCGAGCCATCGGGGTCGAGGAGGGTCACGGTATCGGGCCGCCCTCGAGGATGGGGGACTGAGAGTCGAAGACATCCAACCGTCCTGCAATGGCAGTGCGGTGAGGTCCCCGACTCCTGTCTCGAGGGCCTTTGTCTTACCCGGTGTTGAGGTCGATGACCACGTACTGCGTCGTCCTCCTCCCTGATAGGTCCACGCCATCGCGTAGTGATCGACACGGGAGGTGAAGGGTGACGTCCTCGGGAGTCGTCGAAGGGGAGTTTCTCCTGCCATACGCGTTGGCTTCGGGGAGGACCACATGGTGCAGGTCGCCCTTCGCAGGAGATCGCGTTCTCCCTTTGAGGGCACTTTGGCTCCGGCCTTCCATGGGCGCTCTCATGCTTCTGGGAGCTCAGGTCGACGAGCTTGTCGTCCTCAATGAGCTTTCCCTGCCACACATCGACGTGGTAGTACTCAGCTCCTGCACTCGAAGTCCTCCTCCCACAGGAGCTCAGGGGCCCGTTCGCCAGCGAGAACACCTCGGCATGCACACTGCTGCCTCGGGAGACCACCGGATGAGCTTTGTCGCCCAGCGTGCTCGACCGAGACACTCCCCTCAGTGCCGGGGCTCGTTTCTTGGGGGCATCGAGAGCCCAGACCTCCTTATAGCCGTTGAGCCCAGGCCTTGGTCCACGCCCGGTCCCGACGACGTCCCCAGACTCGCGGGCTTTCCATCCCGGCCGCGCAGCCACCAGTAGGCCGCTCCCCTCCGGCGACCGCGAGGACCAGCACGACGACGACCGCCACGATGACGGCGGTGCGCCGCCTGCGCGTGGGCGCCCCGCCGTCGGGGGCGGCCGGGTAGGCCGGACCTGCCTGGTACGACGCCGGGCGCCTCTGCCGGGAGGTAGGGAGCCTGGGCCGGCTGCTGCATGACCGGCTGAGTGGGGAATCCACCCGCCCCTGGGGGATTCTGCCACCCCGCCCCGCCCTGGACGCCGTCGGGAGCCGGAATGGCCTGAGAAGCCTGCGGACCGTAGGGAGGCTGAGGCCCGCCAGCACCGTGCGAGAAGGGCCCTGAGGAGCGGCCCGGCCACTGGGGAGTATCCGTCATGTCGGTGAGTATTCCACGGAGCTCGCCTCGCGGCCGGCAGTCCGTCAACCTGGCTTCTGCCGCCTCCCGGAGACCAGGGGCCTGCGATCAGGATGCTCGGTAGACCTTCAGCTCACCGTCGCTTTCGTAGGAGATGAGCAGGTCACCCACTGCGATGCGATAGTTCTCATCGATCCCCTCCGGGACGGGATCGGGACTGTTCCCGTTCGACATGTCAACAAGACGCAGAGAGTAGTCATCACCTGTCCGGTCCGTGAAGACTCCAATATCCCCCCGACCCGAGTGCTCCAGCCCTCAATCGGATCCCCCACGCAGCCGAAGCTTGAGTCCCCATCGATGAGTGGGCTGCCTCTGGACACGTGGATTTTCTTCCCGCCGACGATGATATGACTGCATTCCGTATCGCTGACATCGATGGAGAAGGTATAGGGGGCCCACGAGGTATCGCCGCTCTTGAACCAGGCCCGGGCCTGGTCCAAGGTCCAGTAGCCCGGAGACCAGGGGTAGTTCTTGAAGCCTTGAGGTATTCCTTCTTCGAAGGTCTCCTGGAGAGACCCATCGGCCTTCAGCAGAGTCACTGTCGCAGGGCCCCTCGAGACTCTTGTACGGGTCATAGAGCAGCCACCCATCGGCAAGGGGGCGGGGGTAGACGCCCGCCGCCTCCTGCTTGATCGACTTACTCGACCCGTCCCTGAGGTCGACAATGAGGGATTGCACGGCCTGGGCCCGAAATCCGGTATGAGCACTCACATAAGGCCCGATGGGATGATCGAAGATCACGTCATCGACTTCATCGGGGCGGAGGAAGGACAGGGTCTTCTTCCACACGCGCTCCTTCAACGACGACCACATCGAGCACTGCGCCTTCTCGCAGGCTATGGCGTAGCCACCGACTACCGACACCTTCGCATCATCATCCCACGGGGCATCCCGGCGTTTCTGGGACTCCAGGTTGACGAGCTCACCTTTCTCATGAGCCACCCCTGCCATACATTCGCCTCGTAAGAGCCGTCACCGCCCTTAAATCTGTCCTTGAAAAGCAATGTGGGAGTCTCACTCGTCAGCGAGTAGACCTCGACGTCGACGAAGTCCTCATCGGGCGTCGCTCGGATGAGCTTGCCCTCGGCATACTTCACCGAGGCGAACCGCCCTCGCATGAAACCATTCGTCGCCTTGAGAGACCAGATCTCCCGGTAGCCGTTGACCCAGCTCTTGTTCCAGCTGGCGTCCGCCGGCACTCCCCGGTAGATCAGACCGTCAACCTTCGTGCCGCGCAGCCACCAGTAGGCCGCGCCCCCTCCGGCGACAGCGAGGACCAGCACCGTCACGACCGCCACGACAATCGCGGTACGTCGCCGACGCCGGGGCATTCCTCCAGCGGCACCGCTCTGATCGCCGTCACCGCCCGGGACGGATGGGAGCTGTCCCTCATCGAGTGCGGTCCGCTGGGTGGAGAAGTCGGGCGGAGCATACGGGCCACGTGTATCCGTCATATCGGTGAGTATTCACGCAGGGCCCCACCGGCGCGGCCTTTCGCCGGCGGTCCTGTCGCGAGGGTGGCCGGGCGATGGCGCGCGCATGGGGGACAATGGGTCACCTATGGAACAGGGCGAGCACCGCACGCAGAACCAGGGCGACGATCACGCCGGTGGGCATCACGGCCAGCAGGACGGCGACCTCGGCGCGCGCAGCACCGAGACACTCAGGCGTCCCTGGCGGGCCGGACGGGGCGCCGACGTGCGGGGGCGGCGCCCCGGACCGCCAGAGTCACGCCCCGCGCGGTGGCGGCAGGCGTCGGGGCCGGCGCCCGGGCGCACGAGGGCGTCGCAGCGCCTGGAAGGGCTACTCCCCGAGCAGCTCGCCGCCCGCGCCGCCGCCGTCCCGGCGATCGTCTACCCCGAGGAGCTGCCGGTCTCCGCCCGCCGTGAGGAGATCGCCGCCGCCATCGGCGAGCACCAGGTCGTCATCGTCGCCGGTGAGACCGGCAGCGGTAAGACCACCCAGCTGCCCAAGATCTGCCTGGAGCTGGGTCGGGGCGTGACCGGGATGATCGGCCACACCCAGCCGCGGCGCATCGCCGCGCGCAGCGTGGCTGAGCGCATCGCCTCCGAGCTGGGCACCCCGATCGGACGTGACGGCGTCGTCGGCTACCAGGTGCGTTTCACCGAGGAGGTCGGCGAGAACACCCTGGTCAAGCTCGCGACCGACGGCATCCTGCTGGCGGAGATCCAGTCCGACCCCCAGCTGCGCCGCTACGACACGATCATCGTGGACGAGGCCCACGAGCGCAGCCTCAACATCGACTTCATCCTGGGCTACCTGGCGCGTCTGCTGCCCCAGCGCCCCTGACCTCAAAGTCATCATCACCTCGGCCACCATCGACTCCGAGCGCTTCGCCGAGCACTTCGGCCGCGAGCAGACCGGCGACCGCGGGCAGCCCTTCACCGTTCCCGCCCCGGTCATCGAGGTCTCCGGGCGCACCTACCCCGTCGAGGTGCGCTACCGCCCGCTGGCTCCCGACGACGCCCCGCCCTGCCTCCGACGACGCCGGCAGCGAGCCGGCCGAGCCCGCCGCCGCCCCGGCCCGGGCCCGGCGGGACCCGGGCGAGCTGAGCGAGGCCGAGCTGGAGGCCCTGACCTCCCCTGACCCGGCGGTGCGCGCCGCGGCCCGGGCCCGCCGCGAGGCCATCCGCTCCGGCGCCGGCCCCACCGCGCTCACGCCCCGCAACCAGGGGGCTCGCGGCAGGGCCGGGGCCGGGCCGCCTCAGCGGCCGCCGAGTCCGGGGAGCCCAGGACCAGGTGACCGGGATCCTCGACGCCGTCGACGAGCTCCCTGGGCGAGCCCAGCGGCGACATCCTCATCTTCCTGGCCGGTGAGCGCGACATCCGCGACACCGAGGCGGCCCTCATCGACCACCTGGGGCGCGCTACACGCCCGACGGGTCGCTCGCGCACGCCGGGGGCCATCGAGGTCGTCCCCTGTACTCGCGCCTGAGCGCCGCCGAGCAGCACCGGGTCTTCGAGGCCCACCAGGTGCGCCGCATCGTCCTGGCCACGAACGTGGCCGAGACCTCCCTGACGGTTCCCGGGATCCGCTACGTCATCGACCCGGGCCTGGCGCGCATCTCCCGCTACTCCAACCGCACCAAGGTCCAGCGCCTGCCGATCGAGCCGATCAGCCGGGCCAGCGCCAACCAGCGGGCGGGCCGCTGCGGGCGCGTGGCCGACGGCATCGCCATCCGCCTGTACTCGCAAGCAGACTTCGAGGCGCGCCCGGAGTACACCGAGCCGGAGATCCTGCGCACCTCGCTGGCCAGCGTCATCCTGCAGATGGCGGCCCTGGGGCTGGGGGCGGTGGAGGACTTCCCCTTCCTGGACGCCCCGGACTCCCGCCAGGTCCGCTCCGGCCTGCAGCTGCTCACGGAGATCGGCGCCATCGAGCCGGCCGGGGCCGCCTCCGCCCGGTCCGACGACGCCCCCGACCGGGGCCGCAGGGGGCCGCGCCTGACGGAGATCGGGCGGCGCCTGGCGCGCCTGCCCATCGACCCGCGCCTGGGGCGCATGCTCCTGGAGGCCGGTGAGCTGGGCTGCGTCGGGGAGGTCATGGTCATCGTGGCGGCCCTGTCCATCCAGGACGTGCGCGAGCGCCCGGCGGACAAGCAGGAGGCCTCCGACGCCCTGCACCGGCGCTTCGCGGACCCGACGAGTGACTTCCTGACCTACCTGAACCTGTGGCGCTACCTGCGCACGCAGAGCCGCGAGCTGTCCGGCTCGGCCTTCCGGCGCATGTGCCGGGCCGAGTTCCTGCACTACCTGCGGGTGCGCGAGTGGCAGGACGTCCACACCCAGCTGCGCCAGCTGGCACGCCCGCTGGGCCTGGACGCGGCCCCGGTGGAGCTGCCGACGGCCCGTTCGATCCGGGCGGCCACCGAGGCCCTGGAGCCGGGCAGCCACGCCGCCCAGATCGCCAACGGGGGTGTGGCGGCCGCCGTCGTGGCCCTGGGGCGCAGCGCGGACACGCCCGACGCCGACGCGATCCACCGCTCGCTGCTGGTGGGGCTGCTGTCCAATGTGGGCAACTGGGATGAGCGTCGTCGGGAGTACGCCGGAGCGCGCGGGACGCGCTTCACGATCTGGCCGGGCTCGGGTCTGCGCCGCAAGACCTACGACTGGGTGATGACCGCCGAGCTGGTGGAGACCTCCCGGCTCTTTGCCCGCACCGTGGCCAAGGTGGACTCGCGGTGGATCGAGCAGGTGGCGGACCGGGCGGGCCTGACCCGCCACGTCTTCGGTGAGCCGTACTGGTCGACCCGCCAGGGGGCGGCCATGGTTCACGAGAAGGTGCTGCTCTACGGGATGACGCTGGTGGCGGACCGGCCGGCGACGCTGGCGAGCGTGGGGACGGACTCGGCCCGCCAGGTCGCCCGGGAGATGTTTCATCCGCTCGGGCCTGGTGGAGGGCGGATGGCATGCCCGCCACGGCTTCGTGGAGCGTAACCGGGAGCTCATCGAGGAGCTGCAGGACGTGGAGCGGCGTCGGCGCGAGCACGGCCTGCTGGCCGACGACGCCGCCCTGTTCGACTTCTATGACGACCGTGTCCCCGAGGAGGTGACCTCCTCGGCGGCTTTCGACGCCTGGTGGAAGGAGCAGCGGCGCACCACCCCGGACCTGCTGGACTTCACCCGGGAGCTGCTGCTGCCTGGCGGGGGCGACGCGAGCGGCTTCCCGGACACGTGGGTGCAGGGGGACCTGACCCTGGGCCTGGACTACGTGTTCGAGCCGGGCCACCCCGAGGACGGGGTCAGTGTCCAGGTGCCGGTGGAGGTGCTGGGGCGCCTGAGCCCGGAGGGCTTCGACTGGCTGGTGCCGGGGATGCGGGCCGAGCTGTGCGTGGCCACGATCCGGGCGCTGCCCAAGCGGGTGCGCCGCCAGCTGGTGCCGGCCCCGGACGTGGGCGCCCAGGTGTGGGCCCAGATCGCCCAGGAGTTCCCGACGCCGCCGGGTGCGAGCTGCCCCGAGGTGCCCTTCGAGGAGGCCTTCAGCCGGGTGGTGCTCCGCCTCAAGGGCGTGGAGATCACGGAGGCCGACTGGGCCGAGGCGGCCGAGCGGCTGCCGGATCACCTGGCGATGGGCTTCGCTGCCCTGGATGCGCGGGGGCGGGTTATTGGCCGTGGCCGGGACCTGGTTGCACTCCAGCAGCGGCTGTCGGGCAAGACGGAGGCTGCTGTGCGCTCGGTGGTGCGCGGCGCGCTGGCCCAGGCGATGGCCGAGGCCCAGGAGCGTCAGGGCGCGCAGGGCGGGAAGTCGGGCCGCAAGGGCCGCAGGAAGAAGGGATGGGCGGCCGGCTGCCGCCCAGCGTCCGAGCGGCGCCCCTGGGACCGCGGGAGTCGCAGGGAGGCTCAGGGGCCGCTGCTGGAGGCGGCGCCGGCCTGGAGGAGCGCCAGGGCCTGACCGACTGGCCCCGGGGCGTGCCGGGCCTGGGCGACCCGGATGCCTCGACGATCCCGGCCTCGGTGGAGTCCGCGGGCCGGGCCGGCCTGGTGGTGCGCGGCTACCCCGCCCTGGTGGCAGCCTCGGCCAGGAGCGCGGACTTGAGGATCCTGCCCGACGCCGCCGCCCAGCTGGGTGCTCATGGCGCCGGGGTGACGGCGCTGGCCCTGGCGCGCACGGCCTTGCCGGCGGCTCGGGTGACGAGCCGGTGGAGCGCCCAGGAGTCGCTCATCCTGGCGGCCAGTCCCTACCGGACCACGGAGGCGCTTGTGGAGGACGTGCAGGCGGCCGCTGCACGGGTCGTGGCCGGGCGCTGGGCGGCGTCGGCCTCCGGCTGCGCGCTGGCGGAGGTGCGCAGCCGGGAGGTCTTTCAGGCGCTGGTCGGGGTCATGCGCGATGAGCTCGAGGACGAGGTCTACCGGGTGGCCCGGTATGCGGCCGCGGCGCTCACGGCGGCCCGGGAGGTGGAGCGCGTGGTGGGTGAGCACACCTCCCTGACCCTGCTGAACACGCTTCAGGAGGTGCGCGAGCACGCGGCCTGTCCCTGGTTCCGGAGGGTTTCATCACCGCCACCCCGCCGGAGCACCTGGCGCATCTGGAGCGCTACCTGCGGGCCCTGGTGATGCGGGTGGAGAAGGCGGCCTCATCGCCGTCGGCCGCCTCCCAGGACGCGGCCCTGGCCTTCCAGGTCTCCCAGGCCCAGGGAGGTGGTGGACAAGGCCCGCGCCAAGGCGGCCTCGCTGCCGGCCGACCCGCAGCGTGAGGCCCTCCTGGAGGAGGCCCGCTGGATGGTGGAGGAGCTGCGGGTGAGCCTGTTCGCCCAGACTCTGGGGACGAGCCGCAAGGTGAGCCTCCAGCGCATTACCAAGCTCTGCTCCTGATCAGCTGACCGCCCGATCCCTCGCCCCGCGGCCACTGGGCACCCCTGCAGGGCCAAGCAACGACTCATCATCCCCGCAGACGACCCCTCCTCCGTCAGGAGGAGACCGCCCTACCGTGTTCAGCCACCGGGACGATCACACCGGGACCCAGCCCTCCTAACCTGGAATCGTTCAGGAAGAACAAAGGCCACGAGCATCCCGAGGACTGACGCACCATGACCACCACTATCGACGCCGTAGCCGGCCCGGCCATGGGCGTCAAGCGTTTCGAGGCCCCCCAGAAAACCACCCCCGTCTCTCGGACACCCCGCGCCAGACGGGAGCGGGTCCGGGAGGCCGCCATCTGGCCCAGTCGGCCCCGCGTGGATGGTCGGCAGTCCTTCGTAGGCGCAGTGCGCGCCGAGTGGATCAAGCTGCGTACCCTGACTTCCACCTGGGTCACGTCGGGCATCACGATCGTCATCACGGTCATGTTCGGCGCGGGCCTGGCCGTGAACTACGCCGGCTCCCCGAGTCGGGTCGACGAGGCCAAGACCATGATCACCATGGGCTCGGTGCTGGGCATGGTCGTCGTCTCCGTCCTGGGTGCCCTGATGATCACCGGCGAGTACGCCTCGGGGCAGATCCGCTCCTCACTGATGGCCGTTCCCCGCCGCGGACGTCTTTTCGCAGCGAAGGCGCTCGTCGTATCGGGTTTCTCCTTCATCCTCGGGGTCCTCTGCGTGGCGCTGTCCTACGCCGTCTCCTACCCGTTCATGAAGGGCCACGCCGGTTCTCTCACCGACGCCCACTACCTGGGGCTGTTCTGGGGCACTGGCCTGGTCTTCGCGTTCATCGCGCTCATGGCTCAGGGGGTCGGCTACCTGACTCGCTCGACGGCGGGGGCCATCACCGTGGTGGTGTCGGTGCTGTTCGTCGTCCCCGATTCCTTCAACCTCATAGCCGGCCACTGGAAGTGGGCGAACAGGGTCCTAGGGACTCCTGCCGGACACCCTGTCCACCGCCGTCTCCGACCCCTTCAGCCAGGCTCACCAGTGGGGACAGGCCGGCACCGCCGTCTTCCTCCAGCACTGGCAGGCCATCGCCGTCTTCGCCGCCTGGGCCATCGTCCCGCTGGCGATCGCCGCGGTCGTCTTCACCCGCCGCGACGCCTGAGCCACCGGTTCACGCGTCCCATCAGACCCTTTCTCCGGTTCCACACAGTCGGCCCCCGCACCATCGTGGTGCGGGGGCCGACGACGTCCATGAGGACAGCCCGGATCGTTCAGCGCTGGGACTGCTCGTCCCGGTACTTGCGCATCCAGGAGCGTCTGGTCCGGTACAGACGGATCCCCGTTCCGAGCGTGATGCTGACCCACATGAGCAATATGCCCCACATCCACTGCGGGATATCCACGCCGCACCTCCCTTCCCCACAGCCGGTCGTCGTGCTACAGCTTCTCAGGCACCATGATATGACCGCCTGCACATTTTTGTCCCGGCGCTTTGCTCGTCGAGGCGCCCAGCCTCGCCCCCGCTACAGCACGGCGGACATGAGGCGGCAGACGTTGTCCACGTAGCGGTTGTACCAGGGCTCGGTGGCCCACAGCTCGGGAGTCAGCTCGGTGCAGGTAGCCCGGTAGTCGGCGTCGTTGATGCGCAGCAGGTCGTCGAGGTCCCCACCGAAGGCCAGCAGCATGACCTCGTAGTTGAGGGCGAAGGAACGGAAGTCCATGTTGGAGGACCCGATGACCCCGACCTCGTCGTCGACCGTCATGTACTTCGAGTGCAGGACGATCGGCGAGGGGATAGAGTGAGATCCGCACCCCCGCCGCCAGGAGCGCCGAGTAGTAGGAGCGCTGGGCGTGGCTGACGATGAACTGGTCGGACTCTTGCCCACGAACAGCTCGACCTCCACCCCCGGTAGGCGGCCGACGTCATCGCCGCCAGCAGCGCCTCGTCGGGGATGAAGTAGGGGCTGGTGATGGACACGCGCCGCTTGGCCCCGTGGATGAGGGCCAGGAACATCCGCAGGTTCGGCTCGGTGGGGTATCCCGGCCCGGAAGGGAACGAGCTGCATGGCGTTGACGACGGCGCCCGGCCGCCCAGGTCTGGGGGCCGGCGTGCCCACTGGAATACCTGGCAGTCCCGCCATCTCCGGCAGGGTCTCGGCCGGCGTCCCCAGTGCCAGGTCGAAGGCCTCGAGCTGCTCGCCGGCCTCGAAGAACCAGTCCATGGCGAAGACGGCCTGGGCCTCCAGGACGATCTCGCCAGTGACCTCCACCGACAGGTCCTCCCAGCGGCGCCCGGCCCGCACATTGCGCCGGGTCCGGTAAGAGGGATCGATGACGTTGTGGCTGCCGATGAAGCCTCTCTCACCGTCGATGACCAGGATCTTGCGGTGGTTGCGCAGGTCCGGGCGGCGCCAGCGGCGCTTGAGCGGCAGCAGCGGCATCATGAGACGCCAGCGGATGCCGGCGTCGGTCATGCGCTGGCAGAACTGCTTCCAGCCGGGGTACTTGCGGCTGCCCAGGTGGTCCAGGAGGAGTCGCACCGTGACCCCGCGGGCCACCGCGCGCTCCAGGGCGGCGAAGAAGACGTCGGTGACCTCGTCCCAGCTCATGATGTAGAACTCGACGTGGATGTGGTCGGTGGCGGCGTCGATGGCTCGGGCCATGGCCTCATAGGTGCTGCGGGGGTCGGCGTGGACGGCCACCACCTCACCACTGACGCAGGGCAGGCCGGTCAACCGGCGGTTCATACGCACCGCCCCGGCCAGGTAGGGTCGAGGGCCGGGCGCCCTTGGGCAGGTCCGGCATGGAGCGGGTGTAGTCGAGGGTGATCTCGTTGACGGTGTGCTGCTGGCGGCGACGCGTGCCGTGGACCCACGGGCTGCCGATGAGCAGGTAGAGCGGGAGCCCCACGACGGGCAGCAGGAAGATGAGCAGCAGCCAGGCGGTCGACGACGACGGGCGGCGGTTCTCCGGAACCGTGCCCAGTGCGGCGATCTTGATGAGGTACTCGATGACGACCCAGGTGGTCGCCAGTACCGGCGGCAGCGTCATACTCGCATCATGTCATGCCCACTGACAGGTCCCCGCAAACATGCCTGGGCGCGGACCGGGTGGTCCTGCGCCCAGGCACTGCGAAGGCCCGCCCCGGTTCACCACCGGGTCGGGCCCTTCGCTAACGAGGTCGCTTACCGGTTCCCATTCGGCAGCGGGTCCTCCTTCACCGAAACGTCCCGAGCACATTCCCTTGGCTGTGGCCCAGACTCAGTGGTGGCCGGTCAGTGGTACTCCCCAGTACCTCACGGTCGCCACCGTTCAGCGGTGACTATGACTCTGCCGATGCTGTCTGAGAGAAGACTGGAAATCGCGCATCTAAATGATGACGCTTGATGACGATATGGTCACGGCCTTCCGAGCGCGCTGGCAGCCCTCCCTCGAATCCCCTTGAAATACTGCGGAATCCACCCCTGCACTGGGCACCCTCAGGCCGACGTCGGAGCGCCGAAGAGGGTCTTGAAGTAGCCGTAGAAGTTCCAGTTGCCCCACGAGGTGCACTGGTCCCCACCGTGGGCGGCGGCCTCGTTGGGCTGGAAGGGGGTGTAGTTGTACAGGCCCGCTGTGGCCTGGTTGACCACCGTCACCTCACCGCTGCCGCACAGCGCATCGGGCGAGTAGGCGATGTGTCTGGGCTGGTGCGCCACGACGTCGTAGCTGCCCGGGTCGAGACGGTAACGATGGAACTGGGAGGCCGCCCCGTAGAGCTGGGAGGGGAAGCCGGCCCACTGGGGGTCGCAGGTCCCGTGGTCGGGGCAGGCGTAACCGGCTGCGGCCTCATAGTCGCGAGCGCTCAGGCTCGCGCCGGAGGCGGTGAGCAGCCCCTGCTCCTTGTGAATGAGGACGAGGAGCACCTGGGGATTGATGTCGCAGGCCTGGGAGACCTCCCAGATGACGTCGGCCGCGCTGACACCGGAGGCGGCCTCGATGCCTCCGGGGCAGAAGGTGCTGGCGTGGCGGGCCTGCACGGAGAAGGTGGCGCCGGCCAGGCACTCGGTGCCGTCACTGCCCGGCTGGCAGCCGGCGTTGACGCTGGGTGACGAAAGCGGCGATCTCCTCGCGTGTCATGGCCTGGGAGTCGTAGAAGACCCTCGTCATCGATGATGCGGGCGGCGTTGAAGCCGCTGGCGTCGGGCACCAGGGGCGCTGGGCGCAGAAGCTGTTCCGGTATCAGAGGCCTTGCCCCACCCCAGCGCGAGGCCGCCCGAGTGAGGAAACCGGTGGCACGCAGCACGATGAGTCCCACCAGGAGCGTGACCAGGAAGGCGACCAGGGCGACGCCGATCGGGCTTTTCAGGAAGGGACTGAACGGACACCGCCCTGCGCCCCCGCCTCCGTCCGGCACCGGCGCGCAGGAGCCCGAAGCGCCCACGGCCTCCTCGACTCCTCTTCGCCCGCCCGGAACGGCGACTCGCATCCTCCCGCCGGGCGTGATCGGTACCGCGCTGCGCGGCTGGGCGGGCACTGCGCGGCGCTCGTGCGGGCTGAGGCGAGCCGGATCCTGCGGTGCTTCGTTGGGGCCGCGGACGTCGGCCGGAGGGATGGTGGGACATCGGCGCCATCGTGTCACATCACGGGCCGATGCACGGCCCGAAGCAGCCCGGGCTTCCCAAGACGGCTGTCCGACCGGGATTCGACGGGAGGCGATGCGTCCCACAGCACCGCCGTCGGCCGGGTGAGTCCGCCGTCGCATACCGTGGGGCCGTGAATCTTCCCGACGTCCTGAGCCTGGCGCGCTCCCTCATGGAGGAGGCCGACGTCGGCGACTGGGATCTGGCCTTCGACCGGGCGCGTCGGCGGGCCGGCCAGACGGATCATGCACGACATCGGCTCACGCTCAGCCGCCATCTCATGAGCCTGTACGACGAGGCCCAGGTCCGCGAGACGATCCTGCACGAGATCGCCCATGCCCGCGTCGGCCCCCGCCACGGGCACGACGCCGTCTGGGCCGCCGAGGCGACTCGGCTGGGGAGCGACGGGCCGGCAGGCTCATTGACGCTCAGGCTCCCCGGCTACGGGGACGCTGGGTGGGCAGGTGCCCGGCGGGCCACGAGGTCGACCGCATGCGCCGTCCGGCCTCACCCGTCTCGTGCTCGCGCTGCGCCCTCTCGATTCAGCCTGGAGCACCTCCTGACGTGGAGCCTCGACGGAGAGCCCGTCCCCCATGCGCGGATCAGCGAGCGCTACAGCCGCCTGCTGCGTTTGGCGACAGCGGACGATCCCGCAGGTCCTCCAGGACTCGTGTCGTCCTGACCACCACCATCGCCCACCAGAACGGAAGGAGTCGTCATGCTCGTGACCACCACCCCCACCGTCGAGGGTTACCCCGTGACCCAGTACCTGCGTGTCGTCTGCGGTGAGACCGTCGCAGGAGTCAATTTCCTCAAGGACATGGCCGCGGGGTTCCGAAACTTCGTGGGAGGCCGTTCCCAGTCCTACGAGGAAGAGCTGATCCAGGCCCGGGAGACAGCCCTGGCGGAGATGGTGCAGCGTGCCCAGGAGCTCGGCGCTGAAGGCGTCGTCGGCGTCGACATCGACTACGAGACACTGGGGACGGACAACGGCATGCTCATGGTGACCGCCTCAGGCACCGCGGTGCGGTTCTCCCCTGTCTCCTGAGCGGAACTGAGCCCCAATCCCCCTCAGGGGAAGACTTGAGTCACCGAACCAACCCGTCCGCGAATTTCCCAGATTTTTCCCAGGGATCTGCCCCTCGTCCTCACAGGGTGAGGGCGTTACATAGTAGTTGCCGCCGGACAGGGACGGTCTCGAGGGTTGGGGAGCCCAGTGACAGATCGATCCCCTGAGATGAAGTTGGGTCATAGGGAGCCCTGGCATCATCGTTTCGGCGAAGGAGGAACTGCCTCCTCAGGGTGCATGGGACCCCGGGTTGCAGGTGGGACCTCGCGAGGCTTGGGGCCCGCGGTTCGGACTTCGAACCGCGGGCCGAGTCCTCTCGGCCCGTCTGCACGCCGATAACCCGATAACCCCCTCGTGAAACACCGCGCGTTCGTAGGGTTAGTCCGCGAGTTCGTAGGGTAGGGTCGCGGTTCGTACCCTGAACCCCCGAACGCGAGGCGCATAAGGCTACGACGCGACGGCGGCCTACGCGGCCGACTCCTCCTCGGCGACAGGGGTTGCCCACGCGCAGCATGAGGAGCAGCCCCATGGCCAGCACCGCAACGATCCCGAGATCCCCAGTAGTTCGCGCCCGGCTTCCACGGCTCCACGGAGTCGATCCGTCCTCCGCCCAGTGTCCACAGCGCTGACATCAACGAGCCCACCCTCGAAGCCCGCCCTGAATCGTTGAAATTCCGCGGTTGGTCTTCGGCGTGCCGCGTCGGTGCGGAGCTGATGTCAGTGTCATGGACACCAGCTGCTGGCCATGCCCACTCCACGAGTGGGGTGCCACTGGAGGAGGGTCGGGAGTACTCCAGGTAGGTGGGGCCTTCGTGCAGTACACAACCCGCGGCCAGTGATCCCCACCCTCGTGGAGTAGGCCGGTTCGGGGCACAGGCGGGCCGGGGTGAGGGCACTCGGCTTCAGCGCCGAGGAGGGCCTCGCCGTGATGAAGCGCCTCGAGTTCGTAGGTTAGTCCGCGAGTTCGTAGGGTAGGTCGCGAGTTCGTACCCTGAACCCCCGAACGCGCGGCATAAGGTACGAACGCGACGGCGACCTACGCGGCCGACTCCTCCTCGGCGACGGGGTCGCCCACGCGCAGCATGAGGAGCAGCCCCATGGCCAGCACCGCGACGATCCCGAGGATCCCCCAGTAGTTCGCGCCCGGCCCGACCAGGCGCGTCCCCAGGTAGATGAAGATGCCGTACATCGCGGGCGCCATGAAGGACACCGCCCGCCCGGTGGTCGCGTAGAGCCCGAAGATCTCGCCCTCCTGCCCCTCGGGGATGAGACGGGCCAGGAAGGAACGGGCGGCCGACTGAGCCGGCCCCACGCAGGCCGACAGGAGCAGGCCCAGCACCCAGAAGGCCACGGCCCCGGCGGTGTGCAGGAAGAACACCAGTAGTCCGGCCACCACCAGGATGATGAGGCTGGCCATGATGACGTTGCGCGGCCCGAAGCGGTCATCGAGCCGCCCGGCCCAGATGGTGGCGATGCCGGCCACGATGTTGGCCACGATGGCGAAGATGATGACGTCGCCCGATGAGAAGCCGAAGGTGTTCTGGGCGATGATGCCGCCGTAGGTGAAGACCCCGCCAGCCCGTCCCTGAAGACGGCGGCGGCCAGCAGGAACCACAGCAGGCGCGGCTGGAAGTGGTGCAGGTAGAGCAGGGTGCGCCACAGCAGCTTGTAGGAGGTCAGGATCGACTCCTTGCGCCTGCCCTGGTGGGAGACGGCCTCCACCGGCTCAGCCTCCATGGCGGCCCGGTCCCGTCCCGGTTCAGCGGTCGCCATCCCCTCGCTGACCTCCGCGACGTCCTCGGCGCGAGAGCGCCCGAGCCTGCGGGAGCGGTTGATGAGGACGGGAAGGGCGGACAGGCCGAACCAGGCCGCTGACACGAGCATGGCGACGCGCACCCCCATCCCGCTTCCGGCCGAGAAGGAGACCAGGGGACTCGGCCCCACGAGGGCGACGTAGAGGATGAGCAGCAGGACGATGCCGCCGAGGTAGCCCATCCCCCACCCCAGGCCGCTGACGGCACCGATGCGGTCCTTGGAGGCCAGGTGGTTGAGGATGGCGTTGTAGTTGACCGAGGCCAGCTCGAAGAAGATGTTGCCGATCCCCAGCAGGGACGATGCCGAACCACAGGTAGCCGGGCTCAGGTCGCACCAGGAACAGGGCCGCCGAGACCGCCACCACCACCGCGGTGTAGCCCCGAGCCAGAAGACGGTCCGCCCGCCCCGGTCCGAGCGCTGCCCGGTCACCGGCGCCAGCAGGGCGATGAACAGCCCGGCGATGGCCAGCCCGAGGGACAGCGCCGACTCGTTGTCCGCCTTGGCCCCGAAGGAGTCGCTGACCAGGTAGACGGTGAAGACGAAGGTGGTGATGACCGCGTTGAAGGCCGCCGACCCCCAGTCCCACAGGCCCCAGGCGATGACGGGCCAGGACAGGAGCCGGGTGCGGGAGCCGGCCTGCGTCGGAGCAGTCACTGTCGTGCTCATGGGAAGAGACGATAGAGCCATCCGGGCCGGCGGCGGTACCGAAAGGGGAAACAGACCTGATCGTCAGTTCTCCCCACCGGTCTCGGCAGGGCGCTCCCCCTGAGCGGACTGCCGCTCCAGGAGCAGCTCGGCCAGGGCCAGATCCATCGGCGTGGTCACCTTCATGGCGCGCTCGTCACCGGCAACGACGACGACGCTGCCGCCGCAGGCCTCAACGAGGCCGGCGTCGTCGGAGGCGGCGAGCGCCTCGTCCCCGGCCCGCTCGGCCCCGGCGCGGTGGGCGGCGACGAGCACGGGGGTCGAGAATCCCTGGGGGGTCTGGACCGCCCGGAGCCGGTCGCGTCGGGGGGTGCCGACGACGGGCTCGGGCTCCCCCGCCGGGCGGGCCTCGACCTCCTTGACGGTATCGGTCACGGGCAGCGCCGGGACCACGGCCTCGTGTCCGGCCCGTACGGCCGCGACCACCCGCTGCGTCACCTCCGGCGGCGTCAGCGCCCGCGCGGCGTCGTGGACGATGACGACGTCGGCCTGCGGCACGGCGGCCAGGGCCGCTGCGAGCCCGAGGGCCACGGAGGCCTGCCGGGAGCGGGGTGAGCCGGCAACGACCTCGATCCCACCGCGTCGGCCCGCCCGCAGCCCCGGCCGATCCGTCCGGCAGGCCCTCGAGCTCGGCGCGGAACCGGTCGACCTCCTCAGCGGGGGCGGTGACGACGACGTGGCTGACGGCGCCCGAGGCGATGAGCCCGGCCGCCGCCCGCCGCAGGAGGCTGACGCCGCCCACCGGGACGAGGGGCCTTGGGGACCCCGGCGCCCAGGCGGGAGCCGGAGCCCGCCGCGGTGAGAACGGCGACCGCCCCACCCGGAGCGGACTCGGGCGGGGCGGATGCTTGGGATGAAGGGCTGGTGCTCACGGGCAGGACGCTACCGCGTCCCCGACGACCCTGAGCACGAGCGCTGCGCTAGGAGGCGAGGACCTCGTCCAGGCGGGACTCGGCCTCCTCCTCAGGGGTCTTCTGGGCCAGGGCCAGCTCGGAGACGAGAATCTGGCGGGCCTTGGCGAGCATGCGCTTCTCGCCGGCGGACAGGCCGCGGTCCGTGTCCCGACGGGAGAGGTCCCGCACGACCTCGGCGACCTTGATGACGTCCCCGGAGGCGATCTTCTCCTGGTTGGCCTTGAAACGGCGAGACCAGTTCGTGGGCTCCTCGGTCAGCGGCGCCCGCAGCACCTCGAAGACCTTTTCCAAACCGGTCTCATCAACCACGTCACGGACGCCGATGAGCTCAACGCTTTCGGCGGGAACCAAGATGGTCAGGTCACCCTGGGCCACCTCGAGCTGCAGATACGTCTTCTCCTCACCGCGTACCTTGCGCTGCCGGATGTCAATGATCCGGGCGGCCCCGTGGTGCGGGTAGACGACAGTCTCACCGACTTCATAGGTCATAAGGATGACTCTCCAGACTGGTTTGCGGACCTCTAGTTTATCAGGTCATTCCGCGCAAAGATCGGGGACGTATCTCACAGAGGTCACGGCGGGCGCGGCCCGGGACCGGCGGCGAGAACTGCGGTGCCACCCGCAATGGAGAATCAGTGCTCAGAATCCCCGTCCAGGCGATAGCCGAGCCCCCTGACCGTGGTGATGAGAACCGGTTTGGAGGCGTCGGCCTCAATCCGCCCCGGAGCCGTTTGACATGGACGTCCAGAGTTTTCGTGTCGCCCTCGTAATCGGGCCCCCACAGGCGCTCCAGGATCTGGCTGCGGGTGAGCACGCGGCCGGGGTGACGCAGAAACAGCTCCAGGAGCTCGAACTCCCGCAGCGGCATGGCGACCACCTCGCCGTCGACCCTGACCTCGTGGCGCTCGACGTCCATCCGCACCCCGCCGGCGACCAGCACCGGCTCGGGCTCCGGGGCGGCCGCGCGGCTACGGCGCAGGACCGCCTTGAGGCGCGCCAGGAGCTCCCGGTAGGAGTAGGGCTTGGTGACGTAGTCGTCGGCCCCGATCTCCAGGCCGACGATCTTGTCCAGCTCGGTGTCCTTGGCGGTGAGCATGATGACCGGCACGGAGGAGGAGCGCCGGATCCGGGTGCACACCTCGGTCCCGTCCAGGCGGGGCAGCATGAGGTCCAGCAGGACCAGATCGATGGGGCCGACGCCGCCGGGGCGCCGGGAGGCCTCGAAGATCTCGACGGCGCGCTGGCCGTCCTCGGCCTCAACCACCTCGAAGCCGTCGCGCCGCAGCCCGTAGGCGAGCGGGTCGCGGAAGTTCTCCTCGTCCTCGACCAGGAGGATCCGCGTCGGGCCGCCCACCGCCGTCATCGACGACGCGGCCAGTGCGCCGGAGGGCGCAGACGCCCCGCGCCCGACGCCGCACCAGCCTCTGCGCCCGTCCCTGCGGAGCGCTCTGCCGGGCTCATGACCCGCTCCCGGGGGTGTGCTCCGCGGCGACGTCGGCGGGCTGGTCCTGGACCGAACCAGCCCCGACCGACTCGCCCTCCACCGGTTCGCCCTCGCCCAGGCGCGGCAGCACGAGGGTGAAGGTGGAGCCGCGTCCCGGGGCGGACCACAGCTCGACGGTGCCGCCGTGGTCGGCGGCCACGTGCTTGACGATGCTCAGACCCAGGCCGGTGCCCCCGGTGGCGCGCGAGCGGGCCTTGTCGACGCGGTAGAAGCGCTCGAAGACGCGTTCCTGCTCCTCCTTGGGGATGCCGATGCCCTGGTCGACCACGGCGATGCGCACGATGTCGGGGTCCTCCGCGTCCAGCGAGACGCCCACCGAGACCCGGGTGCGCGGCTCGGAGTAGCGGATGGCGTTGTCCAGCAGGTTGCGCACGGCGGTGGTGATGAGGGCGGCGTCACCGCGCACCCGCAGTCCCTTGGTTCCGCCGGCCACGAGGGCGATCTGGCGGCCGTCGGCCTCGACGCGCACCCGGTCCACGGCCTCGGCGACGACGTCGTCGATGTCGACGACCTCGGGCTCGGCCAGGGCGTCACCCTCCTGGAGGCGGGTGAGCTCGATGATCTCCTGGACCAGGACGCCCAGGCGGCGGGCCTCCTTGCGCATGCGCCCGGAGTAGTCGCGCACGAAGTCGGGGTCGTCGGCGCCGGCCTCGACGGTCTCGGCGAGCAGCTGGATCGCGCCGACCGGGGTCTTGAGCTCGTGGGAGACGTTGGCGACGAAGTCGCGGCGCATGGCCTCCACCCGGCGGGCGGCGGTGTGGTCCTCGATGAGGATGAGGACGCGCCCCTGGCCGATGCCGGCCACGCGCACCTGCAGGTGGAACTGGCCCGCGCCCGGCACCCTCCCCCGGGCCACGGTGACGGCCGCGTCCTGCGCCTGGCCCGAGGCGCGCACGCGCCCCACCATCGCCACCACGGTCGGCTCGATGACGGCGTCGTCGCGCACGATGTTGAAGGTGTAGGCCGACGCCGAGGCGCGCAGGACCTCGTCGTCGTCATCGAGGACGACGACGGTCGAGCGCAGTGCCGCCAGCACCGGGACGGCCGTGTCGGTCCCGGCCAGGCCTGCCAGGTCGGCGGCGCTCGTGGCCGCCCTGCGCTCGCGCCGGGACAGCGCGACACCGATCGCCGCCCCCAGGCACGTGAGAGCGGCGGCGGCGAGGAGGAGAACGGTGACGGTCAGGCCCACGCCTCTAGGGGTAGTTGAGTCCTCGAGGCGCCCCACCGGCCGGCACCGCCTGTGGGCGTGCCGCTTGCGGCGGCGTCGCAGGGGCTGCTGTGCTAGGGGACAACATCCTGGCGGCGGCCTCGGCGGGATCGTCGAGCAGCGCCGCCCGAGCCACCTCACCGACCGGCCCGAACCATCGGTCCTCGCCCCGGAACAGGAGCAGCCTCATGCGCGCCATCTTCAACCAGGAGCTCAAGCAGCTGGGCTCCGACCTCGAGTCCATGGCCAACCAGGTCGCCACCGCGATCGAGCGGGCCGCGGAGTCCCTGCGCCAGGGGGACATCGTCATCGCCGAGCAGGTGATCGACGCCGACGAGCGCATCAACGACCTCCAGCGCGACATCGACGACCTGTGCGTCATGCTGCTGGCCCGCCAGCAGCCGGTGGCCGGGGACCTGCGCAACGTCCTGTCCGCGCTGCGCATGGCCCAGACCCTGGAGCGCCAGGGCGACCTGGCTCGCCACGTGGCGGCCATCGCCCGCGGCCGCTACCCCGAGCCGCCGCTGCCCGAGCCGGTCCTGGGGCTGATCCTGGAGATGGCGGACCTGGCGGTGCGCGCCGGCAAGGACGTCGCCCGCCTCATCTCGACGCGGGACCTGGAGCTGGCCTCCGTCATTCAGACCAACGACGCCGAGCTCGACGCCCTGCACCGTCGTTCCTTCCAGATGATCCTGGACCCGGCTCACGACCTGAGCCGCCAGCAGGTCATTGACGCCGTCCTCATGGGCCGTTTCCTGGAGCGCTTCGGCGACCACTCCACCTCGGTGGCCAGCCGCGTGGCCTACCTCGTCTCGGGAGCCTCCATGCCCGAGACGCATGACGCCGAGGACGCTGACGCGCTCCACTGAGCGCTTGGAGCCGACGACGGGCGGCGCCGGACCTCCCTGAGGTCCGACGCCGCCCGCGTCATTGAGGGTGCGGCAGGCCGCCGGGGCTCACTTGCCCTGGTTGGCCACCGCTGCGATCTTGGCCTCGGCCTCGGGGTCGAGGTAGCGGCCGCCCTTCTTGAGCGGGCTTGAGGGTCTCCTCGTCGAGCTCGTAGACCAGCGGGATCCCGGTGGGGATGTTGACGCCGGCGATGTCGTCGTCGGAGATGTCGTCGAGGTGCTTGACGATGGCGCGCAGCGAGTTGCCGTGGGCGGCGATCATGACGGTCTTGCCGGTCTTGATCTCGGGGACGATGGTGCCCTCCCAGTAGGGCAGGAGGCGCTCGAGGACGTCCTTGAGGCACTCGGTGGCGGGGATGGGCTCACCGGCGTAGCGGGGGTCGGCGTCCTGGGAGAACTCCGAGCCGGCCTCGATGGGCGGCGGCGGCACGTCGTAGGAGCGGCGCCACTGCATGAACTGCTCCTCCCCGTACTCGTCCCGGATCTCCTTCTTGTTCTTGCCCTGCAGGGCGCCGTAGTGGCGCTCGTTGAGGCGCCAGCTGCGCTCCACCGGGATCCAGTGGCGGTCCGCGGCGTCCAGGGAGAGGTTGGCGGTCATGATGGCGCGACGCAGCATCGAGGTGAAGAGCTTCTCGGGGAGGACACCTGCCTCCTTGAGGAGCTCGCCACCGTGGACGGCCTCGGCGCGGCCCTTGTCTGACAGCGGGACATCGACCCAGCCGGTGAAGAGGTTCTTCGCGTTCCATTCGCTCTCGCCGTGGCGGAGCAGTACGAGGGTGTAAGCCATGGTCCTATCTTGCCAGGATCGCGGGCATGGCGCGAGGCCTAAGAAGGGCGATCTCAGCGGGCGAGGGCGCGAGCGCATCGGCCCGAAGGCACCGCTCGCAGCGATAACGCCCGCTCACGGAGCGAATTCACGTATTGAAAACACAACGGCTCTGGTGATGCGCCTGAGCGTACAACCAGAGCCGCGGTGCGAGGTGGCAATCAGCTCGAGAATGACTCGATGCGGGGTGCCGGCCTCATGTGAGCCGGGCACCCCATGTTCCCTCAGTTGCCGGGGTTGACCTCGTAGTAGGCCTTGCGCACCTCAGCGGAGACGCGACCGCGGTCAGAAACCTCAAGACCCTGCTCGCGGGCCCACTCGCGAATCTTCTGAGTGTCAGAAGGGCCGCTGGAACGACGACGACCAGAGCTACGGCGGCCGCCGGTGCGACGAGCCTTTCCGACCCATTCCTCAAGGGACTCACGAAGAGCAGCTGCGTGCTCGTCGTTCAGGTCGATCTCGTAGGTGACACCGTCAAGGGCGAAGGTGACGGTCTGATTGGCCTCGGACCCGTCGACATCGTCGACGAGGATGACCTGAGTCTTCTGTGCCATGATTCCTCATTCTGAGTGGAGGGAGCGGGCCTGAAGGATGTATCCCGCTGCGGACAACGTTAGATTAAACAATAGTTGCCCTCAATGCAACACGGCTTTTCGCCACCCCTCATTACCAGCCACCCGCCCCCCAATCACACAGCGATGCGCGCCGCCATACCACCCCTGAACACCTTGATGACTGAGACGAAAAACTGTGAAAGCACTGAGGTCCCTTTGGAGATCCCCACGAGACCTGGCGGAACAATCCAGGCACGACACCCCTCACCTCCGGCCACATAGAGGTATCCAACGATCAGTCAATCCGAGGCAGCCAATCTCCCAGGCGACTCCCAGATAGCGGTGGGGGATTCTCTCAGCCGGAAGAGAATGCCTGCGTCACCACGGCTCCCACCCTGAGGTCACATCACGTCAAGCTGGAAGAATCCGCACCGTTGGAGCCATGACCCGACCGGCCACTGGGCGACGAAGGATTTCGGCCACACGGTCATCCCAGAAAACCCACAGCCGCTGCAGCCACCGGATGTGCCGGAGGGCACATCGACGAGCCTGCAGGTGAGGCGCCCGGTACCCGAAAAGCCCCGGAAGGCATTACCTCCGGGGCTGATCGAGCCGCCTGTGGGAATCGAACCCACGACCTATTCATTACGAGTGAATCGCTCTGCCGACTGAGCTAAGGCGGCGCTGGCACAAGCAGCAGAGCCGAACATACCGGCCCTGCGGCCACCACCGCAATCCAGCACCGCAAGGGAGAACCGTGTTCCTCGACACAGTCAACCACCCTCCTCACCGCATCACAACCGCCGCTGAAGCTGAAGACGGACGCCCTTCTCAGGCCCCAGAACACCCTGGATTCCCCGACTCATCACGGGATCGCGATGGCGGGAGGGCACATCCTGGACAGGCGTGCGACTGAGCGCAGCAGCCGCCCCACGTCACCCGAACCAACCGGGCCCGGTATTCTCCGCACGTCATTCAACAGGTCTTCCTCTTCCGTAAGGATCCCATGAACGAGTCTCCATCCAGCCACTCCCCCACCTCTCCATCACTGCACTCGGGTGCTTCTCCTTCCCCCTCCCGCACTTCCCAGCCCGACCAGATCCGGGACCGCGGCGACGCCGGGTACAACAAGTCGTTGAAGAACCGCCACCTGCAGATGATCGCCATTGGCGGCTCCATCGGCACGGGCCTTTTCATGGGTGCCGGCGGCCGACTCAAGGACGGCGGGGCGGGACTGATGTTCGCCCTATGCCGTCTGTGGAATCTTCGCCTTCCTCATGGTGCGTGCTCTGGGCGAGCTCGCCATCCGCCGCCCCTCCTCCGGCGCATTCGTCTCCTACGCCCGTGAGTTCCTCGGTGAGAAGGGCGCCTACATCACCGGCTGGTTCTTCTTCCTGGACTGGTCAGTCACTGTGATGGCCGACATCACGGCCGTGGCCAACTATCTCCACTACTGGACGGCTCTGAAGGTTGTCCCGCAGTGGGTCTTCGCGCTCATCGCGCTCGTCCTGGTCTTCATCCTCAACATGCTCAACGTCAAGATGTTCGGTGAGGCGGAGTTCTGGTTCGCGCTCATCAAGGTCACCGCCATCGTGTCCTTCATGGTGGTGGCCATCGTCGCCATTGTTCTCGGGCTTCACACCGGAACGGACCCCCACGGAGGCGCGATCACCGCAGGAGCTCACAACATCATCGGAAACGGTGGCTTCTTCCCCAAGGGATTCCCGATCGTCTTCGCCCTGACCCTCGGCGTGGTCTTCGCCTTCGGCGGCACGGAGATGGTGGGCGTGGCCGCAGGTGAGGCCACGGAGGCCGAGAAGATCCTGCCCAAGGCGATCAACTCGATGATTCTGCGCATCTTCGTCTTCTACGTCGGCTCGGTCATGCTGCTGGCGCTGGTCCTGCCCTACACCTCCTACCTGAAGGATCAGTCGCCCTTCGTCACCTTCTTCTCCGGGATCGGTGTGCCCTATGCCGGCGACATCATTCAGGTCGTCATCCTCACCGCAGCGCTGTCCTCCCTCAACGCCGGCCTCTACGCCACAGGACGCACCCTGCGCTCCATGGCGGTGGCCGGCGAGGCTCCTCGGGTGGCAGCCAGGCTCAACAAGCACCAGGTTCCCGCGTGGGGCATCATCATCACCTCCGCCCTGGGACTGCTCGGCGTCGTCCTCAACGCCCTCGTGGAGAAGAACGCCTTCGACATCGTCATGAACCTGGCAGGCATCGGCATCGCTGGGACCTGGGGAGCCATCCTCGTCACCCACCTCGCCTTCCTGCGCCGGGTGAAGGAGGGCAAGGAGGTGCGCCCGGCCTACCGGATGCCGGGCGCCCCCTGGACCAACTACGCGGCCCTGGCCTTCTTCACCGTCGTTATCATCTCGAACGTAGCCGACCCTGCCGGACAGCAGACTCTGGGCCTGTTCGCCATCGTCGCCGGCATGATGGTGGCAGGGCTGGTACGCGGTGCGGGGACGTATCCGGGGCGACCTGCTCGACGAAGTCCTCGCCGACGAGGTGGGCGGGGCCGCATCCGCCCTCGTCGTACGAGGCCTGAACGGTAGGAGGCTGAGCACATGCACGTTCACATCATCTACACGGGGGCACCATCGGGATGGTGGACTCCCCTCACGGCCTCGTGCCCGGCGCGGATCTGGAGGGGTGGCTCGACTCACTGCTGGCGGGCACGCCCCTGGCGCGCTCGGTGACGGTGACCTCACTGGCCCCGCTCATCGACTCCTCGAACGCCACCCCGCTGTCCTGGCAGGCGATCGTGGACGACCTGCGCGCCCACGCCGCGGCCGACCCGCAGACCGCCTTCGTCATCCTGCACGGGTACCGACACGATGGCCTGCACCAGCGCCGCCCTGTCCTATGCGCTGACGGATCTGAGCGTTCCGGTCGTCATCACCGGTTCCCAGCTCCCGCTCGGAGAGCTGGGAAGCGACGCCGCGGCGAACGTCACCGGGGCGCTCCAGGCCGCCACCTCCGGGCGCCTCAGCGGGGTGGCACTGTTCTTCGGTCATCGGCTCCTGGCCGGGAACCGGGTCACGAAGTCCTCCTCGTGGGCCTTCACCGGTTTCGAGTCCCCCAACGCGGCCCCCCTGGCCACCACTGGCGCCCCGTGGCAGTGGGCGCAGACTGCGTCGCCGGGTATCGGCTGGAAGAACGCCGCCCCCTACGCCCGTCACGACGTCGTCGTGATCGATCTGGTCCCGGGCATCACCGCGGCCCGCCTGGAGGCGCTGCTGACGCCGCTGCCCGAGGCCGTGATCCTGCGGGCCTTCGGAGTCGGCAACGTGCCCTCCCAGGAGCCGGGGCTGACCGACGTCGTCGAACGGGTGATCGCCGCCGGGACGGCCGTCATCGTGACCTCCCAGTGCCACGAGTCCGAGGTCCTCCTGGGGCACTACGAGGCCGGGGACGCACTGGCCCGCAGTGGCGCCGTCGGCAGCCGCGACATGACCCTGGAGGCCGCCTACGCCAAGGTCCCAGTTCCTGCTCTCGCAGGGGACTGGCGGGAGACGATCTGGCTCGACTGGATGGGACGGTCCATCGCCGGAGAGCTGAGCCAGTGAGTCGGACGCTCCGGAGCCCCGCAGCGCCGGTGCGGCTCGGCTGACGAATCGGCCCCGGACGACACGAATGTCGTCCGGGGCCGATCTCATGGCCTGCGGGAACCGGTCGGGCCGGCTGGCCTGGCGAGGGTCAGCAGGTGAGTCCCTTGGCCGGCATCGTCCCGTTGAGCAGGTAGGTGTCCACGGCCTTCTTGACGCAGTCGTTGGAGCGTCCGTAGGCCGTGTGCCCGTTGCCCTTCCAGGTCAGGAGCTGACCGGACTCGAGCTGATCGGCCAGCGCCTGGGACCAGGCGTAGGGGGTGGCCGGGTCCCCGGTGGTGCCCACCACGAGGATCGGTGCGGCACCGGAGGCCGTGATCTTCTCGCGCTTGCGGCTCGATGTGTGGCCCCAGCCCTGGCAGTAGGCGTCGGGGTAGAGCAGCTGGGAGCCGAAGGTGGGCGAGGCCTCGTTGACGGCCTTGGCGTTCTCCTCCCAGGAGGCGTTGTCCCCCTGGACCGGGTAGTCCAGGCAGTTGACCGCCATGAGGGCCTCGGCGCCGTTATCGGAGTAGCTGCCGTCGCTCTGGCGGGAGGAGACGAGGTCGGCGATGGCCAGCAGCGCGCTTCCGTCCGGCTTGCCCACCTTGCCCATCGCCTGGGACAGCGCCAGGGTGAGGGAGGGCCACACCTGGGTCTGGTACATCGATCCCAGCACCCCGTAGACGGCCAGGTCGTAGGTCAGTGGCCGTTTGCTGTCGGAGGTCGGCAACGGCGCCGTCTTCGTGGACTCGAGGAACTCGCGGACCTGGGAGACGCCGGAGTCGACGTCTCCGCTCAGGGGGCAGCCCAGCTTGGAGCTCTGGCAGTTCTGCACGTAGGCCCGCAGCGAGGCCTCGAAGCCCTTGGCCTGCCCCAGGGCCAGTTCCTCGGCGCTCAGGGAGGGGTCGACGGCGCCGTCGAGGACCATACGACCAGTGTTGGCCGGGAACAGCTCAGCGTAGGTGGCCCCCAGGTAGGTGCCGTAGGAGAAGCCCAGGTAGGTCAGCGTCTGCTGGCCGTCAACCGCCCGCAGGATGTCGAGGTCCTGAGCGGCACTGATGGTGTCGATGTGGTCCAGGAGCCCCGCGGTGCTGGTCTTCGACGCGCAGGCCTCCCCCATCTTCTGAGCCCGCTCCTGGGTGGCCGTGGCCGAGGGGGTCGCCGGGTCGTTCGCCCCGGCTCGTTCGGCGTCGAGCTCGGCGTCGGTCAGGCAGTCGACCGCCGTGGAGGCGCCCACGCCGCGCGGGTCGAAGCCGACGACGTCGTAGGAGCTGGTGAGGTTCTTGGAGAAGTAGGAACCGGCGTTTTCGACCAGCTCGATGCCCGACCCTCCCGGCCCACCCGGGTTGATGAACAGTGAGCCGACGGAGTCTCGCCGGCGGCCCGCTTCTTCACCGCGATCTCGATCGTCTTGCCGCCGGGGTTGTCGTAGTCCAGCGGCACCTTGACCTTGGCGCAGGTGAAGCCGGTGTCCTTGCCCGACTTCGCCTCACCCATCCCCTTCTTGTCACAGGCGTACCAGGAGACCTTCTGGTTGTAGAAGCTCTCCAGCCCGGCCGGGATCGTTGCCGTGGCCGACGCCGTTGCCGGCGAGGCCTTGATGTCGGTGTCGTCCTGGCAGGCGGTCAGGCCCCCGCACGCCAGAAGCGCAGCGAGCGCCACGAGCAGCGGCTGGATACGAGGCCGAGGAGAGGTCGCAGTAGTCACGACGTGAACCTTATGCGGCCGGGCCGCCCGGGGCCTCCTCCTGGAGACGGAGTGGGGAGAAGTTCCCATCGAGGCCCCGGGGGCGGGGACGGCCCGACGTCACTGTCCGTTCTTGCAGGTCAGGCCTTCCTCGGGCATGGTCCCTCTGGTGAGGTAGGTGTCGACGGCGTTGTGGATGCAGGCCCCCGAGCGCCCGTAGGCGGTGTGGCCGTTGCCCTCCCAGGTCAGGAGCCGACCGGAGGCGAGCTGAGCGGCCAGGGCCTGGGACCAGGCGTAGGGCGTGGCCGGGTCGCCGGTGGTGCCCACCACCAGGATGGGGGCCGCCCCCTTGGCGTGGATGGGTGCGGGCTTGCGGGTCCCGTTGTGCCCCCAGGCCTGGCAGCGCGCATCCTGGTTGCCCAAGGAGGCGCCGAAGGTTGGCGAGCTCTGGAGGATCTGCTGGTAGTCCTTCTCCCAGCTGGTCATGTCGCCCTGGACGGGGATGTCCTGGCAGTTGACGGCGTAGAAGGTCGGGGCGCTGCCGCCGGCCGTCGCCTTCCCGTAGAGCACCTGGATGTAGGAGCCGTCCTTCTGGGTGATGGCCTGGTCGAGGGCGTAGGTGAGGAAGGGCCAGTACTCGGAGGAGTACAGGAACCGACGGACGACGCTGCGGATCGTGCTGCCGTCCACGGTGACGTTCGGGTCCGCGGTCTTCAGCGGCGTCTGGTCGGCTGAGGCGATGAGGGACCGAACCTGCTGGACTCCGGCGTCGGCGTCACCGGTCAGGGGGCAGCTCTGGTCCTCCTGGACGGCCTGGCCGGACTGGCACTGCTGGACGTAGGTGCGCAGTGCGGTCTCGAAGCCCTGGGCCTGCCCGGCGGCCCGGTCCCCCAGTGACAGGGAGGGGTCGACGGCGCCGTCGAGACCATGCGGCCCGGTGTTGGCGGGGAAGAGCTCGGCGTAGTGAGCACCCAGGTAGGTGCCGTAGGAGAAGCCCAGGTAGTTGAGCTTCTGGTCCCCGGACAGGGCCCGCAGGACATCAAGATCCCGGGCCACCGAGACGGTGTCCACATGGTCGAGCAGACCGGCCGGCTTGGTGTGGGCGGCGCAGTTGGCCTCCTCGCTTGAAGTCCTGGTGATCTCGTCGATCAGGGTCGGGAAAGCCGATGTTGCCCTCCGCACCGCCGTCGGCGGCAGGATTCTCAGCGTCCCGGAAGGGGTGGGGTCGTCCCCGGCGGCGTCGGCGACGAGGGAGCCGGGTTGGGGGTCGTTGACACCCATGCCCCCCTGGGCGGCTTTGGCAGGCTGCTGGCCCGCGCCGTCGTCGCAGGTGATGGCGGTGGAGGAGCCGACGCCGCGGGGGTCGAAGCCGATGATGTCGTAGGCCTGGTTGAGAGTGGGCGAGAACTGGGTCTCGTTGCTCTCCACCATGTCTACTCCGGAGTAGCCGGGGCCGCCGGGGTTGACGAAGAGAGAACCCTGGCGCACCGAGCCGGTGGCCAGATGCTTCTTCATCGCGATCTCAATGGTCTGGCCACCGGGCTGGGAGTAGTCCAGCGGCACCTTGACCTTGGCGCACTGAAAACCGGTCCTGTCAGCCGACTTCTCCATACCACCGGTGGCCACGCAGTCGTACCACTCGACCTTCTGACCGTAGAAGGACTCCAGCCCCTTTAGGGCACCGCCGCCTTGGACGACGCAGCCGGGAGCCGGCCCCGCAGCGGGCACCGCAGCAGCAGGGAACCGCACCGGCCCCCACCCCAGGCACACACCCGCCACAGCCGCCAGCACCCCAGCGGACACCCGACGACGCCCTGGGGCGACTCGTCGCGGACCAGATAATTCATTCACGCTATTTTTTTCATAACCGTTATATTACAAACAGTAAACGGACGTGTCCGCGTCATGAGCAGGCATCTGAGAGAAGAAAAGAACCGTGGTTGGGGCGCCTGCCTCCGGCTCCCCAACCACGGTGATGCGTACCCGCAACACTCCTTGACGATCCTCAGTGGAGAGCTGGCAGGAGGGTGGCGGTTCCTTGAGGACTCACTGCGTGCCGTGACACGTCAGCCCCTTCTTGGGCATGGTGCCGGTGAGCAGATAGGTGTCGACCGCCTTGGTGACGCAGGGGCCGTGCCCGGAGTTCGCGTAGGCCGTGTGCCCATTGCCCTCCCAGGTGAGGAGCTGGCCGGAGTCCAGCTGATCGGCCAGGGCCACGGCCCACTCGTGCGGAGTGGCCGGGTCGCCGGTCGTCCCGATCACGAGGATCGGCGCGGCCCCCTTGGCGTGGAGCGCCTTGGACGGCTGGGTGCCGGTGTGCCCCCAGGCCTGGCAGCCGAGGTCACCGGCCTCCGCGATAGTGGCGAAGCGGGGGGCGATCCTCTCCAGCTCCTCACTCTGCGCCTTCCAGGTGGCCATGTCGCCCTCGACCCGGTAGTCCAGGCAGTTGGTGCCGATCATCGCACCGGTGCTGACCACGGGCTGAGCGTCGAGCCGGCTCCGCTATCGTCCCTGAAGATCGAGGCGTCGTGCTCGTTGATGACCTGCGCCCAGGGCCTCATTGCCGACGTCCCCAGGAAGTCTCCGGAGAATAGAGCAGAAGCGACGATCACCTGCTTCATGTCCTCGCCCGTCACCGGACGGTTCGGGTCCGAGGAGGGCACGGGCGACTGGTTGGCCGAGGTGAAGACGTCTCCGATCTGCTTGACGCCCGCGTCGGTGTCACCGGTGAGGGGGCAGTTCTGTCCCGACTGGCACCAGGCGACATAGTTGCGCAGCGCCCGTTCGAAAGCCGCGGGCCTGCCCCCTGCCTGCGCTCGTTGTAGGGTCAGGCTGGGGTCCAGGGCGCCGTCGAGGACCATGCGGCCGGTGTTGGCCGGGGAAGAGCTCGGCGTAGGTCGCCCCTCAGGTAGGTGCCGTAGGAGAAGCCCGTGTAGTTGAGCTTCTGGTCCCCGGACAGCGCCCGCAGGACATCAAGATCCCGGGCCACCGAGACGGTGTCCACATGGTCGAGCAGCTCGGCAGGCTTGGTGTTCGCCGCGCAGCTGGCCTCGAGCTGCTTGAACTGCGCGGAGATGGCGGCGGCTCGCTGCTCGAATGCCGTGGCGCCGTCTCCGGCAGTGACCGGGGCGGCCTCCGCCATCGCCGTCACCTCGGTGTCGGAGGTGCAGGTGATGGCGGTGGAGGAGCCGACGCCGCGGGGGTCGAAGCCGATGATGTCGTAGGCCTTCTGCACGCCGGCGAAGGTCGAGGTTGCCATCGTGCTGACGGCCTCCACCCCGGATCCACCGGGGCCACCGGGGTTGATGAAGAGGGTGCCCTGGCGCACCGAGCCGGTGGCCAGGTGCTTCTTCATCGCGATCTCAATGGTCTGACCGCCCGGGCTGGGAGTAGTCCAGCGGCACCTTGACCTTGGCGCACTGAAAACCGGTCCTGTCAGCCGACTTCTCCACCCCGGCAGTGGCCACGCAGTCGTACCACTCGACCTTCTGACTGTAGAAGGACTCCAGCCCCTTGGGCACCGCCGCCTTAGACGACGCAGCCGGAGCCGGCCCTGCGGCGGGCAGCGCAGCAGCGGGGACCGCACCGGCTCCCATCCCCAGGCACACACCCGCCACAGCCGCCAGCACCCCAGCAGACACCCGACGGCGTCGAAGGCCACCGGGAGCTCTCGCCTCGTCCACGACCGCCGGCGAGGACCGATAAGGCCGATTCTTGGGAGGATGCTTCATTCTCGTTTCCATGAGCAGCATCATATGAACCGACCAGCCGGTGCATGATCCTCTCAGGGATGAGATGGGCCGTTGCCCTTCTCGCCCCGCGAGTGCCCGTTGCCCTCCGGGTCCTCGGCGGGCACCAGCCCCCAGGAGGCGGCCCAGACCCAGAGCCGATCGAGCTCGTCCTCCATGAGGTAGCGAGCCCTGGGCTCGGTGAGTGCCCGAGTGGTCATTCCTCCCAGCACCACCGTGCCCGCCTCGCTGCGCACTGTCGCCTGCACGCTCGGGCCCGCACCACCGATGCGTCAGAGCGGAGCGAGTCTCCCGGGTGATGTCGAAGTCGTCCCGGGAGCCGGGCCAGGCGAGGTCGTAGAGCGCAGCAGCGTCCTGCTGTGGATGCCGCTCCGGTCGAAGACGGTCCGCGGCCGCAGGGTCAGGTAGCCCACGAGCAGGCACAGTGTCGCCGCGGCGAAGCAGGCGAGCATCCCCGCAACTGCCCAGAGGTCACGATCGCCAGCCCGATGGCCAGCCCCAGGAGGCCGACGGCGATGAGCCCCAGGCGATGACTCGCTCCTGCGGGCTCGATCTGCGGATGATCGGCTCGAACCGAGCGGCGTGGCCGCCGCCCTCGGCCCCGGACTGTGTCACGGTCATGTCACGACTCTTGCACACCCGGGCCGTGGCCGTCCTGGTTTTGAGGGTTCGCGGCGGCGGCAGTCCGGGGCCCGACGACGCGACCTCATGCCATGCCCCGCCGCGGGTCGGGCGGGGCGGGGACTCACCTTCCTTCGGCCTGGGGGCGCAGCTGCACCATGAGGGCCTCGACGGCCAGCAGGGGGGCGGCGTTGGAGCGCAGGCGACTGCGGCACTCCTCGATGGCGGCGATGCGGGCCAGGGACTGCTCGGGGCTCGTCGTGCGGGCGGCCTGGTCGACGGCCTCGGACAGGTCGAGGTTGACGCGCTCGACGTCGCTGCCCATCTGGGTGGTCAGGACGTCGCGGTAGAAGGACAGCAGGTCGATCGTGGCCCGGTCCAGCACGTCGGTGCGGGCGCGCTGGCGCGGCGCTTCTGGTCCTCCTCGAGCTGGCGGATCTGGGCGCGTAGGGGCCGCCGGGATCTTCCCGTCGCTCTCCAGGCCGAGGGCGCGGGTGAGCTCGGCCTTCTCGCGGGCGTCGCGCTCGGCGGTGGCCTCCTTGGCCTCGGGACTCGGCGGCCTCCACCAGGGAGGCGGCGGCCAGGACGGCGTCGCCGACGCTGCGCAGGGAGACCGGGGGCGAGCAGGAGGCGGCGGCGCCGGTCCCAGGCGCCGGCGTCGGTAGCCAGGGTGGCGGGCAGGCCCGATATGCGACTGGCTGGCGCGGGCGGCCCGGGCGGCCAGCTCGGGGTCGGCGCCGTCGCGGCGCACGAGGAGCTCGGCGACGGCGTCGGCCGGAGGGATCCGCAGCGTCACCAGGCGGCAGCGGGAGCGGATGGTGGGCAGGACGTCGTCGGCGCTGGGGTGCACAGCAGCCAGACGGTCTGGGGGCAGGGGGCTCCTCGATGGACTTGAGCAGGACGTTGGTGGTGCGCTCGGCCATGCGGTCGGCGTCCTCGACGAGGATGACGCGCCAGCGTCCGGTCCAGGGGCGGCGTTGGGCCTCACCGATGAGGGTCTTGACCTCTTCCATGGTGATGATGAGCTTCTCGGTGGCCAGGCGCACGACGTCGGGGTGGGAGCCGGCCATGACGTCGCGGCAGGGCTTGCACTGCCCGCAGCCGGGCACGGGGCCGGTGCACTGCAGGGCGGCGGCGAAGGCGCGGGCGGCATTCGAGCGGCCCGATCCGGGCGGGCCGGTCACCAGCCAGGCATGGGTCATGGCGAGCCCGGCCGACGCCGCTGTTGAGCCGGCTCCTCCGTCTCGTGCCGTCTCGGGGGCCAGACCGGCGGCAGTCTGCGCCTCCCGCTGCTGGGCGGCCTGGCGGGCGGCCCGGGCTGCGGCGGTGAAGGCGGCCACGGCGCTCTCCTGGCCGACGACGTCCTCCCACACGCTCATGAGCCCGCCTCCTCGCCCGAGCCTGCGGCGCGGCGGCGGGCGGCGGCCTCCACGAAGGCCTCCAGGCCCAGGAGCACGCCCTGGTGGGCCCCGCCGTGGGCGAGGTGCGCGCCGCGGCGGCGCACGGCGGCGACAGCGGCCTCGATGACGTCGTCGGCCACCTGGTCGACGGGACCGGTCGGCGTCGACGACGACGAAACGCTCCGGCTCGGCCTGGGCCAGGGTGAGGAACTGCTGGCGCAGGGCGGCGCGGAAGGCGTCCCCTCCTGCTCGAGGCGGTCCTTGGCGCCGCGGCCGGTGGTGCGCCGCTCGGCCAGGCCGGGGTCGCCGTCGAGCAGGATGGTCAGGTCCGGCAGGAGCCCCTCGGTGGCCCACAGGGACAGGTCGCGGACCTCCTGGGGGCCGAGCGAGCGGGCCGCGCCCTGGTAGGCGACGGAGGAGTCGAGGTAGCGGTCGGCCAGGACGACGGCGCCGCGCTCGAGGGCGGGCCGCACGCGGGTGGCGATGTGGTGGGCGCGGTCGGCGGCGTACAGGAGGGCCTCAGCGCGCGGGGCGACGTGCCCGCCGTGCAGGAGGAGGCGACGAATCTCAACGCCGAGCTCCGTGCCGCCCGGTTCGCGGGTGAGGATGTGGTCGACGCCCGCTGCAGTCAGCAGGTCGGCGAGGATGCGGATCTGCGTCGTCTTGCCGACGCCGTCTCCTCCTTCGAAGGAGATGAACAGACCGGGGTGGGCCGTGGCGGAGGGCGACTGAGTCACGCGACCAGCGTAGCGGCCACGGTGTGTGACCTCAGAAAGTCGGGACGAAGACCTCGACGCGGCGGTTGAGGCGGCGGCCGCCGGGGATTGTCGGAGCCGTCGGGGTTCTCGTTGGGGGCCACCGGCTTGGTCTCGCCGTAGCCGACGGCCTCCAGGTCGGCGGCCACGCCGTCGGACTTCAGGGCGCTTGAGACGGCCTGCGCCCGCTGCTCGGAGAGCTTCTGGTTGAAGGCGTCGTCGGAGACGGAGTCGGTGTGGCCCTGGACCTGAACCTTGGGGGCCTTGGAGTCCTTGAGGGACGGTGGCCAGGTTGGTCAGGGTGGTCGAGGCCTCGCCGCGCAGGTCGGATGAGCCGAAGTCGAACAGGACACTGTCCTCCAGGGTGATGACGGTGCCGCAGGACTGCACGGGCTTGGCGGCGTCAATGGAGGGGAAGGTGCCGACCTTGCCGGCCTTGGGGACGGGTTTGGCCGAGATCGTGGAGCCGTTGACGATGGCGGTGCCGTCACCGTTGTTGGTGAAGGAGAGCTTGCCGTCGGAGTAGGTGCCCGAGCCGTCACCGTTGTTGGTGATGGAGACCCTGCCGCGGTTGTAGGTGCCCGAGCCCTTACCGTCGAGGGTGATGGACTCTCCGGTGGCGGAGTCGTTGTAAGTGCCTGAGCCGTCGCCGTTGACGGTGACCGAGAGGTGGTCGTCGCTGTAGGTGCCTGAGCCGTCACCGTTGTTGGTGACCGAGGTGGTCCCTGAGCTCGCGGTCATGGAGCCGTCGCCGCCAAGGACCGTGGAGCCGGAGATGAGCGAGCCACTCGCGTCGCAGCGGGCGGGCCTGACGGTGATACCGGGCTGGGAGGTGATGGAGCGTGTCAGGTCCGGGGTGAAGGCGCCGGTGGACTGGGTGAGCAGGCTGAGGTCGGGCAGGGAGATCATGGGGATCGGAGGAATCTGTCCGGGCTCGTAGCCGGCGACGGCCTGCCCAGTGGAGCCGGAGGTTCCCGTCGCCGGGGAGGAGGCAGGGGCCTGGGCGCTTCCCGCGGAGCCGGCGGAGTCCGAGCCGGCCTGACTGGCCTGGGTCTGCTGACCCTGAGCCTGCGAGGACGAGCCGCCTCCGATGGACAGGGAGCAGCCGCTCAGTGCGAGGGCGGCAATGAGGGAGAGGGAGGGCAGGGAGATGAGTGCTTTCGTCATGCCCGGAACGTTACTGAGTCGCTGTCGCCGCACGGTTCCCACCCTGTCGCAGAACTGCGACGCAGCATCATCCGGGCCGGGCGGCTCCGGCATGGGAAGCGCGACCGTGATGTGACCGTGATGCGATCGTGACTGACGGGCTATAGTCAATTCATTGCGGCCTGCCGGTTGATTCCGGCTATCACCGATTGGAGTGTGCTCGTGGGACAGCGTGGTTCTCGTCGTCGATTCGCAGGGGTGGCTGGCACCGCGGTACTCGCAGGGTGTCTGGTGCTGGCCGGATGCTCGTCAAGCAGCCCGAAGGGCGGCGGCACCGTGCCACCACTGAAGACCGCTGCCAGCGGGGCCAGCGCGTCCACCGGTGCGACGGCGTCGACCGGGGGCTCGGCATCGCCGGGCGCGAGCAGCGCCGCCGGCACAGGCCCCGTGACCCCGGAGTCGATGTCGGACCCGGATCTGGGCTACACGGTCGTCTCCATCCCCGACAACCTCGACCCCACCCAGACCGAGGTCCTGCGCGCCTACTTCGCCTACGACAAGGCAACCTGGCGCCTCTGGTTCAGAAACGAGGGCCTCGACACCATGCATACCGTCGCCACAGGTCAGTTGTTGACGGAAATCAAACACAACGCCGCTAAGAAGAATGGGAGCCTGTCTCGACCCCCGGTAAGAATATCGGTGAGTGAAGTGACCGCCTCCAATGACGGTAATGGCTACACTGTCGCGACATGTCTCGACAAGACTCAGATGACATCAGTTGATGCGCAGGGGAAAGATATCACCGACCCCAACAATCAAATCTATCTGCCGTCCGCAACATTCATGACGCAAGGGCCCAACGGCACTTGGCAAGCCATCCTTGAAGATAGTGGCACCCCCAACAGCTGCTCAGTGAACTGACGAAAGGATCCCCAAGTGCGCAAGCACCCAATAGTGACGGGAGCTGCATTTCTACTGCTCATCACCAGCCTATCTGCAGCGCCAACTGCATATGCCGGGAAGGACAGCAGTCAGGTGGATGCCTCCTCGACGCAGACTGCGGGTGGTGGTGAGATCTCTGTCAGTATCACCGAGCAGTACACGACAGCCTCATCCGGAGGCGGCGGAGGCGAAAACGGTCTCGTCGTCGACGTCCATAAGCGTCAAGCCCTCCTGCTACTACGAAGCAAGCGGACCAAACGCAGGTAGGCAGAGACGCCTTCGACATCCAGGACGGCAGCAAACTCAATCAGCCAGATGAGGTCGAAAGGATGTATTCCGGTTACAAGCAATGGATGAAAGATAGAGCAACCGGGAACCTGGTGGCACGTAGAATGCAACAGGGACGCCTTCGAGGACCTGAGCGCCATGCAAGCCGCCCGCAACCGCATGACCCCCAATGGGGCACCTACCTGTGGATCCCGGACAGCGAGAATGGCGGGAAGCCACCGGCTCCCTATATCTCCGGGCGGACACTCGCCACCGCGGCGTGGAAAGCAGTGAAGATTCCGCAACCGACCATTGAGACCAACCCGAAGGTCGGCTCCCAGGGCGCGACCCTGGTGGGGATGGACACCTGGGTGTGGGCCACGGGCAACACCCCGCGCTCGGTGACCGTCACCGCATCCGCAGGAAGCACGTCGGCGACAGTCACGGCAGCCTCGGCCGGCCTCCAGCTCTCCGCCCCCGACGGAAGCCCTCATGTCAGGGCTTCGGGATCGCCTGGCACTCAGGAATGCCTGAGGGGTCAAGCCCCTGCACCATCTCCTTCAACCGCAGCTCGGCGCACCTCGGCGGTACGACCCCATTGACGGTATCCGTGGCCTACTCAGCCACCTACACCGCCACCGACGGCTCCAGCGGCGACCTGCCCGCGATCACCGCCACCAACACCATCAACCTGCCCGTCGCCGAGGTCCAGACCCTCACCACCAACAGCAAAAACCCCCGCCAAAACTGAAACAACCCACCCGCCAGACACGAATCGGGCACACCCCACCACGCGCAGCAGACACGACGGCTGCGCCTATGGCTACCTCCGTGCGCCTCAGGAGTTGGCCCGTCAGCAACTGGCGGAATGGCAGAATCATTTCCCGAACCAAAGCCTTCATACCTTCGAGCGATTTCGGCCCGTACGTGTGTCCCGAAAAGTTATTGTAAACGAGCTCCACCTGAAGTGCGTGGTTATCCGGGTACAGCCAGGCGACAGAGATTCCGTCGTCATGCGCCCACATGTAGCCTCGCCCTTCGATTCCGTCAAGGACCAGCCGCTCGTGCCCCTCAGCTTCGATCTCACTGAACAAGTGCCCACTATCCACACTCAGAAGACCACCTGGAGCATATGCGATAAGTAGCGAAGACGGGTTATCGTCACCGCTCTCGTGCCCCGCGATCGTGCAGTAGAAAGCACTCTCTTGCGGCACCTTGGTCGGGTCGACGGAATCATTACTGTGACGGTACACATACTCTTCAGAGCGGAAGGACAGCCCTTCCAGCAGCAATCGATTCGGGACAACGTCACACAGGGTGTCATCCACCCGAAAAACAGGGGTAGCAGCAGGAGTGCTGGCCAGCGTCTTCCCCTTATTGTCACTGCGAACACACGAGGCAACCCCGAAGAGTAGGCAAACAGCGGCGACAGCACAACTCAAATTCATGAAAGAACGTCGCATCATAATACCTTTAAATTCGCATTTAAATGATCCAGAGGAGCCGCACTAGCCCCGATGCGGTCATCCAATCCTAGATCACTTTACCGTAACACCCACAGATCCGCTCACGTATGCAGAGGCTCGGATCCGGCAGGAGGCCACCGGCGGCCCCGCGACGGGCAGGCTCAGCCAGACCCGGGTTCCCACGCCCTCACGGGAGGCCATGCGCACGCTGCCGCCGTGGCGGCGCACGATCGTGGACACCAGCGCCAGTCCCAGTCCCGATCCCGGCAGGCCCCGGGCGTTGCCGGCCCGGGCCAGCTCGCTCCACACAACCGGCAGGTCTGCCTGCGGCACCCCGATCCCAGTGTCGGCCACCTCGATGGTGACGGTGCCGGACTCCTCCCGACCGCGCACCTCCACGGTCCCGCCTGGCTGGGTGTACTTCGAGGCGTTGGAGATGACGTTGTAGACGGCCGAGTACAGCAGGTCGCCGTCGCCGCGCACATGCGACAGCGGCCACGGCACCTGCGGCAGATCCAGGCGGATCTTGGGCCCGCCGCCACGCGCCGTCCCTCCTCGCCGACCGCCTGGGCGGCGTCGTGGACGAGTCTCGGCGATATCGACGTCCTCCAGCGAGAGGACGGCCGTCTCCAGATCGGCCAGCTTGCGCAGGTCCGTCACCAATCGCCCCATGCGGCGGGCCTGGGCGTCGACGACGTCGACCCGGGCCTGCAGCTCGTGGGGCGGGGCCTGCGGCAGGTCGGCGACGGCGGCCCGCACCGCCGTCAGCGGGTTCTTCAGCTCGTGGTCCAGCCGGCGCAGGAACTGCTGGTGACGGGACCATGCCTCCTCCTGGGCCTGACGTCGGCCCCGCTGCTCGGCCAGGCGCAGCCTGCGGCGGATCACCGTCGCGGCCAGGGCGAGCAGCAGCACAGCGATCCCGAACTCCGCGACCACCAGCGGCACCGCCGTCGAGATGACCACCGGGGCCAGTCCGAAGGCCGCGTAGGAGACCGCCGCCGCGACAGCCACGACCGCCACCGCCAGCACCCATCCGATCCAGGTGGCCCGCCGGGGCTTCTGCGTCGCGGGTTCCAGATGTGTCGGGGCGGCTTCGGCAGCGGCCCCGGCCGAGGGATCGACCGGCCGGGGCTCGGCCACCGGCTGCTGCCGGCCCGCCGCCGGGTCGCCCGCCATCGGGTAGGCGGCCGACTGCGCAGCCGGCGCCCCGGGCCGGGTGACCGGCATGGTGCGCGGACCACCCGTGTCCACCGCCGGCCCCAGGAAGCTGGTGCGGCCGTCCTGTGCGGGCGCCGCGCGCGGCGGAACCGAGGGCGGCAGCTGCGGCGGCGTCGGCGGCCGGCTCATGCCCGGACCTCGGCCCGGAAGCGGTAGCCGACGGAGGGGACCGTCTCGATGTAGGTGGGGTGGGCGGCGTCATCCCCCAGGGCCTGGCGGATTTCGCGGACACGGTGATCGACGGCGCGCGTGGAGGTGGCGAAGTCGATGCCCCACAGGGAGGCCAGCAGGGCATCGCGGGTGTGGAGCTCACCGGGATGGCTCATGAGGTAGTCCAAGAGCATCGTGGCCTTCGGGGTGAGCGTCACCTCGCACCCCGACAGGGTCACCCGACGCGAGGTCCGCTCCAGGACGAGCTCCCCGGACATGAGCCGGGAGGCGGAGGTCAGCGGCTGGGCCACGCCACGGGTGCGGCGCAGCACCGCTCGGATCCGGGAGGCGAGCTCGGCGGGGTCGAAGGGCTTGGACAGGTAGTCGTCGGCGCCGTCATCGAGGGCCGAGACCCGCTCGTAGGAGGCGTCCACCTGGGTGAGCAGGATGATGGGGGTCCAGGCCCCACCGGCCCTGACCCGCCGCACCAGCTCGCGCCCGTCCATCCTGGGCATGAGGACGTCGGAGACAATGATGTCCACCTGGTAGGCGGCCAGGATGTCCAGGGCCTCCAACCCGTCCGAGGCGAGCAGGACCCGGTACCCGCCGCGCTCCAGGTAAGGGCCCAGGGAGCGGCGGATGGGGGCCTCGTCGTCGACGAGCAGGACGGTGGCGGACGGAGCCGGTGCGGCGGGCTGGGTCACGGCAGTCTCACTGGGAGAGCTTCCCGGTGGTGTTGTTGGCACCGCCGTCCTGGATCGTCGGGTTGTCACCCAGCCAGTGGACAGTGACGTTGGAACCCTGAATGGTGAGGTGGTCGATGTCGCGGGCGTAGACGGTGACGTTGGAGCCCTGAACGATGAGGTTGTCGACGTCCTCCGCGGCGATCTTGACGTCAGAGCCCTGGACGGTCAGCGTGTCGAGGTCGCCGACCAGGTTGAGGGCTGCCCCAGCTCCCTGGACGGTGTACGCACCGGAGACCTCGGTGCGCTGACCCGTGCTCTGGATGTCCTTCCAGGTGGGGTCCGTGATGGGGGCGTCGTCGCCGTCCTTGTCATCGTCGTGATCGCCGTCCTTGCTGCTGGGGGCCGTGGAGGCCTGAGCCGAGCCGCCCGAGGAGGTCTGGGAGTCGGCCGTCGCGGCCCCCTTGGCATCGGCCTTGGACGAGTTCTTGGAGTCGGCGCTCTGTGAGTCCTTCTGCTCAGCCTGGGCGGCCGGCGTGCTGGAGTCCCCAGAGCCGGAACCGTTGACGGACAGGAGCAGGCGCCCAGGGTCAGGGACAGGGCCAGGGCGGCGGTACCGGCGAGAACGATCTTGGGCAGACGCATGATGGGTTCCTCTCAGGAATCATGGGGGGATGTTGTACACAAGATACAATACCGGCCAGTTGTCCCTCCTCGTCGCAGTGCTGTCGCAGAACTGCGACACAGGCCCCGATGATGATCACGAGCACCGGGCTTGCACGGACGGGGACATTCTGCGCCGTCGGGGACAGGAATCCGGTTCCCGGACGCGTGGAATGTCCCCGGCCGAGGCCGGCTGACGGTGGCCAGCGGTGGAGGCCCTCACCACCACCGCGGCCCCTCAGCCCTCCTTCGAGGCGGCCGCCTTGCTCGTCGCCGTCTTGGCGGCGGTCTTCTGGTGGCAGCCTTCTTCGTCGTCGTCTTCTTGGCGGCGGTCTTGCGGAGTGGTGCGCTTCTTGGCCGGGCCCTTGGCGCGCTTGTCCGCCAGCAGCTCGAAGGCCCGCTCAGCGCTGATAGTGGCCGGGTCCTCGCTGCGGGGCACGGTGACGTTGGTCTGCCCGTCGGTGATGTAGGGACCGAAGCGGCCGTCCTGATGACCACCGGCTTGTCGGTGGCCGGGTCCTGGCCCAGCTCGCGCAGCGCTCGCGGGCGGCCGCCTGTCCTCGACGCCGCTTGGGCTGGGCGAAGATCTCCAGGGCCTGCTCCAGCGTGACGGTGAAGATCTGCTCCTCGGTCTCCAGGGAGCGCGAGTCGGTGCCCTTCTTGAGGTGGGGCCCGTAGCGGCCGTTCTGGGCGGTGATGTCCTCCCCCGACTCCGGATCCTGCCCGACGACGCGCGGCAGGCTCAGCAGGTCAGGGCCTGCTCCAGGGTCATGAGTGGACAGGTCCATGGAGCGCAGGAGGCTGGCGGTACAGGGCTTGGGCTTGGCGGCTTCGCGGTCTTCTTCGCCTTCGTCGATTTTGCCGTCTTCGCAGTCTTCGTCGTCTTCGCCTCAGCCGTCTCCTCGGGTTCGGGCAGGACCTCGGTGACATAGGGGCCGTAGCGGCCGTCCTGGCGATGATGACGTGCCCGCTGACCGGGTCGACGCCGAGCTCGCGGCCGTCGTCGGCGGCGCGGGTGAAGAGCTCGCGGGCCTTGTCCACGCTCAGCTCGTCGGGGGCGAGATCGGCCGGCACGTTGGCGCGCTTGCCCTCGGCGTCCTCCAGGTAGGGGCCGTAGCGCCCCACTCTCAGGGTGATGCCCTCGCCGATCTCAATGGAGTTGACGGCGCGGGCGTCGATCTCACCGAGATTGTCCACCAGGCCCTTGAGCCCCTGGGCGCGCAGCGCGTCGGCCGCGGCGTCGATCTCGCCCGAGGCGGCCTGGGAGGCCTCCGGGGCGCCAGCACCCCCCTGACCGTTGTAGAAGCGCCGCAGCCAGGCGACCCGGTCCTCCTCGCCGGCGGCGATCCGGTCCAGGTCGCGCTCCATGGAGGCGGTGAAGTCGTAGTCGACGAGCTCGGTGAAGTTCTCCTCCAGCAGCCGCGTGACGGCGAAGGCGAGCCAGGTCGGCACCAGGGCCTGGCCGCGGTGGTCGACGTAGCCGCGGTCGGAGATGGTGGACATGGTGGCCGCGTACGTCGAGGGACGGCCGATCTCCCGCTCCTCAAGTGCCTTGACCAGGGAGGCCTCGGTGTAGCGCGGCGGCGGCGTGGTCTCGTGGCCGGAGGCCTCGGCGGCCAGGGCGGCCAGCTCCTGGCCGGCGATCATCGCGGGCAGGCGCACGTCCTGAGTCCTTGGCGGCGGCGCCGGCGTCGTCCTGGTAGCGCTCGGCGTCGCGCCCCTCCTCATAGGCGGCCAGGAAGCCGCGGAAGGTGATGACGGTGCCCGACGCCGTCAGACCGGCCGTGGAGAAGGTGGGGGCCGAGTCGCGCGACTCGCCGGTCGCGGGCGTCAGCAGCACCTCAACGGTCACCGTGGCGGTCGAGCCGACGGCGTCGGCCATCTGGGGAGGCTACGGTCCGCTTCAGATGAGCTCGTAGAGGCGGAACTGGGCGCCGGTGAGCTCGCCGGAGACCTGCGCGGGGGTGCGGAAGTGGTCGCCGGCGGGTCGGATCGCCTCGTGGGCCTCCTGGGCGCCCTTGGACTTGGAGGCGTAGACGCGGGGCGCTCGGGGACGTACTCGGCCCCGTAGAGCTCGGCCACCTGCGAGGCGGGCCGCGGCCACGGCCTGGCCGGACAGGACCGTGGAGTCAGTGCGCATGTGGGTGATGAAACCGTTCTCGTAGAGGCCCTGCGCCACGCGCATGGTCTCGCGCGGGTTCATGCGCAGCTTGCGGGAGGCCTCCTGCTGGAGGGTGGAGGTGGTGAAGGGGGCGGCCGGGCGGCGCTTGGGGGCTTGTCCTCCACGCCGACCACGCGGGGCTCTGCCCGGCCGATGGCCTCGGCCACGGCGGTGGCCCCCACCTGGTGGAGGTGGACGGTGGAGGCCTTGAGCGCGGCGGGGCGCAGCTGGCCGTCGTCGTTGAAGTCGCGGCCGGTGGCCACGCGCCGCCCGTCGAGGGTGACGAGCCGGGCGGTGAAGGAGGCCTCCTGGCGGGCAGTGACGTCCACGGCGGACGGGACGGTGGAGAAGGTGGCCTCCACCCCCAGTAGGAGGCGGAGCGGAAGGCCATGCGCTCGCGCTCGCGCTCGACGACGAGACGGGTGGCCACTGACTGGACTCTCCCGGCGGACAGGCCGGCGCGGACCTGCGCCACAGGACCGGACTGACCTCGTAGCCCACGAGACGGTCCAGGATGCGGCGGGTCTCCTGGGCGTCGACAAGGTGAATGTCCAGCTCGCGGGTGTTGTCCAGGGCGCGGGTGACGGCCTCGCGGGTGATCTCGGTGAAGACCATGCGGCGCACCGGCACCTGGGCTTGAGGACCTGCTGGAGGTGCCAGGCGATGGCCTCACCCTCGCGGTCGTCGTCGGTGGCCAGGTAGAGCTCGTCGGCCTCCTTGAGGGCCTTCTTGAGCTGGGCGACCGTCTTCTTCTTGTCGGGGTTGACGACGTAGTAGGGGGTGAAGTCGTCCTCGACGTCGACCGCGAACTTCCCGTAGGGCCCCTTCTTCATGGTGGCGGGTAGCTCGGAGGGCTGCGGCAGGTCGCGAATGTGCCCCACGGAGGCCTCGACGTCGAACTCCGGACCCAGGTAGCCGGCAATGGAGCGCACCTTGTTGGGGGACTCCACGATGACGAGCTTGGTGGACACGTAAAGCCTTCCTCACGGGTGGTGCGCGGCTGGCCGCGGCTGGCGGGTCTGCGGGTGGTTGTCGGCAGGTCCCGGCGGTCTCCCCGTGATCGTGACGATCCGGGCGATCCGGGGCCCTGACGAGGGGACGGAGGAGACGGCTCGCGCCGGCTCCCAGCCGACTGTAACGCACCACCCACCTTTTCCAACCAGGCAGTGTCCGGAAGAACGACTTTCGTCTCAGATGAGCTCGGCCAGGGGCGCCGCGCACGGCCACTGGGCGCTGAGCGGCGACGTTCTCGTCGTAGGGCAGGTGCAGCCCGCGGCACTCGGCGGCCAGCTCGGCCAAGGGAACGGACCTCGGGGAAGCCGCGGGACGTGAGCTGGGCGACCTCGTCGATGATCGGCGAGCCCGAGGAGCCAGCCCCGCCACCGCGCAGATCCACCCACTGCCCCAGGCGTCGGGCCGCCCGGTCCAGGCTGGAGGTCACGGTGTGCAGGGGCGTCATTGAGCTGGACGACCTGGGTGCTCACGGCCTGCAGCACAGGGCCCAGGCCGCGGAAGCCGGTCTCCAGCGCCTCACACAGGTCCGTCAGGGGTGCACGGCGTCCACCTCAGTGCCATCGAGGATGGACTGCGCGAAGCGCCCACCATGAGGGTGAGCAGGCGCATGAGGGCCACCGAGAAGCGCAGCTCGGTGACCGACTGGTGCAGGACCTTGAGCCGCGAGGGCAGTCCGCTGAGCTCCGCGCCCGCGACGCCGGTGAGCTCGGTGATGCGCTCGCTGAGCATGAGCACCTTGGTCTGGGCGCTGTCGCCGACGTCGTGGGAGACCAGCTGGCCGATGCGCCCCACCCGCGCCTCCACCGCCCGGGCCGAGTCGTGGGTGGCCTCCATGGTGGTGATGAGGCGCAGGTACTCGTCGAGCTCGAAGACCAGGGCATCGGTGTCCTTCTCCATGGCGGCCGCCGCGTTGAGGATCCGGGCCACGGCGCCCAGCCCCTCGGGGGCGGCCGCAGGGACGCGCACCCCGGCGGCCACCAGGGCGGCAACCTCGCGCGGCAGGGTCACCAGCGTCATGTCGTGCGGGAGGAAGCCCAGGGCCGCCAGCTCCGCGGCCAGCTCGCGACCACCGAACTCGCCGAGCTGGTGGCGCGAGGCGCCCCGGGCCTGAAGGTCGCGCTCCTTGGCGCGCACCCGGCGGTAGACCTCCTCGACCCGCTCCCTGGTCGCAGTGTCCATCGGCTTGATCCGCACCGACAGGTACCCTGGCGCAGCGGCACGATGGTGGCAAAGACCCGGTAGTCCAGGCCGTCCACGGCACGGTTGGTGATGTACCCGCAGGCTGGGCGCCGAGTCTGCAGATCGTCCCAGATGAGGCGGAACAGACCCGCCGGCATGTCCAGGTGACGAATGATGTTGTGCGGAGCCCCGATGAGACGCTCGCGCGAGTAACGCGACAGCGTATCGAACGTCCGGTTTGTGTTCTGAATGACGCCTTTGAGATCCGTGGTGGAAAAGAAGATGTCCTGCGGATCGAACAAACGCTCGTAACCGACCTGCGACTCCATGGTGCTTTCCTTCAAAGTGAATAATTCGCGGGAGCACCTCGCCGAGGACTCTTTCCTTAGCTCCTCACACAGTGCCGAGAAGAACCTAGTGACACGCGCGGACCCGCGGAAGACAATTTATGACATTGTCACCAATAAGGTGGGACCTATCTTGTAGATTATCGCCAACTACTCCCCAGGTGACTCAGGGTCTCGCGGACCGTCGCCACCCGCTGACGGATGACGGGTTCATCCAGGGTCACAACGACGCCGCGGGCCTTAGCGGCCAGCTCGGCCAGTGAGGCCGTCTCCGGGAAGCCCTGTTCACCCACGGCGACGGCCTCACTCAGGGCGGCCTCGGCGTCGACGCCCTCGACGAGCGCCTGAGCCCCCTCATCCTGAAGAGCGCGGATCCAGCGCTGGAAGGGCCGCTTGACGCGGTCGAGGTTGCTGACCACGGGCGAAGGTCACCCTCCAGGCGCTCGGCCAGGTTCGCCGCCTCCTGGCAGGAGGGCACGAGCTCTTCCAGGTCGGAGAGCATCGCCTCGGCGACGTCGCCGATGGCGTCGGCGGACTCCCCTCCTGGCCGTCCAGGACGGCGGCGGCGAAGATGCCGGCCATGAGGGTGTGCAGACGCATCATCGAGCTGCGGAAGCGCACCTCTGAGGCCGCCTCGTAGAGCGCCACGAGGGAGGAGTTGAGCTGGCGCAGCACCTCGACAGCCTGAGCCCGCGCGCTCCTTGACGCGCTCGGAGACGGTGGGCACGGAGGACTCGGCGTCGAGGCTGGTCACCTCCCCCATGAGGGAGCCCACGCGGTCGGCCCGGTCAATGACCGAGCGCACCCCTCCGGCCCAGGAGCCCAGGCCGTTGATGAGCTCCTGGTACTCGCCGAGCTGGAAGATGAGCTTGTCGGTGTCCCGCTCGATGGCGGCGACGGCCTGGAGGACGGCGGACATGGGATTGTCCGACTCGGCGCGCGGCGGCACCCGGACGCCCTCGGCGACCAGCAGCGCCAGCTCGCGCGGAAGGGGCGGCCCGGGCGAAGTTGTGCAGGTCGTGGTACTGGAGCCTGGCCAGCTCCTCGGTCAGCAGCGCGGCCCCGTGCTCAGCGACCTCCCGGCGCCCGTGCCCCTCCTCGGCGTAGGCGCGCTCGGCGGCCCGCACACGGGCATAGATCTCCTTGACAGGAGTGAACATGGCGTGGTTGGTCGGGCGCACGCGCACAGACAGGTAGCCGTCGGCCAGCGGGGCGATCGTGGCGAAGACCCAGTAGTCCCGCCCGTCCTTGGCCCGGTTGAGCACGTAGACGCAGGAGCAGCGTCCCTGCTCGAGCTCATCCCACATGAGCTTGAAGGCACCGGAGGGCATGTCGTCATGCCGAATGATGTTGTGCGGAGAGCCGACGAGCTCCTCGGAGCTGTAACGGGACAGCGAGTTGAAGACCCGGTTGGTCCTGCGAATGACACCCTTGGTATCCGTCGTCGAGAAGAACAGGTCCTCGGCACCGAAGCGGCGCTCGTTGCCATCGACGTATTCCATGACTCTCCTGCTGTTGCTGTATGAGGGAAATGATGTCGACGCCGACTCACCGACGGCGACACACCGGATGAGGGACGGCGGAGATACCACTTGGCCGCCCTCTGGGGGCTACGCTACGAAGTAACGTTCTGGTGCACGCGAATGTGGAGATCAACAACCAAGACGCATGACCGCTTAAGCATGTCACAGCACTCGCGTCGCCGTGTCTCCGTTCGGTCTCAGATCGGTAACACAGTCGAGACACAGGTCGTCCTGTGGTCGAGCACAGCACCTTCCTGTTGAATAGACGCCGTGACTAACGCCCCCACCGAGAACCTCACCCGCGCCGACGGCACCCCTACGCGTCCTGGTCGTCGACGACGAGCAGATGCTCGCCGACCTGCTCGCCTCCGCCCCTGCGTTACGAGGGCTGGGAGGTCACCACCGCCGGGACCGGGATCGCAGCCGTCCGGTCCGCCCAGGAGATCGACCCCGACGTCATCGTTCTGGACATCATGCTGCCCGATTTCGACGGCCTGGAGGTGATGCGCCGGGTGCGCGGCCACCGCCCGAACGTGCCGGTCCTGTTCCTGACGGCCAAGGACGCCGTCGAGGACCGGGTGGCCGGGCTGACCGCCGGAGGCGACGACTACGTCACCAAGCCCTTCTCCCTGGAGGAGGTCGTGGCCCGGCTGCGCGCCCTGCTGCGCCGCTCCGGGGCCAGTGAGGAGAAGCAGGCCTCCCTGCTGGAGGTCGGGGACCTGCGCATGAACGAGGACTCCCACGAGGTCTGGCGCGGCGAGGACGAGATCCAGCTGACCGCCACCGAGTTCGAGCTGCTGCGCTACCTCATGCGCAACCCCCGCCGGGTCCTGTCCAAGCCGCAGATCCTGGACCGGGTGTGGAACTACGACTTCGGCGGGCAGGCCAATATCGTCGAGCTCTACATCTCCTACCTGCGCCGCAAGATCGACAAGGGCCGCGAGCCCATGATCCACACGATGCGCGGCGTCGGGTACGTCCTCAAAGCCGGCCGCCGGCACGGATGAGCGCAGCTGAGCGCCCGCAATGTCCCAGCAGCCGGCACCAACTGGGCGGCGGATGGGCCTGCGCTCATGGCGGCCCGGCTCGCTCCTGACGCCTCCTCGCAGTCTGCGCACCCGGCTGGTGGTCGGGGTGCTCGGGCTGGTGCTAGTCATGGCGGCGGTCATGAGCGCCTTCTCCACCGTCAGCCTGCGCCACACGCTCATGGCACGCACGGACAGCCAGCTGATGGCGGCCGCCCAGCGCCGCCGACAAAGCGCCACGACCTGACGCAGGGAGGCCAGGAAGGCCTCGAGGAGGCGGCCCAGGAGGGCGCGGACAAACCGGGCGATCAGCCCGACGAGAGCCGGCGGGGCCGACGGCGGCCCCGGCAAGGAGGGTCCCTCCGGGCCTCGACGCCGCCGGGCAGTCGACCGGAACCCTGACGCTCATTACTCCGCAGACGTCGTCCTCCGGCAGCGAGGCCAGTGAGGCCGCGGCCTACATCGACAAGAACGGCCACTACGCGGCCATCTCCAAGGAGGACTGCCGGCTGCTGCTGTCCCAAGCCACGGAGGACCACCCAGTTACCGTGCACCTGCACCACCTGGGCAGCTACCGGGTGGTGGCCACCCGTGACGAGACCTCGGGCAGCACGGTCATCACCGGACTCTCCCTGGAGGGGGACAAGGCCCTCATCCGCACCCAGCTGCTCATCGAGCTGGCGGTGGCCCTGGTGGGTGCCCTCGTGGTGGCCCTGGCCGGGCGGACCATGGTGCGCTCCTCCCTGGCGCCCCTGGAGCGGGTGGCCCGCACCGCGCAGCGCGTGGCCTCTCAGCCGCTGGAGCGCGGCGAGGTGAGCATCGAGGACCGCGTGGAGAAGGCGGACCTGGACTCCTCGGCCGAGGTCGGGCAGGTCGGCGGCGCCCTCAACACGCTGCTGGGGCACGTGGAGTCCGCCCTGGCTGCGCGCCAGCGCTCGGAGACGCAGGTGCGCCAGTTCGTGGCCGACGCCTCCCACGAGCTGCGCACGCCGCTGGCCTCGATCCGTGGCTACACCGAGCTCATCCGCCGAGAGGGGGCCGACGCCGACCTGCCGGAGGAGGCCACCTACGCCCTGGAGCGCGTGCACTCCGAGTCGGTGCGGATGACGGCGCTCGTCGAGGACCTGCTGCTGCTGGCCCGCCTGGACGCCGGGCGCGAGCTGCGCCGTGAGGAGGTGGACCTGGTCGGACTCTGGTGGACACGGTGGCCGACGCCCGTGCGGCCGGCCCCGACCACGACTGGCAGCTGGATCTGGCCGTCCTGGAGCCGCCGGCCGACGCCACGCCGGAGAGGCCGAGGACTTCCCTACCCGAGCCTCCGCTGGTCATCGGTGATGAGGCCCGCCTGCGTCAGGTCGTCGTCAACCTCCTGGCCAACGCCCGGGTCCACACGCCGGCCGGCAGCCACGTGACCACGACGCTGGCCCGCGAGGGCGACACGCTCATCGTGCGCATCCACGACGACGGCCCGGGGATCGCCCCCGACGTGCGCGACCGGCTCTTCGAACGCTTCGCCCGGGGCGACTCTCGCGCGAGCGGCGCACCGGCTCCACGGGCCTGGGCATGTCGATCGCGCTGGCCATCGTCCAGTCCCACGGCGGGAGCATCGACGTCGACTCCTCCACCGCGCCCGAGGACCACGGGACGACCTTCAGCGTCAGGCTCCCGGCCGCCGCCGTCGAGGAGTAGGACCGGCCACGTAGGCCGCCGTCGCGTTCGTACCTTATGCCCGCGCGTTCGGGGGTTCAGGGTACGCGAGGGCTACCCTACGAACGCGAGGCGCTCACGTACCCGACGGCGCCGGGTAGGGCGTCAGTCGCGGTGGCGGGCCCTCGTGCTTGCGGCGGGTGCGCCCCAGTCGGTCAGCGAGACGAGCGCGGACAGGGCCAGGCAGGTGACGCCGACGACGGCCACCGACCCGGTGGCGTAGGCGCCGAAGAGCTGCCAGCGCGTCTCCGGGACGTCCAGGTGCCACCACACCCAGGCCCCCAGGCCGAGCGCCCCCAGGGTGCACACGATGCCGGCAGCGGCCATCAGAATATTGCCGACGAGCTGGTACCACAGGCGCGGCCCGGCGGCCGTCACCGGGATCGTCCCCACGGTGGTCAGTCCGGGCACCTCACCGGAGCCCTCCTCCCGGTTCCCTCGCGCAGGGGACCAGGGGGCGCGCCAGGCCCCGCCGGCCACGGCGAGGGCGCCCCAGGCGACGGGCACGAGGATCCCGGCCAGGACGTCTGAGGGACGGTGCCACTGGCACACGAGGGTGGAGTAGCCCATGGCGATGGTGAACAGTGCCCCGGCCCAGGCCGACAGCGGCCGCCAGCGCCGCCCGGACAGCAGGATGAGGGCGACCGCGGCGGAGGCCGCCATGGTGGTGTGCCCCGATGGCAGGGTGTTGGCGTTGTCCCAGCGCTCGGTGATGTTGAAGTCGGGCCGCCACAGGATTCGGTACTTGAGAATCTGGGTGGTCAGGTTGGCACCGGCCACGGCGACGACGGCCCACACGGCGCGCCGGTGGCTGCGGCGCAGCAGGCCGATGACGAGGATCGTCACCACCAGGACGACCGCCGCCGGCATGGACACGACCGACAGGAGCCTGCGGGCGTGGGCGCTCACGTAGTGCGCCCCGATCTCCGAGCCCTCCAGGGCCATGGCGTCGAGGACCTGACCGGTGTGGGTGAACACGAACAGTCCCCACAGGCCGAGCGTCGCCGCCAGGCAGGACAGGGCCAGCAGGCCCCCGCGCAGGCGCAGCTGCCCCAGGGAGCGGGAGGACTGCGACTGGAAGGAGGCCACCGGCCGATCGTAGGTTCTTGCACGCACCAACCAACAGGACGTCAGCAGCGATTCCTGTGCGGGACTGCTCACGACTCGCGCGCCTCCAGGTCACTGAACGGGTCCTCCCCTGGTCGCCCGCGGCCGCGGTGATCGGCCCGTAGGGGGAGGCAGCCCCCGGGTCCAGCTGCTCGGCGGGCGCAGACGCCGGGGCCTGAGAGGCCTCGTTTCCAGCAGTCTCCCCGGCAGCGGCCGATGGGCCAGGACCTCGAGCTCACTGGTCTGGTCGGTGAACTGCGCATCCGCCCCGGCGGAGCCGGCGACGTCCTGCAGGGTGACGTCCAGGCCAGCGCTCCGCCGCACCGACGTCGGCCGCGTCGTCACCGCGAACTTCACCACGGCCATCACTGCGGCTGCCCTCGCGGGCGGCTGAGTCCTGACTGCCCGCCCGTTGGAGCCCCGAGAGCGCCGACGACGCATCCACCACAGACGCACGAGGATTCCGACAACGACCGCCAGGATGACTGCGACGGCCACGATGATGGCCTTCATCCAGGTCTGCATGGGGGCAGGCAGGGCCTTGGCCTCCTCGGCCGCGGCGGCCGTGGGGTCCATGGGGACGCGCTCACCGGTGACCAGGAGGCGGTGGGAGTTGACGCCGTAGGGGCGTGCAGGTGATGAGGGGTGACGAGGTCGCGCCCGGGGACCTTGCGCAGAGTCGGTCTCCTCGGGCTTGACGACGGTGATGTCGTTGACCTCGTACTTGAGGGTCTGGCCCAGGGAGGAGACGTAGAAGACGTCGCCCTTCTTGAGCTGGTTGAGGTTGTCGAACATGGTCGCGGTGGACAGCCCGGTGTGACCGGTGAGGACCGCGTGGGTGGAGGGGCCGCCGATCGGTAGGCTCGTGCCGAACAGGTGCCCGATTCCCTCCGTCAGGGTGCGGCTGTCGGTGCCGTGGTAGACGGGCAGGCTCACGTGGATGGAGGGGATGACGATCGGGCCATGACCGGGTCGATGTCCATCTCGTGGAGGTAGGCCTGGTACTGGGGGGTGTCGGGGCGCTGCGACTCGAGCCAGGGGTCAAGGATCGGCGCGCTCTCCAGGTTGTTGTTGTAGGTCTCGGCGGAGGCGCGCTCCTTGGCGACGGTGTCCGGACCGGCCGCCTCGACGGAGGCGGTGTACATCTTGGCCAGGCGCTGCTGCTCGTCGTTGTTGTGCTGGGTCGCCATGACCGGGTAGAGGGAGGACGGCGACGCCGACCAGCACCAGGACCAGCGGGAGCCAGGGTCAGGAGGCGCTCACGCAGGACCTTGCGGCGGGCCGCCTTCTTCGGGTCGATGTCCGGAGAGTCTGGGCTGTCTGGGCCGTCCGGGCCGGGCTGCGGGGCCGCGCCGTCGGGATCCCCCTGGGCCTGGTTCATGCGGGACTGGGCGATGCGGTCACGAAGTGATGGGAGTGGCGCTGTCACGAAGAACCTTGCCTTCCTGCGTCGGGTTGTCTGCGCAGCTCGCTGCGAGAGACGGTTGAGGGGATCGGTTGTGGCTTTAACGATTGGCAGGGAGGATCCCTGTGACGCCCTTGTGGGGAGACGGGTTCTCCGCCTCCCCACAAGGAAGCAGTCAGCGTGATGACGGCCGGCTGGGGCCGGTCACCTCAGTGGCTGCCAAGGGCTGTCAGTGCTTGGCAGCGTGACGGCGCTTGTTGGCGTAGGCGATCACCGCGCCACCGGCCACCAGCAGGGCGCCGGCGACGGTCAGGAAGATGACGCCGTTGGCACCGGTCAGCGGCAGGCGGAAAGCCGGCGTTCTTCGGGACGTCGGTGACGGTCACCTCGGTCGGGACCTTCCCCTCGGCGTCATCAGGCCCAGGACCTGGAAGGGGATCGGGTCGGCCTGGAGGCTGTAGCCCTCAGGAGCCTTGGTCTCCACGAGGCAGTAGTGGTCCTCGTCGGTCAGCTGGTCCTTCTTCACGCCGTCGACGTAGTCATTGGCGCGCAGCGAGTTAATGGTGACCGTTCCCTGGCCGGCGGTGGTGAAGGTCTTCTCCCCACCGATGGTCAGCGGGTCGACGGTCGGGGTGCTGGGGTCGGCGTCGCGCAGCATGGCACCGCTGGCGGTCTTGGTGCACTCGTAGACCTGGAACTGGGCGCCGTTGTACTTGGTCTTGTCGTCCAGCTTGTCCGTGCCGGTCTTGGTGAGGTTGACCTTTCCGTACTTGGAGAGCACGGGGGTGGTCGGGATACCAGGGGACCTCCGTGGTGGTGCCGGGGTTGTTGGGAGTCCCAGGTGAAGTTGGGGCTGTCGTTGGGGATGAGTCCCGCGGTGTTGGACAGCACGCCCTCGAGGTCAACGGACTTGGGGTCGAAGGTGGCGGTGAGCGTCACCTGGACCTTGGTCTCGCCGTTGCCGTTGTGGCGCGCCTCGGCAGCCTTGCGACGCCCCTCATCGGTGAGCTGGATGGTGGCCCAGTTGTGGTCTTGACCGTCAGCGGTGATGAGGGTGTAGTCGGTGGTGTCCGCCAGGGTCACCTCGTTCTGACCGACGATCTTGACGACCGGTGCGAGGGTGTTCTTGTTGATTCGCTTGTCGAGCCGGTCAACGACCTCGTAGCGCTTGATGCGCCTGCCACCGGGGTAGTCCACCTTCGGGATGGAGGTGGTGATGGTGTAGGTGAGGTCCTGGCCAGAGCCGGGGGCCTTCTTGTCCGCCACCTGCTTGTCCACGCCGGAGGGGTGTTCTTGGGGTGAGACGTGGACGTTGTAGTTCCACTCTGGTGGTGTCCTGCGGGTTGGTCATCGGCAGGGTGACGACAGAAGTCCTCGGCCGGGATGACCTTGTCCGGGGTCTTGGTCTCGCTGACGAGGTAGGCGCCGACATCGGTCTGAGCGTCGGTGAAGGAGGCCAGACCGTCAGCACCGGTGGTGATCTTCTGGACGGTGTTGCTCTTGAGGGTCACCGGCCTTGGCCACATCGCCCTTGATCTCGGCGAGCTGCTTCCAGCCCGCGGAGGTGGTCAGGTCCACGTTCAGCTTGGTGATGGTGAACTCGACGCCGGAGACGGGCTTGCACTCGGCCTGGGGGTCCTCGTTACCGGTCCCCTCCGTGACGCCGTTGGTGTCGGTCTGCTCGCACTTGTGGACGGTCAGCGTCGTGGCCGCGTCGGGGTCGATGGTGGATCCGTTCGGGTCAGCTGGTGCCGCCACGCCGGTCGGGGCGATGAGCGCGCCGACGGCGAGCGTCATCGCAGCAGCGAGCCAAAGGCCCCGGCGCGTGTTGAGGAGTGCATTTCTGGTCTCTCCTGTGTTGTTGGGATGAATGAGGGATAAATGGGGTGACCCGCGCGCGACGGAGCGGAGTCCTGGGTTCTTCTCGCGATCAGGCCGAGCGCCCGAACGAGGAAGTCTTTCGTTGACGCAGCGCCAGCAGGCCGGCGCCGGTGATGGCCGCGATTCCGACGGCGATGTTCATTCCGATGCCGCGTCCGCCGGACAGGGGCAGGGTGCCGACCTGAACGTCTCGGACGGTGATCGTGTCGTCGGACTTGCTGGCCCCGCTGCGCGAGACCGTCAGGGCCGAGCCACCGGGGTCGGGGGTGATGAGCTCGATGCCCGTGTCGGTCACCTTGAAGCGGGCCGGCTTGGCCATGAGCTGGTGCCCGGCGGGAGCCTTGGTCTCCACCAGCCAGTACTCGCGGTTGATGGCCAACCCTGTGGTGGTGAAGGTTCCGGTTCCCTTGCCGCCGGTGAAGGTCACGCCGTCGGACAGGGGCTTGGCACCCGGAGAGGAGGGGTCCATCGGGTAGATGTCGAAGGCCGCGTCATCCAGGGGGCCCTGGCTGCCGGTCTTGATGATCGACAGGATGCGCTTGCCGGCATTGGGCGAGACATTGGCGCAGGCCACGTCGTGGTCGGGCCGGGTGTCGGAGTCCTTGCCCTCCTGAGGAATGACCTTGTTGTACAAGCCGTGGCCGGGGACGAGGCGCTCCTTGTCCGTGGTGCAGGACAGCAGCTCATCGCTGTATCCAGCGGCTGACGGGTCGATCGTCACCGTGAAGGTGATCGTGTAGCGGATCGTCAGGCCCGAGTAGAGCTTCTCATTGTCGGACAGGCGGTAGGAGCCGTCGGGCTGGGCCGCGACCGTCCGGGCCGGTCCCATCTCGCGCTGCACCTTGACCAGGGTCGGGTTGAGCCCGGGGGCGAAGGAGGGCTTGTCGTTGATCGGTCCGGTGGACACGGTCAGCGATCCCTCGTTGACCACGCTCACGGTGTAGACGACGTCGAAGGTCGAGCCGTTGCCCGGCTGGGTGGTGACCTCAGCCCGAGAACTTCAGCTTGCCGTCGGTGGACAGGGCAGCCGTGGTTGTTCCCCTCGCCGTCAGTGTCGCCTTCCATGGCGATGGTGTTGACCAGGCCGGAGGGCTTGCCGTCGGCGCGCTGGTGGCCGCACTGGAAGTCGGACTCGTTGTAGCCCGGGGTGTTCTCGCGAACGGTGAAGGTCATCTGCATCGTGAAGGTACGGCTGCCACCATCGGCCCCGGCCCGGGGAGCGGCGGCGAGGCACTCGCCGGTGCCCCCCTTGATGAGGGTGATCGGTCCGTTGAAGGTGCCGGTGGTGTCGTTCCTCCCGGGGAGGGTCACACCCTGGGCGTCCACGCCCTTCTCCAGGATCCGCACCTTGTGCAGGTAGGTGCCGGCGGGCATCTGCGGGGTGTCGGTGAGGTCGGCGACCACCGGGCTGGCGACCACGGAGGTGTTGGTGACCGTCACCGTGTAGCTGGAGGTGAAGGTGCCATCGCTGTTGCGGACCACGTCGAGCGGAGTCTTGGAGGCCTTGAACTGGGGGTTGATGGGCAGGGTGCCGCAGGCTGCGGCCTCCTTGGGCTGCCCGTCGCCCTTCGTGGTCACTGAGGCCTTGTTGTGAGACGGCCTTGCCCTGACCGACGGCGTCGGGGGTGCAGGTGCCCTGGATGCCGGGCAGTCCGGCGTCGGGTCCGGAGACGTTGAGCACCACCGTGTAGGTGTGCTTCTGGCCCGCAGGCAGGGTGATGCCGGTCTTGGTGTAGGGGACTGGCGGAGGCGTCTCGGTGCCGGCGATGGCGCCACCGGAGATGCTGACCTTGTGGACGGTGACCCCGTTGGGGACCTGCCAGGCGTCATTGAGGTCGTAGGTGAGGGCCCGCCTTGGCGGAGGGGTTGGTCACCGTGATCGTGTAGGTCTGGTCGAAGGTGTTCTTGCCGTCGACCTTCTCGGTGCTCTTGGTGACCTTGGCGAAGGTCTTGTCGATACCGGCGTGCGGGACGACGGAGTTGACGACCTTGATCCGCACGGCGCCCTGCGTGGAGTCGGGCACGGTGAAGGTGACACCGCCGGCGTTGCCGTTCGCCGGGGCCACGGCGGTGGAGGCAAGCTCCTTCTCCTGGTTGCCGGGGTTGGTGACCACCTTGAAGGCGGCCGGGTCCTTCCAGCTGACGCTTCCGCCGGCGGGGGTTGCCGGCTGCTTGAGTCCCCTGGCGTCACGAGCATCCTCGGTGACGGTGCAGGTGGCGCCCACGCGCTGGGCGGGCAGGTCCGCGACGTTGCCCTTGGCGTCCACCGTGATCTTGCCGGTGGAGGTGCCCTTGCCGTCGGGGCCCGGGGCGCAGGTGTGAGCTCAGGGAGTAGGATCCCGCCGTGGCGGCGTCGGAGGCACCGTCGACGCTCTTGACCGCGCTGACGGGGGTCTGCTGGGGCTTCTGGTGCACGACGCAGGTGACGTTCTTTCCCTCGCCCAGCACGAACTTGTTGTCCGCACTGACGGGCACGTTGCTGCCGTCGTCGTTGGTGCACACCCAGGGGCCGTTCTGCGAGTAGCCCTCGGGGCCGTTGCTCGTGGACAGGCCGTAGGTGCCGCCGGCGGTGTGAGACCTTGCTGACGGCCGATGTGCCACTGGCACCGGTGATGGTCTTCTGCCCGAAGAGCCCCTCGGTGGCGGGCTTGGCGGTCATGGTCCACTGCTCGGGCTGGCGCTGCCGCCGTCGACGACGGTCACGAGGGTGACGCGTCCACGGCCGACGACGTACTCGTTGTGCCAGACGCACTTGACGGCGACCTCGTCCTGGTGCTCGGCCAGCTGGGTCTCATCGAGGCGGATGGTGCGCTGGTTGAGATCCACCGAGTCGGACTCGTCCAGGCGGGTGGTTCCGTCGCGGCGCAGCAGCGGGTGAAAGCCCGTGCCCACCGTGCAGCTGACATTGCGCAGGAACCACCCGGATGTCCAGACCTCACCGGTCTTCCGGTCGACGGAGGCCTGCGGACTGGTGCCCGTCTCCCTGCACCGTGGCGGCGTCGTTGGGGGCCAGCAGGGTGTAGGGAGGTGGGGTCGACGTCCTCAGCGTTCCAGGTGGGGGTCAGGGGACTGGGGTCCCCACTTCTGCGCGCCGTAGGTTCCCTCCGGTGAGGCGTTGACGTAGTTGAAGGTGGGGATCGTCAACGATCCTTGAACCGATGAGTCCGCCTTGACGTCCTTGGCGAAGGTGACCGGGCGCTCCTGCTCGATGGAGCCGTAGAGGCAGCCGAAGGAGGTGGCGTTCTCGCGGGTGATGAAGCGCTCCTCCAGCTGGGAGGTCTGAGCCTTCTCCAGGTCAGCGAGGCACTGCTGGTCCGATCCGTTGTTAACGAATCCCACAGCTGAGCTTGTACTTGATGCCGGTGTTCGGGTCCGTCCAGGCGGTGTCGGAACGGTCGGACTCGATGTCGAGGATGTCGTCGGCGCAGGAACGCCCGTTCTTGTCGGTGAAGGCCTGCGTCATGTAGCCGTTGAACCAGACCAGGGATCCGTTCTGGTACATGTAGGTGTAGGTCCGCCCGTCGTAGCGACCGACTTTCCCGTTGCGGTCATAGGCGTAGGGGGTTGCCACCGAGTTCTGGTCAGTGGCGTAGTCGCCGATGACGAGCTTGCCGTCCGATCCGAGCTTTCCGGTGCACGTATTGATGGTGTCGAACTCCTTCCAGGGGAAGTTCGCCTCGATCGTGCCGGCGGTACGGATGTTGAAGCTGCCGTAGTAGGAGGTGCCGCCCTCGGCGGGGTTCGTGACCCGACTGCTGTCGGTGTACACCGGGCTGTTGACGTGCCTCATCCGACCGACGAGGAAGACCTGACCAACCTTGACGCTCGTCGTGTCGGAGGGCTGGAAGCCCAGCGAGGTCTGGCTCCGGTCGGCGGCCTCCCCCTTGTAGACGTCGGGGCAGCTGTTCTGTTCCCAGCGGGGGCGCCCGTAACCGACCGCCGCATACTGGCCGCTGCTGCCGCGCACCATGTCAGTCCAGTAGTGGTTGCTTCCCGGCGTGTAGCGGATGCAGGCGCGGGTCCTCCCCCACTCCCACGGGTACGAGGTGTAGGAGCGTCCGTCGCTCGCGGTGTCGGTAATACGATCACTACTCTGAATAGTGCGCACATAGCCGATCTGTGCTGAGGTGTCCCCCAGAGGAACATCCAGGTCTCCGGTGGCGGCGTCCGCGGACGGCGCCGTCCACGGGAGCGACACCATGGTCACCAGGACGATGGCGAGAGAACCGACCACCGCAAAGAATCTGCGCAGTAGTCCTTTGCGCCCGCACCGCGAGCGAAGTGATGACTGGGACATGCCGATGGATTCCGATCATGAGGGATGGGTGCGCGGGGAGCGCACAAAAATGTAACTGCTAAGGAATGTAGGTCATTCGACCTCTTCCCCAACACCTCAGAAGCGGTTCGCGAGGCAACAATCATGCATCATCGCACGTCACAGACACTTTCCCCTGAAATAACACCAGCCAGTCAGAGTTTCATTTCCATATCATTGATGACGAAGACGTCACGGTGATTAAGACATGACAACGTCAAACCCGCATATGTCTCGAGATGGAATCATACCCACCGGGCGCTCGACACTATCCGCCTCTCCGAGGCCTAGCAGCTCATCATCACTTTCCCAGACGCAGGAATCCCATGGTCAGAAGATGACGGGCCGCCTCAGCCATCTCCACACGCAGCGCGGCTCCATCGGCTGCATTCAGCTCACTGAGCGCGGCGACCGCGGAGGCGACCTGTCCGACGCTCAGCTCGCCGTCAGCCACCCCGGCCAGGGCGGCCACCGCCGTCGAGGCCTGCAGAGCGCGCCCCAGTCCTCCGCCCTGACGCAGCAGGATGACCGTGGGCTCGGCTGCACCCGGGATGAGGTGACGCTCCTCGGTGACGTCGGGGGCCAGGAGCGGGTGCAGGTCGGCGACGGCCTCGTCGTCGAGACCGGCGAGCTGCTCGCGTACCTCCAGCACCTCGGCGACATGGGGCCCCAGAACCCCCTGACCGGAGGTGGTCACCTCCTCCAGGAGGCGCCAGGGCTCACAGGGGGTGCCGAGGACGATGGACGATGAGGTAACCGAAGCCGACGCCCCGGACGTCACGAGCCTCGAAGTCGTCGATCCACGCCTCCAGGGCGGCGTCGAAGCCCTCGGCGTCACGCTCGAGGGGTCAGGCCGCCGTCGCGCAGCCACATGGTGGCGTACTCCACCGGGTCCTGGAGCTCGCGCTCAATGACCCAGGCGTCGAGCTCCTCGGGGACCCAGGCGGCCACGGCGTCGCGCCACGAGTCGGTACCACGGTGCTCCCAGTTGCCGAGCATGACGGCGACCGCGCCGGGCTCGAGGTGCTCGCCGAGACCGTCGACGAGCCCCGGCAGGATGGGGCCGCCGGCGTCGCGGTACTCCATGAGGGGCAGGCCGGCCTCACGCACCGCCGGCGGGGTGAGAACGAAGGGCGGGTTGGAGGCGATGAGGGTCGAAGCGACGGCCGACCACCGGCTCCAGGAGGGAACCGCGCAGGAGCTCCAGGCGGCCGGAGCCGAGGACGGGCTCGGAGCCGGCGTCAGGGAGCACCGGAAACGCTCACGCCGGCCAGGGCGGCGTTGAAGGCGGTGAAGGCCAGGGCGCGCGCGGAGATGTCGGTGGCCACCACGTGCTCGGCGTGACGCAGCAGGTAGAGGGTCTGGATGCCGCAGCCGCAGCCCAGGTCCAGGGCAGTACGGACCCGCGTGCGCGGGGTCAGGCCCGCCAGGGTGAGGCCGGCGCCGCCGACCCCAGGACGTGATCGGGGGCCAGGGCGCGGCCGGTGACGAGCTCACCCAGGTCGGAGGCCACCCACCAGCGGACCTCTCCGGCGTCATCAACGGCCTCGTGGGGGCGCAGGTCGACCAGGGCACGGACGCATCCGACCCCGTCGGGCTCGCCGACCAGGCCAATGGCGGCGGCGCCCGCCGCTGTCGTGCGGGGCAGGGCGGCGTCAAGGGCGGTGGCGGGGACCGGCTCACCGAGCATGAACAAGGCGGTCAGGACCGCCACGGGCGAAGGCGTGGGCCCGGCGGTCAGGGCGGCGCGCACGGCTCGCAGGGGCGGGCAGGCGGATCTCCCGGCGCAGGGGCGGCGTCGGCGGCCTCGCCCAGGAGGGCGGCCACCGCCTCCACACCCCAACCGGAGTCGGCCAGGTCCGCCCGCAGGCTCGCCGCCTGCTCGGGCGTGGCCGCCGGAGGTGGGAAGGAGGACGACGGCTCTGAGGCGGACCGGGCGCTCGCGGGGCTCATGGGACCGACCGTAACGCGGGGCGCCGCTCTATCTGGCGCCCCGCCGCATACAGGACGGTGGCGCTCACCCGCAGGCTCACAGGCGCGTTATCTCCTGGCCTCAGCGAGGATCGAATGCCCCCATGCCTCACGATGCCGATGGGGCAGGTCGGCCGGACCGGAGCCCCCGCCCCGAGCGCCGGGTGTCTTGGCATCTCGACCCCGGTCCGGACAGACCGGGCCCTCTTGGCGTTGTGCACCCCAGATGCCGGAACTGGCTCGGCTGCTCGCACTCGCTCGGGTGGTGCGGGACGTGTACTGCACGAGGGTGGGGCGCTACTGGAGGAGGGTCGGGTGTACTTCCGGTAGGTGGGGCCTTCGTGCAGTACGCACAACCCTCGACCAGTAGATCCCGACCCTCGTGGAGCAAGCCGACTCCGGGCGCTCAGAGCGGGACAGACATCAGCCGACGTCGAACCACGACCTCCTGGCCCCGGTGCGGGAGTCAGAGGGGCTCAGGCAGGGGCCGGCGTGGTCAGACCTGAGGCGGAGGCGCTGGGCTCTGCCGCATACCCACTCCCGCGCGACCCAGTGGCGGACGCCAGGAGCTCCAGCGGGTCGAGGTCCGCACGCGTACTCCTGCGCGGCCCAGTGTCCACAGCGCTGACATCAGCGGGCCCACCGTCGAAACGGCGGCGGAGGATCGTTGGAATGTTGCGGTTTGTCTTCGGGGTACGACGTCGGTGCGGGGGTGATGTCAGCACCATGGACACCAGCGACCCGACAGACCGCTTCCGTCGGCCCGCTGTCGGCTCCGGGGCAACCACCCCAACCGGAGTCGGCCAGGTCCGCCCGCAGGCTCGCCGCCTGCTCGGGCGTGGCCGCCGGAGGTGGGAAGGAGGACGACGGCTCACAGGGAGGCGGGCGGCGAGCTCGGCGTACTGGCGGGTCTTGACCTCGACGTCGTCGATGTAGCTGATGAGCATGACCTCCTCGGTGCCGTGGTTCTCGGCGAAGGAGGACAGGGCCTGGGCGACCTCGTCGTAGGTGCCCACGATGATGGCGGTGTCGCGCTCGGGTGGCGCTCGACCTCGGCGCGGTAGGCGGCGTCGAGGGTGGCCGGGTCGCGGAAGCGCATGGGGCGGCCGGTGCGCAGGCTGAAGCGGGCGTCGGCGGCCACGAGGGCCTGCTCGCGGGCCTCCTCGCGGGTGGCGGCGGCGCTGACGCACAGGGCGGAGAGGGTCTGTCCCCCGTGGATGGAGCCGCGGCCGGGGCCCTCGGGGAGGTGAGCGCGGTAGTGGTTCATGATCTCGACCTGCTGGCGGCCGGTGAAGAACTGGGCGTAGGCGTAGTTGAGGTCGTGGGCGCCGGCCCAGGCGGCCGACTGGCCCGAGGAGCCCAGGAGCCAGACCTCCGGCATCTGGGCCGGGAGGGGCGGACCTCGATGGAGGCGTGGGGTGAGTGGCCGGAAGGTCGTCGCGCAGGAGGGCGACGGTCTCCTCGATGAGGGGCGTTGATGGCGTCGGGGTCGATGACGCGGCCCTGGTTGAGGCTGCTGCCGCGCGCATGTCCCCGCCGGGGGCGCGGCCCAGGCCCATGTCGACGCGGCCGGGGTGGAGGGTGGCCAGGGTGGCGAAGCGCTCGGCCATCTGGAGCGAGCCGTAGTGCATGGCCATGACGCCGCCCGAACCCACCCGGATGCGGTCGGTGGCGTCCAGGATGTGCATCGCGAGCAGGTCGGGCGCTGAGGACAGGAAGGAGCCGGTGCTGTGGTGCTCGGCCAGCCAGAGGCGGTGGTAGCCGGCCTCCTCCAGTCCGCGCCCCAGGCGGACGAGGTCCCCCAGGGTTCGGCGGGCCTGCCCTCCCTCGAAGAGCGGAACCTGCTCGAGGACGCTGATCCGGCTAAGACGAGGACTCATGGCTTCTCCTGACCTGGGGGGGGCGCGGGCGTGAGGCGACAGTGGGACAACACCGCGGGGCGGCGACTCATTCCGGCTGCGCGGCCGGAGCAGGCCCGGGTGTGGAGGCAGTCAGCCGACAAGCACCGTTGGACACCGAGCCGCCCGCCCTCTACCTGGCGCGCCGGCGGGCCTCGCACGCCACGCCCCGCCAGGAGACCGGCCTGCGGGCCCGAGCAGCCGGCGACCGGGCCGTGTCACCGCACCGACATCAAATAAGGTACACCTTTATAAAAATAGGACAAGTTTTTAGTTGCGCTTATGAGACTGGCCCCTTACGGTTGGACCGACGGAGCCGCCCCGCGCCGGCCCTACCCGGGCCGGTGCAGGTCAGCGCAGACCCACACCCACTCGCACCGTGATTCGCACGATTCAGGAGGCACCCATGGCCGTTCTCACCATCGGAGACCAGTTCCCCGCCTACGAGCTCACCGCCGTCGTCCCCGGCAACCTCAAGGAGGTTGAGGCCAGCAAGCCCGAGGACTACTTCACCACCGTCTCCTCGCAGATCCCCGCCGGCACCTGGCGCGTCGTCTTCTTCTGGCCCAAGGACTTCACCTTCGTGTGCCCCACCGAGATCGCTGCCTTCGGCGACCTCTACCAGGACTTCAAGGACCGCGACTGCGAGGTCGTGGGCGTCTCGGTGGACAACGAGTACACCCACTACGCCTGGCGCCGCAGTCACGACAAGCTCCAGGACCTGCCCTTCCCCATGGCCAGCGACCTCAACCGCGAGCTCACCGAGGCCCTGGGTATCAAGCGCCCCACCGGTGAGGCCGACCGCGCCACCTTCATCATCGACCCCCACAACGTCATCCAGTCGGTCTCCGTGACCGCCGACTCCGTGGGCCGCAACACCGAGGAGGTCCTGCGCCAGCTCGACGCCCTCCAGTCCGACGAGCTGTGCGCCTGCAACTGGCAGGCCGGCGCCGCCACCATCGACGCCCTGAGCCAGATGAGCTGACGGGCCGCCGCCCCGGTCCCCTGACCTTCACCACCTGAACGACGACGAAACGAGAACACATGAGCATCGACAACCTGCGTTTCCGCCCTGCCCGGAGTGGGCCAAGGACCTCTCCCTGAACCTGTCCACCCTGTCCCGCTCCTCCTCGCTGACCGAGCAGCAGCAGTGGGGCACCTTCGTGGCCGCGGCCGCCGCGACCCGCAACGAGTCCGTCCTGGTCCAGGTCATGGAGGACGCCCGCACCCACCTGTCCGAGGAGGTCATCAGCGCCGCCCTGGGCGCCGCCTCCATCATGGCGATGAACAACGTCGCCTACCGCACGCCGCCACTTCCTGGGCTCGGCCTACGACAACGAGCGCATGGGCCTGCGAATGAACATCATCGAGCACCTCCGGTGGCGTGGAGAAAGGTCGACTTCGAGCTGTGGAGCCTGGCCGTGTCCACCATCAACGGCTGCGAGAAGTGCGTGACCGCCCACGAGGCCACGGTGCGCGGCGAGGGCCTGAGCACCGAGCAGGTCTGGGAGGCCGTGCGCATCGCCGCCACCCTGACCGGCGTGGCCCAGGCGGTCGGCGTCGTCGAGACCCTCGACTGACCCGATCACCACGATTCAGACGGCGGCCGCCGGCTCCCTCTCTGGGGGACCGGCGGCCGCCGTCTCTCTGCGTATCTGCGCCTTGTATCTGCGCCTCCGTGCCGCTCAGCTACGGGGGTCGGCGTCGATGGCGCCCTGGGTGTCGTTGAAGATCAGGGTTGGAGATCTCCACCTGGACCGTCTCCACGTGGGGGACGTCGTGCAGGAGGAGCGGGTCATCGGCGGAGGTCTGAAGCGCCAGCGTGCCGCAGCCGAAGAAGCGGTCGGTGACGTCCTTGTCCAGCTGGATGTCGGAAATCCGGGTCAGGGGCAGGTCGTGGCCGATGCGGCTGATGATGCCCGAGCGGGTGATGATGCGCTTGGTGGTGATCGTGTAGGTGCGCATGTACCACTGCAGCCACGGCAGGGAGCAGCAGGGGGATGCTCACGACGAGGATCACCACCCAGATCGCCAGGATGCCCCAGGGGCGCCAGGTGGCGGGGGCCATGACCGAGGCGACGACGCCGACCACGAGCAGCAGGATCTCAACGACGAACCGCCACAGGAGGACCTTGATGTGGGTGTGCATGTGCCGCACCACGACCTCGTCGCGGCTCAGCAGCTTCTTCGACAGTGCCATGCCCCCATCGTGCCAGGCCGCCGGGGGTCCGTGCACCTGAAAGGGTAGGAGTACCCGCTTGTGCGGGCATCGGACGGCAGCTCAGCCGGTGGGAGGGACACCCACCGTCGCGGCCTCCTCGAAGGAGCCCCTCAGTTTCGGCCCCTGGTCGGGTGGAGGCGCCTGAGCGACGGGGCACTGGCGGGGTGCTGGCAGGACGGGCTGCCTTCACCCGGTGAGCATGCTCATGCCGACTGAGGGCGACGACCGGCGCGATCCCCAGGATGACGAAGGCCGGCAGGGTGGCAGGCGCCCAGCGGCAGGACCAGGCGCACCGCCAGGCGCTCGGCGGCCTCCTCGTCGCGGGCGTGTCGCCCCGCGCGCAGGCTCGCCGCCGTCGCCTCCAGGAGGGCGGCCGGTGAGGCGCCGTCCTCCCAGCCAGGGCGCAGGCAGGGACTCAGGCCGGGCGCCGCGCCCTCCACTGATCGTCCTCGGGCGCCTGCCAGGCCTCCTCCACAGGGGCTCCCAGCAGCAGGGCCCGCCCCACGACGCCGGCACCCTCCTCCTCCAGGGCCTGGCCCAAGGCGGTCAGCACCCCGGGCACCGAGGCCCCGGCGCTCAGGGCGGCGGCGGCGAGGTCAGGACCAGGGCCTCGTCGACGACGTCGCCCTCAGCGGTCGCGGCGCGGATGAGGCGCCTGGTCACCAGGTGCCCCACGACCATGAGCCCGATGCCCAGCGCCCCCACGGCGCTGCCGACGCCGCCGTCGAGCAGGAGGGGAGGCGGGTCGGCACCCACGAGCATCCCCAGTCCCAGGCCGACCACGGGCAGGCAGGCCAGGATCCGGGCGGTGCTGCGGGGACCGGCCAGGGCGGCCGCCGGGAGGCCTCGGCGCGACTGGACTCAGCCACCCGCCGGCCACGGTCTGGAGGATGTCGGCCAGGGGCGCCCCAGAGCGGTCGACAGGCGGCAGGGAGGCGATGGCGCCCACCGCCCCGGCGGCGGTGGCCCGCCGCTGCCGAGCCCGCCGCCCCCGCGGGGCGGGTGCCAGTGCAGGTGCCCGCCGCTCCATCAGGGGCAGCCACGAGTCGTGCTGGAGGTCCGCGAGCGCGCGCAGCACGGGTGGGACGCCGTCCTCGTCGGGCTCGACGCCCTCGGTGAGGCCGGCGCGCCGGCAGGCGCGTGTCCAGGCCCGTTGCGCCGTTGCGCCGGCGCGCAGGGAGGCTGGCGACCTCGGTGAGCAGCAGGCCGAGGTCCGGTTCAGGGCCCCGGTGCGTCGGGAGCGCAGCGCGGCAAGCGCCGCCTGCCGCATCGGCGGGCGAGCCTGGGCCACAGGGGTGCCCGTGATCCAGCTGCGGGGCAGGCCGCGGCGGGCTGGCAGCAGGAGCACGGCGGCGGCCAGAGCGACCAGGACCGCCGCGATCCAGGCGCCGGGCACCGGCCCTGCCCACCGAGCCGGCCAGGTGCCCGGTCGGGGGCAGGGCGCGACGCCCACCGCCATGCAGGTCATGCCGGTCATGCAGGCCGTGCCGGTCATGTGGGTCTCCTCTCCCCGAGCCCAGCTGTTCGTCGAGGCCAGTGCGGGCGAGACCTGCGGGCCGACCCGCTCCCGCAGCGCTGATACGGCCGGGCCGGGGCTCAGGCGGCCGTCGCCCGTCACATGCAGGGGCCTCCTCGCAGATGAGGACCGCTCCGGCCGGGACGCCTCGCGCCGCAGCACGCCGATGGAGGCGACGTAGCGGCGCGCACCGAGGCCCCGGCCTGCCGGCGCAGGTGGACGACGGCGTCGAGGGCGCTGGCCGCCTGGGCGGCGACAGCCGCCTCGTCGAGTCCCGCGAGCGCCCCCAGGGCGGTCAGGCGGGCAGGGACGTCGGCGGGCGAGTTGGCGTGAAGGTGGCCCAGCCGCCCTCATGCCCGGTGTTGAGGGGCGGTCAGGACGTCGCGCACCTCGGGGCCACGGCACTCACCCAGGACGATCCGGTCAGGCCGCATGCGCAGAGCGGTGCGCACCAGGGAGGGTCATGGAGACCGCCCGACGCCCTGGACGTTGGCGCCGCGCTCCTGGAGGTGGACGACGTGGGGGTGATCAGGGGCGCAGCTCGCTGGCCTCCTCGATGCACACGATGCGCTCGGTGGCCGGGACGAGTGAGCAGAGCGGCCAGGAGGGTGGTCTTGCCGGTGCCGGTGGCGCCGGTGACCAGGCAGCTGGCGCGGCCGGTCACGAGGGCGGCCAGGACCTCGTCCAGGCCGGGGGCGATCGTGCCGGCGGTGGTGAGCTCGTCCAGGGTGAAGCCGCGGCGGCGCCTGGGTGCGCAGGCTGATGAGGGTGCCGTCGGCGCTCAGGGGCGGCAGGACCGCGTTGAGGCGGGTTCCGTCGGGCAGGTGGCGTCGACGACGGGGCAGGGCGTCGTCGAGGCGCTTGTGGGCGAGGCGGCCATGCGCACGGCCAGGGCCCGCACCTCAGGGCTCGTCCATGGTGGCCTCGGGGACGGGTTCGAGGCCGTGTCCCCGGTCGATCCAGGTGCGCCCGCCGCTGACGAGGACGTCGGTGACGCCGTCGGTCTCGATGAGGGCTGGAGGAGCGGCCCGGCGCCGTCGACGTCGGCACGCACCCGCTGGCCCAGGCGCGCCATCCCTACCCTGTCCGGTGGCGGGGGCGGCGGCGTCGTTGAGTGCCTCCTCCAGGGCCACGCCGCGGGCCAGGGCGCTGCGGACGCGGGCCAGCTTCTTCCGGCGGGGCCGTCTGCCCCGGTCCCGCCGGAAGAACCGGGAACTCTAGGCTGATCGGGACTCACCGGGACCATGACTGCCTCCTCGACTGATGGCCTGACTGGTTTGCTGGCTGGTTCGTTGACTGGTTCGTTGGCTGGCTCGCTAACTGGCTCGCTGAGCAGCTCCCCGGCGTCGTGGCATCGGCGAGCCGGGGCAGCAGCTCCCTGGCCAGGGAGCCGGCGGCGCGCCTGATGGCCGAGCGGGCCCGCACCGGGTCCTCCCCGAGGGCCAGCCGCATGGCCAGGACCCGGTCGGTGGGGACCTGCCCCAGGACCGGGCAGCCGGTGATGAGCTCGAGGTCCTCGGCGACGACGTCCTCACCCACTTGGCGCGCCACGAGCCAGACCGGTACCCCCGCAGCGGTGTCGGCGGTCTGGACAACGGCGGTCTCAGCGCCGGTGGCCTGGGCAGCAGCGGGCGCCGTGCCCGCGAGTCGCGAGGCGATGCTCTCGGCAGCCACGGCCGAGCGCAGGTCGAGCCCGGTAAGGATGAGGACCCCGGCGCCCGGGGGCGGGGCGCCCTCGGGGCAGGTCCACCAGCACGACGTCGTGCTCGGCCCGCATCGCATCCAGGACCGCGTCCGCGCAGGGGCAGGGGGCCTCGCGCACGTCCCCGGTGAGGACCGGCATGGCGTGCCACACGGGCAGGGGCCCCCGACGAGGTGGCCGGGTCGGAAGGCCGACTCCTCGGCCGGCAGGTCCGCCCAGCGCAGCCCGGTCAGGACGCTCTGCCCGCACAGGAGGTCCAGGCCGCCGGTGGGGTCGAGGTCCATCATCGCCACCCGCCTGCCCGCGCGGCCCAGCGCCCACGCCAGGTGCAGCAGCAGGACACTGGCCCCAGGCCCCCGCGGGTCGCCGGTGACGGCCAGGACCTGGGCGGCGCGGCCCGAGCCCGTCGCCCCTTCCCCCGCCTGCGCCTCACCACCGGGCTGCGCAGGCCGGCCCGGCGGTGGGTCTCAGGGGAGGGAAGGAGACGTCCCGGCCGTCCCACACCGGCCTGCGCCCCGTCGCCAGCCTGACCCGGGTTGCCCGCGTCGCCTTGGCTACCCCCGTCGCCTCCGACGTCGGGTCCTTCTCCCCAGCTCCGACTGTCCTGCCGTCCCCCGCGGGAACGGGCGTCTGCCTCACGGGCATCCTCACCGGCATCGTCCTCTCCTTACACATGTCTCAACGTTGTCCCGCGCCCTTCCCCGCGGTCTGTCAGCCGTTCCCACGGCCGTTGCCACAGCCGCCCTCTTGGTTCCCCGGCCGGCGCCCTGTATGGCGGTACCGCGGTGCCGCAGGCGACTCCCCACCAGGGTGCGGGCCCGCCCGCAGCTGCGCGGCGGCGGCGTCAGGCCTGTGGAGACGGGTCGCAAAATCGGGCCTGTGTCTCGCGTCCGCCGCGAAGGGCTGCGGCCGATCAGGGAGCCGGCGGTGATGACGGAGGCAACCGCGGAGCTGACACGCCTGACACCGGCGGTCCCCTCATGATGAGATGGGTCCATGAGCGCGCAGGACCGCGCAAGCGTCCCCTCCCGACAGCCAGCGACGTCACCGGTGACGGCACCGACCACCCCACCGGGGGCGCCGGAGCGCCCCTGCCGACCCGCCCCCCACCGGGCACCGCGCGGCGGCCTACTTCGATTTGGACAAGACGATCCTGGCGACGTCGTCGACCTGGGCGCTGGGCACCCCGATGCGACGCAGCGGCCTCATCTCCTCCCGCGCCCTGGCCCACGGGCTCATCGCCCAGATTCCCTACCTCCTGGTGGGTGCCGGGCACCCAGCGCTCCAGCAGCCCTCATGGAGCACCTGGCCTCATGTCCGCCGGTATCAGCCGCCGGGACCTGGTGGAGGTCGTCGAGGGCGCCCTGACCACGGCGATCGAGCCGGCCGTCTACGCCGAGGCCCTCGACCTCATCGAGGGCCATCGCCGGGCCGGGCACGACGTCGTCGTGGTCTCAGCCTCCATCACCGAGATGGTCGCCCCCATCGCCCGCCTCGTCGGGGCCGACCGGGCCGTGGCCACCCACATGGAGGTCGGTGAGGACGGCCTGTTCACCGGGCGCATCTCCCGCTCCATGCTGCACTCGGAGAAGGTGGTGCGCTGCGCGAGGACGCCGCCGCCCACGGCATCGACCCGTCCCGGTGCTGGGCCTACTCCGACTCCATCTCCGATGAGCCGATGCTCAGCGCCGTCGGCCACCCGGTCGCAGTCAACCCCGATAGGGACCTGCGGCGCCTGGCGCAGGAGCGGGACTGGCCGGTGCGCGACTTCGCCCGCCCGGTGCGGCTGCGGCCGCGCTGGGAGCCACCGAGCCTGTCGACCCGCGCCTCGATCATCGCCCACGTGGCCGGTGTGCTGGCCGTCGGGGCACCGCCGCCTGGCTCATGGCCCGACGCGGCCCGCGCAGCACGCGCGGCATCTGAGTCCTCCGGCCGGGCGTCGAGCCGGGCTCGCCCCGAGTTCGTCCCGAGTTCGCCCGGACCGCCCCGGGATCAGCCGGCCCGCCAGGTGCCGGCCTGCACCGCCCGGCACAGGCGCTGGGCCTCCTGAACCCCCGCGAGCACCGCCTCGGCCTGCCACACCACCCAGGCCACCACCCCGTCCATGGTGCCCGAGGCGTAGGCCCCGGCGGCCTCGGCGTAGGCCGCTGGCACCCGCCCGGGGTAGAGGTCGGTGACCGCCGTGCCGGTCGGCTCAACCCCGTCACGTACCAGGAGGTGACGCACGAGCAGCCTCCCACTGCGGCGTTCCCGGCGGTGAAGCGACGCGCCGCCAGCATCTCGGCGTGCACGACGGCCGCCCGCACCAGCGCCGGTACCCGCTGCGCCTCTATGAGATCGATCAATCCCGCCAGTCTCACCGTCAGCTCCTCACCCTGCGGCGCATCCCCGGACCGCCCTCCCGGGCACGCACCTGCCCGGCGCGTGGCACGCCGACCTCCCCAGCCCCACCCGGCCGCCGGACGCCAGGGGCCGACGACGTCGCGGTGCAGCGCCGCCAGCAGCGAGCGCGCCGGGGGCACCGCCGGCCGCCCCCGCCCCACCAGGTCCGGCATCCAGCCCACCAGGCGGGGTCCCGGCGCGCCACAGCCCGGCCACGGCATCCAGGCCCGGGTCACCGGTGGCGGCCTGGGTGAGGGCTCCGGCGGCCACCTGCTCGCGCAGCACCTCGGCGGAGACCACCGCCCCTCGACGCCGCCCGAGGCGATGGCGCCCGGATCGCGGCCTCGGCGCGGGCCTCTCGCCACCGGCGCCGCAGGGCCCTCGTTCCAGCGCAGCTCGGAACAGGCCTCACGCACCGCCGCCTCGGCGGCGCGCACCCGCTCGTCGGCGGCCACGGCCCTGAGCGCCTCCAGCGCAGGATCCTCGGGCGAGGGGGCGCCATCGGCGGGCGAGCCAGCCGCCGCGCCTGCGCCGACCCCACCGGTATTCGACCCTCCGGTCGACACGCCGGGCCGGCCCGCCACACCCCTGCCCCCGGGCCTCCTCAGACCGCCCGGCTCCGACGGCCCGATTCCCACAGACATTCGCACCACGCCCCCACTGTGGCACACGCCGTCACCGCCGGGCCACAGGCACCGTCAGTCGGCCTGAGGGCCCCGCATCCCGACGAAACCAGCACGAGGCGAGCGCACCCCTAGACTCGATCAGGTGAGTGACTCCCCTCCCATCACGCCCCGGGCTCCGGCCCGCCGCCCGCGACCCCTGGAGCATCGGGTCGGCCACCGCGCAGTCGCCGCCCCGACTACGTGCTCACCGCCGTCGTCGGAGTCCTCTTCGCCCTGGGTGCTTCCGCCCTCCTGGGCCTGACCGCCGACCAGACCTCGGTACTGCGTACCGGCCTGCTGCTCGGCGCTCTCCTGCTGCTCTCCTCGGCCGCCGCCGTGCTGTTCGCCAGTCGCTCCTCGCTGGGCGCGCTCGCCACGGGGCTGACCGCGCTGACCGCCCAGTCGATGGTCTTCCTGGCCCCCATTCACGCGGCCTCCTTGACCGAGCCCTGGCTGCAGCGGCTCGTCAGCACTGGTTTCATGCTGGTCCTGGCGGGCCTGTGGCTGGGCGGCTCCTGGGGAGATGCGTCTGGCCCGCCGCGCCGGCCAGGCCCAGGGGCACGCCGCCTTCCGCCTCACCGAGGCCGACCGGACCGTGGGCTCCACTCCGACGCCGCCGCCTTCGCGCCGTCGCGATCACCTCCTGTCCCTGCCCTGGGTCATCGGCGGGCTGGCGCTGGCGGCCTTCCTGCTGCCGCGCGCCTACCTGCGGGCAGTCGCCCCCGGCGTCCAGACCGGGCCGCTGCTGCTGGCGGCCGTCCTCGTCTCCTTCCTGGCCCTGGCCGCAGCCGGCGCCTCAACGGCCCGCTCCACCCTCGGTGCGCGCGTGACCGGCCCCGTTCTCGTTCTTGCGGCGGTGCCCGCGCTCAGTAACGATATGATCCCTGGCGGCCATCTGGTCTCCAGGCTCCTGCCGTACGGCCCGAACGCCGTCGTGCTCGCCGCCACCGGCATCGAGCTCATGGCGATCGGCTGGGGGGCACATGTGGCTCGCCGGCAGGGCCGTGCCAACGCGCTGGCCAGGCTGCGATCCGGCGTCTGAGGGTCCCATGCCCGACTCCGTGTCCCGGAGTTGACCGGTCCCTTCCGGTATCCCCGCCCCTACTACTACCGTGTGCATGCGTAAGGAGACCTCGTGAGCACCGACAACACAGACCGCACCGCGCCGCAGGCACCACCCGTCCCCTCCGACGACGTCGCCCCGTCCTCAAAGGCGGCGTCGACACCCACAACGCGGACACTGGCCACGGATCCCCGTTCGGGAGAGGCGACGGTCAACCTGGCCGATGAGGCCCTGGGCTCGGCCTCCTCGCGAGCCTCGTCGGCAAGGTCACCCAGGTCTCCCAGGCCGCCTCTCCCGCGCCTCGGGCGACGGCGGTCCAGGACGGCGAGGCCGCTCCGGTCAGTGCCGCCGACGCCGATGAGGCAGAGACGGCCGATGACGCAGAGACAGCCGATGACGCAGCCGATGACGGGGCCGGCGAGGCAGGGACAGCGGCCGCTGACGACGAGGCCGACACCTTGAACCTCCGCGAGCAGGCGCCCTTCGCCGTCTCCGGGAGCCGCGCCGCCCAGGCCGTCGAAACCGTCAAGACCGCCGCCAAGGTTGCCGCGAACACCGCCCGGGTGGTCGCCGACGCAGCCACGGACACAGCCGATGAAGCGGCTGAGGACACCGGCGCTCCTTCCGAGGAGCCGACGTCCTTGGTGCACCAGGACCCTCACGGCGGAGACCTCCCGGCCGACCGCCCAGTCCAGGCCCCGTTGCGTCCCACCGTCGACGACGCAGTCGTGGAGACGGCCGTCAGGACCACTGCGGCCAATGGCATGCCGCGGTCGATTCCACCGTCGTCGGAGCCCGGCGAGGTGGAGGAGGAGCCGGCACCGGTCGCCGACGCAGCCCAGGCCACCACGGAGGCCACAACCGAGCCAGCGGCCCCCGAGGTCGCCGGTGCCCCGAAAGCCCGCGCTGAGACTGTTGAGGCCGGCACCACCCAGGTCGCCGTACAGACCACGGCGCCCACGGCTCCTGAGCCCACCCGCCCGAGGAGCCTCAGGACTCGGCCGCCACAGCCGCTACGCCTCCAGCAGCCACCGCAGCTACCGTCAACAGCACGACCAACACAGCCAGCACAGCCAGCACGACCGCAGCCCTCAGCAACTCCGCCGGCTCCGCCCCGGGAGGCGCCCTCGCCCGCCGCGGTGGACGACGAGGACGAGGCCCCGGCAGTGAGCACCGAGCCCACCCGTCAGTCGGCAGGCGCACCGGACACCCGGCCAGTCATCCGGCCGATCAGCCATCCGGCCAGCCAGCCGACCACAGTGTCCGCCGCAGTGCCGACGACGACAGCGCCGCGGACAGTCAGGGACACGCGCCCGTGGTAACACCGCCGAGGCTCCTGCGGCGCCGCAGAGCCTCATCGAGACTGAGGACTTCGAGGACTTCGAAGACCTTGAAGAGTTCGATGACTCCGAGGACTCGTCCCTGCCGGAGGAGCCCACCGGGGCCGATGACCTCGACGCCCCTGGAGGCAGAGGCCGACCTCGCCCCCGCGTCCCCGGCGATTCCCACCCCGTGACCGGTTCCCCGCCGTGAGGGCCGTACCCGTCTCGGTGGCCACTGGTGCGGCCCGGGCCGCGAACGAGATCACGGGCGCCACTCCGCAGACCCCTCCACCGCAACCGGCACCACGGATGACGCGGCGGGCGTGGACGACACTGACAACACCGACATCGACGACATCACCGACGACGACGACATCACCGACGCCGACGACGACACCGACGACATCGAGGACTTCGACGGCGGGCTCGACGCGGACAACGACGAGGCCAGCGAGGTCGGTGAGGCCGAGCAGGTGGCCGGGACCGACGAGGAGATCGAGGACGATGCTCAGAACGTGACCGAGAACGCCGTCGAGGAGGCTGCGCAGCCGGCAGCCGCCTCGGTGCCCGTCTCGACAGCCGCCGTCGATGACCGTGAGGACGATGAGGGACGTCGACGACACCGATGACGGCTTCGTGCCCGTTGAGGCTCCCGCCACCCCTGCGGCCTTCCCTGACCTCCTCCGCGCCGTCAGCGGCCACGACGACACCGGCCGCCCCGTCATCACCATCGGTGACGTCTCCGGCCGAGCCGGAGGCACCGGAGTCAGCGGCCCCGGCGGCGCCGGTGAGCGCTGCGGCGGACAACCACCGCCCCTCGGCCTCGTCCTGGCTGGCGACCCCCGCGGCCCAGCTGGCCCGGACGGGCTCTGCCGCCAGCGCCCCTCGGCGCGTTCCACCGAGTCGGCGCCCCGAGCCGTCTCGTCCCCGCACATCGAGCTCTCCGACCTCCACCCCGAGGTCCCCTGCCTCCGCGAGCGCCCGGGACTACCGCCCAACGCCGGCAGCCTCGCCGTCGGCCCCTCCCCGCAGCAGACGCCCGACTGGTTCCCAACCGCCCCCACCGCCCGGGGGCTGTCCGCGAGCGCCGACGCCGGGCAGAGTGACGACCCGGAGGCGCGGCCGCTCGCGTGCCCGGCAGGCCGCCATGGCCATGACCGGTGCCGACGAGGACGACGACTCCATCCTCCTCAAGGGCGCCAGCGCGCTGAACGCCCCTGAGCTCGCGAGTCGAGACCCACTGGGCCGGAGTGCTCGTCGCCATCGTCCTGTTCCCTCTGGCCTGGTTCCTCGTGCACGACGGCGCCGCCACCCTGACCGGCGGCAACCCCTCGGCCTGGCCCTCGGCCGCCTCCCCGATGGGCGCGCTGGAGATCCTGGGCGGGACGCAGGCCTGCGCCGCCGCCCTGTTCATGATCTCGCGCTCTCGCTGGGGGCCTTCGTCGTCGGCGCCATCAGCACGGTCATCGGTCTGCCCTTCGTCCTCACGCCGGGGGTCACCAAGTCGATCCTGGGGCCCACGGTCGATCGGCTCCAGGCCCACTCCGACCTGGGCAAGGCCCTGTCCACCTACGTCATGGACGACGGCTCTCCGGCCGCTTCATCCTGATGGGCGTGCTCACGATCATGGTCGCCGTCGTCGGCCACGTGGCTCGCAGGGCCGGGCAGCGCAAGCAGGACGACGTCCGCGGCCCGCGTGACTGAGCCCGACGCCGCCCCGACGCCCGCCGGGACGGAAGGGACAGGGGCGCCGTCGGCTCGACGGATGCAGACCCTCGCCGATGCGGCCCGTGACGCGGTGCCCATCGTCGTCGGATACGTGACGCTGGGGCTGGCAGCCGGGATGCTGCTGGTCGCCGGGGGCCTGGCCTGGTGGTGGGCGCCGGTGTGGAGCCTGGTCATCTACTCCGGGACCATGCAGATGCTGCTGGTGCCGCTGGCCGGTGGCGGCGAGCCGCTGGCGACCATCGCCCTGTCCACCGGTTTCGTCTCGGGCCGGCACGTCTTCTACGGGCTGGGCTTCCCCCTGGAGCGGGTGCGGGGCAGGGCGCTCACGCGCCTCTACGCCGTCCACGCGATCACCGACGAGGTCTACGCGCTGCTGGCGGCGCGCGACCGGAGGGACATGAGCGGGCGCTACCTGGTGGGCGTGGAGGCGATCAGCCACGCCTCCTGGGTGGTGGGCACGACCGTCGGGGCGCTGGCCGGGACGGCGCTGGCCTCCGCGGTGGGTGAGCGCATCGAGCTGCTCGGCTTCGTGCTCACGTCCCTGTTCGTGGTCCTGGCCATCGAGAACTGGCGCAACCACCCCGATATCGGGGTGCTGTGCGTGGGGCTGGTGGCCGGCGGGATCGGCCTGGCGATCGGTGGTTCGGCGGCGCTGCTGACTGCGCTGGTGATCCTCGCCGTCGGCCTGGTGGGGCTGTACGCCTGGCGCGGCCGCCGCCCGGGGCGAGCGCGCGGAGCCGGGGCGGAGGGGCAGCTGATGCTCACCAACCCGCAGATCGCGGTCGCAGTCGTGGTCGTTACCGTCACTACCTTCGTGTGCCGGATCGCGCCCTTCGTGCTGCTGCGCGGGCGTCAGGACAGTGCGCTGCTGGCCTTCCCTGTCCCGGGCGATGCCGCTGGGGTCATGATCGTCCTGGTGGCCTACACGCTGGGCGGGGTGAGCCTGTCGCCGTCGAGCTGGCTGCCGGCCGCCTGCGGAATCAGGGGCGACGGCGGGCCTGCACCTGTGGCGGCGCTCCATCGGGCTGTCACTCATCGGCGGCACCGGCGTATGCGTGGCCCTCAGCCTCCTGCTGGGCTGACCCTGCCCCTCAATCCGCGACACCTCCACCAACGCCCGCTGACGACCTCCCCGCTGGGCTGACCCTGCCCCTCATCCGCGATCAGCAGCGGCATCGAGCCCAACCTCCAGCTCCGGCACGGCTCCGGGAGCCGGTTCGTCCCGCTGCGTGTCCAAATCGGTGACAAAGAGGATATCCAGACGCTCGCGCCATTACCTGAACCGCGGAATCATGCGGTTTTTCTTTCCTTGTTCTCCGCCTCGTCGCGGCCTTTGTCTCCGTTTTGGACATTCCCTGCCTCCGGCGGCGTCGTGGACACACGGGAGAGGGGCGGAGACGGCGCGCAGCCGGGGACGGGTCGTATCGAGGACTGTCTGTCTCCACAGACGGGGACATCCTGCGCCGTCGGGGACATTCCGGTACAGACGGGGACACTCGACGCCGTCGGGGGCCGGATTCCTGTCCCCGAACGCGCGTCCTGTCCCCGCCAGGGACGACACGCACCCGGCCGCGTGGAATGTCCCCGACCGCTCGAGAACGTCCCCGCCAGGACACATCCAGCACCACAAGGACATTCCGGCACCCGCGGGGACAATCGACGCCGCCGGGGACCGAATTCCAGTCCCCGAACGCGCGTCTTGTCCCCGGCCGGAACGACACGCACCCAGGCGCGCAGAATGTCTCCGGCAGGCGGCCCCGTCGCCGGTACAGAGCGCCGACCAGTAGGCTGCGGGCGTGCCTGTTGACGTCAACCGCCCCGGCCCCTGGACCCACTGCAACCTCACCGCCCGCGGCACCCTGTTTCCATGTCGCGCTGGCGGGCCCCTGAGGCCCCGGCCGGAGCCGGCCCCTCACCCTCCTGGTGCACGGCTTCCCCGAGTGCTGGTGGACCTGGCGCCACGTCATCCCCGCCCTGGCGCAGGCCGGGCACCGCGTGGCGGCTCTCGACCTGCGCGGCTTCGGCGGCTCGGACCGGCCGCCGTCGGGCTATGACCTGGTGACGCTTGCCCAGGACCTGGCCGCCGTGGTCCGGTCCCTGGGACACGAGCGGGCCGTGGTCGTCGGCGCGGGGCTCGGCGGCCAGGTCGCCTGGGCGCTGCCGCACCTGGCCCCGGACCTGACGACGGCGATCGTCCCGGTCGGCGCCCCCCACCGCTCGCGCTGCGCTCACTGCGAGCCCGGGCGCTGTCCGGGCCGGCGCTGCAGTACGTGAGCCTGCAGATCCCGGGCTGGCCGAGCGCCGCCTGCGCAGCCGCAGCGCCCTGGAGGGCCTGCTGCGCTCCTGGGCCGGGCCGCACACGCGCGAGGCGGTGGCCGAGGAGGCTCCCACTACTGCCGAGCTTCTGTCCCGACCCGGCGCCGCCCGCAGCGCCCCTGGAGCCGCTGCGCAACCTCGTGCTGTCCCGGGCGGAAACTGCGGCCCTGGACAAGCCGGTGACGGTGCCCGTCCCTAGTCGGTGCAGGGCGAGCTCGACCCGGTCCAGCCCGCCCAGGCCTACGCGCGCGACACCCACCGCGTAGCCGGCAACCTGCGTCAGGTGACGGTCCACCGCTCCGGCCACTTCCCTCAGGAGGAGACCCCGGCCGGGTTCGTCCGGGCCCTGCTGCCCTTCCTGGCCGACGTCGCCCCACCCGCCTCCGCCTGATGTCGCAGGCGGGCATTTTTCGCGTAGCCCTACCGTTTTTCTGTTGGGCTACGCGAAAATGCCCGGCTCGGCGTCGGCCTAACGTCGGCCTGCACAGGCTCGGCCTCAAACGCCCACCTGCGGGCATAGCCCGGCCTCGAGCAGCGCGCACTGGCCGCAGCGGGCGAGCGGGCCGAGCACACCCGGCGCCCGTGCTCGATGAGCCGGTGGCAGCCGTCAGTCCAGCGCCACGGCTCCCACAGGGCCGCAATGTCCTTCTCCACCCGCAGCGGGTCCTTCGACGTCGTCCACCCCAGGCGGCGCGAGAGCCTCCCCACGTGGGTGTCCACGGTGATGGCGGGCTGTGCGAAGGCGTTGCCGAGCACGACGTTGGCGGTCTTGCGCCCCACTCCCGGCAGGGACACCAGCTCCTCTCGGCTGCGCGGCACCGTCCCTCGAAGCGCCTCGGTGAGCGCCTGCCCGATGCCGAGCAGGTGCCCGGCCTTAGCACGCTGGAAGCCCAGGGGCCGCAGGATCGCCTCGAGGTCCTCGCGCCGGGCGGCCCCCAGGGCGGCGGCGTCGGGATAGCACCCGAAGAGCTCGGGGGTGACCGTGTTGACGCGCGCGTCGGTGGTCTGGGCAGACAGGACGGTGGCCACGAGCAGCTGGAAGGGACCGTCGTGGTCGAGGGCGCAGGCGGCGTCGGGGTAGAGGGCCATGAGCTCATCGTCGACGGCGCCCGCCCGCCGGGCCGCCTCAGCCAGGGTCTCCGCCTCGGCAACCTCGGTCGCCGTCCCGGCCGCCTCAACCTCACTACTCACTGCCCTGCGCACTGTGTCCTCTCTGTCCTCTCTCCGCGATCTCATCGGCGGCGTCACCGGCGCCACCAGCCCCGGCCTGCCTCAGAGCGGGCCTTCCTCCGAAGACCGCCATTGCAGTCGATCCCGCCGCCGACCCGCAACCTCACGGATAGGGACCGTGTCACACGACGCACCCGATTTTGCTCACTTCCTTTTGACCTGCAACACACGGAGGCTACAATGCTCGACGGCGTGCCACAGGTCACAAGCCGTGGCAGGATAGACTCGAGGGCTCCCGCATGCGGGATGCCAGCCCCTAACCACCAGGAGGATCTCCGTGGAAGACAGCATTATCTCCAGGATCCCGCTCTTCGAGGGCCTGAGCCCGGAGGAGCAGGAGGAACTGCGCGCCATGATGACGCAGACGACTCTGCGCCGTGGCGAGACCCTCTTCAACGAGGGCGACTCAGGCGACCGCCTCTACATTCTCCTCTCCGGGAAGGTGAAGCTCGCCACGCCAGCGCCGACGGCCGCGAGAACCTGCTCGCGGTGCTCGGCCCCGGCGAGATCGTCGGCGAGCTGACCCTGTTCGACCCGGGCCCGCGCTCCACCACCGCGACCGCCGTGGCCCCCACCGAGCTCCTGACGCTGGACCACAACCAGCTCATGACCTTCGTGAGTCCCACCCGCAGCTGGCTGAGGACATGCTGCGCGCCCTGGCCCAGCGCCTGCGCCGCACGAACACCGCACTGGCGGACCTCGTCTTCTCCGACGTGCCCGGCCGCGTGGCCAAGGCCCTGCTGGACCTGGCCGACCGCTTCGGCTCACCCACCGACGACGGCGTCCATGTTCCCCATGACCTCACCCAGGAGGAGCTCGCCCAGCTGGTGGGCGCCTCGCGCGAGACGGTCAACAAGTCGTTGGCCGAGTTCGTCTCCCGCGGCTGGATCCGCCTGGAGGGCCGGGCCGTCACGCTGCTCGACGTCGACCGCCTGCGCCGTCGCGCCCGCTGAGGTCCCTGCCTCGGGTCGCGAGCCCTCAGCACAGCGCACAGGACGAACCGCCGAGCGCTGACGCCCGCATCAACGTCACAGACAATGCCGCGCCTGCGGCTGGGACCTACCGGACCGCAGGCGCGGCTGTTGTGCGTGCTGGCGCTGCCGAGCGGCCCGTCAGGACCGGGGGCGCTTGAGGTAGGCGATGAGGTTGTCCGTGCCGGACGGACCGGGCACGACCTGGACGAGCTCCCAGCCGTCAGCGCCCCACTGATCGAGGATCTGCTTGGTGGCGTGGGTGATGAGGGGGACGGTGACGTACTCCCAGGTGGTCGGCGCGGCGGAAACGGGCTCAGAAGATGCAGTCATGAGCCTCAGCCTAGGCTCGCCGCCAGGCGCCGGAAACCCGGAACGCGGGGACGGCCTTCGGAGGCGCAGCGCACCCTGGGCCAGGATGCGGGGGGCGCGACGGGCGTGAATCTCGGCGACGAGCTCGTCATCCTCGCGCTCGAGCCACCGACCCCAGTCGTCGACCTCGGGAAGCGTCGCAGCAGCGCCCGCCTCTCCCGCTCGGTCAGTCCGCCCCAGACGCCGAAGCTGGACTCGGAGTTGAGCGCCTCGGCCAGGCACTCCATGCGAACCGGACATGCGAAGCACAGTGATCTCGCGTCGCGCTGCTCAGCGCCCTTGCCGAAGAGCTGGTCAGGCTCGACGGCGGCGCAGGCCGCTTGGGCCGCCCAGGTCTGGTCGTCTTGAATCATGCTCACTCCCGATCCATTCAACGGCCGACGCCGTTGTCGGTCACGTCACAGTCGTTACCGTATGGCAACCGAGCATCACACACCAAATCCTCACTCTGTGACCCGGGCAATCCGATCCCCGAGAGCCCCCTGACAACGTACCGACGATCAGCGCAAACAAGGGAGTTCTCTGATAGCGAGCCGATTGCTAGGGCGTCGAGCCCGCCGCCCGCCTTACCTTTCCCACGGCTGGGGATTCCAGTTCTCACGGACGTCAGGCGGCGCCCTGAGCCGCACCCTCCTCAAGGGATCGTGATGCCACCGTGACTCTCACCTGAATATTCCCTAAGAATTCTCTGAGTGCCAGAGTTGTCTCGCTATGTGGCCGAGCGTCCTGCCACCGAGCGCTCGCCGCGACGTCGAATCACCCGCAGCCCCGCCGAACGGAAGGCACCGAGCCGGCCTCTAAGGGTCTTCCCAGCCCGAAGAGGGTCTACGCCACTGCATCCTCCAGGCGATTCCACGTAGGCTGACGCCATGGCGAAATCCTCTGCGCGCGGGCGCTCACTGACACCACCCCAGGTCGTCTCGATGCTCGTGGTCTTCCTGACTCTCTCGTGCGTCGGCGGCGTCCTGTCAGCGGGGCTTCGCCGCCCCTTCGTGGGCGCCACGGCAGCGCTGACCAAGGCGTCGGCCGAGCTCTTCGAAGAGCTTCCCAGCGACTTCAACGTCCAGCCACCCAGCCAGATCTCCACCCTCCTGGCGGCCGACGGCACCGAGATCACCAAGTTCTACGCTGAGAACCGCATCGTGGTGCCTCTGAGCTCGATCTCGGTCAACATGCAGAACGCCATCGTCGCCGTCGAGGACCAGCGCTTCACCAGCACCAGGGCGTTGACCCCACCGGCATGGTGCGGGCCCTGGTGTCCAACAACGCCGGCGGCTCGCGTCAGGGCGCCTCAACGCTGACCCAGCAGTACGTGCGCAACACGCTCATCGAGACCGGCCTGAAGAACGATGACCACAAGATCATCAAGGACGCCACCGAGAGCACCGTGGCCCGCAAGCTGCGGGAGATGAAGTTCGCCCTCAGCCTGGAGCAGAAGTACTCCAAGCAGCAGATTCTCGAGGGCTACCTCAACATCGCCGCCTTCAGCCCCTCCACCTACGGGGTCGAGGCCTCCGCCCGGCACTACTTCAGCAAGTCGGCCAAGGACCTGACAGTGGCCGAGGCCGCCCTCATGGCCGGCACCACCAACGCCCCCAGCGCCTACGACCCCGTCACCCAGCCGGAGCTGGCCAAGAACCGCATGAACTGGGTGCTCTCCAAGATGCTGGAGGAGAAGTTCATCACCAAGCAGCAGTACGACGAGGCCGTCGCCACCCCGATCGCGAGCATGCTGCACGTCTCGGAATCCCCGGCCGGATGCGGTGCTGCGGGAAGCGCCGCCTACTTCTGCACCTACGTGGTCAATGAGATCCTCGGGTCGGAGAACTTCGGGCCTGATATCGCCTCCCGCCGTCAGCTCCTGACACGCGGAGGCCTGAAGATCACCACCACCTTGAACCTCCAGCGTCAGAGCGCCGCGGACAGCGTCATCCAGTCCAATGTCCCCACCGGTGACCCCTCGGGAACCGACACGACCATCGCCTCGATCGAGCCCGGCACGGGCCGGATCCAGGCGCTGGCCCAGAACAGCAACTACGGCGCCGGCGGCCCGGACAGCACCGACACCCAGCTCGTCTATGCCGCGGACGCCAAGCACGGCGGCATCGAGCTCAGTGACGGAACCGTCGGCTTCCAGCCGGGGTCCACCTTCAAGGCCCCTCATCCTGGCCGACTGGTTCAAGAACGGAACTCCGCCAGCGCCAGGCTCAGCGCCGTCCCCAGAACCTTCCACTGGGACATCCCCTGCGCCCCGGAGAACAACGACCTGACCTGGGCCCTGAAGAACGTTGACCCTTCCCTCAACCGCGCCACCAACGTCACCGAGGCCACGAAGCTGTCCATCAACGTCGCCTACGCCGAGATGCTCAGCCGCCTCAACGTCTGCGACGTCACCAGCTTCGCCGCCTCCATCGGAGTGACGAAGGCCGACGGGACCCAGCTGGACCCCCGCCCCTCCATCGTGCTGGGCTCACAGAACGTGCCGCCCCTGAGCATGGCCAACGCCTACGCAACCTTTCGCCGCCGGCGGCAAGTACTGCAAGCCCATCGCCATCGACCAGATCCTGACGCCAGCGGCACCTCCATGGCCGTGCCCAGCGCCGACTGCACCCAGGCCATGGACCAGGGGGCCGCGGACCTGACGGCAACCACCTTGACCGCCACGTCACAGAGAGGCGGAACGGCTCAGCAAGCCGTCTTCGGCCGACCGATCGGCGGCAAGACCGGAACCACGGATGACAACAATGACGCCTGGTTCGTCGGCTTCACCCGCAGCTGGCCACCGCCGTCTGGATCGGTCACGCCGGCAGCCCCAGGACCCTCAACTACCAGCAGATCGGCCCGCACTACATTGGCATCATGTACGGTAGCGACCTGGCTGTGCCGATGTGGCGCGACTACATGTCTCAGGCCGTGGGCAACGACCCGGTCCTGCCCATTCCCTCCCACGGGTGAGCGGCTCTCCCCCGCGAGAACGACAACTGCACAGAAGAGGACCCGACTCCCCATGACGCCCTGCCCTGCCGGCCGCACCGCCCTGTCCGTCGTCGGCACCACCGCCGCTCTGGGGGCGGCCACGCTGGCCTACAGCCTCATTGAGGCCAGGCGCCCCGTACTGCGGCGCATCGATGTGCCGGTGCTCGCCGCCGACGAGGAGCCCCTCACGGTGCTGCACCTGGCCGACCTTCACCTGACGGGCCGCACCGAGGCGCGGGTCGCCTGGGTGCGCCAGCTGGCAGCTGCAGCCCGACGTCGTCGTCAACACCGGCGACAACCTCTCCTGGCATCCGGGCTGGAGCCGCTACGGCGGGCGCTCGAACCGCTGACGAGTCTGCCTGGGGCCTTCGTCATGGGCGACCACGACTACCGCTCCACCGTCTTCCGCCTGCCGACGCGATACCTGCACTGGGACCCGCGCAAGGCCTCCAGCCTCGTGCGCGACGAGGACATCGAGGCCCCTGCCCCTGGAGGAGGTCCATGACCTGCAGGCCGCCGGCGGCTGGGTGGACCTGACCAACCGGCGCGGCTGGCTGACCGTGCGCGGGCGGCGCATCGACCTGGTCGGCGTCGACGACCCGCACGCCAACCGCGACGTCCTGCCCTGTCCCTCGAGGCAGCCGGCTCAGCGGACTCGGCCACCTCCTGCCAGCGATCCGCGACCACGAGGGCCGGGCTCTGCGGCTGGGGCTCACCCACGCCCCATACCGGCGGGTCCTGAGGCGATGTCGGCCGACGACGTCGACCTGGTCCTGGCCGAGCACACCCACGGCGGGCAGCTGTGCGTGCCCGGGGTGGGGGCGCTGGTGACCAACTGCGACCTGGACCGGGGGCGCGCCTCGGCCTGTCGCAGTGGCCCGGCCGGCTCGGGGACCCGCGGGCCGCCGACCACATGTACCCGCACGTCTCCGCCGGGCTCGGCACGAGCCCCTACACGCCCTGTGCGCCTGGCCTGCCGGCCCGAGGCCACGCTGCTGCGCCTGCTGCCGGCCCTGAGGGCGGTGCTGCCCGCCAGCGCTCTGCCACGGCACTTCAGTGCCCCGCTAACACTTCGACAGAATCTTCAAAATCGACGCTGAGCCGCGTCTTCTATGAAGTTTTGGTCGAAGTGTTAGGGCCGGCGGCGGCGCGGCAGGCGATGGCGTGGCCGATGCCGATGCGGCGGCTGACCCCCGTCACCAGGACGGTGCGCCCCGCCAAGGGCAGGGGGTCGCGTCCGGCGGGAGCGCTAGGACCGGCGGCGCTGCTGGGGCCGCCCGGAGCGGTGGAGGCGTGTCCGTGGTGAGCGTCGGTGGTCATGCAGGTGAGTGTAGAAGAGTGGGCACCATGGGAAGGACTCCCCAGGCGCGTCATCGAGATTCCCGCGAAAGAGGGCTCATCGGTGTCACTGCCCTGCCCTATCCTCGGCTCCATGAGCTCACCGACCATCGTGCCCTGGAGCACCGAGCAGGTCACCGCGCTGGCACCGGACAAACAGGTTGCCACGGCCGGCCTCTAGCTGGCCTCGCCCACCAAGTGGTCCGACACCGGCGTGCACGAGGCCTTGGTGTGGGGAAGTGCCTCAGGGTCGGGCAAGAAGCCGTACCGGGTGTGCGTGATCTGTCCGGTCCGGCCTTCAAGTGCTCCTGCCCCAGCCGCAAGTTCCCCTGCAAGCACGCCGTCGGCCTGCTGCACCTGTGGAGCCAGGGCCAGGTGGCTGGTGGGGAGCCGGAGGCTTTCGCCGCCGAGTGGCTGGAGGCCGGGCCAAACGGGCCCAGCAGAAGGCCGCGCGGCAGGAGTCCGCGGACCACCCCGAGGCCCCGGCCCGGGCGGCCGCCTGCAAAGAACGCCGCGGCTCGAGCTCGCACCCGCGAACGGCGCATCACCGAGGGGCTGGCGGACCTGGAGCGGTGGCTGGCCGACCAGTTCCGCCAGGGGCTGGCCAACAGCTCGGCCCAGCGCCCCAAGCAGCTGACGGCCTTCGCCTCCCGCATGGTCGATGCCCAGGCCCCCGGAGTCGCCCGGCGCCTGACGGCCCTGTCACGACTGACGGACTCTTCCCCCGACTGGCCCGAGCGACTGGTCGACGGGCTCGGGCTGCTCCACCTGCTCATTCGGGCCTGGACCCGCCGTGAGCAGCTGCCCGACGACCCGAGGGCCACCGTCTGCTCCTACGTAGGGATCACCGTGCGTACCGAGGACGTCCTGGCCTCGCCCGGCGTCGGTGACACCTGGGTGGTCGTGGCCGGCCGGGACACCGTGGAGGGCAGGCTCGCCGAGCGCCGCCTGTGGCTCTACGGCACGACCACCGGGCGCTGGGCGCTCATCCTCGCCTTCGCCCCCGTCTCCGGCGGTTTCTCCACCACTGCCGTTCCCTGGACCCGGCTCGACGCCGTCGCGCACTTCTACCTGGGCGCGGCCAGCTGCGCGTGGCCCTGTCCGATGAGCAGCCCTCGCAGCCCGTGACCGGCTGGGTGCCCGAGCTCAGGGACGGCGTCCGCTCGACGCCTGGAGGCGTGCGTCGCCGCGGACCCGTGGGTGGAAGCCGTACCGGTGCTGGTCTCAGGGCGCTTCCGTCTGCTCGGCAACGGTGAGCCGGCACTGGGGACGCAGACGGGCGCTGCCGCTCGTCGTGCCCGACGACGCCCGATGGGTTCTGCTGCTTCTGGCCGACAGTGACGAGGTCACGGTTGCCGTGAGCTGTCGCCCGCGGGCCTGCGGGCTCTGAGTATTGTCACCGACGGAGAGGTGCGTGCCCTGTGAGTGACCTGTCCCCATTGGCCCAAGCCGCCGTCATCGGAACGAGTGCGAGGCCCTTCTCCTCGCAGGCCTCCCCAGCGCCGTCGCCGAGGCCCTCCCCGCCCGGCAGGAGAAGGCAGAGGGTGGGGATGCGGGCGACGCGGCGGACGGCACCAGTGTGTTCCTGGACGCGGCCGCCGCCTACGGTGCGGTACACCGCGCCACGATCCCCTCGGTCCCCTCCTCCGCCGCCCGGGGACACCGGTTGGCCGACGTCGTCGCGTCCCCTGGCGCCGCAGGAGCTGCGCCCCGTCCTCGAGCAGATCCTGGCCAGCAAGCCCCAGCAGCAGCTGCTGGCCACCGCACTGAGGCTGGTGGCCGACTGCGGCTGGAGGCTGCCGGCCCTGCTCCTCGTGCGCGTCCTCAATGAGACCGCCTACAGGCACGAGGAGCGCGAGGCGGTCCTCGACGTCATCGACGAACGCGCCGCAGCGGTGCTCCGCGAGCATCCGGTGGGGCAGCGGGTCGAGCCCTGGCGTCCCCTGCCCGGCGGCGACCTGGGACGACTCCGTGTGGAGACTGGGCACCACCTCCCAGCGGCTCGCCTATTTGTGGCGGCTGCGCGCCCAGGACCCGGCCGCAGCACGCACCCTCATGGTGGCGTCATGGAAGAAGGAGAAGGCCGAGGCCCGCGAGGGGATCGTCGAGGCGCTGGCCACCGGCCTGGGAGAGGCGGACCCTGCCTCTGCTGGAGATGGCCATCACGGACCGCCCGGAGGGGTGCGCCAGGCGGCGGCTCAGGTGCTCCCTCTATCTGCCCGAGTCCGGCCTGGTCCAGCGCGCCGAGGCCCTGACCGCCTCGCATATGAGCGTCACCAAGCGGTTTCTGCGCACCCCCCGGGTGGACTGCCGACCCATCGAGGTGACCGACGAGGTCCTGCGTGACGAGTACGGGGAGCGCGGCACCGGAGACCCCTCCCGGGCCGACGTCGGCCCACCGGCCGCCAGGAGAGCGGCTGCCGGACACCCTCCTGCTTTGCTGGAGGAGGTGGTCGGACGCGTCCCGATCGACCGCTGGCCGGCTCTCATCGGGCTGTCCGCCGGTCAGCTCCTCGAGGCCGAGGTGACCTTCGAGGGCAAGCCGCTGGATCTGAGCAGTGCCCTGTTCACCGCGGACCGTCGTGGCAGTGGCGCCCTCATCGAGGCCTGCACGGCCGACGCCTTCAAGCGGGGTAATCTCGATCGCTTCACCGACATGCGCCGCTTCTGGCCGCGCCCTTACTCCGCGGAGCACTCGCGCCGCATGGTCTCCTTCCTCCGGTCCGCCCTCGGCTCGCACCGACCCGAGGACATCGGCTACTGGACCACCCAGGAGACCACCAGGCTGCCGGTCTCCTGCCACGCGGCGGTCCTGCCCGAGGCACTGGGCCCCTGATGGAGGAGGTCTCGTCCCTGACTCGGCGCCGGCCTTCGTGACCGACGCCGTCGAAGGGCTGCGTCTGAGACCCGGCTGGAGGCTCTGCGCACCCGCCGTCCCAGCCGCACCGTAAGCCCCACGCCCTGTTTCTTCCCGACCGTCCGCCGACCACCCGCCCATCAGCCACCGAGGAGCTCCCGTGACCAGCACCCAGACCATGGATCAGACCAGCACTGACAACGCGCCCCTGCTGCGCCCGCACGCCGAGCAGCGCTGACGCCGAGAGCTCGCCGCCCTGGCACGTCTTGACGAGCGCACCCGGCCGGCGAGCTGGCGGCTCTCACCGGGCGGTGGTCACCTCACTCATGGGCGGCACGTTGGAGGACGGCACCGTCATCACCCCGAAGTACGTCGGCAATCGGCGTCTCATCGAGGTAGCCGTGGCGACCCTGGCCACGGACCGGGCCCTGCTCCTTCTGGGCGTGCCGGGAACGGCGAAGTCCTGGGTGAGCGAGCACCCTGGTCGCGGCGATCTGCGGCACCTCCACGCTCCTGGTTCAGGGCACGGCGGGCACCTCGGAGGAGGCGGTGCGCTACGGCTGGAACTACGCCCGGCTCCTGGCCGAGGGCCCCTCACAGGCGGCACTCGTCCCTCCCCCATCATGACGGCCATGGGGACGGGCCGGATCGCCCGGGTCGAGGAGCTCACCCGCATGCCCTCCGACGTTCAGGACGCCCCTCATCACGGTGCTCAGCGAAAAGACCCTCCCGGTGCCGGAGCTGGGCACCGAGGTGCAGGCGCACGGGGGCTTCAACCTCATCGCCACCGCCACGACCGCGACCGCGGCGTCAACGACCTCGGCAGCGCTGCGCCGCCGCTTCAACACGGTGGTGCTGCTGCCGCCGGGCCCTCGGCGGAGGAGGAGGTGAGCATCGTTGCTCGCCGCGTGGAGGACCTCGGTTCTGCGCTCCAGCTGCCTGCCGCGGAGGGCGCCCTGGAGGAGATCCGTCGCGTGGTCACCGTCTTCCGCGAGCTGCGCCAGGGTGCGACGGAGGACGGACGCACGAGCCTGAAGTCGCCGTCGGGCACCCTGTCCACGGCGGAGGCGATCTCGGTGGTCACCAACGGTCTGGCCATGAGCGCCCACTTCGGCGACGGCGTCCCTGCGACCCTCGGACGTGGCCGCCGGATCCTCGGGCGGTGGTGAGCGACCTGGTGGCCGATCAGGTGGTGTGGTCGGAGTACCTGGAGGCTGTGGTGCGCGAGCGCCGCGACTGGTCCGACTTCACCGCGCCTCGCCATGAGGTCGGGCAGTGACCGTCGGCGCAGGGCTCAGCCCTGGGGCCGACGTCGGAGCCGAGGCCGAGTCCGCAGGCGGCACTGCAACCGAGGGCCGAGGACCCGCGCCCACCTGTGCGGGTCCTGGGCATCCGTCACCACGGTCCGGGCTCGGCACGGGCCCCGGGCCACGGTGTTGGAGGACTCACCGGCCCTGACTGCGTCCTCATCGAGGCGCCGGCGGACGCCGATGGTCTCATCGAGTGGGCGGGCCGGGGCTGGAGCGCCGGTGGCACTGCTCGCCTGGGACAACACCGATCCTTCGCAGGCCTCCTTCTGGCCGATGGCCGTCTTCCCCCGAGTGGCAGGCGCTGTCCTGGGCGGTGACGCACGGGGCGCAGGCCCATTTCATGGATCTGCTGGCTGCCGCCGTCCTGGCCGCCCGGAAGGCCGAACGGGAGCGGGCCCGGTCGGAGGTCGACGCCGAGGCCGGAACCGAGGGCGAGGTGGAGACCGAGGGGCCTGTCGACGATGCGGCCTGCCTCGGAAGACCCAAGCGACTCGGGCGGCTCGGAGGACGGACAGCCCAGCGGATAGCGGATCGGAGGGCGTGGACGTCGCGGCCCGGGACGCGGCCCAGCCGGTGCGGACCGACCCGATCGCGGAGCTGGCGCGCCTGGCTGGCCACGAGGACCCGGAGGCCTGGTGGGAGGACGTCGTCGAGCTACGTATGGAGGGAGACCCTTCGACGCACTGACCGAGGCGATCGGGCTCTGCGGGAGGCCTCCCCGGAGACCGACGAGGCCACGCTGCGCCGCGAGGCGCATATGCGCAAGGTTCTCCGGGCGGCCAGAAGGGCGGGCCACGAGCGGATCGCCGTCGTGTGCGGGGCGTGGCACGCCCCGGCGCTGGCCGGCAGGCCGCCGAAGGTCGCCCAGGACAACGCCCGGCTCAAGGGCATGGTGAAGGCCAGGACGTCGCTGACCTGGGTGCCTGGACGCACCAGCGCCTGGCCGGGGGCAGCGGTTACAGCGCCGGGGTGGAGTCGCCGGGCTGGTACCACCTGCTCTTCACCGCACCGGACCGGCCGGTCGTGCGCTGGCTGACGCAGGTGGCCGCGTCGCTGCGCCGTCAGGACCTGCCGGTCTCCTCGGCCCACATCATTGAGGCGGCGCGGCTGGCCCAGAGTCTTGCCGCGCTGCGCGGGCGCCCCATGGCCGGTCTCGACGAGCTGAGCGAAGCGGTCCTGTCGGTCATGTGCGATGGCAGCACGGTGCGGGCAGCCGCCGCGACCCGTGAGGTTCTCATCGGCGAGGCGCTCGGCAGCGTGCCCGACGGCGTCCCCATGGTCCCCCTGGACGCCGATCTGCGCTCGACCGCCAAGAGCCTGCGCATGGCCTTCGCGGCGACTCCCAAGACACTCTCCCTGGACCTGCGCAAGCCGCGGGACCTGGCCAAGTCCCAGCTGTTGCGACGCCTGGAGATTCTGGGGATCACCTGGGGCAGACGGCAGCGGGTGGCCCTCGAGCGGCACCTTCAAGGAGGTCTGGGAGCCTCGAGTGGGACCCGGAGATGTCCGTGCAGGTGGTGGAGGCCGCGGCCTTCGGCACCACAGTGGCCTCCGCCGCCGGGAACGCCCTGCTGGGCGCCACCGACTCCCTGCCGCAGGTGACCAGGTCGGTGGAGAAGGCGCTGACGGCCGGTCTGTCCGAGGTCGTGCCCACGCTGCTGGGAATCCTCGACGAGCAGGCGGCCCGCGAGATGGATATCGTCCGGCTGCTGGGCTCGGTGCCGGCCCTGGCCCGCTCCCCAGCGCTACGGGGACGTGCGGCACGGACGCCTCCAGTCTGGAGGCGGTGACCCGAGCTGTCCTGGTGCGCGGGTGCGATGCCTGCGGCGGCCGCGAACGGGATGCCCAGGTGGCCCGCACGCTGCGTACGACGATCGACGAGGTCCAGGACGTCATCGGTCTCCCTGACGAGCAGGCCGCGACGCTGTGGAACGCTGCGCTGCGCTCCGCGCTGGCCACCCGGAGCCCGCCGGGTCTGCTGGCCGGACGTATCACCCGGATGCTCCTGGACGCCGGGGAGCTGGACCGCGACGACGCCGCCTCGAGGCTGTCCCGGGCGCTGTCACAGGGCACACAGGCCGAGTGAACAGGCCGAGTGGATCGAGGGCTTCCTCGCGGGGGACATCCTCCTGCTCAGCTATGACAACACCCTGCTCGAGGTGCTCAACGAGTGGCTGGCGCGCATCGGGGACCAAGCCTTCGTCGACGTCCTGCCCGCGCTGCGACGAGCCTCGGCCAGTGGCCGAGCCCCTCAGAAGACGGACCTGGCCCGGCAGATCCGGGACCTCGTCCCCCACCCCGGACGGGAACGGCCCGGTAGAAGAGACCTTCGACGACGTCGAGGCGGTTCTGGACACCGTGAGCATGATCCTGGGAGGTACCCGATGACCGCGTGCGAGCGCACCGACGACGAGAACCAGCCGGAGCAGCACACCGGCCAGGCAGTCCCAGCGGACCCGGCCGACCGGGCCGACCGGGCCGACGTCGAGCCCACCACGATTGAGCAGCGCTGGCGCCTGGCCCTGGGCGTGGACGCGCGCGGCTACCCCACCTCGCTGTCGGAGGGCCACAGGGCGATGGACGCGGCACTGGCGGACCTGTACGACGTCGACCCGCAGGACAAGGAGCGCGGGGGCCTGGGCGGCTCCGCACCCCATGTGGCTCGCTGGCTGGGGGACATTCGCAAGTACTTCCCCTCACGAGTCGTGCGGGTCATGCAGACCGATGCCATTGACCGCCTGGGGCTCACGACTCTCCTGCTAGAGCCCGAGGTGCTCCAGGGCGTGGAGCCCGACGTGCACCTGGCGGCGACGTTGGCCACCCTGTCGGAGATGATTCCTCAGGAGGCCAAGGCGACGGCGCGCACGGTCGTCGACAAGGTCGTCAAGGAGGTGGAGGAGCGGATCGCCGACCGGCTTCAGCAGTCGGTGCGCGGTGCGCTGGACCGCTCCAGGAGGACCTCGCGGCCCCAGCTGGCCGACATCGACTGGAACCGGACCATTGCCGCGAACCTCAAGAACTACGTGCCGGAGCTGGGCACGGTCATCCCGGAGAGGCTCGTGGGGCACGGCAGACGCCATCGGGGCATTCAGAAGGAGTTCACCATCTGCATGGACCAGTCCGGGTCCATGTCCTCCTCGGTCATCTACGCCTCCATCATGGCGGCGGTCATGGCCTCGATCCGTTCACTGCGTACCACGCTGGTTGCCTATGACACCGCTGTCACGGACCCGACGCCGCTGCTGTCAGACCCTGTCGACGTCATCTTCGGACCCAGCTCGGCGGCGGCACGAACACCTCCCCGGCCGTCGAGTACTGCCGGCAGACGATCACGCGGCCGGCGGACTCGGTGTTCATCCTCATCAGCGACCTGTACGACTCCGACCCGAAGCAGATGCTGGGACGGTAGGGGAACTGCTGGGAAGCGGGGCAGGTCGTTGTACTGCTCGCCCCTGAGTGATGACGGCGTCCCCAGCTACAACCACGACGTCGCCAAACGGCTGGCCGCGATGGGGGTGCCGGCCTTCGGGTGCACGCCGGACGCCTTCCCGGATCTGCTGGCGGCCGCGATCCACGGTGAGGACCTGGGCCGGTGGGCTGATGAGCAGGCGGCTGCGCAGGCCGAGGGCGCCTGAACCGGCCGGCAGCTCCCAGTACGGGCGGGGCGTCCCACGGCCGGTACCCCAGATCCGAGCCACCGCCGAAGCCGACTCACCAGCCACCACACGCGCCACCGCATCGCGACGCCCCCTGACCAACCCCAGTCCCAAACATAAAACGCCCTCTACGAGTGGTGCATCCACCACCAGAACCCACCGCCCCTGACGCGCGAGATGTCCTCGGCCGCGTTGGATGCGGGGTCGGCGCCTCAGGCCTCGGTGCGCGCGAGCTCGCGGGCGAAGGCCTCGTGGTTGACTTGCGAGGACAGGACGAAGCGGATGAGCCCCAGGCGGCCGACGGCGTCGGGATCGGTTCGGGAGAGCTGTTCGACGGCGCGCGCCCGGCAACGGCGATCTCGGCGACCTGGGTGATCGGGCCAGCCGCAGACGCCTGCGGAGACAGCGGGCAGGGCGATGCCGGTGCAGCCGAGCTGGATGGCGAGCTCCAGGAGCTGTCGAAGCAGGCGCGCAGCAGGGCGGGTCGTCCTCGCCGGCGTGGAGGTTGGGGCCCACGGTGGATGACCCAGGCGGCGGGCAGGTCGAAGCCGGGGGTAGCCACGGCTCGGCCGACCGGCAGGCCGTCGGGCAGCTCGGTGTCGCGCACCTTCTGGCAGGAGTCAAGCAGGCGGGGACCGGCGGCGCGGTGGATGGCGCCGTCGACTCTCCCTCCGCCCAGGAGGGTGCTGTTGGCGGCGTTGACGATGGCGTCGACCTTCTCGGTGGTGATGTCGCTGACGACGGCCCTCGATGCGCATGGGAGCTCCTTGTCTGCGGCGGGTGCTCGGCGGGTGTCCTCCGTCTTGTCAGCCCTTGCGCCTCACGGGCGGGATGGGGCCCGAGGATGACGGTGCCCGGGCCGCTCAGGGCGCTCCGGGGTGCGGGCCAGCAGGCGGACCGGCCGTAAGCAGCCTGGCACGGTGGGCGTCTCGGGCCAACCGGGTTCCGACAGGGAGCGAACATCGACGTGACAGAGGACCCAGCTGATCCGATTTCCTCCCCGCGGTGGGTGGAGGTTGCTGTCGCCTGCTGCACACGGGTGTGGCGCAGTTTGCAGCGCGCTTCGTTCGGGACGAAGAGGTCGGGTTCAAATCCCGCCACCCCGACGACGAGGACGTCCGCGAGCTTGCTCGTGAGACGTCCGAGGAGGAAGGTCGACAGGCCGAAGGCCCTAAGCACTCGACGATGAGAAGACCCATGAGCTTGCTCATGAGGTCTTCGAAGAGGAGGGAGTAAGAGGCCGCCAGGCCGAATACCCCGACGATGAGAAGGCCCGCGATGTCGCGGGCGGGTTATCGGCGTGAACGTGGTGCTTTAGGCGGCGTGTCGTGGGGTTAGTGGGTGTCCGCTCGCTCTGAGCGAGCGCCTCGCGTTCGTAGGGTAGGTCACGCGTTCGTACACTGAACCCCCGAACGCGAGGCATAAGGTACGAACGCGACGGCGGCCTACGCGGCCGGCCCCGCCCCACAACCCCGCGAAGTCGATCCCATCCCCGCCCAGTGACCACTCCACGAGGGTGGGGCGCCACTGCACGAGCGTCGGGTGTACTGAATGGGGGTCGGGCCCTCGTGCAGTACGCACAACCCACGGCCAGTAGATCCCCACCCTCGTGCAGTAGGAGCCCTGGATGAGGCTGCCGGCCGAACGCCCTACCCTGAGGTGGGGACACCACCGGGAAGGAGGCCACACATGCCGGATCCCGGCACCGAGCTTGAAGAGCTGCGCCGCAGGGTCGAGGAGCAGTCCCAACGAATCGACGAGCTCCAGGACGCCCTCCACACACTGTCGATCGCGGTCCAGTACCGGCAGGAGGAGCCCTACCTGGCCTTCCTGGCGGAGCACGGCATCGCCGGCCGACGGCGGGTTGCGCTGAATGGGGTCACGGGTGTTGTCCCGCGCAGGGCGAGGTGCTTCCCCTCGGCCCTGGTGCTCGCGACGAGCTTCGCCGGACTACCCCTGCCCTGGCTAAGGCCTACCCTACCCGAACCGATCGACCGTGACGAGGCTGTCCGCATCGTCGGCGAGGTCCTGGGAAGTGAGCGCCCTGGCGCGCAGGCGCTCGAGGCCCACCGCGCCCGCGGCCTGGGGCGCGAAGGCCATCAGGCACTCACCGGCCGACCAGACGCCCACCGCCGCAACACGTAGGCCACGTTGCTCCAGACACCCTGAGGTGCTCGACGTCGACGCACTCACCCGCACCATCCCTTCGAAGAACGTCACCGCTGAGTCGAGCCGGCACGTGAGACGACCGTCCGCGGGCTGCGGATCATCCATTCAGCGCTCACGCGACGTGACGCGGGTCCCTGCCTGCACACGAGGCAGGCAGGACCCGACACAACGTCACGCCGAGGCGTGCAGCTCAGTCTCAGTCGCAGACCGCTACTTCTCCTGCTTCTTAGCCTTGATCGTAAAGGGCTTCTTGTTGGAGCCGGTTCCCGTGAGAGTCAAGGTCTGTGTCTTCTTGTCCCACGACAGCGGGACATCCATCTCGTCAGCGCTCTCATACCGCCACTTGAAGGACTCCGGAACCTCGTCGGTATTCACCTTTTCCGGAATACCCAGTCCAACACCCTCGGAGCCCTCATTGAAGAACCACTCGGCATCTCCGGTCTCTTTGAGCGTCAAGGTCGTGCCCGACAAGCTCCAGGTTCCCTCCGTCTGACGATCCTGATCTCCGTTCTTGGGGGCGAACGTCCATTTTCCGTCCGCCACCGTCACCGTGACCTCAGGGGCCTTCTCCAGGCCGTCCATGGTGACCTCCCAGGTCCCGGCGGCGAACTTCTTGAAGGCCAACGTGGATCCGGAACAGCCGGTCAGAGGGGCAACAGCCGCACCGACGGCCGCGATCGACAGGTACTTGAGCGTCTCACGACGGCCAAGGGCGTGGGTGAGGAAGCGAATCTGCTGTCGCATCACATGCATCCTTCGAGGTAAGTCGGGGAAACGGGCACCACGAGGCACCCAAGACTGGCCAGCACAATGTACCCAGTTCCCTCCCCCGCAGGCGATTAAGGCCGACGACGCCATTCACGCACACTCGCACGTCACCGAATTCGTCAGACAACACGTGAAGCTGACGGAAACAGTTTCACTCCGCTCACATCGCGCCACCTCTGCTCGCCGAAATCAAGAATCTCTGACGCATCCACCACCCCTTCGCAGCCCCTCACCCCTCCTCTCCTTTCGTCAACGCGCCCCCCACCGCAGCCCCCGGGCCGCGACCGCCCCACGCACCCCTGCACGGCCGGTTGCCCCACGACGCCGTCGAACCGGCTCCCCTCACCCACCCTCTGCCCTCCCTCGCCACCCACAGCCGGGGACATATACCGCCCACAGCCGCAGCGGCTAGGCTGACTCCCCGAAAACTCACCCCGGGGAAAGGACGAGCGAGCGTGACCCAGCTCCACGCGACCCGCCGCCTCTACCTCCACCTCCCCGGCCCCACGGCGCCTGAAGTACGTCGAGGCCGTCCTGTGCATCGGCTTCACCCTGGCCTTCCTCGTGTGGACCTCACCTGAGTGCCCCGGGGCCGCTCGCCCCTGCGCCGCACACAGCACTCTCCCCGCCATTGACGCCCTCCTGCCGACCCCCCGACGCCCAGCTTCGGTCGGCCGCCGGGCAGCTGCCGAGGCCTTGGCGACCTTCACCCACCCCATCCTCATCCTCGGCTCATCGCGGCCGGGGTCGCCTACGCCTACACGGCCCGCATGCGCCGCCTGAGCGTCTCGCTGGCCATCGCCGCCGCCGGGCATCCCCACCCAGTACCTCATCGCTCCCGCACCTGGCTCAACCCGGGCCACGCCTCTCCGACTCCATCGCCGCCTTCGAGTCACCCTCACCCCAACGCGCACATCACGGCGATGACCCTGGCCTCCTGGGTCCTGGTGACCTCGCGCGCGCCCACCACCGCAGCGCCATGGTCGCCGCCGGCACCGTCCTGGCTACGCGGCCGTCGCCGTGACCGCCGTCAGCCAGTGGCACATGGGCCTGGCCGCGCTCAGTGACCTCATTGGCGGCTTCCTCCCGCGCCGCCTTCGCGAACCTGGGCCCTGTGGGTCGGCGGCATCGACGCGATCCTCACCAGCTGGGTCAACCGCCGCCTGTCGCGCACCAGCAGCGAGAAGCGCGCCGCCGTCATCTACAACCCCACCAAGTTCGACGACCTCTCGCTCCTGCGTCGTCGGGTCGCCGCCGAGGTGCGCGCCGCCGCTGGCTGCCCACCGTATGGCTGGAGACCACCCCCGACGACCCCGGCCGCTCCATGGCCCGCCGCGCCCTGGAGGCCAGCGTCGACCTGGTCATGGTGGCCGGCGGTGACGGCACCGTGCGAGCCGTCTCCTCCGAGCTGGCCGGCACCGAGATGCCCATGGCCCTCATCCCCTCCGGAACCGGCAACCTCCTGGCCCGCAACCTCTCCATCCCCTTGGACGCCGACGCCGCCATCCGCCTGGCACTGCACGGCCGCCTCAAGCCCATCGACATGGTCACCCGAGCCTTCGACGACGGTCAGGAGCGCTTCGTCGTCATGGCCGGCATGGGCCTGGACGCCCAGATCATGGAGTCCACCGACTCGGGCCTGAAGAAGGTCATCCGCTCGGCGCTCACGCGGTGGCCGCCGTCCAGAACGCGGTCCCCGATCCCTTCACCGCCACCATCACGCTCGACGACGCGCCCCCGGTGCGCCGCCAGATGGTCATGGCGCTCATGCGGGCAACGTCGGCACCATCACCGCCGGCATGACCTCTTCCCGCGAGCCACCCTCCGGACGGCCTGGTCGACCTGCTCCTGGCCAGCCCCGGCAAGGTCGTGGACTGGGCCCGCCTGGGAGCGCAGATCCTCACCGGCCAGGAGATGGAGGGCTTTCACCCTCACCCGGGCCCGGAAGGTCCCTCATCGAGACCGACCGTCCTGTCCCCTTCGAGCTCGACGGCGACACGGCCGGCTCCACCCGCACCCTGCGCGCCGAGGTCGAGGACGGCGCCCCTGCACGTCGTCGTCCCCTCGGTGAGCCGCCGCCCCGCGAGCGCCTCCGTCCCTCGCGGCCCGCGCCGGCCACGTGAGCATCGTGACGCATCCGTGACCGGCCCCGCTGCCCCAGACTGGCGCCCAGTTGTTGCCCATATGGACAACAACAGCCGCCCATATAGCACCCGCGCCCCGATCGCATCGTCGGTGCGCCCTCTTCAGCCAGCAGGAGTTCCATGCGTTCTCGTCTTACGGTCGCCCTCGGCCGCACAGCGCGCCTGGCCGCCCGCGTGCGCGGCGGCGGCAGCGGCGGCACCGCCTTCCCCGGCCTGGTCATGGAGCGCACCGACCCCGGTTTCCTGGAGCGCACCTCGGCCGTCTGCCCCGCGGCGTCATCGTGGTCTCGGGCACCAACGGCAAGACCACGACCACCAAGATGGTCGTCCAGCTCCCTGCGCGAGCAGGGCCTGAAGGTCTTCACCAACCGGACCGGCTCGAACTTCGTGCGCGGCGTGCTCGCCTCCCCTGCTCACCGAGGTCGACGCCGCCGGCAACCTGGACGCCGACATCGCCGTCCTCGAGCTCGACGAGGCCCACGCCGTGCACTCTCGTGGCCCGGGTCCGCCCGCGCGCCTGCCTCCTGCTCAACGTCATGCGCGACCAGCTCGACCGCTTCGGCGAGATCGACTACACCGCCTCCCTGCTGCACTCGATCGCCAAGGCCACCAGCGACGTCGTCGTCCCTCAACGGCGACGACCCGCGCCTGGCCGCCCCCGCCTTCCTGGAGGGCGCGTCAGTGCCCGCGTCGTCTCCTTCGGCGCCGGCGAGGACCTGCGCTCCCTGTTCCCTGTCCGACGACGACCTGCGCACCGGCGTGGTCAGCCCCCGTCAGGCCGGCCAGGCCCCCAGCCCGCGGGTCACCCTGGAGGCCATCGACGGCCAGCGCGCCACCGTGCGCGTCGACGGGACCTCCCACGAGGTCGACTTCGCCATCCCGGGCGTCCACAACCTGCTCAACGCCTGCGCCGCCCTCGGGGTGGTCCTGGAGGTGCTGGGCGAGGACGCCGACCTGCCCGGGCTGCTGACCACCTTGGGCACTGTGCGGGCCGCCTTTGGCCGCGGCGAGGTGCTGACCCTGGATGGCCGCCCCTGTCCAGCTCTCCTTGGTCAAGAACCCGGCCGGCTTCCGCATGGGGCTGCTCGGCGGCCTCTCAGGCGCAGGACGGCGAGGTCGTGGTCGGGCCATCAACGACGAGTACGCCGACGGCCGGGACATGTCCTGGCTGTGGGACGTGGACTTCGGCCCCTGCGCGCCGGCGGGGTCGCCGTCGTCACCGGGGTGAGGGCCTGGGACATGGCCCTGCGGCTGCGCTACGACGAGGTCGAGGTCGCCGACGTCGAGCCCGACCTGCGCCGGGCCGTGGCCTCATGCGCCGGGGTCGCCGCCGACACCGACCGCCCCATGCGAATCTTCACCACCTCACACCGCGATGCTGGCCCTGCGCTCGATCCCGGGCGAGATGACGGACGTCGAGGAGGTCATGCGTCATGACCGCGCGCTATGAGCACACCACCGACGGCCCCGCCCTGCGGACACCTGCGCCTGCTCCAGCTCTACCCTGCGGGACATGAACATCTACGGCGACTGGGGCAACACGCTCGTGCTGGCGCGGCGCGCCCAGTGGCAGGGGCTACGACGTCGAGCTCCTCTCCTACGACCCAGGGCGATGAACTGCCCGGCGACGTCGACATCCTCGTGGGCGGCGGTGGCCAGGACCCGGTCAGGAGCGCATCAGGGAGGACCTGGTCAAGGTCGGCCCCGCCCTCAAGGCGTGGGCGGCCGACGGCGTCCCGATGCTCGCGATCTGCGGCCTCTACCAGCTCTTCGGGCACGGTTTCACCACGGCCAAGGGACAGGAGATCCCCGGTATCAGCCTCATGGACGCCCACACGGTGGCCGGCGACACCCGCCTCATCGGCAACATCGTCCTGGACACCGAGGACTTCGGCGCGGTGGTCGGTTACGAGAACCACTCCGGCCTGACCACCCTGGGGTCGGGCGCGCGCCCCTTCGGCACCGTGCGCATGGGCGACGGCAACAACGGCAAGGACTCCACCGAGGGCGGGCGCGTCCACCACGTCATCGGCACCTACCTGCACGGCTCCCTGCTGCCCAAGAACCCGGCCGTGGCCGACTGGCTGCTGGCTCGTGCCGCTGAGCACGCCGGCGCCGCCTGGGAGCCCGAGCCGCTCGACGACACCTGGGCCGAGCGCGCCCGCGCCGTGGCCATGTCCCGGCCCCGCTGACCTCTCGGCAGCGCCAAGGTGTGACGACGAACCTGCCGGGGGCAGCAGGGCCTCCTCCTTCAGGGCCGTCGTCACACCTCTGTTATTTTCACAAGAGATATCGGACCTAATGCGAGAGAAGTAAGAGAGATCTACGTCACTCCTATTAGATGTAGAGCATTTTCTAAGGTTTCTTCCATGAAGTTGGAAGGAAAGTGGCGGGCATCCGACCCCTCCGAAACACAGAAGCCTCACCTCAGACACGTTCACCATACGATCACTCACTGCTGGGCACTGATTTATTCAGGCCGTCATCCCAACGCGACACCAGCACATCAGACATTGCAGAACACCCGCCATGACAGCCCAGAATTCTACTGGTTTCGATAAGCCACTCCTGCCTCACCAGGCATTCCTCAAGTCCCTCATGACTCTCGGGGATGCGGAACACAGGGAAGAGTCTCGGCTTCATGTGAAATATCCCCGTACGACCATCTCGATATTTTATTGATCAGCCGCCTCCTGCTCCCGAAAGAATGACGCCATGCAGAAGCAGGAGGTGGTCGCACCACATTTTATACGGTCCAGCTCCATGATCGGACCTCACTTGAAGCAGCCACAGCCCCCGCTCCCCAGGATTCTATAAGAAATCGTTCCCTCCCACCGCGCCTCCGGCCGGAAGGCTCGCACTGAGGCAGAACGCCATCTGGCCTGCTGTGAGACAGAGAAGCATTCCTTAGACTCCTATCGACGAAGCCACCTTCATGTCGACCCGAGGACACCATGGATTTCGCTGTTCCACGACACCGTGCCCTCGACGGCACCACGTACCTTCCCGAACCGGGTGCCGCCACCTTCGCACTGTCGGACCTGAGCCCCGGCACCAGCGGACGCATCACCGGCCTGCTCGACGACGGCGTCGGCGGGGTCCTCGTCAAGCGCCTGCGCAACCTGGGATTCATCCCCGGACGGATCGCCACGCCGTTGCGCCGCGCCCCGATGGGGGACCCCGTGGTCTACCGCGTCTCCGACTACGAGCTGTGCCTGCGCCGTAAGGAGGCCCGACTCATCCAGGTCACCACCGTGGAGGCCGAGAACCGCATCATCCTCCAACCCAGGCCGGCTGGACGGCACGCGGCCGACGACCCCGCAGCACCGAACACGGGAGAGACTCAGAGCACCCACGACACCACGCGGCACGCCACCGGGCAGTCGCAGCACCGCGAGCAGCCCTACGACGGCGCCGACTGCCACTGCGGCTCAGGAAGCTCCAAGACCCTGGTGGCCGACGCCCCGCGCATCGACCCTGGCCGGGGCCCCCAACGCCGGCAAGACCTCCATCTACAACGCCCTGACCGGCCTGCACGCCAAGACCGGCAACTACCCCGGCGTCACCGTCCAGCGGTCGATGGGAACCTGCAAGGTCGGCGGTCAGACCCCTGACCATCGAGGACCCGCCGGGCGCCTACTCCTGGACCCGATCAGCCCCTGACGAGCAGATCGTCCACGACGTCCTCACCGGGACCTCGACCACGGTCAGCGCCCCGGACGCCCTGGTCATCGTCGTCGACGCCACGACGCTGCAGCGCGGCATGAACTTCATCGCCGAGGCCCTGTCCCTGGGCTGCCGACCTGCCTGCTGGGTCACCATGACCGACGAGCTCAGCTGCCGCTCAGGTCGACTCAACGTCGCGGGCCCTCGGACAGGCCCTGGGGATCCCCGCCGTGCGAGTCATCGGGCACCGCGGCGTCGGCATGCCCGACCCTGCGCGCCCAGCCTGCCCAGGTCGAGAACTGGCAGCGCACCCCGCTGCCGCCGCCCACCACCCCCGACGAGATCACCTCCTGGGCCGACTCGGTGCTGGCCGCCGCGGACCACCAGGCCCCCGAGAGCGACTCAGATCACCCTCCGCGGTCGACAAGGTCCCGCTGCGCCCCATCCCCGGCACCATCGTGTTCTTCACGATCATGTTCTTCTTCTTCCAGGCGATCTTCACCTGGCGGCCCCCTTCCAGGACGCCATCGAAGGAGGCTTCGGGGACCTGGGGCAGCTGGTGCACGAGTGGCTCGACCAGTCCCACCCGCTCATCGCCGGGCTCCTGGTCGACGGCCTCATCGGGGGCGTGGGCGCGGTACTCACCTTCATCCCCAAATCATCATCATGTTCCTCATCATCGCCGTCCTGGAGGGCGTGGGTACATGTCGCGCGCCGCCTTCCTCATGGACAAGGGTCATGAGTATCGCCGGGCTGAGGGGCGGGGCCTTCGTGGCGCTGCTGTCCTCACTGGCCTGCGCGATCCCCGGGATCATGGCCACCCGCACGCTGCCCTCCACGAAGGACCGGGTGGCCACGATGCTGGCCGCCCCGCTCATGACCTGCTCGGCCCGCCTGCCCGTCTACGTCATCATGATCTCCTTGACGGTCGACAGCAGCGCTAAGGTCGGCCCCTTCGAGACGCGCGGCCTGGTCATGTTCGCCCCCTACCTGCTGGGGCGCGGTCTCCGCGATGGCGGCCGCCTGCGGTCAGGGCAGCTCACTGACCGCGGCAGCATCCTGCTGCCCTTCTACATGGAGATGCCGCCCCTACCGCATGCCCCGCCTGCGCACCGTCCTCATCATGGTGGACGCCTGCAAGGGCTTCCTGAAGAAGGCCGCACGATCATCACCCTGACCACCGTCATCCTGTGGGTGCTGCTCAACGTCCCCATGCGCTCGGACGCCCAGTTCGAGGACTTCTGCGCCTCCGACAGCGAGTGCGCCGCCATCTCGGCGGCCGTGGAGAAGCCGGAGTCGTCGACCGTCAAGGGCGATGACGGGCAGGTCATCACCGACGCCGAGGAGCTCGGCAAGCTGCTGGACGCCCAGAAGACCTCCTACACGATGGACAACTCCTGGGCAGCCACCGTCGGCAAAGCTGGGTCCAACCGGTCTTTCGAGCCACTGGGCTCGACTGGCATCAACGTCGCCACCCCTGTCCTCACTGGCAGCCCGCGAGACCTTCGTGGCCACCCTCGGACAGATCGCCGCCGCCGAGGACTCTGAGGAGCCCGCCGCCCACCTGGCCACAATGACCTCACCAGCAGGACACCCTGACCAACAAGGCCGGCGACCAGCTGTTCAACCCGGCCACCGTCATCGCGATCCTCGTGTTCTTCGTCTACGCCCCTACAGTGCATGGCCAGCCGGTGCGATGCGCCGCGAGACCGGCACCTGGAAGTGGCCGATCGCTCACACCCACATGTTCGTCACCGCCTGGGTCATGGCGGCCCTCAGCCGCGCACCGTGGCAGCCTTCATGGTGGAGCAGAACGAAGCAGCAATCAGGGATCGTGCCCCCACCGACGGTGGGGCACCCGGGACAGCAGGAGGTGAGGCGGCTGTGCCCGTCGTTCCCACGCACCCGACAACCACGCCTGGACCCCGACGTGCTGCGATGGGTCATTCCCCTGACGGCCTGCTGTCCTTCACCGGGGAAGTGCCCAGGCCCCGGCGCTCTCCAGGAGCTCATGGACGACGGCACCCTGCGCTCGGTGAGGGTCGACGGTGGCGGGTGCTCACCCTCCTGGGAACCGGCCACGACTGGCACACGGAGGGGGCCCGCGCATCCGCGCTGGTCGACGCCCTGGGCGCCCCCGAAGTCGTGGAAGGGCGCCGCCACCGCCCGCGCCTCCGGTCCCGACGACGCCCTGGAGGCCGCCGCCCGACAGATCGCCGACGGCTCCCTGGGGACCTTCGTCAACAGCCACGGGGAGCGCCTCGTGGCACTCGGTGCGCGACGGCGTCGTCGAGATCGCTCATGGAGGGGGCCTGCGACCACTGCCCGGCCGCGGAGATCACGATGCACGCGCGCTTCGAGCACCTGCTGCGCGCCGCTGCCCCTGGCTGGTCGAGGTCCGCCGGGTCGATGAGTATCTTCGAGCCGAGTTTTGCTCGCGTAGCCCCACAGAAAGAAACGGTAGGGCTACGCGAAAATGCCCGGCTCGGCGCGGCGGACGTGGACCCGTCCCCTGATCTGTGTCGGAGACACCTCAAGAACCTGAAGATAGCGAAGCCTCACCTTAGACTGTCATGGTTGGTGCGCAAGCCCGATCACGACCGATAACAGACTCAGGATCCGAGGAGCTCCGAGGGCAACATGGCGACTGCAGTCTCACACCACGGCACGACGACGCCGGTCGGCACCGGTGGCACCCCGCCTTCCGCGCACACGTCCTTATCCGACCTGCGTCTGGGAACCAGCGGCCGGGTCATCGGCCTGCAAGAGGACACGGCCGACGACCCCATCTCCGAGCGGCTGAGCAACCTGGGCTTCGTGCCCGGCCGACCGTGACGCTGTTGCGCCGCTCCCCGCTGGGCGACCCGGTGGTCTATCTCGTCGCCGACTACGAGCTGTGCCTGCGCCGCCACGAGGCTCGCATGGTCCAGGTCGAGGTCCTCACCGAGGCCGAGGACGACGTCGTCGAGCCCCTCACCGGGCAGCAGGCCGCCACCCCGAGCGTCAGGAGCAGCTCCCGATGAGCGACCACTGCGCACACTCCGAAGTCGCCGGCGCCCCCGACCGCCACTGCGGCTCCTCCAGCTCCAAGACCTGGTGGCCGACGCCCCGCGCATCGCTCCCTGGCAGGGCGCCCCCAACGCCGGCAAGACCTCCATCTACAACGCCCTGACCGGCCTGCGCGCCAAGACCGGCAACTACCCCGGCGTCACCGTGACGCGGTCACTAGGACCCGCCGGATCGGCGAGACCAGCTTGACCATCGAGGACCTGCCGGGCGTCCCTACCCCTGGACCCGATCAGCCCCTGACGAGCAGATCGTCCACGACGTCCTCACCGACACTCGCAGGGGCGTCTCCGTTCCCGACGCCCTCGTGGTCGTCGTCGACGCCACGACGCTGCAGCGCGGCATGAACTTCGTCGCCGAGGCCCTGTCCCTGGGGCTGCCGACCTGCCTGGCAGTCACCATGACCGACGAGCTCACGCGGCGCGCCGGGCGCCTGACGTGGCGGCCCCTCGGGCAGGCCCTGGGGATCCCCGCCGTGCGGGTCGTCGGCAACCGCGGCATCGGCATCCCCGAGCTGCGCAAGCGCCTCACCGAGCTCTCCGAGTGGCAGCGCCCGCCACTGCCCGCGCCGACGACACCCACCGAGGTGGCCTCCTGGGCCGACTCCATCCTGGCCGCCGCGGACTACCAGGCGCCCCAGCAGACCGCATCACGACTGTCGTCGACCGGGTCCGCTCAACCCCGTCCTGGGGTCCTGGTGTTCTTCGCCATCATGTACACCTTCTTCCAGGCGATCTTCACTCCGGGCCGAGCTCAAGGGCGCCATCGAGGACGGCTTTCGAGACCTGGGGCAGCTGGTGCACGAGTGGCTCGGACCAGTCCCACCCGCTCATCGCCGGGCTCCTGGCGACGGCCTCTATCGAAGCGGGCGCGGTGCTCACCTTCATCCCCCAGATCATCATCATGTTCCTCATCATCGCCGTCCTGGAGGGCGTGGGCACATGTCGCGCGCCGCCTTCCTCATGGACCGGATCATGAGCCGGGCTGGGCTGGAGGGGCGGGCCTTCGTGGCGCTGCTGTCCTCACTGGCCTGCGCGATCCCTCGGATCACGGCCACCCGCACGCTGCCCAGCGCAAGCGACCGCGTGGCCACGATGCTGGCTCGCCCCTGCTCATGACCTGCTCGGCCCGCCTGCCCGTCTCACGTCCTGCTCACCTCCATCATGGTGCCCGCCGACGCGAAGATCGGGCCGCTGGGCGCACGCGGAACCGTCATGCTCGTCTTCTACCTGCTGGGCGCGGTCTCGCGATGGCGGCCGCCTGCGGTCAAGCGCCTCACCGACCGCGGCGGGTGCTGCTGCCCTTCTACATGGAGATGCCGCCCTACCGGCTGCCGCGGCCACGCACGGTCCTCATCATGGTGTGGGACGCCTGCATGGGCTTCGTGAAGAAGGCCGGCACGATCATCACCCTGACCACCGTCATCCTGTGGGTGCTGCTCAACGTCCCCATGCGCTCGGACGCCCAGTTCAGCGCCCACTGCTCCGCCAGCGCCGAGTGTGCGGCCGTGTCCGCCGCGGTGGAGGACCCGGAGTCGTCGACCGTCAAGGGCGATGACGGGCAGGTCATCACCGACGCCGAGGAGCTCGGCAAGCTGCTGGACGCCCAGAAGACCTCCTACACGATGGACAACTCCTGGGCAGCCACCGTCGGCAAAGCGGTCCAACCGGTCTTCGAGCCACTGGGCTTCGACTGGCGCATCAACGTCGCCACCCTGTCCTCACTGGCAGCCCGCGAGACCTTCGTGGCCACCCTCGGACAGATCGCCGCCGCCGAGGACCCCGAGGAGCCCAGCGCCCACCTGGCCACAATGACCTACCAGCAGGACACCCTGACCAACAAGGCCGGCGATCTCCTGTTCAACCCGGCCACGATCGCGGCGATCCTCGTGTTCTTCGTCTACGCCCTACAGTGCATGGCCACGGCCGGCGCGATGCGCCGCGAGACCGGCACCTGGAAGTGGCCGATCATCGCCTACACCTACATGTTCGTCACCGCCTGGGTCATGGCGGCCCTCACGAGGGTCGTCGTCGCCATGCTCATGTAGGCGGCTGCGGCGTGCCTGCCCGGGGTGCGCTGGGGTGCGGCGCACGAGCCGGGCCTGGGTGCGCCCACAGCCCCCGCACACACCACCTCACTAGCATGACCGAATCTTCAAAAAGACCCGGAGCCGCGTCGTTTATGAAGATTCGGTCGAAGCGTTGAGCGAGCGCCGACACTTGGCAGCCGCCAGCGCCTCCCCCCCCTCCACCTCCGCGGCGAGTGATCGTCTAGGCTCGCAGCATGGCGACTCCGGAGTTCATCGTCTCCCTGCGACAGAAGATCGGGCATGACATGCTGTGGCTGCCGGGGTGAGCATCGTCGTCGTCGACGAGGCCGGCCGGCTCCTGCTGGGCGGCGCGCCGACAACGGGCGCTGGGCGGTGGTCTCCGGCATCCCCGAGCCCGGCGAGCAGCCGGCGGTGGCGATCCGGCGCGAGTGCCTGGAGGAGACCGGTGTGGACGTGGAGGTGCTGGCGCTCACGAGCGTGACCGCGGGCGAGCCCTTCGCCTTCCCCAACGGAGACAACTGCGTGTTCATGGACATCAACTCGTGGGTCGGGCGCGCCCCGGCAGCGCGGCTCGCGCCCATGTGGCCGACGACGAGTCCACGCAGGTGGGCTGGTTCGCGCCGGACGCGCTGCCCGAGCTGCTGCTGAGCTCGACGCCCCGACGCATCGAGGCGGCCCCTGGCCTGGCTGGCCGACCCGGCGTCGGGCGCGTTTCCACCCGGCGTCCTGACGCCGGTTGCCTTCGGCCGGGGACATCGACGGGGACATTCCGCGGAGGGGTGCTATCCTTCCGGACGGGGGACAGTGTGCGCGTACGGGCGCAGGATTCTGTCCCCGACGGCGTCGAATGCCCCGGCCGCAGGCGGGGTGAGGCAGTCGGTGGGGCTTGGTGGTGGATGCACCACTCGTGGAGGGGTGAGGCAGTTGCGGTCAGGCCTCGGGCACCTCGATGCCGATACGCCGGAGGCCTTCGGCCTGCGCGCTGTTCGGGTCCAGAGGCCTGGCGGCGGTGAGGACGACGCGTACCCCCTCGGGGGTGACGACCTCGACCTCGCGGGAGTTCCACGGGGTGATGCGCGGGCCGGTGACGCTGCCCGGCCGGCGCTGCTCGCAGGTCGCGGCGATCTCGTCGATCTGGGACAGGACGCAGGAGAAGCTGACGCTCATCGAGGGGCCGTCGGCCGGGACGGGCGCCTGCGGCGTCGGCACCAGGAGGACGTCCTGGAAGGCCCAGCGGCGCAGGTGCACCAGCTGGCCGGGAATGCTGAACAGGGTGAAGAAGCCTAGCGCCTCGGTCCAGAAGTCGACCGAGGCGTCCAGGTCCGACGTCGGGACAGTGACGAACATCGGCATGCCGTAGATGCCGTGGAAGGGCTCGGGCGGCTGGGCGTCCCGCTGGGCGCGGGCACGGGGCTCATCTCGAATGCGTTGAAGGTGCTCATGCGCGGCAGCCTCATCCCTCACGCTACGTGAGGGTCAAGGTGATCCGCGTTGCTGTCAGAATCTCGCGGCCAGGGACATTCCGCGACCGGACGCCGAGCCGGGCATTTTTCGCGTAGCCCCACAGAATTTCTGCCCGGCTACGCGAGAAATGCCCGGCTCGGCACGGGGGCGTCTGCACCACCCCTTTGGTATGATTCTGGTATGACTCAGAAGATCGCGGTGAGCCTCCCGGACGAGCAGGTCGTCTCGATTCGCCGTGCGGTCGCACAGGGCAGGGCGGCATCGGTATCGGGATTCGTCAGCGCAGCGGTCGCTCGCGCGCAACGGGAGGACAACCTCGCCCAGCTGCTGGACGACCTTGATCGCGAGCTCGGCCCCGTCGACGACGCGGACCTGGCCTGGGCCGACAAAGCGCTGGGGCTGGTGTGACCACCGCCAGCAGGAGGCGCGCCAAGGGCCTGACCCTCGACACCGGCGCACTGCTCGCACTTGAGCGCGGGGACTCGCGGGTCCGCGCGCTCCTTCGCCGGGCCTCGGAGACGGGCCTGCCCCTGAGCGTGCCAGCTGGAGTCGTGGCACAGGCATGGCGGGGCGGTCCGCGGCAGGCCCGCGTCGCACGGCTGCTGGCGGACCCCAGCGTGCACGTGGCGCCGTTGGACGACGCGACGGCGCGAGCCGTCGGTCTGCTGTGCGGACGCAGCGGACACCGGGACATCGTTGACGTTCACGTCGCCCTGCTGGCGCAGGAGCAGGGGCACACCGTGGTGACCTCTGACCCTGAAGACCTGAGCGCGGTCCACCCCGGCCTCCCACTCATCACGGTCTAGACGAGCGTCGCAAACCCCAGCCGGCGACATGCTGTATACCCAGACGCCGAGCCGGGCATTTTTCGCGTAGCCCCACAGAATTTCTGCCCGGCTACGCGAGAAATGCCCGGCTCGGCACGGGGGAGGCGGAGACCGGGCGGAGTCACTCCGCGGGCGGCTCGACGACGAGCGGCGCCTCACCGGGGGCACGCACCACAGCGCGGGGTGCCGGTTCCAGGGCCAGACTCACGTGCAGCCGCTGCCCTTCTTCACCGACGGCGTCGTAGGACAGTCGCGGGTTGTCCAGCTCGGTGACCTCGGTGCGGGCGCGCACGAGCCAGGTGGCGGCGTCGCAGGCCGATGAGGTCCTGGTGGAGCCGCAGCATCCAGGCGCCCTGTGGCGCGAGCTCGGACGGGGCGGCCGGCAGGGCGGGGCGGACCTCGTCGTCGCCGCCGAGGGTCTCGGTCTTCACCCCACGGAAGGCCTGCTCGTCCCCGTAGTGACACTCGGGCACGCCGCCCACGGTCAGGCAGCAGGACGACGGCGAGCGCCGCCCCACCGGCCCCGACCTTGCTGGCGATGCGGGTGACGTCGTGGTTGCCGACGAAGGTCGCCGGGAGGAACCGGTCCAGCAGCTCGTTGTGGCGCTTGAGGCACCAGTCGAGCTCGTAGAAGTTGACGTCGGCCAGCGAGCTCCAGGTCGCCTTCCACAGCTCGTACTGGGTGACGGTGTCCACGGTGGAGGCCTCCACGAAGCCGGCGTAGTCGCCGTGGATGACCCTCGCCCATGAACCAGGCGTCGGGGTGGCGCTCGCGCACGGCGGGCAGGACGCTCGCCCAGAAGGCGGGGTCGACGGCATAGGCGGCGTCCAGGCGCCAGGCGCTCGCGCCGCGATCGAGCCAGTGGGTGAGCACCCGCACGGCCAGATCGCGCACCTCGGTCGAGTCGTGGTTGAGGGCGGCCAGGGACTCGTGGCCCTCGAAGGTGGCGTAGCCGGGGCCGGACGGTCCGGCGTCGTTCCCGCCGGCGACGTCGTCGAAGCGGAAGAGGCTGCGCTCTTCCCCGGCGCGGGCGGCCCGGAAGAGGGGGTGCTCGGTGCCGACGTGCCCGAGGACGCCGTCGAGCATGAGGGCCAGGCCGCGGGTGCGGCAGGCCTCGGCGAGGCGGTCGAAGGCGGCGTCGTCCCCCAGGCGGGGGTCGATGCGCAGGTGGTCGGTGGTGTCGTAGCCGTGGGTGGAGGAGGCGAAGATGGGGCCGAGTGACAGGCCGTTGGCGCCGAGCTCGACGGCGTAGTCGAGCCAGGGCTCCAGGCGGTCCAGGCGCGCGGGGGCGCCGGGCTCGGTCAGCGGCGTGCCCGGTTCGACGGACGGGGCGCCGGTGGCGCCCAGGGGTAGACCTGCCACCAGATGGCGTGGTCGATCCAGGCGGGGGTTGCGGGACGGTTTATTCCAGGTGACTCACTCGTCATGTCACAAGAGTGCTAACTACTGGAACGACCAGGCAGTGCCACAGCCTGGTTGACGCAGCGCTGGGCTGCCTGGAAGGAGCCCCTAGGGCGACTGGCGGGCATGAGATCTGGGACCACCCCCGGCGAATGACGCCCCAGAACCGGCAGTCCGGCCCGCAGACGTGAACGTGGGGCCCACCTCTCAGCGAGGTGGGCCCCACGTGATGGAGTCAGCGCGTCGGCGCGAGCCTCAGGCTCAGCGCACGGGCTTGCGGACCTCGGCGGAGAGGAACCAGGCCTGCCGCTCGAGCTTGCCGGTGAGGTCCTCGACGATGCCGGGAGGAGGTGGGGTCCTCGGAGTCGACGTCGTCGTGCACGCCACGCAGGGTGGCGACGACGGCCTCGATGGCGGAAACGATGTAGGCGACGCCCTCACCGGTGAGGATCTCGCCCTCGGGGGCGGCCGGGACGGTGGTAGCGGCGGCGACGGTGGCCGGGCGGCCGTCGGGGACGGCGTTGATGGCACGCATGCGCTCGGCGACCTCGTCGGAGCCCCTCGCGGGCGATGTCGACGACGTCGTCGAGGTTGAGGTGAACGTCGCGGAAGTTCGGGCCGACGATGTTCCAGTGGATCTGCTTGCCGACCAGCTCGAGGGCGATGAGGTCGGTCAGGACGCGCTGGAGGTTGTCGCTCAGGGCGGCGGAGGCGGTGAAGGTGAGGTTGATGGACGGTGTCGTCATGGTGTCTGCGTTCATGGCCATCACTTTACCACATCGTGAATCTCTGTGGGTGTTACTTATGATTCACAGGTGATCATGCCTCACCTGGGACCGAGGCTCACCTGCTGGGACGGGTTCCTCTGGCAGCCCTGCTCAGCCGACCTTGCAGGTGTTCGGCTCTCCGGTCTCTTCCTCCTCGGAGGCGAGCCAGTGCCCGCCGCTGCCGGGCACCATGGTGTTCTTCGCCGGGATCCGCGCCTTGTTGGTGGGTTCGGTGACGTCCTTGCCCTGCGCGTCGACGTAGGTCACCTGCGTCATGTCCACGCAGTAGGAGACGGTGGCGCTCTGGCCGTCGGCGCTCATGGCGACCTCGGAGATCGCGACCTTGACGGGGGTCTTGGCCTTCTGTCCTTTGTTCTTGAGGTTGGCGGCGTCGTCGAGGAGCTGTTGCTGGAGGTTGCCGGTGGTGACGGTGGGGACCTTGCTGGTGTCCTGCCCGCCGCCGACCCACAGCTTCCAGGACATCTGGTCGTAGGCCACGAAGTCCTGGAGGATCGCGACACGTTTGACGTCGAGGCCGGCGGGGATCGTGGTGATGGTGTACCCGAGCTGGGCGTCGGACAGGCTGGCGGCGGTGACGGTGCCGGCGGTGCTCGACGCCGTAGCTGTGGCCGAGGGGGCCGATGTCGGCTTCCCTCGCGGCGCCGGCTCTGTTGGCGGGTGTCTTGGCGCTGGGCTTGGAGTCCTTGGAGGAGCACCCGGTCAGGGCCAGTGAGCCGGCGAGCAGCAGGCAGCCCAGTGCGGCGGCTCGACGGCGGGCTCCGGCTCGGCTCGCGGGGCGGTTCTCGGCATGTGCCACGGGGGCTCCTCACTGTCGGCCGGATTCGACCCGGCGGAAACCAACCCGTTGACACTACCGCGAAGGTCACGAACGTGTCTCGACCTTCGTCGCCCCGCACCGGCTCAGTTCTGGCGGGGGTTCTTTGCGTTGGTGGTCAGGGTCTGGACCTCGGCGACAGGCAGGTTGACAGTGCTGGTAGTGGTAATAGCCGGCAGAGTGCCACTGTTGCCATCAGTAGCGGTGTAGGAGGCCGAGTAGGCAACCTTGATCGTCAACGGCGTGCTACCACCCAGGTGGGCCGAGCTGCGATTGAAGGAGATCGTGCAGGGGCTGGACCCCTCGGGCATACCGGAGTGCCACGCACTACCAAACCCGGTGCAGGAGGCCTTCCCGTCGGGAGCCGACAGCTGCAAACCAGACGACCCCGCCGTGATGGTGGCAGTGGTGCTACCAGCAGTGGCCTTAGCGGTCACGCTGGTCGGAGTGTTGCCGGTGGCCCACACCCAGGTGTCCATCCCCACCAGCGTCGCACCCTGGGAACCGACCTTCGGATTAGTCTCCACCGTCGGAGCCGGAATCTTCACCGCATCCCAAGCGACCTTCGCCAGACGAGTCCCCGAAATGTAGGGCCTGGGAGCCTGCTGACCAGCTGGAACCCAGATGTTCTGATCACGGTTATAGTGGAGTTTAAACGAGATTATTTTGTGAGTCGGTAGGGGAACTTGTTTGCCTGGATGAAGGTCTCGAATGCTTGTCGGGTTTGGGGGAATGTGGCTCTTTGGTGGTTGCTGATACTGTCCTTTGCTTCTTTCCAGACGTGCTCGATGGGGTTCTCGTCGGGGCTGTAGGCGGGTAGGTTGATCAGGTGGATCCTCTCGAGGTTCTTGATGGTCTTGAGACTGTGTCTGAGCTTTGCTGAACGGTGCCAGGAGGCGTTGTCCCACACGATGACGATCTTCTTCTTGCCGGGGTGCTTCACGGTCAGGTCGATCAGGGCCTGGGTGATGGTGCCGGTGTCCTGCCAGTCGAGGGTCATCAAGTCGACGGTGCCGTCGGTCTCGTGCAGGAAGCCGATGTAGGACTGGGCCTGGCGGCGGCGGTCGACCTCCAGACGGGCGGCGTCACCTCGGCGGATCCACGCCCTGCGCACGATCGCCTCGTGCTCGATACGCACCTCGTCGGCGCACACCACCATCACCTCGGGATCGGACCACTTGCGGACGATCTCGGAACGGATCTGGCTCATGCGCTGGTCAACGTCCGCCTGGGGCGGGCGGCGCTGGTCGACGGCCTCGGGGCGGTGGAAGGACAGGCCCGCCATGTGCAGCAGGAACCGGTAGGAGGCGGCAGAGGCGTACTCCACTCGAAGTGGTCGTAGACCCAGGCCGCCAGATGGGGCACGTCCCAGAACCCGATGGGCGGGCCCTGCTCCGACGGGGGCCGGGACAGTACCCCGGCCACCTCCCTGGCGCTGGGTGGCGGTGAGCCTGGAGGCGTTGAGGTTGCCGGCGTGACCGGTGTGGATTGAGGCCAGACGGTACCGGTTCCACGCCCGAGCCCAGCTGCGCACCGTCTCGGGCGTGCGCTCGACGACCTGGGCCACGACCGCGGTATCCACATCCTGGACAGCAGCACGACCGCCTCGGACTTCAATCGCATCAACCTGTAAGGCGCCTGGTGCTTATAGCCCTGCAAAACAGCCCACTCATCATCACTAACCACGACCCTGTCCATCCCAGCATGATATTCCGCCCCGACCCGAGAGCTCACGCGAAACGCCGACAACACAAGAGAAGACGACAAAAGAAGCCAGCACCAGCAGCCAAACACCCCACGAGAAAGAGACACCCCCCACACCGGACGCCCCACGAATACCTGATCACCAACCCAACAACAAAACCAGCAACACGAATCTTGTTTTAATCACACTATAGCATCGAAGAACGCCTTGCGCTCGTTCTTGAACTCCTCCGGATTCTTCGGATCAAAGAAGCTCGTGTCACAGTAGCGGGAGTACTAGCGCCCCTGAGTATCGTCCCGATGAGACTCATAGTCAGGGTAGGAGTTACCACTCTTAAGAAAATAAGATGGCCGCTTTACACCATTTTTTGCAGGCTTATTGTCTTGCTTCTTCTGCCGCTCTGCTGCGGCAGCCTTGTTCTTATCGATCTGACTGGCCTGCTCAGCACCGGTCTTGCCCGCCTTGTAATAGCACACCGGATTCACTGTCACTTCAGTGCTGGATGACGACGAGGACGTCACCCCACCACCATCACCCCCACCAGAGCCGGCCGTTGTCACACTCGACTCCACCGAAATAGTCACTTGACCACCACCATCCGCAGTCCCCTCAGCAGAACCAGACACATCAGACGGCGCGTTGTTACTTGCGTCTGCCAACGCTTCTGGGGCCAACAGACCGAAAGACAGTATAAGCAAGCCGGTCAGTCCGGCTCTGACGATCCTGGTACTCAACACAGTTCCTCCCGACTTCACTCTTCACTGCCCAGCCTCAGCGGTACACTCATTGACGGACACTTTAACTTCATTCTCCGTGACCCATGTACCTTGATCATTTGGTACCATCTGAACGTTAATCTTTACTCGCCATTGCTTTTCCTTGTAGGTTACATCATTTCCTTGAAAATCAGTGCGTGTCACCTGTGTCCTATCGAGACACATCGTCACATCGGCACCCTTCGCGTCTTTTGACACTTCAATATCGCCGACGCCGATCTTCACAGGAGGGTTAGCGCGATCGGTCATAGCACTATACGTATCCTGAATCGTCGCCCGCGCCGTTCCTGTTGATCGAGCCAGGGCGTCGTCATACCCCTCGCCGGTTGACCAGAGACGCCAGGTGGCTTTGTCGTAGGCGACGTAGTCCTGGAGGACCTTGGTCTGGGTGGCGTCCAGGTCTTTGGGGATGGAGACCACCGTGTAGCCCAGGGTGGGGTCGGACAGGGACTCAGCAGTCACCGCACCAGCACTGGCAGCACCACTCCCACCAGCCGACGCCCCACCCGGGGCAGACGCGGACGCCGACGAACCACTACTAGCACCCGCGGTGTTGAGCGGTGGGATCGTGCCCTCGCCCTTCGGACTGCCCGACGAGCACCCCACCAGAGCCAACGAGGCAGCCAGCACCCCGCACCCAGAGCGCTTGCGACACGACCACGACCAGACAGGCGAACGAGGGAACGAGCCACGAGAAAGCACCTCCACGATCAGGCCGAGCACAGTCACCCGGCACAGCAGCAACCCTTGACCCTACCGGCCGGTCACAACAAAGTCACGACCCCGATCAGCACATGCAGACCACTTGCACCAACCGGAGGCAGGCGGCCACAGCTAGGAGAGCCGTACCAGCTCAGTTCTGACAGGAGTTCTTGGCGGTTAGCAGCCAGAGCCTAAACCTTGACGACAGGCAGGTTGACGACACGGCTGAACGACAACAAGGACGTCACCCCACCACCCCCACCAGAGCCGGCCGTTGTCACACTCGACTCCACCGAGATAGTCACCTGACCACCACCATCAGCAGTCCCTCAGCAGAACCAGACACCTCAGATGAGTCACCCTGGCCTCCATCTGCCATTGCCCATGGGGCGGTTACACCGAGGGGCAGTAGAAGCAAGCCGGCCAGTCCGGCTCTGACGATCCTGGTACTCAACGCAGTTCCTCTCGACTTCACTCTTCACTTCCCGGCTTCGGCGGTACACTCATTGATAGACACCTTGGTTTCCCTTTCAGTGACCCACACGCCGCGCTCACTGGGAACCATGCGAACCAGTATTTTAATTCGTCGCTGCTTTTCCTTGTGGGTCGCATCATTTCCTTGGAAGTCGGTGCTGGTCACTTGTGTTCTGTCGAGGCACATCGTCACATCGGCGCTCTGTTCGTCTTTCGATACCTCAATGTCACCGACGCCGATCTTCACGGGAGGGTTATCCTGATCGGTCATCGCATCATAAGTTGTCTGAATCTCGTCACGGGTTGATCCGGTTGAGCGGTTCAAGGCGTCGTCCAGTCCTTCCCGCGTAGACCAGACGCGCCAGGTGGCCTTGTCGTAGGCGACGTAGTCCTGGAGGACCTTGGTCTGGGTGGCGTCCAGGTCTTTGGGGATGGAGACCACCGTGTACCCCAGGGTGGGGTCGGACAGGGACTCAGCAGTCACCGCACCAGCACTGGCAGCACCACTCGCACCAGCCGACGCCCCACCCGAGGCAGACGCGGATGCCGTCGAACCACTACTGGCACCCGCGGTATTGAGCGGCGGGATCGTCCCCCCACCCTTCGGACTGCCCGACGAGCACCCCACCAGAGCCAACGAACCGACCAGCAGCCCCACCCCCAGCGCGTTTGCGACACGACGGCGACCAGACAGACGAACGAGGGAACGAGCCACGAGAAAACACCTCCACGATCAGGCCGAGCACAACCCCCCGGCACAGCAGGAATCCACCCGACCCTACCGGCCGGTCACAGCAATGTCACGACCCCGACCAAGGCAACACACCGAGGCTTATTCACAGCATCCGTCGAAGGTTCTGTGACCCGCGCAGATGTTGGCGTCGGCTAGCCCTATGAATAAGCCTCACCGTCTCCGGTCAAAAGCGACCTAAGTGCGAGCGAAGCCCCAACCAGTACATGCAGGCCGCATGCACCAACCGGAGGCAGACGGTCACAGCTAGGAGGGCCGTACCGGCTCAGTTCTGGCAGGAGTTCTCGGCGGTTAGCAGCCAGAGCCTAAACCTTGACAACAGGCAGGTTGACGACGCGGCTGAACGACAACAAGGACGTCACCCCACCACCACCATCGGCTCCGCCGGAACCAGCCGTTGTCACACTCGACTCCACAGAGATAGTCACCTGACCACCACCATCCGCAGTCCCCTCAGCAGAACCAGACACATCAGACGGCGCACTGTCACTTACTTCTGCCAGCACTTCCGGGGCAGGCACACCGAGACACAGCAGAAGCAAGCCTGCCAGCCCAGCTCTTGCAATCTTGACATTCACCACAGAGACCCCTAGTCTACTTCTTTACTTACCGGATTCAGTGGTGCATTCATTAAAGGACAGTTTCTTTTCGTTTTCTGTGACCCATACACCGCGATCATCCGGCACCATGTGAACCTGTATCTTAGCTCGACGCTGCCTTTCCTTATTGGTGACATCATTCCCCTGAAAATCGGTACTGGTCACTTGTGTCCTGTCGAGGCACACCGTCACGTCGGCGCTCTGTTCGCCTTTCGATATCTCGATGGCTCCGACGCCAACCTTCATGGGAGGGTTGTCCTGATCGGTCATAGAATCATAAGTATTCTGGAGCGTCACTTGCGCTGCCCCCGTTGTTCGGCCCAGCGCCTCGTCCAGCCCTTCCCGTGTGGACCAGACGCGCCAGGTGGCTTTGTCGTAGGCGACGTAGTCCTGGAGGACCTTGGTCTGGGTGGCGTCCAGGTCTTTGGGGATGGAGACCACCGTGTACCCCAGGGTGGGGTCGGACAGGGACTCAGCAGTCACCGCACCAGCACTGGCAGCACCACTCGCACCGGCCGACGCCCCACCCGAGGCAGACACAGACGCCGACGAACCACCACCAGCACCCGCAGTATTGAGCGGCGGGATCGTGCCCCCGCCCTTCGGACTGCCCGACGAGCACCCCACCAGCGCCAACGAACCGACCAGCAACCCCACCCCCAGTGCACTGGCGACACGACCACGACCAGCCAGGCAGACAAGGGAACGAGCCATGAGGAAGCACCTCCACAATCAGGCCGAGAACAATCCCCCCGGCACAGCAGCAACCCCTTGACCCTACCGGCCGGTCACAACAAAGTCACGACCCCGACCAAGGCCACACACCACCTCCAGCCAAAAGCGACCTAAGTGCGAGCGAAGCCCCAACCAGCACATGCAGACCGCTTGCACCAGCCGGAGGCAGACGGCCACAGATAGGCTCCCCGCACCGGTCGGCTCAGTTCTGGCGGGGGTTGTGGTGGTTGGTGGTCAAGGCCTGAACCTCGGCGACAGGCAGGTTGACGGTGCTGGTAGTGGTGATAGCCGGCAGAGTGCCACTACTCCCACCACTAGCGGAGTAGGAAGCCGAATAGGCAACCTTGATCGTCAACGGCGTGGCACCGCCCAGGTGAGCACTGGAACGGTTGAAGGAGATCGTGCAGGGGCTGGACCCTTCAAGCATACCGGAGTGCCAGGCAACACCAAACCCGGTACAAGACGCCTTCCCGTCGGGGGCCGACAGCTGCAAACCAGACGACCCCGCCGTGATGGTGGCAGTGGTGCTACCAGCAGTGGCCTTAGCGGTCACACTGGTCGGAGTGTTACCGGTGGCCCACACCCAGGTATCCATCCCCACCAGGGTCGCACCCCGATCACCGACCTTCGGATTCGTCTCCACTGTTGGGGAGGGAATCTTCACTGCCTCCCAGATAGCTTTAGAGAGCCGCGCCCCGGACACGAATGGCGGAGGAGGGAAGCGCCAGCAGGAACCCAGATGTTATCCTCGGGGTTGGCGGAATAGAATGCCTCCACCTCTTTTGCTTCGTCGGAATCTTTATCTTTCTGATCATGTCCACCTGAGACAGTTCCGTCAGGCCCATAGTGCATGTACTTAACATTGCAGTGAATCGAGTACCACATTCCCGACGTGTCATCCTTGTGCGACTCTGCACCCGGATACCCTATCCAACCCTCGACATTTCTCCTTCTTCATATTTTTTACATAGGCAGATTCACCCTGAAGATACTTCACCGCTTCGGCACCAGTCTTGTCCGGCTTGTAATAACAGGTTGGCGGAACCGAGATTGTTGCCATCGAAGAGGACTCCACCCACTGCCGCCCCCGTCGCCACCACCTGAACCAACGGTCGTGAACTCATAACTAGCATGAGCGGTAATTACTCCCCCACCGTCACTTGTGGATTCAGTGCCACCCATACCTGAAGCATGCGACACCGAAGCAGGCATAACGCAGGTCGTGAGCACGCAAGACACTAAAGGTAATACAAGCCTACAACTCAATAATTTTACGTCCACAACCTCAGTCTCACTTGCTTACCGAGCAAGCGTCCCCTTCTCCGTCAATTTCTCTAGATATCACCCATTTGTCGGCCGAGGAGGGGATCATTGTAATGGCTGCAGGAAGATTCACCTTCTCTTCGGGCTTTGTTATATCTCTTCCTTGCGCGTCAACCCGAACCATCTGAGTCTGGTCCTCGCAGACTTCCACAGTAGCGTTGATCGCACTGGGGTCAGTAACAACGCTCTCAACGGCGACCCTAACCGGCGGCTTGAGACGCTCCCCGCTTGCACGCATACTCTCAGCGCGCTTCGTCCCATTGGTAAGCGCCTCCCCGGTAGAGATACTTGCAAGATCAATATCAGTGCTTCCAGTGAACCAGAGACGCCAGGTTACTTTATCCGCCTCAATGAAGTCCTGAAGGATCTTGGTCTGGGTGGCGTCCAGGTCTTTGGGGATGGAGACCACCGTGTACCCCAGGGTGGGGTCGGACAGGGACTCAGCGGTCACCGCACCAGTACTGGCAGCACCACTCGCACCAGCCGACGCCCCACCCGAGGCGGACACAGACACCGACGAACCACCACTAGCACCCGCAGTATTAACCGGCGGGATCGTCCCACCACCCTTCGGGCTGCCCGACGAGCACCCCACCAGCGCCAACGAACCGACCAGCAACCCCACCCCCCAGCACGCTTGCGACACGACCACGACCAGCCAGGCGAACGAGGGAACGAGCCACGAGGAAGCACCTCCACAATCACGCCGAGCACAACCCTCGGCACAGCAGCAGCCCTCGACCCTACCGGCCGGTCACAACAAAGTCACGACCCCGACCAAGGCCACCCCACCTCCAGCCAGCGGCGCACACCGACCAGCACAAGGGTGGCACAGCCGCCAGCACAGCAAAACCAGTCCGACAGCATGAATCCGCCCCAGGTTTCATGGAGGAAGTGATGACACGGAAGGATCACTACCTTCATCAAACCGGGGCGATTTACTAGGGTCAGCTCGCGGCGGCCATATCGATAGTCAGGCGCAGATCCAGTGCGCGAGCGATACGCCAGAGAGTCGAGACAGAGGGAACCTGCCCACCGTTCTCGACGGCGGAGATGACTGACTGCTGGGTTCCCATGCGCCTAGCCAGCTCGGTCTGGGTCAACCCCGCACGCGTACGCGCGGCGTAGACGAGCTCAGCGACCTGCAGGCGGGTCTCTTCCTCAGCCTCAGCGGCGTCGAATCGGGCACGCTCGTCCGGTGTCATGGCGGCCAGGGCCTCGGCCTCAGCCTGCCGGAACGGTGTAGTCCTCATGATTACTTCCTCTTCTTTCGGGCGTCCTTGGTTGCTGCCTGAGTGGACTGATAGGCCGCCTGGGCCCGCCGGGCTCGTAGGATCTCCCCTCGCTCGTTCTGGCGCTGCTTACGGAAGGTGGTCAGCGTGATGGCCTTCCGCTCGGGTTCGAGAACGTACGTGATCCGTCTCGCCACGCCCTCGCAGGTGAACCGCAGCTCGCGTAGGCCTCCGCCCAGCTGTTTCGACAACGGTATGCCGAGCATGTGCCCAGCATCCTCCAACCGAGTCAGCACGCGACGGGTCGCCGCCTTCCCCTCGGGAGTCAGGCCCCGATACCAGGCCAGAACCTCGTCGGAGAACTCAACCGTCCATCGCACAAACCCATTATGTCATTCCAGCGATATCACGACAAGACGATACTACCGTTCTTGCTGTACGGGGTGAGCGGTCAAGTCGGTTGTACCGGCTCAGTTCTGTCGGGGGTTCTTCCCATTGGTGGTCAGGGGTCTGTACCTCGGCGACAGGCAGGTTGACGGTGCTGGTGGTGGTGATAGCCGGCAGGGTGCCACTACTCCCATCACTGCTGGTGTAGGAGGCCGAGTAGGCAACCTTGATCGTCAACGGCGTGGCACCACCCAGATGAGCCGAGCTGCGATTGAAGGAGATCGTGCACGGACTCGACCCTCAGGCATACCAGAGTGCCACGCGATGCCAAACCCGGTGCAGGACGCCTTCCCGTCGGGGGCCGACAACTGTAGACCAGACGACCCAGCCGTGATGGTGGCAGTGGTGCTACCAGCAGTGGCCTTAGCAGTCACGCTGGTCGGAGTGTTACCGGTGGCCCACACCCAGGTATCCATCCCCACCAGGGTCGCACCCTGGGAACCGACCTTGGGGTTCGTCTCCACTGTTGGGGCGGGGATCTTCACCGCGTCCCAGGCGACCTTCGCCAGACGGGTCCCCGAAATGTAGGGCCTGGGGGCCTGCTGACCAGCCGGAACCCAGATGTTCTGATCCGGATTGGCCTCATAGAAAGCCTTACGCTCGTTCTCGAGGTCCTCCTTGAAGGTCGGGTTAGTCCCAGGACTCAACCGAGACGCGTCACAGTCACGCCCGTACCAGCGGCCCTGCGCGTCATCCTTGTGGGACTCATAGTCAGGGAAGTTCTTGTCTATCTGCGTTGTGGCCTTGTCATGGCGCTCTTTGGCCCTCTTATTACCGCGCGCAGAGGCCTTCTTCTCTTCGTAATCGAGTTGCTTCTTCACCTTCCCAATACCTTGCGCGGCCTCAGCTCCCGTGTCGCCAGGCTTGTAGAAGCACACCGGCGCCACAGTCACCTCCGTGCTGGACGACGACGAGGACGTCACCCCACCACCACCGTCGCCCCCGCCGGAACCAGCCGTCGTCACACTCGACTCCACAGAGATAGTCACCACACCACCACCATCAGCAGTCCCCTCAGCAAAACCAGACACATCAGAAGAGGCATTATTATTCCCGCTTGTAAATGCATTCGGACTAGGCGCGCTGAAAGCCACGAGAAGCAAGCCAACAAACGTGAATCTCACAGAGCTTTTGCTCAACATTCAAACCCTCTCCGTCACTTCCCAGCCTTGGCGGTGCACTCGTTTACAGATAGTCGTGTCTCACTTTGTGTAATCCACACGCCGTCATCGCGCGGAACCATGTGTACCGATATCTCCAACCTCCTCTGCGTCGACTTCTGAGTTACGTCATTGCCCTGGAAGTCTGTAGCCTTCATCTGCGTTCGATCGGAACATATTGTTACGTCAGCACCCTGCTTGTCGCCCGAAACGTCAATACCTCCGACGCCAATCATCACGGGAGGGGTGTCATAAGCAGTCATTTTTTTCGTAGCTATTTTGAATGTCTTCATGGGTTGATCCGGTTGACCGGTTCAAGGCTTCATCCAGTCCTTCCCGCGTGAACCAGACGCGCCAGGTGGCTTTGTCGTAGGCGACGTAGTCCTGGAGGACCTTGGTCTGGGTGGCGTCCAGGCCGTCGGGGATGGAGACCACCGTGTACCCCAGGTCGGGGTCGGACAAGGACTCAGCAGTCACCGCACCAGCACTGGCACCAGCCGACGCCCCACCCGAGGCAGACGCAGACGCCGACGAACCACCGCTAGTGCCCGCAGTGTTGAGGGGCGGGATCGTGCCTCCGCCTTTCGGGCTGCTCGATGAGCACCCCACCAGAGCCAACGAGGCAGCCAGCACCCCCGCACCCAGAGCGCTTGCGACACGACGGCGACCAGACAGGCAGACAAGGGAACGAGTCACAAGGAAGCACCTCCACAATCAGGCTGAGCACAACCTCCCGGCACAGCAGCAACCCCTCGACCCTACCGGCCGGTCACAACAAAGTCACGACCCCGATCAGTACATGCAGGCCGCATGCACCAACCGGAGGCAGGCGGCCACAGCTAGGAGGGCCGTACCGGCTCAGTTCTGGCAGGAGTTCTCGCGGTTAGCAGCCAGAGCCTAAACCTTGACAACAGACAGGTTGAAGATATAGCTGAACAACGACGAGGACGTCACCCCACCGCCAGAACCGGCTGTTGCCACACTCGACTCCACCGAGATAGTCACCACACCACCACCATCCACAGCCCCTCAGCAGAACCAGACACCTCAGAAGATCCGCCATCAGCCTCACTAGCGATTACGTTCGGACTAGGTGCACTGAAAGACATCAGAAGTAGGCCAGCAAATACAACTCTCGCAGAGCTTTTGCTCAATATTCGAACCTCCTTCGTCACTTCCCGGCCTTAGCGGTACACTCATTTACAGATAGTCGTCTCTCACTTTGTGTAATCCACACGCCATCGTCGCGCGGAACCATGTGCACCAATATCTCCAACCTCCTCTGCGTCGATTCCTGAGTCACATCATTTCCTTGAAAATCAGTACTCGTTAACTGCGTCATATCGGAGCATATTGTTACGTCAGCACTCTGCTTGCCGTCTGAAACTTCAATACCTCCGACGCCAACCATCACAGGCGGGTTGTCGTGCTTAGTCATGGCCTCATAGTTTCTTTGGATCGCTTCATTTGTTGATCCGGTTGACCGGTTCAAGGCTTCATCCAGTCCTTCTCGCGTGAACCAGACGCGCCAGGTGGCTTTGTCGTAGGCGACGTAGTCCTGGAGGACCTTGGTCTGGGTGGCGTCCAGGCCGTCGGGGATGGAGACCACCGTGTACCCCAGGTCGGGGTCGGACAAGGACTCAGCGGTCACCGCACCAGCACTGGCACCAGCCGACGCCCCACCCGGGGCAGACGCGGACGCCGACGAACCACTACTAGCACCCGCGGTGTTGAGCGGTGGGATCGTGCCCCGCCCTTCGGGCTGCCCGACGAACAACCAGCCAGAGCGAGTGAGCCTGCGAGCACGCCCACTCCCAGGACGCTGGCGACACGACGGCGACCAAACAGGCGAACGAGGGAACGAGCCACGAGGAAGCACCTCCACAATCACGCCGAGCACAACCCCTCGGCACAGCAGCAACCCACCCGACCCTACCGGCCGGTCACAACAAAGTCACGACCCCGACCAAGGCCGCCCCTCACCTCCAGCCAGCGACGAACACCGACCAGCACAAGGGTGGCACAGCCGCCAGCACAGCAAAACCAGTCCGACAGCATAAATCCGCCCCAGCCTCGATCTTTCGTCGTCTGGTTGAGTGGGTTTGGGCGGCGTCGTTGCCGGTGTCGTGGGGTTGATTATGCCGGTTGGGTGTGACGGCTTGCCGCGTGTCGTCTCGCGGTGGTCGGGCCTTTCCAGGGGCCAGAGGGTTCTTCCTTCAGGGTCGTGGCGGGCAGGAGATGAGTTCCGCGTGTCTACGGGGCGGGAGGGCCTGAGGCGCCCGAGCCCGGCAAGCAGGGAGGTCGGTCCAGGGGTGGTCGGCCTTGTAGCGCAGGACGGTGCGGCGGGCGTGGCGGGCGATGACGGCGGGGATGCTCATCAGCCGCAACCGGATCGTGCGGGGCTCCCAGGCGCGGGCGGGGGCGTCGGCCATGGCGAGCAGCTGGGAGAAGGCCAGCAGGCCGGCGGGCCAGAGCCACGATCAGGCACCAGATACGGTTCTGAGCGACCCCCTGCAAGGGAAAGCGGTCAAGCCCGGTGTCCTTGGCGCAGCGGATGCGGTCCCCTGGCAGCGGGCCCGTAGCCGGTGGCGGACCTCGAGGTCGGCGAGCTGTCCCGCTTTTGTGTTGGTGGCGAAGGCGGTCAGCCGGTAGCCGCCCACGTCCTCGAAGCGCAGCTGGGCGCCCTGGTGGGGCCGCTCTCGGCGCACGGTTGACCCGCATCCCCTTGGGCCAAGCGGTCAGGTCCAGCAGGTCGGCGGTCTCAGCGACGTCCGCACCCTGTCTGGGCTGTCCGTCGGCGTTGTAGGCCGGGGCCCAGGCGGCCTCAGGGATGGTGCCCGTGGATCTGCGGCGTGTGGTCCGGCAGCGTGAACCCCACGCTGTAGGACACCCGCCGACGGGCCAGGAGCTCAATGGTCTCCTTCGTTCCTCCGGCCCCTGTCGATGCGCACCAGCACCTTTCTACCGGGTCTGGGGCCCCGAGCCCGGCCTGGTCCAGTGCCCGGCGGATGATCTCGACATGGTCGGCGGCAGTGTTTGATCCCTGCGTTACTGGGCGCAGCACGAGCGCTGCGCACTCACCGGCCTTTGGCCGGGGCCGTGGTCGAACCATGCGGTCAGGGGTGGTAGCCGAACCCCTTCTTGAAGGTCGGGGCCGCCCCTCTTTGTCTTGAGTGGACACCCACCAGGGTGGCGTCGACGTCGATCACCAACGGGTGGGCCGCCGAGATACCAGCCGTGGGGGCGTCCGCTCCGGCCAGGGCCCACGCCCGCTGCCGCACCACTGTGCGGGCCCGGTTGACGGCGGCCTCGACCGCCTCGACGTGGTCGGCCAGGGTCCCCATCAGCCGACAGACTGTGGGGTCGGAGGCCACCGGCCCGAAGACCTCCCCTGGCATCGCAGCAGGGCCACATCCGACAGGCACCGGCCGCCCAGGGCCACGCACACCGCCAGATCCAAGATGATCTTGCCCGGGTCGTGCACCGCCCACGACCGTCGCCACGTAGACAGGGCCTGCGAGAGCTCGTTGCCCAGGCCCGTGACCCTGCTCGTCTCGGTCAGCAGCCTCGCCCCCGGCCAGCCCCACCGCAGGCACGTCCCCCGACCTGCACACCACAGACGGGTACAACCCGATATTCTTCACCACGAAGGTGCTCCTCTCCTGGTCATGCACGGACCTAAGCAATCCGCATTATCCCAGGAAAAGGAGCACCTTCACCCCACTTTCAACACCTCAACAATGAAAACCCGAGGCTAGGTGCGAACGGAACCCCCGACCAGCGCAGGCACACCGCCTGCACCAGCCGGAGGCAGACGGTCACAGATAGGCTCCCCGCACCGGTCGGCTCAGTTCTGTCGGGGGTTCTTTGCGTTGGTGGTGAGGGTCTGGACCTCGGCGACAGGCAGGTTGACGGTGCTGGTAGTGGTGATAGCCGGCAGGGTGCCACTGTTGCCGTCAGTGGCGGTGTAGGAGGCCGAGTAGGCAACCTTGATCGTCAACGGCGTGCTACCCACCCAGGTGGGCCGAGCTGCGATTGAAGGAGATGGTGCAGGGGCTGGAGCCCTCAGGCATGCCGGAGTGCCAGGCAACACCAAACCCGGTACAGGAGGCCTTCCCGTCGGGGGCCGACAGCTGCAAACCAGACGACCCAGCCGTGATGGTGGCAGTGGTGCTACCAGCAGTGGCCTTAGCGGTCACACTGGTCGGAGTGTTACCGGTGGCCCACACCCAGGTATCCATCCCCACCAGCGTCGCACCCTGGGAACCGACCTTCGGGTTGGTCTCCACCGTCGGAGCCGGGATCTTCACCGCGTCCCAGGCGACCTTCGCCAGACGGGTCCCCGAAATGTAGGGCCTGGGGGCCTGCTGACCAGCCGGAACCCAGATGTTCTGATCCGGATTGGCCTCTTCGAAGGCCTTGCGTTCTTTCTCAAGGTCTTCCTTGAAAGTGGGGTTGGTCTTCGGTTCTAAGCGGGACGCGTCGCAGTGGCGGTAGTACCAGCGGCCCTGGGTGTCGTCCTTGTGGGACTCGTAGTCAGGGTAGTTCTTGTCCATCTGTTTCGACATGTCGTCGGTAGCCTCTCGGAACCTTGTCCCAACTGGCCCAACGACCTTCTTTGAACTTTCGTCGAGCACCTTCTTGGTGTCGTTGATGCCCTGTGCCGTCTCCGCTCCCGTCCTACCGGGCTTGTAGAAGCACACCGGTGCCACAGTCACCTCCGTACTGGTCGACGACGAGGACGTCACGCCACCACCACCGTCGCCCCCGCCGGAACCAGCCGTCGTCACACTCGACTCCACAGAGATAGTCACCACGCCACCACCATCAGCAGTCCCCTCAGCAGAACCAGACACATCAGACGGCGCGTTATCAACTTCAGTCGCAATTGCGTTCGGGTTAGGCGCACTGAAAGACATCAGAAGTAGGCCAGCAAATGCAACTCTCAGAGAGCTTTTACTCAACATTCGAACCCCCTTCGTCACTTCCCGGCTTCGGCGGTGCATTCATTGATTGACAACACCGTCTCGCTTTGCGTGACCCATACGCCGTCATCGCGCGGAACCATGCGCACCAATATCGCTGATCGCTTCTGCGCCGCCTTTTGAGTCACGTCATTTCCTTGGAAGTCCGTACTCTTCATTTGCGTTGTGTCGGAGCACGTCGTTACGTCGGCACTCTTCGCGTCTTCCGATACATCAACACCTCCGACGCCAACCATCACAGGCGGGTTGTCGTGCTTAGTCATGGCCTCATAGTTTCTTTGGATCGCATTATGGGTTGATCCGGTTGACCGAGCCAGGGCTTCGTCCAGTCCTTTCCGCGTGAACCAGACGCGCCACGTGGCCTTGTCGTAGGCGACGAAGTCCTGAAGAACTTTGATCTGGGTGGCGTCCAGGTCTTTGGGAATGGAGACCACCGTGTACCCCAGGGTAGGGTCGGACAAGGACTCAGCAGTCACCGCACCAGCACTGGCAGCACCACTCGCACCAGCCGACGCCCCACCTGAGGCAGACGCAGACACCGACGAACCACCACTAGCACCCTGCAGTATTGACCGGCGGGATCGTCCCTCCGCCCTTCGGACTGCTCGACGAGCACCCCACCAGCGCCAACGAACCGACCAGCAACCCCACCCCCAGTGCACTGGCGACACGACCACGACCAGCCAGGCAGACAAGGGAACGAGCCACGAGGAAGCACCTCCACAATCAGGCCGAGCACAACCCCTCGGCACAGCAGCAACCCCTTGACCCTACCGGCCGGTCACAACAAAGTCACGATCCCGACCAAGGCCACACGCCGCCTCCAGCCAGCGGCGCACACCGACCAGCAGCGCGCCGCCCTAAGCAGCCTGACTCCCACCCCCAACATCTTTGAATACCGATGACGTCACCGATAGCCGGCACCCCAAGTACGCCTACTGCCAGGGACAAATAGTCCGCCGTAGTACTCAGTAGCGCTCAAGGGGGATCAGTGCTTGCCGGCACCACAGCATGACACCACCCCAGTTCTGTACTACAATAATGGTGTGGCCATCTACTACACAGACAGCGCCAGCAAGCACAACGTCCCACACGAAGACATCGAGTACGCCCTCTTCCACCCCATCAACAAGCAACGAGTCGACGGACGCCCCCGCGACGTCACCTTCATGTTCGTCGGACGACCCCACGAGCTGTCCCGCACGTTCCTCGAGGTCGGCGCCGCCATGCGCCCCGACGGACGCCTCGAGGTCTTCCACGCCATGGAGCTCACCGACAAATGGAGATGGCTCCTGTACGCACCCGGACACACCCCCTGGGAGGAGTAACAAGCATGACCCACACAACCACCCGCACCACTGAGACCACAACCAACGAAGAGCTCGACACCCTCGCCACCACCGGCGACCTGCGCCCCATCGGAGCCCCCTGACGGCGGAGGAGACCTCCCCGACGAAGCCGCCCTGCGCGCAGTCTTCACCGGCGGCCGCCCCAATCTCGGGCACACCCACGCCACCGGACGCGGAGCCTCCACCCGCCGACAGGTCCGCCTGCCCGAGCACACCAACACGGCCCTCGACACCTACGCCAAGACCCACGGACTGACCCCAAGCGCAGTCATCCGCGACGCCCTCAACGCCTACCTCACCAACCATCAGAGCACCCCCACCACCTAACGACAGTCGCACGCCCAAGCCCATCGAGGTCAGCGGACCCTGCCGACGTCCTCACAGAGCCCCTCGCCGAGCACCACCCCCACCTTCGCATAGATCAGCCGCCTACAGGAGGACACGACGTCGGTGACGCATGCTGGGACGACACTCGCACCAGCCGGAGACAGGCGTCACGGCCAAGTCGGTTGCACCGGCTCAGTTCTGTCGGGGGTTCTTTGCGTTGGTGGTGAGGGTCTGGACCTCGGCGACAGGCAGGTTGACGGTGCTGGTAGTGGTGATAGCCGGCAGAGTGCCACTACTCCCATCACTACCGGAGTAGGAGGCCGAATAAGCGACCTTGATCGTCAACGGCGTGGCGCCACCCAGGTGGGCCGAGCTGCGATTGAAGGAGATGGTGCAGGGGCTGGACCCCTCAGGCATTCCTGAGTGCCAGGCAACACCAAATCCGGTACAAGACGCCTTCCCATCCGGAGCTGACAGCTGCAAACCAGACGACCCCGCCGTGACAGTCACGGAGGTACTCCCAGCCGTTGCGGTCGCCTTGACACTTGTTGGAGTCTCACCAGTAGCCCACACCCAGGTATCCATCCCCACCAGCGTCGCACCCTGAGAACCGACCTTCGGATTCGTCTCCACCGTCGGAGCGGGAATCTTCACCACCTTCCACGCGGCCCGAGCGAGTCGGCCGGCCGAGACGCGAGGAGCCGGCGGACTGGAGCCCGCTCCCACCCATATGACATCCTCAGGATTATTTGCATAAAACTCGGCTACCTCACGAGCATCCTCATCCCTTTGTTCCTGAGAAACTGCAGGATCACCTTGGCGCGAACCCAAGTAAAATGTCCGACAGGAGCGAGTATACCAACGCCCCTCGCTATCGTTTTTATGCTCATTATAACCCGGATATACTTTACTCATTTCACTGTCGCTGGGCTCTTGCTTCTTGGATCTCTTCATCATTCCTTTCAACTCTGCGGGGCTCACGAAAGGAACGTATCTACAGATAGGATTTACAGTAACCGACTCAGATGATGAGGACGTGACGCCCCCACCACTACCATCCGACCCTGCAGTCACATACTCCACGGTCACAGACGCAGTGATCTCACCACCACCATCACCCGACGCCGACGCATCCCCTCCGACAGTAGTTTCGTCACCTCGCGCACCAGGAGTACACAGAATACTGGAAAATAACCCCAGACCAATGAGCACTGCAGATAACTTCACTCGAATCAATCGCATTATTCCACCTATTCGACCTAGTCAACAGAACACTCTCCGTCCTGTCCTCGCCGCCCTTCAGTGGCCAGCCAGGTCGTACCGTCGGGATTGGTCATCCTCGTGCTTGAAGGCACTTCAATCTTATGCTCAGGCTTGGTGACATCGTTTCCATTACTGTCAACCATCGTCATTTGTTTCTGGTCGACGCACATTGTAACTTGCGCCACGTTCTTGCTGTCGTACACGACAACTTCAGATATGGACACCCTCACGGGCGGCCGAGCATGCTGACCCTCTTCCCGCATTTTAGAGGCGTTATTGACAACACGTTGCAATGTTAACCCCTGTAGCAACTTTATCGATTCCCGTCGTATCTTTTCCTCCACCAAACCAGATTCGCCAGGTTACTTTGTCGTAAGCGATGAAGTCTTGGAGGACCTTGGTCTGGGTGTCGTCCAGGTCTTTGGGGATGGAGACCACCGTACCCCAGGGTGGGGTCGGACAGGGACTCAGCAGTCACCACACCGGTACTGGCAGCGCCACTTGCACTGGCCGACGCCGCGCTCGGGGCTGCCAGCGCCGTCGTCGATGCGGGTGCTGGCGCCCGCCGTGTTGACGGGCGGGATCGTCCCTCCGTCCTTCGGACTACTCGACGAGCACCCCACCAGAGCCAACGAGGCAGCCAGCACACCAGCACCCAGCACGCTTGCGACACGATGGTGACCAGACAGGCGGATGAGGGAACGAGCCATGAGGAAGCACCTCACAATCAGGCCGAGCACAGCCTCCCGGCACAGCAGCAACCCTCGACCCTACCGGCCGGTCACAACAAAGTCACGGCCCTGACCAAGGCCACACACCACCTCCGGCCAAATACGAGCTAGGGTGCGAACGGTGGAGTGCGTGGTGTTTCTCGGACTGGGGAGTTTTTCTCCCGTGAGTCGATAGGATGATCCCATGCCAGCAGCGAGATACTCAGACGAGTTCAAGACCCAAGTGGTGCGTGAGGTGATCGAGAAGGAACGCACGATCGCCTCGGTGGCCGCCTCATACGATCTTGTAGCCCAAACGGTGGGTAACTGGGTCGCCAGGTACAGGAAGGAGCACGCCACCGACCAGGACCGCAAGAAAGCCTCCGAGTCAGCCGAGATCGCGAAGCTGAGAGCGGAAAACAGGGAGCTGCGTCAGGAGAACGAGTTCCTGAAAAAAGCAGCCGCCTTCTTCGCCAAGGAACGACCGTGACCGACCGCTACGAGTTGATCAACCGCGAAGAAGGCTCCTATCCCATTTCCTCAATGTGCCGGTGGTCCAGGGTGTCAAAATCGGGGTACTACTCCTGGCGCGACCGACCCCAGTCACAGACGGCCATTCGGAGGGAGGAGCTGGCCATGATGATTAAGGACGTTTTTGACAACTCCGATGGCACCTACGGTTACCGGCGTATCCAGGTGGTCCTGGAGCGGCGTGGCGTGCGGACCGATGGTTCCACGATCCGCTCCATCATGCGTGACCTGGGGCTGCAGGCCGCCGGGCCGCGGGCGAAAGTCCGAACCACCGTGCTGGCTAAGGACCTGGACGAGCGGCCCGACCTGCTCCGACGGGACTTCACAGCAGATGAGCCCGGCAAGAAGCTGTGCGGGGACATTCCCCCGCAAGCGGGAGGTGCCCCCTCCTATGTCAGGACGTGGACCGGATTCGTCTATCTGGCGACCGTTCTGGACTGCTGTACTAAGAAGGTGGTGGGTTATGCGATGGCCGACCACATGCACACGTCCCTGGTGTGCCAGGCCATTGACATGGCGGTCAAGAGGTGTCCGGTCGAGGAGGGGGTGACGGTCTTTCACTCCGACAGGGGGAGCCAGTACACGTCTCAGAGGTTCTTGGACCACCTCAACTCCTATGGCATTCGCCCCTCGGTGGGACGCACGGGAGTGTGCTGGGACAACGCTTGGGCAGAGTCGTTCAACGCTACGCTCAAGAACGAGAGAGTGTACCGGATGGTGTATCCCACGAAGGACAAAGCGGTCAGTGAAATTGCCTCGTGGATCGAGCTGAGATATAATCGTACTCGTCTTCACTCAGCCCTAGGGTATCGCACTCCCGACGAGGTCGAAAGCGAGTTCTTGGGTCTGAAGAAGGCAGCCTGAAGCAAGAAAACAAGCACTGTCCGAAAAACACCTAGCAGTCCAATTGCCTCGTGGATCGAGCTGAGATACAATCGTACTCGTCTTCACTCAACTCTAGGGTATCGCACCCGAACGAAGTCGAACGCGATTTCTGGACCTGAAGAAGGCAGCCTGAAACACAAACAAGCACTGTCCGAAAAACACCCAGCAGTCCAGAGTATCTCGCTGCTGGCATGGTATCCATCCTATCGACTCACGGGAAGAAAAACTCCCCCAGCCCGAGAAAACACCACGCACCCCATAATCGCCCCCACGACACCGGCAACGACGCCACCCACACCCCACTCAACCAACCAATGAAAGATCGAGGCTAAGCGTCATGAGTCAGGCCAATGAACTAAAATGCTATAAATCAGGCGACACCAACCAACTCGCACCGGTTGAAAAATCAAATAAATACAGTAAAAAGAGCGCTGAAATCTTTTCCGTACTCTATGGACATTAGATTAAATCAACCCCACCATTGCGCTAATGTGTTTCCGTTCCTGAATTAGTGACTTTGGTGTATTTACGCAACGGCCCCTCAGTGACAGCAGGGACAACATCTACAAAATTCAATATCACATCTTTCAGCTTATTCAGGTCGACATCAGCTGCCAGGTGACCAGAATAACGCAACTGCACTCTTCATGATGCCTCCACTTCGATATCGCCAGAACACAAACACAGAATTCGACTGCTCAACAAATATCGACCACCCCTTACCGTCATGCCCTGCCAAATCTATAGGTTTCGCCTTTAGGCCAATTTGCAGCTATGCCATCAAAAATTAACGGGCTTTGGCCCAACGTCACCGGGCCGACACTTTATTTACGTTGTTAAAAGTGATTTCTAAACTGACAGACTCATTTGAAGACATACCCTCAATGATGCAGTTGAAAAAAGGGGTCATACGAATCAGACCTTCCATCGACGTCCGAAAAATGCGACACGCTAAAGGAGCGCACATTGAGGTCTAACGAAGCAATCAGCGCGTCACTGGGAACACTTTCACATAGTGTGAATTCTCGAAGCATTGCCGACTCTGATGCACTCGTTCCACCATCCCTGTTCCCGCCATTCGAAAGCGAGTTAGTACAGCCAACCAAAGCAAACAATGACAACAAAACAATTAGTCGCGAACACGTACCTACGGAAGCTTTTTTTGACAGCAATTAGCAATCTCCTATAGCTAGTTTCTGGTTGATCACCAAACTGTCGTCATCGTCATGATTCGCATTGTTTGTCGCATCACGAACAACTCTCTCCCCTTGAGATAGCCCGGTTTGCACAGAACCATCCACTTGATCAAAAACGTTACTGCCACTCTTGTTTGCCCAAGTATGAATTGCTTGACCGGCATTTTCGTCGTAAGGAACAGGCAGTACGACATTCCCATTAGTGTCAGTCCATTTTTTTCCACGTTCCGTCCGCTGCCTTATACTGAGCGTTCGGTGCTGGCTTACCCGTACCAGACAGGCCTCTATTCACGATTTCCTGGTATGCCAACGCCTCGAACTGCTGGTGTGAAACTGTTTGGTCCTGTCCAGTCAAAGTAGTCCTAGGAAGCCCGGACGCCTTAGCAATCGCATCGACTGTCATCGGCTGCAAGGATTGTGTAGCTACTGTAGTCACCGTCCCTAATGCAGGGTTAACAACTGCGCCGCCAAGCGTTGAAAATACAGAAGCGCCGATATCAATCTTATTCTTTATTTTGCCATTGGAGTCACTATTGTCCTCCATCCTCTTTTTTGTCATCTCACTAAGAAAACCTGACGCAGCGCTTGCCATTTTATACTTTTCATTGACATCTTCCACGGTCCAACCATCTTCTGGATCATTATCCTGAACCTGTCGAGCGTATTCACCGACTTTTGCGTTGACATGAGAAATTGCTTTTTCATTATCCATGATATCATATAGCACGGTCCCAACATTGTTACTATTAAATGGCTCTCCGGGGCCGGTACCGTTGGCTATCCCATAAACCTCCTTCTTGCAATCCCCCATAACAACAGCCATATTCTCTTTGAGTGTCTCCTTTCCACTACCCAATTTACTCTTTGCATCAAGAACACTGGGGTCGAGATCCTTGTATCGTAGTCCTTCTTTCTCCAATGCGTGCAGCATGATTGATTGACTCCACTTGTAGACCAGGCTGCTCTCGCGGCGGTATTGGAGTCTCCTGAGTCGTGCCAGTACGAATTGGCCTTCATTGCAGAACTCAAGTTCACCATCCTTCAGTGGTCCCCATGAGCGCCCGTTGATGCGCTCCCAGCGTGCCTTCGATTTAGGGCCAGGTTGCCATCCAATTATAGGATTGCCATCGCCGTCCGTAATATCATTTCCTGATGGATCTTTAAGTGGCCCCACCTTACCGTCTGGAGAGAAGTAGTATAATGCCGCCGTTTTGTTTCTTCCTATTGCGTTGAGTGCGCCAGACAAGGGATCAACGCTATCGGTCCAACTGAACGGCAGCACTGGAGCAGAAGCCTTAACTTTCTTGAGATCGACATTCTCCACCCTCGTTGCGTACTCCACAAGAAAAATCAGAAGAATAATCGGCCGGCGAGGTCGGGCAGGATAGGAGACATTCATCATTCTTATTCGTGATGCCTGCTTTACGTCATTTTTCGCTACAGCTTCTCCATACCCTTCAGCCATCCCTTTAGCGTTGCGACCAAATTTTGACGCGGCAGCAAACAGGTGTGAAAATACAGATGTGGCCGCGGCCCCCTTTTCTGGATCTGAAGATACCTCCATAATACTATCTCCCATTAGGTCCAGATAACTTTCGGGAGAAGTGATAGCGAAAAACGCGGAAGCGTAGGTCGGAATATCTTGGTGTTTTTCATCTCGAAGATAATCTCTTCAGCGGTCCGCCCTTAGAGGACTTTCCATTTTCTTTTCGCCTCTACTAATTCGAGGGCCGCTCTATTTCCTGCTTTTCTCGCGTTCATATTGTAGACCGTTACGTTCTTAGTATTGTCTTCAACTCCATCAGGTAGGTAGTACACACTGCTCCGGCCACACCTGCAACCCCGCTGGAGTTCATATCTTCAACATTTAAGCGACGAGTTTCGAGTGACCCTTTAAGACTTGACAGATGATTCGTCACTCGAGTCATGGTTGAATTGTCGGAGACGACGTCTCGGATGTTAGCGGGATCTTCCGCGCTTACTTTGTCGCGAACAGCCTTGCGGCTCGATTCAGCATCAATGATCCAATCCTCCAAGTTCTTAATGAAAGTGCCGAGTTTATCTAAGTCTACCTTAATGAATACCATTTTTTTCCTTACTCAAGCTAGTTCGCGGTGCTTTTCCATTAACATAGATTCTTTCACGGAACTCTATCCCACTTTCTATCCGCCTCTATACTGTCGACTGGCACCTTAGCATTCGGCGAAGTTTCTGACAGCGCACTCTTCATGTTGTTGCTGACAGTATCCCACTGATCTCTAATGTCCTTTACGTTAGACGTAATATCCGCTTCAAACTCATCGGCTTTTGTTGACTGCCAAGCATCGGATAAATCCTTAGTGAATCCTTCCATGCCACTAGTGTTCGAATCCGCTGCCTGAGTCCTAGGAGTGCCGTCCACTGGCTTAGGATTATTTTTCACCGTCGACATAGCGGCATCAGTTTTTACCTTGATTCGCTCTAAAGCTAATCGTTTTCTATTGTCCGTCGTTTTTTCAGCCATCGTCTTTTCTTTCTCTGTATTCAGCAATAGTTATACTGGCTCTAGTTCGATACGTTCTGAGATTAGCGAACTCATTGTCGTCTGCAGGAGTTAATGCCAAATTGTCCCATCATCGAGTAACTCGCAACTATTTTTGGACAACTTGGCACTTGCGTCCAAGTCCATCCTGTGGCGCTAACTTGGACCGCTCGGCCTTTGGGAACAGGACCTCAATGGATCTCGGGAGTCGGGCTGAGAAGTGGGAGCCGTCGTCGGATCCTCGGGGGGCGAGGATGAGTCCGGTTCTTGTCTTCCTGGCAGTGGCGACAACGCCGCGGTACATACCTCCAACCTCGTCGATGCCGCAGGCCACGAGGACGCCCTCCCATGGTGGTCGCGGCAGGGTCTTGATGTGCTCCTCAATCCTCGGATTGATGCTGTGGTCGTTTGTCAGTGTATCGAAATCATCCACCACAATGACAGTGTTCTCCACATCCTCCTTGAGCAGGTCGCTTAGATCATTGGGCCCCGCATCCATCCCCAGGACCCCCAGCACGCTCGGGTTGCTGGCGAACTCCATGAGCGGGGACTTGCGCGGCAGCACCAGCACGATCTTCTGCCCGTTCTCCAGCAGCCGGTTAGTGGCGAAGTGCCGCGCCGTCGACCGCCCCGAACGGCGCGGACCCGTCACGAGGAAAGCGTTACCAATGTCCTCCAAGGACACCGGCAGCAGACGCAGATCATCGCCTCCCACCGCGAAGGCGATCTCACCCGGTCCCAGAGCCGGCTCGAGCCTGAGCGCCTCCTCGGCGGAGATCGCCACAGGCAGCTCATCGACGTGCCCCCGGACGCCGGCCACGGTCAATGACGCCCCACCTTGTGTTGGCCTGCTCGGCCGCCTGGTGAACCGCCGCCACCTGCGCCGTCCCTGCAGAATCATCGGTCAACATGACCAGCTGGACCTCACGGGGCCGCTCCCCCGAACGAAACGCCCGCCCCTGCGGCATGGACAGAGGAACATCCTTAGCGCGCATGGCGATCAGGTCGAAGTCATCCGGGCTCGGCATGCGCAGCACCAGGCGGTCCTCCAGCATCATCCCGAACCGCCCCCGGAACACGGTCCGGTCCCCGGCGATCACCACACGCAGCCCCACCGCCGGGCCCTCACGCATGAGCGTCTCCACCATCCCGGGGATCGCTCCGGCGTCAGTGTTCTCAAAAGTCGCCATGAAGTTGTCCCACCGGTCAATGAGCAGCACCAGGTACGGCAGACGCTCAGACGGCTCGGTAGCGGCCCGCTGCTCGGCCACGGAAGCGTAGCCGTGCGTGGCCAGGTACTGCTGACGGTAGGCCACCTGCCCACCCAGCAGCGCCAGCATGCGACGAATCCGGTCCGCCTGATCACGCGTGACCACCGCACCGAAGTTCGGCAGACCCACGCACGGGGCCAGCGCCCGTTCCCCGCGTCAATACCGTAGACGTGCACCTCAGCCGCCGAGGCCGTCTGCGCCAGGGCCACCGCGATCCCCGAAGCACACTCGAACGCCCCGAGCGCGGGGCACCGGCGATCCCAGGTGACCGGCACGCGTGTAGTCCCACGTCATCGGCCGCTGATCCTGCTCACCAGGCAGATCCTCCAGACCCAGCGGCAGCGCCGGCAAGAAGCCGGCCGCCCGCGGATCAGGCCCACCCAGACCGCCCCCACCCCCAGTGGCCTCGGCCACCTCCATACGCTCCTCAACCTGCGCCAGCGTGATGAGCTCCGGCAACGGCGGCAGCCACGGACTGTGCGGATCCGCCGACCCGTCGCCGTGTGCGCCGCCCCCATCGCCGGGAAACCAGAGTGGCCAGATCGGTAGGAATCGTCGCATCCTCCTCCACCTCCGGCGGCTTCATCTCCGGACGGGAGAGCTCATCCAGGGTCAGCGCCGCCGCCCGCACCGCCGCCTGCGGCAACGCCCCACGAGGCCGTCCCCCACCCGGGAGGACTGGAACTGGCGCAGGCTCGCATGCCCCAGCCGGGCATAGGCGCGCCCCGGGATCGAGGGGCGGGATGTAGGCCGAGTTGGAGGCCTCGATGACGTCCTGGGAGTCGTTCTCATCAGTAACCCGCAGGGCGATACGCAGGTTCGTGTTCGACTTGATCTCAGCCGAGACCACGCCCGCCGGCCGCTGGGTCGCCAGCACCAGGTGCACCCCGAGCGAGCGCCCACGCCGAGCGATGTCCACCAGGCCCGTCACGAAGTCCGGCAGCTCAGAGACCAGGGCCGCGAACTCGTCAATGATGATCATGAGCCGCGGCATGGGTTCATCGCCGGGCTGCATGGCGGCCACGTAGTCCTCAATGTCCTTCGCGTCCGCCCCCGCCAGCTGGTGCTCGCGGCGGCGCAGCTCGGCCCCCAGGGACTCCAGGGCCCGGGAGGTGAGGTGCCCGTCCAGGTCCGTGACCATGCCCACCGTGTGCGGCAGGCGCGCGCAGTCCTTGAAGGCCGCGCCACCCTTGTAGTCCACCAGCACGAACGTCATCGAATCCGGCGTGTTGCCCACACACAGGGAGGCGATGAGCGTCTGCAGCAGCTCGGACTTACCCGAACCGGTGGTCCCGGGCCACCAGGGCGTGCGGCCCGTCAGCGCGCACATCCAGCCAGAACTGCCCCTCGGCGTCCTCACCGATGACCGCCTTCGTCGTCCGGCTGCACCGCTCCCAGGCCGCCAGCACCGCCTCCGCATTCGGGTCCGGCATCGGCAGGACGTCCAGGAGCCGCGAGGAGGTCGGGATCGTCGAGTCCGCGCCCGATGCGGAGACGTCGTGGATCGGCGCCAGCGCCCGGGCCACCCTGCTCGCACCAGCCGTCCGGCAGCAGGTCCAGGGTCACCCGCTCAACCTCGTCCACATCCGTCTGCGACACGCTCGCCGCCCCCACCTCCGCGGTGACCACGGCGCGGCACTCTCGGGCAAGGCCGTGCGATCCCGGTCGATGCACACCAGAACACCCCGCGGACGGCCCCCGGCGCAGCACGGAGATGAGGCCCGGACGCAGGCGCAGGCCCCGGGCGCCGTCGAGCACCACAAGAATCTGCTCGACCGGCCCCGTGGCGGGCCCCCGCCTCTCCGGGTCCAGCCGGCGCTCCACCAGCTCGGAGATCTCGTTGATGCGCCGGGCGATCGTCTCATCGTCCAGTCCCACGCGCGCCCGGGCGCCCATGCCTCCAGGTTGCGCAGGTGGGGCAGCCACCTCGTCCAGGCCCAGCGCCCCGCGCGATTCTCGCCGCGCGCCGGCTCCACCAGGAGCACCATCTGCAGCTCGGCCGGCGAGTGCAGCACCGCCGCCTGGGCCGCCAGCCAGTCGGCGACGTCGTGGCGCCGCGTGCCCACGCCCACCACGCCCAGCTCACCCAGCGGCACCCGCACCGGCACGTCCGGCGCCGTCCACCGCAGCGGCTCCTCGTGCTTGGCGCGCTGAGAGTCCTCGATCTCCACGTCACTGGGCAGGTCCGCCACCCCCACCCGCAGATCCAGCCAGTCCGGGTCGGTGGGCCGCCGCTCCCACAGCTGGGCCCGCGGCCCCGTGGCGCGCAGCAGCAGCTCGGCCGCATCCGGATGGTCCCGCGGCGCACCCCCTGCTCCGCGGTCAGGGCCTTGAAGGCCGCCTCCTCGGTGGCCTCACGCTGCTCCTCGTACTTGCGCAGCTTGTCCCGGAAGTCCTTCTTCTGGTTCGAGCGCCCCTGAATCTGGTTGGCGATCATCATGATCGGGGAGAACACCATGAACATGAGCGAGTAGACGCGCCCGGTCATGAAGTACATGCCGGCCCCCTATGACCAGTGGGGAGATGAGCATCGCGAAGGGGAAGGGCGGTTTACGCTGCTCGGCCGGCTTAGACGGCAGCGCGAACTTCGTCTCCCGCACCGGCCGGGCCAGACGCGGCGGCCGGTTGAAGTTCAGGGTCGGGGCGCCCGCCGTCGGCGAGACCACCGCATTGGCCTCCGGCACCGGCCCGACCGACAGGAGCGTCTCCCCACCGTGAGCAGTGCGTCCGGGGACCAGGGTGGGAGGCGCCGGAGCCCAGGGCCGGCGATCCAGCTCGAGGTAGTGGCGCACCCGTCCGGCTCCAGCGTCTCGCGGCTGGAGAGGATCGCCTCGGAGTCCAGGCCCTTCTTCTTGGCGCGGCGGCGCTTGCGCGCCTCCTTGCGTCGACGGCGCCGGGCCGCCCGCCCCTTGGCCTCCTGCTCCTCGCCGCGCTCCGGGGCGGCCAGGACGAGGGGCCCGGCAGGGGGCAGCGCCTCGGCAGCGGCATCGGCAGCTGGCGCTGGGCGACCTCCGGCACCGGGGTGATCGTCACGTGCCCCCGACGGCGACGGCAAGGTCGGCGATCCGTCCTCCACGCCCTCCAGGACCAGGTCGCAGCCGGGTCCGCCCAGGGTGTAGCCACCCAGGCTCAGGCGGTGGACGGCGCCGGCCCCCTGGCCGGCCACCACGCGCAGCTCGACGACGCCCACCGGTTCGGCGTCGTCGCGCACCGGTCCACCCAGGCCCAGGAGCATGCCGTTGCGGACCACGTCAACCAGGTTGTCCGCGGGGGCCAGGCGCCGCGGGCCGTCCCACACGCCCAAGGGCGGCGCGCCCACCTGCTCGCCGGCGTTGACGACGAGCCGCAGGGCCGCCCCCGGATCGCTGCCCTCGACGGCGGGCTCCAGGCCCGCCACCATGTCACCGACCGTGGCGTCCTCGGGCGCCACGACCAGGAGGTCGCGGGCGGCCGCATCGGCCTCACCGGGCCGCAGGACACTGATGAACAGCTGCACGCCTGGACCTCCTTACGCGGGGCGTCGGGCCACGGACAGCCCCGGTGCCAGGTCCTCCACGAGGGCGGCCGTGGCCGGGTCGACCTGGGCCAGGTCGTCGGCACCGGCCGCCGACAGGAGCCCGTGCACCTCCCGCTCCAGCTCGCCGCGGCCGCGCCGGGCCGCCAGGCGCAGGCGGTCGCGCCACAGACCCTGGTCCAGGTCCACGACCGCCAGGCCCGTGGCGATCGCCATCCCCGCGCCGTCGGGGTCGGTGTCCCCGATGAGCTCGACGACGCGGTGGGCGGCATCCACGACGAGGGCGTTGTACTGGTGGGCGGCGCGCACGCGCGCCATCCAGGAGTAACGGCCCTCCTCGGCGCCGGCCACCATGGGGCCGCGCACCAGGCGCAGGGCCTCAATGAGCAGCTCGACCTCGCGCTGAGGCGGGCAGCCGCGGGAGGAGGCCAGCAGCGCGCAGCACGTCCCAGTCGACGACGACCCCGGGCCCCCATGACGAGGCGCCCTCGGCGTCCTCGCGCAGGTGGGGCAGCCCCTGGGCGTCGCGGCCCAGCCAGGCGCGCAGCCGCTCCACGGTGCCGGCCACCACGTCCGCGGTGGCCCCCAGCGGCCAGAGCATGGTGCCCAGCACCGCCGGGCGGATGCCCTCGGGGTGGAGGGCCACGCAGATGGCGGCCTCGGTGAGGATCGAGCGGCGCTCGGGCTCGACCCGCACCGGCGGCCTCCACGAGCGTGTGCCCCAGCACATGGATGCGCACGTCGGCGGTGCGCAGGGCCGCGGTCATCATCGGCGGCATCGGCGGGTCGGGGATCGGCGGGCGCGTGCCGTCGTCGGTCACCTGGGCCGGGCCGAAGAGGTGCGCCAGGTCCAGGACCTCGTTCTCGGTGGCGCGCGTGGCCCGCACCGCGATGCCCAGCTGGTCAATGCGGGCGGTGCCGGAGGCGTCGACGTCAATGGTCCAGCGTGCCCGGCCGTCCCCACCGGTGCGCACGACGGCGTAGTCGCCGCCGGGCGGCAGGCTCGGTGTGGCCTCGCCGTTGCCCACGAGGACGAAAGTGGTGGCGGCCCCGGGGCGACGACCGGTGATGACGTCGGCGCGGCCCGGCAGCGGGGTTGCCGGCCAGGAGGGCCTCCGGGGCTGGATGCGCCCGCCGGCCACCTCCCGCAGCGTGGCCGGCAGGCCGGCACCCACGACGACGGCCTCCTGGGACCAGGGGGTTGGTGCACAGCTCCAGGGCGAGGGCGGTAACGACCTCGGCGGCCATGGCGGGGTCACCGGTGACGGCGACCTCGCCGTCGGCGACGGCCAGGTCGATGAGGATGTCAGCACCGCTGGCGATACGGGCCCACGGTCACCATGCCCGGCAGGAGGGAGCCGTTCGGGGCGGGGGCAGGCTCTGGCCGGCGCGCATCACCCAGGTCAGGCCCTCCTCCTGGACGCGCCAGGGGCGGGGGCCTCGGGGACGGGCTGGGCCAGGCGCAGGGTAGCAGGCGTCGTCGTCAATGGCGACGGCATAGGGGCGGGGCTGCCGGGGATCGAGCCCAGGGAGCGCAGGATGGCGTCGAGGCGCTGGACGCGGCGCTCGTCGGCACCCACGCGCAGGAGCCGCTCCAGCTCGCCGGAGCCCTCGTCGAAGGCCCCGCCGGAGAGCTGTCGCCGGCGGCGCACGAGCACCGAGACGAGGGAGGCGGCCAGGAGCGCGCCGACCGCCGGCATCTGGGCGGGCGGGACGTCGCGCAGGGGTGGAGATGGCCGAGCCCTGGTTGATGGCGCCGCCGGAGCGGGCCTCCTGCGGGTTGGGCGTGGCCGGGGCGGGAGTGGCTGGCGCCGGTGCCACCGGGACGGCCTCGACCCGGGGCACGGAGGTGGCCTCGTCGGGCATGACCATGAGCCAGCCGGGCTGGATGAGCCGGGCCAGCTCCAGGGAGCCGCCGTCGGGCTGGACGCGGCCGGCGTTGAGGTCGTAGATCCGGGTGTAGGCGCGCCCGTCGCCGAGGTTGCGTTCGGCGATGTCCCAGAGGTTGTCGTGGTAGCGGCCCTCGGGCGGCTGGACCACGTAGACGCGCTGGCCCACGAGCTGGGGAGCCGAGGGGCGGGTCGATCTCGACGCCGCCGACCATGTAACGCATCTGCTGGCTGCCGTCGGGGTTCTGGGCCACGGTCCCGGAGGTGATCGAGGCGCCCGAGGCGTCGGTGGCCTGAGTGGTGGCGCGGGCCGAGTCCTGGGCGGCGGCGACGGCGGGGTGGGCTCCTCGATCACCGGGGCTGCCGCGGCGCAGCGGGCCGCTGACGGCGCCCAGCAGCAGCACGGAGGCCACGAGTCGGCGGGCCACGGCCTGCACCCCGCCGGAGAGGGGACGTGCCCGGGGACGCTGCGGCCGCGAATAGCGGAGACGGTCTCCACCAGGGTGCAGAAGGTGAACTGCACCCAGGCCAGCCAGATCACCCAGGTGAGGACACCCAGGAGGGCGTCGACGGAGATCGCCTGGGTGAGGGTGTCCAGCCCCAGACCGGTGGGGATGGGGGAAGGGCCGACGGTGGCCAGCAGCAGGACCGGCAGGCCGATGATGACCAGCATGAGGAGAAGGGCGGCCAGGGTGACTTCACACCGGAGGGCGCGTGCTGCGCGCCGGTGCACGGAAGCGTTCGGGTCCGGCGGCCTGGGCTCGTTGAGCGGCGCGGCTCACTGATCCTCCTTGAAGATACCGACGGCGTTGCGGGCCTCGCCGGTGACGGTGACATGAACGGATGTGACGCCGACGAGTCGCAGCATCGTGGTGGGGACGTCGCGCTCGACGGTGACGGCGACCCCCCGCGAGGTGACGTCGACGGTGGAGCTCTGGGGCCAGGCCCCCTGGGCGAGGTAGGTGCGGGCGGCGGAGGTGGCGGCGGCTGTCCACCGAGACGGTGGCGCCCCCGCGCACGTCGTCGGTGGACAGGTGCTGGGCTCCGGCGCGGGCGGCCTGCTCGGCCTGGTCGGCCAGGGTGGCGCGGGCGTTGAGGACGCGGCCGCCCTCGATGCACAGTCCGGCCATGAGCATGAGGACCGCAGCGATGATGACAACGTAGACGGAGACGGCTCCTCGCTCGCTGTCGTGGCGGAGCCGGTGGCGCACGGAGGTGACGATCCGGTTCATCGGGTCCCCTCCAGGTGTCGACCGGTGCGGTGGAGCTCGCCGAGACGGTGGTGGCGCCGGGCAGGAAGACCAGGCCCAGGTCGGACAGCTCGACGCGGCAGCGGACGGTGGCGGTGACGGTGCCGCCCCGGCCGAAGCCGCCGACGTCGACTCCCCGAGCACTGGGCGTTGGCGGTGTCCGCGGCGGCCAGGCTGCGGCGGGCGGCGGTGTCGGCCTCCCCGGCGGAGCGCTCGATGGAGGCGGCCCGGGCGGCGTCGCGGGCGGCGGCCTGGACCATGCCCTCGGCGGAGACCAGGCGGCCCCCGGCGACGGCGATCATGACGATGAGCAGGAGCACCGGGACCAGGACGATCATCTCAACCGACATGCTGCCCCTCTCAGCGGCGTCGGCGCCGCCGACGACTCGGCGTCGTCGGGCGTGCAGCACCCTCGCAGCGAGGGCGGCCTGGCCGTTGGTAACCGCCGGGGCGGTGGTCGGGGTGGGGTCACGTGTCCTCCCGGAAGGTCTCGCGCTCGGAGGTGACCGAGGCCCGCACCTTGGGGGCGAAGCCGGCGATGATGTCCATGGACTTGCCCGTCACCTGGACATTGACCCGGTTGCCGATCACGACGACGTCCACCGACACGTCGGTGAGCGCCTTACCGCCGACCCGGTGGGCGTAGGCCTCGCCGTCGGTCTTGGCGGCGGCGATGGCGGAGGAGCCGGCCGAGCCGTTGCGGACCTCGCGGGCGACCTCCCGGGCGGTGGAGGTCGCCACCTCGTTGCCGTACCAGCTCAACGCGACCTGCACGGTGAGCAGCACGATGAGCAGGAGCAGCGGGAAGAAGACGAGCAGCTCGACGCTGGAGGCCCCGGCCTCCGAGCGCAAGCGCCTCGTCATTCCTCTCCGCAGCGACTGCATGATGGTCATTCCTCTTATCAGGTGTGGGGACCGCCGTTGCCGATCTGCGGCACCTGGAGGTTGGAGGAGGCGTTGTCGACCATGCTGTAGATGGCCCTGCCGACGACGGCGGCCAGGACGATGAGGAAGCCGGTGATGATGACCCACTCGACGGTCGAGGCTCCCTTCTCCTCCGACAGGCGGTTGCTGACCCGCTCGCGCAGGTCGCCGGCGAGCACCTGGAGTACGCACAGCATCTTGAGCATGCTTTGTCCTTTCCTTGAGAGAAACTGGGTGGTGGGGGTGTGGACGGTGAATCGTCGCCGGTTCTCAGTCAAGCGACCGGTCGAAAGGCAGTCAACTGGTTCGTGTGGGTTCTCCGTTCGGGGGCAGGTGATCTGAGGGGTTACATGGCTCCGATGATCCCGGTCAGGGCCGGGTAGACGAGGAAGACGATGAAGCCCATGGCGACGACGAGCTGGGCCACGAGCATGGACTCGGAGCTCTCCCGGCCTTGCTCTCGGCGTCGGACAGGGTCGCGGCGGCGCATGCTGGAGGCCCGGGCGCCCAGCGACTCGCGGATCTTGGCGCCGTCCTCGGCCACGAGGGCCAGGGCGGCGGACAGGTCACGCAGCTCGTCGATGCGCAGCTGGGTGCCCAGCCGGCCCAGGGCCGCCCAGGGCGTGTCCCCACGCAGCCTGGCGACGTCGAGCGCGTCGCGGATGCGGAGCATGGCGGGGTCGTCGGAGAGGCTTGAGGCGGCGTCGAGGGCCTCGGGGACGCCGCGCCCCGCGGACAGGGACATGGCCACAAGGTCCAGGTAGGAGCCGACGACGTGGCGGAAGTCCCGGCGCGCCTCGTCGGCCTCGCTGCGCAGACGCAGCGTGGGCAGTACCAGGCCAACGCCCCCCAGGGCGACGCTCAGCAGCAGGGGCACGGACCATCCCAGGGGCGCCCCCATGACCTGCATGAGTGCGACGACGAGCAGTGGCGCGGCGAAGCCCCCCACCCCGAGGAAGACCGAGGTCACCATGTGGCGCTCCAGGGAGCGCCCCACGACGGCCAGGTTCCCGGTCAGGGAGGACAGGTCGATGCCGGTGCGCCGCACGAGGGAGGTGACGCGCAGGCTGAGGGTGTCCACCCACTCGGGGGTGTCCGCCTCGGAGGGGTTGAGGCGCCGCACGTCCTCACGCATACGGCCCTCGTCGCGGCGGGTGTCCAGATCGGCCAGGGCGGCGGCGGGCTGAGTGGCGGGGGTGCCAGGATGAGGATGAGGGCGAACAGGCCGGCTCCACTGAGCGCACCACTGATGAGGATCCAGGTGATCATGCGTTCTCACCTCCGGCCGGAGCGGAGACGGTCAGGAAGCGTCGCGGCAGCTGGACGCCGGCCAGGCGCCGCATCCAGAGCATGCCGACGGCGAAGAGCGCCACGACGACCACCAGCACCAGCTGTCCCTGCACGCTGGAGTAGGGGGCTACGAAGCTCCGGTTGAAGACGGCCAGCCCCAGCATGATGACGATGGAGAAGATGACGACGATCTGGGCCGAGCGCCGGGTGCCGGCGCGGGAGGCGGAGACGCGCTGACGCATGTCGAGCTCGGAGCGGGCCGTGTCCGCCAGGGCGCTGAGGAGCTGGCGCAGGCCGGGGCCGCGCAGGCGGGCGTTCATGATGAGGGCGGAGACGATGAGGTCCGCCGTGGGGTCGTCGAGGTCGTCGGCGAACTGGCGCAGCGCCGTCGGCAGGGGGACGCGCACGCGCATGCGGTCCGCCAGGAGGGCCAGGTCCTCGCGCAGGACCGGGGCGGCGGCGTAGACGGTGGCGGGAATGGCCTGCTCCAGGCCCACGGCGCCGGCGATGGTGTCCCGCAGCGACTCGGCCCAGGTGGCCAGGGCCTCGATCTTGGCGGCGGCGAGCTTCTCCTGCTTGGCGCCGCCGAAGAGCAGCGGCCACACGATGACGAGCAGGCCGGCGGCGACGGCCAGGACGATCCAGCGGGTGAGCAGCAGGACGCCCAGGCCGACGACGAGGCAGGGCGATGAGCCGACCGGACAGGCCCTTGAGGCTGTCGCGCAGGGGAGCCTGAGGAGCCGGGGCGGTCGGGCAGCATGTCGACGCCCATGAAGAAGCCGACCAGGAGGAAGAGCCCTCCCCCGACGAGTGCGCCGGCGAGGATGGCGACGGTGGCGGTGGCCTGGTTCATGCGTAACCACCCCGGTAGGCGGCGGCCGGGTCGTAGCCGGCATTGATGAGGTCGTCGACGCAGGAGACCGGTGCGGCCGGCTGGGCGGTCCCGGTCCCGTCGTCGGCGAAGACCTCACTGGACAGGACCCGCCCGTCGACGCCGTTGACCTCGCGCACGGAGGCGACGTAGCGGCGCAGCCCCCCGCCCTGGGAGAAGCGGTTCTCCCGGGTCAGGAAGATGACGAAGTCGACGGCGCCGGCGATCAGGAGGTTGGTGGCGTCCTGGGGCAGGTGCTCGGCGGACTGGATGGCGTAGGTGGCGATGCGGTTGAACACCTCGGAGGAGGAGTTCGCGTGGATGGTGGACAGCGAGCCGTCGTTGCCCTGGCTCATGGCGTTGAGCATGGTGACGATCTCGTCGCCCAGAACCTCACCGACGATGACCCGCGAGGGGTTCATGCGCAGTGAGCGCCGCACGAGGTCCGCCATGGAGATCGCACCGGAGCCCTCGGAGTTGGGGAGGCGCTCCTCGAAGGCGACGACGTTGGGGTGCAGGTCGGCGAACTCGCCCAGCCCCAGCTCCAGGGCGCGCTCGACGGTGATGAGACGCTCCTCGGGCGGGATCTCGTTGGCCAGGGCACGCAGGAAGGTGGTCTTCCCGGCATTCGTGGCGCCGGCGATCATGATGTTCTTGCGGGCCCGCACAGCCGCCGAGCAGAAGGCGGCCAGCCGCGGCGTCAGGGAGCCGAGCCGGACCAGGTCATCGAGACCCACTCGGTCCAGGCGGGCTCGACGCACCGAGATCGAGGGGCGCGAGCAGACCTCCATGACGGCCGACAGGCGCGAGCCGTCCGGCAGGCGCAGGTCCAGCTGGGGGTTGGCCGAGTCGAAGGGACGCGAGGCCAGGCCGGAGTAGGAGCCGAGGACCTGAACGAGCTCGATGAGCTCCTCGTCGGTCTCGGCCACCGGGGCGCCGCGCTCCTCGCGGCCGTCGGCGTACTGGATGAAGACGTTGTCGTAGCCGTTGATGTCGATGTTCTCGACATCCTTGTCGTCCAGCAGGGGCTGGAGGCGGCCGACGCCGAAGAGCGCCGCGTGGATGCCCTGGGAGACCTCTTCCTCCTCCCGGGGCGTTGAGCGGGCTGCGGCCGGCGGCGATCTCAGCGCGGGCGTGCCGCTCGAGCACCCGCCCGATGAGGGCGCGGGCGAACTGGCGCTCGTCCTCCGCGGACATCGGCGGGATGCCGGAGGCGGCGTCGTCACGGCGCTGCTGGGCCAGGAGGTCGGCGACCTCCTCGCGCATGTCGCGGACGAGTCCCTGGTCGACGCTCATGCGGCACCTCCGTTGATGGCGGCGCCCGCCAGGGCGGTGGCGACGGTTCGGGCCGAGCGCACCAGGAGGGTGCGGCCCAGGGGCGGGCGCGGCGGCCCGCCAGGGGAGTCGGCGGCGCTCTGGTCGAGGCCAGGACTCCGACGACGGGGACCTCCAGGCCGCTGCCGCGCAGCAGGCGGGTGAGGTCATCGGCCTCGTGGCGGGCCTTCCAGGGCGCGATGAGGGAGGACACCGAGGCGGACCCGCTCGGGCGGCGGGAGGTCTCGGCGACGATCCAGGACAGGCGCTCACGCAGGTGGCCGTAGTTCTCCACGCCTGGGCGCACGGTGACCAGCGCCATGTCGGAGGCCAGGGCCACGCCCAGGCTCAGGGGCACCGGGAGACAGACGACCGACGTCGGCGATGATGTCCCCTGGCGCTGCAGGCTGGTGGCCAGTCCGGACCAGCCCGCCCCGATGGCCGTGGCCTGATCGGGGCGCGACAGGCCCACGAGGACGGGCAGGGTCACCCTCGATGAGGGTGAGGTGGTCGCGCAGGGGCGCGGCAGGGTCGCGGCGGATGGCGGCGGCCAGGGAGACGACACCCGGTCGCTGTCCAGGGGCAGGCCCTCACGGGAGCGGGTGCGGTAGACCAGGTCGGACCCAGCGGGGTCGAGCTCGGCCAGGACGGCCGGACGGGGCCAGACCGCGGCGAGTACGTGGGCGCTCGTCGAGGCGCCGGGTGACCCCTTCGCAGAGGCGATCGAGATGAGCATCAGCTCTCCTTGATCGGCTGCCCGGACGCGGTCAGGACGACGGCGATGGTCCCGTTGGCCGATGCGCTGGCGAGCTTGGCGGCGCCCTTCTTGTCAACGAGGACGGAGATGACGGCGCCGGAGGTCCAGTCCTCGCTGGTGCCCGAGGAGGGCTTGGCGGCGAGCACCTGGGCGTCGGAGACGATGATGTTCTGGGAACCGATGTCGACGATGTCGACCTTGTCACCGGGCTGCAGGCCGCCGGCCGGGAAGCGCCCGGCATTGGCGGAGACGCCGACGACCTGGAGGTCCCCGCTGGGGACCGGGTTGGTGGCGAGCTGGGAGGTGTCCAACAGCTGCCCCTGGAGATCTCCACTCGAGCGGTGCGGCCGACGACCTGGTCGATCTGGTCCGCGCGCACCAAGGTGGTGAGGTCCGAGGCACCGAGGCGCTCACCAGGTCCTCCTTGTTGATGACCTGCCCCGCCTTGATGGTGTCCTTGGCTGCCAGCATCTGGACGCGCTGGTCCAGACGCATGGCCAGCAGGCCCGCGAGCAGGGCACCGCCGACGATCAGCAGCACGGCGAGCGCGGCCAGCAGAGGACGCCGCTCACGCGGCGCCGACGGCAGGTGACCACCGGTGTCACGGGACTGGCGGGCGGGCCGAGGCTGATCGACATCGTTCGTGCGACGCCGTGAGGAGCGTCCGTTCTGGGACAGTGCCATGGGAGACCTCAAGTCGAATCGGATGGGGCAGCGACAGCACCGTAGCCTATTCGTGACCGCTCTGGCGGGCCGAACGGCGAAGATCCGGAAGAAAGTCACATGGGTTGTTATCCCCTTGCGATCCGATGCGGATCGTGAAAAGGTACTGGAAGCGACGGCCGTCACAGTCGCAATCACGCGAAGAGCCCTCAGGGCATTCTTCGGGTGACTCAACGAATCCAACCAACGAGGAGGACCTCAGTATGATTCAGGCGAGATCTTGACACCCTCAAGACCCTTTACCAGACCCTCAGGACGACGTCCAGCGGTCCGACGACATTCAGAAGCTGACCGACACCGCTCTCCAGAATGCCGTCTGGGAGAGCGCCAACGCCAAGACCTTCCGTGACGCCTGGACCGAGTTCAAGCCGCAGCTCATCAAGTTCGAGCAGGCGTTCGCCACTGCCGCGACCGACGTTGCCAACAACTACAACAACAACGTTGACGCCAACGGTGAGAACCTCGAGCACCTCGCCCCCGTTGAGGCGATTGCCTGAGCGACCTCGATCCCTGAAAGGGCCTGGAGCAGCGCATGCTGCTCCAGGCCCTTTCAGCATGTCGGCAAACAGAACTTCTCACGGTCGTGAATAACCTCAGACATCTGACGTCGGCTCACCGGGCTGACCGCATTATGTATGGCGTCGCCCATTGAGATGACTGTGCTGTCTCCTCACTTCTGAGACATGTGACTGCCATGACTTCTGAGGCACTCGCTCGGGCGGGAGCCCGGGGCAGGCTGGTGGTCCTGGAGGTGAGGGTGAGGTCGAGGGACGAGGCATGATGGGGTGTCGGTGTGCCTGATCAGCTCCAGGGGGTCCTACCGGAAGCCAGGACCCCTCACCCCGGCGCTGGCGGCACCTTCCCCTTTCTGGCCCCTTCCGGCTCCCGCGCAGGGGCTTGGAGCCCATGGTTCAACCCGGCCCCGACTCCCTTCATGCTCCGAGTCGACCAACGTGCACGAGGGTGGGGGCTGAACTGGTCAGGGGTTGTGCACTGCACCGTCCCTGGCAAGCCACCAATCAGTGTCTCAGATGTCATGACATCCGAAACTCTCAGAAGTCATGAGCCAACACACCCATTGAGATGACGTCGGACGCGCCGAAGGTCAGGCGGCGAGTCTTTCAGCCCCTGCCGACTCATCCCCGAACCCAACGCCCTCCCTAGCCCTCATCCCCAGGGTCGGGGCTCACGCACCCTCCTGAGCGTCGCACCGACCAGGACAGTAATTTTCACGGCTATTTCACGCCCGGGGAGCGCTATCCATCCGCAGGCATTCCTTCCCTCTGTAGAATTCTAGTAACGCCCCCCGACGCGCGACTCCCAGTCCACTGAGGCACGGCATGAGTCGCACTGACACCATGGCGACCAGCCAATAGGGGCGGGACAGTTTTTACGGCGCCGAGGGGTTGTGCTCGGCCTGATCGTGGAGGTGCTTCCTCATGGCTCGTTCCCTCGTCCGCTTGCCTGGTCGTGGTCGTGTCGCCGGCGCCCTGGGTGCTGGCGTGCTGGTCGGCTCGTTGGCTCTGGTGGGGTGCTCGTCAGCAGCCCGAAGGGCGGAGGGACGATCCTGCCGCTCAACACCGCGGGTGCTAGTAGTGGTTCGTCGGCGTCCGCGTCTGCCTCGGGTGGGGCGTCGGCTGGTGCGAGTGGTGCTGCCAGTGCTGGTGCGGTGACTGCTGAGTCCCTGTCCGACCCCACCCTGGGGTACACGGTGGTCTCCATCCCCAAAGACCTGGACGCCACCCAGACCAAGGTCCTCCAGGACTACGTCGCCTACGACAAAGCCACCTGGCGCGTCTGGTCCACACGAAAGGGACTGGACGACGCCCTGAAACGGTCTACCGGTACAACCAGAGAAAAATATTCGGAACAACTACAACAAAACGACGCACTATGCTCGACCCCCATTTCAATTGGAGTTAGCGACGTTGAGGTGGATGCTGACGGGAAAAGAGCCAAAGTGACCGTGTGCTACGACCGCACGAGGATGACAGTGGTCGACGAGAATGGAAATGACGTCACCAAGGATTCCTCTCAGAATAAGAAAGAGTACCTCATCGATTTAGTTGACGGTCAATCTGGTGACTGGCTTGCCGAGAGTCAAACAACATTGTCTTCCGACGAGTGCAGCACGGAGCAAAAGTGATGAACAAGCTGAGAAATCGAGTCGTAGCCCTGTCGTGCGCATTTTTATGCCTGACCCTCCTCCCTTCCGAGGCGCTCGCCGCGGAAGGTGTAGAAGATGATGAGGCAACAGTTTCTGGTTCTGCTGAGGGGACTGCTGATGGTGGTGGTCAGGTAACTATCTCGGTGGGAGTCGAGTGTGACGACAGCTGGCTCTGGTGGGGGGTAATGGCGGTGGGATGACGTCCTCGTCGTCATCCAGCACAGAGGTGACCGTGGCGCCGGTGTGTTACTACAAGCCCGGCGACACGGGCGCTGAGGCCGCCCAAGGCATCAGCAAGACCAAGAAAGCGCTCGATGACACCGCGAAGGAGGTCTCTGGTCGTGAGGAAACAACTGTCCGATCGGTCACCGACAGCCTCTCGAAGCAACTGGACAAGAACTACCCTGACTACGAGTCCCACAAGGACGACACCCAGGGTCGCTGGTACTACCGCCACTGTGACGCGTCTCGGTTAGACCCGAAGACCAACCCCACTTTCAAGGAGGACCTTGAGAAAGAGCGCAAGGCTTTCTATGAGGCCAATCCGGATCAGAACATCTGGGTTCCGGCTGGTCAGCAGGCTCCCAGGCCCTACATTTCGGGGACCCGTCTGGCGAAGGCCGCCTGGGATGCGGTGAAGATTCCGGCTCCGACGGTGGAGACGAACCCGAAGGTCGGCTCCCAGGGTGCGACCCTGGTGGGGATGGATACCTGGGTGTGGGCCACCGGTAACACTCCGACCAGTGTGACCGCTAAGGCCACTGCTGGCAGCACCACTGCCACCATCACGGCGGGGTCGTCTGGTCTACAGTTGTCGGCCCCCGACGGGAAGGCGTCCTGTACCGGGTTTGGCATCGCCTGGCACTCCGGTATGCCTGAGGGGTCGAGTCCGTGCACGATCTCCTTCAACCGTTCCAGCGCTCACCTGGGTGGTAGCACGCCGTTGACGATCAAGGTCGCCTACTCGGCCTCCTACACCGCCACCGACGGTAACAGCGGCACCCTGCCGGCTATCACCACCACCAGCACCGTCAACCTGCCCGTCGCCGAGGTCCAGACCCTCACCACCAACCACAACAACCCCCGACAGAACTGAGCCGACCGGTGCGGGGGCGACGAAGGTCGAGACACGTTCGAGGCCTTCGCGGCAGTATCAACATAGATTGGAGGTATGTACCGCAACGTTATTGCTACCGCTAGGAAGACTTGAACCGGAGTCGCCCTCAGTCCCCCATGGATCTAACGACATCCCCAACTTCCCAGCCCAACTCCCGAGAGCCATTGATGTCTCAGTCCCAAAAATACAGCGCAGCCAAAACTGGCGCCACTGACCGGACGCCGGAGCAAGTATCACACCGCGAAGGTATTGGAAAATGAGAACCAGATATCCCTATAGTTAAGTCTGCAATGCTAACGTCAAGACGATTGCAAAACAGTTCAGTGACCAAGAATTCGGCATGCTATTGGAAGCGACGAACAATCATCAACATTTTCGAAGACTGCCCGAGTCCGACCACACCCCAGGACTAAATTCGAGTAAAACTGAGCAGTTCTCCTCAACCAGTTCGACTCCAATGATGCCCCCAGACGAGTCCTTCAGGTAATTCTTCAGGAAGTTAGAATCCGATGAATGATCCAACTCCATGTCCATCTCCGGGACCCGCCCCTAAACGCCATCCTACCGGAAACGATTACGTCCCACCAAATCACACGAAAAAATAGTCCTGACGATGTCGAGAATAAGAAGAAGATTGCAATCTACTACGTCGTGTCGGTGTTCAACTCGGTCCGATCTGACATAGGGGCGGATTACGGTGATACGGGTGGAAGCTCTCCTTCAGACAAGCATATTCAGTCAACTGGACTGGGGACTGATGGTTCTGTGTGGAAATCTACGTTAGCTGATGCAAAAAGAGAGGAAATCGCAGGGGCGCTGACTGAGATCACGAAGCAATTCAATTCGAAATGCGACGATTGCTACCGAGACTTCAATTCGGAGCCGGATTGGGTCTCTAGCGACGATTCGAGAGCGAAATGGCATTGTTGAGGAGGAAAAATGGGAAACACTGAGATTCGCCTAAATCCAGAAAAAGTGCAGGCAATAATCACAGATCTAACAACGTTTCGCAACGAGAAGATCAATCCGGGTGCAACAATAGTCGCCGAAGCCAATAGCGACGTCAGCTGGCCGTGCAGCCTGGGCGGTTTTACAATTAATGTAACCGGTCACAGTGAAAATCTTAGAAGTAAAATTGCCGATCTCCAAACGTGTCTAGATGCGGCTAAAGCCGCCAATGACTCCGGCATGACGACTAAGAATCCTGACGGGACTATTGCATACGTTGTTGCCGATGGACACAGGGAGACGATCGAGAATATCAAGAAGGATAATCCTATTGAGGATTGGCATGCTGCGAAAAAGGATGTAGCCGATCTTGAGGAGCTCTCCACAAAAGGAGAAAGTGTAACTGCTGAAGAATGGAACGGCTTACTCCAGCGTATGCAGACGAAACAAGATGATCCCGAGTATGCGGCTATCATGCTCAATATTATCAGCCTCGACAAACTTCTTGATCTCCCCATCGATTTCGAGAAACAGTTTTCAGTGGGCACCGATGCAGGCGTGGTGAATTTGATGCCGAACGCCAAATCTGACCTGTCGGCAGTATTCGGACACATAATAGCGACACGTTCACATACTTGGGATGCTAATGAAGCTAAGAACTATGCAGATAGACTGGTGTCCTGCGCGGAGGAAAATAACAAAGGTGCACGAATTGATTCACTTAACGCGATACTCTCGGCTTCTCATGACGATGATGTAGACGGTGACGGGAGTAATGAATCCGTAGGTTTGGACTATAACGACGCATTTCTGTTGACACTTGCTAATAGACTCCGAGAACTTCAAGGCGAAGGGAGGTGTCGACGGAAGACGCATCTCGTTCCAGGAGGCTAATTCTCTTGAAGGTGTCGTTCATGCAATGACCGGGAATCCGGAGGCGGCGGAACAGTGGCTTACCGTGCATTCTGGGGATGGTCAGGTTGATATTGATCAGACGGCTGAACGCACACGGTCGCTCATCAATAAAGCAACTTTGGACGGTTGGTTTCTTCCAGGAACATGGTCTAATCAGTGGGAGGAGGACTGGCTTATGCTGGCTGCGCGGCACGCCGTCGAGGGAGTGGACGATCCTGCTGGCGGCCCTCAGCACGCCGCAGTGACGTCTGCCGTTTTGAATACAATTGGCGAGAATGCCGAGTATCACACCAAGATGTTTGGGGGCGGCGACCCGTACATGACTCTCACGGAGCGTGGGCGAAATGCTGCTTCTATAGCTTTGGCCAGCTATCCATATGCAGTTCAGGTGGCAGGTAGTTCTGATGATCAGAATAATAGTTCTTGGGTCCTGTCATTGAGTGGTAACCCATGGGGGCAAGAGCACGATACAAACGGAAACTACTACCAGCCGCAAATTCACCGAAATGCTTTGCGTAGTTTTTCTTGGTGAAATTGGTCAGGATGATGCCGCAGTTGCTCGATACACATCAGCACAGGAGTCTTTCAACAAGATGCAACTGGAGCGTGCAACAGGACAAGATACTAGCGAATTTACTGCTGCTCTTAATGCGCAAGCAGCCTTGCGTGGGTTCACGTCAGCCTCCATTGTTCGGCAATCTGAAATGATTAAAGCTGACGCCAACGAAAGGCTTGGAGCGTTCGCAGAAGCGACAAGTATGGCAATTAGCGCGGTTCCGCTTCCGCAGGCGAAGGCCGGTGGTGCAGCCCTAGCGCGGTAACGAAGTTCGCGATGAACTTCGGAAAAGCTGCCGCTAAAGGCGCTGAATCTGGAATTAATGCCATGTTTGGCGGCACCGACGATTCCTCTCATTATATGGAACAAGGGCAGCAGGCAAACATCGAATTTCAAACGCTGTCAGTCCTCCAAATGGCGTACACCAAGGAAGAGCGCAAGCGCATCTATTTAGACAATAGGTCGAACAACAATACCTCAGGCGGCGGTAATGATCGGATAGATATTTCGTCGATCATAGGTCCTGATGGCGAGCTTAAGATTGACCCCAGTCAGGTAAATCCTGGTGAGGATGGGAACGAGGACAATCATAATAACTCGAAAGGTAGTAATTCCACCGTCCTAACTGGCGATCAGCGCAATGCGCTTAAGTACCTGTCGGATCACCTTCCGCAGGACGGAACCGAAGCCGTGCCCGAAGAAGGTAAGCCCGGAAGAAGGGCCCACCCTGGTGTTGCGAATTTCAGTGAAGACAGGAACACCAGTTACAAAAAAATGGCTATAACAACGTTTACGTTAATTAATACGGAAGTGATATTCCTATGATCCTCGCGCCAGTGACGCCCATGTCTCACCGTTGACCGGCTGAAGTGCGCTGACCAAGGCACACGCTGGCAGGGGAGGTGGGGGTGCTTGGTTGGGGCCGTGACATTACTGTGACCGGCCGGTAGGGTCAGGTGGGTTCCTGCTGCGCCGGGGACTGTGCTCGGCCTGATCGTGGAGGTGCTTCCTCATGACCCGTTCCCTTGTTCGTCTGCCTGGTCGCCGTCGTGTCGCCAGCGCCCTGGGAGCGGGCGCGCTGGCTACCTCGCTGGCCCTGGCGGGGTGCTCGTCCAGCAGCCCGAAAGGCGGAGGCACGATCCCACCGCTCAACACCGCGGGCACTAGCGGTGGTTCGGCAGCGTCTGCGTCTGCCTCTGGCGGGGCGTCGACTGGTACGAGTGGTGCTGCCAGCGCTGGTGCGGTGACTGCTGAGTCCCTGTCCGACCCCACCCTGGGCTACACGGTGGTCTCCATCCCCAAAGACCTGGACGCCACCCAGACCAAGGTCCTCCAGGACTTCATCGCCTACGACAAAGCCACCTGGCGAATCTGGTTTGGCGGAGGAAAAGATACGACGGGAATCGACAAAGTCACCACCGGGGTAAATCTGAAGGAAGTCATTGACAATGCGGCCAAGATGAAAGCTGACGGCCGGCACGCGCAACCACCCGTGCGAGTCTCCGTATCAAACGTTTACGTGGACGATGGTGGAGTGACGGCACAGGTGACGATATGCGTTGATCAAAGTAAAATGTCAATGCTTGATGACAAGGGTAATGACGTAACAACGCGAGCAGACAAGATTCAGGTGCCGTCAGCGACAAGGATGACACTTTCAGGCGATAAATCCTGGCTAGCCTCCGAGGAGCAGCGTGGGCAGGACGGGGAGTGCTCGGTTGACTAAGAGGATCAAGATGAAAAAGACGCACTTTTCAAGCCCGACGTTACTCGTCATGCCCATAGTTGCAGAGACCGCCACCGCCGGCAGCACCACCGCCACCATTACCGCCGGGTCCTCCGGTCTGCAGATGTCGGCCCCCAGCGGTGCGTGACGGCGCTGGCCTCGAGGAACGTGCGGGACAGCTCGTGGGGGCGTCCGACGAACATGAAGGTGACGTCGCGGGGGCGCCCGTCGACTCGTTGCTTGTTGATGGGGTGGAAGAGAGCGTACTCGATGTCTTCGTGTGGGACGTTGTGCTTGCCGACGCTGTCGATGTAGTAGGAGGCTTATTCGCAGTATCCGTCGAAGGTTCTGTGACCTGCGCAGATATCGGCGTCGGGTAGCCCTGTGAATAAGCCTCCTGGGGATGCTGGCTATCGGCAATGGCATCGGTACTCAAAGATGTTGGGGCGGGAGTCAGGCTGCTTAGGGTGGCGTGCTACTGGTCGGCATGAGCCGCTGGCAGGGAGGTGGGGGTGCGACTTTGGTCGGGGCCGTGACATTGTTGTGACCGGCCGGTAGGGTCGGGTGGGTTCCTGCTGTGTCGGGGACTGTGCTCGGCCTGATCGTGGAGGTGCATCCTCATGACCCGTTCCCTCATCCGCCTGTCTGGTCGCCGTCGTGCCGCAACCGCACTGGGAGCGGGCGCGCTGGCTGCCTCGCTGGCCCTGGCAGGGTGCTCGTCGAACAGCCCGAAGGGAGGAGGCACGATCCCGCCGCTCAACACTGCGGGCGCTAGCGGTGGTTCGACGGCGTCAGCGTCTGCCTCGGGTGGGGCGTCCTCGAAGGCCCCGGCGGCACCGACGGCTCTGGATGCTCAGGCGCTGACTGATGAGTCCATCGGCTACTACGTGGACTTCGTCCCCCAAGGGCTGGACACCACCCAGACCCAGGCCGCCCTGGGATATCTCGCCTACGACAGGGCGACGTGGGAGGCATACCGGAAGATGGACGGCGACCTGTCCGCCGTCGAGGCCTCCACCACCGGCAAGGAGCTGGAACTGTACCGCCAGAGTTACCGCGAGTACCAGTCGGCGGGCATCCACGCCGAGGGCGAGTCCCGAACGACGGTGTTAGAGGTGCAACCGCAGTCTTCCAACGATGCAGCCGTCAAAGTGTGCTCAGACCAGACGAAGATTCGGTATCTTACGGCGTCCGGAGAGGAGCAATCAAGACCTCGTTCTCAGCACTCATTTCTATACTCCGTGACTGTTACGTCCACTGACGACACCTGGAAGGTTTCTGCACTTGATAAGATCGGAGTAGACATATGCTGACCAGGAAGATGCTGAGAGCCAGTATAATAACCTCATTAGTTGGAGCCGCCATATTGACCCCGGCCGGTCCAGCTTTTTGCTAATCGGGGCGACGACGACGGTGGCGGTGTGACGCCGTCGGTGTCGGGGTCTGAGGTGCGGGGTATGAGGTGCAGATCTCGGTGACGTCAGAATCGGCGGCTCCCGGGGCGGGGGCGGTGATGGTGGCGGTAGCGAGTCGTGGTCCACGCAGACCACCACCACGGTCCTGCCGGTGTGCTTCACGCCCATCCTGTCCCCCGGTCATGCTGTGGCCAAGCACATGGAGGACTGGTACAAAGAGGCCCAAGGGAACGCTGAGAAAAAGAAGCGTGCTGACTACGTCGGGGCCAGGGACTATCCTGACTGGAAGAAGCACGGCCAGGAGGACGGTAACTGGTACTTCGTTAACTGCAAGAAGGAACGGGCTCCCGACAGTGAGAGCTTCGGCTGGATCATGTACAACTTCTTCGAGGTGAACAACAATCCCAAGTCGGTGTTCGTACCGGCCGGCCAGCAGCCGCCACGAGTCCCGGTGGACGGAGCCACTCTGGCCCGGGCCGCATGGAACGCGATCAAGCTGCCGACCCCGACAGTGGAGACCAACCCCAAGGTCGGCTCCCAGGGCGCGACCCTGGTGGGCATGGACACCTGGGTGTGGGCCACCGGCTCCACCCCCAAGACCGTGACCGCCACCGCCACCGCCGGCCCGACCACGGCCACAGTGACAGCATCATCAGCAGGTCTGCAGCTGTCGGCCCCCGACGGGAAAGCCTCCTGCCAAGGCTTCGGAGTCGCCTGGCACTCCGGCATGCCCGAGGGCTCCAGCCCCTGCACCATCTCCTTCAACCGCAGCTCAGCCCACCTGGGCGGCACCACACCACTGACGGTATCCGTGGCCTACAGCGTGACCTACACCGGCAGCGACGGCGCCAACGGCACCCTGCCAGGACTCACCACCACCAGCACCATCAACCTCCCCGTCGCCGAGGTCCAGACCCTCACCACCAACCCCCGCCAGAACTGAGACGGCCACGGCACCGAAAGACAGCCGAGCGAGAGCTATCAACCAATAGACTCTCTAGGAAACACACATCCTGTAACAGATGGACAACATCAAGTGAACGGACGTGATCCCCACTCCAGCCCTGACGGCAATACACTTCGAACGCAGCGTCAGTCGCCCGCCCGCGCCATACTTGCCGCCCTATTGACGGTGACCCTTCTGGTGCTGATAGGAGTCTCTTGGCACCTACTAGGAAGCCGCGACGACCACACTCGCAAGAAGATGCCCGACCTCACGGTTCCCAGCGTCATTCCGACTGACTCCACTCAAACATGCCGTGGCATCCCCGATCGAAGCGTACAGGCGTTGCTGGGTTCCTACGGAGACGACTTGACCTACGATTCAGTACATCTCCAGAACTACACAACCTGCACCATTATGAACTCAAATGAAAACATTCTCAGGATAGTCTACGGCCATGCAGATAGCAGCAACGTCCCTTCAGACAAGATCGCGACCGAGAAGAACGGGGCGAAACCAGTTGTTCTACAGTCCGCTCCGCAAGGTCATGGACTCGTAAATTCTACGGATTCCGCCAACGCAGAGCTTGTTTACCAGCGCGGGCAAGGACAGTTCATTTCGATCACCATCCGCGGCTACGTCCTTGGAACCCCAGTCGAAAGCAACCTGATTAATATGGCGAACTCGATTTCCTCACTGGCTTGCACCACATAGGTAGCCGCCCCCTGCTTCGACCTCCACCAACAGCACCGGCAGATACGTCGTCGCAGACCCTCAGAGTTGAGGACATCTCACACGTACGAGGACATCTCACACGTACGGGGACATCCTGCGCGTTGGGGGACGAGATCCTGTCCCCCAACGCGAGAATGGTCCCCGGACCGCTCAGGCCCAGGGCTGGCGCTGGGCCCACTCCTGCGGGCTGACGCGCCGCCCGGTGTAGAAGGGGCGTGTCCACGCGCACGTGCATGCGCGCCTCCGTGTAGCGCTGGTGGTGCAGGACCCCCTCGAGCCGGTCGAGACTGTCGGCCTCGAAACCGAGAATCCACTCATAGTCGCTCAGGCCGAAAGTAGACAGCGTCGAGCCCTTGACGTCGGGATACTTGGAGAAGCCATGACGCCCGTGCTGAGCCATCATGCGCGAACGCTCCTCGGGGTCGAGCAGATACCACTCGTAGGGAGCGCACGAAGGGTAGACCATGACCCAGTCGCGCGGCGCCACCCCGGCCAGGCAGGCCGGCACGTGGCGGGGGTTGAACTCGGCGGGCGTGTGCAGCCCCATGCAGGACCACACCGGCTCCAGGTAACGGCCCAGCGCACTGCCGCGCAGGCGGTGGTAGGCGTCCTGAAGGACCTCGGGGTCGTCATCGAGCCACCACACGAGCAGGTCCGCGTCGGCGCGCAGACCCCCGATGTCATACCAGCCGCGCGTCGTCACGCCACCGGCCTCGACGAAGTTGGCGCTCTCCCCCAGGAGGTGCTCGCGCTCGGGCTGGGAGGCGGGCAGCGGTCGGGTCAGGCGGAAGACGGAGTAAAGGGTGTAGTGGTACTGGTTGTTGATGGCCTCCAGATCGACATCGGTGGCGTCGCGCGGGTCGCGGTGAGGGCGACGCTCCTCATCCTCGAAGCGGTGCAGGCCCCCCTCACCGGGGTGACCGCCGGGGTGGCCGTGCTGGCTGCGGGTGTCGGTGCTCATTTCCTCTCCTGGTTCTTGTGGAGCTGCTGGGCTTAGGGCTATCGGAGGCCGGCGCCGTCGGTCCCGTGGTGACTGTGCTGGCTGGACCGGTTGGGCCGGCCGGGGTGGCGGGTCCCGGGCCGGCAGCACGAGTCCGGGCACACCGTGTGGAAGGGGCCGACGCCGGTGGTCGAGTCGGGTCGGACGTCCTCGCCGCGGGCGGCGGCGGCCCGCTCGACGAGGGACGTCGACGAGGAGTCGACGAAGGCCGGGTGGGTGCCGACGGCGGCGGCGCGCGCATACGGCATCCCCAGGTCGCGGGCGGTCTGGGCGGCCTCGGTGTCGAGGTCGAAGACGACCTCCATGTGATCGGAGATGAAACCGAAGGGAGCCACGACGACGCCCCTGGGCCTGCCCGCGAGGCTACCGTCGGTCAGGTGCCCGGCGGCCAGGGCCTCAAGGTGGTCGTTGACATCCGGCTCGAGCCAGCGGGCCTGCGGCGGGCCGGAGCGCGAGCAGTAGACGAGGTCGGCATCCACTCTCTCCAGGCCGAGGCGGCGGGCGACCTCGGGCACGAGGACGGCGGCCAGCGCCTCATGCTGGGCGACGTAGGGAGACCTCCGTGGACAGGTCGGCGGCCACGCCCGGCTCCCGCCACCCGGTTCCTCCCGGGCCACCGACGCCGGAGGTGCCGAGTGCCACACAGGCACCGGGTGCATTCTCGGGGCCCTCCCCCGGGGCGGAGCCGGCCTCCATGCCCAGGGGGATGGAGTGGGTGACGAGCACGAGGCACACATCCTCGGCCGCCACCCCTGCTCGGCCAGCGCCCCGTAGGCCCTCGACGATGGCATCAACGCCGGCCTGCAGCAGGCCGGGGTGTTGTAGTAGGGGCGCGTCTTGTCCACGGTGAGCGCCACAGGACCGCCCCATCCCCGCCGACCCGGGCGGCGGCGTCGGCCTCGAATCCCTCACCGGTGGAGCCGTCCGCGCCGTCGGCGAGCAGGGCGACGGCGCCGGCCAGGTCCTCGCGGTACTGGCGACACCCGGAGTAGGAGCCGAAGGCCGCGGTGGGTAGGGCCAGGACGCGGCGGGCCCCGGCGTCGGCCAGCTCGCGCAGGGCCTGGCTGACGAAGGGGTGCCAGTTGCGGTTGCCGACGACGATCGGCAGCGTCGAGCCGCGCTCGGCCAGGCGGGCCTGGAGGGCGTCGCGCAGCTCGGCGTTGCACGCGTTGATCGGGGAGGCACCGCCGAAGCCCTGGTAGTGGCCGGAGACCTCCAGGAGGCGCGAGTCGGGCACGCCGCGGCCGGCGGTGGCGTTGCGCATGAAGGGCAGGACGTCCTCGGGGCGGCGGGGCCCGCCGTAGGGACAGCAGGAGGACGGCGTCGTAGGGGGCCAGCGGGTCGGTGGCCGGGAGGCTGGCCGCAGCTCCGGCGAGGTCGGCGCCCGGGAGGGTGTCCGGACGGGCAGCCGGGCGGGCGTCCAGGCGTGCGGGAGCCTCCTGGGTGGTTCGGGCACGGACGCGGCGGCGTCAGTCATGGTTCTCCCTCGCGCTCTTCAGGCCCCAGACGAGCTCGAGGGCCTGACGGTAGGCCTCCTCACGGCCCTCCTGGCCGGCGCGGCGGGCCATGACGGTGGGCTGGTGGAGGAGGCGGGCGGCCAGGTGGTGCAGGGCCCGCTCGGCCTGCGCCAGAGGCACCATCGGCTCGCCGTCGATCTGGTCGGCGGCATCGAAGCCGGGCTCGGCAGCGAGGTGACGATGGGGGCAGGCCCCCGCGGCGGCGTCGGCGCTGTTGACCCCGCTGACGCCGGTTCCGGCGCGCCCGTCAACGGCAGGAACGGCCAGGGCGGGCCGGCGGGCGGGCTGAGGGCGCAGGCGGGCGGCCTCCTCGGCGACGACGCGGCCCACCTGGGCGCGCAGGGCGGTGATGAGGGGGTCCATGGCCCGGCCGGCCAGGGTTCGCTCGAAGTCGGCGGCCTCGGCCTCGACGATGGCGCGGGCGGCGGTCACCTGCCGGGCCTCGGCGTCGGGCACGGCGTCGCGCACGCGGGCCAGGTCGAGGTGGACGACGCCGGGCAGGGCGCCGACGGCCTCATCGACATCGCGGGTCAGGGCCAGGTCCAGGATGACCAGTGGGTGGCCGGCTCCCCCGCCTGAGCCGGCGCGCTCGGCGGCGACGGGGGCGACGACGTCGGCGGTGAGGATCGGCCCGCCCGTACCGCGGCAGGTGACCACGAGGTCGGCGCGGCTCATGGCCTGGCTCAAGGCACCGGTGGGGACGGCGCGCAGGCCGTGGCCGGCGGCGAAGGCCTCGGCGCGGTCGGAGGCGGAGTAGACGGCGATCTCGCTCAGGCCCCGGGCGCGCAGGTCGGCGACGGTGGCGCCGGCGTAGGAGCCGGTGCCGACGATGAGGGCGCGGCAGTCCTCCAGCGGCGGCAGGTGGCCGGCGGCCTGATCCACGCCGACGGCGACGACGCTGCGCCCCTGACCGGACAGCTCGGTCTCGTGGGCCACCCGGCGGGCGGTGGCCGAGGCGCGCTCAACGACCCGCACGAGCTCGGGGCTGAGCGTGCCCTCGGCGGCGGCAGTCTCGGCGGCGCGGCGGACCTGACCGACGATCTGGGCCTCACCGACCACCATCGAGCTCAGGCCCGCGGCGATGGCGAGCATCTCCCGGCGGGCGGCCGCCCCGACCAGGTGGGTCAGCCGGAGGCCGCTCGGGGGAGCCCGGCGCGCTCGGCGAGGAAGGCGGTGATGGTCTCGGCCAGGTCCGACGCCGCCGCGGGCTGGCTGCCGGCGGTCGGAGAGAGGTCCGGGTGCAGGGGCCGCCGGGCAGCCGGTGTCGGCCCAGGAGTCGGCGTCGATGAGGAGGGCCAGGCGGTTGCAGGTGGACAGGGACCAGGACCCCGCGCAGCGCGGGCACCGCCTCCAGGAGGTCCGGCCCCAGCCCCGGGGCGACCGCGCCGAGCCGGGCAACGACGTCGAGGCCCGGCAGTCGATGGTCTGCGGAGAGAAGATGAGTAGTCACAACGTGCGCTATTGAAACATCACCGCGGGGTGCAGGCACAATAGCGGCGTGGCGACTCACACCCGACATCATGACAATGCGTCACCACCATATTTCTGACACTCCGTCAGCACCTGGCGGACGCCTGAAACGCCGCATCATTACGCGCAATAACCCCCTCTGACCACTGCTTACAGGAGGCAGCCGGATATGTCTCGCATTCAGTTCCCTTATCACAGGGAAAGCACGCGGCGTCAGCATTCTTCGTCCGATAACGGCGATTTCGTCACCGGCAGTTCACACAATGATTCAATTGAGCCCGAGCGGGCGGCGCAAGAGCGGCAGCAGGACGGAGGCGGAGCCGGCGCAGGAGCCGACGGGGCGACGCCCGGGCCAGCGGCGGGAGCTGCCGGAGCGGCGGGGCCTGCCGGGTCCACGGCGGGACCGACCCCGTCGCCCGCGCTCCTGGAGGCGCTGGCGGGCAGGAGACCCGCACGCACGCCCGTGTGGTTCATGCGTCAGGCGGGACGGTCGCTGCCGGAGTACCGGGCACTGCGGGCGCGCGCCGACGTCCCGATGCTGGAGGCCTGCCTGGATCCCGCGCTCGCGGCGGAGGTGACGCTGCAGCCGGTGCGGCGCCACGGCGTCGACGCCGCCGTCTTCTTCTCCGACATCATGGTGCCGCTGCGCCTGGCGGGCATCGGGGTGCGGATCGAGGAGGGCGTCGGGCCGGTCCTCGACGCCCCGGTGCGCAGCGGCCGCGAGGTGGATGAGCTGGTGGCCCGCCGCTGGTGACGGCCCCGGCGCCGAGGGGGTCGGGGCGATCGAGGAGGCGGTGCGGCGCGTCGTCGTCGAGCTGGGAAGTCCGCAGGCACCCGGCGCGCGTGAGGGGCTCAGTGAGCGGGCGCGCGCCGGGCTGGAGCACAGCGCCGGGTCGGCGGGGTGGACGCCGGTGCTCGCCTTCGGCGGGGCGCCCTTCACGCTGGCGGCCTACCTGGTGGAAGGCCGACCCAGTCGCGACCACCTGGCGGCGCGCACGCTCATGCGCGCCGACCCCGACTCCTGGGACCGGCTCATGACGTGGTGCGCACGCCTGACCGGCGAGTTCATCGCCGCACAGGTGCGCGCCGGGGCGGCCGCGGCCCAGCTCTTCGACTCCTGGGCGGGCTCACTGTCCCCACGCACCTACCGCGAGGCGCGTGGCTCCCTCACTCGGCGCTCGCCCTGGAGACGGCCCGGGGCGCCCTGTCCCCCACCACCGGTGAGGCTGCGCCGCTCATCCACTTCGGGACCGGGACCGCCCGGCTGCTGGGGCTCATGCGGCAGGTGGGGGCTGATGCCGTCGGCGTGGACGAGCGCATCGAGCTGGGTGAAGCGATTGAGGCGCTGGCCGGGGCCAACCCGCAGGCAGGGGGCCTGCCCGGTCCAGGGCAACCTCGACCCGGCGCTGCTGGCGGCGCCGTGGCCGCTGGTCGCCGAGGAGGTCGACGCGGTGCTGGCGGCGGGGCGCGCGGCGCCGGGGGCACGTGGTCAACCTGGGGCACGGGGTGCCGCCGGCCACTGACGCGGATGTCCTCACCCGGATCGTGGCGCGGGTGCACGGCTCGGCCGACTGGGAGGCCGTGGCCCTGGCCGGGTGGGACGCCGTCGCCGATGCGCCGGCTCAGGCCGGCGAGGTGCCCGGCGGGCCGAGCGGGCCGGAACCGCAGGACCGGCAGAGCCTGAGGAGCCCCGGCCGGCAGGCGCCTCGAGGTCCTGGCGGACGGCCCCTGGCTCGCACGACGCGCCGCCCCGGACGGGAAGAGCACTGAATGACTGAGCACACGCAGCCCGCCGGGGGCCACCAGAAGGACCGGTGCGGGCGCCCGACGACCTTGGCGGCCGGGGTGCTCCAGGATGCCCTGGACGGTCGGGGCGCTCCGGCAGGTCCGGGAGGCCTGCGGGGTCAGGGGCGGCCTGGACGACCAGGGGCACCATCGACGGTTCTGACGGCGGGGAGGCCGGAGCAGCCCGGCAACCCGTGCGGCCCGGCAGGCCCGGAGCGCTCCCAGTGCTGATGCCCGGCTAGCAGGCCCGGCAGGTTCGGCAGACCTGGAAGGTCAGGGCAGGCCAGATAACCGGGGCACCTTGGACGCTCTGGGCGACCAGGGAGACCTGGACGGCCAGGCTGGCGCGGCTAACCCAGGCACTCCGGGGGCCGCTGCCCGGCCGGCGAGTCCGGCCGCCCCCCGGGCCGGACCAGCGGTGGGACGCGCTCGTCATCGGCGGTGGGATCGCGGGGCTGACGGCCGCCTGGGACCTGGTGCGCTGGGCTGCGGCCGCTGCTCATTGAGGCGCGCGGCTACACCGGCGGGCTCGTCGCCGCCGGGAGAATCGGCGGGGCGCGCATGGACCTGGGCGCTGAGGGCTTCGTCGTGCGCGGCCAGGGCGGCCACCTCGATGCTCGCCGAGCTGGGGCTGCGCGCGCCGCCCCGCACGGCCGACCCCGGCTCTTCCTGCCGCCCCTCACGCCGGGCGCCGGCGCAGGGCCGTCCCAGTGGGGCTGCACCGGTTCCCCTGACCACGCCTACCTGGGGATCCGGCGGACCCTGCTGGCGGCCGACGTCGTCGCCATCATCGGGGAGGGGCGCGCGCCGGGCCGCGCAGGACGCCGACCTTCCCGGTGCGGTGGGCACCGGCCCTGAGGATCCGGCCGACCTGGCCTCCTTCGTGACCGCGCGCATGGGGGCCGGCGTCCTGGAGCGCCTCGTGAGGCCCATTGTCGCGGGCATCCACTCGGCGGATCCGGCGGACCTGGCGGCCGACGTCGTCATGCCCGGGTTACGGCGGGCCACGGCGGAGCTGGGCTCCCTGAGTGCCGCTGTGGCGGCAGTGCTGGAGCGGCGTCGGGCCCGGAAGGACGGGGCGGGCGGCCGGAGCGTGGACGCGGCCGTCGAGGGCGGGTTGTTCCGGCTCACTGACGCGCTGCGCGAGGCCATCGAGGCCGGCGGCGGAGCGTGCGCACCCGCACCGGCGCCCAGTGGCTGCGGCCCGGCGGCGTCGGGGAGTGTGCAGGCGGACAGGGCGCCGGTTGCTGGCGGGTGGGGATCGCCCCTGACGCGCCGGGGGCCGACGCCGTCGGACGAGCCGGTCCCCGATGGCGCGCAGGAGGCTGTGGCCACCGACCGCGTCGTCGTGGCCTGCTCGGCGGGGGCCGCGCTGCGGCTGCTGCGGGGATTCCTGGCCTGCCCGCGAGCGCGACGGACCTGACCGTGCCGGTGGGGGCGCCGATCGCCCGCTTCACGCTGGTGGCGCGGGCGCCGGAGCTCAGTGGTGAGCCGGTGGGCTCGGGGCTGCTCGTGGCACCCGCCGGCCCCGCTGAGCCCGCTGAGCCCGTGGAACTTGCCGGCCCCACTGAGCCCGTCGCAGCGGCGTTGTCGGCCGGCGCCGGGGCTTCTGGCCTGGTCTCTGACGGGACGGTTCCCGGCGGGGGGTCTGCGAGCCCGGCCGCCTGCCCGGTGCGAGCCAAGGCGCTGTCGCACCTGAGTGCCAAGTGGCCGTGGGTCGGTGCCGAGCTACGGGCGCTGCACGGCCCGGACGTCCACGCGCTGCGCCTGTCCTACGGTCGGCCCGGCCGGCCGCGCCCGCAGGTGGATCTGCAGATGGCGCTCGATGACGTGGCGGCCCTGACCGGGGTGAGGATCGAGCCGGAGGCGGTGATCGACCACCTGCTGGTGCGCTGGGACGGGACGCTGCCGCCGGTGACGCCCGCCTACCGGGAGCGCACGAGGCGCCTGGAGGAGGAGCTGGCGCCGGTGACGGGGCTGGAGGTCACCGGGGCGTGGGTGGCCGGGACCGATCGCGGCCGTCGTCGGGCACGCCGCGCCGCGGCCGGGCGCCTGGTGGACTCCCGTGGCCGGTGAAGCGCCGTGCCGGAACGGGGGTGACGGCGCGTTCGTATATTAGGTCGCGAGTTCGTACCTCCAAGGTACGAAGGCAAGCCCTACGGTACGAACGCGACGATGGAGAACCGCGCACGAGGAGGGGATGCATGACCACGACGGGGACGGACTCCCGGCGGCTTCGGCTGGGCACGCGCGGCTCGCGCCTGGCGCTGACCCAGTCCGGGCAGGTCGCCGAGGCGCTGCGCCAGGCGGCCGGCGGGGGCCCCGGCGGCCTGGGCATCGACCTGGTCACCGTGCGTACGGACGGCGACGGCGACCGCACGCCCCTGCGGCAGCTCGGCGGGGTGGGGGTCTTTGCGGCCCGGCTGCGCCACGCGCTCCTGGACGGCGAGGTGGACCTGGTGGTCCACTCCTTCAAGGACCTGCCCACGCAGCCGGTCGAGGGGCTGGAGGTCATCTGTGTGCCGGCGCGCGAGGACCCGCGCGACGCCCTGTGCGCCCGCGACGGCCTGACCCTGGCCGCCCTGCCGGAGGGGGCCCGCGTGGGCACCGGCTCGCCGCGTCGGGCCGCCCAGCTGCTGGCCGCCCGCCCCGACCTGGAGGTGGTGGACCTGCGCGGAAACGTGCCCACGCGCCTGGCGCGGGTGCGGGGGCTGGAGGCGGTCGGCGTCGGCACCGATGAGCCGGTGGCGCCGAGCCGGGCCGATGCCGCCGGTGACCTGGACGCGGTGATCCTGGCTCTGTCGGGGCTGCGGCGCCTGGGGTTGGAGCACTGCGCGAGTGAGGTCCCTAGACCTTGAGACGATGCTGCCCGCGCCGGCTCAGGGGCCCTGGCCGTGAGGCGCGAGCCGGTGAGGACTCCGCGGAGCTGGCCCAGCCGTGGCGGTGCTCGACGACGAGCCCTACGCGCCTGGCGGTGACGGCCGAGCGGGCGCTCATGGCCCGGCTCGGGGCCGGCTGCGCGGCGCCGGTGGGGGCCTGGGCGCACCTGCGGGGTGGCAACCAGGAACTGTGGGAGGAGCGAGCCGAGCACGGAACCCGGTGGAACGAGGAGTTCTGCGGCAATGACACCGCCGCGACCAGAACTAGGGCAGAGAGCTGGAACCAGACAGGGGGCCGGGGCGACGATCGGCGGCCCAGTGGATCGGGGGCGATGAGCACGGGGGACGGAGGCAGCCGCTGCGGCGGGGCCGCGCGGTTCGGCGGTCTCGCGCCGCTCGCCGCGGGTGCTCGTGCTGCGGGCGGTGGTCACCTCGCTCGATGGCGGCCAGGAGGTCGGCTGCGAGCTGAGCACCGAGCTGCCCGAGACCACTGGGGGCCAGAAGCCCCCAGGAGACTGCGGCGGAGGCGGTTCGGGCGGCCGAGGCGCTGGGGGTCAGGGCGGCCGAGGTTTTGCTGGAGGACGGCGCCGACCAGATCGTCGACCTGCACGCCAACAAGCCCCGGCGGGACTGGAGGCCATGACGCAGTCCACTTCACGCACTGACTCGACTGGGAGCCTCCCAGGCGACCCCTGGGAGGGCGGCGGGGCACCACTGTCGGGGCGGGCGGTTCTGCTGCCGCGTCTCAGGAGCGCGACCGCATCGCCTCGGCGCTGGAGCGGGCCGGGGCGAGGGTGCTGCGCGGCCGTGACTCGGACCGTTCCGGGTGAGGCGGCGGCGCTGGAGGCGACTGCGCGCAGGATCATGGCGGGCGAGGCGGCCTGGCTGGTGCTCACCTCGGCCCGGACGGTTGAGGCGCTGGCGCCGTACCTGCTCGCGGAAGCCGAAGCCGGCTCGGCGACAGGGGCCACGTGCCCCACCAGGAACCCGGCACTCCCTGACCCCACGACAGCGCCACACCTCCCACACCCCAACCACCCCGCCGATGCGGGTGGCCGCCGTCGGGCCAGCAACCGCGCGGGCCTGGACCAAGCTCACCGGCTCCTCCCCGACCTGGCGGCTCGGGGCTCTGCCGCCGCCCTCCTGGAGGAACCAGAACTCGCCGGCGGCCCAGCAACCGGAGGCCACACACCCCACCAGGAACCCGGCACTCCCGACCCCACGACAGCGCCGCATCTCCACACGCCCCAATCACCCCGCCCTAGACAGCACCAACCAAGCGCAACCATCCCGCCGATGCGGGTGGCCGCCGTCGGGCCAGCAACCGCGCGGGCCTGGACCAAGCTCACCGGCAGCCCGGAAGCCTCCCCACCCCCCACCCGAGACTCGGGTTCAGGCATAGCCCCCATGGCTTCCCCGATGCCGCCGGCCCGCATGACTCGACGGAGAGCCCACACCTTTGGCGATGCTCCCTGATTCTCCTCAAGCTCTCCCGGAGGCGGCGCGGCGTGTGCTGCTGCCGGCCTCGGCGCTGGCCGACCCAGCACTGGCGGACGGCCTGCGTCGGGCGGGCTGGGAGGTGGAGCAGGTGGCCGCCCTACACGACCGTCACAGCAGACGCCCACGACCTGCCCCCGGACCTGGAGCGCACGTGGGCCACTGGCGGAGTGGACGCGGTCGTGCTCACCGCCCCATCCACGACGCGGGCAGTCCTGGAACTGCTCGGCCCGCCGCCGCAGGGAACTGGACTGGTGGCCATCGGTGCCACCACGGCGGCGGCCGCCCACGAACTCAGCCTGCCGGTCGCTGCCACCGCCCCCTCCCCCACGCCCGAGGGGGTTCTCCAGGCCACTATCGACGCCATCCGGGGCGCCACGGGCTCCGCTCCTGCCCCTCAGGAGCCGCCATGATGGCCGCACACGGGCAAAAAGTGTCACGATTGGCGACTTTTTCATCGCCACGGACACCCTCGGCGCACCTGCCTCTCAGGTATTTACCCAGGTCAGGGCCGGATGCTCGGATGCGCTCGAGAGCCACGACCCCCGCTCGACGCACTAAAAGTCGCCATTCGTGACACAAAACCACCCCGCAGCCTCCCAGTCCGACGCGAGTGTCCCTCGCACAGACCTCCTCACAAGTCCACCCGATCCGCCCAATCCCAGTCGCTCCAACACTTTGAACAACCTGCGGGGCGGCGGACCAACAACCACCAGGAGCACCTCATGACCGACGCCCTCCGACCGGCCGCCGACTTCCTGTCGCGCCGCTCCGTCCCTGCCCCGCAGGCCCCCGCGGTCCGCCCCCGGCGCCTGCGCACCACTCCGGCGATGCGACGCCTGGCGCGCGAGCACGTCGTGGACCCATCCGCTCTCATCCTGCCGGTGTTCGTGCGCGAGGACATTGACGGCCCCCGCCCCGTGGAGGCGATGCCGGGGGTCGTCCAGCACACGCTGGACTCGCTGCGCCGCGAGGCCGCCGCCTGCGCCGAAGCCGGCATCGGCGCCATCGACCTGTTCGGCGTTCCCGCCATCCGGGACGAGGCCGGCACAGCAGCCTGGGCCGAGGACGGCATCCTCAACCGCGGGATCGCAGCCGTGCGCGAGGAGGTCGGGGACGAGGTCGTCGTGTGCGCGGACACCTGCCTGGACGAGTTCACCAGCCACGGCCACTGCGGCCTCATCCGCCCCGACGGCCCGCGCGCCGGCGAGGTCGACAATGACGCCACCCTGGCCACCTACCAGGCCATGGCCGTCTCCCAGGCGGAGGCGGGGGCGCACATGGTCTCGCCGTCGGGGATGATGGACGGGCAGGTCGCCGCGATCCGCACCGCCCTGGACGCCACCGGGCACGACGAGGTCGCGATCCTGGCCTACTCGGCGAAGTACGCCTCGGCCTACTTCGGGCCGTTCCGGGAGGCCGTGGGCTCCACACTCACCGGCGACCGGCGCACCTACCAGCAGGATCCGGCCAACCGCCGCGAGGGCCTGCGCAGGTGATGCTCGACATCGAGCAGGGGGCGGACATCGTCATGGTCAAGCCGGCCGGCCCCTACCTGGACGTGCTGGCCGATGTCGCCGCCGCCTCACCGGTGCCGGTGGCCGCCTACCAGGTCAGCGGGGAGTACGCGATGGTGGAGGCGGCCGCGCAGCGCGGGTGGATCGACCGCGAGCGCGTCATCGCCGAGTCGGTGCTGGGGATCGTACGCGCGGGCGCGGACGTGGTCCTGACCTACTGGGCCAGGGAGATCGCCGAGAACCCGGCCCTGCGGTAGGTCCGGCGACAGACTGCGGTATCAAGGGTGCCCCGGGCCTCGACCAGGCAGAATGCTCGCCGCGGACGCACCTCCGGCCCCGCGGACTGTACCGGCGACGTCTCCCCAGCGCGCCCGGAAGTACGTCCTCCCCACCTGCTTTGAGGAGCTTCAACTCCGCTGACCGGTCTCGTCGCCCGTCATAGCGAACGGTCCTCAGCGGCATCACGTCGCCAAAGTGTCCACGGTGGCGACTTTTCAACTCCCACCTCATTCAGTATCTGGAAGTAACCACCCCCTGACCTGGGATACTGCAAGAAGGAGCCGGTTTCGACCACCTGAAAAGTCGCCAGTAGTGACACTTTCACCCTCCCCCGCGTTCCCAACCGGTCAACGCCACGTTCAACGCCACGGCAGACGGTCTCAGTCAGGTAGTTTGTCAGGCAGTCCCGCCCGGTACGGCTCACCGGCCTGAACCGGCCCTGACCAGTTCATCGACAGGATCATCGTGACTCAGCAATCGCACCCCGCAGGCCGGCCCTCCAGCGCCACCGCCTCCACCAACACCGCTCTGTTCGAGGCGGCTCGCGCCGTCATTCCCGGGGGCGTCGACTCCCCCGTGCGCGCCTTCGGCTCGGTGGGTGGCACGCCGCGGTTCATCGCCTCGGCGAGCGGCGCCCACGTCACCGACGCCGAGGGCCGCAGCTACGTGGACCTGGTGGGCTCGTGGGGTCCGGCGCTCCTGGGGCACGCCCACCCGGAGGTCGTCACCGCGGTCCAGGCGGCCGCCGCCTGCGGCCTGTCCTTCGGCGCTCCCACGGCCACGGAGACGCTCCTGGCCGAGGAGGTGCGCCGCCGGGTGCCGGCCGCGCAGAAGGTGCGCTTCGTGTCCACCGGCACCGAGGCGACGATGACGGCCGTGCGCCTGGCCCGCGGCGCCACGGGCCGCGACCTGGTGGTGAAGTTCGCCGGCTGCTACCACGGGCACAGTGACGGCCTGCTCGCGGCGGCCGGCTCGGGCCTGGCCACCGGCGGCCTGCCGGGCAGCGCCGGCGTGCCCGCGGCGGTGGCCGCCCAGACCATCGTCCTGCCCTATAACGACGTCGCCGCCCTGGAGCCTGCTTCGCCGAGCGCGGCGCCGAGATCGCCGCAGTCAGTACCGAGGGTGCCCCGGCCAACATGGGGATCGTGCCGCCGGCGCCCGGCTTCAACGCCGCGATCCGCCGCATCACTGCCGAGCACGGCGCGCTCACGATCCTCGATGAGGTCCTCACCGGCTTCCGCGTGGGTCCGGCCGGCTGGTGGGGCTGGAGGCCGTCGACGGCTGGACCTCGGACCTGCCGGTCTTCGCCACCGCCGGCGCCGCTGCTTCTGAGTCCGCCGGCGCCGGTACCCCCTCCTGGCCCGGCGCTGACTGGCGCGAGCGCGCCGCCTGGGTGCCGGACCTGCTGACCTTCGGGAAGGTCATGGGCGGCGGGATGCCACTGGCGGCCGTCGGCGGGCGCACGGAGGTCATGGACCTGCTGGCACCGGACGGCCCCGTCTACCAGGCGGGCACGCTCTCAGGGGAACCCGCTGGCCACGGCGGCCGGCCTGGCCACGCTCCAGCTGGCCGACGACGCCGTCTACGCCTCGGTGGCCGCCCGCGCCCAGGCCATCGGCGAGGTGGTTTCGGCCGCCTTGAGTGAGCAGGGCGTGCCCCACCGCGTGCAGCGGGCGGGTTCCTTGTTCTCCTTCATGTTCGGGCAGCGGGCCGCCGAGCAGGGCGTGAGTGACTATGAGGCCGCCCGCACCCAGGAGACCTGGCGCTACGGGCCCTTCTTCCACGCCTTCCTCGAGGGCGGGTGTGGGCCTGCCGCCGTCGGTCTTCGAGGCCTGGTTCGTCTCGGCCGCGCACGGCGAGGCGGAGCTGGAGGCGATTGCGGCTGCGGCCCCGGCGGCCGCCCGCGCCGCGGCCCAGGCCCAGGCCCAGGCGAGCTGACCGCTCCTCGGAGGGCCTGGCCTGCAGGCATTACCAGCAGGGCCGGGTTCGCCGTCAGCAATTGGAACCGCACAGTACTGCACGAGGTTGGGGATCTACTGGCCGCGAGTTGTGCGTACTGCACGAGAGCCCCACCTACGCGGAGTGCACCCAGCCCTCCTCCAGTGGCTCCCGGCCCTCGTGTAGTGCGCCCCCTTCGGGCGCACTGAAAGTGGAGGACCCCCGCCCCTTAAGGCCGCCAGGGCGGCGGGGCGAGGGCCGCCTCGTAGGCGGCGACGTCGACGTCGGCGTTGAGGCTGATGACGATGCGCAGCCGGGGAGTCAGGGGTGGGCCGCCAGCCAGCGGCCGATCGTCTCCAGGGTCACCAGGGCGGCCTGCCGCTTGGGGTAGCCGAAGACGCCCGTGGACAGCGAGCACAGGCCGACGCTGCCCAGCCCCGCGGCGTGCGCGACGTTGAGGACGCTCGTGTAGCACGAGGACAGCAGGCGCCGGTCATGCAGGGTCGGTTTGCGCCCGTCCTCGATGACGGGCCCCACCGAGTGGATGACGTGCTGGGCCGGCAGGTGGTAGCCGCCGGTGAAGACGGCCCGGCCGGCGGGCTCCCCGCCCTGGCGACGGGTGGGGTCGAAGGTCTCCGCCCAGGTCATGTAGCGGGCGCACTCGGCGCGCAGGGCCGGCCCGGCGACGGCGTGGATGATGTTGTCGATGCAGCGGTGCCCGGGGGCGAAGCAGCCGAGCATCCCGGAGTTGGCGGCGTTGAGGACGGCGCCGGCGCGCAGCCGGGTGAGGTCGCCGCGCCAGAAGGCCACGTTGCGGCCCAGCAGGCCGGGGACGTGGTCGGTGATGGCCAGGGGCGGGATCTCGGTGGCGTCGACCATGCCGCGCTCGGCGGCCTCGGCCTCAGGAGGGTGTCGAGGTCGGCGGCGATGTCCTCGGGCAGGGGCGCCGGGGGCGGGCGGTGAGGAGGAAGTCGAGCATGGTGCGCAGCTCGTCGGGGTCGGTGGGGACCGTCGAGTCGATCCAGTCCGTGGCCCCCTCGGGGTCGGAGCGCAGGAAGGCGTAGACGAGGTGGCGCACCAACGCGTCGCGGCCTGAGGCGCCGACGGGGACCGCCCATCGGGCTCTGACAGCGTGGCTGACGTGGGACTCCAACTTCACGCGGGCCATCATAGGATATCAAAACGTAATGTTCTGCCCTTGGGTGGGCGAGCCGGGTAACAGACGACGACGTCGCCCGGAAACGGCGGGTTCCTGGGCGACGTCGGACGGTTGCAGGGCCGAGAGGACGGCCCCGCGGCGGGTGAGAGATCAGGCCTGTGCGCCGGAAGCGGCCTCTTCCTCGGCGATCTTGGCCTTGAGCTCGTCCATGTCGAGCTCGCGCACCTGCGTGATGAGAGAGTCCAGCGCGGGGGCGGGCAGGGCGCCGGCCTCGCGGTAGACCAGCACATTGTCACGGAAGACCATGAGCGTGGGGATCGAGGAGATGCCCAGGGCGCCGGCGAGGTCCTGCTCGGCCTCGGTGTCGACCTTGGCGAAGGTGATGTCCGGGTTGGCCTCGGAGGCCTTCTCGTAGATGGGGGCGAAGCGCATGCACGGGCCGCACCAGGAGGCCCAGAAGTCGACGATGGTGATGCCCTCGCCGTGGATGGTGTCCTTGAACTCGGGGCCGGTGATGTTCTTGGTGGCCATGGGTGTTCCTTTTCAAGACTGTGGAGACAGATGGGTTCCACTGCAGCCAACACGGCCGGGGCCCAACCTATTCCTGGGACCGGCGATCCTTGTGCCGAGGGCCGCCCGGCCTCCTGCCGGTACCGCGTATCCTCCCGCCGTTGCCTCTCGACCTCCCGCCGGCCTGCATCCTCTTGCCGATGCCGCAACCCCTTCTGCCAGCACCGCCCTCCTGCCTGCACCGCCCTCCTGCCTGCGCCGCCCGACCCCACCCACCTCCTGCGGCCGGGTGCGCGCCACTGCGGAGGGGACACCCTGCGCGTCCGGGGACAGGGATTCCGGTCCCCGATGGCCTCGAGGGCCCCTGACCGCGCAGAAATGTCCCCGACGGCGTCGATGCCCCCAGGGTGAACGGTCCCCCATGGGCGGGAGGCACCCGCCTCCCCCAGACTTGACTCGCCAACCACAACCGACCCGCCGATAGTTTTCAGGAGGGCACCCCATGGCGATCTACCTCCACACCTGCCCCACCACGAAGACCAGGGCGCTCGGGTACCTGTGCGCCCTGGCCACCGCCGGCATCGCGCTCCTCTACCCGATGATCCTGCTCCTGACCGCCTTCGCCCTGGGCTCCCTGGACGAGGCCGTCGCCTACCCGGAGGACAACGAATCAATAGCCAACGCCGCGACTACGGTAGGGGTGATACCGGCCATCTACAGCTTCGTGCTGACCGCCATCGCCTTCGGGACGACCTTCTGCTTCACGGGCACCGACCAGTGGTTAGCCAAGGGCACGACAGTGACCCATCAAGATATCGCGTCGGCACGGTTCCTTCATGTCGCCCAGAACCCCAACAGCCGCGCCGTGGGGATGGTCTGGGCGATGCTCGCGGGCATGTTGGTGACGGCCTCCCCCTTCACCATGATGTCTATTCCGCACTCCCTGATCTACAGCGATTCCACTCTAGGACTGGCCGTGAAGGCCACATGGATTCTCGGCCTGGCCCACATCGGTCTGTTCGTGGCACTGAAACGCGCTGCCGCACGCCGGCGGGCAAGCGCGGTACGCCTGAGAACGTACGGCATGGCAGTTGCGGACCCGAAGTCCTTCAGCCTCCCCCTGCCTTCCGGGCGCAACAACCTCAGCATCCAGGAGGCTCCGGCACGCTTGGGTCGCGTGAAAGTGCAGGCCATCTACGCTCCACCTACCGGAGGTGCTGAGCCGGGCAGGCCAGTTCTCATCCCGCGGCTCAGTCTGACGGTGAGACCCTCACGGCTCGACGACGCCCGCTCCCGAGTCGAGGCCCGACTCGACGAGGTCTGGCGGGCCGCACAGCTGATACGGACCTCTATCGAGCAGGAGGAGGCGGCCCCCGCACTGACCTCGGAGGCTGAGCCGAAGCCGACTCACCAGCCACCGCATCAGGATGCAGACCCCGGCCACGACCAGCCTCAGGCAGACAACCCTCTCCCATGAGTGGCGCCTCCATCGCTTGACCCTGCCGAGCACACCAACCGCCTGATCCGCGAACACCTCCCCAAGGGCACCAGCTTCACCACCATCACCGACACCCAGGTCCAAGCCATCCAGGACCGCCTCAGCCGCCGACCCGCATCGTCTTGAACGGACAGACTCCGACGGAGAAGCTCAACGACACTATCGACGATGCTCACACCACCTGACCCCACCGATCCTGAACGTCTGGGGACATTCCACGCGGCCGGGTGCACGCCGCTGCGGAGGGGGACACCCTGCGCGCCCGGGGACAGGATCCCGGTCCCCGACGACGTCGAAGGTCCCCGGCCGCACAGAAATGTCCCCCGACGGCGTCGAATGTCCCCACCCAGGGCAAGCGGCCCCCATGGGCGGGAGATACCCGCTGACCCTGCGACGCCTGCCTCCACATCACAAGCCCCTGTCCCTCGTGCGCCGACACGGGCAACCGTCCTGGCGTCATCATTTTCCGCTATTCGGCGGATTCCATCCGCCGACACGGACAATTTTCTTCACTACACTTCTCGGCGACACACCGCCCAGATCGAGCCACGGTGTCGCCGCACCCCGGCAACACGCCCGACACCTCCCAACCCTTGAGAAGAGCAGCATCGCCACATGGATGAGATCAAACCGTTCCGGCCACTGCAGGTGCCGGTAGCTATCGCCCTCAGCGCCTTCGCCATCATCGCACTCGCGGAGCTGCATAGCCTCGACCCTGGCTCCGATTCGACTGACTCATTCACCGCCTTGACCACCATTGTTTTCTGGACAATCTCCGCAGGGGTGGCCACCTACAATTCACCGCAAGCACAAGGGGCCGCAAGTGCAGTATTCACTGTCACCGCCCTCATAGGCGAGATCATGCCGGCAGGCAGTGACCATAGACAGAACATCCTCTCGGAGATCTCTCCAATCCTGTGGGTCCTGGCCGGAATCATGTGCGGATCGGCCGCAGCAACATGTACCACCATCAGCCGCACGAGCAAGCATCATTCAACTCTCGGCCTCAAGGACCGACTCCTCGAGACAATTGAGGTGGCGATACTTGCAAGTATCCTAGCATCCGCACCACTCGTGAGCACCTCACCCTCTCACTTATGGACGTCATCCGGACAGGCGAGCATGTCCGTCATCACATTCCTCTGCGGTTTCACAATGACATTATTTGCTGGAATGTCGCCCTTCATACCCTTGATCTACCTGGCTATCACCATTGGCCGCTACTACTCCTTCGACGACTCAGAGGCGGCTCGGGACTATCTCGCCAACATTCTCCCCGTCCCTCTTCTCGCCGTCTCTGCGACAGTCGGGCTGTTCACCATGTACCACTACAAGAAGCCACGACCGATCACGTCGAGTCAATCCACAGAGTCTCAGATCTCACCACAGAACAAGGACACCCATGAAGAATGAGATCTCTTTTTCAGCAGCTACGCACCCCCATCGCCGCAGCGCTCACGGTGATTCTCAACTCGATGTTCGCTCTACCCTCGGATGCGCGCTTGACAGATCTTTCCAAGGTTGAGAATCCGCTTATCCTTGCCTCGATCCTTCTGATTTTTCCCTCTGGTGATATGGAATCACCCGCCCAGCCTGGCAGCTTCAGGAGCAACCCTGCTGATCCTGAGCGTTCTGGCACATTCCCGTGACGACACGATGGGGGATTTTCGAGGACTCCGCTAGACCTCTATGGTTCACCGCCGGCCTACTCCTGGGCTCAGCGCTCGCCTTCGTCGCAAGAAAGCACGTACGCTCGACCCTCTCGAAGGTATCCGGGTGGAGGTATATCCTCCACCCGGCACGGCTGGCTGAGGCACTCATCGGAATCGGCGTCGTCCTCGTTCTTTTCAGACCCTCAAACCCACAGTTTGTCCACGTCGAGCATGCCGACACCGCCACCAGTGAGGGCTCCCTGCTCTTCTGGCTCACCGCGGGGGTATTCATTACCCTGTTGGCCGCCGTTTCCCCGACGGCCTCCATCATCAGCTTGGCTGCCGTCGTCTGGTTCCACGGCGTCAACGAGCACAGTGCGTTCCCCACCACCGGCACCGTTTCCGTCCTGTTCGTCCTGGTACTGGTGAGCATCAGCCCCCTGTTCGTCCTTCACGATCGTCCAACGCAGGAGACCGCAGATTCCGACACCGGGGCCGACGACGCCGACGCCAACCTCACCAGCCGCACAGAAGTTCCCCACCGGTGAGCGCGCCACGGTTTTATCCCCAGCGCCGTCTACCATCGGATCATGCCGACTGACATCAGCCCGAGCACTCGGCTGCGGGCGTGGGAACGAGCCATGGAGTGGCCGCTGGCCGGCGCCGCCGTCGTCTTCCTGGGCGCCTACGCCTGGGAGGTACTCACCAACGCGCAGGGCGGGGCCAAGGAGGCAGCCGAGTTCGTGATCGGTGCCGTGTGGGCACTGTTCGGCGTCGACTATCTTGTCCGCCTGGTACTGGCGCCGAGCCGGGGCCGCTGGTTCCTCCACCACCTGCCCGACCTGGCGATCATTGTTCTGCCGATCCTGCGGCCACTCAGGCTCCTGCGCCTGGTGACGCTCGTGAGCATCATGCAGCGCAGCGCCGGCACCGCGCTGCGTGGGCGCATCACCCTGTACACGGCCGGCAGCGCCACCTGCTCATCTTCACCTCGGCACTGGCCGCGCTGGATGCGGAACGTCATGAGCCGGGCTCCTCGATCCAGTCCTTCGGCCAGGCCCTGTGGTGGGCGCTGACGACGATCACCACCGTCGGCTACGGCGACACCTTCCCGGCCTCCACACAGGGGCGTTTCATCGCGGCGCTACTCATGATCGGTGGAGTGGCACTCGCCGGCGTCGTCACAGCGACCCTGGCCTCGTGGATCGTCTCACTGGTCGAGGAGGAGAACGCCGAGCAGGAGGCTGCCACGCAGGCGCAGGTGGCAGCCCTGCAGCAGCAGGTCAGTGAGCTCAGTGAGCGCATCGACCGGCTTCTGAAGGTGCCCGACTCGGGTCGGTGAGCGCGCGATCCGACTTGCGGCGACGCCGTCGGCCTATCTCCTCGAGTCGGCATCCAACCCGCTGAAAGGCCATAATCATCACCTCGGACGGTTTACGCTACTCGTCGAGGAACCGACCACGTCTACTGACAGCGGTACCTTGCAGACCGGGCACACCCTCCGCCAGCCGTCTGAGAAGAACGGCATCGCCATACGAACAACGAGGACAAGCGTTCCACACACTTCACATACCAGAAGCCATCGTGGGCATTGCCATCACAGCAGTTTCTCTTGGACTGGTGACATGGAGCTCCCTTTATTCGATTTTACTCATTTGACGACAAAACGACTCCGATCGGGTACCTCGTCAACGCTCTCCCCATTCTTTTGACCGCCATCGCAGCCACCGTCTGACTCCTCACCGCATACAGCCACAAGAAGCCCAGGTCTGTCACACCGCAATGCCCCGAAGAACGCGAGCCATTCATGGCACAGGCGCCACCACACCGTCAACCACACCTCAAAGTAACGACGAAAGGAGATTCATGAAGAACAACGAGTCACTTCAACAGGTGCGACCCCCATTCACTATGGCGCTCACAGCAATTTTCGCGTCGCTACTCGCCTCCATGACAAGCGCGGATCACCCTGGAAGCCCATTGATCCTCATCCCTCTTCTGATGATTCTCCCATGGGTCACCTGGAATCACCCACCCAGCCTGGCAACTTCTGGGGCGATGCTGTTGACAGTGAGCATCCTGGCACCGTACAACAGCGACGGGCCGAACGACCTTTATCTCGCTTACAGGACTCTATGGTTCTTCGCCGGCCTGCTCCTGGGAGCGGCGCTCGCTCTCATTATAGGAGGGCGCATACGCTCGTGGCACCCGCACATACGTGGGTGGCGATACACCCTTCATCCTGCACGGCTCGCCGCAGCAGCAACTGGAATCATCATCGTTCTCGCCCTTTTTAAACCATCAACCCAGTCATCGCAGATCGAACAGACTCAGACAGCCACGAACAACGACACAGTAATATTTTGGCTCGCAGCCGGCCTGTTCATCACCTTGCTGGCGTCCATCTCCCCCACAGCCACCATGATCTGCTTGATCGCCTTCATCTCCATCCACGGTGTCACTACCCACGCACCTTTTCCGAATGCAAGCGTCGTCTTCGTTCTCATCCTCTTCACGCCCGCAATCATCGGCCCCCTGTTCCTTCCTCGCGACCTCACCGCGCATGAGGCCGAGGAATCCGACACCAGCACCGATGCCTCTGCCATCCCGACTCCCACCTCCGAGACCTCACCAAAGGAGGCATCGTGAACTTCAGATCGGACACCTAGTCCGCAAGCACCGAGCCGGGCATTTCTCGCGTAGACCTACAGAATTTCTGTTGGGGGCCGCGAAAAATGCCAGCTCGGCGTGAGAGAGGTCAGCCCCGGATCTCAGCGGCGACCAGCTCGGCCAGCTCGACGGCGTTGAGGGCCGCGCCCTTGCGCAGGTTGTCCCCCACGGCGAAGAACTGCAGGCCGTGGCCCGGCGCGAAGGCCTGGTCGGCGCGCAGACGCCCCACGAAGGTGCCGTCGCGGCCGGCGCCCTTCAAAGGGCTGGGCACATCCCTGGTAGGTGACGCCAGGCGCCGCCTCCAGCAGCTCGCGGGCCCGCTCGACGCTGATCTCACGGGCGAACTCGGCATTGATGCTGAGGCCGTGCCCGGAGAACACCGGGATGCGCACACAGGTGCCGGAGACCAGCAGGTCAGGGATCTCGAGGATCTTGCGCGACTCGTTGCGCAGCTTCTGCTCCTCGTCGGTCTCGCCGGAGCCGTCACCGGCGTCGTTCCCGGCCCAGGCGACGGCGTTGAAGGCGATGGTGTCGACGTAGACCTCCGGCGCGGGGAACTCGACGGCCCGCCCGTCCAGGGCCAGACCCTCCATGTCCTCGTTCACGACGGCGCGCACCTGCCCGGCCAGCTCGGCCACCCCGGCCCGCCCCGAGCCGGAGACGGCCTGGTAGGTGGAGACGATGAGGCGGATGAGCCCTGCCTCCTCGTGCAGCACCTTGAGGGGCGGGCATGGCCGCCATGGTGGTGCAGTTGGGGTTGGCGATGATCCCCTTGGGGCGCTCGCGCAGCGCGTGCGGGTTGACCTCGCTGACCACGAGCGGCACCTCGGGGTCCTTGCGCCAGGCCGAGGAATTGTCGACGACGACGGCCCCGGCCTCAGCGAAACAGGGGGCGTACTCGCGCGAGGCCGCACCCCGGCGGAGAAGATGGCGACGTCGATGCCGCTGAAGTCCGCGGTGGCGACGTCCTCGACCTCGACCTGGGCGCCACGGAAGTCCACGACGGTCCCGGCGCTGCGGGCCGAGGAGAAGAAGCGCACCGAGCGGGCCGGGGAAGTCGCGCTCGGCCAGCATGGCGCGCATGACGCGGCCGACCTGGCCGGTGGCCCCCACGACGGCGACGCAGACGCCGTCGGCCACTCCGGTGTAGGTGTTCACAGGACTGCTCATCGTCCGGTCCCTCCGTAGACGACCGCCTCGGCGGCCTGGGCGTCGAGGCCGAAGGCGGAGTGGACGGCGCGCACGGCCTCGTCGAGTACGGCGTCGTCGACCACCACCGAGATGCGGATCTCGGAGGTGGAGATCATGTGGATGTTGACCCCGGCCTCGCTCAGCGAGCCGAACAGACGCGCCGAGACCCCCGGGTTGGAGCGCATGCCGGCCCCCACCAGGGACAGGATGCCGATGTCGGGGTTGAAGTGCAGGCTTCGAAGCCCAGCTCCTCGCGGGCGGCCTCCAGGGGCCTCGCGGGCGGCGGCGGAGTCGCCGTCGGGGCAGGTGAAGGAGATGTTGGTCAGGCCCGTCCCCTCGGCGGAGACGTCCTGGACGATCATGTCGATGTTGGCGTCGGTGCCGGCCACGATCGCGAAGATGTGGGCGGCGGCGCCGGGGACGTCGGGCACGCCCACGAGCGTGATCTTGTCCTGGCTGCGGTCGTGGGCGATTCCGGAGATGACGGGGGCTTCCACGTGGTCCTCCTTGGCGGACGGGCGGGGGCGGGCCTGGGCCCGCGCGGCGATGGCGTTGCGGTGCGCGGTGTCGACGACGGCGGCCGAGGGCCCCTCGTCGAGCCCGGCGGGGTCTGAGGGCGAGGCCGTAGCGGCCGTAGAGGCCGGGGCTACCGGGGCGGCTCCCTGGGCCTCGCCGGCGGCCTGCGGGGCTGCCGGGCTCGGGGTACTGGGCGCGCTGTCGGTGTCGGCGGCGACGACGTCGTCGAGCTGGGCGGCCACGACCGAGGGCACGAAGGCGCCCTTGCGGCGGCCGTCGTAGATCCAGGTCCCGGTCTTGTCGGAGAAGGAGGAGCGCACGTGCAGGGGCACCCCGAAGCGGCGGGCGTACTCCACGGCGCGCAGGTGGAGGATCTTGGCGCCGTGGGCGGCCAGCTCCAGGGTCTCCTCGCTGGAGAGGGACTCGATGCGCTTGGCGGTGGGGACGATGCGGGGGTCGGCGGTGAACAGGCCGTCGACGTCGGTGTAGATTTCGCAGACGTCGGCGTTGAGGGGCGGCGGCCAGGGCGACGGCGGTCGTGTCGGAGCCGCCACGCCCCAGGGTGGTGGTGTCCTCGACCTCGTTGATGCCCTGGAAGCCGGCGACGATGGCAACCGAGCCGGTCTGGATGGAGCGGGCCACGCGCTCGGGCAGCACGCCGACGATGGAGGCCCCTGCCGTACTTGGAGTCGGTGAGGACGCCGGCCTGGGCGCCGGTGTAGGCGCGCGCCGGGACGCCGAGCTCGGAGACGGCCATGGCGAGCAGGGCCACGGAGATGCGCTCGCCGGCGGACAGCAGGATGTCCATCTCGCGGGCGGGGGCGTCGGTGGTCAGGGCGGCGGCCTGGTCGAGGAGCTCGTCGGTCGTGTCCCCCATCGCAGAGACGACGACAACGACCGTGTTGCCGGCCTGCCGGGTGGCGACGATGCGCCGGGCGACGCGCCGCATCGCGTCGACGTCGCTGACGGACGAGCCGCCGTACTTCTGGACGACCAGTGCCATATGGCGCTCCTCGGGTCCTGGAATCAGTGCGTGTCTAGCATCAGGTGCTCCGCGCCGGTGCGGGCGTCCTGGCAGGGGCTTCCGGGGACGGAGCCGTCGCCGTGCGGCGCCCACGACGACGTGGCTGGGGCAAGCATACGGTGCGCCGTGTTGCCGACACATCACGCGCTCCCCGGCCCCTCCCCACCCACACTTCGCGGCCCCCAGCCCTCGCCCCGCACGCACACCCCGGCCCACACTTCGACAGAATCTTCAGAATCGACCCGGAGCCGCGTCGTTTCTGAAGTTTTGGTCGAAGTGTCGACGTGAGGCGGGCCCGAGAGCCACCCCGCTCACACCCACTCTTACGTACTCTAAAAATGTTAGAGTGAACCCATGGGTCACGACGACATCGACGCGCTACTCAACCTCCCCATCAACGAACGCGGTGAGCGACTGGCTCAGACGCAGGAGAACCAGTGGTTCGAACGCAAATCCATCCGTGTTGACCAGAAGAGCTTCGCCAAGGCCATCATCGGGATGGCGAACGCGGAAGGTGGAACCGTCGTCGTCGGCTTGAGCGAGAAGCGAGTCGAGGGGACCGACTCCACACCCTCTCAAACCAACAGGCTTCGCCAGGTACCGATGACCATGGTGGCTCCACCACTGCGCGCCCACTTCCGGGAGGTCCCGGTGATGAACGACGACGGCACGCAAGACCATCTCCTCGTCGCCCAGGTACCTCCCAGCCGACACGCACACCGGCGCAGTGACGGAACAGCCTTCCTGCGCATGGGCGACTCCACCGTGAAGCTTGACGGCCCGATGTGGGAAGAGCTCGTCTACGACCGGGAGGCCGAGACATATGAGGCCCAGCCCGCCGGTATCACGATGGCTGACCTGAGCGGAAAGGCAATCGATCGACTACGAGCGGAGATCGGCGCACACGGAGACGACAGCCACGTCTTACGCAGCCGCAGCCTCCTGACACAGGACGGCAAGCCCACCATCGCCGCACTCCTGCTCTTCGGCACTGCACCCGAGCAGCTTCTGCCGCAGGCACTGGTGCGCGTCCTACGCTACCGAGAGGACGAGACAGGCACCGGAGCGCGCCAAACCATGGAGGCCGACGGCGATCGACGCCTCGAGGGCACCATCCCGGACGTCATCGCCAGAGCGGCTGAGCTCATCGATCAGTGGGCCCCCAAGCGCAGGGCCCTGAAGAACGAGGGGACCTTCGGCCCCACGGACATCATCCCCCGGGACGCCTGGCTGGAAGCCGTGGTGAACGCCGTCGTCCACCGCTCTTACTCGATGGCTGGAGACCACATCCGCGTGTCGATCTTCCCCCACCGCATCGAGGTTTCCAGTCCGGGCCGTTTTCCCGGAATGAGCGATCCGAGTCGCCCGCTCGAGATCGCGCGATACGCACGCAACCCGCGCATCGCGAGTGTGCGCGGACCTCGGGATCACGCAGGAGCTCGGCGAGGGCATTCGGCGCATGGTTGACGACATGCGCCGAGCCGGTCTCGCGGACCCTCACTATCGTCAGACCTCAACCAGTGTCATCGTGAGGCTGGATGCGACGTCGGCCATCTCGCGCGACGTCATTGAGAAACTGCCTCACGGCTCGCTCGAGGTCGTCACGCTCCTGCGAAGCACCGGTCCATTAGGGTACGGGGAGATCGTGTCGGGCGTCAACGCATCCCGCCCTACGGTCCTGCGGTGGCTCAAGACGCTGCGCGACGAGGGGACTGGTGGAGAGAAGAGGGCAGTCACCTCGAGACCCGCGAGCCACATGGTACGTACCGGCACCTGACCCCCACCGCTGCCACCTCACTGCCCGCAGCAGAGTCCTCCGGCCGCCCACTCACATCTACTATAAAAATATTGAGAGTAGCGACGTGAACTTGCAGAGCGTTGGAATGACAAGGAACGACTCGCCTCGAACGGTGCTACTGCCAACCTACTCGAACGCTACTCGAAGTTCTCTTAACAGCCGCAGGCCCACACTTCGACAGAATCTTCAGAAACGACCCGGAGCCGCGTCGATTTTTGAAGTTTTGGTCGAAGTGTGGCAGCCCGAATCCCGTCCTCCGCCTCGGTCAACGACATAGCCTGGTCACATGAGCATTGAAGTCTCCCAGCTCACCCGCTTCTTCGGGTCGGGCGCCGGCGGTGCGCCAGCTGGACATGTCGGTGCCCAGTGGCGCAGTCACCGGCCTGGTCGGCCCCAACGGCGCCGGTAAGACCACGCTGCTGCTCATGCTGGCGGCCCTCCTGGCCCCGGACTCCGGGACGATCCGGGTGGCGGGCCTGGACCCGGTCACCCAGTCGCGCGAGGTTCATCGCACCGTGGGCTGGATGCCCGACGCCTTCGGCACCTGGGACTCCCTGACCTGCACCGAGATCCTCCTGACCTTCGCCGCCGCCCAGGGCATGGATGCCGCCACCGCCCGCCCCCGAGCCCTTGAGATGCTCACTCTGGTCCACCTCGACGAGATGGCGCGCACGCCGGCCCGGGTCCTCCCGTGGCCAGAAGCAGCGCCTGGGCCTAGCCCGCGCCCTCATCCACGCCCCCAAGGTCCTGCTCCTGGACGAGCCGGCCGCCGGCATGGACCCACGTTCGCGCGCCGACCTGCGCGTCCTACTGCGCGACCTGGCCTCGGGCGGCACCACGATCCTGCTCTCCAGCCACATCCTGTCGGAGATGGAGGAGATGGTCGACGGCGTCGTCTTCATGTCCCACGGGACCGCCGTCGCCTCGCCGTCGGGGTGGGGCCCGACGCCCGGCCAGGCGGGCTCAGGCGCGCCAGCCCCGGTCCCGGTGGGGCGGACCTGGCGCATGCGGGCCCTGGACGCCGGGCGCCTGCGCGAGTGGGCGCGCTCCGCGCAGCTGCCCGTCACGGCGGAGGAGGACGGCGCCGTGCGCGTCCCGGTCGCCGATGACGCGGCAGCGGCCCACCTGCTGCGCGAGGCCGTTGAGGCCGGGGTGGAGGTCGTCTCCTTCGCCCCGCTGTCCGGGACCCTGGAGGAGACCTACCTGGCTCTGGAAGGAGAACGTCGATGACCTGGACCGGTGTACGCACCATCATGGTGCTCGAGCTGCGTCAGCGGGTGAGGGCCACGCGCTGGCGCATCATGCTGGGGATCTGGCTGGCAGTCCTCATCCTGCTGTGCGGTGGGCTGGTGATCGCCATCGAGACCACGAGCTCCTCAGGCGCGTCCAACGACTATCTTCTGACGCTCTACGACATCGTCGTCTGCTTCGTGCTGGGGATCGGGCTCATCGTCGCCCCCACGCTGTCGGCGACCTCCATCAACGGTGACCGGGCCGACGCGACTCTAGCGCTGCTGCAGGCCACGGCGCTGCGCAGCCAGGAGATCGTCGTCGGCAAGCTGCTGGCGGCCTGGGTGGCGGCGATCGCCTTCCTGGCGGTGGCCACGCCCTTCCTCGTCCTCTTGACATTCGCGGGCGGCTCGCACTGGCAGGCCCTCCTCGCGCACCTGGTCATCCTCGTCTTCACCCTGGGGGCGGTGTGCGCCATTGGCCTGGGCTTCTCGGCGTTGGCAGCGCGGCCCTCGGCCTCGGCGGTCCTGACCTACATCGTGGTGACCGCCCTCGTCGTCGGGACTCCACTATTCATGCTCATCAGCGCGCCCCTGGCGGTCAGCAACCAGACAGTGGTGACCTACGAGGTGGACTACGACAACTCCACCGAGGGCAAGCGCGTGTGCAAGACCGACCCCGAGGTCTCGGTCGAGGAGGTCACCCACACCGATCGGATCTGGTGGATGCTGGCTCCCAACCCCTTCGTGACCCTGGCGGATGCCACCGCCCACGCGCCCCGTCAGCTCGGCCGCGAAGGCCACCGCAGTAGCTACTCCCTTCTGGAGGCCACTGGTTCGTGGACCGACGAGCTGCGCGATCCCAAGCCCGATCGGGTCGTCAGCAACTACTGTGAGAACTGGGAGGACTCCTCCGACGATCCTTCCAGCAGACGTGACGACGGGGCTCCTGTGGCCAAGCACCTGGCCTTCTGGCCCGCGAGCCTCGTGGTACTCATGGCCCTGGGGGCCGGCGGCGTGGTGACGGCCAGCAGGCGTCTGCGCGTGCCGGCCGGCAGGCTGCCACGCGGCGTGCGCCTGGCCTGACCCTCCCATCCCTCCCATCGAGCCGGGCATTTTTCGCGTAGCCCGACAGAATTTCTGTTGGGCTACGCGAAAAATGCCAGCTCGCGCAGAGAATCAGTCCTCCACGCGGCGTCGGCCCTCGAAGGCCCGCCCTGAGGGTGACTTCGTCGGCGTACTCCAGGTCGGCGCCCACGGGCAGGCCGGAGGCGAGCCGGGAGACGGGCACAGCCATGGTGCGCAGCATGCGGGTGAGGTAGGCGGCGGTCGCCTCGCCGACGACGTCGGGGTCGGTGGCCAGGATGACCTCCTCGACCTCGCCGTCTCCCAGGCGTCCGAAGAGCTCGCGCACGCGCGGGTCGTCAGGGGCCGACACCGTTGATGGGGTCGATGGCGCCGCCGAGCACGTGGTAGAGCCCCCGGTACTCGCGGGTGCGCTCGATGGCGACGACGTCCTTGGGCTCCTCGACGACGCAGATGACGCGCTGGTCGCGGCGGGGGTCGCGGCAGATGGCGCACTGGGGGGCCTCGGCGATGTTGCCGCAGGTCTCGCAGAAGCGGACCTTGGCCTGACGGCGCGCAGGGCCTCGATGAGGGCGCTCGACGGCGGCCGAGTCGGCGGCCAAAATGTGGAAGGCCATGCGCTGGGCGGACTTGGGGCCGATGCCGGGCAGCTCGCCGAACTCGTCGATGAGGGTCCTGGACGGCGCCTTCGTAGACGGCGGGCATGTCAGCGTCCTTCCTGGGTCACGGTGACCTCTTCGATGACCTGGGCGCCGAGGGATCCGTTTGACGACCTCGAGCCCGACGACGCCGGCGTCCTCGGCGTCGGGGTCGTCCTCGCTGAGGGTGTCGTCGGCCAGGGGAGTCGGTGTCGGCCTCCTGGGCGGCGGCGCGGGCCGCGACCATGGCGGCGGCCAGGCGCGAGCCGGCGATGCCCTGACGGCGCCCAGGTGGACTCGTCCTCGGGTGGGGTGCTCAGGGCGCTGGGCTCCTCGGGGGTGGGCCCGGGCTGAAGGGGCTCGACGGCGTCCCTCCCAGGTGACGGGGGCCAGGACGGGTGATCCTGCGGTGGTCTCCGGGGCGCCAGGGCACCCCGGGCGCGCTGCCGGCCCCCGGTGCCTGCAGGGGACGGGGAGGAGGGCGTCTGCCGGAAGGACTGGGGGCCGCCGGAGCGGACGCGGCCCCGCCGGGAATCTCCGGCAGGGCGCGCAGACGGTGGACGGTGGCCAGGGGCGCCTCGTCGGGCGCCTGCGCGGCGGGGGCGGAGCGGGACTGCGTGGGTGAGGCTGAGGCCGCTGGCGCCGGTGTCGGGGCCGGGGTGGACTGGGGACCGGTGGGCGCGGGGACGCAGGCGCTCCCGAGCCTGCGCCTGAGGAGGGCGCGGCGCCGGGCGGCGGGGACGAGGCGCGGAGGCGGGCGCCGACTGGGTGGGCACGGTTCCGCCACCGGGGACGGCGACCGGGCCCCAGTCGTCGTCGGGGTCGGTGCCGCCGGAGGCAGGGGCGAGTGCGGATGCCAGGGGCCGACCCGCCGCCGGGGATCGCGACAGGACCCCAGCCGTCGTCCGGGATCGGCGGGGTTTAAAGGGAGCAGGAGATGCCGGCGACGCCATGGGGACCGCAGGGGGCGGTGGGCGCCGGGGACGCGGGGGCGGCCGGGGACGCTGGGGAGACTGCCCTGGAACTCGGTGGGGGCGGCGGGATCGGCGCCGGCCGGAGCCGGCTGCAGCTCGGGGGGCGGTCGTGGTCTCTTGCGCGGCGGGAGCCAGGGGCGACGTGGTGCCCAGCGCGGTCGGTGTGCTGAGCGGGACCAGTGGGCTCGTCGGCACTGAGGGGCCCACCGGGTGCGGAGTCCTCAGCGTAGGGATCGGCACCCCAGTCGTCCTCGGGCGGGGGCTCGAGGGATCGGGGAGCCGTCGTCCCAGGTGGTGGAGACGGGCCGGGTGCTCCTCGGGGCGGCCGGCCGGCTCGACGTCGGTGGGCTGCGCCGGCGCGGCAGCGAGCGACCGGGGGTCGGGAGCGGATGCGGCGACTGGCGCACTGGTGGAGCCGCGCGGCACCGCACGTGCGACGCCGTGGTCAGAGCCGCCGGCACCACTGGCGGCGACCGGGGCGGCCGCTCCCTCGACCGGGCCCTGGCCACCGGCGTGCGTCCAGGCGGCGTCGACGTCCTCCGTCCCGCCACTGGCGGCCGAACCCACCGAGTCGAAGGCGCCAGCCTGTGGTCCGGGGCCGCTCTGGGCCTGTGTCGGGGGCGCCGTCACCGTAGGAACCCTGCGGTCCGCCGTGACCGGCATCGCGGCTGACACCGTGACCGACGCCGGGGCCGGGGCGTGCGCCGCCTCGGCTCCGGTGGAGGCAGCACTGCGGGCGCCCATGCCTTGCGGTCACGCGGGCCTCCTGAGCCACCGGAGCCGCCCGGCCCGCCGGGTCCGTCATCGCCGGCGACGATGGCGTGCACCTCGAGGCGCAGGCCGAGGGGCCTGGTGGAGGGCTGCGGAGAAGATGGGGCCGTGTCCGCCGTTCTCGAAGGCGCCCACGAGGCCGGGGGCGGTGAACAGGAGCGTGAAGACGCCTCCGGAGACGGTGCCCGGCCGGGAGTTGGGGCCCACCAGCGCCCAGGGTGGCGCGCCGCGAGCGCTGGCCGCCTCGAGGACCTCCTCCCAGCGGGTGCGGATCATCTCCGCGTCGGCAGCCTCGCCCCCGCCCGGGCCGCCAGCAGCGGCGCCTCCTGGGCAGCGGGTGCCGAGGGCGCGGCAGGGGCGCTGGCCGGCTCGGCTGCGTGTGAGGGCTGTTCGGCCGGTCGCGGGGTCGGCGCCGCTGCGGCCGAGGGTGCGGAAGGGCCCGGTGAGGCGGAGGTCGCCGACGCCGCCCAGACGGCGGGCCCCGGGCCCGCGGCGGGCGCTGAGGGCGCGGCAGGGGCTGCCCCCCAGCCGGCGTCGGAGCAGGGGTGCCTGAGGGGCGGCGAGCGCCAGGGCTCCCAACTCCCCGGTCCCCCGGCGTTCTCGGGCCGTTGGCCTCCGCGCCGGCCGGCGGCGTCCGCGGAGGCCTGGCGGGCGATCTGGGCGGCCATCTCGCGTCCCGACCCGGCCGGCACTGCACCGGCAGCGTTGCCGACCGCTCCGGCGCCCGCGCCACCGGGGGCCGGCGAGGCCATCGGTCCGGCGCTCCCGGCCGCGCCGGCCGGCCTCCCCGCGGCCGCGCCCCCGGCCGCAACGCCACTACCTCTGGCGGCGCCTCCGGCGGGGATGAGCAGGCGGGCCACGAGCAGCCTCGAGCTGGAGGCGGGGCGAGGTGGCGCCGACCATGGCGGTCAGGGGCCTGGGCGGTGGTGTCGGCGGCCCGCGAGAGGGCGGCGGCCCCCATGGTGCGGGCCTGCAGTTCCATGCGTTCGAGCTCGTCGACCGGCAGGGGAGCCGAGCGCCGCACCGGCCTCGGAGCCGGCCAGGGCGATGACGAGCAGGGTCGCGCAGGCGGGCCAGCAGGTCCTCCACGAAGCGGCGGGGGTCGTGCCCGGAGGAGACGACCCGGTCCACCACCCGGAAGACGCCGGCGCCGTCGCCCGCCGCGATGGCGTCGACGCACTGGTCGAGCATGGTGGTGTCGGTGTAGCCCAGCAGGGCGACGGCCCGCTGGTAGTCGACGCCGCCGTCGTGCGCCCCGCCGATGAGCTGGTCCATGACCGAGAGGGTGTCGCGCACGGAGCCGCCACCGGCACGCACCACGAGGGGAAGACGCCGGGGCCGATCTCGACGCCCTCGGCCCGGCACAGGTGGCCCAGGTAGCCCTCGAGGACATCAGGTGGGACGAGGCGGAAGGGGTAGTGGTGGGTGCGCGAGCGGATGGTGCCGATGACCTTCTCCGGCTCAGTGGTGGCGAAGATGAACTTCACGTGCGCCGGCGGCTCCTCGACGAGCTTGAGCAGCGCGTTGAAGCCCTGCGCGGTGACCATGTGGGCCTCGTCGAGGATGAAGATCTTGTAGCGGTCGCGGGCCGGGGCGAAGGCGGCGCGCTCGCGCAGGTCTCGGGCGTCGTCGACGCCGTTGTGGCTGGCGGCGTCGATCTCGACGACGTCGAGGGCTGCCAGGGGCCGCCGGTGGCCAGGTCCCGGCAGGAGGGGCAGGTGCCGCAGGGGTGTCGGTGGGGGGCCTGGGCGCAGTTGAGGCAGCGGGCCAGGGATGCGCGCCGACGTCGTCTTGCGCGCAGCCGCGCGGGCCGGAGAAGAGGTAGGCGTGGGTGACGCGGTCGGCCCGCAGCGCCGCCATGAGCGGAGCGGTGACATGGTCCTGCCCGATGACCTCCTGGAAGGTGTCGGGGCGGTAGCGGCGGTACAGAGCGGTGGTCACGGCCCGAGCCTAATCGGCCGGGCCGACCCCGTGCGAGGCTCCGGGCGGGTCGGGTTCCGTCTGGCACGATGGGCTGGCTGGCGCGCCGCCGACTTGGGCGCCGGGGGCCTTCACCAACCTGGCCGACAGCGTGCGCCAGTCGATCGCCCATATCAAGGCCTCGCCCTTCATCCCCCACACCGACGCCGTGCGCGGCTTCGTCCTGGACCTGGCCACCGGCCGCCTGGCGGAGGTCGACGCCGCCCAGGCCTGATCCTCCGGGGCCTCAGGGGTCTCAGGAGCCTCGGAGGCACTGAGCGAGGTTGGGGCTGTCCGGGGCACGCAAGGACCCCTCGCGCACCCGCCAGAGCCTGCTTACCCTTGCTACCTTCCGGTCCTGGGGGATTCACTGGATGACGCCGCACGAGGGGCCGAGCGAGAGACTACCCGATCCGGCCCCGGGTTGCGAACCGTCCGCATGCGCCTGCCGCGCCCGCCCCGTCCCTGAAGCGCGAGACGCGCAGTAAGGGACAGTAGGGTCCGAGGACGGTCCTGAAAGGTGCACCCTGAAGACCTACGGTGCGTCCTGGCGGGGTCGACGCCGCGAAACCGGCCTCGCGTGACAGATCCCACCGCCCCGGGCTGGCCCCGGGGATGGGCGGTCCGATATATTCCTTTCTCGTTGCACGCGGTTGTCGCCGCGTGGAGCGCCTGGAGGATTCGCCTAGTGGCCTATGGCGCACGCTTGGAAAGCGTGTTGGGTGCAAGCCCTCGGGGGTTCGAATCCCCCATCCTCCGCCACCACCCCGGAATCCGCGTGATTTCGGGGTTTTTCCGTCCTCCCGCTCCGCCGCCCGCAGCAGGCATCCGATCAGGTTCCCTCCCCATCGACGCCGCCACCCGCTCCTGCCACGATGGCCCCATGCGCACAAGAGCCTCATCCCTCATCGCCCTGCCAACCGCGCTCCTTCTCGCCGTGAGCCTCAGTGCCTGCGACGAGGACGCGGTGGGCACCCTCCACTGGTCCCTCCTCCTCGGCCAAGGCCACCCCCACAGGCTCCCCCAGGACAAGGACGCCCGGGACTCCGACGGCGATTCCTCGGCCACGCCTCGCACCGATGCCTCCACCGGCTCCAGCGCCAAAGCGGAGGGCGGCGCCAAGACCGTGGACATCCATAACCTCAAGACCGGCAACTGCATCTCCGAGATGGTCAACGGGACCGAGCAGGGCGGAACGGAGGCCACGGGCGCGAAGCTCGTCGACTGCTCCACTCCCCACCAGTACGAGGTGACCGGAACGGGGCAGTCCACAGCCTCCACCTATGCTGAGGCGAACACCTCCGATGAGGTCACCGCCGTCTGCGGACCGTTGCTGGACAGCTACGTCGGCTCCCCCTCCAAGGCCAAGAAGTACCAGGCGGTGGCCCTGGCCCCCTCGCAGTCCTCCTGGGACCAGGGGGACCACTCGTTGGTCTGCTTCGCCCAGAACCGGGATAACACACCATTGAATAATTCCATCAAGAACTCCTAGTCTGTCCCCATCGAGCAGGACGGCCGCGCACGGCGCACCACTGATGGAGAAGACCCACTTCTCCCTTCCCGCGCCTCGCGAACACCGTCCCGCCTCCCACTCCGGCCGGGTGGCGACTCTCCGTTTCTCCGTCTCATGTCGCCACCCGGTCCTTATTCCGGATTTTTTCAGCCATCTCTCCGGTCGTGACCAGGAGCCGGCAGAAAACCGGCACAATCCGGCCATTCCGACTGTTACGGTTCGAGCCATGCGCACCCGGACCACGCTCCTCGCCCTTCCTGTCGCCGCCGCTGTCACCATGGGGCTGACCTCCTGCGGCCTGCTCTCCTCGCAGACCACCACCGCCACCAAGGACCTCGAGGTCGGGCAGTGCTACAACCCCGTGAGCAAGGACTCCGGCGGGGAGAACGCGGTCGGCGAGGTCACCGTGGTCGACTGCTCCAAGGCGCACACCTACGAGGTCATCGCCCAGACCACCTTCGGCGACGACGTCAAGCAGCTCCCCAACAAGGAGGCGCTCAGGTCCCTGGGGCAGGGCTTCTGCCTGGGCGAGGACTTCACCAAGTACGTCGGGATCGAGTCCAGCAAGACCAGCTACCAGGTCGAGTACCTCACGCCCGGTGACGGCACCTGGGCCCAGGGCGACCGCAAGATCAGCTGCGTCGTCGCCCAGGGGGATAAGTCGCAGGTCAAGGGCTCGGCCAAGAACTCCAAGAAGTAGCCCTCCGCTCCCTCAGGAACCGTCGCCCCGGGTGTCCGGGGCGCACCCTGGGGCCCTGAAGAATATTGAATATCGCATCGATAGCCTTCCTTAAAATGAGGGTGGCTGTCGTACTTTCCCGGGATCGCCGACCCCGATCAAGCGCCGCGTTCCTCCGGAACTACTCGGGTCGGCCGGGGCGGCGGCCATCACGTGCGGCTGAAGCGCCCGTAACCTCCTGGAGTGACCAGTGATGTTCTTCGCGCACCGCAGCCCGGCGCCCCGCTCGACGACGAGCCATCCGAGCGCCGCCCTGTCCGCGCGCGCCGTCGAGGCCCCAGACGTCGCCCCGACGATGGCGGCAGCCGACCATCCTCCACCCAGGAGGCGATCCTGACTGCCGCGCGCGAGTCCTTCCTGGCCCAGGGCTATGAGGGCACGACCATCCGCGCGGTGGCCCGCACAGCCGGCGTGGACCCGGCACTCGTGTCCTACTACTTCGGCTCCAAGGGGGACCTGTTCGGGGCGGCGGTCAACCTGCGCGCGCAGGCGAGCCAGGAGATCGCCACTGCCATCAACGGGGATCTCCTCTCGGCCGGTCCCCCGCCTGGTACGCCTGTCGCTGACGGCCTGGGACGACGACGCCGACGGCGCGACCTTCCGCACCCTGCTGCAGTGGATGGCCGCCGACGTCCGCAGCCCGGAGGCGATCCAGAACTACGCCACTGAGCAGATCGCAGTCCCGATGACCGAGGCCCTTGAGCAGTCGGGCCTGTCAATCGCCTCGGCGCGAGAACGGGCCGTCCTGGCCGGCTCCCAGCTGGTGGGACTGGCCATGATCCGTTACGTGCTACGCCTGGAGCCCATCGCCGGAGCGAGTATCGACCACCTCGTGGAGGTCGTCGGACCGACGATCCAGCACTACCTCACCGGTCCACTGCAGCCCGCATGAGCCGGGTTCGCCCCGGCGACACGTCACCGGGGCGAACACAGGCGTACCGAGAATGTCTCGAGCTCGGGTCAGAAGGCCTCGTAGCGCCCGGAGCTGAGGAAGACGCCGTGACCGGTCTCGGTGTTGCGGCAGGTCATGCCGTTCTCCTCGGAGCGGCACACCCAGGAGCCGAAGGTGACGGACTGGCCGTACTCCACCACCTGGGGCGAGGAGCCGCCGCCGCGGAAGGCCTCATCGAGCGAGAAGGCACCCTCGCTACGGCCGGCGAGCTGCGGAGTCCCACCGGAGCTGAGGTCGAACCACCACTTGGGCGAGCCCGCCTCATCCTTGCCGTAGGTGCCGTCGGAGCGGTAGGACAGCACGCCGCAGCCCGCGTGGTGGGCGGACAGGTCGCAGCCGATGTTGCCCGACGGCGACACGATCATGGCGGTCTTCTCCGAGACGAGGTTGTCCGGGACGAAGGACGTGGCCTGGCCGGGCTGCTCGTCGGCGGGGGCGGCCGGCTCAGCGGGCGTCTGCGCAGGGGCGCCCTTGTCAGCCTGCTTGTCGGTCTGGGCGTCAGCGGGCTTGTCAGCCTGTTTGTCGGTCTGGGTGTCGGCGGGCTTCTCAGCCGGTTTGTTGGCGGACTTGTCTGTCGGCGCCGGCTGATCCGAGGACTTCGGAGTCTCGGGTGCCGCGGAGCGCTGGTGCCTGAGTGGCTCCGGCGTAGGGACTTGCCGGCGTCGTCGGCCTTCCCCTGACCCTGGGGGGCCTTGGAGGCGCCACCGTTCTGCTGTCCCGGAGCGTCCGTCTTGCCGGGAGGCCAACGTCTTGGGGGCGCCGTTCCCGCTGGCGGCGGGACGGGGCTCGCTGCCCGCGGGCTCGCAGGGACGGGACTGGGAGCCGGAGGGCTGCGACGCGGAGGAGTCGGCGGAGCCCTTACCGGTAGGACTGGGGATGCGAGGAGAGGCGTGTCCCGCCTTCTGCCCGGAGGTCGCCTGGGCACTGGCCGACGACTGCGTCTTCGCAGATGACGATGAACCCGTGGTGCCCTGCTGATTGGCGTTGGAGGCACCACCGGACTGACAACCGGCCAGAAGCATGGCGGTTGAGGTGAGAACGACGAGGGACAGGGGAATGGTGAAGCCGCTTCGGCGGACCGCGATGGTCGTGACTGCGGCATCCTTTCGGTCGAGGTCGGTGCGGCCAACACGGTACTAGAGCCCGGAAGAAGAGAGGAACAGTCCAAAGGTCAGGCGACGCGCCGATTTCCGGCATCAGACGTCCCATCTTTCCAGTAAACCACCAGATATCGCAGCGATAACGCCAATCACAGAGAGATGACGGAATCACCGTCCTGTCGGCCACATTCCAACTAGTGAGACAGATAACGGAAAGGTCTCCCCTTCCCCAGGAGGGTCCGGACAGGGTCACCCCAGCGGACCGGCCCCCGGCCGGAGGCGATGATGACGAGGCCGTCGAGGTCGTCGATGTTGGACGACCCACGGCTCCCCCACGCACCTGCGGCCGCTTCATTCACTAGGATGTTGCCGTGATCTTCAAGGCAGTACGCGAGGGGCCCCCCTACCCCGACCACGGGGTCACCACTCAGCGCGATTGGGCCGTCATCGCGCCTCGACAGATCCGCCTGGCCGATCTCACCACCACCCGTGCGACCCTCGATCTGCGCAGCCTCCTGGATGACGACTCCACCTTCTACGGCGACCTGTTCGCTCATGTCGTCTCATTCAAGGGAGACCTCTACCTGGAGACCGGGCTGCACCGGGCACTGCGCGCCGCCCTGCAGGGGCGCACCGCGATCCACGCCCGCATCCTGGAGGTCACAGAGGAGGGGTGCCGCGGCTCGCCCCGGCGCCACCGAGCGCCTGACCCTCACCGACAGCACTCGGCGACCCGCCCGGCCCCCAGTCCACGGCTCGGTCCCATGTCACATCGCGCCCACCACCACCCGATGAGCGTCGTCGTCCATTACCCTGGATCGCGTGAGTAGTCCCGCAGATCCGCGCGCCGAGTACCGGCGGCACATGCAGCACCGTCAGGCCACCGTCATCGGCACCATTCTGGCCGTCATGGTGGTCGCGGTCGCCGTGAGTCTCCTGGTATCGCTGGGCATCCTGCCCGCCTACAACCCGGGCTTCTCGCACCCCAAGAGCACGGCGACCTACGTGCCCCAGCCCTGCCCGCCCAACGGCGCCAAGACTGTCGACGTCACCACGATCGAGAAGATCAACGTCTACAACGGCTCGGAGACAGTGGGTCTGGCCGCCACGGTGCAGCAGGAGCTAGAGGAGGCGGGACTGACCGTCACCTCGGCAAATGACTGGCCGGGAGGCATCTACAACGGCGAGGTCCAGATCATGGCCTCCAAGGGCGGCCTGACCAACGCCTACTCCCTGGCCCAGATCTTCCCCAAGTCCACGGTGCAGCTCGACAAGAGCCTGTCCGACGACGACACCACGGTCTCGGTGGTCCTGGGCAAGGAGTACCTGCAGAACGCGCTGAAGTCGGACGAGATCAAGCTTCTCGGCGCCGACAAGCCCATCACCGCCCCCAACGACTGCGTCCCGGCGGACAAGGTCGCCACGAAAAAGCCCAGCTGATCCGGAGCCGCCCAGTCCGGGCGGAGCGTCCCGACGACGACAGCTTCTTGCCCCGATCGAGGACGTACTTCTCCGACGAGGACTGCGTTGTCCCCCAGACGACTGAGGTCCGGCCTCAGTCATCTGGGGGACAAGTACGTTCTGGACGGGAAACGCAGTTCCCGATTCAGAGCGTCATCGCGTCTGAGACGCCAGCTCGGGTGCAGTTCCAGGACGGGGCCGATCCTGCTGGAAGCGACAGCGTGCCCATGTAAGAGGCTTGGCGGACTGACTTCCGCGGGACGCCTCAGTCGCGGCTCTCACTGGTACTCTCAGCGCCATCGGTGCTCGACGACGTCGGAGCCGCCGCAGACGCGGCCGCGGGCGAGTGGGCGGCGCGGCTGGAGTAGGCCGGGCCCTCCAGCTCGGTGCCAGCGGGAGCCGAGGCCGGCGAGGCCTGCTCCAGGTTGGTGCCGCGCAGCTTCGAGATCCAGCGCATCGCGTGGTAGACGCCGATGGCGGCGGCCGAGCCCAGGGCGATGCCCTTGAGGGTCATGTCCCCCCAGACCAGGGTGTAGTCGGCGATGGCCACCACCATGGACACGGCCGCCGTGTTGAGGTTGACCGGGTCGGAGAAGTCCACGCGGTTCTGCACCCAGATGCGCACCCCCAGCATGCCGATCATTCCGTAGAGGACCGTGGCGGCCCCGCCCAGGACGCCGGCCGGGATCGTGGCGATGATCTGACCGAACTTCGGCAGGAGGGACAGGCCCAGGGCGCTGAGCGCCGCCACCACGTAGGCGGCGGTGGAGTAGACGCGCGTGGCGGCCATGACGCCGATGTTCTCCGCGTAGGTGGTGGTGCCCGAGCCGCCGCCGGCGCCGGCGAGCATGGTGGACAGCCCGTCGGCGAACAGGGCGCGGCCGGTGACGTCGTCGAGGTCCTCCCCGGTCATGGCCGAGACGGACTTGACGTGGCCGATGTTCTCAGCGATCAGGACGAGCACCACGGGGATGAACAGGCCCAGGTAGCGCAGGTCGAAGGCCGGGGCGTGGAAGTCGGGCAGCCCCAGGACAGGGGCCTTGGCCACCTTGTCGAAGTGCACCTCCCCGCGCAGCACCGCGGTGGCGTAGCCGATGAGCACGCCGAAGAGGGATCGCCAGGCGCCCGATGAGGCCCTTGAACATCACGGTGATGACCAGGATCGAGACGATCGTGACGACCGCGGTCACGGGGCTCTTTGTAACATTGCCCCAAGCCGCGGGGGCCAGGGTTGAAGCCGATGAGGGCGACGATCGCGCCGGTGACGATCGGCGGCATGAGACGGTCGATCCAGGCAGAGCCGACCAGGTGGACGATGATGCCCACCACCAGCAGACACAGTCCCACCGAGATGATCCCGCCCTGCGCCAGGGCAGCCTTGTGGGGGTCAAGGGGAGACCACTGTCGCGCGTATAGCCGGTCACGGCGCCAATGGGGGCGAGGGTGCGAAGGAGGAGCCCAGGTAGCTGGGCAGGCGCCCGGAGGTGATGCCCAGGAACAGCAGGGTGCCCACGCCGGTGAAGAACAGCGTCGTCGCCGGGTCGAAGCCGGTCAGCAGCGGCACCAGGAAGGTGGCGCCGAACATGGCGATGACGTGCTGGACACCAATGCCGATGGTGCGCGGCCAGGTGAGGCGCTCACCGGGGGCGACGACCTCGCCCGGGGCGATGGACCGGCCATCGCCGTGCAGGCGCCAGCCACGAGAGGAGAAGAAGACACGAGTGAGCTCCTGCCTAGGGCAATGAGGGGAATGACTGTGTCCCGTGGGAAATCCACCCGCGGGACGCTCGGCAGGACCCGGCAGAGTCTGCCGGGACTTCAGCATAGCCCCTGCTCGGCGGGCACCGGACCGGGCCCCTTGCAGGTACCCGGCAGGCACGCAGACCGGGCCCCTCGCGGGCATCTGCCGGGCAGTGCCCGATTCGTCCGCGGGAAGGATGCCTCTCCCGGGCGCCGGCGGTGCATGATGTGGTCATGAGCACCGCTGGAACCTCCCCACCAGGGGCTGAGCGCACCACGCTTCTCGCCGAGCTCGGAGCAGTACGTCGACGGACTCCTCCGGGATTCGTCTTCCCCGGCACCGAGAAGCTCGACCCGGCAGAAATCTTCTCCGGCCCCGGCTACGGCGCCCCGCCCCGCAGCGACTCCGGGGCGACGGCCGCCCTGGTGTGCGGGCTGCTCAGCTTCATCCCCTTCGTCGGCGTCGCCGCGATCATCCTGGGCATCAACGCGCTGCGGCGCCTGCGCCACAGCTATGACTCCGGTGAGGGGCTGGCCTGGTTGGGGCTCATTCTGGGAGGCGTCTCCGTCATCCTGTGGCCCTGCCTCCTCCTCATACTGTTCATGCTCTAGGGTCGGACAGCCACACCGGGCCAACCGGTCCCCTACAGTGGTCCCGTGAAGCCTTTCATCATGGTGACCACGCGCCCCGAGCACGAGGCGGCGCAGGACGAGTACGAGTCCTTCCTGGCTCAGAGCGGTCTGTCGCGCGACGACCTGCAGCACATCGCCCTGGAGGAGGTCGACTTCCTCGACTCCTTCACCGCGGCCGATGTCTCCGGAGTACTCATCGGGGCCAGCCCCTACAACGCGGACACGCCGGCAGCCGAGAAGACCCGCAGTCAGCTCAACGTCGAGGAGCAGATCCGCGAGCTGCTCGGGGTGATTCTTAGGGAGGGCATCCCCTTCTGGCCACTGGCGTCGCGCTCCAGGTGCTGGCCGCCTACCTGGGCACCGGGACGCAGCTCCTCACCGAGGAATTCGGTGAGGAGCTGGGAGCCGTCGACCTGTTCCTGACGGCGGAGGGCCGTAAGGACCCGGTCCTGGAGGGGCTCCCCCAGGTGGTCACGGTCTTCGCCGGCCACTACGAGGGCGTCGGGGAGGTGCCCCCGCACGCGACCTTGTTGGCGAGCTCCCCGGACTGCCCGGTCCAGATGCTGCGCGTGGGCAGGAACGTCTACGCCTGCCAGTTCAACCCTGAGCTCGACGCCGTCCGGTTCGAGCGGCGTGTCAGCATCTACGACGAGGCCGGTTACGGTGACCCGGACATGAGCGAGGACATCCTCACCCAGGCCCGGTCCTCCGAGGCGCACGCCGCCGGACGGATCATCCGCAACTTCATCTCGCACTTCACCCGCAGCTGAGCTGCCGCCCTGGGGCCACAGGCCCCGAACGACTCGGGGGTACAGACGCAGTTCTGGAGCTGAGAGCCACGATCATCAGGACGTTGTCATGACTTACCCGCCCGCCTATCCGGGGCCGCCACAGGGATACAACGGCCCATCGAGCCCGCAGTACCCGCCGCAGGCAGCCTGTGGCCAGCCCCGGTGAGCGCTCCGCAGGGCGGGGCGGCATACGGGCAGGCGCCGACGCCGGCCGGTCACGGCGCGTACATGCCCCCGCGCAAAGCGCGATTCCGACACTGATCGGTGGTGCGCCACCCGGGGCCCCCGCCTTCCCGGGCCAGCCCTGCCCGCCTGCGCCCGTGCAGGCCTCCGCATCGCAGTATCAGCTGTATCAGCCGTATCAGCAGCAGTACCAGCAAGGCGCGGGCTCACACACTGGTTTCGAGTACCTGAGCGGAGCGGTGACCGCACCGGGCTACTCCGCCTCCGCCAGACCGCCACAGCTGAGCAGCCTGCGTCCAGGAACGACCTCATCCCAACCCTTGGGCGCACCACACCATGTGCCGTGGCGCGGTGCGAAGGCCGTGGCGCTCACGGCGCTGCTCGTACTCGCCGTCCTGGAGACCGCGAACTTCATTACGTCGATGAATACGTACATTACGAGCAAGCACAGCTGGCTCTCCCTCTCCAGACTGACGGCCTCACTGATATACATCAGCATCACACCGAACCTGTGGTGGCTCTTCTTCGCCTTCCGTCGCCTCTTCCGAAACCAGCCCGTCTCCGAGATGACCGGATTGGCGCTGTGGTTCGGATTCGTGGCAGTCATGCTCCCAACCGGAACAGCCCAGTCCCATCAGGTTCACATCAACGCCGTCATCATTATTATCTCTTTCGTCATCGCCACTGTCGGAGCCGTCGCGACCACACGACTTAACCAGAGGCTGAAGGAGCCGCGATCCTGGATCCTGACCCTCGCCGTAGGCTCCTGTCAGCTCATCCTGTTCAACACGATTCTCCGTTTCATGAATTTTGGCTGGATCGCCTACATCTTGACATCAGAATCAGATAGCCAGAGCATCACTCACTACACCTCGCATCTCTGGCTTGTGTGGTCGGACTCCGACGGAGTCGGGATTCCCTTGGTGCCCTCCCTGATACTCTCCGCCCTCATCGCCATCGTGTCGGGTATCAGCGTCATCCAGGCGGCCCGCGGATCTTATGGCAAAACATTTAAGATAACGTCCATTACTTGCGCATCCCTGTTGAGCCTCGACAGCATCGTCGTCTCCACTGTCTTCGGAGGGCCCTCGGCTGACGGGCACAGTCATCACGCCGTCCGAGACCGGTTTCATGCTGCGCAGTCATCGTCGTGGGGATCATCACCGTCGGCTCGACGGTGGCCGCCGCCCGTCACCTCACCAACAAGGAGTCCACCGGAGGAGCTCAGCAGGGACTTCATGCTGGCGGAGCACGGGGCATGCAGAACCGCTTCAGCCGGTATCACCGGTCCCAGTTGCCACGGACGGGCGGGTACTGAGCCGGTCCCACCACCGCGAGGTCGGCACGCGCCGTCACCTCGGTTATCGACACCGACCGACAGGGTCGAGCACAATGCCCACTATGCGGCAGCCACCTTCACCTCAGAGCAGCCCCACTCCGACGCCGTCGGACGCTTATGGACACGGCCCGGCCACGCCATACGGCGTGATGCCGCACGGGCCGCACGCCCCGCGTCGCCACCGCATGCGGCCTCACACCGGGCCACGGGCCCCAGGGGCGGGCAGCAAGCCGACTACCCCTATCTTTTCCAGGCCCAGACCGCTCCTCCGACGCAGCCGGTGGCGCCGCACCTGTCCAGCATCGGCCAGCCTGCCAGCAGTATCGTCACCAACGGGACTGATATCGACCCCCTATTCGGCGGGGCCCACCGCGAGCTTTCCCAGGTTCACCCTCACCCCATCCTGGGCCCCTGCCCCTGTGACCCTGCAGCCGCAGCCGTTCGTGCCGCCATCACCGGTCAGCGCGCCACCGCTCGGCATCACCCGCAAGGCCGCCTTCCCTCACCCACCCCTGGGGACGCGACCGACTGGCCGCCCTCGTACTGACACTATTAGCGGTCGGGGTTCACGTGATGTGGACAATCAACGACACGTCCACAAACGACGCCTTCCCTTCCCTGCATAATCCCACAACGCAAGACTACTTCAATGCACTGTATTACATTCCATACACGTTAGGTGCTTGGTGGCTCATTCTTATTCCCATCTCCATCATCAACATCATCAGAAACCAGGTCAGCATCATCACAACAGCGGTCGCAGTTCAACTATTCTTCATTGACGTATTAATACTGAACAACGACCCCATCGGCAACCCCCTCTCCATTTTGTGTCTGCTGGCCACTGGGTCGGCAGCGATCTTCACAACCCGGATGGGAAGGACCACCAACCCCCCTCGACACTGGCTGGTCAGTCTTGGAATGGCGACGAACCTGTTCCTCCTCGTTTCAATGCTCCACCGGATCACAAAACTGCTCCTCAACGCAAAATTTTATCAATCAGGCACGAGTAGCCAGACGGTCAATATATGGATGACCCCCGCAATCGGGCCGAATGATCGAGGAATACCGCTCACTGTTGGGGTAGCCATCACGATCATCGTGGCCGTCATTGCCTCGATCAACCTCTATCTGGGAGTCTCATCCTCCACCAGTCGCGTATTCCGCTACACCGTTGGACTCGCCCCAACACTCGTAGCCCTGGTCAACATGTATATTCTCTCCGCGTTCGGTATATCCCGCGCCGTCGTCTCCTCAGGTCTCGGCCTGACCAGCATCGGCACGGGCGATCACCCGCACGCGAAGTTACGGGCCTGGCTGGCATCAGTCCTCCTCGTTCTTCTCGCCATGGGCGTGACGGCGCTCCTGAGCCGCAGCTCCGCCGTCAACCGGCGCATGCAGACATCCTGGAGCGCGGCACAGTCCTCGACCGTGGGGGCGAGCGGCTCTGGCGCCGTCGCCCCCACGTATGCAGGAGGACCCCAGGTGCACCCAGCCGGGGTGACTGGCCCCGCTCCCTTGGCGCCACCCGCAGACCCATCGGCTCCGAGCTCCTGGTGAGGGCGCACGACGTCGGCGCGCCACCACTCACCTGGCCACATCGTCACCCCATGTCACCAAGGAGATCTCCCATGCGTACTCCTGGGGTACGTCGGCAACGGCCTGGGCGATGGGGATGTCGCCGTCGTAGAAGGGGATGACCCTACCGATACTGGCCGGCTAGGCGAGCACAGCGGTAATGACGCGAGCCACGTTGCCACGCGATGTCCGCCCGCCATCCGATGCGCTCCCGGGGGCCAGTCGCGCCACCGTGATGGCCCCGATGGGCTCCTCCAGAGTCAGCAGACCCGGCCCCAGGATCGTCCAGTCCAGGTTGGAGGCCTGCAGGGTGGCGATCGGCCGCGATCTTGGCAATGGCGTAGGCGCGCAGCGGATGGCCCACGGGCACCTCGCCGTAGGCGGTGTTGAAGGAGACCATGACGTAGTACTTGACCCCGACCGCGGCCGCGCCTCCATGGATCGGATGGCGGCGGCGCGGTCGACGGCGTCGGTGCGCTCCGGACCGCCCTTGCCACCGGCACCGGCGGACCGCATGATCGCGCCGGCGCCGGCGAAGGCCAGAGCGAGCTCGGCGACGTCGACCTCCTCGACTGACACGACCATCGGGGTGGCTCCGGTGGCGGCCACGTCGGCGGACTGGTCCGGGTTGCGGATGAGGGAGACGACCTCGTGGCCAGCCTCCACGAGCAGCAGGGGCGGCCAGCAGCGCGACCTTGCCGTGACCTCCGATCATGACGATGCGGGACATGTGCGAGCCCTTTCTGCACGTTCCTGGAACATCCGGGACCGATCAGGCAGCCCGCCCAGGTGGTACCCCAGCATCCACTCCGCCAGAACCGCACGCACCCTTCCCGCGCTGGACGAACCGGGAAATAGGGGTGGAGAACCGGTCGGTCGCGGGCGTGGACGGCCACGAAGTTGGCCAGGAGCTTCCAGGAGTCGGAGACGTCGTCGAGACGCACGCGGGCCTGGAGCTCGGTGAGCTCGTCGTCGGCGAAGTAGCCGTGACCGGCGTAGAAGCCGAGCCGGTGGGCGAGGTAGTCGCCGTCGAGCTCGGGGTGGAACTGGGTGGCGTACAGGTTGGACCCGATCCGGAACATCTGGACCGGGCATGCCTCGCCGGTCCCCAGGAGGACGGCGTGGGGCGGCAGCGTCGTGACCGCCTCCTTGTGGGCGACGAAGGCCTGGAAGACCTTCGGGACGCCCGCGCAGATCGGGTCGGCCAGGCCGGCCTCGGTGAGAGTGACCTCCGGGCGGTGACGGCCTCGCCGTAGGTGGTGTCGACGACGGCGCCCTGATGGCAGGCGAGCGTGCCCACGCCGTAGCAGGCGCCGAAAAAGGGGAAGTCGGCCTCGACGACGCGGTCGAGCAGGCCGGAGAGCTCGGCCTCGACGCGCTTCTGAGTGGCGGACTTCTTCTCCGGCGGGGTGGAGGCGTTGAAGGGGGAGCCGCCCACGAGGATGCCGGACCAGTCGTCCAGGTCGATCTGCGGCAGGGACTCGGACTCCAGGCGCAGGCGGCGCAGCGTGGACTCATCCAGGCCGGTGCGCTTGAGGAATGCCTCGTACTCGGCGTCGGCGGGTTCGTCCTCGCTGCGGGTGGCCAGGAAGAGGAAGGGTTTCACGAGATGACCTTAACGGGGGCCGACAGCCTGGGCAGCATCCTTTTCCACGCCGTTCCCAGAATCACGTTCAGGCACCGGCCCGCAGGCTTCTGAGGATCTCCTCGACGGCGGCCAGGGTGACGCCGGAGGCCTGCCGCAGGGAGAGCTGCGCCCGCCCGAGGTTGCCGCCGGCGGCCGGAGCGTCGAGGTAGGTCAGGGCGGAGACCGCCACTCCCCTCGAGGCAAGGATCATGGCCTCGGCCACGGAGTCGGTGACGGCGGCGTCGGCGCCCAGGGAGGCCAGTGCGCGCGACTCGGCCGGGCTCGGACGCAGCGGCCCGGGCACGAGGGCGACCACGGAGCTGCCGCTCACGCCGCGAAGGTTCTCCAGGCGCTCGGTGAGCCTGGCGTCCCAGCCGGCCGAGACCATGCCAACGGCCGGGAAGAGAGAACCACCGGAGACGTTGAGGTGGTCGGCGACGACGCGCACCTGCCCCGGCGCCGTCCCCCCCGGCCACGTCACCGGAGCCGCGCAGCGGGGTGGCGCGGGTGACGAGCAGGGCGGCGCGCAGGCGGGCCCCGCTGGCGATCCGGGCCAGCGCCGTCGCACCGCGGGCGGCCTCGCCCTCGTACATGCTGGTGCGACCACGGGCGACGAGGACACCGAGGCCACCGCGCTCATAGACACGAGTGCATCCTCCTGGCCGGGGGCGCTGGGAGCCTGAACGCCGGGCAGGAAGGACAGGCGCACCCGGGCCGAGGGGCGTCCCCAGGCCTGGTCGAGGTCGCGCAGGAAGGCGGGCTCGGCGATGACGAGGAGGTCATGGCGGGCGCGCCCCGTGGCTAGGAGGATGGAGGCGCCGTCGGGGTCCTCGTCCCAGATTCCTGGCGGGGCGGACTGCTGGACCATGGATTCTCCTCGAGTGCGCCCGGGGCGGGCGGTGGGACAGGGAACGATGGCCGGCGCTGGACGCCGGTCAGGGTGGAGCGAAGTCTACGCGAAGACGCCGCCGGCCGCCGCCGGCACCCAACCCGCTCACCCACCCACCAACAAAATCTTCAAAATCGACGCGGCTCCGGGTCGATTCTGAAAGATTCCGTCGATGTGTGCGGGGCGGCGGGCCGGGCAGGGCGCGTGGGGCGATGCAACCGCACTCCCTCGGCCTACATCGTGCGGTTGAAGTAGATGTTCCCCCGATGAAGCTGATCAGCTGGAGCCACAGGACGATACTCAGGACCAGCATTACCGGCCCTCCGAAGGCGCTCACCGTGACGGCGATGACATTGCCGATGAGCCCGACGACGCCGGTGAGAGCACAAGCCCGCTGCAAGGCGGCTTTGTCACGTTCATCATCCCGCTTCTCGAGCTCCCTGACGAAGAAGGTTTCATATCCGAACCTCTTGGCGACGAACAGGGGCGACGATCGCCAGCATCATGATCGTTCCCCGCTGGCGGCACCATAGAGGAAGTCACTGTTCGACGGGATCGTCAACGCGGCCACCCACAGGAGGACCACGGCGACGGCCACGAGCGTCATACGTGCGGCGGTGATCTGCCATAGCGCGGTGATCCTCAGATTTCGTCGACCCTTCGGCGTCGAGTCGGAGGAGGACGAACCGGTGGCCGCAGCGGAGGAAGGAGTGGGCGTGGGCGGCGTGAGCTCTGACTCAGACATGAAAGATCTCCTCAACAGTGGTCTCGAAGTAGCGGGCGATGGCGATGGCCAGGGAAGGGAGGGGTCGTACTTGCCCTTCTCGATGGAGTTGATGCTCTGCCTGGAGACGCCCAGGGCGACTCCGAGCTGGGCCTGGGTGAGACCGCAGGCCTCGCGCAGGCTGCGCACGTCGTTATCCACGATCCTCACCACCCAAGGCGCGGCAAGACAACCGGCTCATGCCGCAGCCGCGTTCCGGGCGGCACGCAGTCGCGGGGACAGCCACGCGACACCGACGATGGAGACGCCGATCATGGCGGCGCCCATGAGACGGACGACCAGCAGAAGCGGTCCGGCGGAGAGATGAGTGGCCGCAGGGTTCACGAAGCCCACCATGATTCCGGTGGGGAGGGCGCAGACGAAACCAGCCTGCTGCCCACCGAGCTTCTTGAGGAGCTCGGGCGCCTCCTCGGCACGGACCTCGGGCAGGGCGTCGAGCCGAGTACCGGTAGACGAGCAGGTAGAGGACGATCCCGACAGCGAGGCCACCGACCACCCGGCAATGAAGGTGACACCGGGAGAGGCCTGCGACACGGCGGCCAGGGACAGAAGAAGCAGAGACGGCCGAAAGCATGGCGATCACTCCTGAATAGACACTCGCCCCACGAGCGAGTGTCATGTTTGCTTGACATGTCTAGTGTGCTTGACAAAGCCTTCCGTGTCAAGCGTGCTTCACTCGGAGAATCCAGGCCGCTGGCGCCCGACCCGCACGCACTCACCAACAAAAACTTCAGAATCGACGCGGCTCCGGGTCGATTCTGAAGTTTTCGTCGATCTGTGCTGCGTGCGGGCCGGGCACACAGGCGGGCCGGGCACACAGGCGGGCCGAGCGCACAGGCGGGCCGAGCGCACAGGCGGGCCGGACAGGCAGGCAGGCGGGCACACAGCCAGGCCAGCGGGCCGGCGCGCCGCCTTCACGCAAACGTGATTGCACGCAATGTGCAAGAACAAAGGAAGGTCGCTTAGCATCCCCCTCATGGCTGAGCGAATTTTTACAATTAATGCACCGATCGATCAAGTTCGATCAATCGTTACAGAGGTCTTCACTCGGGAGGGCTGGACCGTCACCCCCTTCTCCGCCGACACCCTCCAGATCACCCGCGGCAAGAAGGGCATGTCCGTCGCCTTCGGTGCGTTCATGGGCCGCAACTTCTATCTTTCGCAGAACCTTCAGTTCGGGACCGGCCCGCACGGCGAGACCCTGGTGCGATACCTGTCCTCGACGGGGTCGGCCATCATCGGCGGCGCGCTCGGCATGCGCAAGTCCCTCAAGACCCATGCCGAGTACGCCGAGAAGCTCGCCGACGCCCTGCAGTCGCGCGACATCCTCATGAGCGTGCGGTAGCCGCCGGCGCCTGCGCGCCCCTGCCCCTGCCCCGACGTCGGCCCGCCCGCTCCCTCCCCCACCGGGCACAATCAGGGGCATGACTCGCACCGGGCCGCAGGGGCCGCACGCAGCCGCCGCAGACCGACCCCATCGGGGCCCTGCTCGCCTCGCCCCCGGACCTGCCGGTGGTCGAGGTGCTGCCCGAGCTGCGCGAGCGCTTCTCCTCCACCCCTCCGCCTCCGACGACGCCGGCACCTGCCTGGTCCTCACCGCCCCACCCGGCACCGGCAAGACGACGCTCGTCCCACCGCTCCTGGCCGACGTCCTGGCCGACGTTCCTGCCGCTGCACCGGGACGCTCCCTGGAACGCCGGTCGGGCCGCGTCGTCGTCACCCAGCCGCGGCGCATCGCCGCCCGCGCGGCCGCCCGCCGCCTGGCCGACCTGCTGGGAGAGGAGGTCGGCGGCACCGTCGGATATGCGGTGCGCGGGGAGCGGCGCACCGGCCCGGACACCCGGATCGAGGTCGTCACCGCCGGGCTCCTCCTGCGCCGCCTCCAGCACGACCCGGAGCTGAGCGGCGTCGACGCCGTCATCCTCGACGAGGTCCACGAGCGCTCCTTGGACAGCGACCTGCTCCTGACCCTCCTGGCGGACGCGCGCGCCGCCCTGCGCGAGGACCTCACCGTCGTGGCCATGTCCGCCACGCTCGACGCCGACCGCCTGCGCCGCATCCTGGGCGGCCCCTCGGACGGAGCTGCCCCGCTGGTGGAGGTGCCCGGTCGCCTCCACCCCTTGAGGAGGTGTGGGCGCCGCCGGGCGCACCGGTCGCCTCGGGGCCGCGCGGGGTGCCGCGGGAGTTCCTCGCCCACGTCGCTACCGCCGTGGAGCGGGCCCCTGGCCGAGCGCTCCGGTGACGTGCTGGTCTTCCTGCCCGGGGCCCGAGAGGTCGACGACGTCGTCTCCCGCCTGCGCGGTGCGGCTCTGGCGGGCGTGGACGTCCTGCCGCTGCACGGCCGCCTGCCCGCGAGCGCCCAGGACGCAGCCCTGGCCCCCAGCTCGGCAGGGGCGGCGGCGCGTCGTGGTGGCCACGAACGTGGCGGAGTCCTCGCTGACGGTGCCCGGGGTGCGGGTGGTGGTGGACTCCACGCTGGCGCGCGAGCCGCGCCTGGACGTGGCCCGCTCCATGAGTGGCCTGGTGACGGTGGGGGTCTCGCGGGCGGCCGGGGTGCAGCGGGCCGGGCGGGCGGGGCGCGAGGGCCCGGCGTCGTCTACCGCTGCTGCTCGCCGACGGACTGGGCGCGCTCGCCGCTGGCTCCGACCCCGGAGATCCTCTCGACCGATCTCACCGGTGCGGCTCTGGAGCTGGCCGTGTGGGGCGTGCCCGACGGCGCGGGGCTGGCCTGGGTGGATGAGCCGCCGGCTGCAGCGCTGGGGGCCGCCCGGGAGGCGTTGGAGCGCCTGGGCCTGGCCGGCGCCGCTGGCGTGACGCCCCTGGGGCGGGCGGTGGCCGGGCTGCCGGCGGGCGTGCGTGAGGCGCGGGCCCTGCTGGCGACGGCGCCGGTACTGGGGGCGCGGCGGGCGGCACGGGCGACGGCTCTGCTGACCGCCGACCTGCGCGCGCCCGGCGGGGACCTAACGGCCCTGGCCCGACAGGTCCAGGGTGGCGGGGCCGGGTCGGGGGGCCTGGAAGACGGAGGCCCGCCGACTGGAGCAGGCCTGCCGGCGCGCCGTCTTAGAGCAGTCGGGGCGCGCCGAGGACCCGGGCCCCGCGAGCGGCGGTCCCCAGGCACCGGGCGCAACGGGTGTGTCAGGCCCGCCGGCCGCGGACCGTGGCCGGGAGACTTCGGACGGCGAGGATCCGGCCTCCGCGAGCGGTGGCCCCCAGGCACCGGGCGCGACGCACGGCCGGGAGGAGACTGGCCGACCCGGCGACATCGGCAGGGGATGCTCCTGGGCTCGGGGACGGTGAGGGCGCCGCGTCGGCCGACCTGGAGTCGGCGGTGGCGCTGGTGGCCGGGACGGCGCAGCCACAGTGGATCGCTCGACGTCGGGGGCCGGCCCCGCAGGCGGGCAAGGAGGCGCACTACGCGAGCGTCGCCGGGACCGGGCTGCGCCTGCCGGCGGGCTCGGCACTGGCGGAGTCCGAGTGGCTGGCGGTGGCCGGCGTCGACCTGACCGGTGGGCGCGGGGACGCGCTCATCCGGGCCGCGGCGCCCCTCGAGGAGCAGACGGTCCTGGATGGCCGGGGCCTGGCTGGCCGAGGAGGAGCGCGCCGTCTGGGAGGGTGGGCGGCTGCGCATAGAGCGCCTGCGCCGCCTGGGGGCCATCACGCTCACCACCACCCCGGGGCCGCCGCCGGGTCCGACGGCGGTGGCGGACGCCGTCGTCGCACGGGTGCGCGCCGAGGGGGCCGATGCCGGCCTGGGCGTGCTGCCGAGGGATGAGGAGGCGCTCAGCCTGCGCGCCCGACTGGCCCTGCTGCACGAGCACCTGGGTGAGCCCTGGCCGGATATGAGCGATGCGGCCCTGGCAGAGCGGGCCGAGGAGTGGCTGGCACCGGCGGTGGCGAGCCTGGCCGGGCAGACCGGAGGGTCAGGCGGACCGGGTAGGTCGGGTGAGTCGGCGTCGTCGGGCTTGGGCGGCCGGCGTTTCAGCCTGGAACGACTGGATATGGCCCAGGCGCTGCGGGCGCTGCTGCCGTGGCCGCAGGCGGCGCGCCTGGACGAGCTGGTGCCCGAGCGCCTGGAGGTTCCCTCCGGCTCACAGGTGCCGGTGGACTACACGGCGGCGGTCGGCGGCGCGGGCTCGGTGGACTCGGCCGAGGCCGGGCGGGTGGGTCGGCCGGTGCTGGCGGTGCGGGTCCAGGAGTGCTTCGGCTGGGCGACCACGCCGCGGATCGTGGAGGGCCGGGTGGCGGTGCTGCTGCACCTGCTCTCTCCAGCGCGCCGTCCGGTGGCGGTCACCGACGACCTGGCCTCCTTCTGGGAACAGGGCTACCCGCAGGTGCGCGCCGAGATGCGGGGCCGCTACCCCAAGCACGCCTGGCCGGAGGACCCGTGGAACGCGCCCGCCACGAGGGGGACCAGGGCGGCGTCGGTAGGCGGGAACGAGGCTCACCCGGGACCGTCCAGCGACGGCGGGCGGCGAGTGCCTCGGCGGAAGACGAGTACTGAGGCGGACCGGGGCTACCGGCCTTGTCAGCGCCGCTGGCACCGTCGGGGCCCGCAGGAGGGCCTCGACCCAGGCTGCTCGCGAACTGTTCCCCGGACTACTTCCCGGCCGGCTTACCGGCGCGGAGGGCAACCGGTCGGACGGGGCTTCACCAGGTGGAGGCGTCCAGGCGGCTGAAGCGGAAGCCGGTGGGGTTGCGCTCAGTGTCGGGGTCGGCGTCGGGCACGACGTATCCGACGATCTGGAGGTTCCAGGTGCCGCGCCCGCCCCACAGGGTGGCCGTGGTGCGGGTGCGGCCGCGCACCACCGGGAAGCCGGCGATGGTGTCGAGTTGGACGGAGACCACCTCGTGGGAGTGGTAGCGCATGGCGCCGTTGGCGATGTCGCCGAGCCACTCGACCTTGGGCTGGGGGTAGCCGGTCATGTGGGTCAGGACGCAGTAGTCGGTGAGCAGGGCGTCGATTGCCTTGGTGTCAGCGGCGACCATGGCGTCGCACAGGAGTGAGTAGAGCTCGGCGGCCGCGCGGGGCGCGATCTCGGAGGCGTGGGGGTGCGGGCGGACATGCGTGTGGGAACGAGACAGGGGTTCGGGATTCGTGGGGACGGCGACTCATGGGCCAAGAGTAAGGCCCGACGTCGAATATATGAGGGACCAACAGCGCTCCCGCGGCCGGGTCGGGGCGCAGGGCCCTCGTCGGGGCGCAGGTCCCTGCGGGCCTCATGCGGCGGTTACTCCACGAGGGTGGGGATCTACTGGCCGAGGGTTGTGCGTACTGGACGAACCCCCGATCCCCGTGGAGTACACCCGCCCCTCCCCCAGTGGCCCCCGACCCTCGTGCAGTACGGGGTCCCTCGGAGCGGACTACCAGGTGAACTGCTCAGGGCCTTCCCCGGCCCTCGTGCGATGCACTCAATACTGCCCCAACCACTCCGCACGATCGCTCTCCAGCTGGTAGCCCTCCGGAGGACTGACTGCCCACCCCATCTCCCGAAGGACATCCGCAGCGATACCGCTCGATGATCGGACAATGGCTTTCGCCTGCTCCGTTCTCCAGCGAGCTCGGGCCTGATCAAGTTCCTGGCGCGCGTGAGGAGGATGGTCGACTCCAAGCTCCTCGATCAGCATTGTCAGGAAGTCCTCCAGAGCGGGCCGCAGCCTCGGACCCCGACAGGGAAGTGGATGTCAGAGATCTGGGGAGTCTTCTCAGCGTCTCCCCGCTTCTTGACCGTCCTTCGTCCGCTGCCACGGCCATCGCGGGACATCATGAAGGTCCAGGCGTCACGATGCGCATGAATATGAAGGTGTGAGCAAGGAACATTCGCCAGGGGACGGCGTTGGTAGTCAAGACGCGCAAGCCACTCGCCTCCGCCATGCGGTCTCAGGCCGAACGTCGAGCCCTCAATGATCATGCACGGATGCTGTGTTGATATCGAACAGGTGTAAGACACGACGAGATCGAGGAGCTTCTTGCCGCCGATGGACAGGACGACAGGAGCCTTCTCCTGCGGATGAACAGCCGCCTTCCACGAATCCTCTCCTGCGATGTCGACCTGGAACTCAGGCGCTGTCGGGCAAACCGCACGCACTGTATGAGTCAGGTCCTCCGCAAAACGGAAGGTCTGCTCATCCGCCCCGGTGATCACTTGCCGAGAAGGAACATCAAGCTGTGGTACTCAGAGAACAGCTTGAGGTCGTCCGACGGATACTCACCGGTGTACTCCTGAGCGAGTGCAGCATCAACACTGCCGAACCGACGCTCGAGCGCACTGACAACAGCCCTCTCTCGCGCCTCAAGCTCGGCCTGCGAGAAGTGCTTGACGACTCCACGCGACGGAACAAGAGCGGTGGACATATGACTGGCTCCTTCCGTGGTCGTACAAGCACTGTAACGCATCGCTACGACACGAACCGCTCCTTCTTCCGTGACGGCCAGCGAGTAGGCCTCAGCCGGAAGAAACCGCCCCGAACTCCACGAGGGTGGGGATCTACTGGCCGAGGGTTGTACGTACTGCACGAGCGCCCCACCACGTGGAGTACACCCGCCCCTCCCCAGTGGCCCCCGACCCTCGTGCAGTACGGACGTCTCACGACGTCGAGCAGCCACCGGCCATCGACACGGGCGGCTCGAAGCGGGGAACCGAAACAGGGAACACGAAGGGCCCGCCGCGCAGCTCCTGGCTGCTCGACGGGCCCTCGCCGTGGTGGCGGTAGCGCTGGGATTCGAACCCAGGGTGGCTATGAACCACACAGACTTTCGAGATCTGCACCTTCGGCCGCTCGGACACGCTACCTCGACCACGAGGTTACACGGACGTTGCCCGCTCCCCAACGCGACGTCCTGCGGTATCAGTCACGACCGACGTCACTCCCGCTGGCCCCGGCGACCCACCGGCCCCGGCGTGCCCGGCAGGCGGAACCCGTCAGCGGCGGTCGGCGAAGAAGGCGGTCAGGAGGTCCTGGGACTCCTGGGCTCGCAGGCCGGCGCGCACCTCGACCTGGTGGTTGGCGCGGGCGTCGCGCACGACGTCGCGCACTGACCCGCAGGCCCCGGTCCGCGGCTCCCATGCCCCCAGGACGAGTCGGGCCACCCGGGCCAGGACGATGGCGCCGGCGCACATGGTGCACGGTTCGAGGGTGACCACGAGGGTGCAGCCGTCCAGGTGGGAGTCGCCCAGGGCGGCGCCGGCGGCGCGCAGGGCACGGATCTCGGCGTGCGCCGTCGGGTCGTGCTCGGCCTCGCGGGCGTTGGCGGCCTCAGCCAGGACGGCCCCTCCGGTGAGAGCACGACGGCGCCCACCGGCACCTCCCCGCCGCGCCCGCCGCCCGGGCCAGCTCCAGGGCGCGCACCATGGCGGCGTCGATGGCCGGGGACCGGCGGGCTCGGTGGCTGCGCAGAGGCTGAAGACGTCACGGGTGCATTATCTCGTTATAGGCTCCCCACAACATGCCCGGGCTCGGACAGCCGCCCCACCGGCCCCGGCGCCGCGCCCCCGGGACCGTGGCGGCCCCACTGGCCCCGACGGCCCCGCGCACGCCCCCGGCGCAGCGCTCCAGGCCAGCGCCCCAAGCCCCGCGCCCCCAAGAAGCCCCGCGAAGACCCCCCATGAAGAACGGAGCAGGTCGGTGAGCCGGTCCCCGAATCGAGCGATGAGAGCGAGCCCGCGCCAGGCGGTTCCCCTCAAGGCGCCTCCCGGCCGGCCCCGTCGTCGGACCGCTTCTCAGTGCTGCGCCTCCCCGGCGGCTCCCTCCCCGGCACCCTGCTCGGCAAGCTGCCGGGCAGGAGCCCTCAACCCGGTGGTGTTCTTCGTATCAGCCACCATCATCGCGATCGTCGCCCTGGCCGCGCTCATCGCCCCCGACCTCGTCAAGAGCGCCTTCGGGGCGGCCGTGACCTGGACGAGCCGATGGTTCGGCTCCTTCTACATCCTGCTCATCACGGCCGCGCTCGTCTTCATCCTGGGCCTGGCCTTCTCCCGCTTCGGGCGCATCCGCCTGGGCCCGGACAACTCGACGCCGGACTTCTCCACCTTCGCCTGGACGGCCATGCTCTTCGCCGCCGGCATCGGCACCGAGATCCTGTTCTTCGCCGTCGCCGAGCCGGTCGACCAGTACGTGCACCCGCCCACCGGCGACGCCCAGGCCATCCCCCGGCCACCCGCGCCCGCGAGGCCATCGTCCTGTCCCTGTTCCACTACGGCATCTCCGGCTGGGGCCTGTACGCCCTCGTGGGCCTGGCCATGGCCTCGCTTCGCCTACCGGCGCCGCGACACCCTCACGCTGCGCTCCACCCTGCGCCCGCTGCTGGGGCGGCACACCGAGGGCGTCATCGGCGACATCGTCGACGCCGCGGCCCTGGTCGGTGGGGTCTTCGGCATCGCCGCCTCGCTGGGGGTCGGCGTCGTCCAGCTGAACGTGGCCCTCAACATCCTGTTCGGGCTGCCGCAGGGCTTCCCCACCCAGATCGGGCTGACCACCCTGGCCGTCGTCATGGCCACCGTCTCGGCCGTCTCCGGCGTCGACCGGGGCGTGCGCGTCCTGTCCACCATCAACGTGCTGCTGGCCATCGGCCTGGCCCTGTGGGTGCTCGTCACCGGTGACGCCGCCTTCCTCATCGACGCCCTCATCGGCTCCATCGGCGACTTCTTCACCCGCTTCCCGCAGCTGACGCTGGAGACCTACGCCTACAACCGCCCCGATGACTGGCTCAATGCCTGGACCCTGTTCTTCTGGGCGTGGTGGATCGCCTGGGCGGCCTTCGTGGGCATGTTCCTGGCCCGTATCTCACGCGGCCGCACCATCCGCCAGTTCGTGCTCGGCAGCCTCCTGCTGCCCTTCTGCTACATCCTCATGTGGGTGGCGATCTTCGGCAACCACGCCCTGGACCTGGTCATCCGCGGCAACGGCGAGTTCCGGGACATCACCCTGGAGCGGCCCGAGCAGGGGCTGTACTGGATCCTGGAGCACCTGCCGGGCAGAAGATCCTCATCGCCCTGGCCCCTGTTCATCGGATCTCTTCTATCGTCACCAGCGCCGACTCCGGCGCCCTGGTCATGGCCAACCTCTCAGCCGCATCCGCTCGGCGCGCCAGGACGCCGCCCCTGGCTGCGGATCTTCTGGGCCACCTTGACCGGGATCCTCACCATCGCGATGCTCGTGGCCGGCGGCATCCCCATCCTGCAGCAGGCCACCATCGTCATGGCGCTGCCCTTCTCCGGGGTCCTCATCCTCATCATGTACACCCTGTGGCGCTCCCTGAGCACCGAGGGACACCTACAACCAGGCCCTGACTCAGGCCGACCGCAACCGGGCCCTGGGCTTCAACGGCTCGGCCGCGGGGCTGGAGCAGACGCCCTGGCGCGAGCGCCTGGCGCACACCCTCAACTCGGTCTCCCCGACGAGGCCGGCAACGCCATGGAGCGGCGCATCGTGCCGGCCCTGGAGGCGGTGGCCACCGAGCTGCGCAGGAGAACGTCTCCGCCGAGGTCTTCGTCGAGGGCCCCTGAGGCCCAGGACCCCGACGACGAGCGCACCTTCCTGGGGCGCGCCAGCCTGGTGGTCTCCTCCCACCCGGCCACCGACAGCGGTGAGGAGCAGTCCAGCTCCATCGACTCCTTCCGCTACGTGGTGCGCATGGTGGTCACGCCGGTGCCCGCCTACGGCTTCGCCGTCCACGAGGCCGACGACCTCACGGTGCGCCTCGAGGTGCGCCCGCACAGCGGCGGCCAGGGCTACGACGTCGTCGACTGGAACTCCGACCAGGTGGCCCACGACGTCCTGGACCACTACGAGCGCTGGCTGGAGTACGTGGGCACCTCCGAGAAGAGCGAGTCCCGGTTCTCCCGACGGCTCTGAGGCGCGCTCCCGCGCCCGCCGTCAGGGTCTGCCCCTGCCCGCTGCCTCCTCACCACTTCCTCCCCGCCGTCGACCAGCCCGCCCCCCAAACGCTGACGGGACACTGCGCGCGGCCGGGGACTTTTCTCCTGGACGGGAGCATCCTGCGCGTGCGGGGACGGGAATCCTGTCCCCGACGGAATCAACGCCCCGCCCGGAGCGGACCGCACCCGACCGCGTCGAGTGTCCCCGCCGGATGCGGCCGCCGGTAGCCGGATGCAGCCGTGGGCGGCCCGAGGTCAGTCCGCCTCGACCGTGTAGGAGGCGAGGCGCTCCTGGAAGGCGGGGTCGTAGTGGTTGACGACGCCCTGCCCCTCGTCGAGGGCGGCGATGGCCCGCATGTCGGCGTCGTCGAGCTGGAAGTCGGTGACGTCGAGGTTGGTGACCATGCGCTCCCGGTGGACCGTCTTGGGGATGACGATGATGTCGAGCTGGATGAGGTAGCGCAGGGCCACCTGGGCGGCGGTCTTGCCGTACTTCTCGCCGACGGCGGTGAGCACCGGGTGGGTGAAGATGTTGTTGCGGCCCTGGGCCAGCGGGCCCCAGGACTCAGGGCGGTGTCGTACTTGGCGTACCAGGCGCGGTTGTCGGCCTGCTGGTTGAAGACGTGGGTCTCCATCTGGTTGACGGCCGGAGGCACCTCGACGTGCTGCGCCAGGTCCACGAACCGGTCGGGGAAGAAGTTGGAGACGCCGATGGCGCGGACCTTGCCGGCGGCCAGGGCCTTCTCCATGGCGCGGTAGGTGCCGTAGTAGTCGCCGAAGGGCTGGTGGACGAGCAGCAGGTCGACGTAGTCGGTGCCCAGGCGGCGCAGGGAACCGTCGATGGAGCGGGCGGCGCGCTTCTCCCCGGCGTTGGAGATCCACACCTTGGTGGTCAGGAAGATGTCCTCGCGGGGCAGTCCACAGTTGGCGACGGCCGCGCCCACGCCCTCCTCGTTGCGGTAGGCCTGGGCGGTGTCGACGTGGCGGTAGCCGACCTCGAAGGCCTCGAGCACGGCCCGCTCGGTCTCCTCCGGCGGGGTCAGGAAGACGCCGTAGCCGATCTGCGGGATGTCGACGCCATTGTTGAGAGTGATGGTGGGGGCGGAGCCGTTGGCCATGAGTTCTCCAATCGATATGGTCGGTGACGGCAACCTAGCCTCGCAGGCGGGTGCGACGTCAGCACCGTTCACCCCCGGCCCAACCGGCGTGTGCAAGCTGTCCTGGCCTGGTCGCACGCCCGTATCTGGACTCTGCCCACGCTCCCGAGTCCGAACTCGGCCGCGCACCCGACTGCTGGAGGATGCACCACTCGGGAGAGGACGTTTGGTACCTGAGACTGGTTTGTCAGGGTGTGCATCGGGATGCGGTAGCACATACAGAAGCCGAAACAACCTTCTACAGCGGGCCCGATGTCCAAATCTGAGACAAAGGGCTCGAACGGAATGAAACAGGCGAAACGAAACCGCATGATTCCGCGGTTCTGTTACAGGCATGAAGAACTCGAAGGCTCCTTTGTCACCGATTTGGACACAACACGGTCACCATCGCGGGATCTCACCAGAGACTCCGGCGGCGACTCCGACACCGGCGACGCGTCCAGGCCGTCAAAGCGACATAACCCGGCCGTGCGCGCGCAGGAGGCCGGCACGCGTGGTGACGGTGCGGACCGTGCTGCGGCATTAGGCTGTCCCCATGCGCCTCCACGTTGCCGACCACCCCTCATCGACCACAAGCTCTCCGTCCTGCGTGACGAGAAGACACCGTCGGCGGTCTTCCGCCAGCTGGTGGATGAGCTCGTCACCCTGCTCGCCTACGAGGCCACCCGCGAGGTGCGAACCGAGGAGGTGGAGATCCGCACCCCCGTGGCGCTGGCCCAGTGCCGCCGCCTGGCTGACCCGCACCCGATCGTGGTGCCGATCCTGCGCGCGGGCCTGGGAATGCTCGAGGGCATGACCCGCCTGCTGCCCACGGCGGAGGTCGGCTTCCTGGGGATGAAGCGTGACGAGGACACCCTGGAGGTGGAGACCTACGCCAACCGCCTGCCCGAGGACCTCTCGGGCCGCCAGTGCTTCGTCGTCGACCCCATGCTCGCCACCGGTCACACCCTCGTGGCCGCCATCGACTACCTGCTGGAGCGCGGGCGCGCGACGTCACCGCGCTGTGCCTCATCGCCGCGCCCGAGGGGGTCAAGACGCTGGAGGAGGCGGTCGGCGGGCGCGCGAACGTCACGGTGGTGACCGCCGGGGTGGATGAGCGCCTCAACGAGCACGCCTACATCGTGCCCGGTCTCGGCGACGCCGGTGACCGCCTTTACGGCATCGTCGACTGACTCACCGGCTCTCGCCCGCCGCGTCATTTCAACGGCGCGCTCGGAGGCCAATGTTCCCATTCTGTGACCTCGAGCCATAGATTTCGTTAGGCTCGGGAGACATGACGACGGGGCACTCACCTTCTTCCGGCGACTACGACGCAACGACGGCGCTCAGCAGGTTCGCCTCACCGCAGGACCTCGAACGGATCGCCGAGACCCGTCCCGACCTGCACTCGGTCCTGGCGGCCAATCCGTCGATCCCACCTCGGGCCCGCAAGATACTGGAGCAGTCTGAAGACGCCGTCGTCCAGGAGGTGCTGGCGCGCCAGGCCGGTCGTGGCGCTCAACCAGCTCAGCCGGCGCAGTCTCCCGTCCCGGGTGAAATCAGCCCGATGGCGCCGACGATGGCGGTGGGGGACGGTTGCTGGGGCAATGGGGGCGCCGCCCCAGCAACCGGTTCTCGCCAGTTCCGGGTACGCGCAGATTCCTCAGGAGTATGGCGCTCACCAGTCGGGGCGCCCGGAGCGCTACCACAGGAGGCTCGCTTCAGGGGGCCTCCTCAGGGGTACTGGGGCCGCGGCGCCTCAGTCCCCGCAGGGTCTGCCCCCAGCAGGCCGCCCAGGCGGCGCAGGCTTTTTGCGGCGTCGCAGCCCGTCGCGCCGCAGCCGGCCACCCAGGCGCACTCGGCGTCCTCGATGCAGGCAGCGGCTCAACCCGTGGACCAGCAGACCGCGATGCCGCCCGGGGTACCGAGCGGGGCGCCGTCGGGATACGGAGGGCCAGGCTGATGACTCGGGGCAGGCATACGGTCCGGGTCAGCCGGCCGCGCCGGACTTCGGGTCGCCGATGTATGCGCCGCCGGCGCAGGCTCCGAGAAGCGCCGTCTGCTCAAGGTGGTCGCTGTCGTTCTGCCGATCATTCTCGTTCTGGGCGTTGGTGGCGTGGCCGCCTGGTATTTCCTGGGACGCAGTGAGGCCTACTTGGGTTCAACGTACGTGACTCCGTCGGATGCTTGGGCGAACGGTGCGGACAAGGCCTGGAGCATCGACGTCAATTCTCATGAGGATCCTCACGTGTTCGGCGATTATCTGGTGATAGTCGACAAGGGGACTGACACCCTGACCGCTTACAGTCCACTGGGCGGCAACATGAAGGAAAAATGGAAAACCACTATTGATGACGGAGGCTTCAGCTCATCTTATGATACTTCCTCCGTTCTTCTGAAATGGGGAGACAACACACTGGTTCACAAGTCCACCCTCATTGACCTGAAAACCGGGAAAGCCTCAAAGGCGCCCTGGGGCGAAAGCAATCCCGCAGTAATTGTCGGTGACACCGCTATTTCCTGCAAAGAAAGCGACAAGTGCACCGCCTGGGGCGCGAACAAAAAACAGAAGTGGTCGCGCAAGATCGCCGGAACGGGGAGCCCCTTCAAATCACTGAACATGTTCAACCCGACTTTCTTGGTCAAAGACGAGCAGCGTTACCTTGCGCTGTTCAACGCTGTCATCAATATCGATAACGGTGAGACCCTGTTCCTCGGAGGGGGATCGAAGGCCGACTCGGGCCTCATCACCTGGTACTTCCAGGACGGCTGGGGGACCCTGGAGCCGGAGGACGGCTCCGACTCCGGTTCGAGTTCATCAGCCGACAGGGAGTACAAAGTGACAGTTTATGATTTCAAGGGGAAGAAACAGGGTAGCTATCGAGAGACTCTGCCTGCACACGAGAATGTTGTCGAGGAAGACAAAAAACTCCCCACGGCCAAGGAGCATCGCGCATACTTCAAGGACCAGGACTTCAGTGACGCCAGCTTGACTGCGAAATCAAACAGCGACGGCTGCATCACTCGGATCAAGCCGAAGAAAGGCAGTTCCATCAGCGTTCCCGAGGCGAACACAAGCAGCATCTTCTCCGGATGCCCGTCTGTGGCAAAGAGTTCTGAGGACGGCCGCGTTGTTAAGTTGATGGTGCTGAATCGCGGGGATGCCAACACGATCACTGGGCTCATCAATGTCAAGACCGGAAAAGAGATTAAGTTCAGCGGAATCGACTTGGAGAATGACGATACGCTCATCATCGCCAAGCCCGATCTCATCGTCGGCTACAACAAGTTTGACGGCAAGGTCATCGGCTTCAAGCCCTGCCTCTAGGGCGAGCGCCGCAGCGGCGCTGATGCGGCGCTTTCAGGCACGTTCCGCGTGGCCGGGCGCGATCTGCTCCAGCCGGGGACGCCTCACGCGCAGGGGACTGGATTCCTGTTCTCGACGGCGTCGAACGCCCTCACTTCGCAGCTCCACGCCGGCCCTGGTCAGGAGGCTGTGTACCCGCGTGGTGGAGTAGCCCGATTGAGTCGAGATCTGCTGAACTGACGCCCCTTCGCATATTCATCTGCCAGGATCCGGGCGACGCAATCCGAGAGCCAGTCGCTCATCTGCTCATTGGGTTCCAGGTGCGGCAGGGGGTCGATATTGCCGCCGGCGTACCCCCGCTGAGCCTTACCCTGCGGCGTTGTCTCTTCATCCGACTCATTGCCCCACACGGACCACCCCGGTTGCGCGTAGCGGGCGAACATCTCCAGGTACGGGACCCGGCGAGCACGACTCGATGAGGTCATACTGCTCGTCGGGCTTGCGGCTGTGCTCACGCTTGCGCGTCTCGATCATATTGACCGTCGAGCGCCCCGGCGCCAGCGTTCTCATGGATCCTTTGACACCGAACAGGATCGGCTCCGTGACATTGCGAAAGTAGAAGCCGACGCCGCGGCCGTCCGGCCCGCCGTCTTTGCGTCGCTTGGCCCAGATGATATTCGAGACGTAGCGGAACCCCCACGCCTGCATCACCTCCAGTCCCTCCGGAAGCAAGGCGTTGGGTACCCACAGGTACAGGTGGGCATTCACTGCGGTCACGTCACCGACCGGGAGCTCCTTGATCTCCTCAAGAGACATCGTCCCGTACCTGCCCAGACGACGGTGCTCGGGAGCGACCTTGCCAGTTCGATTGGTGAACCGCCACGGAGGGTCGGCCAGAACGGTCTGGAATCCTCCTTCTACTGTAGGAAGTGGAGCGATTTCCGCAGAGGATCCCGGAGCCTTGGACACCCCTAGATGTACCAGAGAAAGATCTGGTTTGTCACTCATGGGTCTTTTATGTGGATGGGGACCGCTCGCGTCCCACGTCTCCCAGCCGGACTCCCGGCAGTTCCACGCTGGGGACCGGGAAGGACTTACGCAGATCGCGCACTTCCGCGGCAGCCTGAGGCGACCGCATCCCAGACGCCGGCGGGGACATTCCGCGTGGCCGGGCGCCATCCGCTCCAGCCGGGGACAGCTCCGTGCGTGCGGGGACCGGATTCCTGTCCCCGACGGCGTCGAAGGTCCCCGCCCGGACCGACATGTCCCCGGCCCCACGGAGTGCAGCCGCGCACACCGAGGTCCCGACCATGAGCGGAGCACTCGCACAGGCCACCCCGCTCGCCGCGTCTCCGGCGACCGGCACGCCGGCCTTCCCAACCATCGCAGATCGGCCATCGGCACAGCAAGCGGCCCCACCCCTCAGGTGCGGGGCCGCCGGAGTAGCCGCACCGGTCCAAGCCCGATGCTCGCTGTCTGGCGGAGAGCGTAGCTGCCATCCACCCAACGCTCCAACCTCAGCGCGTGGTCATCGGACGTCCTCAGTTGGTGGGATACTTCGCCCGATCCCCATCCTGACGACGAAGAGGCCGACTGTTGAGCAAAGAAACTGAGCGCAAGGCGCTTCACCAAGCGATCTGGCGGGTTGCCAACGACCTGCGCGGGAGCGTAGACGGATGGGACTTCAAGGCCTACGTCCTGGGCTTTCTTTTCTACCGGTTCATCTCTGAGAACCTCACCGAGTACATCAACGCCGGCGAGCGCGAGGCCGGGGACCCGGACTTCGACTACCGCTTCCTGTCTCACGCCGACGCCGAGGGTGCCCGCGAGGGCATCATTGAGGAGAAGGGCTTCTTCATCGCCCCGGGGACCTGTTCGACAACGTGCGCGAACGGGCCCCGCGCGACGAGAACCTCAACGAGACCCTGTCACGCATCTTCAAGAGCATCGAGGCCTCGGCGACCGGCACGGGCTCGGAGTCGGATCTGCGGGGTCTGTTCGACGACGTGGACGTCAACTCCACGAAACTGGGCCGCACGGTGGCCCAGCGCAATGACAAGCTCACGCGACTTATGCAGGCGATCGGGGACCTGGACCTGTCCTACGGGGAGTCCTCGATCGACACCTTCGGCGACGCCTACGAGTACCCTCATGACGATGTACGCCTCGAACGCGGGCAAGTCGGGCGGCGAGTTCTTCACGCCGCAGGAGGTCAGCGAGGTGCTGGCCCGCATCACGGTCATGGGCAAGAAGAGTGTTAACCGCGTCTACGATCCGGCCTGCGGCTCGGGCTCGCTGCTGCTGAAGTTCGCGAAGGTGCTCGGCAAGGAGAATGTGCGCGGCGGGTTCTTCGGTCAGGAGATCAACCTGACGACCCTACAACCCTGTGTCGGATCAACATGTTCCTGCACGACATCAACTTCGCCGACTTCAGCATCGCCCATGGGGACACGCTCACGGATCCGGCGCACTGGGATGACGAGCCCTTCGAGGCGATCGTCTCCAACCCACCGTACTCGACGAAGTGGATCGGCAAGGACGATCCGGCTCTCATCAACGACCCGCGCTTCTCCCCAGCAGGTGTGCTGGCCCCGAAGTCGAAGGCGGACCTGGCCTTCACCATGCACATGCTGTCTTGGCTGGCAGTGGATGGGACAGCGGCGATCGTCGAGTTCCCGGGTGTGCTCTACCGCGGCGCCGCGGAGGCTAAGATCCGCCAGTACCTGGTGGAGAACAACTATGTCGACGCCGTCATCCAGCTTCCGCCGGACCTGTTCTTCGGGACGACGATCGGCACGTGCATCATCGTGCTCAAGAAGTCGAAGCAGGACAACAGCGTCCTGTTCATGGACGCCTCGAAGCAGTTCGTGCGGCAGGGCAACAAGAACAAGCTCTCGGCGGAGAACCAGGAGATGATCCTGGAGACGCTCGCCAAGCGGGTCGACATCGATCATGTGGCCGCACTGGTGAGCGCGGAGGCAATCAGGGAGAACGGTTTCAACCTGTCGGTGTCCTCCTATGTGGAGTCGGAGGACACTCGCGAGGAGGTCGACATCGTGGAGCTCAATGCCCGGATCAAGGAGATCGTGGAGCGGCAGGCAGTGCTGCGGGCGAGTATTGATGAGATCGTGGCCGACTTCGAAGGCGGTACCCGGTGAGCCGCATCGACGACCTCATCCGCGACCTCTGCTCAGACGGCGTGGAGTACAGAACAATCGGCAGTCTCGGGCAGTGGAGAGGAGGTGGCACACCTTCAAAGAGCCGCCCAGAGTTCTGGGAAAACGGAACGATTCCATGGGTTTCCCCGAAGGATATGGGGTCTTACGAACTCGCATCGACTCAAGACAAGATTACACTGCAGGCAACTCGAGAATCTTCAGCCAACCTTGTACCTGGCCCATCATTAGCAGTTGTCTCTCGATCCAGCATCCTGCAGCACACTTTACCTGTCTCTATTGTCCCCTTCGAGGCGTCATTCAATCAGGACACAAAAACACTCACACCCCACAAAAACGTCAACCTTCATTACGCAGCCCACGTCTTGCGGGCACATGCCAACTCGATACTAGCAACCACATCCAAACGAGGAGGATCAGTCAACTCCTTAATTTTACCAAAGTTCCTTGAGTACAAAGTTCCAATTCCACCACTACCTATCCAGGAAGAGATTGTTCGCACTCTCAGCAACTTCGCGCACCTGGCAACACGGTTAGAAATGGAGCTAAAGGCGGAGCTGGAGGCTCGTCAGAATCAGTTTACCTATTATCGCGACCACCTTGTCACCGGTTTGCAACAAGTGCAACTCGTGCCCATCAAGGACATCGGCGAACTCCAGAGGGGGCGACGATTCACTCGCAACGACATGGTTGACGAAGGAATCCCAGCGATTCATTACGGAGAAATCTACACAACCTACGGCTACAGAACGGAGTCTACCACCTCATTCGTAAAGGACGAGATCGGGCCACAGCTACGATTTGCCCAGCCAGGAGATGTCATCATTGCTGCTGTCGGAGAGACTGTCGCCGACGTCGGAACTGGAGTCGCCTGGCTAGGAACCACGCCTGTCGCCTATCATGACGACTCATTTGCCCTGCATCACAACCAAGATCCAAGATATATATCGCACGCCCTCCGCACGAGCGAATACCGCCGCCAGAAAGACAGATTCGTCTCACGAGCTAAAGTGAAGCGCCTCGGCCAGAGGAATCGAGCAAATCAGAATTCCGCTTCCAGCGCTTGACGAACAACGCCGCATCGCCGACATTCTTGACGAATTTGACGCCCTCGTCAACGACTTGACCTCCGGCCTCCCTGCGGAGATCAAGGCTCGTCGCACGCAGTACGAGTACTACCGTGACCGCCTCTTCACCTTCCCTGAGAAGAAATGACCCCATGAGCGGAAAACACATCGAGCTCTTCCTCGTTGACGGGGAGCCCGGCGGTATCATGACCGCGAACGTCTCGGGATGGACCGGCCATATCCTTGTCGGGCCCCGCGCAGCCCTCACTCGTCTCCTTGACCGCGAAGAGGCTCACCGAAACGGCGTCTATCTCCTCCTTGGCGATGACCCTGGTGCGAGCGAGAGCATCGCCTGCTATATCGGCAGAACTGAAGACTTCTCTGCTCGATTCCGTCAGCACGGCCGTCAAAAAGACTGGTGGGACCGGGCAGTACTCATCAGCAGTCGTGACGACTCCTTCAACGAAGGACACTGGGGCTACCTCGAGGCTCGTCTTGTCGAGATCGCCAGCACTGCCAAGCGCTGTTCGCTACCCGACAACACCCAAACACCACAGCCCCGGAAGCTCTCGGAGGCTCAACAATCAGACGCCGAGGCCTTCCTCGACCAGGTCCGCGGCATCCTCCCGGTCCTCGGAGTCAACATTCTCCGTAGCACTCGCAGGACTCCTGAACGGCAAGCACCCCCACCAGATATCGACTCTCCGATTTTCACACTCACTTCCCCTAAGCGCGGAGTTAAAGCCCGGGCTCGCGTTGTCGGGTACGAGTTCATCATGCTGGAAGGCTCCCGCGTCGTCGGAGAATGGAGCAATGAGGGCAGTAAGCCAAGCACCCGCAACTCCTACAGAAAACTACCGGGATCGGCATGCCAAACTCGTCGATGACGGAAGTATCGCTGTCGAGGGAGAAATCGGCACTCACACGGGACGTCCCCTTCCCCTCACCATCCGCCGCCGGCTCTATTGCCGTCGGCTACTCCTGCAACGGCCGTATCGCCTGGACCTGGGAGGGCGGCACCTACAAGGACTGGGAGAACGGGACTTTACCGCTGGTTCCACCACCCCAGAAGATTCTCTCCAACCCCGACGAAAGCGTCCTCCCATGACCATTCGTGAAGCCTCGGCCGTCGGCGTCGAACCGGTCGTCCTGACCAGTGAGAGCACCGTCGTCGGACTCTATGAGCCCGAGGAGACCGACCGCGCCGGCTACCAGTCGGAGGCCGAGCTGGAAGTGGCCTTTATCCGCCAGCTACAGGCCCAGGCCTACGAGTACGTCTCCTTCACCAGCGAGGACGAGCTCGTCGCCAACCTGCGCATCCAGCTCGAAGCCCTCAACGACTACACCTTCACCGATGAGGAGTGGGAGCGCTTCTTCGCCCAGTCGATCCGCACCCGCTCAGGCGGCGGGGACGAGATCGCGGAGAAGACCCGCCGTATCCAGGAGGACCACGTCCAGACCCTCATCCGGGACAACGGCGAGTCCAAGAACATCCGGCTCATCGACAAGCAGCACATCCACAACAACCGTCTGCAGGTCACCAACCAGTACGTCGTCGAGACCGGCGCCCACCACACCCGCTACGACGTCACCGTCCTCGTCAACGGCCTGCCGCTGGTGCACATCGAGCTCAAGCGCCGCGGCGTGCCCATCCGCGAGGCCTTCAACCAGATCAACCGCTACCAGCGCGACTCCTTCTGGGCGGGCGCCGGCCTGTTCGGCTACGTCCAAATCTTCGTCATCTCCAACGGCACCCAGACCAAGTACTACTCGAACACCACCCGCTTCGACCACGTCACCGAGTCCACGCGCGGCAAGCGCGAGTCCAAGGCCGCCAACTCGGACTCCTTCGAGTTCACCTCCTGGTGGTCCGACGCCGCGAACAAGCCGATCACGGACCTGGTCGACTTCACCCGGACCTTCTTCGCCAAGCACACGCTGCTGGCTCTGCTGACCCGCTACTGCGTCTTCACCACCGCGCAGAAGCTGCTGGTCATGCGGCCGTACCAGATCGCCGCGACCGAGGCGATCCTCCAGCGGATCCTCACGGCGTCGGCCAACAAGCAGACCGGCACCGTGGCGGGCGGCGGCTACATCTGGCACACCACCGGCTCGGGCAAGACCCTCACCTCCTTCAAGACCGCCAAGCTGGCGGCCGGGATGGAGGGATCGACAAGGTCATCTTTCGTCGTCGACCGCAAGGACCTGGACCACCAGACCATCAAGGAGTACAACCGCTTCGCCGAGGGGACGGTCTCCGCGAACCAGTCCACCAACCAGCTGAGCAGGCAGATCAACGACCCGGATACGCACATCATCGTCACCACGATCCAGAAGCTCTCCAACTTCGTGGGGCGCAACCGCAAGCACGCTATCTACACCGGGCACGTGGTCCTCATCTTCGACGAGTGCCACCGCAGCCAGTTCGGGGACATGCACACGGCCATCACCAAGGCCTTCCGCAACTACCACCTCTTCGGGTTCACGGGCACGCCGATCTTCGCGGCCAACTCCGGCTCCAGCGGGAACGTCCAGCTGCGCACCACCGCGCAGGCCTTCGGCGACCAGCTGCACACGTACACGATCGTGGACGCGATCCGGGACAAGAACGTGCTGCCGTTCCGCATCGACTACATCGACACGATCAAGATGCCCGACGCCGTGCGCGACGCGGAGATCAGTGCCATCGACACCGAGCGGGCGCTGCTGGCACCCGAGCGGCTGGCCCAGGTGGTGGGCTACATCCGTGAGCACTTCGACCAGAAGACGCGGCGCAACTCCTCCCACACGCTGGGGCAGAAACGCGTGCTCGGGCTTCAACTCGCTGTTCGCGACGGCGTCGATCCGGGCGGCGCGCGCCTACTACATGGAGTTCAAGCGGCAGCAGGAGGGACTGGTCCCGGACCGGCGCCTGAGCGTCGGCATCGTCTACTCCTACGCGCCCAACGCCGATGCGCCCGGGTGAGACGCTGGCCGATGAGGCCGTGGACCCCTCGCAGCTGACCGCCGACGACCGTGCCTTCCTCGATGAGGCGATCCGCGACTACAACGCGCAGTTCGGCACCGCCTACGACACGAGCGCGCAGGGCTTCGAGGGCTACTACGAGGACATCTCCCGGCGGCTGGCGGAGCGGACCATCGACCTGGTCATCGTGGTCAACATGTTCCTCACCGGGTTCGACTCCAAGACGCTCAACACCCTGTGGGTGGACAAGTCGCTGCGCACGCACGGGCTCATCCAGGCGTTCTCGCGCACGAACCGGATCCTCAACTCGGTCAAGACCTACGGCAACGTGGTCTGCTTCCGGGACCTGCAGGAGGACACCGATGAGGCCATCGCCCTGTTCGGCAACAAGGCCGCCGGCGGGCTGGTGCTCCTCAAGCCGTACAAGGAGTACCTGGAGGAGTATCTGGAGAAGATTGGCGAACTGCGGGCCAGGTTCGAGCCGGGGCAGATGATCGCCTCGGAGGCCGAGCAGAAGGAGTTCATCCGGCGGTTCGGGAAGATCCTGCGGCTGCGCAACATCCTGGCGAGCTTTGACGACTTCGAAGACGACGATGTCATCGGCGAGGCCGAGTTCCAGGACTACCGCAGCGTGTACGTGGACCTGTACGCCGAGATGCGGCGGGCGGCCGACGTGGAGAAGGAGGTCGTCAACGACGATCTCGTCTTCGAGATCGAACTGGTCAAACAGGTGGAGGTGGGAGTCGACTACGTCCTCATGCTGGTGGAGAAGCACCGCGAGGAGGCGGGCGACGGCGAGGACAAGGAGATCCCGGTGGAGATCCGCCGGGCTGTGATGTCCAGTCCCAGCCTGCACAACAAGCGGGACCTCATTGAGGAGTTCGTGCACGCGGTGTCAGCCTTCGGGGACGTGGAGGAGCAGTGGCGGGCGTTCATTGAGCAGCGGCGCAGTGAGGAGCTGGCGGCGATCATCCGCGACGAGAAGCTGCGCGAAGGGCCGGCGAAGGCGCTGGTGGAGGCCGCCTGCGGAACGGGTACGTGCCCACTGAGGGGACCGCAATCACAAGGATCCTGCCGCCAACCCCCAGATTCCGCCGCGCAGCTGACGACAGCCACGACGAGAAGAAGCGCCGCGTCCAAGCCGCCCTCGCCGCCTACGTCGAGAGGTTCCGGGGCTTAGCTCCTCACCCGCTACAAACTAACAGCCAGGAGTACTAATGACTTTTCCAGAATCTGGAGCGTATTTGGCTCACACCCAGTCTCTAAATCCCGGAAAACGATGAGACTATATTAATAGAGTTTGACAACAAAGGAGTATTAGTAACTTGGATTCGAAGCCACTCTTTCATAGACGCATTCAGCTCACTTGCATCAAGCACCATCCCAGAACCGCTTATCGCCAGAACTCCTAAGGGGTGGGTAACTCTCAACGACGGAAAACTTCAGAGATCATCTATTTCAACGCTGGGATACAATGAACTCAAATTCCGATACCGCCACGCCGTTCACACAGGTCGCCGCGGAAAGGACTACTCCAGAATCAACGGGATGGCATCGAAAATAGACGGTCTCGCAGAGTGGGCAGAAATGTGGCCTACTGAGACAACTATAGAATACGACCGCGACCGCAATCGACTTACTGCGATATCGATAAGGTCAGAAAATTTACCCACAAAACACCTCCTGGGAGAGTTCAGCCCCCATCTTGAAACTTATTTCTTACATAAACCCGCAGGATACGACGAAGTAGCATCGATATCTGGGGCATTGGTTTATAAAACACACTCTAAGTCTCAGAGGAGTTGGGAAAATCATGAAGGTTCACACCAAATGATGGCAGATCTTATGACGCTCGCTCATGGTAGAGCCTGTAGATTTACCATTAAGTCGGCATGGAGAAAGGATGATGAAGTGCTTCATAGTGGTGGAACTGTTCAGCGATGGAAGGACGCCTTTGCTCCCTCGACGCATAGGGAAGAAGCACCGGTCGAAGTAACACCTTCAACCGCCTCACCTTTATTTTACCTGAAGGAAGTGAACTCAGATAAACTAGGAAAATGGCTATCTTCGAAATCACCATGGCGCAGAGCTTTAAATATCGCAGTCTCCACATACTTCAGCAATAATCTCACTTCAGAAATGAAGTATATCAACGTAGCGATCGCCTTAGAGGCATTAGGTTTCTCGATCGGAAAAGAGGTGGAACTTCCAACAAACAACTCAAAACATTTAATGACCAAGTGTTTCAAATTGTCAAGTTGGTAGGAGACCCGACGGTGTCACTCATCACAAAATCATCGACTCCAGAGCAATGGATCATCGAAGCAGGAAATGCCTACAACGGATTGAAGCATGCAAACAGGGAGGCAACGGATTGGCGAGTTGCAGACGAAAAAGCGGAAGAAGGGCTCACTTTAATTCGTGCTTGAGCTGCTATCGAACTCGGAGTGGATGCCGAATTAGTAAACGAGCGACTAAAGTCCCACTGATCCCCTGCGCCGCATCATTGCCTACGATATGCGATTGCAGCGTAATACTTCTTCGAGATCAACATAAATTGGTTGCTGCACGATGAAATCTTCCTTCTTTCGCGTTTCATAGAATTTTTCTGCACCACAGCATATGTTCTCACAGAGGTCGGCAACATTAATTGTCACATTATAAGTTTTGCTAACTTTCAGTCCACCATATTGATGTTCGCTACCCCCATATCCATCAGAACCGCCCAGCACTAGTCGAATTCGGTAATCGACAACTTCGGGATCGCCTTCATCGGAGGTCTTCCTTTTGACATCACTGCTTCCTTCATGAAGAAAAGTGCACCTTAACGCATAACACGCGTCGCCAGTGAAGAAAAAGAGTGACTCCTTCTCGAAACATACTTCATCTTCCTCGTTCGCTTCTATGAATCTCGCATACTTTGAGGCGACCCATTTATCAAACCACCCCACGTACCGATCGTGAGATTTTATCCGTTTGCCCAAGTTCTCCGTGGCGCCACAGATGTCAGGAATCATCAAGGCCAGAGCGAGTGCAGCGAGATAAAGCTTCAATTCCAGACAACGGCGCACTTCTGAAATAACAGTATCCACAACAATTCTACTATCTTCGACATAGTGTTGAAAACTACTTAGAATGGGTGATAAATATCGTCCTACAGACCCATTCGCCTAGGTCTTTTACCAAGGCTAGCACCGCAGCCCCAGGAAGCTCAACACCCGAATTGGACCACCGTGAGTCATCAAACTTTTTGATGACTTTTACAACTCGACATGCAACATTTCTATACAAACTTCCCCATTATGCGCTTCAACTAGTTTGATTCAAATCGAGTTTCGCATCGAATCGTTATTCTCAATTAACTACTCTTGTACCAAGCGACGGCGATCTGGACGCGGTCGCGCAGGTGGAGCTTGGCCAGGATGCGGCTGACGTTGCGGCGCACGGAGGCGGGCTGCAGTACGAGCCGCTCGGCGATCTCCTCGTTCGACATCCCCTCCGCAATGAGCCGGGCCACGTCGAGCTCCCTGGGCGTGAGCGCTCCGAACCGCTCCCGCAGCCCCTCGCGCTGCGCCCCGGACAGTGCCCGCGGAACCCCACAGGCAATGAGCTCCTTAGTGACGCGCGGCGTGAGCACGGCGTCGCCCTGCGCCACCGCCCGCACCGCCTGAGCCAGCTGCGCCGCCCGCACATCCTTGAGCAGGAACCCCGACGCCCCCACCTCCAGCGCTCCGAAGGCGTAGTCGTCCTCGTCGTAGGTGGTCAGCACCAGGACCTTCACCGTCGGGAACCGCCGCGCCATCGCCCGGGTCGCGCTGATCCCGTCCATGCCCGGCATGCGCACATCCATGAGTACGACGTCGGGCAGCCCCGTTGACCGGTTCAGCCCCTCCAGAACCTCCAGCGCCTCCTGCCCGTCACCGGCCTCCGCCACTACGCGCAGGTCCGGCGCCTTGCGGATCATGAGGGCCAGCCCCAGGCGCGCGTAGCGCTGGTCGTCCACGATCATGACCGACGTCGGCCTCAGCCCCTCCGATTCTGCGCCCATGCCTCAGCCTTCACTGCGAGCTCTCGGCACCGTCGCCGTCACCCGCCAGCCGCCGTCGGACTCGGGTCCCCAGTCCAGCGAGCCTCCCACTGTCTCTACCCGGTCCCGCAGCCGCAGCAGGCCCGTCCCTTCCGCAGCCCCACCACGGCTGCCGTCGCTCTCCCCGCCACTGTCACCCGAGACGCCGTCGTTGCGAACCCTCACCGTCACCGCCGACTCGCCGTGGTCCCAGGACACCTGCACCTGCGACAGCGCGGGCGCGTGCCGCACCGCGTTGGTGAGCGCCTCCCGGGTGAGCGCGAAGCACAGGTCGGCCTGCCCGGCGTTGTCGGCCCGCTGCCCGGTCTCAGTGAAGACGACCGTGACGCCCAGCGATCGGACCCCTGCCGACGACGCTCCTGACCTCATCCCAGGACCGGCGCCCGACGCCGTCCCGGTCCGGCGACTCCGCCAGCTCACCCTCGCCGTCAGCCAGTGCCCTCACCACCCGGCGCGTCTGCTCCAGGCACTCCCGCGCCACCTCGTTGATGCCGCCGAGCGCCCTCATCGATCTCCGGGGTCGGCACCACCGGCCAGTCCCCTCGGACAGGGCGATGATCGTGGTCAGGCCGTGCCCCACGGAGTCGTGCAGCTCGGCGGCGATACTCGGCCCGGCTCACCGCGCGGTCGCGCTCGGCCCGAAGCGCCCGGAAGCGCTCCCGTTCGGCTCTGGCCCCGGCTTGCGCCGCTCGCCAGTTCGCGACGCTGCGCGCCATCATTGCCGCGATGGCCGTCAGCAGGACGGCGACCACCTGGCTGAGCCACTCCTCCATCAGGATCCCGGGCGGGGCCACCAGGACCGCGCTGGCCGTCGCCATGAGGCAGGCCGCGCCGATGACCGCGAGGTGCTGCCACAGCGGGAGCCGGCTCACCGCGCTCCCCAGCGCCACCAGCACCGGGACGAGGAAGAAGTTGTTGAGCCCCAACGCCGAGGCCGCCACGTACACGGCGCCCTCGACCAGAAAGACCGCCAGCGGGTACCCGTGCCGCGCAGTCAGGATCGCCGTGGACCCCATGGCCGCCACGATGAGAACCGTGAATCCGATTCTGGTCGGGGCGATCCCTGCAACCAGGCCGCCGTCGCCGACGCGGCCGGTCAGCACCGCGCTGCCGATCATGCCGCCCTGGTAGGTGGCGCACAGGATGAGGAGCAGCGTGGACAGGATTCCGGGACCGGCCTGCGCGGGCGCCGGCTGGCGCACCCACTCACCCAGCATCCGCCAGTCGGCCCGCATCCTCATGGCCGACGACGAGCTGTGCTCTGCACCGGACACCAGCGTCCCTCCTCTCCGTCGCGACCGTACCCTACGCCCCGAGATCTGAGCTCCCAGAGCGGTCCGCGACGCCTGAGGTGCATCCGCGAGCCCCAGGCAACCAGCGGCACATCCCAATCACAACCTCACTCGGCCGCCAGGACGGTGCCGATCGGGGCCCGGGTGGCGCCCCGGATCGGAGCGAGCAGCACCGCGGCCAGGGCCAGGAAGGACAAGAGCGCCACCACCAGCACCGGCCCGACGCCGGGGCGCACTACCAGCGGCATCCCCGCCCTGACGTAGAAAAGTGACTCGCCGGCCGTCGTCACCACCAGCGGCACAATCGAGATCAGCAGGGCCGTCCCCACGTACAGGCCCGCCTCGACGACCACCTGCCGGCGCACGCCGCGCACCGTGCTCCCGGCGCAGCGCAGCACCGCGAGCTCACGCTGCCGGGACCGGGAGGACATGCCGACGACGGCCACGGCCCCCAGCAGCGCCATCGCCCCGAGGATCGCCGCCAGCACCAGCGAGTCCACCTGGTTGATCGCCACGTTCAGGTGCGCCGCCTCCACCACTGCCTGCCCCGTAGCAAGACTGGTCGTGAGCGCCGCGGTGAAGGAGATCGCCAGGACCAGCAGGCCGATGGCGCTCGCCGACGACTCGCTGCGCCACAGCGCCGAACGGCGCGCGATGAGCCACGGCCCGCCCAGCCGCACCAGCGGCGCCGACCACAGCCGCAACACCCCCGGGATGAGCGCGGGCGCCAGCAGCACCACAAGAACCGCAAGCAGGAGGGACGCCAGAGTCGCCTGACCACCACCGGTCGGCCATCCATCAATTTTCCTCCCAGGTGGGGCCAGGAAGGCAACGAGCAGCTGCCCCACACACACGAGCGCCCACAGTCCTGCCAGGACTCGCCGCCCCACACCCATGCGGCGTCGCCCACTCGGGACACATCGCGAACCGCCTCCACGGCGGGCGTCCTCACTGCGGCGCGCGCCGGGCCCCACAGCCCCCAGAACCGCTACGGCGACCACAACCACCACGGTGAGCAGCAGCGTCGTCGGCGTCTGGGCGACCTCGATCCGCCCCATGCGCGCGGCTGCCAGGCGGGTGAGCACCGAGGCGAAGGGCTGGGCCGCGACCATCCCCAGCAGGATCCCGGGCACACAGGCCACCAGTCCCAGCACCGCCACGGTGGCAAGGACGACGGCGAGCACCTGCCGAGGCAGGGCACCGGCCAGCCTCCACAGGGCCCAGCTCGTGCGCAGCGCCTGCACACAGGACTGCCCGACGACGGCCACCACCGGAACCGCCACCATCGCCGTGTAAAAGGCGACCGAGACGCCCGGAACCGTGAGCTCAGCCGGGTCCACGCCCGCCGCCCGCGCCGCGGCGACGACGTCGGGACGGGTGACGGTCATGCGGTGCACCAGGCAGACGTTGATGAGGCCCGCGGCGAGGGCCAGCACCGCCACCGTCCCCGACCAGGCCCGCCACTGGGGAGGCCAGGGCGCGCAGCGTGTAGCGGGTCATGCCGCAGCTCCCGTCTGATTGACGGCCGCCAGCAGCTCGTCGGGGGTGGCGCCGCGACGGCGATCAACGATGCGGCCGTCGCGCATGATGAGCACGCTCTCCGCCAGGGCCGCGGCCCCCAGGTCGTGCGTCACGAGGACGACGGCAGCCCCGTCGTCGGCCAGGCGCCGCAGCTCGGCGAGCACGAAGGCGGCCGAGCGGGTGTCGAGGGCCCCGGTTGGTTCGTCGGCGAAGACGACCGGTGGGCGGCGGTAGAGGACCCGCCCCAGGGCGACGCGTTGCTGCTCGCCGCCCGAGAGTGTGGTCGCGACGGCGTCGGCGCGCGATTCCAGTCCCAGCCCAGCCAGGACATCCCGCACCCGTGCCGAGTCAGGGCGTCGACCGGCCAGGGTGTCGGAGATCGTGATGTTCTCCCGCACCGTCAGGTAGGGCACAAGGTTGTAGGCCTGGAAGACGAAGCCCACCCGGTCGCGGTAGAGCTCGGCCACCCGCGCCGCCGGGGAGCCCGCCGAGGTCGCGACCCATGAGCGAGACGCGCCCCGACGTCGCCGGCTCCAGTCCGGCCAGGCACAGCAGCGCCGTCGACTTGCCCGAGCCGCTGGGGCCGACCAGCGCCGTCATCCGCCCCGGCATCATCGTGCAGGAGATGCCGTGCAGGATCTCGGCCGGTTCCCCACTGGGGGTCGGGAAGGACTTGCGCAGATCGCGTGCCTCGACAGCCGGCGGAGTCACCGAGTGCCCGGCGCCGGCGACGCCTCCTCCCCGGTCGCGCCGCCCGGGCCCCTGAGGTCTTCGGCTGTGCGTCCCCGCACTGGTTGAGTCGAAGGGCCGACTGCGACCGTTCACGTCGAGCTGCCATGGCCCTGCGCCGTCCTCTCCCCTGCGAATCCGCCGGTATCACTGGACGCCGTCGGACGCCCGCGGTTCAACCTAGGCGGCCGCCTCGGCTCCCAGGCCCGTAGACCGCGAACTGTCCACAGATGATGACAACCGGCCCCACGGGCAGCGGACGGGGGACATTCCGCGCGGCCGGGTGCGGTCCGCTCCAGCCGAGGACACCTGGCGCGCACGGGGACCGGATTCCCGTCCCCGACGGCGTCGAACGTCCCCGCCCGCGGCGACATGTCCCCGGACGCGCGGAGTGCACCCACCCGCAGCGCATGCCCTCACCGCGCCGCGCGCACTCAACCACCCATACCCCGCCTGCGCACCCCACCCGCGCCAGCACGAAGGGCCGGTCGCAGTCGGCCCTTCGACCAACCACAACCGGCCCCGCGCACGGACCCGCAACAGGCCCTCAGCTGCAGCCTTCCGGCGTCAGAACGCCGGGATGACGGCCCCTGTCGGGCCAGGTCTTGTTGATGTAGTCACGCAGCTTTTTCGTCGTTGAGGAGCTTGGCGAGCTTCTTGAGGTGCTCGTTGTCCTTATCGGCCTTGCGCACGACGAGCTGGTTGGGGTACTCGAGTCCTTACCGCCCTTCTCAAGAAGGAGCGCGTCCTTCTTGGGATTGAGCTTGGCGGCGATGGCGTAGTTGCCGTTGATGATCGCGGCATCCCCGTCCGGCATCGACCGGTGGACCTGGGCGCCGTCAACCGTCTTGAACTTCAGCTTCTTCGGGTTGGATGACACGCTTGTGACGTTAGGGATCGCCACTCCCTCCTTCAGTCTCGATCAGACCGGCGGCGACCAGGGAGCTTGAGCCCACGGGCCGTGTTGGCCGGGTCGTTGTTGAGGATGATCGTGCCGCCCTCCGGGATCTCCTTTGACGTCCTTGTAGCCCTTGGAGGTGTAGATGCCCATGGGCTCGACGTGGACGTTGGCGATGGACACCAGGTCGTAGCCCTTGTCCTTGTTCTGCTGCTCCAGGAAGTTGGGGGTCTGGAAGAAGTTGGCGGCCAGCGAGCCGTCATTCAGGGAGGCGTTCGGCGTCTGATAGTCGTTGATGGTCACGATGTCGAGCTTGATGCCGGTTCCCTCAGTGAGGTTGTCCTGGACCCACTTGAGGATTGCGGCGTGGGGCTGAGGGCTGGCACCGATGGAGATGGTCGTGACGCCGTTCTTCTCAGTCATGCCGGTCTTGGAGCCGCAGGCGGCCAGGGTGAGGGCGGCGGCGGTGGCCAGGCCACCGGCGATGACGCTGCGCCGGGAGATGGAGGAGGACATGGTGGTTCCTTTTCGCGGGGCCGGACGGCTCCCAGTGACGGAGGGGGGAAAGTCTTGAACAGTGCTGGGGCCGACGGCGCGTCCGCCCGGTTCCAGGCGGCGCAGCGCGCTTACCCGGCTGGTGAGCGCCTCAGCGGTGGTCCACCAGCCGGCTGAGCATGTCGCCGATGAGCTGGATGATGCCGACGATGACGGCGATGATGACCACGGTGATGACCACGACGTCCACCATGTTGCTGTTGTGGCCGTACGTGATGGCGAGATCGCCCAGACCGCCGCCGCCGACGGCGCCGGCCATGGCGGAGTAACCCAGCAGGGTGATGATGGTGACGGTGCCCGACTGGATAAGAATCGGCAGGGCCTCGCGCACGAGCACGCCCCAGATGATCTGCCGGTCAGAGGCTCCCATCATGAGGGCGGCCTCGACCTTGCCGCGGTCGACGTCGTTAATGGCCGTCTCCACCAGGCGCGCGTAGAAGGGATCGCGCCAATGGTCAGCGGCACGCAGACGGCCTGCCAGCCGGTGGACGACCCCACGATCAGCCTCGTCACGGAAATCAGGGCGATGATGAGGATGATGAAGGGCATGGAGCGCCCGATGTTGACGATCTGCGAAAGCACCCAGTACAGGGGCGGATTGGGACGCTGACCGCGCTGGCCGGTGTTCACCAGCGCGAGCCCCAGGAGGAGACCGAAAACAATGGTCAGCGCTCCCGAGACGAAGGTCATCGCCAAGGTCTCGAAGATGGAGGTACCGAGGAGATCGTGGATGATGGTGTTATTGAACCAGGTCCCATCTTCGGAGCTCGCGCTCGCGGCCTGGGTCAGCGGAAGGAGGATCGGGTTCATGAGCGGACCTCCGCAGCAATACCGGCGTGACGCAGGGTGCTCACGGCCTGTTCGGTGTCGGACCCGGGGACGGTGACGGCCAGGCGCCCGATCTGAGCCTGCCCGATCGTCTCGAAGACGCCGGCGGCGATGTCCCCGCCAAGCTCGGCCACCATGGACATGAGGGCGACGGCGGCCGGCTGGCCCGGGTGGGCGGTGATGGAGACGTCGATGACGCTCTCCCCGTGGGCGACGGCGGCCTCGGGCACCTTCGGGAAGGGCACGATCTCGCGTGAGAGCCGAGAGTCGACGTCGAGCACGATGTCCTCCAGGCGGCCGCTCTCGACGATCCGCCCGGCCTCGAGCAGGCTGACGGAGTCGCAGACCTGGCGGACCACGCTCATCTCGTGGGTGATGATGATGACAGTCAGGCCCAGGGTGTCGCGGACGTTCTTGATGAGGTCGAGGATGGAGCGGGTGGTCTCCGGGTCCAGGGCGGAGGTGGGCTCGTCGCACAGGAGGACGGCCGGGTCGTCGGCCAGCGCCCGGGCGATGCCGACGCGCTGCTTCTGGCCGCCGGAGAGCTGGGAGGGGTAGGAGGCGCCGCGGTCGGCCAGGCCCACGAGGTCGAGCATGCGCTTGACGACCGGGTGGCGCCTCCCGCTGGGGACGCCCGCGAGCGCCAGCGGGTAGGCGATGTTCTGCGCCGTGGTGCGCTGGTCCAGGAGGTTGGCGTGCTGGAAGACCATGCCGATGCGGCATCGGGCCTCGCGCAGCTGGCTGGATGACAGGGCGGTCATGTCCTGGCCGGCGATGCTCACATGTCCACTGGTGGGGCGCTCCAGGAGGTCAGGCAGCGCACGAGCGTGGACTTGCCGGCCCCGGAGGTGCCGACGATGCCGTGGATGGAGCCGGCGGCGACGTCGAGGCTGAGCCCGTCCAGGGCCCGCACCTGCTTACCGTTGCGCAGGCGGTAGACCTTGTGGACGTCGCGCAGGGAGATCATGGGGGCGTCAGCGGAGCCGTCCTCCTCGGTGTCGGTGCTTCCGGCCTCGGCACTCTCGGGCTCGGTGTCCCGAAGCTCGGCGCTCACACCCTCCCCGTACTCGACGCGCTGGGGGTCGGAGGAGTCACTCTCCTCATGCCGGCCGGGGTCGGCGGTCGCCTGTTCGCTTGTGCTCACGTGTTCCTCCATCGTTCCTGGCGGAAGCACCCGCACCATGAAGGGGGTTGCTGCAATGTCGTCGAGCCAGGTCTCTCGGTTGCTCTGGATGGCCACTGATAACTTACGCAGCGCCGCCTTGGCGGCGCAAGCGAGCCGCTGCCAAGGGACCGAGGTCACGCCCGCACCCGGTGCCGTGCCCGAATTACGAGACGGGCCGGGTGGGCGAGCCGTGCGGGACGGGCTGCACAGGGGCCCGCTTTCGGCCCGGGCCGTACGGGGCCGGCCGGCCGGGACAGGCCGTACCGGGCCGGCTGGCTTTGTCCCGCACCCGCGCCCTCGGCCCGGCCATCGCCGCCCCCTCGGCCCGGCCATCACCAGCGTTCCCGCAACATCCTGACTATTCCCAGGTCGCGTGTCGGCGCCGCTACTCGCGCCGCACAGGGCAACGTGCTTGGATTTGCTCATGAGTGCGACCTCCGAGCCGACCACCCCCGACATCCTGGGAGAGCCGTGGGTGGCCCGCCGTATCCCGGTGACCGAGTCACCCACGAAGGCGCCCGGCGCCGACCACGCCGTGCTCGTCTTCCAGCGCGAGGCGGCGGGCCGGGCCAGCCGGCCCCGGCACTCGCGAGCGGTCCTCTACCTGCACGGCCGCAGCGACTACTTCTTCCAGACACACCTGGCCCAGGCCTATCTCGACGCCGGCTTCGAGTTCTACGCGCTGGACCTGCGGGCCTGCGGGCGGGCCGGCGTCGGGTACCCTCCCCGCACGACGTACGCGACCTGCGCGTCCATGACGAGGAGATCGCCGAGGCCCTGCGCATCATCCGCTCCGAGCACGGGCACGACGTCGTCGTCCTCAACGGGCACTCGACCGGCGGACTGCAGGCGGTCATCTGGGCGGCCGACCACCCCGGGACCGTGGACGCGCTGGTCCTCAACTCCCCGTGGCTGGACCTGCGCGGGTCGGCGCTGGTGCGTTCCTACGGCTCGGCCTTCGTGGACCTCCTCTCGCGGCGGGACCCCGAGCGCGTCATCGGCGAGCCGGGCAGCGGCGACGAGGACAACTACGTGGCGGCCCTGCACCGGCGCTGGCGCGGCGAGTGGGACTGGGACCTGGCGCTCAAGCCGGCGCCGTCCTTCCCGGTGCGGGCCGGCTTCCTGGCGGGAATCCGGCGTCTGCAGCGCGAGGTCCACCACGGGCTGGGGATCCGGGTGCCGATCCTCGTGTGCTGCTCAACGGTCAGCGGCGGTGTCAAGGCGACCCTGAGGAGGCGCAGCGCTCCGACATCGTCCTCGACGTGGAGCAGATCATCGACCGCTCCCAGTACCTGGGCGACGACGTGACCGTCCGTCAGATCCCCGATGGCGTCCACGACCTGGCCCTGTCCGGGCCGCTGGCGCGCACCGAGTACTTTCAGGCCGTCATGCGTTGGCTGGACAACCGCCTGCACTGAGTCGCTGAGCTGTCAGTCGCGGAGCGCGGCGAGCTGCTCGGCGAGCTCGTCGCTGACCCGTTCGACGACCTGGAGGGTGTCGACGAAGTCGGCCATGGTGCCGTACCAGGGGTCGGGCACATTGAGGACGCTGCGGGAAGCCCCGCCCGCGGCGACCGCCTCGGCCTGCTGGGCTGAGGCCGGGTCCAGCTCGCGGTACATGCGGATGCGGGTGGGCTCGGCCCCCAGGCCCGCGGCGCGGCGCTGGAGGACGTTCCAGTGCGAGTCGGTCATGGCCAGCAGGAGGTCGGCCTCGGTGATCTCGGCGTCGGTGATGCGGTGGGCGGTGTGGGTGGTGATGGCGATACCCGTGGCGCGTGAGACGTCGTCGGCGCCGGTGCCGTAACCGGCCTCGGTCAGGACGCGGCGGGCCCGGGAGTCGATGGGGTTGCCGCGCTCCTCGTCGGAGACGCCGGCGGAGGTGACGGCCACGCCGCCCGGCCCGGAGTCGGGGATGCCTGCGGCGGCGAGGCGGTCGCGCAGGACGACCTCGGCCATGGCGGAGCGGCAGATGTTGCCGGTGCACACCATGATGACGCGGTAGGGGCCGGCGCCGCGGCGGCCGGGCAGCGGGGCGGCTGAACCGGCAGCGGACGCAGTGGAGGGAGACAGAAGAGGCGGAGGCAGCGGCGGTCGTCTCGGTGCTGGCGTCGGAGGGAGCTCACGCCCCGAGCCTTGCGCACGCCGCGGCCGCCTGTCCACTGACCTGTCCACTGACGCAGCCTCCCGGCCGAGGACTTGCGCTCGCCGACACGAGGTGAAGCGTCCGCGCGTTCGTAGGGTAGGTCTCGCGTTCGGGGGTTAAGGGTACGAACGCGAGGCATAAGGCACGAACGCGACGGCGGAGCCGGCGGCGGGCCCCGGCTAGAGCGCGCGGCCGTCGAGGACGTCGGCGACCCAGGAGCGGGCCACGACGAAGTCCTTGTCGCTGGTGCCGGCCAGGACCGCCGTCGGGCGGGCGTCCAGCCGCGGGTAGGAGCCCAGGAACCGCACCACCGGGCAGGTGCGGTGCAGCCCGATAAGGGCGGCCTGGACCCGCTCCTCGCGCACGTGCCCCTCGATATCGATGGAGAAGCGGTAGCGCCCCAGGGAGTCGCCCACGGGCCGGGACTCGATGCGCGAGAGGTTGACGCCGCGGGCGCTGAACTGCTCGAGCATGTCCAGCAGGGCACCGGAGCGGTCGTGCGGGAGGTGGACGAGCAGGGTGGTCTTGTCGGCGCCGGTGGGCTCACCCACGCGGCCCGGCCGAGTCACCTTGACGAAGCGGGTGACGGCGTCGGGGTTGTCCGCCACGCCCCCGGCGATGACCTCCAGCCCGTACTGCTTGGCGGCCAGCGGGTTACACAGAACGGCCTGGAAGCCGGTGTCCCCTCGGTGGCGGCCAGCGCGCGGGCGGGCGCTGAGGTGGAGGTTCCGGCGACGTACACGGCCTCGGGGAGGTTCTGGTGGACCCAGCCGCGGCACTGGGCCCAGGCGTGCGGGTGAGTGGAGATGGCGCGCACGTCCTCCAGGCGGGTGCCGGGGCGGCCGGCCAGGACGAAGGTGATCGGCACGGCCATCTCGGCGGCGATGACCAGGGGCGTAGAGGCCACGAGGTTGTCCAGCGTGGCGTTGACCCCGCCCTCGACGGAGTTCTCAATGGGCACGACGGCGGCCTCCACCGTGCGCTCGCGCAGGTGGTCCAGGGCGGTGGGCACGTCCGGGCAGGGGTCGAGCTCGACGTCGGCGGGGGCGACCTGGCGCAGCGCCATCTCGGTGAAGGTGCCGGCCGGCCCGAGGAAGGACCAGAGCGGAGCGGGAGCAGTCATGGACACAGGGTAGCCAGTCCCGGCGGCCGGGCCGGCGACGGCTTGCTCCGTGGAACGCAGGTGCCCTCACCGGCGGGTCCGGTCCCGCCGCCGGGCCTGGTCAGGAGGGAACATCCAGGAGCGTCTGAGCGTCCGCCCCAGGCACCCCATGGCTGCATCCTCACGGCCCACAACGGCTAGATCAGCACCAGCCGCGGACCGCCCACCGGAGCCTTCCTGGGACACCTGGCGCCCTCCCACAGACTCCCCCACCGCAGCCTTCTCAGGACGCCTCGCCCTCCCGCGACGGCGCCAGGCCTGGCAGGCTGGAGCCATGAGTGTCTTCCGCAAGCGCGACGACGGCCCGGTCTCCACCACCCTGGAGGCGCAGGGCCTGACCTGGCTCGCCGAGGCGATGGCCGACGGTGGGGCGCACGTGGTGCCGGTGACCAGCGGCCCGGGCTGGCTGGAGGAGCCGCGGCTGACGACGACCAGCGTGACGCCGGCCGGGGCGGAAGCCTTCGGCCGGGCGCTGGCCGTCACCCACGCGGCGGGCGCCCCGGCCTTCGGGGCGGCGCCTCCCGGCTGGGACGGCCGCGCGCAGATGGGCCGCTCGGACATCCGGTTGCGGCCGCACGCCGCCGAGGAGGGCGAGCCGCGCCGCTGGGGCGAGTTCTACGCCGAGGACCGGATCCTGCCCTACCTGCAGCCCAGTCGGGACAATGGCTCGATCAGCGCCGGCGGGGCCCGCGCCGTGGAGCGGCTGTGCGAGCGCCTGCGCGACGGCGACTTCGACACCGACCAGCCGGCCCTGGTACGCGCCGGTGCCCGCGAGCGCGGCGCCCGGGTCGCGGTGGCCCGCACGCACGGGGACCTGTGGTGCGGCAATGTCCTGTGGACCCCGGCCGATGAGGCCGCCCAGTGGGCGCCGCCGCGAGCCGGGCTCGGACCGCAGGAGCCCGACCCCAGGGCGGCTCTCAGCGGTGGCGCAGCTGGCGGGGCGGCCGGCGGGCCGACGGTGGTCGGCGTGCTCATTGACCCGATGGCGCAGGGCGCGCACGCCGAGACCGACCTGGCGGCCCTGGGAGTGTTCGGGCAGCGCTACCTGGATCGCATCTACGCGGCCTACCACGAGGTCTCGCCGCTGGCGGAGGGCTGGCGCGAGCGGGTGGGCCTACACTCCTGGCACATCATTATGATTCACGCCTTCCTCTTCGGCGGAGGCTATGGCGGGGAGGCGGTCGCCGTGGCCCGCCAGTACCTGTGAGCCGATGCCGGCCAGGACATCGCACCCATTTTGTCCGCCTGGGACGACTTTGAAACCGGCTAGAAGAAGAGCCGTCCGCGTTTGTGCTGGTCAAAGCAATTTGCCTGCGCGTCGACCAGCAGAGACGACGTCAAAGTCGTCCCATCTGGACACTTTTCGGGCTACGCGGCCCCGTAGGCTGGTCGGGTGAGACCTCGACGACGTCAACAGCGCCTGGTGCGCGGGGTCGTGTACGTCCTCGTGCTGCTGGTAGTCATCGGCATGATCCTGGCGGTGGTGGGGCCGGCCCTCGCCAGCGCGGCCCCGACGGCGCCGGAATCCGGGGCGGCGCCTGCGTCCCAGGCAGTGTCGGCGCCGGCGTCCGATGCCGCCTCGGCCTCGCGGCCGGCGCCGGTGGTCGTCCTGGCGACGAGCAATCTCACCTGGGCGGACCTGCGGGAGCAGGCCTCCGCAGGGGCGCCGGTGAGGACTCCGGCTCCTCCGGCACCGGCTCGGCGGCCACCCACCTGCTGGCCTCGCCGCCCGGGGCGAGCCGATGAACCTGTCCGTGCGCACCCCGGCAGACCGCACCTGCCCGGCCGACGCCTGGCTCACCCTGGGCAGGGGCAGCGCGCGCGCGCCATCGAACCGGCCGCTTCCTGCGCCGGCCCCACCACCGCGATCCCCGCGACACCCCCTGGCTGGGGCGCTCGGGCGCGACGTCTCGATCCGGGCCGTCGGCCCCGGCACGCAGCTGGCTACGGGGGTACCGGGGGCTCGCAGAACATGCCCGCCCCTTGGTGCCGTCGGTGGCTGAGGCCCTGGCCGCTGACGCTGACCTCACGATCGTCGACACCGCCCGAGCCGCCTCCACCGATGCCAAGCGGATCGCCACCCTCGACGACGCCCTGCGCACGGTCCAGGAGCGGGCGCGCCCCGGCACCCGCATCATCATCGCCTCCCTGGCCGACGACGAGGCCCCCGGGCCCCAGATGGCGGTCCTGCCCGCGGGCACGAGGAGCGCGCGCGGCACCTCCGAGGGTCTTGTCGTCGGCGACTCCACGCACCAGCCGGGCCTGGTCCAGCTGACCGACCTCACCCCGACTCTCGTGTCCGCCCTGGCCGGCCGCCGTGACCCGGCCTTCGACGGCCAGGCGCTCACGCTGCCCCAGACCGGCCGCGCAGGCGTGGCAACGGCCGACACAAGCACCGCCACCAGGGACGCCCGCATCTCGCGGCTGGCCGACGACGCCCTGCACGCCCGCGCCTCCCAGGCCACGGTTATGCGGGCCAGCGCCCTGCTCATGGGGCTGGCCGTGGCGCTCCTGGTCTGGGCGGCCGTCGCGCTGCGCGTCCCGAAGGCGAGCCGGCGCACGGCTCTCCGCCGCCGGGTCACGTGGGTGGCCGTCTACCTCAGCGGTCTGCCGACGGCGTTGCTGCTGGTCAATGCCGCCCCGTGGTGGCGTGTGGGGGCTCGGGCCGGTTCCCCTCGGGGTGGGCCTCGCTCGTCGCCGTGGCCGCAGCCGCGCTGGTCGCGGCCGGGATCGTGGGACTGGCCGCCGGGATCGTGGCGCTGGCGCGGCGGCGCCGGCGACCCCACCTTGCCGCCTCACCGCTTCCTTCGCCTTCAGCGCTCGGCGCCACGGGAGCCGCCGAGCCGGCCGGATCAGCCGGCGCCCTCTGCGCCCGTGAGGAGGCCGCGGCCGAGCCGCAACCGGACGGGGCCAAGAGCCCCAGGCCCTCTGCGTCGGCGCCTGCACCCCGCAACGGGACGAGCCTGACAGCACTGCTGGTGGCGGCAGCGATCCCGCTGGCCTGGCTGGTCGACGCCGCTGCGGGCGCGCCCCTGGCCTTCAACAACCCACTGGGCATGAACGCCGTGGTGGCGGGTCGTTTCTACGGGGTGTCGAATACGGCTTTCGCACTGGTGGCCGGTGCGCTCATCGTCGTCATCGCCGGTGTCTGGGTGGCACTGGGCGGTGGGAGGCGGACCGCGCTGGTGGTGACGTCCCTGCTGGGCGGGGCGGCGCTGCTCGTTGATGGCGCCCCGCAGCTGGGCGCGGACGTGGGCGGCGCTCTGACGCTGGTGCCGACGCTGGCCTTCCTCGGGGCGGGCCTGGCGGGTCTGCGCCTGAGCTGGCGGCGCTGGCTGGCCATCGGGGCCGTAACGGTCCTGGTGGTGGGCGGGTTCGCCGTCATTGACCTCATCCGCCCCGGTGGGCCCACGCACCTGGGGCGCTTCGCCCGTCAGGTGGCCGACGGCTCGGCCGCAGGCGTGCTGGGGCGCAAGGCGTACGCGCTGGTCGGCCCCTTCATCACGAATCCGGTCATGGCGACGGCCCTGGGCTGCGCCGTAGTCATTGTGGCCGCGGCCCTGTGGTGGGGGCGCCGGCAGGTGCGGGCCTGGCGCAACGGCACGAGCCCCTACGCTGGCTCGCCCTCCCGCCGCCCACGGGGACATTCCGCGCGTTGGGGACGGGAATCCGGTCCCCAACGCGCGGAATGTCCCCTCGAGCGATGGGTGACGACGGCGCTGAAGTCCTTGGGGGTGCTGACGCTCGTGGCCGTCCTGGTCAACGACTCCGGTGTCACGATGGCCGGTTTCATCCTGGTGGCCGCCGCCCCTGCCCTGCTGGCGCTGACGCTGACCGGGAGCGAGTCGGCGCGCTAGCGCTCGGCCGTCTCCGAGGTGGCTTGCGATCCGTCACCATGGTGCGGCTTCTCGGCGGGCTCGACGTCGTCGTCAGCCTTGGGGGTCTGCGGCACGGCGCGGTAGGCGAAGAAGTGGTCCTGCTCAGCGGCCGCCTTCTCGAAGGAGGCGCGCGGCACGCGATGGCGGCGCAGCTTGCGCCGAGTCACGGCCCGCAGGACATCCTTGTACTGGGAGGCGCGGTGCATCGTGCCGGCCCGGTCGTTACCGGTGACGCGGTGGGTGATGTCGCAGGGGACCTCGATGACGGCGAGCCCGGCCACGAGGACGTCGATGGTCAGGCCGACCTCCACCCCCCAGCCGTCAGCCAGGGGCACCGCCTTCTCATAGGCCTCACGGCTCAGGCATCGCTGGCCGGACAGCGGCGCCACCGGCAGCCACCCGGTGGACAGCGAGATGGCCCGCCTGGCGGCGCGTACGACCCGGCCGCGGCCGCCGGCCCCGGACTGCTTTGGGGAACCGCGATGGACATGTCGGCCACGCCGTCGATGACCGGAGGCACCAGCTCGGCACAGGAGGCGGCCGAGTCCCCCAGGTCGGCGTCGATGAACAGCAGCAGCCGGGCGGGACCGTCGGAGTAGTCACGCATGGCGACGACGGAGGCCCCGGTCTCCATGGCGGAGGCCTTCCCGCGCGAGACGGAGTGGCGGACCGTCACGGCCCCGGCGGCGCGGGCGTGGTCCTGGGTCCCGTCGGTCGAGCCGTCGTCGACGACGATGACAAGGTCCACTCGCGGGATGGAGCGGCAGGCCCGGACGGTGGTGGCGATGCGCTCAGCCTCATCCTTGGCAGGGATGACCACGGCAACGCGCTGGTCGGGCCGCTTGGTGGAACTCACTCCCCAGGGTATCCAGAGTCTTGGCTTCCAGCCGATACCTGAGCGCCCCGTTATCGCGCACCTTTTTTGTGAGGCCCGTCAAGTTCTTCGATCTCGTGCGACACGGCGCGGGATCCTCAGGCTCCGCGAGCGGCGGACGCACGCCGGCCTGGCCCCGCGGGCGTCGTGCCAGTCATTGCGACACGCCGGTGTGCCGCGAGAAGGACAACCACCCCACTCAGGCCTTCCTGAGCAATTTTGTGTCAAACCTTCAGCATGCGACCACGGTCCCCGGAGAAACTGAGAAATCTTGCAGCAATGAATCAGATTCCCTCATTCTGGCGCTAGAGTTGCCTGTTTCGGCATGTCACACCCAGTTCTCGTGGCACAGTGGAGGCAAGGAGCCCGTCAACGGAGCCGGGTTCCGTTGGCGCATCTCGCGTCCTTCCGTGTGCCGGGGCGACTCCCTGCCGCCCCGGCACGCCTTGGTCCTCACCGTAGGCCGCCCAACCCGCAGCACTCACCGCCCCGACTCATCAGCGCAGGCAGCGGGGCATTCACTGGGGCACTCACTCCACGCCGCCCTGCCTTCCGCCGAGCTCTGGCGGGCGGAGGCGGACCAGAGCGCCGTCCACAAGTGCCCCTGGGCCCGACCGACGGCAGGGCTGGCCCCGGCTGCACCACCCCTGCACCCTTTGTGCAGGTCAGTGCAAGGCGCTTGCGAGCAGATCGAGCCCCACACTGCCCAGGTCAATGCCCCGGTTGTGGAAGGCGCGCAGGTCCAGCTCGCCGCCCTCGGTGAGGGCCTGCTCCTGGGCGCGGCGCCGACCGGCCTGCCAGACCCGTTCCCCCACCGCGTAGGCCAGCGGCTGGGCCGGCCACCCCAGGTGCCGGGAGACCTCGAAACGCAGACGCCCCTCGGAGATCACGGTGTGGTGGCGCAGCACCGCGGTGACGGTCGCCCGGTTCCACTCGTGGCAGGCCCCCGGGAGGGCTGCGACGTCGTCGGGCACGGGGAGCCTGGAGTGGACTCCCAGGTCCACGAGGACGCGGGCCAGGCGCCAACGGCGTGCCGCCAGGCGGCCGAAGCGGTCCTCGGGCGTGGGCATGAGCCCGAACTCGTCGGCGAGGGACTCGGCGTACAGGCCCCAGCCCTCGTCGCACCCGGGCACGGAGCCCAGGTAGCGCTGCCAGGCAGTCAAGCGCGTGCTGGTGGCGTGCGCACCGACATGGACGTGGTGCCCCGGGACCGACTCGTGCAAGATCGTGGTCCGCTCCTTCCACGGCCACACCAGCTGCTCGCCGTCGGCCAGGGAGCGCATGACGATGCCGGGCCGGCGCTCCCCGCCGGTACCGCGCGGCTCCTCGTAGTGGACCGCGCCGTCGCCGGGCTCCCCGAGGCGCACTCGGGGACGGCCCAGGCCGTCGGGCGGGTCGAGGATCCGGCCGACGACGGCGTCCCAGGCCTCGTCAGCCACCTCCTGCGCCCAGGTCGTGTAGTCCTCCGGGCGCAGGGCGCGGGTCGGGTCGGCGCGCAGGTGCCGGTTGAGGCTGCCGGCATTGGCGCCGGGTCCCAGGACGTCGACGGCGATGGCGTCCTGCTCGGCGATGACCCGCCCCAGTTCCTCGGTGGCCCAGGCGTAGGTCTCCTCGGGGTCGACCCGCGTGCCCAGGACGCGGCGCATCCACAGGGCGTGGCGCTGCGGGCCGACCCCCTCGGCCTGGGGGGCGCGAGGCGAGAGCGTCGTGCGCAGGTGCGAGGCGAAGTCCAACGCGGCGCGGCGGGCGACGATGTCGGCCTCCTGGAGCTGGACGTGCAGGGTGGCCGGCAGGTCCTCGGGCAGCGCCTGAGTGCGGCGTCGAGCGAGGTCGCGCGCCTGCCCGGCGACGACGTCGACCTGACTGAGCGGGGCGATCACACCGGCCTCGGCGGAGGCGGCCAGGAGGCGGCCAGTCCCTCCAGGGCGGTGGGCAGCGCCTCCAGGCGGGTGCGGTGCAGGTTCCAGGCGTCCTCCCACTTGGCCTCGGCCTCGGCGAGGTCCGCCTCCTCGGAGCCGGCGCGGTCGGGGGCCCTCAGGGGGCCGATGCAGCTGACGGGCAATCTGCTGGAACGGCGAGGAGAGGAAACCGAGGTTGCCACCCTCCTCCCCGGCGGAGATGAACTGGATGGAGGTCTCCAGACGCTCCAGGAGGTGGCGGCGCAGGAGCTCGTCAGAGCCGGTCGAGTGGTCGACGGCGGCCACGCGGTGGCGCAGGGAGCGCTCGCCACTGAGACGCTCGACCAGTCCCGCGGGCGAGTAGTCGGGCAGGATGGTCCCGCCGGGCAGACCGGTGCGGGCGGCCGCCTCAGGGTCGTGGGCGCACAGGAGCAGGGCGTACTCGTCGGCAAGGTCGCGCAGGACGACGCCGGCCGCCGCGGTCTCGGAAGGCGAGTGGACCGAGGAGCGGGTGACGGCCTGGGCGGAGGTGTGGGCGGCGGGCGCCGCGGAGGCTGCCGCCTCGACTTCATGCACGCTCAAGGGGGCGCTGGCCGTGCGGACGGCCCGCCAGGTTCCTGAGCTCGGGTGGTGCGGATGGACCGGTGGCCGCTCGGGCGGCCCGGTGCTCACCGGACTGGTGACGGGCACAGGCGTGACGTCCGCCGTGCCTGCGGGGGCGTCCTGCGTGCGGGAGCCGGTCGAAGGTGCAGCAGGTTCGGCGGGAGAGTACTTAGAGGGGTGATCGGTCATCACAACAGGCCTTTCGCTTCACTCACCGCATGGCGTGCGGGCCCGGCGGCGACATTGCCGTCTCACCAGGGTGCCAGGAAGCGGAACAAAGGTCCATAGACATCGCAGATCTGACGGCGAAGAAGAGAAGATTGAATAGTTGATAGGCGCCTCGCCCCTGCTTGAAGGCGACGGGCGCGGGTGGGAACCGGTACTGGTCTGACCCCGAGGTGCGAGGCTCTACGACGAGCCCGGACCGGAACCTCGGCCGCGGATGCCGGGAGCCGGGGCTCCCCTCCGACCGACACGGGCGCTCGAGGGTGCGGGCCGGGATCAGCGAGTGGCTACTGGGTAGCGGTCGAGAGGCGTCGATGGCGGCCAGCCGATGAGCAGGGGCGCAGCAGACTGACACGCATGGCCGTCGACCGCGGCGCGCAGCTGCAAACGGTACGGGTCATCAGTGCTCCTCTCATCCTGGACGGGCCGAGACACCCCGGCGCGGAGCGCTCGTCGCGCGCTCATCGCGCCGTGATGGACATGATTGAAGGTCGCTGCGCCAGCAGTGTCAAGGTCCTGACCCCCGAGGTTCACCCATACCGATATCCGCGCAGGTCAGAGGTACTCTCGGAAGTTCGCCGACGTCGTTGCGCTACCGCCATTGGCAACGTTAACAAGGAGGCCATCAAGCAATCTTCGCACCAACCTCTCCAACCCCGGATCGACCACATAGTGGTCACTCACGGTGAACATGATGTAACCCTTACCCGCGTGGGCACGAGGCGTCTCCCGGGCGCACGGACAACACCCGGGAGACGCCTCTGGCGCAGAGCCCGAGGATCAGAGCCGCTTGCGCACCGCCCAGACCCCGAGCGTGATGGCGAGCACGGCGGCGACGACCTCGCCGACAAGAAGCGAGGTCATCGTGGGCGGCCTGCTCATGAGTGCGACGGACTGCATCCCGTCGAGGACGTAGGCCGGTGGCCACCAGCGGTTGAAGGCGCGCACGTCAGGAGGCAGGGTTGCCAGGCTGGAGAAGCCCCCAGAAGCGAAGAAGGTTCCGGCGAAGGTCACCAGGAGGAGGGGCTGGATAGCGCGGTAGTCGCGCAGCCAGGCTCCAATGGCCACGCCGAGTCCCGCACAGGTCAGGGCGGCCAGGCCGCCAATGAGCAGCAGGAGGGGCAGGCGCTCCCAGGGGATGCGCACCCCGAAGAGGGCGACAGCGATACCCAGGGCGACAAGGGCGTTGGTGGCGCCGGCGACCAGTCCGGCCAGGAGCTTCCCGGCGACGATCGGCCGGCGCGCCCTGGGAGCAAGACGGATCTCCTTGACCGTGCTGCGCTGCCACTCGCGAGCCACGATGATCGCCGTGTTGAGGGCCGCCCCGACCATGATGGCCAGGATCGAGGCACTCAGCCCGATGAAGCAGCGTCGCCACACGTCCGTCGGTCGGGTGGTGCTCTGCTCGACCATCACAGGCGTCAGGGCCGGCTCGTGGTGGCTGGCGTAGTCCAGGAGCACCCGGTTGAGGCGAAGCGGGCGTTCTTCATCATGTCGGTGTTGATGTTGAAGACCTGGGTATCCAACGTGGGAATCTCGCCTTGATCCATATCGGTGTCGAAGTCCTCCGGGATGGTGACGACGAGCTGGAGACGACCCTGCTCAACAAGCTCGCGGGCCTCGTCAGGATCGGTGGTGACGACGTGGAAATAGGGCGAGATATTGCTGCGCAAGTCATGGATCTCCTGAACGAGCTCCTGGGAGTGCTCCCCGCGGGAGTTGTTGATGAGACCGATGTTCCACTCGTCGCCACCGAACCCGAACAGCACAGTGGAGACGAACATGAGAACGAGCGGAATGGCCATCGGGCCGAACATGGACTGGGGGTCGCGCGCCCACTGCTTGAGGTCCTTGACGGCGACGGCGAGGGTGCGATCGAGGTTCATGCGTTGCCTCCTGTGAGTTGGTTGTAGGCGCGTCGCAGGAGCCACGAGGCCAGCAGGAGAACGGCAGCAGCAGACAGCGCCACGATCGTGAGGTGAAGAGCCAGGTTGGAGGACTCGCCGGTGAGGAAGATGCTGCGGGCGGCAAGGAAGGAGTAGGTGGGCGGAAGCAGCCGGGACAGCCCCCACAGACTCTCCATGGGCTGGGACCAGGCCAGTCCCCGCATGGACTCCTCATTGCCACAGACCAGGAAGAACATGATGGCCAGGGCGATAAGGGTCGACGACGTCGCTAGGGTCTTCTTGCTGGCCACACCGAAGGCGGCCCCGATGCCGGCCCCCATGAAGGTCGTCATGGCCATGATCGCCGCCATCTGCCACAGGGATCCGACCGGCCTGAATCCGAATCCCACCACGAGCACGACCAGGACGAGGGCCCTCGCTGACCAGTGACTGACCGAGCCCGGCGATCACCTTGCCGGCTACGAGGGTGCCGCGACGCACCGGGGCGAGCAGGAGCGCCTTGACGGTGCGGTCGTTCCACTCGGAGGCGACGCCCAGACCGGTGTTGACCATGCCGGCGTAGAGGCATCCGAACAGGAGCAGGGAGGTCGATATGTAGCCCAGCATGGTGGGGTCGCTGGGGAGCCAAGAGGTCTCACGAACCACGGCGATAGGGGCGGGTGAGCTCGGCGTCGAGATTCTTCACAGCCAGGTCGAGACGCAGCCGGAGGTTCTTGGAGTAGTCGGAGTTGATGTTGTTGAGCCGGAGCTCAACCTTGGCGTCACCGTTGTCGACAGCGTCGTCGAACCCCTGGGGGATGACTACCATGGCCAGTGAGGTCTGATTCTCAAAGGCCTGGCGGGCGGTGGCGGCGTCAGTGGTGACGACCTCGTAGTAGGGCGCCCACGGAGCGGATGTCACGCATCTGCTCGATGAGCGCCGCGGACTGCGCGGAGTGGTCCTCGTCGGCGATCATGATCGGCCCAGTGGCCGACAGCGGCACGATGATCGAGTAGAAGAAGATGAAGACCAGCGGAATGGCGACACTGATGATCATGAGGAAGGGTTGGCGGACGAACCGCTTCCAGTCCTTGACGGCGATCGACCAGGCCGAGGCGAGCCAGGAACGCATCATGCATCACCATCCCTCAGAGCGCTTCCAGTGAGGTTCAGGAAGACATCGTTGAGATCCGGGCGCCTTACCCCCAGGACCCGCACCTCATGGCCACTTTCGAGCAAGCGCGTCCATGACTGCGCTCAGCGTGGCCGGCCGCCCATCGGTCGCGACGACGACGCCGGCGGCCTTCCCGGTGACCTCCTGAACCCCGGGGAGGCGGCTGAGGAGGTCACGATCGCCGGCGGGCAAATCGGTATGCAGATCGATCAGCGACTGGCCGAGGTCGTCGCGCATCGCATCAGGAGTCCCTGACGCGATGAGCCTTCCGTGGTCGAGAACGGCCAGCTCGTGAGCGAGCGCCTGCGCCTCCTCCATGTAGTTCGTGGTCAGCAGGACGGTTCCGCCGGAGTCGGCTATGTCGCGGATGCGCTGCCACAAAAGCAGCCCTGGACTGCACGTCGACGCCGAGCGTCGGCTCATCCAGCACGACGACCGACGGCTTGGTGAGCAGAGCCTGGGCCAGAGCGAGCCTGCGCTGCATCCCGCCGGAGAAGGTGCCGGCCCGGTCATGGCGCCGCTTGGTCAGTCCGACCAGGTCGAGCACCTCGGCGATGCGCTCCTGCCGCTCCCGAGCAGGCACCTGGTAGAGGCTCGCATGGAAGTGCAGGTTCTCCTGGGCGGTCAGATCGTCGTAGAGGGCCGTCTCCTGTGGAACCACACCGAGATGAGCCCTCACGCCAACAGGGTCCTCGCGCACGTCAATCCCTTCGCACAGCACGGTCCCGCCGGAGGGACGGAGCAGACCGCACAACAAATTGACCGCCGTCGTCTTTCCCGATCCATTGGGGCCCAGGAGACCGAACACTCGACCTCCCCCGATTCTCAGGTCAAGCTGGTTGATCGCGACCAGCGGTTCGGCCCTGCGGCGTTTGAAGACCATCCGCAGGCCCCTGAACTCGACTGCTGGCTCCCTCACATCAGACATGACAACCTCCTTTTCGATACGGTACGTATATCGTATCGATTTGAGTTACGCCTCATCAAGGACCTTTGCCCCGCCAGCCCACCCAAGCCCCCACGATGCCGCCACCATGCCACCACCGCCCCGCCCCTGCTACCGTGAGGGCGTGACCAGAAGGGCCGTGGACGGTAAGACAAGAACTCCTGGGAGGGACGCGAGGGAACAGCGCAGCGAAGGCCACCCGAGCGGGACGACCCGCGACCCGTCGACCGACGCGCGCTTGCACGACGCCACCTTGCAGGTTCTCCGCGAACGCGGTCCAGCCGGCGTCACCATCGAGGCCGTCAGCCAGGTGTCGGGCGTCGCGAAGACGACCATCTACCGCCGTCACGCCAACGCCCAAGAACTGCTCGACGCCGCCCTGGAAGAGCTGACCGCCGCTATCCCCCCGCCGAGTAGCCTTCCGCCGCGCGACCGCCTTGTTGCCAGCCTCTCCAGCTTTCAGCACGGACTAGAGGCGGGCATCGGCATGCACGCCTACGCGACCTTGATGACCCATCCCCGCGACCCTTTCGCCAAGGCCTGCCGCACCCGACTCCTCCAACCTCGCCTTGAGGCGCTTACGGTGCTCGTCGCCGACCTCCAGGTCCAGCACCTCGTCCGCGACGACGTCCCGGCCGAGATGATCGTCCCTCGCGATGGCCGGCTCATACTTCACTCGCACCGCCACACAGGGCGCCACCCCAGAGAGTTGGGCGCAGGACGCCGTTGACGCCTGGTGGGTCGACTGACCCCACCCCACCCGCCACCGCGCACACCCTCCGGCATCAGCACCCCCAAGAGGGAACGGCACGGCGCTCACGCACCCCTTGAGGCAGCTCCCAAAGCACCGGACCACCCCACCCCAACCCCCGAGGACGTGCGAGACCCAACCGGTGCACCGAGCCGCTCAACCACTCAGCGAGGCAGGGAGACCGGGAGCAATCGCAGCGCTCCGACCACCCTTCACCCACACCCACTCGAAAGAAGAACACTCATCTTGACAGATAGGGTTAACCAAGTTAACCTATCTAGTGTGAAGATAGACCGGCGCAGCACGGACACCCGTCAGCGACTCATCGACACCACCCTGGACCTCATCGAGACCCACGGTTGGAGCGAGGTGACGCTGGGCGGCGTGGCTCGTGCGTGTCAGGTGACCACACCCGCCTGCCAAGCACTTCCCGTCCAAGACCAGCCTCTTCGAGGCTGCGGCGCGCCAGCTGTCCACCTCGCTGGGCGAGCGCGCCGTCCCCTGATCCAGGATGATCCGATCGAGTCGCTCGTCGGCATCGGCTCCCTCCTGGTAGACCTGGCCACCGAGCACCCGCGACTCTTCGAGTTCAATCAGGTCAGCCCCGCGGCCATCGCCGCGCTCGACCGATTAGAGGAGCACCCGCTGCTGGCACTGACCCGTGGCGAGGTGGAGCGCCTGGCCGCACAGCGAGGAACCGAGCCGGAACCGCTTCACCTCCTGGTGTGGTCCCTGCCTTCAGGGCTACACCCAGCTCATCGCCGCCGGCGCCACCGACGCTGACACCACCTTCATCCGCGCAGCCCTGCGCGCCATCGTCACGATTGGAGACAGCTGATGACAGCCAAGAAGACCCTCAAGAAGACGGGCGAGCACACCCTCATCGTCTACGCCCACCCCTACGACGGCTCCTTCAACCACGCCGTGCTCGAGGCCGCCACCTCCGCTCTGGACAAGGCGGGAAGGCCCTACGACGTCGTCGACCTCTACGCCGACGGCTTCGACCCGCGCTACACCGCCGAGGAGCTGGCCCTGTTCAGCGAGGGCGGCACGCTGGACCCGCTGGTGAGCCACCACCAGAAGCTCATCGAGGGCGCCTCGCGCATTATCTTCATCTGCCCGATCTGGTGGAGCGAGGTGCCCGCCATCGTCAAGGGCTTCGTGGACAAGGTCATGAAGCAGAACTGGGCCTACCACGCGACGGCCTCCGGGGTGAAGGGCCACCTCACCCACATCCAGCAGGTGCTGGTCCTCACCACCTCAACCGCCCCGACCTGGTTCCTGCGCCGGTTCTGCGGCAACTACGTCGGCTCGGTGTTCCTGGGCGCCGCCCTCAAGCAGCTGGGCATGCGCGGACGGAGCTGGGTCAACTTCGGCAGGGTGGGCAAGGCCGGCTGACGCCAGCACAAGAAGCACCTCAAGCACGTCGCCCGCCTCGTGGTGAAGTGAGGTATGAGCACCACCGAGCCGGGCATTTTTCGCGGTGCCCTACGGATTTTCTGTTAGGGCACCGCGAAAAATGCCCGGCTCGACGAGAAAAGGGTCAGAGGTTGACCTGGCGGGAGATGATGCCGGCCTTGGCGCGGCGGACCTCGGGGCTCAGGGGGCTGGCGTCGGCCAGTGCGACCTCCAGGCGCTTACCGCATGGCCTGCAACGGCTGGTGAGCTCGTCGGCCTCCGTGCCGGGGACGAGCTCCCACACCGGGATGGCCAGGCCGTTGGCCCGGAAGGCGCCGACGAAACACGCCCCTCCTCCAGGTCGGACTCGCGCGCGGCGTGAATGCGGGCGAAGGCGTTGAAGAACTCGTCCTCATCCTCCCCGCGCACCCAGCGCACGAACTCCTTGGCGCCCAGTCGGCACCAGTAGGCGTGCTCGACGCCGGGCACGGGCCGGGTCGGGGCGATCTCCTCCTTGGCGCGCTCGATGGCCTCCTCAATGACCTGGCGGGCCTGCGCGTCACCGGCCCCGGCCTGCGGGTCGATCCAGAAGTCGAAGGTCTCGCGCACGGAGACCACCGGCGCCTCACTGGTGTCGAGGATGTCCTGGAGGCGCGGGCCGGGCTCGGGCAGACCGTCGGTGCGCAGGGCCTGGCCCTCGGGCAGTTCGAGGGTGGCCAGGGCGGCGGCGGCGACGTCGCGGGAGGCGTCCCCGGAGTGCATGGAGGTCTGCATGGCCACGAGGACCTCACCGTCGGAGCGCTTGAGCCCCTGGACGAACTCGGGAAGGAGCGTGACGAGCTGGATCTGCTTGCCCCCGTACTCCCCGGTCAGGCGCACGGTGGCCGTGGCGGCCGGGATGATCTGGGCCATCGCTACGAGGTCCTCCTCGGCCGGCAGACCGGCGAAGGGGCGGGCAACGAACTCGATGCTCTGTTTGCGGGGTTTGGCCGACGCGGCGGCCGGACGGCGCCCGTGGCGCTTCTTCTTTGACATGCCCGTCAGCCTACCGGCCGCGTGGCGCCCCACCGAGGTCGACGGCGGCCCGTCGCCACCCCATGACGCGCCTCACGACGGCCCGCGGCAGCTCGCACCTCCCGTCGAGGCCCGCCGCCGGTGGGCGAGCGCCGAGGCACTCCCCCACCTCAGAAGCTCGAGGAGGAGCCCGACCCGGAGAAGCCGCCACCACCGCTGTAGCCGCCGGAGAAGCTGCTTCCCGAGAAACTGGACCCGGAGCTGCTCGACGGCGTGTAGGGAGGAGGCCGAGCTGTATCCCACCACCAGGTCGGAGACCGGGGTGAAGGAGCTGAAGGACCCGCCGGCGCCGGAGCCCGAGGTGGACGAGCCGGACGAGCCAACGGCAGAGATGGCCGGGGAGGAGGGGTTGAGGCGGATCGTCGAGTGCGGGTTGTAGCTGCCGTGCCCGCCACCCAGGTACCAGTAGCCGGCGTAGGCGGCGTCCGTGGACGAGACCGAGTCGTCGTAACGACGACGGCGCTCGTCGGCGTATCTGGAGGTGTCGGCGTCAATGGCCTCGCGCGCGAGCCGGGCGGCCCTCGTCTTCGTCTCGTCGGCGATCTCGTCGAGCTCGTCCAGCGCGGCCGAGGGCTGGAGCGAACCGGCCTCCAGCCCGGAGGTCATGTCGTCCAGGCGCTGCTTACGGGAGCGGACCCACTCCCGCTCCTCCTTGGTGCGCTCGACGATCGAACCGCTCTCGGCGGCGTCGGAGCTGTCGATCTGGTGGCACAGCCGCCGCAGCGACTGCAAGTCCTCCAGGACCGGCCCCTGCTCGTTGCTCCAGACGTGGTCCCAGCCGTGGGACCGGCTCAGGAAGGTGGCGGTGTTGGCGATGACGTCGTCGAGGGAATCCAGGAGCGCGGAGCGCTTCTTCAGCTCGGTGGCCCGTCCCAGCACCGACATGCCGAACCACTGGGTGCGGTAGGGGTTGCCGAAGTCCTGCCAGGAGCGGGTGACCTTCTCATACTCGCTGCGGAACCAGCGGTAGCGGGCCATGACCTGGGCCCCGTGCGGCTCATCCTCGGGGATCGTGCCGGCCAGGAGCTCGGTGGTCTCGTAGTCGTGGGTGACCTGCGAGTAGTGGCGCAACGCCTCACGCGCCCGGCGTCGCGCCGTGAAGCCGCGCCACAGGTAGTACACGAGCCAGGCGACGCCCACGAGTGCCGAGATCCCGGGCAGGATGTAGGTCGTGCCCACGTCACCGCCTCCGGGCCGGCCGATGATGTCGGCGGCCTTGGCCGCCATGGAGACGGTGCCCCCGTACCAGTCGGCCTGGCGGTACTGGTTCTTGGCGGCGTCCTGGATGGCGGCCTGCTGCTCCAGGGGGACTGCGACGTCCTCACCGAAGTAGCAGCCGACCTTGCGCGCCTCCGGGGCGACCGCCAGGATCACCAGGCCGTCGCTCCAGTAGTTGGAGTTCGACGTCGAGATCCACGGGACCTCAGTGTCGCTGGCGTGCGAGCGGGCGTACTCCAGCACCGAGTCGTTGAGGTTGTCGACGTCCCAGCCCGGGACCGTGAGCACGGCGACGTGGACGTCCCGACGGAAGCGCATCGCCTGGATCTCCTTGGCCAGTGGCTCGCTCTGGAGCACCCCGGCCTCGTCGTGAACCTCCACGCTGGGGTGATGGCTCTCCCCGAAGGGACCAGATGACCATGATCGGCAGCACGGCGATGAGGACCAGGCTCACCACCACGTTGGCAACGAAGGCCGTCACCGACCAGATTCCACCGAGCCCGACGACGCCGGACTGTTTCATGTGCCTCATCAGCACTTCCTTTTCCTTGCGTGGGCCCGGCGTTCGAGGCGTGCCGACGTCAATACCCTGGGAAGGTCCCGTCCCCAAGATATCCCACACCGACATTCAGGGACCGACGCGGGCCGGCGTATCCGACAGGCGCGACGGTTCCCCCCACAGCGCCAGAGCCGACCGGGTTCCAGTAGCCGGCGTTCCTCCAGGGGCCGACGACGCCCCGCAGGCTGCGGGTACTCGGGCGGAGGGAGGCTTCGGCGTCGAGAGAGTTGAGGCGCGGCACCGCACCGGTCACGCGGGCTGCCAGGCCGCTCCCCGCCCGGCGGGCATCGGCCGCTATCCAGGCGAGCTCGTCGAGCGCCGCCGAGGGCTGCAGCAAGCCGGCTGACAGCTCCGCGGTCATGTCGCTGAGGCGCTGGTGATGGGCCCGAACCAGCTCGCGCGCCTCCGCCGTGCCGCAGGAGGTGAACGCGCAGGAGTCGATCCACTGACACTGGCCCAGGAGCAGGTTGAGCTCATGAAGAACCGGTTGCTGCTCCTCGTGCCAGAGCCTCTCCCAGTTGGAGGACAGGCTCAGGAACGCGGCGTTGCTGACGATGATGTCGTCGGTCGAGTCCAGTGCGGCCGAGCGCCGCTTGATCTCACAGACCCGTTGGAACACTCCCGGTTCGAACCACTGGGCGCCCCGGGGGCTGCCGAGGTCCTGCCAGGAGCGGATCAGGCTCTCGTACTCGTCGCGGAACCAGCGGTAGTGGGCCATGACGCGGGCGCCGCGGGTCTCGCCTTCAGGGATGAGACGGGCATGGAGCTCGGTGGCCTCGTAGTCGTAGGTGACCCGCGCGTAGTGCCGCAGCGCCTGCTCGAACATGTGCCGTGCGGAGAAACCTCGCCACAGGTAGTAGGTGATCCCGCCGGCGCCGACAATGGCCAGGAGCATCAAGACGGGTAGGAGGCCAGGCGCCCAGGCCGCCGCAGCCACCGGTGAGAGCGCGGCCGCCAGGCCCGCAGTCATGATGGTGCAGAAGAACAGCAGCGAGCGGATCCCTCCGAGGCGGACGACGAGAGGAAGGCGCATGGGCGGCATCTTCTTCCTCTCAAAACCTCGACGCGGAGTCCTGGTCGGATGGTGGCTCTGCGGCCACCAGCCGTGCCTCATCCTTACCTGCGGTCACACCGCTTGCCATGGGGAGAGCAACACGGGGGCAGCCGACCTGGCCTCCCGCAGTCATCCGGGTGGGCCTGGCCTGTACTGCACGAGGGTCGGGTGCCACTGGGGGAGAGTTGTGCGTACTGCACGAAGGCCCCACCTACGTGCGGTACGCACAACCCCTGGCCAGGACACCCCGACCCTCGTCGAGTAGGTCGGGACCGGCTCAGGACCGGGCGGCGATGGCCTCGATCTCGACACCGGCCCCCAGCGGCAGGGCGGCCACCCCGAAGGCGGCCCGGGCCGGGAGGGTCTCGCCGGTGAAGTAGCGGGCATAGACCTCGTTGACGGCGGCGAAGTCGGCGATGTCGGCGAGCAGGACCGTGGTCTTGACGACGTCGTCGTAACTGAGGCCGGCCTCGGCCAGGATGGCGCCCACGTTCTTGAGGACCTGCTCAGCCTGGGCCTGGATGTCACCCTCGACGAGCGCGCCGGTGGCCGGGTCGAGCGGCACCTGCCCGGAGACGAAGACGAGCGAGCCGGCCTCCTGACCGGTGGAGACGCCCTGGGAGTAGGGGCCGACGGCGGCTGGGGCGTTGGTCGTGGCGATACGGCTGGCGGTCATGGTTCCTCGTTCCTGCTGGACGCTGGGGTTCGGCCGCGCCCCCGGTGAGCGGGGCGGCGGCCCGGGTGGCAGCGCAGTAGCGCCGACGCCCGGGCCAGACTACCCATGTCCTGCGCACCACCTGCTTCTTAACCTCTGAGGCAGCCGGCCATTCTCAAGCCGACGCCTCCCTGCTGCTCCCACGTATGAAGGACCGCCATGAAGCTGCCCAGCATCCCTTCGCGCGATGACCTGGCCTCCCAGGCCCGCGGCCTCGCCAGTCAGGCCGCCTCCGGTGCCGCCAAGGCCGCCGACACGGTGTCCCGGGCAGCGGCCGACACGGGCCGGGCAGCCGCCCGCACGGCCGCCCAGACCTCCCAGCGTCTCGGCGTCGACCAACTTCCGGGCCTGTCCGGCCTGTCCCGGCTGGCACAGGATGACGGAGCCCTGGTCGACGTCGACGCCGGGCCGCGGATCACGGGCACCCTTCGCCCGGACCCTCGCCACCGCCTTCGCCGCCCACCCTCACACGCGCAGTGCCGGGAGCTACTTGATGGGCACCTCCCCCATGCGCACCGGCCTTCGTATGGGGGCCGCGAGCGCAAGCGGCTCAAGAACCACGGCTTCACCCCCGAGACCACCGGCGCCACCGGCGCGCCCAAAGCTCGATGTCGCCGAGCTCATCCACGTGCACGGCCGTCGCATTCCCAACATCATGCGAAACGCCTCGTCACGGTTCTTCAAGCGCAGTGTCCGCAGAGTACTTGACGTGGGCTCGGCCACCGGCTCGCTGCACTGGATCAGAGTCTCGGAGCAGGAGCAGGCCCGGGGCGCCATGGGGTGGACGCGCCTGTGCGTGGACACCGATCAGGGGCCGTCGGTTGGCCGCGCAAAGGGAGGACTGTCACCTCGATATCGTCATCGCGTCAGTGGACCAGGCCCCCAGTGAGTACGACGCCGACATGGCCGGCCTCCTGCCGCAGGGACTACCGGCCGAGGCCTGGCAGGCCCCTGACCACCGACCCGACCCGCCCGGTGAAGCGCCTGCACCTGCTGGGTCAGGATCGCGTCGCGGTGGACACCGGCGCAGACACCTACGCGCTCTTCCACGACTGCCCCACCCAGTACGTGGCTCGCTGCTCATCGTGGGCAACCGGGCGAGGCGGGCCGAGCTGTGGCTGACGGACCGCGAGAACGCCGACATCGACTCTTTCATGTCTTTCGCAGAAACGCTCACAAATCTGCTCGAACTGTTCCTGATCTTCCCCTGACGCCGAGGAGAAGCGCCCCGCAGCACCCGCCACCGCAGGTCTCATCCCGCCACCCGGGACCTACGGCACTTCCGTACGGGCCTTCGCGGCGAGTCCTCCCACAGCGTCGTCGTCGGGCGGCATCCCAGCCCCGCCGACCGGCGCGTCCCAGCCTCGAAGCGCCCGTTGTTTCGCACAGCGAAACGGGCTGATCCAACCAGTGGCACGTGACACACTGTGTCCATGCACGCACGCGCAGGACAGCCAGCACAGCCCGAAGACCTCATCGACGTCGACGAGGTCGTCTCCGCCTACTACGACCTCGTCCCCGACCCCGCTATCCCGGCTCAGAAGGTCGTCTTCGGTACCTCCGGGCACCGCGGCTCCTCTCTGGACACCGCCTTCAACGAGGCCCATATCGTGGCCACGACCGCCGCCATCGTCGAGTACCGCCGCTCCCAGGGCACCGACGGCACCCTCTACCTGGGCCGGGACACGCACGCCCTGTCCGAGCCGGCCTGGCGCACCGCCGTCGAGGTGCTCGCCGGGGCCGGAGTGACCACCGCCGTCGACGCCCGTGGCGCCTACACGCCCACCCCGGCCGTCTCGCACTCCATCCTCCTGGCCAACGGCGCCGGGACCGAGGCGGGGGTGCGCACGAGCGGGCCCGGCCTGGCCGACGGCATCGTGGTGACCCCCTCCCACAACCCGCCGCGCGACGGCGGCTTCAAGTACAACCCGCCCACCGGCGGCCCGGCCGGCTCGGGAGGCCACCACGTGGATCGCCAACCGCGCCAACGAGCTGCTCGCCTCCGGGTGGCAGGACGTCCCGCGCGTCCCGGTTGCCGAGGCGCTCGACGGCCCCCACGTCATCAAGCACGACTACCTGGGAGACCCTACGTCGCCGACCTGGAGAGCGTCATCGACCTCGAGGCGATCCGCAAGGCCGGCGTGCGCATCGGGGCCGACCCGCTGGGCGGCGCCTCGGTGGACTACTGGGGCGCGATCGGTGAGCGCTACGGCCTGGAGCTCACGGTGGTCAACCCCGAGGTGGACCCGGCCTGGCACTTCATGACCCTGGACTGGGACGGCAAGATCCGCATGGACTGCTCCTCCCCCAACGCCATGGCCTCGCTGCGCTCGACAATGACGCCCGACGCCGAGGGCAAGACCCCCTACGACGTCGCCACCGGGAATGACGCAGACTCCGACCGCCACGGCATCGTCACCCCCGACGGCGGGCTGATGAACCCCAACCACTTCCTGGCCGTGGCTATCGAGTACCTCTTCACGCACCGGCCCGGCTGGCCCGCTGACGCCGCCGTCGGCAAGACGCTGGTCTCCTCCAGCCTCATCGACCGGGTGGCCGCCGCGATCGGACGCACCCTCATCGAGGTGCCGGTGGGCTTCAAGCACTTCGTGCCCGGGCTGCTTGATGGCTCCATCGGCTTCGGCGGCGAGGAGAGCGCGGGAGCATCCTTCCTGCGCAAGGACGGCACCGTGTGGACCACGGACAAGGACGGCATCATCATGGCCCTGCTGGCCAGCGAGATCATCGCCGTCACTGGCAAGTCCCCCTCCCAGCTGCACGAGGAGCAGGTGGAGCGCTTCGGCGCCAGCGCCTACGCTCGCATTGACGCCGCCGCCTCCAAGGAGGAGAAGGCCAAGCTGGCCGCCCTGACCCCCGAGGACGTGACCGCCACCGAGCTGGCCGGCGAGGAGATCACTGCCCGGCTGGTTGACGCGCCCGGCAACGGGGCCCCCATCGGCGGCCTCAAGGTCGCCACCCAGGACGCTTGGTTCGCCGCGCGCCCCTCGGGCACGGAGGACGTCTACAAGATCTACGCCGAGTCCTTCAAGGGCGCCGACCACCCTGGCCCAGGTGCAGCAGGGAGGCCAAGAAGGTGGTCGCCGCGGCCCTGGGCGACTGACGGCGCGGGCGCCTTCCCTGTCTCGCGCCTCCCTGCCTACGGGGACATTCCACGCGGCCAGGTGCGTCTCGCTGCGGCCGGGGGCATTCGACGCCGTCGGGGACCGCAACCCCGCCCCCGGGCGCGCAGGATGCCCCCGGCCGGAAGAAAGTGTCCCCGCACGCGCAGGACGTCCCCGATCATGACCGCATCATCCGGAACTTCACCGTCGTGCCCACCCACACCACCTACGGGGACATTCCACGCGGCCAGGTGCGTCTCGCTGCGGCCGGGGGCATTCGACGCCGTCGGGGACCGCAACCCCCGCCCCGGGCGCGCAACATGTCCCCGCCCGGAAGAAAAATGTCCCCACACGCGCAGGATGTCCCCCGACCGTGACAGCGGGACGCATGGGGACACTGGTGAATGCTCGACGCATGTCTACCGACTGGTGAAGATATGGCCATGGGTACCACCGACTCCCCCGTCCTCCACATCCGCACGGCCCGGACAACACCAGCAGAGCAGGCGCAGGACGCGGCCATGGCGGCTGCCCTGGAGGCCATCTGCTTCCCACCCGAGCAGGCCGCCAGCCCGACGACGATCGCCGAGCGGATGGCTACCTACGCCGACCACTTCTGGCTCATCGAAGACGAGGGGCGGCATGCTGCTAGCGCTGGTCAACGGCATGTGCACCCACGAGCGCGATCTCACCGACGAGATGTACGAGTCCCCCACGATGCACGACCCCGACGGGCCCTGGCAGATGATCTTCGGCGTCGCCACGGCTCCCGCCGCCCAGGGGCAGGGGCTGGCCACCCGATTGCTGCGCACTGTCATCGAGACGACGCGCGTCCACGGCCGCCAAGGCCTGGTGCTCACCTGCCTCGACGACCTCGTGCCCTTCTACGCGCGCCTGGGTTTCGTCGACGAGGGCCTGTCCGCCTCCCACCACGGCGGCGTGCCCTGGCACCAGATGCGGCTCACCCTGGTCTGACCGCCCCGCAGCGCACCACCCACGGGGACATTCCACGCGGCCGGGTGCGTGTCCTTCCGTGCGGGGACCTTCGACGCCGTCGGGGACAGCAATCCCGTCCCCAAACGCACAGGACGTCCCCGGCCGGGAGAGAGTGTCCCCGAACGCGTGAGATGTCCCCGGCCACCGTCACCGCAACCACCGCAGTGTCCCCACACGCGCGGAAAGTCCCCGCAGATAGCGACTCGCCGGGTGCCACAGGTCGCCGGGTGCAAGCCCCCTCCACAGGGCTGACGACGTCGGGCACCTCCTCCCACACATCGCCCCACGATGGGAGGCATGAGTATCGCCATCCTCGAACGCACCGACCCCGCACACAGTCCCAGCCCAGCACCATCGCTGCCGCTGCTCCTCACCTCCGACCCGGTCATGACTGGGGCATCTCGCCTGTTCGCAGGCCCGGGACTCACCCGCATCGCCCGGGGACCCAGTGCCCTCCCAGGAGTGGGCAGAGGCCAGGCCGGACCTGAGGCACATGACCCTCATCCGGGCTGCGATGGCCAAGACCCGCGGCGACGTCGTCCCTGCTCGGCCCATCGGCGGCCGTGTGGCTCGGCCTGCCCTTGGTGGGTCGCCTCCCCGGGCGAGTGCAGTGCCTCCGCCTCAGCGAGGCTCGGGCGCGCACGGCGCTGCTTCAACGCCATCGCCGCCCCGGCCTCGGCAACCTGCTGAACACATTCGGCGCCCACACCTCGTCCGTCGCCGACACGGTCGTTGACCTGGCCCGGTGGGGTGGCCTCACCCAGGGTGTCTGCGCCATGGACGCCGCCCCTGGCCGGCCACCTGTGCATCCGCGCCGAGCTGACCGACGCCGTCGATCGCCTGGCCACCGGCGCCCGCGGCATCCGCAGCGCCCGCACCGCCACCCACCTGACCGACGCCCGCTCCGAGTCCCCCGGCGAGTCCCTCTCCCGTGTGCGCATGTGGCAGGCCACCCTGCCCCGCCCCGACCTCCAGCACGAAGCCCACATCAACGACTACACCTACCGCCTCGACTTCCTGTGGCCCCGCACCAGGGTGGTCGGTGAGTTCGACGGCCGCATCAAGTACCGCAAGAACAGCTACGGAAAGAACGCCGAGGACACCGTCCTCAACGAGCGCCGCCGCGAGCTCGCCCTGACCCGCGCCGGCTATGACGTCGCCCGCTGGACCTGGGAGGACGCCTGGCCAACCGACGCCCCAGCCATGCTGCGCGAGCTCGCCCGCTACAACATCCACCCCACCGGGGTGCGCTGGTAAGACGCCGCCGAGCCGGGCGCCGCCCTGCCCACGGGGACATTCCACGCGGCCGGCTGCGTGTCCTTCCGTGCGGGGACCTTCGACGCCGTCGGGGACAGCAATCCCGTCCCCGAACGCGCAGGATGTCCCCGGCAGAAAGAAAGTGTCCCCGCACGCGCAGGGATGTCCCCGGCCGGCGCCGAGGGGCAAGCGATTAAGGTGAGGGCGTGAGCCAGTCACGCCCGTCGAGGCCGTCCAAGCACCACGTCGAGCACTCCTCCGCGCCCACCGGCCCCGCGCCTTCCGCGTCCTCCGCGCCCACCGGCTCCCCAACGAGCCCGGCGGCCGCGTCGGCCGACCAGGCCCCTGACGTCGTCCGGCACCACCTCGCCGCGCCGCCCCCCTCTCAGCAGTCCCGCCCCGGCCCGCAGGACGACATCATGCTGGCCACCGGCAGGCCCCCGGCAGGCCGAGCGACCCAGCCCCCACCCAGGAGCAGATCCGCCGTCAACCTGGCCGCAAGGCCTGGGTACCCAACCAGCACGGGGCCTGGTCGATGCTGGTGCTGCCGCCGATCGTCGGCTGGGTGGTGGGCGGCTTCAGCTGGGTGAACCTCCTGTTCCTTCCCACCTGGTGGGGCAGCTACCTCACCTACTGGTCCTGGTCGCAGTGGCTGCGCACCCGCTCGGCCCGCAAACGCGTCCTCATCATGCTGCCGCTCCTGGTCTACACCGGCTGGACGGCCTCCCTGGCCCTCATCACCCTGCTGGTGGCGCCCTACCTCATCCAGTGGGCGGTGCCGCTGGCACCACTGTTCGTCATCGCACTGCACCAGGTGTGGCGCGGTCATGAGCGCTCACTGCTCTCGGGGCTGTCGACGACGACGGCCGCCTCCCTCATGGCCGCTGTTACCTATAGCCTGGCGGTGCGCGGCGACGGCGGCTTCCTGGGCCTGGGGACACCGAGCTCTCCCCTGCCGGGGGCCTCCCCCCAGCGGCGCCCTGACGGGCTGGTCCTGGATGTGGCTGGTCACCGCGCTGACGGCCGCCTACTTCGGCGGAACCGTGCCCTACATCAAGTCGATGATCCGCGAGCGCTTCAACTACACGCTGCTGGCCGGCACGGTGGCGGCGCACGCGCTGGTGGCGGTGGTGACGTGTTGGCTGGCGTCGTCAGGGATGCTGCCGTGGGGGCACGCCGTCCTGTGGGTGGTGCTGACCGTGCGGTCGCTGGTCATGCCGCTGTGGCAGTGGCAGCTGGTGCGCACGCGCCACCGCCCGCTGCGCCCGGGGACGATGGGCGTCGTCGAGGTCGTCATGTGCCTGGCCTTCCTGGTGACCATCTCGGTATGACCAGGCCTGCGACGACGCCGTAGCCCGCCCTGCCTTCTCCGGCGGGTCTCAGTGCTCGGCGCGCCAGGCGGCCGCGGCGGCCAGGACCCTCTCGTTGTCCGACGTCGTCCCGACCGAGACCCGCACGCCCTCACCTGCGAAGGGCCGCACGAGGATGCCTGCGGCGCGGAAGTGCTCGGCCAGCGCCGTCGTCTCGGGCCCCACGCCGAGCCAGAAGAAGTTGCCCTGGGCCTCAGGCACCTGCCAGCCCTGGGTGCGTAGGGCCTCCACGACCCGGTCGCGCTCGGCGGCGACGGCGGCCGAGCGCTCGGCGGTGCGGGCCAGCTCGGCCTCCCCCAGGGCGGCGGTGGCGGCGGCCTGCGCGGGCAGGTTGACCCCGAAGGGCGTGGCCACGGAGCGGATGGCGGCGGCCAGGCCCGGGGCGCACACGAGGTAGCCCACGCGCATCCCGGCCAGGGCGTGGGCCTTGGAGAAGGTCCGTGAGACCACGAGGTTGGGGGCCCCCGGCCAGGAGGGTGAGGGCGTCGCCGGCCCGCGGGTCGGTGACGAAAGTCGAGTGAGGCCTCGTCGATGAGGACGACGACGTCGCGCGCACCCCGGCCACGAGCTCGGCCAGCTCCTCGGCGGTCAGGATCGTGCCGGTGGGGTTGTTGGGGGTGCAGGCCATGACCACGCGGGTGCGGGCGGTGATGGCCGCCAGCATGGCGGGCACGTCGTGGCGGGCGTCGGGGTCAGCGGGACGCGCACGGCCCGGGCCCCGGCGACGGCCACGCAGATCGGGTAGGCCTCGAAGGATCGCCAGGGGATGACGACCTCGTCGCCGGGCTGGCAGACGGCGTCGAGCAGGGTGCTGGATGAGGGGCGACCGAGCCGTTGCCGACGACGACCTGCTCGGCCTCTACGCCCCACCGGCGGGCGAGGGCCTGCGTGAGGCCCTCCCCGGTCATCTCCGGGTAGCGGTTGACCCCACTGGCGGCGCGGGTGATGGCCTCGATGACCGCGTCCTGGGGCGGGTAGGGGCAGCTCGTTGGAGGAGAGCTTGGCGATCTGCGCCGCCGTGGCGGCGTCGGGCCGGGCTCCGGGCACGTAGGCGGGCAGGGCGGCGACGTCGGGGCGGATGCGCACCGTCGTCGAGGGGCGGCCTGCGAGCCCGCGGCGGGGGCCGCCGGCCTGGGTCCGCCGGGAACTGGGGTCGCTGCAGGAGTCATGCCCCCATCTTGGCACCGGCACAGGTTGCCCAGGCACAATGGAGCCCATGGAAATCGTGGCACGAACTATCGGAAACGCGGCCGGCCTGTGGCTGGCCACGCGCCTGCTGTCCGGGACTGAGTGTGCCCGAGGGGTGGGTACCTCCCATGTGGCTGAACCTGCTGGTCCTGGGCCTGGTGCTGGCGCTGGTGAACTCGCTCATCAAGCCGGTGGCGAAGTTCCTGGCCTTTCCGCTCTACATCGTCACCTTCGGGCTGTTCGCCCTGGTGGTCAACGGCGCGATGCTCTCGCTGACGGGCTGGCTCACCGACCACATCGCGGCACTGGGCGCCGGCGGGTCGGTCCCGCTGGGGCTGAGGTGGCCTCCTTCGGTTCGGCGGTGGCCGGTTCGATCATCATCTCGGTGATCTCCTCGATCATCGCCGCGATGCTCGTGCGCCACGAGGACTGAGGCCGACGACGCCGGAGGTGCGCCGGACGGCTCAGCTGGTGCCGGCCGGCGCCTCCGGGCGTCGCCGGCGCTACCCGGCGCCTCCCGGAGCAGGCCGGCACCCGCGTGCCAGCACATGTCACCAGCGTCATGACCTCACACCTAGTGCTCGCCCGTCGGCTGCGGGGGCGGGGTGGGCCGCGGGTAGGGAGGGTTGCGCCGACGGCACCTTGCCCTGGTAGGTGGTGCCGCCCTTGTAGATCCCGTTGGGGTCGGTGTTGCGCTGGATCGCGAAGGTGTACTCGGTGGTGGTCGTCCCCGGCTCGCCGGCGCCCGAGGCGTGTGAGAAGGACGTGTTCCAGTCGGCCAGCTCGGGTGCCTTGTCCTCCAGCCCCTCGGCGGCCTGGGCGTAGGCGGAGGAGGCGTGCGGGTAGCCGTTCGTGCTCATCTGGTGGGTGTCGAGCATGGCGACCTGCCGGTTGGGGCCGGTGGGCGTGGGGGCGGCGTCGAGCCCGGGGACGGCGTCGCCGGTGTTCTCCAGGTGGAGGGCGTGGACGTCGTCGGGAATGTCGGCTCCCGCGGTGGGGGAGCCGGCGGTGAGAACAGTGGTGATGTTGTAACGCTCCTGGATCGCGGGGTCGGCGGCGATGTTGGAGACCGTGATTCCGCCCTGGGAGTGGCCGTAGAGGGCGACCTCCTCCCCCGGTTGGATGCCGGCCTGGCGCATGGCGGTGACGACGCCGCTCTCCATGGCGGTGGGCGTGCCCCCCACGGCCTCGAGGTTGGTGAGCAGGTCCTGCGGCTCGCCGTCGCCAGAGGTCCAGTCGGTGGTGCCGGGAACGTAGACGACCCAGGAGACACGGCCGTCGGCGTGCTCAACCCGCTGGATGGAGATGACCCCGGCCTCCTCGTAGCCCTGCCCCAGGGAGTTCTTCGAGGACTGCACCTCCTGGCAGTGGGTGATGGTCTCGGAGATGCTCTGCGGGGACTTGGCCTCCTTGCCCTTGCCGGTCATACCGGGATTCACGGCGCTGGCGAGCCCGAAGGGGTCCTTGGCGGCGGGCGGGAGCACAGTGGATCCGTTGCCGCCGACGGGGGTGACCGTGATGCCGCTCTGGGTGCCGTAGACCCCGCCCCCATCGTGGCGGCGTTCGCACCCAGGACCATGGCGACGCGCTGCATGGGCGTGAGGCTCTTGGTGTCGACGGTCTGCGTCCCGACGGCGACCTGCCCGGGCAGGCGCTGCTTCGCCCAGGGGTCGAGGCGCTGGGAGACCTGCTGGAGGTAGGCCTGGACCGTGGCGGTCTCCCGCCCGGTCTTGGCGTTCTTGAGCCACTGCGTCAGCAGGACGATCCTGACGAGGTCCTCCTTGACCCACTGCTCGGTGGTCGGGTCGCTGAGCAGGAGCTGGAGGACCTCGACGGTGGCCTGTCCGTCCTCGTTATCCTCCACCAGCTTGTAGAGCAACCAGCTCATCGCCGGTGAGGACGCCAGCAGCGCTGAGATCGTGGGGAACTGTGTGACGGTGGCGGCCCCCAACGCCATCTTCAGGAGGCCGGAGTCGAAGGCCCGCACATCCACGGGTCCCACAAGACCATTGACGGGAGCGGCTTTCCCCTCGGCCAGGGCGTGGGCCTGGGAGCAGGCGGTGACGTCAGAGGCGATGCCGCGCAGCGTATCGGCGACGGCATGGAGCGACCCCGGCCCGGTGCTCAACGCATCCAGGGCCTGAAGAGCGACTAGCTTCTCCATATCGAATCCACCCAGGAACGGGTTAGGAGTACTAGACGGGGAAACGGACGGAGGCGGCGCCGCAATCACTTCGGTGGCCGCGTTGGCAACGAGTGTTCGCGCGTCATCGAGGGATCCGGCTGCCGAGGTGAGACTGCTGGCCAGGGAGTCGAGGTCAGTCGTGTTCACGGAGACGGAGCCGCCCGCCACTACCACCGCGGGGCCCACACCCCACATGATCCAGTTGTGGCCACTATCCTCCGAGGCAGCCGAGGCGGGAGGAGTCTTGGGCTTCGGGGGCGCCGATGAGGAGGCCGGTGATTTCGTCGCGTGGGGATCCTGCTTCCAAGCGGGGTACGGGCCGCTGGAGCCATCCATGGCAACCGGGCTCATGATGAGCTCGTTTCAGTCGATGAGTTGCGTGACTCGACGACACCGACCTTGGAGGCGGCCGTGTCATAGCGCGTCGCCAGCGCAGTCAGGAGCCCGGAGACATTGGTGAGCATCGTCTGGCAGGCGGTGGAGTCCGCCCCCACCCAGCTGGCGGGGACCGACGTGGGGAACTGAGTAACGGCGGTGTCGTAGTCCGCCCTGGAGCGTGACAGTGAGAAAGACATGACTCGACGGTAGGGCGCCCCCGAGGCGGCCGCAGCGCCGGAGTGCAGCCCTGTGGATCAGCCCCGCACTCCGGCGCCTGTGGCCCCCGGTGAACCACACGCCTGCGCGACCAGTGACCAGATGGGAGGATCCATGCCGACGCCCACTCACGACGCCCCCGGGGAAGGAGAACCGCACATGGATCCCACAACGGAGGAGCTTCTCTTCATGGGCACGGGTGCGAGACCAGCGGCATCGAGGCCTTCAACACCGTACGAGACATGGAGAACCTCGACGCCGAGGCCGCCGTCGAGCGGACTCGGGCGATTCTGACCTGGCTGTCCTCCAGCAACATGATCGACCTGTTCCTGGCCAATCCGTTCACGTATGAGCCCGACCCCCGCGACGGCGACCCGACCGGCACCGCCCTCATCCGCGCGGACAGGGCTCTGGACCGTGGACGGCCCCGATGACAGGTGGCTCTCTACGACGCCACGCCCTGGGGGCAGGCTCATGCTCGAGAACTGGTGGACCGAGCACCGGGAGAAAAGGCTCGACGAGCTGACGGTGGCCAGGCCTCGACCGCGCGTCCTCTCAGGAAAGGACTCGGCCCGCGGTCCGGCCTCCCGGACCGCAGGGCCCCAAGCCTCGCGAGGTCCTCCTGCTACCCGGCTTCCCATAAGGCCGGGGAGGCAGGGACCTCCTTCACCAGAACGTCCGGTCCGGGCTCCCTAAGACCCGTTCCAGACTCGGAGACCTGCCAGTCATCGGGCTCCCCAACCCTCGTGACCGGTTCCGTCCGGCGGCAGTAACTATGTAACCCACCGATCCTGAGCGGACCCCCGAATTCCCCTATGAACACGCTGAGAAATAGGCGCCATTCCGCCGTTTTGGCGTTGCCTGCACCACATTCCGGCGATTACCCAGAATATTCCGGGACTTCTTCGGGGCCGTTCCCACGGCTCGTCCATCAAACCGAGGCTGGCGGCCTGCGCAGGCACACGACGGCGTCGGCACGGCGCCCCTCCTGGCCGTCGGGCCCCGTCGCCCGCCGGTCTCGCTCCTCGCCGACGACGACCTCCCAGCCGGCCGTCGCCTCGGCCAGGCCCTCGAGGAGCTCGGCGGCCGTGTAGGTGCGGGCGTGGTGGGTGTGCCAGGGCGGGTTGACGGCGTGCACCGCGGTGAGCAGGCGCCCGCCGGGGGCGACGCGGGCGGCGGCGTCGCGCAGGAGGGCCACGAGGTCCAGGGAGCCCGGCTCGTGGCCGCCGTGGACGTAGAAGCTGTCACCAGGTCGAAGGGCCGGCCGGCAGGCCGTCTCCGGCGTCGTGCACGCGGCCGGTCACGCGCGAGGCGACCCCGAGCCGCTCGGCCTGCCCGGTCAGGCGCCCGATGGCGGTGGCGGACAGGTCCAGCCCGACCACCTGCCAGCCACGCTCGGCCAGCCACAGGACGTCGGCTCCCTCGCCGCAGCCGATCTCCAGGGCGGTCCCGAGGCTCCAGTCGGTGGCGAGCTCCGGCAGCCAGTCGTTGGGGCGACCCGACCACAGCTGCTCGACCGCGGCGTAGCGCTCCTCCCAGCGGGAATCGGCGTGAGCGGCGTCGGGCTGCGGGCCGGAGTGCTGCTGGCGGGGCTGCGTCATGCCGCGATCCTACCGACGTCGGCTCGCCCGGCAGGCCGTCCGGCGACGGCGCCCAGCGGCCGGCGGGGACGGGAGGGCGCCGCCGATCTATCCTCTGAGCTATGACGATCGACACCTCCTGGGTCGCCCAGCGCAATGCCGCCTTCCTCGCCGACCCTCCGCCCGCCTGGCCGGCAACGCCGTCGCCACCACGGACGTGGAGCAGGTCTGCCTGGATCGGGCCGTGGTGACCTCCATCGACACCTCCGTGTCCAACCTCGTCCCGGACGCCTCGATCACCGACCAGAAGCAGTCGGGGCGCTGCTGGGCCTTCGCCGGCCTCAACGTGCTGCGCGCCTCCATGATCAAGGAGCTCGAGCTCGACTCCCTGGAGCTGAGCCAGTCCTTCCCTTCTTCTACGACAAGCTGGAGAAGGCCAACGCCTTCCTCACCCGCGTCATCGCCGAGGCGGACCGTCCCCTGGACGACCGCGAGGTCGTCGACTCCCTCTACTACCCCATTCCCGACGGCGGCTGGTGGCCGGAGTTCGCGCGCCTGGTGGCCAAGTACGGGATCGTGCCGGCCTACGCCATGCCGGACACGGTCTCGGCCGGCAACTCCGAGGCGATGAACGAGCACCTGGCCACGCTGCTGCGGCGCACAGCCCTGCGCCTGCGGGACCGCGGTGGCCGACGGCATCGACCCCGAGCCCATCCGGCTCACGGCCCTGGAGCAGGTTCACCGGATGCTGTGCATCCACCTGGGGACCCCGCCCGAGGAGTTCGTGTGGCAGTACCGCGATAAAAACAAGGAGTTTCACCGGGTCGGGGCGCTCACGCCGCGGCAGTTCGCGCAGCGCTACGTCACTGGGGTGGAGGAGTTCGTGGTCCTGGCCCACGACCCGCGCCCCGAGATCGCGGTCAACACGCGCTACGGCATGGGCCGCAGCGACGTCATGGTGGGTGAACCGGTCCAGGACCACGTCACCGCCGAGCTGGAGGTGCTCAAGGCCGCCGCGATCTCCGCGATCCAGGACGGCGAGCCGGTGTGGTTCGCCTGCGACGTCGCCAAGCAGCGGGACAAGAAGGCCGGGATCTGGGACGCCGCCCTGCACGACTACGAGGGCCTGTACGGGGTGGACCTGTCGATGACGAAGGCCGAGCGGCTGGTGGCGCGCGAGTCTGCGCTCACCCACGCCATGTGCCTGACCGGCGTCGACCTGGTCGACGGCGCCCGCGGCGCTGGCGGGTGGAGAACTCCTGGGGCGACAAGCTCGGGGACAAGGGCTTCCACACGATGAGCGACTCCTGGTTCGACGAGTACGTCTTCGAGGTCGTCGTGCGCGCGAGCCGCCTGCCCGAGGAGGTCCGCGCCGCACTGGAGGCCGAGCCCGTCATGCTGCCCAGCTGGGACCCGATGGCCTGAGACGGAGGGCGGGGCCTCGCCGGCGCAGGCACTCCCGCGACGGCGCCCCGCTCCCGGCCGCCGGCTCCCGGGCCCGCCGGACGCCACCCCGGCCACCACCGGAATTCTTTCGGCATTTTCTCCAGTGCTCTCAGCAGCAGGCCCTAAGCAAGCCTTCAACCATTGCGGTTATGGTTCGCCTGAGCACGGGATCAGACAACCGAGAGGCGGACACGCTCATGGCACGTGGTGGGAGGGGATTCCAAGGCACAGTGCTCAAGGCACTGCGGGCGCCGGAGCACAAGCTCACGGTGACCGGGGTGCGCGAGCTGGCGCCCTACACAGAGCTGACCGTCCACTGTCCGAGCCTGCTGGGCCCCAGCGCCGCAATGCTGCCACCCACCGCCTGGGTGCGGATGTGGATCCCGCAGGGCGGTCGCCAGCATCAGCGCGCCTACACCATCACCCGCATCAACCGCGAGCAGGCCACCGCCATCATCCTGGTCCTGCACCACGAGCCCAGCGGTCCGGCGTCGCAGTGGTCGAAGCGGGTCAGGCCCGGAGCCACCGTGTCCGTCCAGCTCATGGGTGGCACCAGCTACCGTATGCCCTCCCCCGGCGACCGGATGCTGCTGGTGGGTGACCGGGCCTCCGCGCCCGCGCTCGCCGACGCCGTCGCCGCCTCCCCGCCGAGCAGCCTGGTCACCGTCGTCATGCTGGCTCCCGAGGTCGGCTTCCTCCCCTTGGCCGCACGCGACCATCGGCTTATCCGCGTGAATCCCGAGGCCTCCGAGGAGAGGGCTGCTGGCCGCCGTCGACCGCACCCTGTGGGCGGACACCGGGGACCTGGCGCTGGACTGGGTCTTCATCGCCTTGGAGAGCAGCGCCACCAAGGCGGTGCGGCGCCACCTGATCGCCTCCGGCCTGAGCCGGCGCAGTATCCAGCACCAGGGCTACTGGACCCGCGACGGCGCCCCGGGCGCGGCCCCCGAGGCCTGAGGCTGACCGTCGAGGCTGAGCCCTGAGCCTGGCCGGAGTCGACTCACCCTCGCCACCGGCCGGCCTCCGACCAGGGCACCGGCTTAGACTGAGGACGCTTGCTACCGCAACCCGTTCGCCGAGGTGCTCGCCATGCGACTCATCAAGCTCGCCATTCTTGTCCTTGCCCTGACCGTCCTGACCACCTTGATCGGGGGCCTGCTGTTCGGGTGGCAGCTCAACAGCCTCACCTCATCGCTGTGCATGCTCTTGCTCGGCCTCATCCTGCTGCAAGCCCAGAACTCGGGTCCGGGCGAGCGCAGCCTGCCGCCGTCGGGCGTCCGGCTGCTGGGGGCCGTCGGAGTCATCCTCTCCGGGCTCATTGTCGCGCGCGGCCTGTACCGGTCCGACGTCGTCGCGCTCCTTGCCCTGCCTGCGCTGGGCCTGCTGGGCTACGTCCTGGTGCGCGGGGTCAAGCGAGCCCGTTGACGCTCCTCGTTCACAGCTCGTTCACAGCGGCACCGCCTCTTGTGCAGCGCCAGCCAGCTGAACAGGTAGGGGGGAGTCGGAAACGACGTCGGCAGGGAACCCAGTGAGTCTCTCAACGTCATCGACGAACAGGGCCAGGTCGAACAGGTCGGTACTGGTCGACGGCGTGACCAGAAGGTCGATGTCAGAGTCGAAGTCATCCTCCCCCCGGACTGACGACCCGAAAACGCGGAGGTTGCTGAGGCCATGAGACTCGGCACAGGCGAGGATTTTATCGGCCTGCATGGCAAGTGGGAGTGACGGTCGGTAACCGGCTGCGCGCAGCACCGCCTCGAGCAGCTCGTCGGACACCGCACGGCCCCGGACTCTACCTGCGTCAAGACCGACTCGTTCAAGCCGGCACGCTGGGCCAACTGAACCCGTGAGAGCCCTGCATCCAGACGCGCAGCACTAATGAGTGCTGGTGCGTCATCAGTACGGAAGCGACCCATGAGGTCAGCATATGGCACAACCAGCCGCTCGGGCCCTGCGACGACGTCGATCGAGGACGTACTTTCGCGCCGAGGACTGCGCTGTCCCCCAGATGACTGGGGGCGGAGCCGCGTCGTTTGGAGGAGAAGGACGTCCTCGGCGCGAAACGCAGTCCTCGACGCTCAAACGGTCTCCAAGCCGGGCACGAGGCGGCAGCCGGCGACGGCGTCGGTGGCGTCACCGGGCTCTCGGCATCCAACTCCGCCCCATCGGCTCATGGCGTCCAAGCCGGCGCGGCCTCCCATGGCATCACAGAGGCATCACATTCTCCCTGGTCGGAACTTACTTCACGGGTCCGGGGGCCAGCGCGCCGTATAGGCTGGCGGCGACCGGGGAGTGCTCCCCGCCAACGATGACGGACCACTTGTTGAAAAGTGACACAAGAATCCGGCAGGATTTTGCCCGGTCATACCATTCCCCACCATGTCCGCCCTAGAAGGTCATCTACCATGCGACTCCTCCCTCCAGTCGTCTTCACGCTTGCCACGACTGTCCTGGCCCTGACGGTCGGCGGCGGCCTGTTCGGCTGGGAAACCTCCCTTCTGACGCCTCTGAGCCTGCTGACGGTCAGTCTCATCTTCCTCCAGGCCCAGAACGTTCAGCGCGCCGAGCCCTCGCAGCGCATCCCGGGCCCCTCGGTCCTCGCCCTGGCCGTCATCGGCCTGGGGCTGGCGGCCGCCCTGCTCGGCCACGGCCTCTACAGTCATGAGCCCGCCGCCGCCATCAATCTGCCGTCGGCCGGCATCCTACTGTACATCGTTGTGACCGCCTGCCGCCGGCGCCGCCCCGAGGCGCAGCTCGTCCTCGTCACTGCCCAGGACGCCCCGCTCGCAGAGATTGGTGCCGACCTGCCACAATGAGCGGCATGGTCGATCTCTCCGCCGTCTCCCCCGCCATTGCCCTGGGCCCTCTGGACGGCCGCTACCGCGCCGTTGCCGCCCCGCTGGTCAACCACCTCTCCGAGGCCGCGCTCAACCGGGCCCGCCTTCAGGTCGAGGTCGAGTGGCTCATTCACCTCACCGACGGCGGCGTCCTGCCCGGCGCCCCCCGCCTGAGCGAGACGGAGAAGGCCTACCTGCGCGGCGTCGTCGAGGACTTCGGGTGCCGAGGAGATCGCCGAGCTCGGCGCCATCGAGGCCGAGACCCGCCACGACGTCAAGGCCGTCGAGTACCCTCCTCAAGCGGCGCCTGGCCGCGGCCGCCCAGGCCCCCGGCGTCGTCGGCGCCGACGGCGGCCCCACCGTGCTGCCCACGGTCAGCGAGATCGTCCACATCTTCTGCACCAGTGAGGACATCAACAACCTCTCCTACGCCCTGACGATCCGCGCCGCCGTCGAGCAGGTGTGGCTGCCGGCCGCCCGTGGGCTGGTCGAGGACCTGTCCGTCATGGCCCACGAGTACGCCGACGCCGCCATGCTGGCGCGCACGCACGGCCAGCCGGCCACTCCCACGACCCTCGGCAAGGAGCTGGCGGTCCTGGCCCACCGGCTGCGCCGCCAGGTGCGCCGCGTCGAAGCCACCGAGTACCTGGGCAAGATCAACGGCGCCACCGGCACCTTCGGCGCGCACGTCGTCTCCGTGCCTGGCGCCGACTGGCAGGCGGTGGGCCGCGGCTTCGTCGAGCACCTGGGCCTGACCTGGAACCCGCTGACCACGCAGATCGAGTCCCACGACTGGCAGGCCGAGCTCTACTCCGACGTCGCCCGCTTCAACCGGATCGCCCACAACCTGGCCACGGACGTGTGGACCCTACATCTCGCTGGGCTACTTCCACCAGCGCCTGAGCGCGCAGGGCTCCACCGGCTCGTCGACCATGCCGCACAAGGTCAACCCGATCCGCTTCGAGAAACGGCGAGGCCAACCTGGAGATCTCCTGCTCGCTGCTGGACACGCTGGCCGCCACGCTCGTCACCTCCCGCCTCCAGCGCGACCTCACCGACTCCACCACGCAGCGCAACGTGGGCGTGGCCCTGGGGCACTCGCTGCTGGCCGTGGACAACATCCGCCGGGGCTTGGCCGGGCTCGACGTCGACCGCGCCCGCCTGGAGGAGGACCTCGAGGCGACCTGGGAGGTCCTCGGCGAGCCCGTCCAGCAGGCGATGCGGGCGGCCGCCGTCGCCGGGGCGACCGGCATGGCCGACCCCTACGAGCGCCTCAAGGAGCTCACCCGCGGCAAGAAGGTCACGCCCGAGGCGATGCGCGAGTTCATCTCCGGGCTCGGCATGCCCGACGACGTCGAGGCGCGGCTGCTGGCCCTGACCCCCGCCACCTACACAGGCCTGGCCGCCGAGCTCGTCTCCCACCTGGACGACTGAGGGCCCGGCAGTTCCTTCATGGACACATGACGTCCTTCATCGACAGCCATGGTCGCTCATCGACACTTTCGGGCCCTTCATCGACACTCTGCGGTCCTTCATGAACACCTTATCGACACTTCATGCACACTTTAGAGCCCTTCATCGACACTTCATGTACAATTGACATGTGATTGTCGATCTGACTGACCTCACGGAAGCCCTCGCTCGTTTGGCGCTGGAGGGCGGCGACTGCTCTGAGATCGAGGCGAAGACATTCTCCGAGTACTCCCGCAGCGCCCTCGGTCCCACGCTGTCGGCCTTCGCGAATCTTCCCGGAGGCGGCACCATCCTCCTGGGCGTCAGCGAGGATCCGGTCTCCGTCGTCGGAGTCCAGGACCCGCACGAGCTCCAGCAGGCCCTCGTCTCACAGGCTCGTCAGGGCTTCTCCACTGAGATCGCTGTCGATACGCACGCCATCACCGTTGAGGGCAAGACCGTCGTCGCCGCCAACGTGCAGGAAGTTCCCGTCAACAGCAAGCCATGCCGGTGGAGGGAGACGGGGGCGGCGTACCTCCGCCAGTACGACGGCGACTACCGCATGTCTCAGCAGGAGGAGCAGCAGCTCCTTCTGCGCCACCAACGTCCCCGACAGGACTCCGTTGCCGTTCCCGGCACCTCCGTGGACAGCCTCAACAACGATCTGGTTCAGCGCTTTCTCCGAGCGGTTCGTACCGGCTCCACCGCGCTCAGCGGCCAGTCTGATACGGAGGTCCTCCTCAACCTGAACATCCTCACTGAGGACGGAGAGGCGACCCGGGCGGGGCTGTACACGCTGGGCCGTTATCCCCAGAGGCAGTTCCCCGGCCTGTCCATCACAGCCGCCGTCACCGACACGAATGACGCGGTCAGGGCAACAGACCGGCTCACGATCGCGGGCCCCTTGCCTCAGATGCTTACCGACGCCGTCGACTGGGTCGCGCGCACCACGCAGACACGCATCCAGTTCGGGGATGACGGACATGGCCACGATGTCCACGAGTTCCCGCTCGTCGCGGTTCGTGAACTCATCGCCAACGCTCTCGTCCACCGAGACCTCTCCGAGCCCGCGCTGTCGAAAGCGATTGAGATTCGTCTGCTGCACGACCGCGTCATCATCTCCAGCCCAGGTGGTCTGTGGGGGCTAAGCGTGGATCAGCTCGGCACACGAGACGGGAAGTCTGCGGTCAACGAGCACCTCTACACCATCTGTACCTTCGCCACGGATTACGAGGGACGGCGCGTGATCGAAGGCTTGGGCTCCGGTATTCGGGAGGTCCGTCGCGCCCTGCGAGAGGCGGACATGGAGCCTGTCCGCTTTCAGGACACCGGCGTGCGCTTCACAGCTCTGCTTCCCCGAAGCGCCCTCCTCTCGCCTGAGGATCTCACCTGGCTGTCCGGCCTTGAAGCCCAGGGCCTCGGCGTCGAGCAGCGCCACGCACTGGTCGAGATGCGGCACGGAAAGTCATGGACGAACTCCTCCTACCGCCGTCGCTTCGGCTGTGACTCCCAGCAGGCCCGTCGTCAGCTCCAGGAGCTGGCGAACCGGGGCTATGCCGAGGCCCGAGGACAACGCGGCTCCACCTCCTATGTTCTGGCCTCCGACAGCACTCGACCGGCTTCCGGCGTCAAGGACCTCACTGTTCCCGCCGAGATCTCCGCCCTGTCCACCAATGCGCCCGCCGTCTGGGCCAGTCTTGAGGCCGGGCCGCGCACACGCCAGCAGATCGTCGAGGCCACAGGCCTATCCCCACGCCAGGTGACGTACGCGCTCAAACATCTCGAGGAGGCCGGATTCGTTGAGAAGGACGGCCGTCGAGGTGACACCACCACCACGTACCACCGCGCTTGACGCGCGCGCCGCCGAGCTCGTCTCCCACGTCGACGACTGAGGGCCGCGGGCGGGTCTGGCACTGGCCCAGTGTCCACAGCGCTGACATCAGCGCGCCGGCCCTCGAAGCACCCGACACAGATCGTTGGAATCCCGGGGTTTCTTCTCAGGCTGGGAGGTCAGGGCAGTGTTGATGTCAGCACCGTGGACACCGAGACCTCACCAGGCCTCTTCCCTTCGGCCCCACCCTCGCCTCTAGGACCACCAGCCTGCCCCGGGTTCCCGCCCGAGCGAGTGTCTCAGAAGTGAGGAGACAGCATAGAAGATCCCCGGCTCGTGGAGTACATCCGAACCGTAAGGCAGCGATCCCTCCGATCATCGCCGCCTCCGCCAAACTCCGCGCGATTCGACTTCCCCACTATATACAAAGCCAACCAGAGGCAATTCGTGTGTGAGTAGATGTTCTGTCTCTATAGATTGAGAACGCGCAGAGGTAATGAATCCAGAATGATTCACTCAACTCCAGGTCAAACCGTAGACCGTCGACGATGCCACAAACAGGAGAACGGACACTATCGCGAACATCGCCTTAGTCCCCGTCCCGGAAGATCGAATTGAGCCGACGGCACCAAGCAACGCAGCAACCATTCCGACAGCACCCAACATCCGGGCGGCCAGCATATGTCCACCATCGACAGCGACGAGAATACCGGCCGTAGCTGTAGCGGCGACACCGACGACGAGTCCAACGATTGTCCTCACACGAACAGAATTTCCAGGACCGGCAGATTCACTCATAGAAAATACTCCTGATTAGAAGGGTGCTAGACATCTCTGCACCGAAGGATCATCGTAGAAACTCAACTTCCAACGATTATCCGTGCGACGACGATCATTGCGAGCATGACGCTGACATGAGAGGGAGAGTCACCCAACATCAACTCAAGGCCAGCACCAGAGGACAGTACCGATGAGGCACCACTTACCAGAATAGCACAGATCGCGTCGAGCTGAGACCCAAAAGTCGACCGAAATTGCTCCAGCAAAACTACGCAGCATAACGCCTAGAACAAAACCAAAGACACCCCAGGAAAACCCTTGCAATAGCATAACCGACTACTTTCCACAAGCACCGCAGACGGCTGACCTGTGTCGCCGACGGCGATCGCCACTAACACAGAAGAACTGATAAGACTACTGCGACTGCAACAAGAATGGCGACCTCAAAACGTGTTCTTATTACCTGTACCATTGAGGCCGACAAACCCCAACGCCTCTCCGCGATTGACCGTCAGACCCACTGCACTGGCCGCCCTTCGCTCACCAAAGCCCCCAGTCAGTCCTTGCACAACAATGGACGGTGCATGACGCAAGTGCTTCACGAATCTCCCCATTTCGACGCGAAAGTCGATTACGTACCTTGCAAATCATCATGTCGGGGACGGCCTGTTGCATCAGGTACTTTCCCAAGTCCGGGCAGTCAGCCCCGTAGGTCTGGATCAGGCGCTGGTAGACGCCCTCGGGAGGCCTGGACCGGGGCGTCGGCGCTCGCCGGCGAGGCAGAACCTCGAGACGCCTGGCTTGGGTGTCGATGAGCAGGCTGGCTCCGGTGTGCAGGGTGCGCCGGGGCGAGGGTCGGGTTGACCAGAGCCTCAGCCCGACTATCTAGACCTGACACCTCCCGAACTGCACGAGGGTCGGGATCCACTGGCAGAGGGTCGGGTGTACTCCGCAGGGTCCGGGGGTTCGTGCAGTACGCACAACCCCCGACCAATACACCCCCACCCTCGTGCAGTAGGCCGCTCCGAGGAAGACCCGGGATCGGGTCATGTCGAACCATGACTTCTGGGTCCCCTGCGCGAGCACCCGGAAGGGCCAGGCAGGGACCGGTGGGGTCTGCCCAGAGGTGAGAGAGCCTGGATGCGCCGCCAAGACCCTGGCGGACTCACTCCCGCACAGCCACGTGTCCACAGCGCTGACATCAGCGCGCCGCCCTCGAAGCACCCGACAGCAGATCGTTGGAAATCGCGGTTTCTTCTCGGCTGGGAGGTCAGCGCAGCTGATGTCGCACCGTGACACTGCGCTACACGCGGTGTATGTCAGACCTTCATCGACACACGCTCTGCACGACACTTCATGCACACTGGCGCGCTTCTCGACAGGCCCTTCTCATGGACATTTCAGGCGCGTTTCGCCCGGCTCAGCACCGACGGCGGCTGAGGGGCTGGGCTGGGGCACGGCGCCCCCGGTCAGGAGCTGGCGGGCACAGCCCGGCGATGCACTCCTCGGCCGGGTTGAGGCCGAGCCGGTTGACGTCGATGTGCAGCAGGGTCAGGGCCCGGCGCCCGCCAGTGCCCGCCCTATGACGCCGATGGCGCGCCCGGCGTCGTCGGCCAGCTCACCCACGGCCGCCGCTGCCTGGCTCCAGGACAGGGATCTCATCGAACTGGAACTCGATGACCTCCAGCAGCTGCTGAACAGATCGGCCCCAGGGCGCTGCCGTCGCGCAGGTGCGCGGGAGCCGCGAGCCCCACATCCGCAGGTGGGCGGAAAGCAGCTCGGCCTCGGGCGGCGGCGCGCTGCGGGCCGCCAGCGCCAGGAACCGCGCCGCCAGGGCCGCCCGCGGCACCGGCCGCGGATCTGCCAGACCTGGTGGTCCAGGCACCATCGGCTCGAGACGTAGAAAGTGCCGCTCGGCCTCCTCGACACCAGCCACATCCCCATGCCTGTCGTACTCGGGGCCGTAGACGCCGAAGGTGATGCCGGGCCGCTCGCGCCGATCCCCCGGTCATCGGGTCGGAGACAGGCGCTCGACCGTGCGCGCCTCGGTCCGCTGAGCCACAGCCCCCAGCTCGCGCATGCTCGCGTAGGCCTCATCCAGGACGCCCTCACGGCGCTTGAGCCGCAGCCGGATGTGGTGGCCGCGCAGGTCGACGAAGCGCAGGAAGTGCGCGAGCGGATGTCCCACTGGCCGCGGGCCCGGTCCAGCCACTGGGCGACCTCCGGGCAGCAGGGGCGTCGTGTCGTCCCCGCCGGCGCAGTAGATCCGCGCGTACAGCCAGCCGACACTCTCACGCTGACCGGCCATCGCCGAACCCCGCTGGCGCATCGCGCTGTGCTGGGCGCGCAGGTTGCCGAAGTCGGCGGCCGCCATCTCCAGGGCTGGATCCCGGGATCGAGCCGCCGCCTGCGGCGTCGCGCCCCAGGCCGACCAGTCCGGCCTGAGCAGACCTGACCGGCCTGACCGGGCTGGCTCGCCTGGCCCACCCTGGCCGCCCTGGCCCTCCTGGCTCGCCTGCCCGGTGCGCTCCCTGCCTGCTCACTGGCCGCGAGGCGCCCGCCCGAGCCAGCGCAGCCTGCGGGAGCGGATGAGCCGGCTGGGCTGGTTGCGCTGCTCGCGCCGGCTGGACTGGACGTCGTCGTGGGTGCTCATGCCATGCCTCCCAGGTTCTTGGGCCACTGAGTCCCACCAGGTACTCGGCCACCGTCGGCTCACCGTCCTGGGTGAGCCCCAGGGGCCTCGCCGCGGGCCGGCAGGGCCTCGACGAAGCTGATGTGAGCGCGCCGGGGTCGATCCAGCCGCGCAGCCTCAGCAGCTGACACCGGTGAGGTGAGGTCCACGTAGCGGGGCTTGTGCTGGTCGAAGGTGGCGCCCTGGGAGGGCATGTGCTGGTGGACGAGCACCTCCGTGGGTATGCCCCACTGCTTGCGCAGGGTCGTCCAGGTGCAGCAGGGTCGTGGTCAGGGTCGCGGTCCGCAGGCGGGGCGATCTGGTGGGCCGGGAAGGTCCAGGACTCGCGGCGGGTCACCAGGCGGCCGGCCACGTTCCGCTCGGAGTGCATCACCTCGTCGGGCAGGGGCCCTTCAGGGTCCCGACGGCGGCTGGTCCAGTGGTCCGCGAACGGAGGCAGCCGGGACCAGGGGTCGCTCAGCAGCACCAGCCAGGACAGGTAGCCGCCCAGGAGGTACTGAGGGGTCAGGCCCAGGTCAGGCCAGTCCCACAGGGCCCGGCGTCGTCGGCCAGGAACAGAGGTGCTCGTGGCCGGGTCGTGGACGAGCCGCAGGGAGCTGAGGGGACCGCCTCGCGCCCCGGCTCACCGGGCAGCCCCAGCGGCGGCAGGAGCCGCAGAGACAGCCTGACCGGTGTTGCACTCAGTGCTAGCCTGGATCTCAGGACCCGCTGATGCCCCAGGAGGTGCGGATCCGCGTGGCCAGGCGCTCCCGGAAGCCGGAGCCCAGGAGCCGGTGGAAGCGGGCCTGGAGGGAGCCGTTGGCGTTGGTGAAGGCGTTGACGACGGTCAGGCCCCGCCGGCGGGCGTAGGTCCGGGCGCTGGGGGCCACCGGCTGGAGGAAGGCGCCCAGGTGCCTGGGCGAGCCGGAGAGCCGCCGGACAGCGCGGCGCTCCTCATCGGGGACCGGCGGCATAGTCGAGCCGGCGGCGCGCAGCATCTCTGATCGCCGTCGGGGGCGTGGGCGATGGTCATGAAGAAGGCCAGCGGGTCCTTGCACCCCCGCCGTTTCCGAACAGGGAGACGAAGCGGGCCACCATGGTCGTAGATGTGGGGCGGGCCACCCAGGGGTCGGCGAGCTCGCCCAGGTCTTGACGTCCTGCTCGGAAGGGGGCGTCCTCGAGAGGGTCGACCCAGCTGCGGGTCGACTCGCGGTCCTCGTAGAGGAAGCCGCTGGGCGCTCGCCGAGCTCGCCGTCGGGGAAGACGCGCGCTCGGCCAGGCGCACCGTGCGGTTGAGGAGCTCGGCGCGGCCGGGCCCGTCGGCGGCGCCGACGGCGTCGTCGAGCTGGGCCAGCCAGGCCAGGTCCTTGCCCCACTGGCGCTGCTGCCCGGTGAGCGAAAGGCGGCCAGCAGCGGGAAGGGGTCTCCCGCGGTACCAGGGCACGTGCGGCACGATGGCGCCGGAGGCCAGCAGCCGCTCCAGGCGCAGGCGCGGGTCGGCGCCGCCCACGCGCTCGCAGGCGTCGCGCACGCTGAGCACGGCGTGCATGCCGCCGCCGGTGAGGGCGTCGTGGGTCTCCTGGAGCCAGCGGGCGGGCTGGATGGTCTCCTGGCGGAAGACCATGCCGCTGCCGTACTCGTGCTCGCCGACGACGGTCGCGCCTCCGCCTCGACCTCCGGGAGGGGTACTGGCCGTAGGCGCCGGCCGCGATCCGGGCCGGGGCGGCGCTGCAGGGCCTGGCGCACAGGGGCGGGCTCGAGGTGAGGGCGCTGTCGGCGGCCAGGTCCTGGGCGGTGGCGCTCAGGATGCGGTAGGGCCAGGTGGGTGGCCACCATGCGGTGGCTGCGCCCGATGGGAGGCTGTCCTGCCTCGTTGACGGTGGTCAGTCCGAGAAGGGGCTGGTCTTGAGGGCAGCCCGGGTGGCCAGGGTGTAGAGGGTGCGCAGGACTCGGGGGTCCTCGAGCCGGCGGCCGCGGGCGGCCAGGGTGGAGACCAGGGCCGGGGCGGCGATCGCCAGGGCCTCCTGGTAGCCGGGCTCGTCGAGGCCGGCCGCCAGCAGCTCGCGGCTGCGGTCCAGGTCGACGTCGACCAGGACGGCCAGGCGGGCTCGGGTCTCCTCCTTGCGGGCCACCAGGGCGTCCCAGCGCTCCAGCAGCAGCGCGCAGCTCGGCGGGCAGGGCCGCCAGGACCTCCTCGGACAGGTCGGTGGCGCGCCCCTGGAAGACGCGGCGCTTGGCGCGCAGGGACCGGGCGGCGCTCGGCCTTTGTCCAGGGTGGGGACGATCTCGTAGAGCGGGTCGAGCAGCTGGTCGGCGGCGCCGTCGAGCACCTCGTCGAGCCGCGCAGGTGGTCCAGGGTGCCGATGACGGCGGCGCTGGTCTCGGGGACAGGCCCGCACCGGCAGCCCGCCAGAGCGCACGAGGGTCAGCAGGGCCACGGGCGGGCTGGCCAGGGCCGGGGCTCCGGCTCCGGTGCCGGTACCGGCGCTGGTACGGCGGAGGTCGGAGCGGATGGGATGGGCTCAGGGGTCACGGCGGATACGGGCTGCGGCTGTGGCTGTTGGGAGGGGAGGCACCGGCACGAGAGAGAACCGGCTGCGTCATAGGGAGGAAACCTTTCAAGAGGGCGTACAGCCAGTAGCCTATCCATACAATGCTCATCACGAAGGCCAGCAGTCCAGGAAGAGAGCACGCCAGCCCGTAAATGAAGTAGCCCAGCGCACCGCGGGCTGCGCATGACGGCCAGACCCGGCGGCAGCGGCTGGCGCGTCAGGACGCAGCGCAGCACGAACATGGAGCGCCCTGCGCAGGTTCGACCGAGCCGGTGGCCGCCTCGACCGCTGGCGACGCCGTCCGGACTGGGGTGAGGGGTTGAGGTTGGTGATGAGCATGGTGAGCTGGAAGGCGCACAGGGTCAGGCCACCTGGCGCACCGTTCCCGTCGAGGCCCAGGCGACGGCCGCCTCCAGTCCGCAGACGACGCCGTCCGGAGAAGATACCGGCCAGGGCCAGCATGGTCAGCCGCGCCGGGAGCGCACCCGGTAGGAGTCGGTGCAGTCGACGTAGGCGATGGGGATCGCCCAGAACATGAGCGCCACCCCAGTCCGCGATGAAAAGGTGCCCGTAGCCGGCGACGATGGCGTGCCAGGACTCGTGCAGCAGGATGCTCACCAGCTGGATCGCCACCGCCGTGACGAAGACCAGGACCCGGCGGGGCCCCAGCCAGGGGAGCTGAGCGCCATGGCCCTCGGCCGCATACCTCGCAGGCGGCCAGCGCTCAGGAAGACCCAGCTGAGCGCGGGGGCCGGCAGGCGCTGGAGCAGGGTGACAATCAGGAGCGACGATCCGGTGGTACTTGCGGGCAATGATGATGCGGGCAGCCACCAGCCCCCCGCTGCGGCGGGCCCTCGACCTTGAGGTGGCGGGCCCGGCGGGCTGGGCCGTGTGGCGTCCACGGCTGCGCCTGGTGCGCGCCGGGGCCGCCGAGCGCGGCGGCGGGTCGGCGGGAGCGGGTCGCCGCCCGCCAGAGGCCTTGTCGCGGTGTGTCGACCAGGCCCGTGATGCGGCTTGCACCCGCCTCGTCGATGTCCCTGGGGCAGCTCCTCGATGATGGTCGGCAGGGCGCACCCCGTCGAACTGCCCACGATGAAGGCGGCGGCCGCGCCGAGCCGGTGGTACTTGCCCGAGTCGGAGTCGAACAGCATCGGCTGGTTGTCCATCCCGACGATGAGGCTCACCCGCGGCGCAGGCGCGGGATCAGGGTCTCGTCGGGCGGCTACCAGGGATCGTCGGCGTTGTCCTCGCCGTACTCATCACCGTGCTCATCGTGGGCTCTTGGCCCTCAGGTCGGTTCGCGGGGCATCCGTACCGCCAGTGGCGGGTAGGGACCGCGGTCCCCTACCCGCCACCATGGGCGGTCGTCAGCAGGACGTCGTCGACGCGCTGGCGGCGCAGGCCGGGCACGAGGCCGAGGCCGCTGGCCGGGCACGAGGCCGAGGCGGCGCTGGCTGGACAGGACACGCTGGCGCTGCTGAAGACCCAGGGCGTTGCCCTCGGGCAGCTCCTCGACGCCGAAGTCACTGTCGGCGAGGTGAGATCAATCTGAGCTGTTCGTCATATGCTGTTCACCTCCTTCTCTCAGATGTCTGGTGGGCAGGGGCAGGGCCCCTCGGGCCCGGGGGTCAGTCTGCCGGGACGGACCCCTAACCCCGCGAACAGGGTGGTCTGTGGAACTCTGTGGCGCGGTATGCAGTTCTGGGTCCGTCTGGCACGGGCGGGCTGGGCACCAGCGGTCGGCGTGGTGAGTAGCCGGGCCGCCTGCACCATGGCGGTTCTGTCTGCGGCTGGCGATGGTGACGGCGAACATCTGTGGCAGGCTGACGCCGTCGGAGTCCAGCAGGTGGCGCACTGCCGAGGTGGCGAAGCCGGCAAGACCGTCCCCACCAGTCCCCGGGCGGCGGCGCGCAGGTGCAGCGAGTAGATGAGGCGGCGCTGCGGCTCATGGTGAAGCGGTGAGCCGGCGGCCCGCCCCAGGCGTCGGCCTCATCGAGGTTGGCGGCCACCGAGACGATGGCGCCGCGCGGGCGAACTCCTTCTGCACCGCCATGCCCTCGATCTCCTCGGCCGGCGGCAGGGGGCGGACGAGGTCGACGCCGTCGAGCCGCACCCGGTAGATGCTGGCTCGGCGCCGCGCGGGCGCAGGAGGGCACGAAGGGTTCAGGGGCAGGCCGCCGCGTCCGCTCCCAGGTGCGTGCGTCGTCGGCCAGGGCGTCACGGACCATGCCCAGGAGGGCCTCGGCCTCGAGCGGCTCGGTGCCGTAGGTGGTCGACGACGAGCGGCGCCTCGAAGGTCTCGTGCAGGCTGTGGGGTAGGGGGTCCTGGGGGCCGGGGACGAGCGCGTCCGGCACCCGGCAGTCCAGCGGCGGGCGCGGGCGGCGCGGCCAGGCCGTCGGAGGTCGGCTCAGCGGGGCGCGTGTCCGATCCGGCGGAGAAGCCGAGATGAGCTCGCGCAGCGTCTCGAAAGTCAGTGCGCACGGCGCTCCCAGGTCGACGACGATGATGCCGGTTCCGGGCCGGGTCGGTGCCCAGCGCCCGGGCGATGCGCTGCTCGTCCCAGCGGGCCCCGGCGCGCAGCGGCACTCCCCAGGGCCTCGGCGACCAGGCGGATGCACCTCGAGGGAGCAGCCGCAGTCCTGGACCGCGATGCGCAGGGCGAAGAGGAGCACGCGGCCACCTTGTCCACGTTCCCGGTCAGGACGATCCGGGCGCCGACGCCGTCGGGCAGGAGATCCGACCCGGCCTCCGCCGCTGCATCGGTCCCTGCGTCCGTCTCGGCGTCCCCGAATCACCGCCGAGGGCGGGGCCGATGAGGGCCAGGGCGTGGTCACGCTCGATGTAGACGTAGGTGCGGGGCGAGCCGCTGCCCGGCCGCCTCCCCGTGACCTCCTGGCCGCTCTGACCGTACTCGGGCACGAGGACGTAGGCGGTCACCGAGCCGATGTTGCCGCCGGCGGCAGTCCAGCGGCGCAGCTTGCGCTCAGCGGGGGCCCTGAGGGCCTCGGCCGGCTCCGGCCCGAGTGGGTTCGGCGCGAGCAGCTCGCGCACGCCGACCGACAGCGCCAGGATCGTGGCGAGCTCGCTCAGGGTGGGGCGGGCGAGGACGGCTCGGGCGCCGTCGTCGGTGAGCGGGTGCGTGATCGGCCAGGGCTGGTCGAGGCGCTCCAGGTCGGCCGGGCGGCAGGGGCGTGCGCGGGCAGACCGGCCAGTCGCGGAACTCGCGCTGAGGCGCAGGTTGGAGGGCTTGTAGTGCTGCTGGTGGCCCTTGGAGTCGACGAAGGCGGCCGGCGGGATGACCACGGACTGCTCAGTGGCGGGCCCCACGGGGGCCGAGGGCGCACCGGCACCGGCTCCTCGCCCCGGCCACCGAGCAGATGGGGCGGCCGGGGCGGGGAGACGACCGGGCGGTCAGGTAGGTGAAGGTGGCCAGGTCGGTGCCGCGCGTCCCCGGGCAGGTGGGTGACGGTGGCGCGGGCGATGAGGGCGGCCACGGCCCGGGCGGCCAGGCCGACGATGATGTCGTGGCGGGGCGGCCTCGGGGCGCGGGCCGATCTCGGGCTCGTCGGCGCAGGCGCAGGCCAGGCAGGGCGAGAAGGACTCGTCGACGTAGGGGCCGACCGTCACCGCCTCCTGCTCGGCGCGCACCCGCAGCAGCGCGATGTCTTCCTCCGGCAGCGGCGCGCACCTCCTGGGAGCGGGCCGCGGAGTCGGCGGTCTCGACCAGGACGGTGAGGGTGTCCCCGCGGCGGGGGCGCTGTCGAGCCGCACCTCGGGCAGGGTGGGCTCCAGGGCGGCGACCATCTCTCCGGCCAGCTCGGCGTCCCCACGACGGCGACCCGGGCGGCAGCCGAGGCGGCGGGCGGCGTCCTGCCAGGAGTCGTTGACGCCGGTGGAGTCGCCCAGGCGGGAGAGCAGCCGCCAGCTCGAGCGGCGGGTCAGCACGGGGCGGGCTCGATGTCGCCCTCCTCGACGATGCCGCCGGTCCACAGCAGGAGACGGCCTCGAAGGCGGCCTGGGGGCCGACGCCGGTGACCTCGCCGATCTCCTCGAGGGTGCAGGGTGCCGTCGCAGGCCTGGAGCAGGGGGCCCATGTGCTCGCGGGCGAAGGCCCCGCCCAGGACCTGGCTCTTGCGGGCGCCGTCGATGATCCAGCCGGTCTCCTCGGGCCGGGCGCGCAGCCCAGGCGCACCACGGGCCTGCGGGGATGCGGAACTGCAGGTCGCAGCGGCGGCGCGGCCGACGTCGCCGGCGCGCATGACGGAGCCTGTGGCGTCCCCGGCCATCTCAGGCCACCTCCCACGCCGCTCGGGCAGGAGGGCCGCGAGCGCGGGCAGGTCGTCGGCGGCCTCGTAGCGCTCCCTGAGCAGGTCTCGCAGCGGTCCACGGCCACGGTCGGCGAGCAGGTGGTGATGCCGGGAGACGAGGTCGATGGTCCACACCTGCCACCGATCGGGGCGACGTCGTCCGCGCCTCTCCGGGGCCGGGTCCTGGGGGCTGGGGGCGTCGAGGGTCTGCAGGGCCAGGGAGATGAGGCCGGCGCCCAGGGCACGTGGTGGTGGGCGTAGGCCTGCTCCAGCGGGCCGTGCTCGAGACGACCTCGGGGGCAGGGGGCGGTAGCCGTGCTGGCGGCGGCGCCGGTCGTAGCAGCGGTAGCAGGCGCTGCGGCCGGGGACCACGAGCGGCCCGCAGCGCAGCTCGGTGGGGAAGAGCTCCAGGCCCAGGGAGGGCATCACCCGCGTGAAGGAGATGTCGAGGTCCTCGCGCAGGCCGGTCTGGTCGGGGTCGGCGATGAGGACCGCGCGGTCGGCGTAGGGGATGTAGGCGCTGACCAGCCCCTGGTCGACCGGGATGACGACGTCGCCGGGCCCGGCCAGGCGCGTGGCGACGGCGCGCGTGAATCCGCCCTGGGGGCAGGTAGGCCGTCACCGGCCCCGTGGAGCCTGCGGTGCCGGCGACTCGCCGCTGGCGGCCGGTGCGGGCGGCGTCGTGCTCATGTCGGGTCGGGGCTCCTGGGTGTCGGTCGGTGAGGGTGGACGCGGTGCGGGCGTCGACTCTGGGCTCAGGCGAAGGGCTGGCGGACGGGGTTGATCCCCGCCTCGTCGTGGACGGTCGGCCCATCGCCCGGGGCGCCTGGCAGAGGCGGGGCGTGGCGAGGTAGCGGGCGTGGTGGCTGAAGGACAGGGGCATGGCCTCGGGATGAGGGCCTTGATGACGTGCATGCCGACCTGGCGGGCCTCGTCGGTGGTGATGTCGACGACGATGGCCTCGGCGCCGGCTTGCTCCAGGTTGGCGACAGACCTGTTCCAGCGGGTCGGGGCCGGCACTGCCGCTGGCGCCGTCGGGGCTGTCGCTGCGGCGCGGGCCTGGACGCCGTGAGGGTGCCGATCATCGAGGGCGTGGACGGGCCTCCCCTCCAGGAGGAAGTCGAAGACGTGGCGCATGGACAGCTCGGCGTCGGCCAGGGCGCCACCGACGACGGTGAGGTCCTGCCCTTGATCTCCCTGGGCGCGCGGGCCGCGGCGTGGCTGCGCAGGGGCGATGCAGGAGGCGAGCTGGCTGAGATCTTGGCCAGCGCCCGCTGCGGGTCGATGTCGCAGGTGGCGGCCACCACCTGGGCCAGCTCGGGGTCGACCTGGAGGTCTGGACGGCGTGAGGGTGGGGACGCCGTAGTCGGTGGTGGCGTCGAACAGGTGTGGGTCTCCAGCCGGTGAGGTGCCGACCCTGGTGGTACTCGGCGACCTCCTCCCAGGGTGGAGGGGTCGACGGCGACCGCAGGCAGGCGCAGGCGCTGGAGCCAGGTCAGGGCGATGGAGTCGCGCTCGATGACCTCGAGCAGACCACCCAGGACCGCCTCGCGCAGGTCGGAGTGCGCGGCGGTGCCGGTGAGATGGGGCTGACGTGAACTGCTCGGAGGGTGCGCACCGAGTTGAGGTACGTCAGCACCGCTGGGACGAAGACCTCACGGCCGCGGGTCGAGGGACCAGCCGCGCACCCAACGCAGGGGACGCGGGGGTCTGAGGCGATGAGCCCGCAGTCGGGGTCGCGCCAGCTCGGTGGCCGAGCACGCCGGCCAGCGCTCCGGTCCGATCGCGGCCTCGCCGAGACCGGCGGGTGTCCCACCAGCTCCTCCTCCGTCCATGAGGCAGCTGGGTAGGCGCTCCATCGTCTCCACAATCGCGATGTGTCTGGCGCGATCGGCGTCGATGGCCCCTGCCGGCTCCGTCGAAGTTGCCCGCCTCGGCACGGTGATTCCAGGTGCGCTGTGACCTCAGCGCTCAGAGGATCACCCAGAAGACCGGTCCAGATCGCGAAGACCGGCTCTCCGGCCGCTTGGGGCAGCTCGGTGGAACGGGAAACCAGGCCGAAGGAGACTCGAGTAACGCAGCACGAGCCAGTGATGGCGACGCCCTCAGTGAGCGCAGAGCGATACACGGACCCTCCTTCCTGGGGAAACGACAGAGGCGCACACTTTTGAAAGTGCCGTTGGCCATGAGCCTGCCGAACTGACGGGGCCTCGCATCGCCCTTTGATCTGACTGCTTTCCTCGTTGTGGATGGCTCCTCCACCTTTCGTCGGGGCGCGCGTCTGAGGCGTTTTCACGGCGATCATCTTTTTCAGGTGGTTTGTTCACTGTTCCCCAGCAGACCGCGCTCACTGATCGCGGACTGCACACATCTGCCCAAGGAGACTCATGTCTTCCCAGATTTCTCCTGATTGTGTCGGCCTGGTCCTGGTCGACGACGACGCGATGGCCCTGGCCCATCTGGAGTCCTATTTCTCCGACGTCGAGACTTCACGATCCTCACCGCACACGCGCTCACCTCGCGCCGTCCTGCGATTGTGCAGTCCCATCAGGTCGACGTCCTCATCACCGATGTCCACATGGAGACACATGGACGGCGTGGAGATGACCAGAGGTGCTCCGCCTTCGCCGTCGACCCGGGTCATTCTGCTGACCACGGTGGACACCGACGAGGACCTCCTGCAGGGGCCTGGGGCCGGAGCCAGCGGCTTTCGCCTGTCAAAGCGCGCCGCCGAGGAGATCATCGCGGCGGTGCGCACGGTCCACTCCGGGGCGAAGGTCGTGGCCCCGACGCCGACGACGCGCCTGATCGACTACGCCCTGGCCTCCGTGCGCGGCGCGGACGGCAGCGTCCACCTCTCGCAGCGGGAGCGCGACGCAGCTCCGCCTCCTGTGCGAGGGGCCTCGAACCGCAAGATCGCCTCCTGCTGGCCATCGCCGAGGCGACGGTCAAGTCCCACATCACCGGCCTGTTCCACAAGACGGGGACGGTCTCACGCTCTGGAGATCGTGGTGTGGGCCTTCAAGCACGCTACGCCTCCAACAGCCCCATCACCATCCGCCGCCAGGCGCCCGAGCGGCTCGACCTCAGGCTGCCGCGCCCTGAGGCGCCCACCTCTGGGGCCGCACCCCGCCCCTGCCCACTTTGCGCCTCAGCCGTTGAGGGCCCGGATGACGATGAACAGCAGGGCGAAGAGGATCCAGCCGATGATCTTTGGCCGGGCCTCGTGCTGGACGGCGACGACGGGGCCGACCTCCTGGCGCTGCGCGAGGAGGCGGGGCGTTGTAGCGCCCATCCCGAAGGAGCGCCGGAGATCCCGGTGCACCGGAGGGCGGCAGGTGCGGACGGCAGGCCGACGGCGGGCGCTCTCCACGGCCCAGGGGTCGACCTCCACCCGGCCCGGGGCGGCTCGACGGCCCGGCAGTCCCGACCGGCCCGGCGAACCCCGGCACCGGGTAGGGGCGCCGCGGGCGCGAAACGTCCAGGCGGCATGAGCCGGGCGGGCGCAGGCATCGTCACGCCGGCCGCTGCGGGGGCGGGGCGGGGCCTGCGTGACCCGGGCCGCAGCCGTGCGCGAGGCGGTGCGGGCCAGAGCGGTATGGGCGAGGCGGTGCGCGGCCTGGCCGTACGCCGGCTCGACGGCGCCCGCCGCCCTCCCTGTCGTTGAGCGGCCGCACCGGAGGGCTCCAGTGGGATCGGCATCGGCGGGTTGCGTGCCCTGAGCCGTCATCGTCGAAGAGCAGTGAGCCCATGAGCGGTCACCCAGGACGGAGCCGAAGGGCTCATCACCCAGAGCCGATGTCGAGGGGCTCCCAGCCCGTGGGCGCCAGCGACACAGCATCATCCGCGTCGTCGGCGCCGCAGAGCATCGCCTGTCCGCGAGCCACCGCGGCCTCAGGACCGCGGCGTCCGGAGCCGCGGAGGCGCCCCCATAGCCGGGCTCACCCAGGCGCGCAGCTCCGGGGAGCAGCCCGGTTGTCCGCGATGACGCCGCGCGGGTCGGGTCGGTTGCCGGCCAGCACCATGCAGTCGCCCGGCGCCCGCCCTGGGGTCCCGGGCGAGCTGGAGATCAGGGTCATCTGGCGTCCGGGGCACCGCGTCGGGGTCGGCGGGGCCAGGGCGGCATGGGCAACGGCGGTCATGGCACGAGCATCCCACGTCACCCTCCGCCATGTGCCGGATCCGCGCCCATCCGGCCGGTCGCCGCCAGCCAGATACCCTCAGGATGTTGACACCCCTACCCCTAGGGGTATGGTCGGTGCCGACCGAGACAACGGAGGAGAGATGGTCGAGCTACCGGATCCAAGGAGGACTCACCTCAAGCGCCTGCGCCGCATCGAGGGGCAGGTGCGGGGAACATCTCCCGCATGGTTGAGGAGGACGTCTACTGCATCGACGTCCCTCACCCAGATCTCCGCCGCCACCAAGGCCCTTCAGGCCGCTCGGTCGGCCTGCTGGAGGACCACTGAGCCACTGCGTCCCGCACGCCGCCCAGGCGGGCGACGAGGGCACCGCCAAGATCCGCAGAGGCCTGACGCCATCGCCCGGCTCGTGCGGTCCTGAGCACCACGGTCCGCTCCGCGGCGGACCACCTGGTTCCCGATCCGATCCACCCTGTTTTTCCGCACACGCTCCCAAGGAGTGAGAGATGACTGAGTTCACCGCCGACGGTATCGACCGCACCACCACCCTCAAGGTCTCCGGACTCACCTGCGCCACTGCGTCGCCCACGCCACCGAGGAGCTCGAGGCGCTCGACGGCGTCAAGGACGTCTCCGTCCTGCTCAACAAGGGCGGGCGAGTCCACCGTCACCGTGCTCTCCGATATCCGCCTCGACGACGCCGCCCTGGCCGAGGCCATCGACGAGGCCGACTACACCCTCGACGCCGTCGAGCGCGACGACCGCGAGCGCTGAGCCCGGAGAGTCCCGTCGACGCCCGAGACCCAGGTGCCGACGGCGGCAGCGGACGCCAGCAGACAGCACCGGACGGCACTGGACGACAACGGACACAGGAGGCTCCCACGAGTACGACCAGCCAGGAATCCGGCGGCGGCAGCGCACCGTCAACCTCTCCATCGGGGGCATGACCTGCGCCAGCTGCGTGGCCTGTGGGAGAAGAAGCGAACAAGCTCGACGGCGTGAGCGCCTCGGTCAACCTCGCCACCGAGTCGGCCCGCGTCACCGCCCCGAGCGCGGTGAGCGTCGATGACCTCCCTGGCCACGGTCGCCCGCGCCGGCTACACCGGCGCTCCTGCGGACGCCGCCTCACCGGAAAAATCGTCACACCCGGAGGCGTCACCGGCCGGGGAGCCCGTCGGCGACGTCGACAGCGCCGGCGGCACCGGCGTCGGGACCGTCCGAGCCCGGCTCGGACGGGGTCGTCGCGGCACAGGGTGCAGGCGGCCGCGCGACGCTGTCCATGGCTGCGCACCAGCCACGCGCCCAGGCCCTGCCGCACCAACAGCACGAACGGCACCACCGGCACCTCCCCGCTCCGCCTCCGGGAGTGGGGCAAGTCTCTGGGCGCCTCGCACATGGAGCGGGCCGCCGACCTGCGGCTGCGGCTCATCTACTGCCTCATCCTGTCGGTGCCGATCGTGGCGATCTCCATGGTGCCGGCCTCCAGCTGCCGGGCTGGCAGTGGACGGTGGCGCTCGTGGCGCTGCCGGTGGCGGTCTGGGGGCCTGGCCCTTCCACAAGGCGGCCTTCGGGCGCTGTGCCACGGGGCCTTTTCACCATGGACACGCTCGTGTCCCTCGGGGTGATCGCGCGACCGGCTGGAGCCTGTGGGCGCTCGTGCTCGGCGGGGCCGGGCACATCGGCATGCGGATGAGCATGGAGCTGCTGCCCCGCTCCCAGGGGCATGCCGCCCATGTACCTCGAGTCGGCCGCCTGGGTGACCACCTTCCTCCTGGCGGGCTGCTGCGCGGAGGCGCGCGCCAAGCCGCCCGGCGACGCCCCTGCGCGCCCCTGCTGAGCTGGGCGCCAAGGAGGTGACCCTGAGTCGTCCTCACCTCGCCGTCGGGCAGCCGCGACGCCGTCGACGTCCTGGACGAGGACGGCTCGCCGCGCGCAGCGGCCACCCGCACCGAGGAGCGCATCAGTATTGAGGACCTGGCGGCGGGGACCTGTTCCTCGTGCGGCCCGGCGAGAAGGTGGCCGCCGACGGCGTCGTCGTCGAGGGCCGCTCGGCCGTGGACGCCTCGCTGCTCACCGGGGAGTCCGTGCCACCGAGGTCGAGGCCGGACAGACCGTCACCGGGGCGACCGTCAACACCTCCGGCGTCCTGCTGGTGCGGCCACGGCCGTGGGCGAGGGACGACGCTGGCGCGGATCGGCCGGATGGTGACGGCCGCGCAGGCGAGCAAGGCCCCGTCCAGCGCCTGGCGGACCGGATCTCGGGAGTGTTCGTGCCCATCGTCCCGGCGCTGTCCGCCGCGACCCTGGCGGTGGCTGCTCACCGGTACACACCCGCAGGCGGCCTTCACCGCAGCGGTGGCCGTGCTCGTCATCGCCTGCCCCTGCGCTGGGGCTGGCCACGCCGACGGCGCTGCTGGTCGGTTCAGGCCGGGCCGCCCAGCTGGGCGTGGTCATCAAGGGCCCCGAGGTGCTGGAGTCGACGCGGGCCCTGGACACGATGGTCATGGACAAGACCGGCACGGTCACCCAAGGACGCATGAGCCTGGACGTCGAGGCCTGCCAGGAGGTGGGCGCCGGCGCAGGTACCGCGCGCAGACGTCGCTGCGGACCTGGCCCCTGCCTCGGGGAGGAGGCGCTGGCGCCTGGCGGGGCGGTCGAGTCCGCCTCGGAGCACCCGGTGGCCACAGCCATCACCGTGGCCGCCCGCGAGCGATTGGGCGACCTGCCGACGCCGGCCGACTCTCCAACCACGAGGGCCGGGGCGTCTCCGCCACGGTGGAGGGGCGCCGGGTCGCGGTGGGCCGCCGGGCTGGCTCGCCGGCGAGATGGGCGCCGAGGTCTCGAGGCGGTGCGCTCGCCGTGGAGAAGGCTCCAGGACTCCGGCGCGACCGCCGTCGTCCTGGCCGTGGGCGAGTCCGGTAAGGCCGCGAACGTTGAGACCGGGGCGCCCGACGAGGCCGCCGCGGACAGCACCGCTGACGCCTCCGACGACACTGGCGCGACGGCCCCCGATACGCAGCCACTGAAGGCGGTAGCCGTTCTCGTGGTGCGGGACACGGTGCGACCCTCCTCACGGGAGGCGGTGGCAGCACTGCGCGAGCTGGGGATCCGGCCGCTGCTGCTGACCGGGGACAACACCCGGGCCGCTGAGCACGTGGCGGCCCAGGTGGGGATCGAGGCCACAGACGTGCGCGCCGAGGTGCTGCCCGCCGACAAGCGCGACGTCGTCGCCGACCTGCAGGCCCAGGGCGCGGTGGTCGGCATGGTGGGTGACGGGGTCAACGACGCCGCCGCCCTGGCCCAGGCCGGCACGCAGGGGCTGGGCTTCGCCATGGGCTCGGGGGCGGACGTGGCCATTGAGGCCGCCGACATCACCCTGGTGCGCACGGACCTGGATGCAGCCGTGGCAGCGGTGCGGGTGTCGCGGGCGACCCTGCGGATCATCCGTCAAAACCTGTTCTGGGCCTTCGCCTACAACGTGGCCGCGATCCCGCTGGCGGCCGCCGGGCTGCTCAACCCCATGATCGCGGGGGCCGCCATGGCAGCCTCCAGCGTCATCGTCGTCACCAACTCCCTGCGCCTGCGCCGCGCCGGCTGACCGGTTGCCACCGTGCCGGTGGTCGAGACAACGCACCGGCACGGTGGCGCCGGCGGCTGCGCTCCCGCTATGCTCACAGCCATGACGACTCTTTCGCCCCAGGCCCGCACGATGACGGTGCGCACCCTTGGCGAGGGTCGAATGTGCATGCGCTGACAGCGCCAGCCGTCGCTGTCTGACACATAACGGTGAGAGTCCGAGCCGCCTGAGACCGGCTCGTCGCACTCGCGGAGGCCCGCCGCCCCGTGTTCATCCCTCCAGTCACCCGCCACCCGGCCGGACCGCGCGCCGGCCACCCCTGAGCCCGACTCCGCAGCAGCACCGTGCGCTCGCGCGTCACCGCCGCCAGGGCACCCGAGAGGACCACCTGCCATGCACACCCGCCTCACTCCCCGTCTCCAGCTCCGCTGACTCCACCGACTCCGCCTGTCCGGCCTGCCCCGACCTCACAGCCCCCAGGCACCGACCGCCTCCTCCCCGCGGCCACCTTCTTCACCGCCCCGCCGTCGACCCGGCTGTCTCGACGCGGTCCCCGACCGCGGCACGGCCAGCCTCGGCGGGACTCCGCCGTCAAGCGCGGCCGCCCCGAGGACGTCCTGCCCCTGTGGGTGGCGGACAGGACCACGCCACCGCACCGGCCGTCACCAGTGCCCCTGCTGTGGCGCACCCGCCACGGCATCTTCGGCTACCTGAGCCCGACGACGCCTACCAGGCGGCCCTGACCGGCTGGTTCTCCCGACGCTACGGCTGGCAGGTGGAGGCCGAGTGGAACACCGTGACCCCCGGCGTCGTCCCGGCTCTGGCCCTGGCGGTACGGGCCCTGACCGCGCCGGGCGAGGCAGTCCTCATCGAGGAGCCCGTCTACTACCCCTTCCGCGACGTCGTCGAGGTCAACGAGCGCACCGTGGCCGCCGTCCCCCTCGTGCGTGACGCCGACGGCGTCTACCGCCGAGACCTGGCCGCCCTGGAGGAGACCATCGAGGGCGACCGGTGCGCGCCTGCTGCTCCTGTGCAACCCGCACAACCCGGTCGGTCGGGTCTGGAGCCGCGAGGAGCTCGCAGCCCTGGAGGAGGTCACGGCCCGCCACGGCGTCATCGTCGTGGCCGATGAGATCCACGGCGACCTGGCCCTGCCGGGTTTCGCGACGACGCCCTTCGCCTCCCTGAGCGAGGCGGCCGCCGCCCACACGATCACCTGCACCTCGCCGTCGAAGTCCTTCAACCTCGCCGGTCTGCAGGTCGCCAACATCCTCATCTCCGATGCCCACCTGCGCAGAGCCTTCCGCCGCGAGCTGGCCACCACCGGCTACTCCCAGCCCAATACCCTGGGCCTGACGGCCTGCCGAGCCGCCTACGAGAGCGGGGACGCCTGGCTGGACGCCCTGCGCGAGCACATCGCGGCCGCCCGGGCCCATGTCGAGGCGCGCCTGGAGCGGATCGAGGGAATCGAGGCCGCCCCTGCGAAGGGCACCTACCCTGCTGTGGCTGGACTGCTCGATTCCTGAAGGCCGCCGGGCTCAAGCCCGAGCAGCTCGACGAGGTCATGCTCAACGAGGCCGGGCTCTGGCTCGACGACGGCCGGATCTTCGGGGCCGGCGGCGAGGGCTTCACCCGCATCAACGTCGCCTGTCCCCGCGCCACCCTCGACGCCGCCCTGGACCGGTTGGAGACGGCCGTCGCCGCCGTGACCGCCCGTGCCGCCGAGCGGGCCGGGCAGAGCCCCGCCGCCCTGTCCGCCTGAGCGGCTCGCCCGGACCGCACCAAGGGTGCCGTCCCGCAGGCGTCCAGTCACCGGTCACCGGCCACGCCGCCGTCGACCGTCAGTCATCATGTCTTCCCCGCCGCTCCCCGCCCATGAGGAGAAACCGCTCATGACCAGCCCGTCCGCACCCCAGCCCACTGCTCAGACCGAGTGTTCCCAGCCGCCGGCCGCCCGCACCTTCCCCGTCCACCACCACCTCGACGTCGTCGGCCCCGGACCCACAGCTCCGCCTGGAGACGCTGCTGGTGCGCTCGGGCACCGGGACCGACCCGCCACGGGGGCGATCACGACGCCGATCCACCTGTCGACCGCCCTACGGCCACCCGGGCCTGGGCGAGTCGACGGGCTGACTCACACGCGCACGGCCAGCCCCACCCGCGACGTCCTCCAGGACGCCCTGGCCCTGCCTGGAGGGCGGGACGGCGGCCTTCGCCCCGTCCTCGGGGATGGCGCCCTGGAGCTGGTGACCCGCACGCTGGCGCCGCACGGCAGCCGGATCGTGGCGCTGCGGGACCCTGTACGGCGGCTCCTTCCGCTTCCTGGAGGTCCTGGCCGAGGAGGGGCGGCGCGCGTCGACTTCGTCCTGGGCCTGAGGGGCTGCGCGGCGCCCTGGCCGACCCGGCCGACCTGGTCATCATCGAGACCCCCACGAACCCGATGATGGAGGGAGATCTCCATCCCCGAGGCGGCCGAGCTGGCCCACGCCGCCGGGGCGAGGCTGGTCGTGACAACACCTCTACACCCTGCAGTGCAGCGGCCCCTGAGTTGGGGCCGACGTCGTCGTCCACTCGGGCACGAAGTACCTGGGCGGGCACAACGACGTCATGGCGGGTGTGGCCGTGGTGGCCGACGACGCCCTGGCCGAGCGACTGAACTACCGGCTCAACACGACCGGGGCAACACTGGGTCCCTTCGACTGCTTCCTGCTGCTGCGCGGCCTCAAGACCCTGGCGCTGCGCATGGAGCGTCACGAGACCAACGCCACCGCGATCGCACAGTTCCTGCGCTCGAGCCCCTACGTGACGCGGGTGCTCTACCCGGGGCACTCGGGCATGGTGAGCTTCGATCTGGCCGAGTCCGTGGACGTGGCCCGCTTCCTGGCCTCGGTGCGGGTGTTCACCTTCGCCGAGTCCCTGGGCGGCGTGGAGTCGCTGGTGACATGCCCGTCGGTGCAGACGCACGCGGACGTGCCCGTCGAGGTGCGCGCCTCCTACGGGCTGACCGACCGGCTCATGCGCCTGAGCGTCGGCATCGAGCACGTCGACGACCTCATCGCGGACCTGGCCCAGGCCTTCGAGGCCGCCCACACCTGAGCGCAGGCTGAGCCGGAGCACCGAGAGCGGAGGGCGCAGGGTCGGGCTACCCCGACATCAATCAACCAGTCTTCCGTATGGTTCATATTCGACGAAGACATGAGAATCGTGGGCATGAGACACCTACGAACATCCCCGCCATCGCGCGCCGCCTCACGCCTGACCGTCCTCACCCTGCTCGGTACGCTCACCGCCTGCAGCATGCTCGCCACGAGTGTCACAGCCGTCGCGAGTCCGACCACGCAGGGCTCCCAGCCGACCGGCGTCGTCCTGGACAACAGCACGAATGCCGCGAGTACCAGCCCGTCTCAGAGCACCAGCAGCAACAGCCCAATGGTTCCTCGAAGGGCCCGGTGGCTCTACGGCCACCGGGTCCACTGGGTCCACTGGGGCGAAGGTCCCCAAGGGGCTGGGAGTCCTTCTACCGTCAGAAACTCACCTGGACCGACTGCCCCGACGGCGCCACCGGCACCGCCTTCCAGTGCGCGACCGTGACCGTGCCCCTGGACTACGACCACCCGCAGGGCAAGACCATCACGGTGGCCCTCAAGAAGCTGCCCTCGACCAGCCCCTCCCCTCGGGGCTCGGTCTTCCTCAACCCCGGAGGCCCCGGGGGAAGCGGCATCTCCCTCATCAATATCCACGCCGGGCTCTACAAGACCGGCGGCATGTCGGGAGTCCTGGCGAACTATGACGTCATCGGCTTCGACCCACGCGGCATCGGGCTAGTCCACCCCCATCACCCTGCTGGTCCCCGAGGACGTTCAGGCGATTGTGACGGGCGGGCCCAAGCACCCTCCCAGCTGACACCGGGCAGCGCCGGCGACATCGTCGCGAAGGGCTCACGCGATGCCGCCACCTGCCAGAAGTACACGGAGGTCCCCGAGATCCTCGACCATATGGACACCCGTTCGGTGGCTCGCGACATGGATGTCATGCGGGCCCTGGTGGGAGACCAGGACCTCAACTTCCTCGGGTACTCCTACGGCACCTACCTGGGAGCCGTGTACACCGAGCTCTTCCCGGACAACGTCGGGCGCGTCGTCCTGGACAGCGCCATGGACCCCACCCTGTCCCGGCAGGGGTCCTTCGAGGGCGATGCGGCAGCCGAGGAGCAGACACTGCGCACCTACATCGAGTCTCAGCAGGGTCAGGCCGGATTCCCCTGAACGGCTCGACCGATGAGGCCGTCACCCGGCTCGCCAGCCTTCCTCGACGGCCTGGACGCTAATCCGCTGACCGTCTCCGACGGCGCAGACTCCCTGAACCGGGCCGAGGCCACCAATGCGATCAAGGAGCTCGTCGTCGCCTCACCTGACAAGTGGCCGCTGCTCAACGAGGGACTGGCCCAGGCCATGAACGCGCACGACGGCACCGCTCTGATGAAGAATGCCGGGTTCCTCCCGGGCGAGGAGGGCCGACGGCGACCGAGGCGCAGATTGTCGAGCATCTTCGGTCCGTGTACGGCTTCGCGGCCAACCGGTGCCTCGACTTCCCCGACCCGGGAACCAGGCGAGCTGGGATGCGGCACTGGCCTCCTCACCGCCGCGGCTACCCGGTCTTCCACAGCCTGGTGCCCCAGCACGACGCCTACTGCCACGGCTGGGGGCACACTGGTAAGACCGAGCCCGTCGACGTCGACGTCGACGCCACGAACCCGGTGCTCGTCGTCGGGATCCTGCACGACCCGGCCACCCCCTACCCGTGGTCCAAGGCGCTGGTGTCGAGGGTGCGCAACAGTCATCTGCTGAGCGTCGACATGTACGGCCACGGCGCTACCGGCTTCAATGCCTGCGCGACCGCGAAGGTGAATGACTACTTCGTCAAGGGAGCGCTTCCCTCCGACGGCGAGGTCTGCGCGGCGAACCCGGAGCCCCGGGCCGAAGAGCGGGCTCCGGCTGGAGTTGGGACGCCGGCAGGAGTGGCGACACTGGCCGGAGTGGCGCGCCCGGTCGGATTGAGGGCCGGCTGACAGGGTGAGTGAGCCACGCCGTCGGGGCCGGGGAGTGCCAGACATGGAAAACACCCCGGCTCCGACTGTTCAGCCGATGACGGGGTGTTGGTGCGCCCGAAGGGATTCGAACCCCCAACCTTCTGATCCGTAGTCAGATGCTCTATCCGTTGAGCTACAGGCGCATGTCGTTGCCGACGGGAAGAACATTACTCAGCGTCCACCCAGGGGACAAATCCAATCCCCTGTGAGGATGGGCACAGGGCCGGAGTCCCGCCGACGACGGGCCTGCGCCCTGTGCTGCAACGGCTGCGGTGCTCACCTTCGAGCCGCTGGAGCTCTATCCGACGTTGACGCCTCAGCATTGATCGTCCAACCAAGCGCACCCAGCACGACGACGAGGAGGCCGCCCAGGACGGCACCGATGACCGCCCAGATGAGAGTGGCCTTGGCCCAGTTCCTCTTGCTGGCGGAGTGGCCGCCGAAGACGAGCATCAGCAGCCAGACGAGGTTGACGACGGGGATGGCCATGAGGAACAGCGTCAGCATCCAGCTGCCCACGGAGTCCACGCTCTCGGACTCCTCGGACCGCGCCGCGGCCAGCGCTCCGCCTCCTGCTGGCCGCTCGAATGGTGAGCCCGCCGCGGGAGGAACCATGTCCGAGAAGGACGGGGCCTGACCGGCCGCTGGCGTCCGGAAGAGGCCGAGCCCCACTGGGGCGCCGAGCTCTGCGACGGGAAGGCTGAGGAGGACGACGGCGCGGACTGGGCAACCGCCTGAGTCGCAGCGGGGACAAAGGCCTCCGTGGCCTGCTCGGCCTCAGCGCGCGCGGTCGCCGTGGGGAAGACCGAGGACATGCCGACCTCGCCATCCTGACGCCCACCACTGAAGGGGTGCGAGTGCGGGGCGGGCTGCTGGGCGAAGGGGTGCTGGTCCGACAGGCCCGCCGCTGGGCTTGCGGCTGCTGACCCGGCCAGTGCGGGGTCTCCCGACTCGCCCTCGGCGCCTGGAGCCGCACCGGCGACGGGGGCTGAGGATGTGCCCGGAGCCGAGGGGATCCCGGGGCGGACTGGGCGAAGGGCGACGACGCGGGTGCGGCGCCGTCGGCAGCGGTGGACCCACCCCAGGCGGGCTGCGCCGGCGGGTTGTAGGGCGCCGGTTGGGCGGCCCGCTCTGCTGAGCGAAGGGGCTGGCCTGAGCGTAGGGGGTCAGCCGGTGCCGCACCGGGCTGAGCAGTACCGAGCCGCCGCCGCCGCCGAGTCGGACTGGCCGAACTGGGTCGACGGGTTGTAGGGGCGCCGGTTGGGACCCCTGCCCTGCTGGGCGTAGGGGCTGCCCTGGATGGGGGTCGGCCGCGCTGCACCGGGCTGGGCGGTCGCCTGCTCGGCACCTGTGGAGAAGGCGCGTCTGCTCCTCTGGGGGCGGCCCAGTGGGCAGGGTCCGGGCTGCGCCGGGCGCACGATCCGGCCTGGGCGCCGGGAGCCGCACCAGGGACGGCACCAGGGTGCCTGCCCCGAGCCTGCTGCTCGGCGCGCGCGGCGTCGAGCATGTCCTGGTTGATGAGGACGGTCCGGGCGTTGAACCTCGTCGCCCTGATCGGGGCGGGGCGAGCCGGAGGTCGGCGGCTGGCTGCGTCGTGGTCAGACATGAGGTCCTCTCAGTCGAGTACAGCATCACGCTATCCGGATCCGCGCCGGAAGACACACAGGCACCCCTGATCGGCCAGAGGCGAACGCCTGACCGCCGGGCCGGCTCGAGAGCCCGGCAATCCGTTGGGGAGTTGCGCGGCGGCCGCAACGAGGGCACCGGCACGACGTAGCTCCCGGCGCTGCTGCGCGCCGGGGCTCGCTCGTGGCGGGAGATGGGAGATCTGAACTCCCGAGGGGCTTCCACCCCAACCTCCTTAGCAGGGAGGCGCACTAGGCCACTATGCGACATCTCCATGGCTCTTCCGCGGCTCCGCCGCAGGACGCACGGGCAGCCTACCGGGAGGATGCCGCGTGAGCAAACCGCCGAAGACACGGTGCGGGCAACCTCAGGCGAGGCAACGTGCCGCCGACTGCGTAGGTGTCCTGGAGCCTCGTTCACGGCCCGGGGCTGCGGATTCAGGCCCGCGTGCCTGCGCCACCCGGGTCCATAATGTCGATGAATGTCTGTGGAAGTACGTCGAGGCGAGGAGGAGCGAGGATGGCGGAGAGCGGGCAGACGGATGCGCGGGTCGCGGAGTTCATCACCGATCTGCGTCAGGCCCTGGCGGAGGCGGGCGACCCCGCCCGAGCTGAGCAGCAGCGGGCGTATCTGAAGTCCGAGATGGCGATGTACGGCGTCGGGGTCCCGGACACGCGGCGCCTTGCGCAACGGATCGCCGCCGCCCACAGCGATGTGGGGCTGAGGCCGCCACCTGGGAGGCGGCACTGCGGCGCCTGTGGGATGGGGCGGCTCGCCGTGAGGAGCGCTATGCGGCGCTGGCCGTCATCCGCGCCAAGCTCTCCGCTTCGCATGCTGGGCGTATGGAGTCTCTGGCGCTCTACGAGCACTTTCTGCGCACGGGGCAGTGGTGGGATCTGGTCGATGAGACCTCCCACGCCGTCGGGCTGGTGGTGCGTGAGCATCCGGCTGCGGTGGCCCGCATGCGCGTGTGGGCCACCGACCCGGATATGTGGGTGCGGCGCAGCGCCATCCTCTGCCAGCTCCAGCACAAGGCCGACACGGACCTCGATCTGCTCACCAATGTCATCGAGGTCAACCAGGAGGACCCGGAGTTCTTTATCCGCAAGGCCATCGGCTGGAAGCGCGCGACTACGCGCACGGACGGCGACTGGGTGCGCGCCTTCGTCCAGGCGCATCCGGACCCTGTCCCCACTCAGCCGACGCGAGGCCCTCAGCGCCTGGGTAGATGGCTGGGGCGACCTCCGGCGGGCATGCGGCGGGCCGCGCAGTGCTCCGCCGCTCCTCGCCGTCGGGGCAGCGTGCGAGCGTGCTGCGCTCAGCCGCACGCCATCAGTTCCCATCGGCACGGTACCGCTCACGCATGCGGTCCACGTAGTCGAGGAGGTCCTGTCGCAGGCGCTTGGGGGTGATGACGCAGGCATCCGGACCGAGTCGAAGCAGAATCGTCATGGCATGCAGGTGATCCATGAATTCCAGCTGGAGACAGGTCCATCCATCATCTCCGGAAGGTTCGCCATCTGCATCGGTCGTCGCTGCGCGCAACGTCCACTCCTGCACATCACTCCAACGCTCGTCCCGCACCCAGACAGTGGCTGTGATCGCCTCGAACCTTTCAAGAAACTCCTCACGCTGTTTCCGCCATGCCGCGGCCATATCGAAGCCGGAGTCGTCAGCACACTCCTCAGAGCACATCGGCCTCTTCGATCCGAGAGAGCCTGGTGAAGCGAACCTCGGCGCCGTGTGAGGCACACAGGTACCAGCTGCGACCAGCGGCAACTATTCCGTGTGATCGACGACTTCCTGCGTCGTCGTCCCGACTTGCGACGGAAGACCGCACGCAGTCGATGGCGCGTCAAGACCGCTTCCTGAACAGCTTGGAAGACGGCGTCGGCCCGCTCGCTCTCGGGAAGGGGAAGCCACCCTTGAGGATCGACCACGACGCGCGAGGCAATGCCAATGGACCGGCTTCGATGGCTGTCGGGCACGGCGGCGAGCAGTTTGCGAGACGCGGAGGCGAGGGCGTCGCCAAGGCCCAGTGGCGCAGCACCCCAGCTGGTGAGACCTGCGAAGAGAGCCCGGCTCTCCTCACAGTTCAGTCCCGTCACATCAATGCGAGCCGGGTCGATTCTCACTCCCCCATGAGGTCCTCGCTCGCACCATACGGGCACGCCCGCAGCCGACAGCGCCTCAACGTCCCGCAGCACGGTGCGCCGTGAGACCTCCAGCCGCTGAGCCAGATCCGAGGCGGACAGACGACCATGGGTACGCAGCAGCCAGATCATGGACAGCAAGCGGTCAGCACGCACCGGCTCATCCTCGCACATACGTGACACAAGGTGGCACCAATGGTCTCTAACTCGACGCCGTCCGCCCACCTCGTATACCGCATGAGAGTCTCCAGAGCATCACCATGACGACCTCGTTCCCACAGCGTCATCCTCACGTCTCCGACGTCGAGGCGAGATACCACCTTCACAGCCGGATTCTCGGTCATGAACCGATCAAGACCTATCCAGGATTCAGCGTCTTCGCATTGTCCGACGACGTCACTCTCGCCCTGCAGGCAGCCGACGAGATTGAACCCACTGCCGAGCCATACGTAGGCGGGACCGAACTGAGTCTCAGCACGTCGAGCGTGCCGACGTCGATCGTCTTCACGCGCAATGGAAGAAGCTGGGCATTCCGATGGTTCTGGAGCCGACCGTCCTCGAATTCGGCTACACCTTTGTGGCAACAGACCCCGATGGGCACCGTCTGCGCGTGTGTGCCACCGACACCTCAAACTTCGTCTGATTCGAGGGCCCTTGGCGCCCCGCCCGTCACCTCCCCCACGGCACAGTCGACCATGTCCTGGCCGGCTACTCCACGAGCTTCGGGGCTACTGGCCAGGAGTTGTGCATACTGCACGAACCCCTGCACCTCGTGGAGTGCACCCACCTCCCAGTAGCACACCAACTCGTGCATTGCGCCCAGAGGACGCCGAGAGTCACGTGGGTGACCGATCCCGAGCGCAGTAAAAACCTCGGCAGCACTCTGATGTGAAACCATCTCAGTCCATTGCCGACACCAGCGACCTCGGAACGAGCGAATACACAAAGAGTCCGACAAAAAACAGCAGCAATGGAACACTCAGCACCCACGCAACGGTCGACCTCGATAGCCCCAGCGGGTCGAACTCGGTAGGGCGGCAGCGAGCACCTGTATCAAGAGCCCGACAACAGCTCCCCTCAGCACGGGACCCGCTTGGCGAAGGACGTTGAGGAGGAGGACGCAGCACCGAACTCGTCACCCTCAGTGCGGCCACTACCTACGTCGTCAGTGGCGCCATCAGAAGCCACTTTCCGATGCCGAAAACGATCGTCGCACCCAGGAACCACATCCAAGAAACCCCAGTAGCGGTAATCAGCATGCTCAGGGCGGTTCCCATCGCGGAGGCCCCGAAGCCGATCTGTAGGACGAGGCGGGCCTTCCCTTCATCAACCCAGCGACCCGCAATAGGCGCTGTGACCACGGACGCATCGACGCTGGCGCAAGAGCAGCCCCGCCCAGAACGCCGTTTGCCCCATCACGGACTGGATGTAGTTCGATACGAGAAACGTCAGGCGAACACGCCAAGGGCGGCAAAAGACCGAACAAAGCGGCAACAAGGAACCGTGGATTTCGCGAAGAGATCGCGGAAAAACTGCGTGCGCCGGATCCACACGGCGCTCATACCGGAAGAACGCAAACAGGCAGAACACAGCGAACGACAAGCAAGCAATGGTCAGCGGGTCCCAGCCTCGCATGGGGACCTTGCAGACACTCCATAGAGAAGTGCCACAGGCCGATGCCCTAGAAAGGTGCCCATGAAATCAACTCTCACGGACCGGACCACTTCGATCGGAAGACTTGCAGACCCAGAACCACGACGAGAATCGCAATCGGAAGGTTGACGAGGAAGACCCAGCGCCAGCTAAGACTCATCAATCAATACTCCACCGGCAAGAGGGCCGATGACGGACGCAGTTCCCGCAATTGATCCCCAGACGCCGACCGTGCGCCCACGGGTATTTTCAGGAAGGTAACGCCGATGAGCGTGAGAGTTTGCGGTACCAGCATGCCGGCACCGACTCCTGAAGGAACCGGCTGGCGATCAAAGGTGAACGGAGAGGTCGCGCACCGCAGGCGAGGCTGGCAGTTGCCAAGATGATCGTCCCCAAGAGGAAGAGGCGTCGAGTGCCGAATCGGTCACCTAAGCGACCTGACGGGATGATCGCCAGTGCGAGAACGACATCGTAGCTGTTGACCGCCCAGAACACCTGGGTTGTGGACGCGCCCAAGTCCCGTGTCAGCGAGGGAACTGCGAGGGTTAATAATTGTCAGGTCAAGAAAGAGCAATGAAGTACCCTCCGGCCAACGCATTCAACCCGATCCACTGCCGAGCGCTGACTGTTGTGGTTAGGGGAGTTTTCCGTCATGTCCCCCGTTCGTAAAAGTTCGGTATCGCGAAGGTGTCTCTTGGTCGTCAGCAGTCGTCACCACATTAAGGTCGAGGCCGCTCTCAACTCTCCCACTATTGACCCTAGATGCCATTGCTGAGATGTTGACCGCAGCGTCGGAACGATGCGGGACTGGCCTCGGGCTGAGAATCATTAGGTTGCACTCAGGCGATCACCGGGAGCATCAACAACGAGAACACAGCCAAACTCACCTGACTCATAACATCTCGGTGAGTTTAAGTTGGTATTGCGATACTTGGAGCGAGAGGAGGGATTCGAACCCCGGTGCGCCAGGCGCACAGCGGTTTTCAAGACCGCCACATTCGGCCGCTCTGTCACCTCTCCAGGCCGCACCCACCGGGCGCGACAGGCACAGACCCTACCATCCCGGTGGGCCCGCGGTCACTGCGAGCCCACCGGCCTGAGCCCACCGGTCGCCGACGTCGCGTCGTGCCTTAGGTCTCGGGATCGAGGGTTTAGGGCACGACCGCGCGACCTACCCTACGACCGCGCGGCCCCTGCGGCGCGGCCGCACCGCTGACCCGCGGCCCGGCCGCACCGGCCCCTAGGCTCGCCCGAAGAACCCGCGCCGGTGCGGCTTGCTGGCGCGCGCCGGCAACGAGTTCGCTCGTCGAGCCGCCTTCGGCCAGGGCCTGCCCGATCGCCGGCCACCGGCAGGCGCGCCATGAGGGTGGCCTGCAGGGCGTGGTAGATGTCCGGGTGCCCGGCCCGGGTGCGCGTCGAGGGCCGGTTGTCGCGGTCGAGCTCAGTGTCCACGCCGGGCGCCTCGATGAGGATCCTCGGCGTAGTCGATCCAGGCCCGGTAGCAGTGCTCGTAGAGCTCGACGTCGATCTCCCCGTGCCCGTCGTCGAGCAGGGCCCGACGGATGGCGGCCGACGCCGAGATGCCCTCGCAGACCACCCAGTGCATGGCTCGCACCACGGCTTACCGTCGAAGTCCGTGGTGTAGACGAAGCCCGCTCGTCGATGCGCCAGCCGTCGGTGCGGGCCTGCTCGAAGAGGTGCTCAGCGGCCTCCAGCATCCACTCCGGCGCGCTCATGGAGCGGTTGATGAGCGCCCCGCGCAGCCGCACGGTCAGGCGCGCCCACTCCAGCCCGTGGCCCGGCGTGACGCCGTAGGGGCCGGAAGGGGTGGGCGGGCTCGTCGCGGTTGTAGTCCAGGCGCGGCTCCCAGGAGGTGGAGTAGTGCTCGGGCAGGCGCCAGCCGTGCTCGCGAGCCTGGACATTGACGGCGAAGTCGGTGATCTTCAGGCCCGCTCCAGCCAGCGCACCTCACCGGTGACGTCGGCGGTGGCCAGGTCTCCACCGTGTGCATGGCAGCGTTGATGCCCCGGTAGGTCCTCGGGGTCGGTGAAGTCGGCCGCGTAGGACTCCACCGGCATCTGCTGGTCCTCATCCCACCAGTAGCGGTCCTGGACTTCGATGGCGTCGCGCAGCAGCTCATGGGCGCCGGGCCGGTCGGCGGCCGTCGCGGTGGCCGCGGCCAGGAGCACGAAGGCGTGCTGGTAGCACTCCTTACGGGCGTCGCCATCCACCGGGAGGCCCTGCCCCTCGGCGTCGGGCTCGGGGCGATCGCCGACGTACCAGCCGCCGCTGACCGGAGTCGCGCAGAGGACCGTTGAGGGCGCGCACGCCGTGGTCGGCGTAGCGGCGGCAGCCGGGGATCCCCATGAGCGCCCCCAGGGAGAAGGCGAAGGTCATGCGGCCGGTGATCCACAGCTCGACGGGATGGGCGGGGTCCACCTCGCCGTCCTGACCGATCCACCCGAATCCTGTGGCTACCTGCGCGGCGCGCGCGTAGTGCAGCAGCGCGTGCGTCCGTAGGCCAGCCAACGCTTGTGCTCGGGGCGCCGAACCATCCCAGTCCCATGAGTCCTCCTCGAATCGCTGCGATCCAAGGCTATCGACCCGCCTGACGCGGATCAATGCTCCGCAGCGCTCGTGAGTGGCTCACCCCACCCGACGGCGCCCTGCCCGAGACCGGCTGCGCCGTCAGGCCACCCCACCCGGGCGGCTACTTCGTTTGGGCCAGGCCGCCTCGGCCTGCTTGAGCGCCTCTGGGGTCACCGTCCCGGTCGACCACCGGCTCAGCCCGACCCACACGGGGCGCTACTGCCCACACCCACCGGCATCGAGTCCGAGGCATCCATCTCACGGTCGTCTGGCGCGACTGGAGCAGCCTGGTGGCGCGCCGGCCGACGTCGCTGGGCGCCAGGTCCGGGTCAACACCCTGGTTGGCGGTCGCCACCCCGCCCATCGCCATCCGCGTGCGGGCCCACTCCTGGGAGGTCAGGTACTCCATGACCGCGCTGACCGCGTCCGAGCGGGTGAAGGCCACGAGGTAGTCGGTCCCCACCAGCACCGAGTCCGAGCTGCGGTCCGCCGTCAGCGTGACGAAGCTCGAGACCTTCGTTCCAGCCGAACCTCGCTGTACTCGTCGTGCCCGCTGCGGTGGCTGTGCCCCGCCGACGCCGTCGCCCTGTTGCCCCGGCCGTCCGTCGCTGCCGGCGGTGGGCTCGCGGTCGGGCGGGGGCCTGGACCGTCACCGGGTTGGCGCCGTCGGCGTCGGTGACGACGGTGCCCTCCGGGGAAGCGGCTCTCGAGGAGGAGGAGGCGTGCAGCATGAGGGCAGCTGCCCTTGGCCAGGTCGGCCCCGGCCTGCGCGGGCGTGCGGGAGATGACCGAGCCGCGCCCACCGACGACGCGCCCGTTGTCCAGGACCAGGGAGTTGACGGCGCCGAGGGCCTCGACGGCGTTCGAGGAGTCGACGGGAACCTGGTGCGAGGCCCAGGTCTCTAGACCCCGGGTCCCTGGGTGGCCAGCAGGCGTCCTCGAGCCAGTCGGTGAGGACCCAGCCGGTGGACTCCGTCGGCGGCGCCCACGCACCAGGGCGTCACGGGCCGTCGGGGGTGGTCGGAGCGGATCTTGCTGGTGAGGGCCTCCAGCTCGGCCCAGGTGTCGGGCACCTCGCAGCCGGCCTGGCGAGGCGTCCGGCGAGACCTACACGAGGGACTTCAGCGGACCATGAGCGGGGCGCCGTAGGCACCGAGGGCGTGGATGCGACCTCGATCCAGTGCCGGTCCCAGCGCCCTCACGTTGCTGTTGACCTGATTGGGCAGCGGGTGGACGACGCCGGTGTCCGACGAGCTCAGCCACCATGGCGGGCTGGGGCACGATGGCCAGGTCCGGCAGGTTCTCCAGGGTTGTCCTGGCTCGACGGCGAGGCCCCTGAGCTGGTGGACAGGTTGGCTCCCGAGCCGCTGAGCAGCTGGGAGCGCAGCTCGGTGGTGCCGGTGTGCTCCACGTTGATGCCCGTGCAGCTCGAACTCGGCCACGGAGGCCTCGAAGCTCGGCCTCGGTGCCGGTCAGGCTGCTGGAGATGGTGACGGTGGCGCCCTTGTGGCCTCGATAGGGCCTGGTAGGCGGCGCAGCCGGTGGCCGACACTGAGCTCCGTCCCACCGGCTGAGCAGGCGGCGGTGGCGGCGGCCGCCAGGGTCAGGCGCTGGCGGCGGCCAGGGAGGCGGCCACCTCGGCGCAGCCGACGGCGCACGTGGCCCCGGGCGGGAGCGCTCGCCCCACCGGACGGGCCGGGCGGCACGAGCGGCGTGCTCCTCGGAGGATGGGTGTGCTGGGAGACAGGGAGGGGCACTGTCGCATCATGGGTGCCTTACTCGTTCGATGAGGGCGTCCAGGACGGCGGCGCAGCCGTCCCGCCACACGGGCTCGGTCAGGATATCGCCGCGGTCGCGCACCACTGCGGTGCGCTGCCCATGACGCCGCGCCCGGCCCACTCGATCATCTCGGACGTCGTTGGAGCCGTCGACCGCCAGGACGTGGGCGGAGTCGGTGCCCAGGCGGGCGATGAGCGCCTCAAGGGCGGAGGGCGTTCGGTGACGCCCTCGGGGGCGACGTCGAGCCAGGCCGTCCAACCGAGTGGCGTACTCCACCGAGTGCAGCCCGAGTCGGCCACGATCTGGGAGAAGCGATCCACGGGCATACCGGGGCCTGCAGGACGACACGGGTGACCGGCCGGGAGACGAGCTCGTCGAAGGTGACGACCCGCTGGTCCTCGATGAGCTCGCCGTCGGGGAAGAGCTGGAGACCTGAGCCGACGCCGGGGTCCTCCACGGCGAGGATCCCGTCGGGCACGGCGGCGTGAGAGGTCTCGATGGCGGCGCGAGGGTCGAAGGTGCGCGAGTCGACCACCTCGTAGTCGCCGGGGCGTCCGGGTCGAGCCGCAGGGTCATGGCGCCGTTGGCGCACACCATCCAGCCGGTGGACAGCCCCGGGTGGCGCACCACCGGCATGGTGGCGGCGATCCCGCGGCCGGTGGAGATGACCACGGGGACCCGTGTGGGCGCGGAGGCGGGCGACGGAGCTGCGACCGCTCCGAGACGTGCCGTCCATGTCCAGGATGAGAGCCGTCGACGTCGAGGGCGACGACGAGCCTCGTGGCCGGTGCGCTGGGCACCGCCGGCGGCCTCCAGGGGCGTCGGTCCTGCATCTGGTCCTGGACGAGGCGTGGTACTCCTCGTGGTCCAGGGGCCGACGGCGCAGGGCGCGTTCGCCGCCTGCCGCGGTGCGTCGGCGCGTCCTCGAGGTGCTCGAGGTGCTCGTGGAGCCGCCCAGCTGGGTCAGGGGGCTGGCCGGCGGGGGCGATGCCGGTGGCGGGGTTGACGGCCGCCGTTGCCGGTGGGCTCCGGGCAGCGGGCTCGCCGACGGCGTCGGTCTCGCGACGGCCCGGGGCTGGAGGCGGGCGTGGGGTTTCACGGGGCCCGGCCCTCAGGCGGTGGCGCCGACGGGCTCGATGACCTCCAGGCCGCCCAGGTAGGGGCGCAGGCCCGTAGGGCACGCGCACCGGAGCCGTCGGCCTGCTGGTGGTTCTCCAGGATGGCGACCATCCAGCGGGTGGTGGCCGAGTCCTGCTGGGAGGCGGCCACGGGGCTCGTGCCGCCTTCGCGGCGCTCGCGCACGGCCAGGGCGGCGGGCCTGGTAGGTGGTGCAGTTGGAGGTGGAGGTGACCTCCATCCAGCGCTGCTGGGTGGGCAGCCAGGCCTGCAGTCGAACTTGCGGGCGGCGGAGGAGCCCAGGTCCCCGGCGGCGGTGTCGATGACCCGGTAGGGCACGCTCGACCAGGGCCCAGCATCTCCTCCATGCGGCAGGAGCCGGGCGTGCTCGGCCTCGGCGTCTCGGGCGGCAGTGGGGAGAACATCTCCGCCTTGTTGAACGTGGTGGACGCGGATGATGCCGCGGGTGTCCTTGCCGGCGGCCCCGGCCTCCGCCGGTAGCAGGTGGACCAGCCCATGTAGCGCTTTGGGCCCGGCGGACAGGTCGAGGATCCGTCGGCGGTAGCCGGCCAGGGCCACCTCGGAGGTGCCGGTGAGGTAGAGGTCGTCGGCGGGCAGGTAGATCTCGTCGCTGTGGGCGCCCGGAAGCCGGTGCCGCCCATGACCTGCAGGGGTGACGAGGGTGGGGGTGGTCATCAGTGAAGCCGTGGGCGACGGCGGCATCCAGGCGGCGTCATGAGGGCCAGCTCCAGGCGCATGCCCCAGCCCTTGAGGTGGTAAAGCGGGCCCAGAGACCTTGGCACCACGGCGGTGTCGATGATGTCCAGGCCCTCGCCGATCGCCAGGTGGTCGGCGGGCTCGAAAGCCCTCGGCGGCGCGGGAGTCGGGGCTGGCCGCCCTCGTGGCGCAGGACGTAGTCCTCCTGCCGCCCGAGGCGCGCCCCTCGACGAGTTGGCGAACTGGCGGGCCAGGTCGTCGAGCTCGGCGGCGGCGGTCGAGGAGGCGGCCTCGGCGGCCTTGACCCGCTCGGCCAGCTCCTTTCGCGTTGGCCAGGATCGCAGGGCGCTCCTCCGGGAGGCCTTCCCCACGGACCGGGAGACCTGCTTCTGCTCGGCGCGGAGGTTCTCGAAGGCGGCCAGCGCCTGACGGCGGTCTCGTCGGCGGCGATGACGCGGTCGACGAGATCGACGTCGGCACCACGGGCTCGCTGGCTGGCGCGGAAGGGCTCAGGGCTCTGCACAGGCGCACGCAGGTCGATCATGGTCCCGAGTGTAGTCAGGACCGCGGCCCACACCGCATTCCAGCAGCACCCCGGGCCGAGCCGGGCCACGAGCGGGGCGGACAGCGCGGACCGGGAGAGCCGGGGACGACCAAAGTCACGGGCGAGTGGCTGAGCCAACACTCGAGGCCGCAGCGGACCGGAATCGACGTCATCGCCCCGGCGCCCACCCCGCCGTCACGGGCGCGACCCGAGGGCCTGAAACCTGGAATCATCCGGGAGATTGGATGGCTGCGGCGCGGTCCGGTGAGTTGCGGCGCCCATACACGCTCACCCCACTCCGCACTACCGCCCGATGGCGAACGTGACCCACTTCCTCTTACCAACGCAATCCACCTGTGAAGTCAGAATCCATTTCAATCGGTGCGCCCTATCGTTCCCGGACGGTGTTTCCGAGCCGCCACGTCGGGAGGCTCCCACACCTCCCACGCACCACTCCCCACCACCTCCGGCTAGTCGTCTGTCCCGATTTTCTGTCACTCCGTCATATCAGGCTCGCCGATCCGCCATGAATGCGGGCCCCAACCACAGGACCACAACTCATGCCGACCACATCATCTCCGTCCTTCTCCCAGCTGAGGCCTTCGTAGTACGCTGTGCGACCACCAGCACTTCGGCGAGGCCGCCACGGCGCTCGGCGTCAGCCAGCCCAGCCTGTCCCAGGCCATCACCGCCCTGGAGAAGCGCGTCGGCGGCGAGCTGGTGGAGCGCACCACCCGCCGCGTCCTGGTCACCTCCCCTGGGCGAGGCCCCTGCTGCCCTACGCCCGGGACGCCGTCCTGGCCGCCGAGGCCTTCAGCGAGGCCGCCTCCAGCCAGGGCGCCCAGCTGAGCGGCACAATGATGCGCCTGGGCATCATCCCCACCATCGCGCCCCACCTGGCTGTTCTCATCGACGGCCTGCGTGAGGCCCCTGCCCCAGATGGACCTGGACCTGCGTGAGATGGTCACCGGGGACAACCTCGACCAGCTCGCCCAGGGGCGCCTCGACGCCGCCATCATCGCCCTGGAGGACGACCTCCAGCGCACCACCGCGATCCCGATGTCGACGAGCCGCCTCGTCGTCCTCACCGCCGCCGCCACCCTGGGCCGCCCGCACGGACGTGAGCCCCACCGAGCTCGACGACCAGCCCCTCCTCCACCTGCTCGACGAGGGCAACTGCCTGCGCGACCAGACCCTGGCCCTGTGCCAGCGCTACGGCTCCAGCCCCCGGTCGCGTGGCCACCACCCTGTCGACGGTGACCCGCATGGTCGCCCACGGCTCGGGCGTGACGATCATCCCGAGGGGCGCTCCAGCTGCTGGACCTCCTCGGAGTACGGCATCGCCCGTTTCGGCGACGAGTCGCCGATGCGCCGCATGGGCCTGGTGCATCGGGTCTCCTCCTCCCGCGGCGCCGACTTCGCCCAGCTGACGAGCTCATCTCGCGTCTGGTCAAACAGGCCAGCCTGCCTGTCACGTCACGGACCCGGCTGCGGCCTGAGCTGTCCTTGGGGCTCCCCGTCGCCGGCGCGCACTCGATTCCTTTCCGCTCGACAGCGCCCCGCAAGCCGTGACCCGGGCCGCCCAGGCGACTAGCCTGCCCTATGACGGGCGGCACCGACGCGCACCCGGGCGACGACGCGCACCGGGCGGCCACTGGCCTGCGTTGTCGTCAACCCTCTCAAGCTCGCGCGCCACCGCCGCGGTGCGCTCCCTGCTGGAGGGCGAGGCTGCGCGAGGCCGGCTATGCCGGGCCCGTGTGGTTGAGATGAGCGTCTCCGAGCCCGGCATCGATGCAGGCGCGCCTGGCCCTGGCGGCCGGGGCGAGCCTGGTGGTGGCCACCGGCGGTGACGGAACGGTGCGCTCGGTGGCGGCCGGCTCTGGCTGGCACCGGCGCCCAGATGGGCATCGTCCCGCTAGGGCACGGCGAACCTGGCGGCCCGCAACCTCGGGGTGCCGGTCGGGGACGCTCGGGCCCGCAGCCCGAGTGGTGGCCCACGGCGTCGACCTTCCCGCCGACCTGGCCTGGGCATGCGTACCGAACCCTGGTCCGATCCCGGCGCCCTCCCCGACCTGGCACCATGAGATCCCGCGGGCGGGGCCGACTCTGCACCCTCCACACCCCTGACAGGCCGAGCCGCAGCAGCCCCGCCGGACTCCCCGCCCACTCCGGCCGACCCGGCCGACTCCCGGCAGCTATCGGCCGAGGCGGCCCGGGCTGTGCGCACGATTCAGAGGGCGACCCGCCGACCGCATCAGTGGACCCGACCCACACTCGGCGACGAGCACGCCTGCATGGTGGTGGCCGGGATCGGTTTCGACGCCGGACTGGTGGCCTCCACGCGCCCGGCCCTCAAGGCGAGGGTCGGTTGGGGCGCCTACGCGCTGGCGGCCATGGAGAACCTGGGCTCGCCGCGCATGGACCTGGTGCTCAGCCTCCTGGACGAGGCCGGCGCGCGGCGCGTGGAGCGCCTGCGGGCCCGCAACCTGCTGGTGGCCAACGGCGGCCGGCTCCCGGCCGGAATCACCCTGCTGCCGCAGGCCCGCACCGATGACGGCCTGCTACGACGTCGCCGCCATCGACACGGTGGCGGGCCTGGCGGGCTGGAGCTCACTGGCGCGCCAGGTGCTGCCGCCCACGCGGCGCACTACTCCGAGTCCGGCCGCTCACTGGGGCGGGTGATGCTGCGCCGCGGCGGGAGGTGGCCGTCCCAGCTCTCGCGCCGGCCCTGGTGGAGGTCGACGGCGATCTGCTGCGCCCACGCAGAGCATGCGGGTGCGTATCGACCCCGCGCTGCTCATCCGCCGTCCAGCGGCCTGAGAGCCGACGCAGCCGGGACGGCTCGGGGAGGCTGCGGGGCGCGCCCGCCTCACTCCTCCCAGAAGTCGGCGACGTCGATCGCCCCGCCAGTGGCCTCGAAGTCGGCGCGCACGGCCCGCGCAGCTCGGCGTCGCAGCCAGTCCAGGGCGACGGCGGCCAGCCCAGGCGACGTAGTCGAGCACTGCCGCGTCCCCGGTGGGGCGCCGGGCGGCCTCGGTCTGCGCGCGGGGTGTGAGGGCGACGTCGGGCCGGTCGGTGACCTTGATGAGCGGGTGGATGCCGGGGATCCGCGCTGGGAAACGTTGCCGAAGTCGGTGCCGGCGGCGATGGTTCCCGGCAGGACCCCGGCAGCCAGGGGTCGCAGCCGCGCTCGCGCTGGGAGCGCACCCAGGAGGTCAGCAGGGGGCCCGTTGCTCGCGGACGGGGACCCTCGTTGCGAGTACTCGGAGGTGAGGATCTCAATGCCCGTGCCGGTCATGAGGGCGGCGCCGTGGAGGACCTCCTCGACCCGCTCGGCGAGTCTCCTTGAGGGTCTCGAGTACTTCGAGCGCACCATGATGGACAGCTCGGTGCGCTCGAGGGATGATGTTAGACCCGCCGCCGTCGGTATGATGGCGTGACGGTCCATGGGGAGCATCTGCTGGCGCAGCAGGCCGATGCCGGTCGAGGCCAGGGTAGCGGCGTCCAGGGCGTTGCGGCCCATGAAGGGCTGGGAGGCGGCGTGGGCCGGCACGCCGTGGAAAATGACGCGCAGGCGGCGCACGCCCAGCCAGGTCTGGTGGGTGACGTCGTGGGCGTAGGAGTGGGTCTGGATGGCGGCGTCGACGCCGTCGAGCATGCCGCACGGCCAGGATCTCCTTGGCGGTCGAGTTCTCCTCGGCGGGCGTGGTCTGCAGGACGACGCGGCCGGGCAGGGCGCCTGGGTGGGTGCGGGCCAAGGCCGCCAGGGCGAGGAAGGCGCCCACGGGTTGGCGCACATGACGTTGTGTCCGCAGCCGTGGCCGATACCGGGCAGGGCGTCGTACTCGGCGAGGATGGCGATGGTGCCGGCCGACTCACCGGAGCCTCCGGCCGCCGCGTCCGCGCCGCCGCCTCCGGGGATCTCGGCGCGCAGGGCGGTGTCCATGCCGCAGACGCCGACCTCGGGCTCAATGCCGTGGCGGCGCAGGGCGCTCGGCGACCGTGGCTGCGGCGTGATGCTCCTCGTAGCCGGTCTCGGGGTGGTCGTGGATGTCGTGGGAGAGCTCGACGATCTGCGGGGCCAGCTCGGTGACGGCCTGCCCCAGGGCGGCGCGCAGGGCGGTGGGGGCTCCGGCGTCGTCGGGCAGGGCCGGTGCCGGGCCGACGACGCCGCGGCGCTCCTCGGTCTCGGCGAGCATGCGCCCCTGGATGGCGCCGGAGGGACGGTGGGGCGGGTCAGGTCGTTCAGGTCGCATGGCTCTATCTTGGCCCAGCCGGGCCTCCCGCTCAGTCGCGAGGTGCGGCGAGCCGACCGGGCCGCGTCGACGACGACGGCGCTGACGTTCGCGCACCATCCTCGAGGCCCGCACAGCATCCGGGCCACCTCGCACGGTGGACCACCAGCCGGTCAGCGACATGAGCATGAGCATGAGTGCCCCGGGGTCGACGTCCCGGGTCAGGACGCCGGAGTCCTGGCCACTGCGCACCCCGGCGATCTTGCGCTGATGAGTGCTCGCGCCGCAGCTCCTCCGGGCACCTCGTCGTCGGTGAGGGCCTCCCAGCACAGCAGCCGGATGAGCTCGGGGCGTTGCTGGTAGTCGTAGAGGCGCCCGGCGTAGTCCCCCGCATCCTCGCCGTCGTCGTGGCGGGCGGAACGGCCTCGGCAGCCCTGGTCAGCTCGTCGCGCAGGACTGCGGAGAACAAGCGGCCCTTGGAGCCGAAGTAGTTGTAGGACGCGCTCCTTGTTGACCCCGGCCCGCCGGCGATCCGCTCGACGGTGGTCCCAGGCCCACGGAGAGTGAACTCGGCGGTGGCGGCGTCCTGATCTTGCGCTTGGTCCCCTCGGTGTCCCAGGCCATGACACCTGCTCCTCGTGTCCCGCGAGCGCCGGCGGCAAACTCCAACGCTACCGTTGCAACTACTCCTCCAGTCTACTAGGGTCATTTCCAACGCTAACGTTGGAAAGGGGTTCTCATGTCTCCCGTGCACCAACCCGATCAACATCCCGACGTCCCACTCCCCGAGTCCTCGACCCAGTCGACTCGGTCGGCCTCTCCCGTTCACCCGCCGGCAGCGGCGCGACCGCCGCTCTCGTGGTCACCGCGCTGCTCGTCCTCACCAGCTGTGCGCGCCCGCCATCCCCTGCTCACCCCGATCTCGACCGACCTCCATGGCAGTACCACTGTCGCCCTGTCGACGGCCTTCAGCCTCACTACGCCGCAGGCTTCCTCATCTGGGGCCGGTCTCCCGACCACCACGGCAGGAGGAGGACCATGGTGCTCGCGCTGGGGACCCTCATCGTCTCCACCGTCTGCTGCGCCCTGCCCGTCGCTCCCAGTCCTCGCGGCCCTGCGCGCGATCCAGGCCCGAGCGCTTCCGGTTTCGCGCCGTGGCCCCTGGCCTACCTGTCCCGAGGCGCTCGGGCACCACCGAGGCGAGGCCGCGATCAGCGTATCGCCGGTGCTCGTCGCCGACGCGCTGCACTGCTGGCCGCGTAGTCCCTCCCCTGGGGTGGCGGTCGTTCCGTCCCTGGCGCTGCCACTCGTGGCACGACGCCGCACACCGGCCCTTCCGGGCCCCTCGCTCGGGGGCGTTCGTATCGCTGGGCTCGCTCGCAGTCAGGCCGGCGGTTCTGGCGCTCAGCCCTGCGCACGTCACGCTGCTCATGGTGTTCGTCGCCATGTACACGGGGATCGGCGGCCATCTGGAGTCGCTGGGCATGCGGCCGTCGACGATCATCCTCATTCGCCTGGCGGCCCTGCTGGCTGTGTTCCTCAGCCTCGTGGCGGCCGGCTCGCGCCCAGGTGGTCCTGGCGCAGCCAGCCTGGGCCTGGGAGTGTCGACACTGGGCATGCTCGGTGAGGCACTGCTGGCGCAGAGCCTGGTGGGCCTGGTGGCCGGCAGCATCGTGTACGTCGCCGGGGTAGCGCTGGCTGCACCGGCAATGATCAGCCCTCATGGACTGGTTTCCGCACCCAACCGCGGTAGTGGCATGGCGCTCAACGGGTTCATCCTGTTCGTCGGCACGAGCGTGAGCCCGCTCGCGACGTCGTCGCCCACCTTCCGGACGCTGGCTCTCATCCTGGCCGGCATCCTGCCGTGGCACTGGTCGCGACCACCGGTTTCAAGGCACTGGCCGACGCCGACCGCTGACTGCCACCCGCACGGCGAGAGCCACCGCCCCATCGAGGACGTACTTTTGCAACGAGGACTGCGTTCTCCCCCAGATGGCGACGGGGAGATCCCATGGCCTGGCGAAAGCGCAGTCCTCGATCGGGAAGTACGTTCCGGCGCGAACCGCAGCTCATCACGGCCCGCCCGGCCCGCCTCACCCCGTCCTCGGCTGAAAGAGCGAGGCGGCCACCATGGTGTCGCCCTCCTTGATGCCCGGGGGGATCGCGAACAGCGCCGAGGCCTCGTGCTTGAGGTACTCCTGGAGGGCGTCGCTCTTGGTCATGCGGTCCAGGATCGGGTAGAAGTTCGTGCGCGGGTCGCGCACGAAGGCGATGAAGAACAGGCCGGTCTGCAGCTGCCCCAGGGAGTCGGAGCCGTCGCTGTAGTTGTAGCCGCGGCGCAGCATCCGGCGCCCCTGGTTCTGCTCCGGTGAGACGACGGCGATGTGCGCGTCGGCCGGCACGAGCGTCTGCCCTTGTCGTCCTTGGCCTGTAGTCCACGGCCGTGAACTCCTCGGAGGCCTTCGTGGGGTTGGCGATGCTCAGCGGTGCCCCGTAGCGCTTGTCGCGCCCCATGGTCTGCTCCTGCTCGATGAGCCGCAGCCGGTCCCAGATCTCGGCGAGCATGCGGATGCGCCGAGCCACGTAGTAGGTGCCACCGGTCATCCACTCGGCTGCGGCGTCGTCGCCCTTCTGGACCCACAGGTGCTTGTTGAGCTGGTCGGAGGAGTCCTCGGCCTTGATGTTGTTGGTGCCGTCCCTGAAGCCGAAAAGGTTGCGCGGCGTCTCCTGGTCCACGGAGGTCGACGACGTGCGCCTGTAGTCGACCTGGCTCCACCGCAGTGTGGCGGTCCTGAAGGCGATGCGGTGAGGTTGCGGATCGCGTGGACGCACACCTGGGCGTCGTTGAGCAGGCCTGGACGAGCAGGTCGCCGTCGGACTGGGCGGCGTGGAGCTGGTCGCCGGCGAAGAGGGCATGCCCTCTGAGACGGCGGGCATCTTGGCGGCCAGGCCGAAGCGGTCCTGCCGTCGGCGTCGACGAACAGGCTCTCACCCACGCCGAAGGTGATGGTCAGGCCGTTGGGCTTGTAGCCCCAGGCCTCGCCGGTGTCCTGGGCGGCAGCTGCTTGTTGAGCTTGGGCTGGCCGCCGATAGCCCTCACCGGCGGTCATCTGCTCGGCGGCCACGGCCCATTCGGACAGGAGGGCTTTTGCAGGTCCTCGACGTCGGTGGCGGAGACGTCGAAGGCCGCGGTGAACATGTTGTCCTGGGCGGGGGTGGTGATCCCCGCCTGGTGGTCACCCCGAAGGGTAGGGTCGTGAGGATGGCCTCTCGGGGCGGCGGGAGGCCTCCCAGGCGCCGGCCGCACACCGGGCCAGTGCCCGCGAGCGCGGCGCCCAGGCCCGCACCGGTGAACATGGCACGGCGGCTGGTGCCCTGGCACCGGGCTTCCTGGCCTCGTCCGCCTCCCGTCGCATCTGGCTCTCCGGCTGGTCAGCCGCGTCGGATGCGCTCACCCTCATCGGGCTGCTCCGCCGCGTCGGGGGCCGAGAGCTGCCACCCGGCCCCTCCGACGTCGGGGCCTGCGACCCTGCTGCGCCTGCGCGGTCTCGTCCTGGGGCTCATCCAGGTCTCGTCCTGAGCCGCACCGTCGGCGACCGAGGTGCTCCGACTCAGTGGCCGGCTTTGCCACCACTGCCGTCTCCTTCCGGGGTGTCCGGGTTGCTCTGGCGTCGCGGACTCAGAGGACGGTTCCGGCGACCTTGGACAGCGACTCGCTCAGGCGCTGATGACGCGTCGGAGAACCTGCGCTGCGTCGGTGTAGGCGTTTGTCGGGGGTCTCGCCCGGATGTCCTTCTGGACCGCGGCGATGGTGGAGTAGTCCACGTAGGTGGGCTGGCTGTTGAGGCCTTTCCGAGACCTGGGCCCGTCGACGAGCTTCCTCAACCGCCGCGAACTGGTGGTGATCTTCTCGGCGAGCTATGGCGTCCTTCTTCTTCACGAGCTCTCGACGCTGCCGTAGGCGACCTTTGCGCGCCTCGACATTGGCCTCGAAGTCGTAGAGGTCGGTGTGGGAGAAGGTCCTCCTCGCCGACGATCTTGGAGCTGGCGACCTCCTCGAGGAGCTGGAGGCGCCGTTGGCGACGTCCTCGAGCTCGAGCTCGAACTTCTTCCCGCCGGCGCCGGTGATGTTCCGCAGACGAGGTCGTAGAGCGACTCCTGGTGTCGGACGTTGAGCTGGTCGGCGACCTTCTTGCGGGCGAGCGTCGTCGGCGAACCTGAAGGGACTGGAGAGTCCTGGGGCCCACAGGTCGGCCTCGATGCGGTGCCATCCGGTCCATCCGGCGAGGACGTCCTGTCCGTGACGGCTTTTGCCTGCGCCGAGGCGAGGTCCTGGACGCGGGTGTCCAGGAGCGGCGTCGAGGTCGCCGGCTCCCTGAGGCCGAAGGACTCGGCGGTGGGCTCGATGCGCTCGTAGAACTGGCGCGCCAGCGGGTAGAGGCTCTGGCGGTGGCGGTGTCGCCGGAGGTGTGGCGGTGACGAAGCCCTGCGGCGGTGAGGAGCTGGCTGGTCTGGTCGCGCACGTAGGCGGTGTAGTTGGTGACGGCGGCCTGCGCGCCTTGGTCTCGTCGGCACTGATGTCGACGGCGGCGCCCTTTGGTGATCTTCAGCTCGGTGACGCCTCTGAGCTCGCCGACCATATTGGGCTTGCAGGCGGCGTAGTAGGTGCCTCCCTTGAGGGAGGTGGTGAGCTTGTGGTGGTGCTGGGGCCGATGTTCTCCTGCTCGGAGACGATCTGGAGCTTGTCTCGGTGAGGATCTCCAGCTCGTTGGGGGCGAGCCGGAGTTGGTGATGGTGAAGGTGACCACGCCCGAGGGAAGGAGGTGGAGGAGAGCTTGCAGGCGTCGTCGGTGAGGTCACCGTGATCTCCTGGGACGCCCTGAGCGGAGGCGCTGCCCTTGGCGTTCTTGGGGTATCGGCGCAGGCAGCCAGGCCCAGGCCCATGGCAGTCAGGGGGAGCAGGGTGAGGACGTTGCGTCGCTTGGATGGTGGGCATGGCTCTTCCTTTGTGAGGAGTGGCGTGGACGGGGGTGGGGAGGGAGGTCGGGGTGGTCAGGAGGTCACGACGGCGTCGGGCCTCGGCGTCGGACTCGTCAGCGCTCACGGCGGCCGGGGTGGCTGGAGCGGACTGACTGCGCGCGCGGGCGAGGGCCCATCGGCCCATGATCTGGAGGGTGAGGGAGCACCAGGGTCGGGACGATGGACCCACCAGCCCACGACTTGCAGGACAGTGGGCTGGAGGTTGAACTGAACATGGCCTGAGCAGCACGTAGAGCCAGCGGAAGGGCGAGACGCCGTCGGGCAGCGTAGCGGACAGGTCCCAGGCGTGGTCTCGTGAAGCCGGGAAGAACATTTCGCCTCCTGCAGGTCAATGACGCCGTAGGCGACGATGCCGGCGGCGACGACGACGAGGAAGTAGCCGGTCACGGCGAAGAAGACGCGCAGGTTGATACGCACTGCGCCCTGGTAGATGAGGACACCCAGCACGATGGCCAGGACGAGGCCGGTGATGACGCCCGCCGTCGTCTGCATGGTGGAGCTCTCAATGCTGGAGCGCACGGTGGCCCACACGAACAGGGGCGGTCTCCACCCTCGCGCCCGACGGCGACGACGGCGATCCAGACGACGCCCCAGCCGGAGCTGCCTGCGGAGAGGGACTTCGACAGCGACCCTCCAGCTCGCCCCTTGAGCTCACGGGCGTTCTTCCCCATCCAGAAGATCATCCAGGTCACCATGCCGACGGCGACGAAGGACAGGTGCCGCCGAGGATCCTCCTGAGCCTGGAAGGTGAGGGTCTTGAGCCCCAGGTCATGATGGCGCCGGCGACCAGCGGGATCAGCGCCGCCAGCCCGACCCTCGAGCCACAGCTTGGGCAGGGCATCGCGGCGGTCGACTCGACGAGGTGTAGCGACGATGATGCTGACAACGAGCGCCGCCTCCAGGCCCTCCCTCAGGGCGATGAGCAGGTTGGCGAGAAACACTCGACTCCAAGTCACGAATCAATCTCAAGTCACGACGGTCGAGGTAAAGCTCAGCTCAGACGATCTCACCACCAAAGACTCTGTTTCTCGCGCTCGTGTGGATAGCAGCTCGCAGTTTTCTCCGGTCACCACGGGCCCGTCGCCCCAGGCCGGTGCCGGGCTGACTGACACCGCGACGCTCCTCATCCTCGGCAAGCATGCGCTCCTGGATGGCGGCGGAGGGACGGTGGGGCGGTCAGGCCGTTCAGGTCGCCCGAGAGACCATCGCGGCCCGCCGCCGCCCCTCACTGCATGAGCCACCCCTCATCCGAGGACTTACTTTCGGTACCAGGACTGCGTTCTCCCCCAGATGACTGCGGGGAGATCCCAGTAGCCTGGAGGACAACGCAGTCCTCGATCGGGAAGTACGTCCTCGGTGGCGTCACAGACGACGACAACACATCGGGCGGCGCGCCAGCGGAGAAGAAACTCCGCCTGCGCACCGCCCCGGGAAGGAAGGTGGGGGCGAGGGCGCGCCATCCGCGCACCTCAGCCCGCCCCCACCCGTGAGTCGAGCCGCCTCGTGCAGCCTCAGCTCGTCGAGTCCTCGCTCTCCGAGGGGCCCGCAGCAGCACCCGGGTTCCCGACGACGTCGCCACCGCCGACGGCGTCACCGGTCCGCCCCGTGGCCACGGAGCCGTTACCGGTCGCCCCGACGCCGACCTCCACCTCGGCCCGCGCGTCGGCCTCTTCCTTGAGCCGGGTGTTGACCTTCTCGACGTCGAGCCGCATGAGCAGGAAGAGGATGATCGCGTTGGCCGCGAGGGGCAACCACACGTACATGATGTAGATCATCTGGATGGCGGACTCCGGCTGGACCTTGAGGTCCCCGTCGTACCCGGAGGCTGCCAGCAGCCACCCGGAGAGGGCCGTGCCGAGCCCGCCGCCCACCTTCACGCCGAGCGACGTGCAGGAGAACATGAGCCCGTCGATGCGCTTACCGGTGCGCAGCCAGGTGTGCCCGAGGCCTCGGCGATGAGGGGCGTTGAGCGTGCCCCTGCAGCGAGCTCATACCCAGGGCCGCGACCCCGGAGAGGATCAGCATGAGCGGGAGGCTGTTCAGTGTAAGCGGCCACGAGCACCCCGAGCCGCCCCAAGGTCGCGATGACATAGCCGACGATGTTGATCCGGTACATGCTCCCGAAGCGACTCACCACCACCGGCGTGATGAGGAGCCCGATCATGAGCGGGATGTTGATGGACCAGGCGAAGGTCTTCAGCAGGTCCTCGTCCCCCAGGACGTACTTCATGAAGTAGATACCCATGTTGAGCATCGCCGTGAAGATCTCGAGTGAGGAGGAAGACGATGAGGATGATGAGGTAGTACTTGTTGACACCAGCATCTTGGCCGACTCTGCCACCGAGAGCTTGTCCTCCCGCGGGCCCTCCTCACCCACGAGCTCCTCGGGGTGCGCAGCTCCTTGACCGAGAAGACTGAGAGCGTGTTGACCGCCAGGCCGAGCAGCGCGTGAGGATCGCCATCGTCCGCCAGCCGCCTCGCGCCGCCACCGAACATGGCCACGCCGCCCACCGTGGCACTCTGATGAGCAGGTTCGTCCCGAAGGCGAACATGAAGCGGATGGAACCCATCTGCACGCGCTCGGCCCCGTTGCGGGTGATGAGCGCGGTCAGCGAGGAGTAGGCAATGTTGTTAGCCGTGAAGAAGACGGCATTGAGCAGCGTATAGGCGATGAAGAACCAGGCGTACTTGGCGGTGTCCCCAGGCTCTGGGGGATCGCGAAGATCGCGATGAGCAGGACGGCACAGCCCACGAACCCCCACAGCATCCACGGACGGGCCTTGCCCATCCGCGTGTTGGTGCGGTCCAGCAGCGCCCCGAAGATGATGTCGGAGAGCCGTCGAAGAGCCGGGAGACCATCATGAGCGTGCCGACGACGCCCGCGTTCAACCCGGCGGTGTCCGTCAGGTAGATCATGACGAAGGCGGACAGCAGGACGTAGACGACGTTGCCGGCGACGTCGCCCGATCCGTAGCCCACCTTGTTGTACCACTGCAGGTACTTCCTCGCTGGCCGCCTCCAGTCCGTTTCCTGCTGGCGGGGCGCTGACCTCTTGGCGGCGGAGTCGCTGCTCATGGCTTCACCTCGCTGTGAGTGCTGTGTGGGTGATGAGGGGTTGAGCAGGAGATGGAGCCCATCCCCAGCTCCTGGCTGTCGACCCAGTAGCGGGGCCTGCAGGGCGGCCCGCAGTTGTTGGATCCGATGCCGGCCATGGCGGCATCCAGGCACAGGACCGTGCAGCCCGACGGCGTCGGTCGGTGTTGCGTCGCCGAGCGGCCAGTTCCTCCTGCGTGTAGCGGGAGGCGTTGAAGCGAGAGGGAGTCGGCCCGACGGCGGCCAGGCTCAGCCCACCTCCGGAGAGGAGGACCTTGTTGCAGTCGGCGTGGCTGCCGTTCTCCTGGGGCCTGATGTAGTCCTCGTGGAGGTCGACGACGTCGGCGCTGAAGGCCCCGTGGTAGCTGGCGCGGTGCTTGTCGACGTAGCTCCTGCGGGCCCAGGCCGTAGTCGACCCAGCTCATGGACTCGGGCAGGAAGAGGCGCAGCCCCAGGCGCGGCAGGCTGGGGGAAGCCCTGCTGTCCGCGCAGTCGCAGGTTCAGGCTCAGGACGCCGTCGTCCGTGAGGGTCCAGATGAGCCGTCCGCAGGGCCGGCTGGACCGAGGGCGCCACGAGGCCGACGTCGGCGCTGACGGTGACGCACCCGGGCTCCTCATCGACCTCGACGCCGTAGGCGCGGGCCACGGCCTGGTGGTAGTGGGCGCGCTCCCACTCCAGGCGCGCGTGGCGGTCGTTGTCGGTGGGCGCCCGCCAGATGTTGAGCTCCACCGGGCGCTGAAGGAGCTCGCGGCCTGATGACAGGGACACGGGCAGGCCGGTGCGCGGTCGATGGTGCAGCTGAAGACGGTCACTGTCGACCTCGATCCGGTGCCCTCCCGCCTGACCGGCAGGCGGGTCTCGCCGATGGGGCGGTCGGCGAGTGAGGCGACCACCGGTGGCGCCTGTCGGCGTTGCGCAGGCGATCTCGTCGAAGCTCAGGACGTGGCCGGCGGCCCGCAGCGAGTCGGGTCGGGCGAGCCGGTAGGCGACCAGCAGGTGGCAGCGTCCGGTGGGCGGAACCTTCGGTTCGCAGCGCAGCATGACGCTCGTGCGCGGCGGGACGGGCTCGACCAGGTCGAGGTCCCGCGGTCCACGACGACGTCGTCGCAGCGCACCTCAGTAGGAGATGCGCAGGTACTGGGACAGGTCGGGTGGTCGAGGGTCGTTGTGGATGGTGAGCAGGCCCTCCTCCTGGTCGTACTCGATGACGCGGGCGGGGCGCTGGACGTTCTTGAGCTCGGCGAGTCCCGGGTGGGGACGCGGTCGGGCGAGACGAGCCCGTCGACGCAGAAGCTGCTGTCGTGGACGGCCTCGTCGTGGTCGCCGCCGTAGAGCTGGATCGGCCGACCGTCGTCGCTGGTCCCGGCGGTGACCGCGTGGTCGCACCACTCCCACACGAAGCCTCCGCACATACGCTCGTCGGCCCGGATGATCTCCCAGTAGTCCTCGAGGTCACCGGGGCTGTTCGCTCATGGCGTGGCAGTACCCACGAGGATGAAGGGGCTTATCGGGGTCGGAGTCCAGGTAGTCGCGGATCTCCTCGATGGCCGGGTACATGCGGCTGTACAGGTCGATGCAGGAGTAGTCGTAGCGGCGCTTGGAGTCCCGGTAGTAGGAGCTCTCGTAGTGGGTCAGCCGTGGGGTCGAATTCCTTGGCCCAGAAGAGCGCCGCCTCGAGGGTGCAGCCGTAGGAGCACTCGTTGCCGGCGGACCAGGAGATGATGCTGGGGCGGTTCTTCTCGCGGTGGACGCACAGCCTCATGCGGTCGACAGTGGACTCGGTCCACTCGGGGTTGTCGGCGATGGGCTCGTTCCAGTGCTCGACCTGGTTGTCCCAGGATGGGTCGGCCAGGAAGCGGCTCTGGGTGCCGTGGCTCTCGTTGTCGGCCTCGGACATGACGTAGAAGCCGTACTCGTCGCACAGCTGGTAGAAGCGCGGGTCGTTGGGGTAGTGGGAGCTGCGCACCGCGTTGATGTTGTGCTCCTTCATCAGGCGCAGGTCCCACAGCATGTGCTCCAGGTCGACGACGGGCCCGGTAACCGGGTCGGAGTCGTGCCGGTTGACGCCGCGCAGGGTGATGGGCCGGCCGTTGAGGTGCACGACGGCGTCGCTCACCGCGACCTCACGGATGCCCACCCGGTCGGTGATGACCTCACCGGGCGTGGTGATGACCAGCGTGTAGAGGTAGGGGTCCTCGGCGCTCCACAGGTGAGGGGCCTCCACGGTGAGCCGGGCGCGGTGGGTGTAGCCGTCGTCGCCGGCGAAGGGCTCCAGCTCACCGGCGGCCACCACGGCGCCGTCGTGGTCGATGAGCTCGACGGAGGTGGGGACGGGCCCGCCCGGCAGGTGCCCTGGATCCTGACCAGGGCGGTGGCCGGGGCGACGTCGAGGCCGGTGCCGGAGACCGGACCCAGTGAGGTGGTGGTGACGCAGTCGAACAGGACGGGCGGCCGGGCGGCTCAGGAGGTAGACGTCGCGGAAGATGCCGCTGGTGGAACTCGTCCTGGTCCTCCAGGTAGGTGCCGTCGCACCACTTGAGCACCAGGACGGCCAGGCGGTTGGCGCCGGGGCGCAGGGAGCCAGTGACGTCGAACTCCGCGGAGGCGTGGGAGACCTGGCTGTAGCCGACGTAGGTGCCGCTGAGCCACACGTAGAAGCAGGAGTCCACGCCCTCGAAGGTCAGGGTAGGTGCTGGGGCGGCGGGGTCCGGGGTGTAGTCGAAGTCGCGGATGTAGGCGCCGCAGGGGTTGTCCTGGGGGACGTAGGGGCGGTCGAAGGGGATGGGGTAGCGGACGTTGGTGTACTGGTGGTGGTCGTAGCCCAGGTGCTGCCAGGTGCTGGGCACCTGAATCATGGTGAAGCGCTCTCCGGGAGGTGGGCGGGTCCGCCTGGCTGGAGCTCGTCGCCGTCGGACGTGCCGACGGGGGCGTCCTGCTCCCAGAAGGGCCTCGGTCAGCTCGTGGATGCTGGGCAGGCGCGGAAGGCCCACTGGCCGCTGAGCAGGTGGAAGCGGTCGGAGTCCTCCCGCCTCCAGGGGCTGGTGGCGATGGGACGAGATGCGGGCACGTAGTAGGAGCGGGGCGGCAGCGTGTGTTCATGGAGGACGTCGAGGTCCTCGAAGTGTCTCGGAACGATCATTGTTCGGCTCCCATGGGTTGACGGGAACAGAGGACGCGCAGCAGTGCGACGCCTGCGTGGTGACGTTAACATACTAGATGGTAGCCTGCTTTGCTAGGTGTATCTACCGATACATTCTCGGTTCGCCACCCCCATGACGGATTTCCATGGCAACGTCACCATTCCACCGGGACGTGGATGTCCCTGACACTCCTGATAACCTCTCGCCATGCCAGGGCAGAGCCGAGGGGCGCAGGGAGCGCCGTCGATGAGCGACGTGGCCCGCCTGGCGGGAGTCTCCGCTCAGACGGTCTCCCGCGTGGCGGCGGGCTCGGAGCACGTCCGTCCCGACACCCGCGAACGGGTCCTGCGCGCAATGAACCAGCTCGGCTACTCCCCCAACCGCGCCGCTCAGGCCCTGCGTCGCGGCTCCTTCAAGACGATCGGCGTGCTGACCCAGCAGATCCAGCGCACCGGGGAGGCCCTGACCACCGCGGGCGTGCTGGAGGCCGCCACCGCCGTCGGCTACGCCGTCAACCTCGTCCAGGTGGAGCACCCGCCTCCGAGGGGAGCTGCGCGAGGCCGTCTACCGGCTCTCCCACCAGGCCATTGACGGGCTCGTCGTCGTGCAGGCCGGGCGGGCGGGGCGCGAGCAACTGGCCCTGCCGCCCTCGATGCCGGTGGCGGTCTCGGACTCACGCTCGTGGACTCACTCCCTCGGCCAGCGCCGACCAGGGTCGGCGGGGTGACGTGAGGCCGTCACACACCTTCTGGAATTGGGGCACCGCACCGTCCACCACGTGTGTGGGCCTGAGGGACTCCCAGTCCGCCCTCATCCGCAAGGGCCACCTGGGCCAGGACCCTGCGGGAGGCCGGCAGAGACGTCCCCGAGACGGTGTCCGGCGGCTGGGAGGCAGCAGCGGGCTATGAGGCCGGCCTGCGCCTGGCCGCGGACCCGGAGGTGACGGCCGTCTTCTGCGCCAATGACGAACTGGCCCTCGGGCTCATCCGGGCCATGCACGAACAGGGCAGGCGGGTTCCCGCCGACGTCTCAGTGGTCGGCTTCGACGGCCTGGACGTGGGCGAGTACACCTTCCCGCCGTTGACCACTGTGCGCCAGGACTTCAGGAGGCACGGCCGCGAGATGGTGGACCTGGTGCTGGAGCAGGCGGGCTCCGGGACCCTGGACGGCAGCCGCAGCATCATCATCCCCACCGAGTTCCTCGTGCGCGGCTCGACCGCCCCTGCCGGCCGCCTGAGCGCGGCGCAACATCGGCCCAGCCACCCACGCTGCGGGAGCCACCGCCCCATCGAGGACTTACTTTTGGCACCAGGACTGCGCTCTCCCCCAGATGACTGCGGGGAGAACGCAGTAGCCTGGAGGACAACGCAGTCCTCGATCGAAAGTGCGTCCTCGGCGCAAACCGCAGCCGCCACTCCGGCCCAGCCCGGCCCGCGGACCCGCCCTCGGCTCCAGCCGGCTTGCGGCAGGAGGATGGAGGCCCCCAGCGCGAAGGGGTAGCTGGTTTGAGGATGCACTGACGACCGGCTGCGCCTATCTCCAGGACGCTGTCGGCGTCGAGGCCCCTCGCCGTTGGGGCCGGGCCTCGGCCACGAGGTCGGAGTAGGGGATGGTGAGGTCGAGCAGTGCCATGCCGTCCCGGTGGGTGGCGGAGTCCCAGGCGCCGCCCTCCATCTCCTGCAGGGTCCCCAGGTGGAAGCTCATGACGCCGTGGTCGTCGACCTTCGCGGGCACGGACAGGATGTGGTGCGGTCGGGGTCGCGCGGCGCACGCAGGGTGAACAGGATGATGCCGCCGTCGCGGGCGGCGCGCAGCATGACGCGGCCAATGTGGATGCCGAAGCCGACGATGTCGAAGACCCTCCATGGCCTCCGCATAGGTCAGCGGCGCTCCAGGGGAATGGGGGCTCCCTCACCGGGGTCGTTGATGGCGCGGCGGCCCGACGGCGTGGCCGCCTTGAGCAGCAGGAGGCGGCCGGCGTCGGTCAGGATGCCGGTCTCGACGCGCTCCTGCCACCCGGCCGGGACCTGGGCGGGGCTGGCTCGGACTCCACCAGCCCCATGCCCAGGACGGTGGACAGGTCGGTTCCGCCGGCGGGCCGGTGCCAGGTGATGGTGGCGTCGTCGTGCCAGATGGGCAGGACCCCTGTTGAAGGGGATGCCGAAGCGCACGTGCTCGCGCTCGCCGTCGACGGGCCGGGAGTTATCGACATGACTGACGTGGCTGGTGTGCCGGCTGACCGACTCTCCGGCCCTGCGCCGCCGGGCACCATTGTCCTGCGGTCCTGCCAGGTACTCGCTCATGAGCCCAGCCTAACTGCCGCTCGGTCGCCCCCGTGCACTCGTGCGGCCGGCAAGCTCGCTCCTCCTGCGGGCGTGCTCCCACTGGTGGACCTGCCGGGCCGAGAGCGCCAGCAGCGCCAGGACCTGGAGCGCACTGGTGACGACCAGGCCGAGCGTGGCCTGCCGGACCCCGAGGCTCGAGACCTGAACCATGTCAGTGGCGACACCCAGGACGAGGGTCGCCATGAGGGCGATGCGGCCGCGCGGGTGCCTGCGCCAGCCGCCACCCCTGGGGCGGCGGTGATGAGCGTCAGCCGCCGGACACCGTGGCGATGAGGGCGACGACGGCGGTGACCGCCCCCGGGTCCTCCTCCGGGAATGGGGCGGCCTCAGCACCTGGGTGATGTCGATGCGGGCACGCGCAGAATCTCGACCGCCACCATGAGCCCGATGAGCACCAAGGCGATGACGAGCTGGCTGGGGCGGCGGCGTCGGGCCTGGTGGTCGGCCAGGCGGGCCAACTGCAGGAGAGCCCGGCGTCGGAACCGGGGACCACCTCGTTGAGGTCGAGCACGTGGAGGGCGCCGTCAGTGACCACCCGATCCCTCCCCGTTCTTTGTCGTGGTAGGAGGTGACAGACATCCGGCCAGATCTCGAGCTCGGCGGCCTCGTTGGCTCCAGCGGACGTCGTCGACGACGTAGTTGCGCTCGATATCGATGTCGGCGTCGATCTTGTGGGTGACCTGGAGGGTGAGGGCACTCAGGCCGACGGCGCGGTCGTAGGTGGCGGCGGCCAGCCAGTCCACGTGCCCGCCGCCGGGCAGCGACCATCCCGGCAGGCAGTACCAGAAGCGGATGTGGTGGCGCTGGGCGGGGTTGCCCTCGACCTCCTTCTGGTAGGCGAAGCTCTGCTTGCGCCCGAAGAGCATGAGGTTGGAGACGGGGCGGCCGGGTAGGGGCGCAGCAGCGAGGAGACGATGATCCGCCAGGGAGGTGCGCAGGGTGATGGGGTCGGCGCGCACCAGCCGGCCGCGATCATCGCCTCGTGAATATCCTCCTCGTCGCCCTTGACGGCGAGGTTGACGGATCGCCCAGGAGCCCGTCAGGGGTGCGGTGCGGCCGATGAAGTAGTCGAGGGACGTAGAGCCAGGTGAGGACCTGGTGCAGACGCGGCAGGGGCGAGGTGAGCCAGGACCGCCCAGAACAGCAGGGAGTTGACCACGAGCACCGCATCGAGGTGCCAGCCAGAGCCGATGAGCAGCCAGGCCAGCCAGAGCGTGGCGACGGCGGCGATGGCGAAGAAGACGGCGTCGAGGACGTCGTCGATGCTCCAGGAGCGGGCGTCGACCTCCGACATCTTGGACGGGCCATCCCGGTAGACGGGCGGCGCCGTCGGACGGGGGCGAGTCACCTCGGATGGCGTCACGACAGCACGCTACCGAATACCTCTGACGTTGGAGGCCGGCCGTACCGCCATCAGCCACCCCCTCAAGCACTGCCGCGCCCTTCCGATCTGTGGAACGGAGGACGCGGCAGCCGGGGAACAGCATCGGCGGGATTCTCAGGGCCACCGAGGAGACAGTGCTATGAGATCACTTGAGCACGAGGTCCTGGGTGTCGGAGTAGGCCGCGTACTTCTTGCCGCTCTGCATGCCCTCTGCCTCTCCACGGTTGTAGACGATGCTGGTGGTGCCCTCGGAGAAGGGCTTCAGCTTGGTCGACTCCGATACGGTGGCCATGGAGATCCAGCCCTCAACCTGCCCGGAGCCGGAGTCCTCGGAGTCGAACACCTCAAGACCGTCATCCTTCAGGTCGTCGGCCAGCAGCGCCCCGTACTCATCCGCCTTGCGCTTGGATTCCGTTTTGTCCTGGAGCGAGGTGGAGTCTGTGATCTTGTGGCTGAAACCAACATCCCCAGTGAAGTCGAGCGTGCAGTGAAGCAGGTAGACCGTATCGGACTGACGGGTCTTCTTGTACTTCGGTGCGGCGTAGTCCTCGATCACCTTGTCGCAGGTCTGGGTAAGACCAATCTCCTCATCCTTGAAGGTCACCGGCTTGATCTCCTGAATCTCGGAGCCGGACTTGGTGGTCTCACCACTCTTGCTCTTGGTGTCCTTGGCATCCTTGCCGTCCTTGTCATCCTTGGAGTCCTCGGAGGGGGATGCATCCGAGTCGCCTGAGTCCGGCTCGGCGGAACTGGTCGCGGAGCCACTACCGGGGGAGGGCTGAGCGATGTCCTGCTCATCGCAGGCGGACAGTCCGACAGCCATGGCAAGCGGCGGCGGCGGACAGAGAACTTTGACGGAGGAGCGCATGGGGATTCCTTTCTCGCGCGCTGGGGATAGCGAAAGTGTGCACCCGGCGCGAGCCCTCTTCCATGGGGAGCCCACCCAGGGGAGCGCTCCCCGCCTCCGCCCGCCTGCCTCTCAGAAGTCCCAGTCCTCGTCCTGGGTGGCCTCGGCCGTACCCATGACGTAGGAGGAGCCCGAGCCGGAGAAGAAGTCGTGGTTCTCGTCGGCGTTGGGGGACAGGGAGGCGAGGATCGCCGGGTTGACGTCGACGGCGTCGGCCGGGAACAGCGCCTCGTAGCCCAGGTTCGTGAGGGGCCTTGTTGGCGTTGTAGCGCAGGAACTTCTGACGTCCTCGGTCAGGCCGAGCCTCGTCGTAGAGGTCCTCGGTGTACTGCTCCTCGTTGTCGTAGAGCTCCATGAGCAGGTCGAAGGTGTAGTCCTTGAGCTCTTGCTGACGCTCGGGCGAGGACTCGCGCACGGCCAGCTGGTACTTGTAGCCGATGTAGTAGCCGTGGACGGCCTCGTCACGGATGATGAGGCGGATGAGGGTCGGCGGTGTTGGTCAGCTTGGCGTGGCTGGACCAGTACATGGGGGCGTAGAAGCCGGAGAAGAGGAAGGACTCCAGCATGGTGGAGGCGACCTTGCGCTTCTCGGGGTCGTCGCCGCGGTAGTAGTCCAGGATGATGCGGGCCTTGCGCTGAAGGTTCGCGTTCTCCTCGCTCCAGCGGAAGGCCTCGTCGATCTCCGCCGTCGAGATGAGGGTGGAGAAGATCGAGGAGTAGGAGCGGGCGTGGACCGACTCCATGAAGGCGATGTTGGTGAGCACCGCCTCCTCGTGGGGGTGCGGGCGTCCGGGATGAGGGAGACCGCGCCGACCGTGCCCTGGATCGTGTCCAGCAGCGTCAGGCCGGTGAAGACCCGGGTGGTCATGTTCTTCTCGGCCTCGTTGAGAGTAGCCCAGGACTGCACGTCGTTGGACAGCGGCACCTTCTCGGGCAGCCAGAAGTTGCCGGTGAGGCGGTCCCAGACCTCGAGGTCCTTGTCGTCGGTCAGGCGGTTCCAGTTGATGGCCTGGACGCGGTCGACCAGCTTGATGGGCTCGTGCATCAGTTCCTCCCGAGGTTTGGGGTGATCCGGCCTCATGCTACCGACGAGTCCCTCGGCGGGCAGCCCAGCCCGCCCGAAGGGGACTGTGGTGCCCGCCGCGCCGGGGCCATCAAGATTCAAACCACTTGTATGATACGATGGCGACATCAGACTGCACCACAAAAGGAGAGCATTTTGACCGACCAGAGCGTAGTCGTCATTACCTTCACCGAGTCCTCCAAGGCGTACGAAGTTCTCAGTGACCTCCGCCAAGCCTCCGCGGAAGGGAGGATCGACGTCGTCTCAGCACTCATCGCGGAACGCGAGGAGGACGGACACCTGCACCTGGCGGAGGGATCGGACGCGACGATCGGCGAGGGCACGGCAACTGGGGCCTCATCGGCCTGATTGTCGGTCTGCTCGGCGGCCCACTCGGCATGCTCCTGGGATGGGGTGCAGGTTCCGTTATCGGAAGCCTGAGCGACATCGACCATGCTGACAAGCGTGAGACCGTCCTCGGCGACCTCAGCGCCCGCGTCGCTCCCGGAACAACGGCCATCCTCGCCCAGGTATCTGAGGTGACGCCCGAGGTGCTTGACAACATCTCAACGAAGTTGGGTGGAACTGTGGCCCGCCGCCCCGTCTCCGAGGTGCTGGCCGAACTCGAGGTCGCCGAAGCAGCTGCAGAAGCAGCGGATCGCGAGGCACGCCGTACCATTCGCGACAAACGCCGCGAAGAGCGCAAAGAAGCATGGGACAAGCGAGTCGCTGATCTCAAGGAGCACTTCAAGCGCTGAGCACAACACTTTTTAAAGCGGGCTGCACGCATCGATGTCTCGATGCGTGCAGCCCTGTCGTCATTGGCACTGGTGGGGAGAACGGTCGGCACGCCCCAAGGATGCAAGCCCTCTCGCAGATACCTTACGACGAAGCGTCCGGCTGCTGGGCCGCGGCAAGGATGGGCGCCCCCTTCTCAGGCGGATCTCCCTGGCCGACCACAGCGCCGGACTTCATGTCAAAGGCGACGACCTTGGGTTGGACCTTGCTTTCCACCGAGGTGCTCAGCTCCACCCGCTGGAGCACCTGGTTGCCGAGGACTGTGGCAAGAACCGCGGCATCTGGCTGAACATCCTCATCCTGCCAGTCCTTCGCCCATTTCTTGAATACGAGACGGACTTGGTGGCTGCCCTTGTCTTCCGCCTCCAGGCTCAGGACCGCTCCGTACCGCTTGTCGGAGGGAATGGATTCCAGTGCACGCTTGATCGGCACGGAGGTGAGGTCCTTACCCTTGGCGTGGGAGATGAAGCAGTGAGACCGTCCAATCAGGATACTCTGCTCGACCCTCAGGGAGCCGAGGCGCAGCACTGGGGAGGTGGGCGGCAGGATGAAATGATCCGGGAGAGTCTCAGCAGTCCGGTACTCGAAAGATATTCTCTCCTCCTCGATCTGGACTCGCTCCATGCCGGGAGACACCGCCTCCACCGTGGCGGAGGCGGCCTTGTCAGCATCCTTCATCGGCAGGTAGCAGAACACGGAGGTCTTCCCCTTGACCCAGGTGACGACCATCCTCGCCTCACTGGCCCCGGTCAGGCGCAGCACCTCGGCGTAGGCGTCCCGCACAACTGACGACACCGATCCCACAGACGGATCATCCTTGAGCCGCACGTCCACAATCCAACGATCCGGCTCTGAGAACTCCGGGTGCACCTCCACCCGTGCGGATGCCACGGCGTCGAGCCCGGAGAGGTACTGCTGCACCTTCCACTTCCGTCTCTTGCGCGCCATGGCCATAGGCGAGCACCCGACCACTGCGAGAGCAAGGGATGCGGCCGTTACGGCCAGGACCTGACGACGTCGCACACTCATCAGACGTCACTCCGTTGCATCGAGAACACCTGCCGCACTCTCCTGTCACAGGGAACCATCAGATTCATGCTCCCATTACGACGAATCGGAGGCAGACTTCTGTGCTGCTGCAAGTATCTTCGCGCCCTCCTCAGGTGGGTCTCCGGCATCGAAGGCACCCGCTTTCATATGGAAGAACACGCCTTCTCGGCTGGCAACGCTCGTGTTCCATGCGGTCGTGAGGCCAAGCTCTTGAAGCAGCTGATTTCCTGAAACAACGTTGAGGACTTTCGCTGCCGCGGCGACGTCGAGCCCGTCAGACTCTTTTCCAAAAGCAGCAACGTCGAGCGATATGCTTCCACTCACGATATCGTTGTCTGTGAGCTCAACTACAGCTCCCTCCCGATATTTAGAGTCGATAGCCTCTACAACCTTACGGAGAGGAATGGGACTGAGGTCAACGGTATCGGAAACCGCCCGAATAGACATACCATCAAGCTCAAAGCTGTCACTCACACTCACTCCGGATCGTGGCGTCACGATAAGGTCAGTCGGAAATTCCTTCACCACTCCTCGAGTTACCGAGATACGACCACGCCCAGCACTCATGGCGCCGCGGCCGGGCTTCGCCAGCTCTCTCAGATAATCGAGTTCCGCCCCATTCGGCTCATTCGCTGAGATCGGCCACGACACAGAGGCGCCATTCTGCACCCATGATGCCGTCACGCTAGCAAAGTCCTCCCCCACCACCTGCACAACCCGATCATAAGCGTCTTTAAGGACGGTGAGAATTTCTTCTCGCCCAGGATTTTTGTTAAGGAGGATCAGGACCGACCAGGAGTCACCTGCGGTGAAATTGGAATCCAGCTCCACATCTACTGACTTGACGGCAGGGAAGCTCTTCAAGGACTTTTCGATTTGATGACGAGCCTGGATATTCTCCGGAGCCAACGACCCGCAGCCCGACATCGCCGGCAACACCAACGCTCCGGCACCGACCAGAATCGTGCGCCTCGGGAGGGCCTTTCCTCCCGCCAGCCCCGTCACAATCGGACCGACTCACCCGAACGCGCCAGGAAGAGCGCGATGAACAGGAACCGGATGATGCTGCGTCGACGATGAGCCATGGCGCCACCGTAGGACCTCACCCCCGGCGCACGGGATGGGGATTATTCCCCTGTCCGGCCTGTGCCGCTGCTGGAGCGCAAGAAGCCCCGGGCCCACCTGAGCGGAGAACTCAGGTGGGCCCGGGGACCTATCCCTGTGAGAGGTGGGAGCTGGCGACCGGCGTCAGGCGCGGCGGCGACTCACCAGCAGAGCCCCTCCCATCACGGCGACCACGGCGATGCCCAGAGGCAGGCCGATCCTGACACCGGTGCTGGCCAGCGGGCCCCCCGCAGGACCGCCGGGCGCCCCATCGGCCGGGGCCGGCGCCGCCGAGTTGGTGGGCGTCCCCGGCGCAGGCGCACCGGCCGACGACGAGTCACCCGCAGCGGTAGAGCTGCTCGCGTCAGCACTGGGCTTGGCGCTCGGGTCCGCGCTGGCGTCAGCAGCGGGCTTGTCAGCCGGGTCCGCACTCGCCTCAGCACTGGGCTTGGCGCTCGGGTCCGCGCTGGCGTCAGCAGCGGGCTTGTCAGCCGGGTCCGCACTCGCCTCAGCACTGGGCTTGCGCTCGGGTCCGCGCTGGCGTCAGCAGCGGGCTTGTCGGCCGGGTCCGCACTCGCCTCAGCACTGGGCTTGGCGTTCGGATCCGCACTGGCGTCAGCGGCCGGCTTGTCAGCCGGGTCCGCACTCGCCTCAGCACTGGGCTTGGCGCTCGGGTCCGCGCTGGCGTCAGCAGCGGGCTTGTCAGCCGGGTCCGCACTCGCCTCAGCACTGGGCTTGGCGCTCGGGTCCGCGCTGGCGTCAGCGGCCGGCTTGTCAGTCGGAGCGGCACTCGGCGCAGCACTCGGCTCGGCGGAAGGCTTCGCAGTCGCCTCAGCGCTCGGCGTCGGCGACGGCACGGCGAGAGAGGTGTACATACCGGCGAACTTCAGGTCCAGCACCTTCTCGCCAATGTGCACCTTCTGAGACGCGGGGGCCTTCAGGGAGTACCCATCGACCTGAGCCGTGTTCACGTCCTGTTCAATGGTGCACTCCGTGCCCACAGGCAGCTCCGGACCGTTGACCGGCGTGCCATTGGCCTTGGCCTTGAGGGTGCCTTCCTGCCCGTTGTCGCAGGTGTAGGTGAAGGTGAACTCCTTGTCCCCCGACCTCGGCGCCCTTGACTGTGTTGGTCACCGAGAACGAGCCCTTGGCCTTCGTGTAGGTGTTGGTCATCGTCACCTCGGCCGTCTGATCCTTGACGATGGCGACGGTCTGCGGCTCCGGGGCGGTCAGCGTGTATCCCGCCCGGAAGGCGGAGTCGGTGATCTCGGTGACGGTGCAGGTCGAGCCTGCCGCGACCTCCTCGGAGTGCTCCGAGGTCTTCCCGCCCTTCACCATCAGGAAGCCCGTGGTGTTGTCAGTGCAGCTGTAGGTGAACAGGAAGGTGGAGTTGCTGAAGTCGCCGTCGCCGGCCAGGGCCTTCGTGATCGTGAAGTCACCGTGATCCACGGGCACGGCGTCAGCAGAGTTGCTCAGCGTCACGGTCTCGAGCATCTGCTCCTCAACGGTCGCAGTGTTGGTGCTCTGGCCGTTCACCATGAAGGCCGGCTTACCCCAGACGACACCTTCAGGAGTGACCGAGGCGTTCGTCGGGTCCTCGTTGAACGTGAGGACCGTTCCGGTGGGGAAGATTTCCTTGAACACGGTCTTCGCACCGATGTTGAGGGTCATCTCGAGGTCACCACCAGTACCCTCCTGGTTGAGGGTGCCCGGGGCCTTCCAGCCCGGGTAGGCGCTTGCCTTCGCGTCACCGGGCAGGTCGTAGTTGACACTGACCTTGAAGGTGGTGTCCGCCGGCACCTTGCCGGTCTCGGTTCCGGTGAGGAGCTTGGTGATCTCGAATCCACCGAAGCCGGGCTTCATCTCGACGTTAATGGAGAAGGATGAGGCGTAGTGCACAGCGTAGGAGCCCCGCAGACTGGTTCCCAGCGCGGTGGCGTCGTTCTTGTACCGCACACCGGGCTGCACCTTGCCGTTGTCGGTGTTGGGGGTCGACTCGTAGCGGACGATGTAGTTGCTGCGCGGCGCGAAGGGACCGGTCACCTTGATGAAGGCGACGTCGCCGTTGAAGGTGACGTCGAGGTCGAAGTCGCCCGCGCCGGTGTTCTGGTCGGCGCCGGAAGCGTCCGTGAGCTGCCCGGAGCTGGCACCCTTACCCTCGAGGTGCCGGTCTCCAGCCTCCACCTGCTCTTGTCGGCGACGTACTTCTGTCCGGGGCCGAGCTCATCGGTGAACATGATGGTCGAGCGGGTCTTGCCATCCACGGTCAGCGACTGACCGTTCTCCTCGAGAGCCGCCTTGATCTGGTCAGGACCGAAGATCAGCTGCCAGGCAATTTTGTCGGAGTCAGCGGTCAGGTCACTGGCCCACTTGGTGACCTTCTCCGGCTTGTAGGGGCCTTCGACGTACGCGCCGATCTTGCCGCCGGGAACGGCCACGGGAGTGTCCACGCCGTTGGCCTTGATCGACAGGTTGGGCGAGATCCGAGGCCCGTTGGCCACCACCAGTGACGTCCCGTTACCCCGCAGGTCCTTGAAGCCCTGGGCGACGATCTTGTCGAGCTCACTGTTGAAGGTGCAGGTGATCTTACGCTCGGCCACCGAGCACTCACCCACCTGCGTGCTGACGCCATCGTGGTTGAGCATCATCGGCTCAGTGATCTTGTCCTTGCTGCGGACCTGCTCGGGCAGTGCGATCTCGAAGGAGTCCCCGCCCTTGGCCTGGGCCTTGCTGGCATCCCAGCTGAACTTCAGCTTGAGGTAGTCACCGCTCTGAACCGCGGTCTTGCTCGGGTCCTCCTCGCCGGTGGCGTTGGAGGGGGTCAGTGACAGGTCGGAGACAGTGATCTTCGGGTTGATGGCGGCTCGGGCCTGCATGGGCAGGACCGTCAGCATCGCAGCGACCATCACCACGAGCAGGAGGAGAGCACCTGTGGCACGCGCAGGGCGCTCTGAGCGCTCTGGGGGCAGGGGATCTTTGACACGGCATACCTTTCGGGAGAAGTCCGGCACTCAATTGATGCGGAGCCGAATTTAAGTTCTATATTTACTGGTATCAATGGCGAAAATCTCAGGCGACGGTCACGAATCGGCAGCCATTTCGCCTCGGAATGATGACGATGATGACGACTTCATCGCTAATCAAACGGGCGGGCGGAATGGAATATTAACGGCGAGCACCCTCAGCCCATTCCGCCGCTGGCCTCGAGACCGCGGCCAACAACCGACCCTCAGCAGTATCCCCACGATTCCGCCAGCCAGCCGGCAACTACTCCACTCCAGGCGTCACGACGGATACAGATGCCGCATCTGTCCCTCAGGCACTTAGTTGACTGAGATAATAGATTCATGAGTCCCGCGGTTCGGGTGGGCGAGATCCCCACCCTGGTCAGCAACCTCGTCGACCAGCTCACGCAGCGGTTGACGGCCGACGACGCGCCTGAACGCCTCGTCGTCGGGCTCGTGGGGGCTCCCGGTTCGGGAAAATCAACGATTGCCGAGCAGCTGAAGACCGGTCTGAAGGCGGCGGGCGTCTTCGCCGGGCTGGTCGCCATGGACGGCTTCCACCTGTCCAACGCCGTCCTGGACGAGCTGGGGCGCCGCAACCGCAAGGGAGCACCTGACACCTTCGACGTCGAGGGCTACCTGACGACCCTGGACCGGGTGCGGGCCGACGGCGCTCCTCAGGTCCTCGTTCCGGTGTACCGGCGTGACATGCACGAGTCCGTGGCGGCCGGGAGCATCGTCAGCGGCACCGGCGTCGTCGTGACCGAGGGCAACTACCTCTCACTCGAGACGCGCGGTTGGGGCGCGGTGCGTGAGCGGATCGACCTGCTCATTCATATTGACGTGCCCGAGGAGGTACTCGTGCTGCGGCTCATCAACCGACACGAGGACTTCGGCAAGAACCCGATCGCGGCCGGCCACTGGGTGCGCACCGTGGACCTACCCAATGCTCGCCTCATCGCCACGAGCGTCCACCGCTGCGACGAGGTCTGGCGCGAGCCCGAGTACGAGACCGAGTCCGGCGTCGTCGACGACGACGCTGACGACGGCAGCGAGTAGAGCCCCGGCCTGCACTGGCCTCACCAAGCCCGCGGGGCCACCAACGCGGGTCACGGCCGGCGACCCGTTCCGAGCCCTCAGTACTCGAGGCTCAGATGCGTCCGCACGATGGACTGAGACGGCATCGTTTCACTCCTCGGACTATCGTCCCCGCACGTATCCCCGCTGACGCTCCATCAATGATCCGAGGCATCCCGCGGCACCCCCGACAGACACTGACGCAGTCACCGATGCAGCCGCCGAGAAGAGACAGGACCGCAGCGCCCGCATCGCGGTGACGGTCTTCCCACTCATCATGTTCGGCGCCTTCCTCGCCGCCTTCTTCTCGCCCTCCACCTTCGTGCCGCTGGCCGGTTACATGACGCCGTTGCTGGCCGTCACGATGCTGGGGATGGGGATGACCCTGTCCATCCCGGACTTCACGATGATCGCCCGCCACCCGAAGCCGGTCATTCTGGGTGTGCTCAGCCAGTACGCGGTCATGCCGCTGGTGGGTTGGAGCGTGGCGAACCTGCTGCCGCTGTCCCCCGAGCTCAAGGTGGGCATCATCCTCATCGGCTGCGTGCCCGGAGGGACGACGTCGAACGTGGTCAGCTACCTGGCCAAGGGCAACACGGCGCTTTCCGTGTCGATGACCGCCTTCTCCACCATGCTCGCCCCCATCGTCACCCGCTGCTGACCCTGTGGCTGGCCGGGACCTACATGCAGGTGCCAGCCGGGTCGATGGCACTGTCGATCGTGCAGATCGTGCTGCTGCCAGTGGGTGCGGGCCTGGCCTGCAATGTCTTCTTCCACCGACAGGTGGCGCGGATCCAGCCGGCGATGCCGTGGGTCTCGGTCGTGGCGATCGCCGCGGTGGTGGCGGCCGTGGCCTCCAAGAGTCAGCCGCTCATCGCCACCGCAGGGCCGCTCATGTTCGCCGCAATCGCCTTGGAGAATGCGACCGGCTACGCCCTGGGCTACGCCGTGGCGCGAGCCTTCGGCGTCTCGCGGGCCGACCGCCGCACGATCGGTATCGGGTGGGCCTGCAGAACGCCGGGCTCGGTTCAACGCTCGCCCTGCAGTACCTGAGCGCGGCAGTGGCCGCACCCTGCGCGGTGGCGACCTTCTGGCACACGATCACCGGTTCCCTGCTGGCCATGTACTGGCGCCTGCGCGGGTTCCCGGCCGGTGAGGATCCGCACGCCACCGTGCGCGAGCTGCGCCGTCGCTCCGAGGAGTCCTCGGCTGCGAGGTGAGCCACTGCTGTTAGGCGGAGAGCTGCGCTATCCGCCCCGGAGTGAGTGCCACGGCGCCGGCGACGTCGCGCACACTGTGTCCTTGAGCCAGCATGGCGTGCACTGACTCCTCCGTTGCGCTTCGCAAGGCCGCTTCGGCGGAGCGGAGAGCCATCCTGTCGTTACCGACCTTGAGTGCCCGCACGATGTACTCCGGCAGACCATCATCCGGAAGAAGACGGACGTCAGTGACAGCCCCCTCCGGCAGATCCGCTGCAAGGATGATGGCGTCGACAATCTCAGAGCGCACCGCTGCGAGAGTAGGGGCCCAGGTGTGCGCCACGGGTTCCTGAACGCACTGTGCCAGCCAGTTGTCCGCCTCGCGACTCACCGTCACGTCATACGTCGTCATCGTCTTGTCCGCCCTTTCCCGAGGACCGGTGCAAGGTCGCGATCGATCACGGCCAGCGTTCCCACCGGCACCTCTCCAGCATGTTGAGGAACAACGGTGAAGGCCCGAACCCCCTCGGCCGACACCATTTCGTACCGTCGATGCGAACCACGTTGACGAGTCATGACACCACCCAGCGCCTCGATCCGTCGGTTGAGCTCGCGCACCTTCACGACAGCAGTTTATCTGCTAAACAACTCATGTGTACAGCCACTACACACCACACACGAGATGATGGCAAGAGCGGCCATCAACAGACACTCGCCCATCCAGCACGAGAGTCGGGGCCGGGAGGAATCATGTCCTCTCGGCCCCGACGGCAGTCATGGGCAGGCAGCCGACGGCGGCCGGCTCACAGCATGCAGGAGACGCAGCCCTCGACCTCGGTTCCGGTCAGGGCGGCCTGACGCAGGCGGATGTAGTAGAGGGTCTTGATGCCCTTGCGCCAGGCGTAGATCTGGGCGCGGTTGACGTCGCGGGTGGTGGCCGTGTCCGGGAAGAACAGCGTGAGGCTCAGCCCCTGGTCGACGTGCTGGGTGGCCACGGCGTAGGTGTCGATGATCTTCTCCGGGCCGATCTCGTAGGCGTCCCGGTAGTACTCGAGGTTGTCATTCGTCATGAAGGGCGCCGGGTAGTAGACGCGGCCAATCTTGCCCTCCTTGCGGATCTCCACCTTGGCCACGATCGGGTGGATCGAGGAGGTGGAGTTGTTGATGTAGGAGATCGAGCCGGTGGGCGGCACGGCCTGCAGGTTGCGGTTGTACAGGCCGCCCTTCTTGACCCTTCTCAGCCAGCTCGGCCCAGTCCTCACGCGTGGGGAACGTGCACGCTGGAGCCGCGAAGATCTCCTTGACGCGCTCGGTGACCGGCACGAGTCCTGGGTCACGTACTATCGAAGAACTCGCCGCTGGCGTAGGTCGAGTCCTCGAAGCCCACGAAGCTCTCCCCGCGCTCCACGGCCATCTCGTTCGACGCCGTCAGGGCGGCGAACAGGACGCTGGCGAGTAGACGTTGGTGAAGTCAGGCCCTCCTCGGAGCCGTAGTGGATGCGCTCGCGCGCCAGGGAAGCCGTGGAGGTTCATCTGCCAGGCCAATGGCGTGCGACTCATGGTTGCCCCGGTCGATGGAGGGAACGCTGGGCGGAGTGGGTCTGGTCGCTGACGGCGGTCAGGCCGCGCACGGCGGTGCGGATCGTGCGGGCGAAGTCCGGGAGTCCATCGTCTTGGCGATGTTGAGGCTGCCCAGGTTGCAGGAGATGTCCTTGCCCACGTGGGCGTAGGTGAGGTCCCTCGTTGAGCTCGCTGGGCTCGGAGACCTGCAGGATCTCGAGCACAGGTTGGACATGACGACCTTGCCCCTTGATCGGGGTTGGCCTTGTTGACCGTGTCCTCGAACATGACGTACGGTAGCCGGACTCGAACTGGATCTCGGCCAGAGTCTGGAAGAAGGTGCGGGCGTTGATCTTCTTCTCTTGATGCGCCCGTCGTCCACCATCTCGCGGTACTTCTCAGTGACGTTGATGTCCGCGAAGGGCATGCCGTAGACGCGCTCGACGTCGTAGGGGCTGAAGAGGTACATGTCCTCGTTGTTGCGGGCCAGCTCGAAGGTGATGTCCGGGGATGACGACGCCCAGCAGAGGGTCTTGATGCGGATCTTCTCGTCGGCGTTCTCACGCTTGGTGTCCAGGAACCGCATGATGTCGGGGTGGTGGGCGTGCAGGTACACGGCCCCCGCACCTGGCAGGGCTGAGCTGGTTGGCGTAGGAGAGGAGTCCTCAGCAGCTTCATGACGGGGATGACGCCGCTGGACTGGTTCTCGATGCGCTTGATGGGGCGCCCATCTCCGCAGGTTGTCTCAGCAGGAGGCCACTCCCCGCCGCGCTTGGACAGCTGGAGGGCGGAGTTGATGCCGCGGGCGATCGACTCCATGTTGTCCTCGATGCGCACGAGGAAGCAGGAGACGGGCTCCCCGCGCTGAGCCTTGCCCTCGTTGAGGAAGGTGGGGGTGGCCGGCTGGAAGCGGCCGGACATCATCTCGTCGACGAGGTCGAGGGCCAGCTGCTCATCGCCGTCGGCCAGCGTGAGGGCCACCATGGTGATCGCGGTCCTCGAAGCGCTCCAGGTAGCGCTTCCCGTCGAAGGTCTTGAGCGTGTGGGACGTGTAGTACTTGAAGGCTCTCAGGAAGGTCTCGAAGCGGAACTTGTGTGCGTAGGCGGCCTTGAAGGCGGACTTGACGAACTCCGGGGAGTACTTGTCCAGGATGTGGCCCTCGTAGTAGCCCTCCTCGACCAGGTACTCAAAGCTCTCCTCCAGGTCGTGGAAGAAGACCGTGTTCTGGTTGACGTGCTGGAGGAAGTACTGCCGGGCCGCCTCATGGTCGGCGTCGAACTGGATCCTGCCCTGCGCGTCGTAGAGGTTCAGCTTCGCGTTGAGCGCGTGGTAGTCCAGCTCCGGGGAGGACACGGTCTCTGAGCCGGTGTCCGTCAGCGTGTCTGCCAAAAGTCTTCCAATCCTTCTTTGACGCGTGCGACGTCCGTAGGGGTGCCGAGCAGCTCGTAGCGGTACAGGAACGGCACCCCAGCTTGCTGGCGATGATGTCACCCGCCAGGCGGTAGGCCTGGCCGAAGTTGGTGTTGCCCGAGGCGATGACGCCCCGGCACAGGGCCCGGTTGTCCGGGTTGTTGAGGAAGGCGATGACCTGCTTGGGCACCGCCCCCTTAACGGAGCCGCCACCGTAGGTGGGCACGACCAGGACGTACTCCTCGTCCACGGTCAGCGGCGGCTCCGTGCGCCTCAGGGGGATACGCGCCGTCAGGGAAGCCGAGCTTGCCCACGAATCGGTGCGTGTTCTCCGAGGTGGAGGAGAAGTAGACCAGCAGAGGCCCGCTACTCACGGCGCGCCCCCGCGGCCTCAGACCGCGACGGACTCGACGGCCAGGGCGAGAGTCTTGATCTTGTCCGGACGGAAGCGGACCAGTGGTCCTCTCCGGCGACGACGACGGGGGCCTGGGCGTATCCCAGGGACTTGACCTGCTCGAGGGCCTGAGCGTCCAGGAGATGTCCACCGTCTCGTAGGGACAGGCCGGCCTTGTCCATGGCGCGGTAGGTGGCCGTGCACTGGACGCAGTTGGGCTTGCTGTAGATGGTGATCGCCATGTCCGTCTCTTCCTCCAGGGTCGGGTGGCGGTGACTGCGGCCCATCCCCTGAACAGGGACTGCGCCGGCGGCACCACACGCTTGTCATTCACGGGAGGCCAGAACGGCCCGCAGGAGCAAGACACTACCCCTTGGGGTGATCCGGGTCCATCACCCCAAGATGCTGTGTCTAACGTGGCCCTGTGCACACCACCCTCCCTCTGTGGAAAAACCTTCGTCTCACTGTGGACGGCTGGTGGAGACAGTCCGTGGACGCCTCACTGGAGGCCCTCGAGCCATCCCCGCAATCCGCACAACGATGGTCCTGCACGGGTACGACATCTGTCTGCCCCCTGTAACCACAGGTACGGCCGGCCATCGACAGCCCTCTGCCCCCAGCCCTGGGGATGAAGACGCAGAATTCGCCCTCTCGGACACACCCCTTCGGCGTGTCGCCACCCCCAGCGAACATTCAGCAAGTGGTCGGGATCCGACGACGCCGGAAGCGACCACCTCGATCACCACCTCCTGCCGCCAGCACACAGCAGGCCGGTGATAACCGTGAAAACGGAGAGGTCGCTCCGAGTATGCAGCCTCACACCACACAGGGGCTCGCGCACTAGCGCTAGTTTTATACAAACCAACCTATCGTTATGTTATCGTAATAATACGGTTCCCAACCCATCTCCCCAAGGACATCCTCATGCAGCAGGTGTTGCACGACCTACCACTGACACTGGCCTACATCGGCGCCGACCTGGTGGCTCTCGCCATCCTGGTCGGGGCCCTTCACATTCCGCGCCACGGGCGCCGAGACCTGGTGGCCGCCTACATCGGCGTCAACGTGGGTGTCCTGGCGGTCACCCTGCTGCTGTCGACGAGCGACAACGTCGGGGCCGGACTGGGCCTGGGGCTCTTCGGTGTCCTGTCCATCATCCGCCTGCGCTCCTCCTCCCTGGCCCAGGGGAAGGTGGCCTACTTCTTCGCGGCCCTGGCCCTGGGTCTGCTCGGCGGCATCAAGGGCGAGCACATCGCCCACCTCATCATCGTCGCCATCCTCATGGTCCTCATCCTCGCCTCGCTGTGGGTGGGTGACCATCCGGCGCTCTTGCGCCGCAACCGCAACCAGGTCGTCACCCTCGACCGGGCCATCAGCGACGAGAACGAGCTCATCACCGAGCTCGAGGACCTGCTCGGCGCCCACGTGCGCAGCGTCGACCTCAAGAGCCTGGACCTGGTCAACGACACCACCATCGTCGAGGTCCACTACCGATTGCGTCCTCGCTCCCGCGCAGCGAGGCCGGCTCAGCCACCGGCCGCCCAGCTGCAGCAGGAGGAGACGCAGCAGGGGCCCCACCTGGTCCAGGGAGGCTCCGCCTCAGGCTGCCGCTCAGATTCAGCCCGCCGGTCAGCAGCTCTGGCCCGAGACCCCCGTGGCCGACAGCGCCGCGAGAGCAGCCACTGCCCCGCCTCGCTACGACTGGATCACCGGTCACCGCCGGCAACACGCCTCCGCCTCCCCGCAGCACGCTCAGGTGAGCAACCCTCCGTCCATGGTCCAGCCCCGCTACAACTGACCGAGCGGGCCCCCCTCACCGGCGGCGCCACCGCATCGGGGCCGCGCCTCATCGCCTCGAGGACATCGCGCACGCACAGCATCCACCACACCCGCCACGCAGCCACTGCCGCCGCCCCTCCTCCACCGCTGCCACCCAGCAGCATCGGTTCCCCCACCTCGCGACTCCCGATCCCGGAAAGGACTGCACCGTGCTGAACACCGACGACATCAACACGATCTCCCTCGCCGAGCTCAACTCCGAGGCGAGTCTCCTGACCCGCATGGACCGCAAGTACCTGGTTCCCCCGGGCGACACCCAGCACGTCATCAGCCACCTGGCCCCGCGAGCGCAGGTCCTCCAGATCGACGGCCTGCGTCACTTCCGTTACGCCTCGACCTGCTTCGACACCCCGGCCTGGACGCCTACTTCCTGGCGGCCGCAAGCGCCAGTCGGCGTTACAAGATCCGCACCCGCACCTATCTGGACTCCGGCCTGTAGCTACCTGGAGGTCAAGACCAACGGGTCGCGCGAGGCCACGGTCAAGGACCGCTTCAAGTACGATCCCGACGACGCCGACCGCGTCACACCCGACGGTCGCCTGTTCGTCATCGAGCGCCTCGTGGAGTCCGGCACCTGCTCCCCGGACGAGGCCCGCACGATCGCCGATGCCCTCGTCCCGGTCATGGACTCCACCTACAGCCGCACCACCCTGCACCTGCCCCACGACGAGGCCCGCGCCACCTTCGACACCCAGCTCACTTGGGACCTGTTCGGCCCCGACGGAAGGCGCCTGGGGCAGGGCGTCATCGGTCGATCACCTCAACGTCGTCGAGACGAAGAATCCCTCCACGGCCTCCCCCACGGATCGCCTCCTGTGGCATCAGGGGCACCGGCCGGCCCGCATCTCGAAGTACGCCACCGGTATGGCGCTGCTGTACGCGAACCTGCCCACCAACCGGTGGAACCGCACTATCAAGCGGAATCTGGGGCGCTACTGGCGTCAGGCCCAGTCGCGCCAGCTCGCGGCCTGAGCAGCGGCCCTCACGCTTCCACCCCACCCCAGCAGCGCCTCCACAGGTTCCGGGCACCGCCCGCCTGTGGGGCGCTGTTGTCGCTCACGCCGCGGCGCGGCAAGTCATGCCTCCCCATGCCCTGTTCACAGCGCGCTCGTGGAATGCGCCCGTTGACTGTTTCTCACCGGACGGAGCCGCACAAGGCCGCGGCGCACTGAGGGCGCTCCTGCTGCCCACCCGCGGTGAGGCCCGTCACTGGTCCGATTGACCCGACAGGAGCCTCCCGATGAGCCCATGACCACCCTGACCTACATCACCGCCTGACCTGATCGCCCTCGCCGTCCTGGTCGGGGCCCCTACGCCCCCGCCACGCACGCAAGGGACCTCATGGCCGCCACATCGGCGTCAACGTGGGCGTCCTGGCAGTCACCCTGCTGCTGTCGACGGCGAGCGTCGCAGGCCGGCCTGGGCCTGGGGCTCTTCGGCGTCCTGTCCATCATCCGCCTGCGCTCCACCGAGCTGGCCCAGCACGAGGTCGCCTACTTCTTCGCGGCCCTGGCCCTGGGCCTGCTCGGCGGGATCCAGACCGCACCGATCGGGATGGTGGCGGCCCTCATGGGCACCGTCGTCGCCGCCCTGTGGATCGGTGACCACCCCGCGCTCATGCGCCGCAACCGTCACCAGGTGATCGTCCTCGACCACGCCATCACCAACGAGACCGCTCTCATCGCGCACCTGGAGCGCACCCTGGGCGGGCAGGTCCGCTCGGTGGAGGTCCAGCGCCTCGACCTGGTCGACGACACCACCACCGTCGACGTCCGCTTCCGGGTGCCACGCCACACCCCCGCTGAGCTCGAGACGGCCACGGCCTTCGACGACGTCACCCCCGCCGCGCAGCCGGTCACCGAGCCGACCGGCATCGTCGCAAGCGAGGCACGAACCGCCCAGTCCTGGAGCGGCACGCGCCTGAACGCCGCGCAGGCCGGCTCCGCCCTGAGGCCGTCGAGGCCCAGCCCCTCACCGTGGCGCCGGCCGCCCAGTACGTCACCCGCTCCAGCGCAGTCAGGTGGCCTCGCCCGTGGCCGTGGCCTCGCGCTGAGCGCCGCCCCGGACGAAGCCGACAGGACAGACAAGGACACCGATGATGACCACGACGACGACCTCGACGGCAGCCTCAACGGCGACCGTGAGCACCTCCGGGCAGTCTCCTCCGCGGGGCCTCTGGCTCCGACGTCGGCTCCCTGAACGCAGAGCACCTGGCCACAACCAGTCTCGCCGAGCTCAACGACGCCGCGGGCCCTGCTCACCCGGGTGGACCGCAAGTACCTGGTGCCCGCTGGAGCGTGCGCAGGAGCTCGTGGGCGGCCTCAGCTCAGAGGCCGGGTCCTGGAGATCGACGGGAGGCGCCGCTCTCCCTACGCCTCGACCTACTTCGACACCCCCGGGCTGAGGCCTTCATGCTCACGGCCCGCAAGCGGCGTCGGCGCTTCAAGGTGCGCACCCGCACCTACCTGGATTCAGCCTGTGCTTCCTGGAGGTCCAAGACCCGCGGCGCGCGGCACCACCGTCAAGCGGCGCATGGGATACCACCCCGACGATGCCTCCCGCCTGACCGGCTCGGGTCGTGCCTTTGTGGCCGCCTGCCTGGCGAGCACGGGGTCGCCGGTCCGGCTGCGGCCCGGGATGTCGCCGCCGCGCTGCGGCCGGTGCTGGCCACCACCTATGAGCGCACCACCCTGCACCTGCCTGAGGCCGAGGCCCGGGCCACCATCGACACGGCTCTGACCTGGCGGCGCCTGACACCGGGGATCCGCACGAGGACCGCCGGGTCGCCGGGGCGCAGGCCCTGCGGCCGGCCCACCTGACCGCGGCCATCGACGACGGCGAGCCGGTGGCGGTAGCAGGCGTCGCCGTCGTCGAGACGAAGAACCCGGCCACACCCTCACCTGCGGACCGGGCCCTGTGGGACGCCGGACACCGCCCCGCCCGCATCTCGAAGTACGCCACCGGCATGGCGCTGCTCCACCCCGAGCTGCCCGCCAACCGGTGGTACCGGACTCTGACCCACGAGCTCGCCGACCTGTTCGGCACCGACCGCTCAGCCTGGAGAGCATCGACGCCACCCGCGCCACCGCGAGCGCCGCCTGAACGCCGCCCCCAGACCACCCACGATCCGACACCGGACCCGAGAAGAACCCGAGAAGAAGAGGCCAGACACCATGAAGACCATCAAGACGACCAAGCCCTCCACCGACTCCGCCGTCGTGCGACCGGAGCCGTCGCGTTCCTGGCCGCGATCGCCCTGGCGGCCGGCTGCTCGACCTCCTCGGCCTCCGGCAACGCCAGTGCCTCGAGCTCGAGTGAGTCGGATACGACGTGGACGACGATCTCCTCGTCGGTGGCCACGGCGTCGACCGGCGCAAGCGTCTCCGACATCCTGGGGGCGAATGCCTCGGTGGAGGACGCCTCGAGCTCGGCGGACGACGCCGGGACCCCGGACACGTCGTCGGCCACCACGATCACGCTGTCGGGATCGTCGGCCTCGGCCAGCGGGTCGGCGTCGAGCAACGTGAAGGTCGATGGGGGCACCGTCACCATCAGCGGCGGCGGCACCTACGTCATCAGCGGCGAGCTCAGCAACGGGCGGATCGTCGTCAACTCCCCCAAGGCGGACGTGCGCCTGGTCCTCAAGGGCGCGAGCATCACGAGCTCGGACGGGCCGGCCATCGACATCCAGGACGCCGGCAACGCGATCGTGGTCCTGGCCAAGGACTCCAAGAACACGCTGACCGACGGCGCGAGCTACGCCTCGGGGCAGGAGGCCACCGCCGCCCTGTTCTCCTCCGACACTCTCACCGTCACCGGGGCCGGCCAGCTGGACGTGACCGGCTCCTACAAGGACGGCATCTCCTCCAAGAACGGCCTCATCATCACCGGGAACGCCACCATCAAGGTCAAGGCCGCCGACGACGGCCTGCGCGGCAAGGACTGCCTGGTGGTGGAGTCCGGGACGCTGACGGTCGAGGCCGGGGGCGACGCCCTGAAGTCCAGTGAGGGCGATGACGAGACGAAGGGCTTCATCTCCCTGGGCGAGCGAGCATCACGCTGACCTCCACCGACGACGCGATCTCGGCGACCACGGACGTCACCGTGAAGGACACGACCCTGACGATCACGGCCGGTGGCGGCCAGGCGAACGCCACCGTTGAGGAGCAGGCCCCGCCCGGGCAGGAGTCGACGGCGGACTCCTCGACGCCCTCACCCAAGGGCATCAACGCCGGGGTGAGCTACACGCAGGACTCCGGGACGGTCACTGTCAACGCGGCCGATGAGGGGCTGCAGGCGCCGTTCATCAACGTGTCCGGTGGGGAGCTGTCCATCGCGGCCGGCGACGACGGCATCAACGCCTCCAACGGCGACCACGTCATCGAGGGGCACGAGAACGCCGACTCCGAGTCCGACGACGGCTCGGTGCTCACGATCAGCGACGGCGAGGTGGAGGTCTCCTACGCCTCCTCCGACGGTATCGACTCCAATGGCTCGACCTACGTCAAGGGCGGGATCGTGGTGGTCTCGGGGCAGGCCGGTGCGATGGACGGCTCGGTGGACGCCAACGGTGAGAGCCAGCTCGTGGGGGTGACGGGCTCGCCGTCGGTGAGCGCGGGTGACACGCTGACTGTCACGGATGCCTCGGGGTCGCAGGTGGCCTCGCTCAAGGTGGACTTCACGGCGGAGGCGATTACGGTGCTGGGGCTCACCGAGGGCCAGCAGTACACGGTGGCGACGTCGTCGGGCGGCTCGGCCACGGGGACGGCCTCGGCACTGTCGGCCGGGATGGGCGGCCCCATGGGTGGTGGCGCCGGTGGTCAGGGAGGCCAGGGCGGTCAGCCCGGTGGCGGGCAGGGCCAGCAGCCCGGTGGCGGCCAAGGGCCAGCAGCCCGGTGGCGGGCAGCAGTCCGGCAACCAGAACAGCCAGTCGAACAACCAGTCCAGCACCGCCCAGAGCAGCTGACCCTGTCTGGAGACAATGAATGGGGGCCGCAGCGCAATGCCGCAGCCCCCACCTTGTCAGCAAGAAGGATCCTCACTGCCCCTGATCGGGACTGGGCGGCGGGACGGGAGGCATCTGCCCTTGTTGTGAGATCTGCTCCGTGTAGCCGGGCTGGTTCTGCGGGGACTGCGTCTGGGGCTGGCCCTGAGGCAGCTGCCCGCTCTGTTGCGGGTGCAGCATCTGGGGCTGCCCCTGAGGCAGCTGCCCGCCCTGCTGCGGGTGCAGCATCTGAGGCTGACCCCTGAGGAACTGCCCACTCTGTTGCGGCTGCAGCTGCTGCTGCATCTGAGCCTGCTGCATCTGGGCGAGCTGCATCTGCTGCATGGCGAGTCTGCATCACGAATCTCCTGAGCCTCGCCGTGACGCGTGGCCTCCCAGTCCGCGAGACACGCGATTCTGCAGCTCAACTGTGAACGCCCGGAGTTTGCGGGACTCGATAAATGAGATCTCGAGACCGAAGGAGCCCCCGGCATGGTTGGTCACCACAAGTGCCGTCGAATAGGACGTCAAGGCAAAGACCACAGAAAACAGGAGGAGAATAGCCCCGCGAACAGGGTAGTCATCCATGAAGGCAAAACCGAAGATCAGGAGGATCAGAGCCAAGAATGCGCGTCCGAACCTGAATCGACCGGCCGTCGTCACCGCTGAAATCGCACTGATGGGGAAGGTGTTCTCTTCAGACCCGATAGGAATGATGCCCAAAAGAGTGTTCGGCACCTTGTACACGAACCGCGAGCTTGAGCACATCATTTCAGCTTTAAGGAAGGGGAAGAGGAGCGACACAATGAATCGCTGGCCGTAAACCGAGGTTTCCCCCGGGGCAAGCATGAAGTCTGTGACGTTCTCAGAACCTACCGTGGATACGGCGTCGGAGGATTGGGACCTGTTCATGTTGTGAGTCTCGTCCGTGAGGATAGTCAGGGTTTAGCCTACGTCACCGTAAGCACTCCGTTATCTTCCTCGCATCGCCGTTGATCGTCAAGCGACTCGACGGAAGATTGAGATCAAGCAGGTGACCTCACCAACGCGCGGGACTCGTATAGAGTACTCAAGTCCACATCCTGGGTACGCATTTTCAGTGACCAGTGTCGAGGTGGTTCAACACTCCACGACGTTGACGGCCAGGCCGCCGCGGGAGGTCTCCTTGTACTTGGCGAGCATGTCCTCGCCGGTCTGGCGCATCGTCTCGATGACGGTGTCGAGGCTGACGGCGTGCCGGCCCTCGCCCCACAGGGCCATGCGGGCGGCGTTGATGGCCTTGACGGCGGCCACCGCGTTGCGCTCGATGCAGGGGATCTGGACCAGCCCGCCCACCGGGTCGCAGGTGAGCCCCAGGTTGTGCTCCATGGCGATCTCGGCGGCGTTCTCCACCTGGGCGGGCGTGCCGCCCAGGGCCTCGGCCAGGCCGGCGGCCGCCATCGAGGAGGCCGATCCGACCTCCCTGGCAGCCCACCTCGGCCCCCGCGATCGAGGCATTGGTCTTGATGAGCCCGCCCACGGCCGTCGCGGCCAGCAGGGAAGCGGCGGGCGCCGTCGTCGTCGGCCCCGGGGAATGAAGCGCTCGTAGTAGGCCAGGACCGCAGGGACGATGCCGGCCGCACCGTTGGTGGGGGCGGTGACCACGCGGCGTCCGGCGGCGTTCTCCTCGTTGACCGCGAGCGCAAACAAGTCCACCCAGTCCATGCCGCGCAGGGGATCGGCCATGGTGAAGGCAGCGGCCGGGCCGGTCGACTGGGCGCACAGCCGCTCGTGGAGGGCCTTGGCGCGTCGGCGCACCCCGAGTCCGCCGGGCAGGATGCCCTCGGCGTTCATGCCGGCCTCGATGCAGGCGCGCATCGTGGCGCGCAGCCGGTCCAGGTAGGCGATGACCTCCTCCTGGCTGCGGGCGGAGAGCTCGTTGGCCAAGACGACGTCGGACACGCTCAGGCCCTCGCGCTCGCAGATCGCCAGCATCGCGGCCGAGGTGGTGAAGGGGAAGGGCGCCGGGGTGGCGTGGGCCTGGGTCGCGGAGGCGGTCGCCAGGGCCTGGATCGACGGCGACCCGGGCGCGCCGACGTCCTCCATGACGAAGCCGCCGCCCACGGAGTAGTAGGTGCGGCGCAGAATCTCGGCGCCGCTGGCGCAGTAGGCGGTCAGGGTCATGCCGTTGACGTGGTAGGGCAGGACCCGCCCGGGCAGGAAGTGGATGTCGGCGCTCGGGCTGAAGGGGATGGGGCCGACGCCGTCGACCACCAGCTCGCCGGCGGCCTCGACCTCCTCCATGAGGGACTCGCACACGACGGCGGGGACGGTCTCGGGCCTCGTAGCCGGCCAGGCCCATGACGGCGGCGCGGTCGGTGGCGTGCCCGCGGCCGGTGGCGCCCAGCGAGCCGTAGAGCTCGACGGTGACGCGGCTGGGCTGCGGCAGGCCGGCGCCGGGGGCCGATGAGGCGCACTCGCCGTCGGAGTCCCCCGCGCCGCCTGGGCGGACCGCCTCGGCCAGGGCCCGGCTGAAGGCGCGGCCCGGCCCGCATGGGGCCCACGGTGTGGGGAGGAGGAGGGGCCGATGCCGATGCGCATGAGGTCGAAGACGCTCAGCGGGCGGGGCGCCTGCTCGACGTCGATGGCCCCGGCCAGAAGCGCCGCGGGCGTGGCCGAGTCCAGTGCCGCGGAGACGAGCGCGGTCTCCCGGGCGACGTCGGATGGCTCGGTGACCGCCGTCGTCGCGGATCGGGCTGCGGAATCGGGGGACGTGCGTCGAGATGGGCAGGCTGCGGCGGGTCACGTCCTAATGATGCACGCCCGCCGCCCGGGGCCCAACTCCGTGCCGGGACCTTGGTCCGTCTCAGTCCGTGGGCGCACCAGCCACCAGGCGGCGTAGGGCGGCACGGGCACGCGCCCTCCCCGCCCCGTCCAGCGTGGTGGAGCCGAAGGGGACCGTGTCGGTCAGGACGTCGGTGGCTCCCCATGACCCCGAGCCGGGCGAGCTGGTCGGCGGCCACCGAGCGCCACTGAGGCGTCACGTTGTACACGCCCACGAAGCTGCCGCGAGGGTGGTCGCGGTAGGTCACCAGCACCCCGGGGTCGTCGACGTCCTGGACCTGGGTGCGCACGACGGCGTCGAGCTGGGGCAGGCCGGCGCGCACCTGCGCCATGTGCGCCAGGTCGGTGAAGACGCGCCCCTCGACGGTGGCGCGGTCGCGGCGGTTGGCAAGCCGGCCCTCGTCGAGTCGGGGGCGCCCGGCCCAGCGCGAGTCGGCCTCGTGGCCCGGCTCGGTGTCCCAGTTGGGGTCGTTGGGCTGGGCGAGCTCGTCCCCGCTCCACAGGACGGGGATGCCGCCCCAGCCGTAGACGATGGCGTGGGCCAAGCGCAGGGCGTGAATCCGCTCCTCGCGCCAGGTCCACAGCGCCTCGACCTCGTGCTCGGGGGTCTCATCGGTGACGCCCTCCCAGGCCTCGGCGGCGGCCTCGATCCCGATGAGCGAGGCGGCCGTCCCGGCGATGCGCCGGTCCCCGGTGGCCGGGTTGTGCTGGAAGACCAGGCCCACGGCGTCGGAGGTGGGGTACTCGCCGCTGTACCAGTCGGACAGGAAGGACCGGTGGTCGTAGCCGCTCAGGCCCACGGCGGCCGCGTCGTCGTCGTCGATGGCCCAGCCGATGTCGTCGTGGCAGCGCAGGTAGGGTGATCCAGGTGGCGGTGGAGGGCTCGACCGGCAGATTCTGGAGGGCCTCGACGGCCAGCGTCGTGTCGCGCGCGGCGAGCATGGACCAGATCTGGACCATGAGGGAGTTGTGGTAGGCCAGGTCGGAGACCTTGCCGGTGTACTTGCCCTGGCCCAGGTACTGGAGGAGCTCGGTGGGGGCGACGATCGCCTCGGCCTTGAGGTCGACGGCGGGGCAGGCGATGCGGGTCAGGGCGCGCAGGACCTCGGCGATGGCGTGGACCTCGGGCTGGCCCTGGCAGTCGGTGCCCTTTGCGCTTGATGGTGAAGGCGATGGCGTCCAGGCGCAGCACCCTCGACGCCGCGGTTGGTCAGGTTCAGGACGATGCCGGCGAACTCGGCCATGACGTGGGGTTGCGCCAGTTGAGGTCCCACTGGAAGGAGTTGAAGGTGGTCCACACCCAGCCGCCCACGCCGTCGTCCCAGGTGAAGTTGCCGGGGGCGAAGTCGGGGAAGACCTCCGGCAGGGTGCGCCTCGTAGGCGTCGGGCCCAGTGCGGTCGGGGAAGATGAGGAAGTAGTCGCGGTAGCGCTGCTCGCCGGCGCGGGCCCGCACCGCCCACTCGTGCTCGGCGGCCACGTGGTTGAGGACGAGGTCCACCACGAGGGAGATGCCCTCGGCGCGCAGCTCGCCGGCCAGGTGCTCGAGGTCCTCCATGGTGCCCAGGTCCGGGCGCACGGTGTCGGTAGTCGGCGACCGCGTAGCCGCCGTCGGAGTCGCCGGGGCGCGGGGTGAGCAGGGGCATGAGGTGGAGGTAGGTGACGCCCAGCTCGCGCAGGTAGTCGATGCGGTCCTCCACGCCACGCAGGGTGCCGGCGAAGCGCTCGGTGTAGGCGGCGTAGCCGACGCGGCCGGGGTGCTGGGCCCAGGCGGGGTCGAGGGTGCGGGCCAGGTCCAGGCGGCGCAGCTCGTAGTCGCGCTCCGCGTAGGCCCGGGCGGCCAGGGCCAGCAGGTTGAGGGCCTCCTCCTCGGCGGCGTCGCCGTAGAGGGTGGTGAGCCCGTCGAGGAGGTCGGGGTACCAGGCCTCGGCGCGCGTGAGGAAAGATGTCCCGCTCCACGGCCTCAGCGGGTCCAGGACGTGAAGACGATGTCGTCGAGGGATGGCGGGAGGGAGTGGCGGCGCTCATAGATCTCATGGTCCCCGATTCGGCGGCGACGCGGTACTGATTTCCTCATCGTCGCGTCAGCCGGGGCGCCCAACGGCGAGGCGACGGCGCGGTCGGTCACGCGGTCGGCCGTACAGTCGGCCCCCGACGGTCACCAACAACCAACAGCAGGCTCCGCCCCACCTTCCTGTCCCCACGGCGTCGGCCACCTGAACTCGCGGGCCCACCACCGACGGGGACATTGCACGCGGCCGGGGCGTGTCATTCCGGGCAGGGGCATTCGACGCCGTCGGGGGACCGGATTCCTGTCCCCGGACGCGCGACACGTCCCCGGCTGACCGGGAAGGCACCCGACCGCGCAGGATGTCCCCGGCCGCAGGCACGAGTGCGCCCCGGCCCCGCGAGCACCGGAGCGTCAGGATTCGACGGCGTCGTATGACTCGCGGTGGGCCAGGATCTGGGCTGAGTGGGTGTGGATCCAGGTGCGCAGCGCGTCGATAGGCGCCTGGAGGCTGCGGCCCAGGTCGGTCAGCTCGTAGTCGACCCGCGGCGGCACACCCGGCAGCTGGGTGCGCGTCACCAGGCCGTCGCGCTCCATGGATCGCAGCGTCTGGGTGAGGGACTTTGGGCGTCACCCGCCGACGCGAGCACGCAGCTCCCCGAAGCGGCTCGGCCCGTCGGCCGGACCGTCACCACCAGCGGGGTCCAGCGGTCGACGACGTGGCGCAGCACCGTGCGCGACGGGCAGGCAGGCGAGAGGATGTCGAAGTCGAAGACCGGAGCCTGAACTCCCTCAGCGGAGGGAGCCGCACAGCATGAAGCGCTCTCCCGAGGAACAGCGTCTCCTGACTCGCCCGGGGATGGTTCGATCGCGCTTCCACACCCGCAGTGTCGATGCCGCGAGCGGCGACGACACTCGCACTGCTGATGCCGCCTGGTGCCAGCCTTCCGCCGCTCAGACATCAGCCCCTCAATCGTGACACAACACACTCCCTTTAGTTACTTTGGAGGCACTTAGTACCTAAATCATATCATCGAGTCATCTCGAGGGTCGCCGGGCACCCGGCGCACTCATCTCGGACCAGCACCCCATCTACCTGGAGGAAGTCATGAAGATCGCCGTCATCGGAGGAACCGGCATGGTCGGCTCGGCCACCGTCACCGAGGCCGCCGGCCGCAGCCACGAGGTCGTCTCCGCCTCGCGCTCGGGCCGTCACGCCGAGGGCGCGCAGGACGTCACCCTCACCCTGGCCGACACGCAGGCCGTCGTCGACCTCATCAACGGCTCCGACGCCACCGTCATCACCGTCTCCGCCGGCCGCGGAGAATCCGCCCAGCCCGTCATCGACGCCCACCGCGCACTCATCGCGGCCGCCCCCACCGGCCGGCTCATCGTCGTCGGCGGCGCCGGCCCCTGCTCACGCCCGACGGCACCCGCCTGGTGGACACCCCTGGGTTCCCCGAGGAATACAAGCCCGAGGCCCTGGCCTTCACCGAGATCCTCGACCTCTATCGCGAGGCCGGCAGCGCTCTGACCTGGACCTTCCTCTCCCCCGCTCCGGAGTTCACTGACAAGCCGCGCACCGGCACCTACACCGAGGGCGGCGACCAGCCGCGGGCAGCGAGATCTCCGTGGCCGACTTCGCCGTCGCCCTGGTGGACGAAGCCGAGAAGGACGCGCACCGCGGCCACCGCTGGACCATCGCCAACACCTGAGGCCGCGGCCGCTCACAGCGCACCCGCCGAGCCGGGCCGGTTCCATACGACCGGCCCGGCTTGGCTCGTGCGCCCCGACCGGTGCAGGCTAGAGACATGACTGCCATCGCCCTGACCATCGCCGGCTCCGAGGCCTCGGGCGGCGCCGGCGCCCAGACCGACCTCAAGACCTTCCACACCCTCGGCGTCTTCGGCTGCACGGCTCTGACCTGCATCGTGTCCATGGACCCCAAGGACGGGTGGAACCACCGCTTCGTCCCGGTGGACCCCGGTGTCATCGCCGACCAGATCGAGACCTGCGCTGCCGTCCACTCGCGCATCGACGCCGTCAAGATCGGCATGCTGGGGACGGCGCCCACCATCGATGTCGTTGAGCAGGCCCTGGAGACCCTACGACTTCCCGCCGTGGTGCTCGACCCGGTCCTCATCTGCAAGGGCCAGGAGTTCGGGGCGCCCTCGAGGTGGACAACGCCCTGCGCACCAAGATCCTGCCGCGCGCCACGATGACCACCCCGAACCTCTTCGAGGCCGCCACGCTGGCGGGCATGGAGAGATCACCTCCGTCGAGCAGCCTCAGGGACGCCGCCAAGCGCATCCACGACCAGGGCGTCCCCAATGTCCTGGCTAAGGCCGCCCGTCGCTGGGCACCGGCACCGCGCTGGACGTCTTCTACGACGGCACCACCCTGGAGGTCCTCGAGGTTGAGGCCGTGGGCACCGAGCGCGTCCACGGCGCCGGCTGCACCCCTGGCCGCCGCGGTGACCGCCGAGCTCGCCAAGGGCGCCTCCCGCTTGAGGCCGCCGTCACCGCCAAGGAGGTCGTCTCCTCCTCCATCCGGCACGGCCTGCGCGGCAACATGCCCTTCCTCTACGTCTACCAGGGCGAGTACCGGCAGGCTGAGCCGCACCACTGAGGCGCCCCTCGGTTCCTCACCGATCTTCCTGCTTCACCATCCGCCGCCGACGGTTGTCAGCCCGTCGGCGGCGGATGTCCGTCATCCACGCCCGATTTTCTGTCACTCCTGGCGACTTTTTCAGGCGGACGGCTGCGGCCACCGACCCCATCCGCACCGGCCTGACCTGCACAGATGCCCCTGGCCCACCGAGCGCGACGCAGCACCGACGTACCTAAAAGTCGCCATCCGTGACACATCGACCCCTGAGAACCGGCACGCCAGTCCAGTAGATAGACAATCTAGTAACTAGGTAGTCTATAAACCATGGACTCATCAGCGGCGCGCCTCCTGCGCGGATTCCTGGAACCCTGTCTGCTCTCACTGCTGGCCGAGCACGCCGACTACGGGCTGTCCCTGGCGCAGCGGCTCGCCGCGGCCGGCCTGGACGAGGTACCCGGCGGCACGCTCTACCCGGCTCTCATGCGCCTGGAGAAGCGGGGCCTCCTCGCGGTCTCCTGGCGCCCCTCCACCTCCGGGCCCGCCCGCAAGTACTACGAGCTGACGGACGCCGGACACACCGAGCTCGCCGCACGACGAGCCGAGTGGCGAGCCTTCTCCACAGCGGTCGGTGCTCTCATCGAGGGCCGCAGGGTGCGCACGGAGGTCCCCTCATGAACCGGCCCGAGGAAGCCAGGGACCCAGCACAGAACACGACGGCCGAGTGGTACCGAAGCTTCGAGATGGAGCTCGCCTCCCGCGGTCTGCCGGCCTCCGAGGTCGAGCGCACAGCCGCCTCAACTCGGGCCGAGGCCGAGGCGGCCGGAGTACCGCCCGGCGACCTGTACGGTCCGGCAGTCCTCTACGCCCGCGATGTCGCCTCAGCACTACGGGACTACCAGACAACAGCACCCGACCCGGCCTCACTCAGCTCAGCGCTCCACATCACTACCGACCTCGGTACCACTGACCTCTCCACCGAATCGGCCAAGACTTCGCCTGCTACCCCCGTGGTCCTGCGCCTGACGGACGTCTCCGCGCACCGCGGCAGGCGCACGGTCCTGTCCGGAATCAACCTCACCATCCACCGGGGCGAGGTCGTCGCCGTCGTCGGAGCCAACGGCGCCGGCAAGTCGACCCTGCTTCAGCTCTGCGCGGGCCTGCTGCGCGCGAGCGGCGGGAGTATCGAACGGACACCACGCTTCGGCTACGCGCCTCAGCTCGACTCCTTGGCACCACTGCTCACGGTCGACGAGCACCTCCGGCTCTTCGGCGCGGCACGCGGTATGCGGCGGCACCGCTCCGTCTCGACCGGGGCACCGGCTCCTCACCCGCCTGGGCTGGACGGCCCGCGGGAGACCAGACCGCCGGGACGCTCTCGGGTGGGACCCAGCAGAAGCTCAACGTCGCTCTCGCCCAGCCTCGACGCCCCCGATCTGCTCCTGCTGGATGAGCCCTACCAGGGGCCTGGACGCCCTGGCCTACGAGGATCTGTGGGCCCTCATCTCGGCCTGGCGCGCCTCGGGCGCGGGCGTCCTGCTGGTCACCCACCTGCTGCGCGACGTCGACCTGGTCGACCGCGTCGTCGAGCTGCCCGGCCCCGCAGGAGGACGCAAGCCGGGACAGTCCACCGAATGCCCCGACGGACGCTGCGAAAGGAGTCCGCATGAGCACGCCGCCTGACCAGTCCACGCCGCAGACCGAGTGGGGATCGCACCGAGGGACGCCCGGTTCCGGTCGATGGCCGCGACCACGGGCCTGGTCGCGCTCGTCACCCTGCGTGAGCTCGCCCGACGGCGCGGCGCCCTCGCGCTGGCGACCCTCCTGCCGCTGACCTTCTACCTGGTGCGCCTGGAGACGCACTGGACCGCCATCCGGCTCCTGTCGATCGGCCTGGGCTGGGCGACGGCGACGCTGGCGCTGTTCACGCAGGTCTCGTCCCGCTCAGTGGACCGCCGCCTCGCCGTGAGCGGGGCTCGGCCCGCGACCTTGCTGCTGGGCCGATACCTCGCGGTGCTCGGGCTCGGGTGGATCTCGGCCTGCTCTACAGCGGCCTCGTCCTGGCCACGATCGGCGACGAGCTCACCCACCCGAGTGCGGTGCCGGTCATGCTGCTGCTGACCGCCACCGTGGCCACTCCCCTGGGCTCCCTGGCCGCCGCCCTGGTTCCACGGGACCTCGAGGGAGCACTTCTGCTGCTGTCAGTGATGGCGGTGCAGGTACTGGTGGATCCTTCCGAGGGCTGGACCCGCGTCCTGCCGCTGTGGTCGACCCGGGAGCTCGCGAGCGTCGTCGTGGAGAACCTGGGGCCCGAGACCGCCGACTACCTCCGCCGCGGGGCTGGCGCACGGCGCCGCCATGACCGTCCTGCTGACGGCGGCGAGCTGGGCCGTGGGCGTCCTGCGGCTGCGCACGGTCCGCCTCCGGCCCCGTCCCCTGCCGGGCCGGCCTACTCGTAGGCAGGGCTCGGGGTGACGTCGCGCGCCATGTTGGCGAAGCGTGAGACGTGCCCCTGGAAGGCCACGGGGATGGTGCGGGTCTGCCCGTTACGGTGCTTGGCCACGATGATGTCGGCCTCGCCGGGGCGCTCCTCGTTGTTGTAGTACTCCGGGCGGTGCAGCAGCACGATGATGTCCGCATCCTGCTCCAGCGACCCGGACTCGCGCAGGTCGCTCATCTGGGGCTTGTTGCCGGTGCGCTGCTCAGGGACCGCGGTTGAGCTGGGCGACGGCGATCACCGGGATCTCCAGCTCCTGGCCAGCAGCTTGAGGGAGCGGGAGAACTCGGAGACCTCCTGCTGACGCGACTCGACCCGCTTGCCCGAGCTCATGAGCTGGAGGTAGTCGATGACCATGAGACCCAGGTTGTGCTGCTGCTTCATGCGCAGCGCCTTGGAGCGGATCTCCGGCATGGTGAGGTTGGGCGAGTCGTCGATGAACAGCGGCGCGTTGGAGACGGGGTTGTAGGCCACGGCGACGTCGGTCCAGTCGCGGTCCTCCATCTGGCGCGAGCCGCGCAGCTTGTTCATGTCCACGCTGGACTCGGCGGCCAGGATGCGCATCATGAGCTCCATGCGCCCCATCTCCAGGGAGAAGTAGCAGCTGGTGATCCCGTGGTGGATCGACGCCGAGCGGCAGAAGTCCACGGCGAGCGTGGACTTCCCCATGGCGGGGCGCGCCGCCACGATAATCATCTGGCCGGGGTGGAGCCCGCCGGTGAGCTCATCGAGCTCGATGAAGCCGGTCGGCACCCCGGTCAGCGCCCCGTTGTCGCGGTTCTGGGCGGCCTCGATCTCCAGGTTGGCCTCGCCCAGGAGCTCGGAGACGGCAACGTAGTCCTCCTTCTCCCCCTCGTGGTGGGCCACCGAGTAGACCTCGGCCTCGGCCAGCGTGACGAGCTCGGCGATGTCGCCGGCGTCGGTGGAGTACCCCAGCTGGGTGATGCGGGTGCCGGCCTGGACCAGGCCGCGCATGAGCGCCTTGTCCTTGACGATGCGGGCGTAGTAGCCGGCGTTGGCGGCGGTGGGAACGGTGGCCATGAGGGTGGCCAGGTAGGGGGCGCCGCCGATGCGTTCGAGCTCGCCGCGCTTGGAGAGCTCATCGGCGACGATGAGCGGGTCGGCGGGCTCGGAGCGGTTGTAGACCTCGACGATCGCGTCGAAGATCGACTCGTGGGCAGAGCGGTAGAACTCCGGGCCGCGCAGGACGTCGATGACGTCGGTGATGGCCTCCTTGCTCAGGAGCATGCCACCGAGCGTGGCCATCTCGGCCTCGAGGTCCTGGGGCGAAGGCGGTCGAAGGCGGAGCTGTCGGTACGGACGCTTCCGTCGTCGGCGCCGCCCGAGCCGGCCTGAGCGCCCATGCCGTTGTCCATCGGCCACCTCCCGCACTGTCACGCCGGTTGGTCCCGGCTCGTCCTACTGCTCCCGACGGCGGCCCGCCGCGTCAGGAAGACGCTCGCCCGCGTGGAGCGCGCGCGTGACCATAACGCCATCGGGCAGGCCCCGCAAACTCTCAAGTTCACCCGTCTTGGGGATATCCGCACCGCCGCTGTGGGAAGACCCCCAGAGCCTGGGGACAGAGGTGGGCAGGCTGTGGACACAGATGTGCGCACTGGTGGCGACTCCCCCACAGGAAGGCGACTTTTCCTTGGTATACCAGGAATCTGAGAGTTCAGGGTTCCTATAGGTTCTTCCCACGACATCACAATGTGATCTGTGGACAAGTGGGTAAACCTGTGGACAAACATCATCTTCGACTTGAGGTCCGCACCGTTTGTGACTCCCCTACAGGGTGGTCCGTTCCAGTTATCCCCAACCCCCGCCATCTCGGCCGAACATCGGCTTCATCAGGCATATCCTCAGCAAATATTCAGCCTTCTAGTACTTTCCTGGAGCTCGAATAGTTGTGTGATCCCCCAGGACAATCCCGGCGATCCGTAGCCTCGGTCACGCCCAGGCTCCACCGCCGCGACCTCACCTCAACCTCATCCTCAACCTGGCCGTGAGGACCTCCCCAGACAGTCTCCCTCCGTGCTCGGAGCCGGCACCCGGCCCCTACCCTCGAGCGCTCCGCGGTGGCGGCCACGCGCTCCTCACTGCGCGGTACCGCCCGGGGACCGCCGAGGCGCTGATCCTCCGGCGCGGACCCCTGGTCCACAATGGGGCCGTGCCCAACACCAGTCACCCCGACTCCTCCGGCCTCAACCGTCAGGTCCTGTCCCTGGCCGTCCCCGCTCTGGGAGCGCTCATCGCTGAGCCGCTCTTCGTCCTGGCGGACTCGGCCATGGTCGGCCACCTCGGCGCGGTGAGCCTGGCGGGCCTATCCCTGGCCTCGACGATCCTGACGACGACGGTGGGCCTGTTCGTCTTCCTGGCCTACGCCACCACGGCGACGACGGCGCGGCTGTTCGGGGCCGGCCGGCGCACCGAGGGCCTGCGGGCCGGCGTCGACGGCATGTGGCTGGCGCTCCTGCTGGGGCTGGGGCGGGCGCCTTCCTGGGGCTGACCGCCCCCTGGCTGACCGCAGCGATGGGCGCCGACGGCGCGGTGGCTCAGGCGGCCGTGTCCTACCTGCGCGCCTCATGCCCGGGACTGCCCGGGATGTTCGTCGTCCTGGCCGCCACCGGCGTGCTGCGCGGCCTGCTGGACACTCGCACGCCCTTCGTCGTGGCCACGGCCGGGGCGGTCTTCAACGTCGTCGTCAACGCGATCCTGCTCTACGGCGTCGGAATGGGGATCGCGGGCTCGGGCGCCGGCACCGCGATCGCGCAGACGGCCATGGCGCTGGCGCTGGCCGGTCCGATCGCCCGGGCTGCCCGGGCGGCCGGCGTGGGTCTGCTCCCCCACCGCCAGGGCCTGCGGGCCTCCCTGGGCAGTGGGACGCCCCTGCTCATCCGTTCACTGAGCCTGCGGGCGGCGATCCTGGTGACCGTGTGGGCGGCGACCGCGCTCGGGGAGGTGTCGCTGGCCGCCCACCAGGTGGTCAACGCCCTGTGGACCTTTGCGGCCTTCGCACTGGATGCGCTGGCCGTGGCGGCGCAGGCCCTCATCGGCACCGCCCTGGGACAGGCCCAGAGGGCGGACACGGACTCGGCCGCACCGGAGGCTGAGGCCCTCACCGAGGAGGAGGCCGGGGCTGCTGCGGCGACAGCCGGCTGGTCCATTGACGAGCTCCTGAAGCGGATGCTGGCCTGGGGCGCCGGGACGGGGGTCCTGATCGGCGTGCTCATGGCGGCGGGCGCCGCCTGGCTGCCCCGCGCCTTCACCTCCGACCCGGGCGTCATCGCAGCCGCCACCCCGACGCTCCTGGTCGCGGCGAGCGCGCAGCCACTCGCCGGGGTCGTCTTCCTGCTCGACGGCGTGCTCATGGGCGCCGGCGACGGCCGCTACCTGGCCCGGGCGGGCCTGGTGACGCTGGTGCCCTATGTGCCGCTCGCGCTGCTCATCGGGGGCGGCGTGCTGCCAGGGGCTGGCGGGGCGACGTCGGGCCTGGTGCTGCTGTGGATCGCCTTCGCCTGGGTCTTCGCGGCCGCCCGCGGCACCACCACCCTACCTGCGCTCGCGCGGCACCGCCTGGCGCCACTGACCGCCCCCTCGCCCGGCCCTCCGGGTCCCTCGCCCCGCGCGGTCGTGCCCTATGCCTCGAGGTCGAGGGTTAAGGGTACGACCTCGCGACCCTACCCTACGATCCGGGCAGCCAGCACGAGGCCGTCACCCCGTGGCCACAGTGCTGTCCGTTCCCTGCTGCATCCACAGGGCTCCGACACTGCAGTAGCCACCTCATCCGCCCGCCCATCACGCTTGCGACATGGAGCCCTATCCCGAACCGCCTCAACTGCCTCCCGTTGTCGCGTCCGCCGGCCCACCGGCCGCCATGCGCAACCCCGTCAGGCTCCTTCGTGGTGTCTATGGGGATATCGGCGCTCAGGACCTGCCCCGTTGGGAGGCCGGCGCGCGTCTCAGTCTGGCTCGTTGCGCGGCCGCCTGCCTTCAGGTCACGTCCGCGCGCTGCCTGAGCCACGAGTCGGCCGCACTCGTTCACGGTCTGTGGTTGCGGGAACGTGAGCCGGACGTCAGCGTCGTCGTCCCCTCAAGTCCGCACCATCCCCACCAGGAGCTCCCCCTCCCGCCGGGAGCACAACGCCTCGCCTACCTGCGACGACGACACCTGACGCTGCCGCAGAAGGACATCACCACCGTCTCGGGCCTGCCTGTGAGCACCTTGGGACGGACCGCGGTTGACTGCGCCTTCGACCTTCCCGCCCACGACTCGGTGTGTGGTCGAGTCGGCGCTCCGCGCTATCGCCCGTCCATCGCGATACCAGTACTCCCAGTCGAGCCGCCGAGTCGAGGCTGCCCGGCATCAGCTCCAAGCCACCATTGCGGCGCAGGGCCCGCGTGCCGGGGCGCGGCGCGCACGTGCCGTCGTCGCCATGGCCTCGGCCTTCACCGAATCACCGGGCGAGTCGCTGCTGCACTGGTTGGTGCGCGCTCTGGGCCTGCCGGCTCCGCGCATTCAGATGGCGATCACGGACGTCCACCACTCCCGCCTCTACTTCCCCGATGAGGCCTGGCCGGAGTACCGGGTGCTGGCGGAGTTCGACGGGCGGATCAAGTACAAGACCCCGGAGGACCTGTGGCAGGAGAAGCAGCGCCAGGACGCCCTCACGCGCATGGGCTGGCGCATCGAGCGCTTCATCTGGGCGGACTTCACGCACCTCGACGTGCTGCGCGCCCGGCTCCTGGCCCTCTTCCCCGCCACCGTCGCCCGAAGCGCGCGCCCCGTGGCGGACCTGTGGAGATGATCGCCGGCTCCCGACCGCGCTGTCGTGCCTTATGCCTCGAGGTCGAGGGTTAAGGGTACGACTTCGCGACCTACCCTACGATCCGGACCGCCGGCACGACGCTGCACGCCCCAGCACGACCCACGACAACGCCGTCGGGCCGGAGTCCCCACGGGGAGGACCCGGCCCGACGGCGGAAGGATGCCCGGCGCTCAGCGCGCGGGGACGACGTTGACCTCGAGGGGGGCCACGACGTCGGCGTGCAGGCGCACGGAGGCGCTGTGACGGCCGGTCGACTTGATCGGCGGCACGACCTGGATCTTGCGGCGGTCGACGGCGGGGCCGCCGGCGGCCTTGACGGCGTCGGCCAGGGTCGCGGTGGTGATGGCGCCGAAGAGGCGGCCGTTGTCACCGGCGGTCGCGGAGACGGTCACAACGTTCTCCTGCAGCCAGGCGCGAGCGGTCTGGGCGTGCTCGAGGGACTCGATGGAGCGCTTGCGGCGCGCCTCGGCCATCTGGTCGATCTGGCGCTGGGCGCCCTTGGTCCACGGGGTGGCCAGCTTGCGGGGCAGGAGGTAGTTACGGGCGTAGCCGTCCTGACCTCCACGACCTCGCCGGCGGAGCCGAGGTGGGAGACGTCGTGCGTGAGGATGAGCTGGTGGTCATTGCGCGTGCCTCCGATCAGCGAGCCGAGCTCGAGTAGGGCAGCAGAGCCATCTCGCGGGCGTTCTTCACGGCCTTGGCGATCTTGCGCTGCCCTGGACGGAGACGCCGGTGACGCGACGGGCGCGGATCTTGCCGCGGTCGGAGATGAACTTCCGCAGCGTGGCGGTGTCCTTGTAGTCGATGGTGCTGACCTTGATGGCCTTGACGGGGCTGACCTTCTTCTTCGGCTTGCGAAGTTGGGGCTTCGCCATGGTGGTACTCTTGGTCTGAGCGCCTCGCGCCCTACGAGATGAAAAAGTGTTGTGTGAGGGAACGGGACGACGACGTCGCGGCTTTTTAGAACGGGGGCTCGTCACCGAAGGAGGTGGAGCCGCCCTGTGGCCCACGGGTCGTCCGCGGCGCCGCCGGCAGGGGGCGTTGTACCCGGACTGGCCCTGGCCGCCGAAGCCGCCACCGCCGTTGTAGCCGCTCTGCTGGGGCCGCCCTGGTTGTATCCGCCCTGACCGCCCTGGTTGCCGCCGAAGCCGCCGCCCTGGGGCCGCCCTGACCGCCGCCGAAGCCACCCCTGACCGCCGCGCGGCTGGCGGGTGACCTGGGCCTTGGCGTAGCGCAGGAGGGACCGATCTCATCGACCTGCATCTCCACGACCGTGCGGTTCTCGCCCTCACGGGTGGTGTAGGAGCGCTGGACCAGCCGGCCCTGGACGATGACGCGCGTGCCCTTGGTCAGCGACTCGGCCACGTTCTCCGCGGCGTCGCGCCAGATCGAGCAGCGCATGAACAGGGTCTCCCCGTCCTTCCACTCGCCGGCCTGGCGGTCGAAGGTACGCGGCGTGGAGGCGACCGTGAGGAGGCCACCGCTGCCCCGGAGGGCGTGAAGCGCATCTCGGGGTCCGCGGTGAGGTTCCCGATGATGGTGATGATGGTGTCTCCGGCCATGGCGTTGTCTCCGTTCCCGGTAGAGGCTCAGGCCTCGGGACGCAGCAGCTTGGTGCGCAGAACGGTCTCGTTGAGGCCGAGCTGGCGGTCGAGCTCCTGGGCGATCTCGGGCGTGGTGGTCATGTCCACGACGGCGTAGAAGCCCTCGGACTTCTTCTTGATGTCGTAGGCCAGCCGGCGCTTGCCCCAGATGTCGACCTTGTCCACGGTGCCCCCGTTGCTGGGAACGACCTGCAGCAGCTTCTCGAGCGTCGCGTTGGCGGTGCGCTCGTCCGTCTCGGGGTCGAGGATGACTCGCGATCTCGTAGTGACGCATGCTTGGTACCCACCTCCTCTGGTCTCGTGGCGGTCACGGTCCTTCCGTGACAGGAGGGTGATGTGCGGCGCACCATCCGGTGGACAGAGGTCCATCCGCCCGACGGCGCAGCCAGTTCGCCACATTACCGACAACCGGGTGGCCCTGAAAGCGAGATGGTGGGCCGACGACTGCCATGCAACACGTCATCGGCCCACCGTCAGGCTCTCGCGGGCGGACGGGTCAGCCGCCGTGGGTGGTGAGCGACGCCACCCTGACACCCGCCGCTGTTAGCGCGCCGTTGTTTCCACCGTTGCCGCCATTGTTGCCGCCGCTTGCTCGCCGGGTTGCTGCGGTTGCCGCCGCCGCCCTGGTCGCCGCGTTTGCTGCCGCCGCCGTTATCCGCGTTCGCCGCCCTGTCGCCGCCATTGCTGCCGCGCTGATCGTCACCTTGACCGCCCTGGTCTTCACCAGGCTTCTTCTGGGAGTCCGATTGCTCGGTCTGCTTCCCGTCAGGCTGCGGGGTGCCCTGCGGCGTCGGCTCAGTGGTCGGCTGCGGGTGGGGGTCGCAGTCGCCTCGGGCGGAGCGGTGGGGTCGTAGTCGCCTCCTCCTCCGGCTCACCGGTGGGCTTGGCGGTCTGCGGAACCGTTCCACCACGGGTGGCCAGCAGCTCGGCCGCCGGCGGGAAGTCCTCAACCTCCAGCCCTCGTGCGCGACATTCATGTAGTCGATGAAGATGTCCGCCGGGTAGGTCGAGCCGGTGATCTCGTCGTACTCCCCCAGGGCTCGATCGACTCTCCGAGCCGTCCGTTCCCGTCTGGTAGAGGGTCACCGCGGTGACCACCTGCGGAGTAAAGCCCACGAACTGGGCGGACTTGTTGTCCGATGACGATCCGGTCTTCGCGGCAACCGGGCGATCCATCTTGGCCGCCACCTTGTCCGCACTGCCGTTCGGGCCGGAGACGACCTGCTGGAGGGCGTAGGTCGTATCCGCCATGACGTCCTCGTCGAACTCACGATGCCCCCTTGGTGTCCGCCGTGTAGCGGTCCGTGCCATCGGGGTTCTTGAGGGAGGCCACGATGTGGGTGTCGTGCCGGATGCCCTGCGAGGCGAATGTGGAGTAGGCCGTCGCGATGTCGATCGTGTGCGGGGAGGCCGAGCCGAGCACGTTCTGGACAAGAGTCCGCTGCTCCGGGGTCTTCAGACCCTGGGTGTTCTCCGGGTAGCTGGCACGGTTCTGCCACCTTGGCTGTGATCCCTCCTCCAGGTCCTCGGCATTCACGAGCTCCTGATTGAGCTGGAGGTAGGGGTGTTGAGCGACTGCTCCGTGGCCTGGGTGAGGCTGGCCCACTTCAGGAGACGTTCTGAAGTTCTGGAACCGATGCCCTCGATGGTCATCGGCGAGGTGGCCGGATAACCACTGTTCAAGGACCACCCGTTCTCCAAGGCGGCCACCAGCGCGAAGGGCTTGAAGGTGGAGCCGGCCTGGGCGATGGCATCGGTCGAGGTGTTGACCTGACTGGTCAGATAGTCATCACCCCCGTAGAGCGCCAGCAGACCGCCCGTCTTGGGGTCGATGGACACCAGCGCCTTGCGCAGGTTCGGCGAGGCGCCAGGAGGCAGGGAGTCTGACCGAGTTGACAGCGGCCTCCTGGTCCTTCTGGTTGATCGTGGTGACGATCTTGAAGCCGCCGGTGTCGATCTGCTCCGGCGAGATCTTGGCCTTGTTCTCGAGCTCGGAGCGCACCATCTGCAGCAGGTAGCCGTTGGTGCCGGCGTAGACCTGCTTGGTCTGGGACTCCTTGACGTCCGGCATACCCGTCTGCTTGGCCTCGTTGTACTGGGCCTGGGTGATGTAGCCGTCGTCGAGCATGAACTGCAGGACTCGTCCCCCACCGCTCCTTGGCCTTGTCCGGGCTCTCGGCCGGGTCCCAGGCGCTGGGCGACGGCAGGATCCCCGCCAGGAGCGCGGCCTCGAGGGGCCTGGCGTCCTGGCGGGATGGTGGAAGAAGTGCCTGCGAGGCGGCCTCGATTCCATAGGGCGCCACGACCGTAGTAGACCGTGTTGAGGTAGTCGCCCAGGATCTCCTTCTTGGGCTTTCTCCCGGTCGATCTTGATGGCCATGATGGCCTGCTTGAACTTGCCGGAGTAGGAGCTGGTGGTGTCGACGTAGTAGTTCTTCACGTACTGCTGCAGTCAGGTCGAGGCGCCCTGGGTGTCGCCTCCGCGCAGGTTGTTGATGAGGGCGCGCGCGATGCCCTTGGGGTCGACGCCCTTGTTGGAGTAGAAGGAGCGGTCCCCGAGGCCACCACCGCGTTGCCCACATAGTCCGGCAGGGTGAGGCGTCCACCGACTCGCCGGTTGATCTCCGCGAACTTCCCCATCTCCGTGGTTCCGTCGGCGTAGTAGACCGTACTGCTTTCTGAGCCAGCGCGAACTCGCTGGGTTTGGGCACCTTGATGATGTTGTAGGCCCACATGAAGGCGCCGACAGTGCTGAGCACCCCCGCAGGAAGACGCCCAGGACGAACCGCCAGCTGGGAATCCAGCGGTGAATCTTTGCCCTTGCCGGCACGGGGGTAGTTGAAGAAACGGCGCTTGCGCCCCGAGGCGGCGTCCTTGAGCGCTCGGCCTTCGACTGCTTGCGCCCCTTTCCGGGCTTCTACCGCCCCCGAGACCCTGCCCAGGGTATGCCGACCGGCGCTGGCCACCTGGGTCAGCTTGTTGCCGACGGGGCGGCTGGGTCCGCTCCCACCGTGCCTTCTGCCACGCGCCCCGTTTCGCTGATGTCATGGAGGTGACTGCGCCGCGACGGCGCGGGGGATAACGCCCGGTTGCGACATGAGGGTCTCATCATGACCGATGTTGGCTGCTGGCGCCGACTCGGAGACCGGTCACCGTCCAGCAGGACCGCCGACGGCGATCGGGAGGATCGCTGCGACAAGCCGCATCGGGCGCCGACATGCGTCCAGTATGAAGGAACACCGGGCCGTGATGGTAGCGATGCAGACCTGGGAACCAGCCATGACGTGACCGACTCACGTTATCCCGTTGTCACCTAAATCGCCCCTGAACAGCGCTCTCGTGCGCTTTGAGGGTCGACGACGGCGCACCGGGAGCCAGAATGTGAGTTCGCGCCCAGCCGGCAACGAAGCACACCGAAAACGGCCGGTATCAACCAGGACAATGGTCCCCGGCTGCTGGTGAGACACTGACCTCAATCCTCCCTGCCAGGTCAGTTTCGCGTCTCGGCTCGCCTGCTCGAGGAGCGCCGCCCTCACTCGTCCTCACCCGTTCCGCCCAACCGGGGAGATCCTCCGATGGACGCCAGCGCAGCCCTTCAGACCCTCAGCATCATCCTTCGTCGCCATCATCCTCACCTGCCCTCATCGTCGGGGCGAAGAAGGGCGGGATCGCCCTCGGTCTCATCGCCGGGATCGGCCTGCTGGTCCTCGTCTTCGGCTTCCGCCTGGAGCCGGGGAGGCCCCGGTCGACGTCATCCTCACCATCCTGGCCGTCATCGGGTGCGCCGCCACGCTCCAGCAGTCCGGCGGCCTGGACGTCATGATGCAGGTGGCCGAACGGGTCCTGCGTCGACATCCCGAGCAGATCACCATCCTGGGTCCCCTGCGTCACCTGGTTCCTCACCGTCCTGTGCGGGACCGGCCATGTCGTCTACACGATGCTGCCCATCATCGCGGACATCGCCATCAAGAAGAACATCCGCCCCGAACGTCTCTACGGCCGCCTCGTCGGTCGCCGCCCAGATGGGCATCACCGCCTCACCGGTCTCGGTGGCCACGGTCTCCATCGTCTCCATCATCGCCAAGAACACCGATCGGCACTGGTCAGTCCTCCAGATCCCTGGCGATCTCCATCCCGGCATCGCTGTGCGGGGTCCTTCTGGCCGCCCTGTGGTCGATGCGCCGGGGCAAGGACCTGGACGAGGACGAGGAGTACCAGAAGCGCCTGGAGAACCCGGAGTTCCGCGCCACCGTCCACTCCAGCTCCGAGACCCTCATCGGCAAGGTGTTCCCCGCCCCAGGCCTACCGCGCCACCTGGATCTTCCTGGGCGCCATCGCCGCCGTCGTCGTCCTGCGCGCCCTGGAGGTACTGCGTCCCCAGTTCCCTCACCGGCGACAACGGCGCTAGGGGAGCGCCTGAGCATGACGAACCTGGTCATCCAGATGGTCATGCTCGCCGCCGGGGCACTCATCCCTGCTGACCCTGCAAGGTGCAGGCCGGCAAGATCGCCTCCACCGCCGTGTTCAAGGCGGGGCCACCGCCATGTTCTCCATCTCGGGGTCGCCTGGATGACCGAGACGGTCGTCCACGCCCACCTGGAGAGCCTGGAGCACAGCCTCTCGGGCGTCCCTGTCCCACCACGTGGATGTACGCCATCGTCCTGTTCATCATCGGCAAGCTGGTGAACTCCCCAGGCCGCCGGCCTGCTCATCGTGGCCCCCATGGCCCTGTCACTCGGGGTGAGCCCGGTCGTCGTCGTCGGGTTCATCGGCGCCTCCTACGGGTACTTCATCCTGCCCACCTACCCCTCGGACCTGGCGGCGATCGGCTTCGACCCCACCGGCACCACCCACATCGGCAAGTACGTCATCAACCACTCCTTCCTGGTGCCCGGGCTCATCGGAGTGCTCACCTCCTGCATCGTGGGCACGGCACCGTCCCAGATGCCCTGTCCTGAGCGCTCGACGTCGCACCGGTCGGTCGCCGAGAACGGTGACCGACCGGCGAGTGTGACGTCGAACACGCTGGAGAAGCGCTCCTTCTGGGCAGAACGTAACAGGAGCGTGTCGTTTGGTCCGTCTAGGCTCGTGCCATGACAACTACAGACGCGGCCACCACTTCCGCCATCGCCCTGCGTTTGGAGCTGCTGGGACTCCCCGTTCCGGCACCGGTCAAGCAGAGTGAGGCGGACCGTCTCATGTCCCCGATTCTGGCTCGCCAGCGCGAGCTCTCCCGCCGGCTGGCTCACCGCCCCTGTGCCGCCGACCATCGCATTCAGACTTTCCTCGACTCCTACCTGGAGGGCGCGGCCGTCACCCCGAGGCTGCCCCGCTCCACCTTCGTCCTGGACCAGCCGGGCCTGGCGCGGGCCCTGTCCCTGCCTGAGGACGCCACCAGCTTCACCTCCGACCACGTCGAGAGCTGCGAGTGCTCGGCGGCGTCCTGCACAACCCCGCAACGACCGCCGCACCACCGCCGGCGTCTTCCACGTCGCCGAGGGCGGCCTGCCGATCTCGATGACAAGATCGCCGTTCCGCGCGATGTCTTCGCCCGTCTGCTGGCCCACGCCGTCGATGCCCCTGAGGACCTGCTGACCCTGCCGTGGGCCTCCCGGGCAGGAGGACCCGGCCCGCTGCTTCGTGTCCCTGCTGCTGCGCCCCGTCGTCGTGCCCGAGGTCCCCGGCTTCTCCGCCGAGCGCTCCATGGAGATCCGTTTCATCGCCCCCGTGGCCTGGTCTCCAACCTGGACTTCGTCGAGGGCATCTTCGGCAACGGCGGCGATCCCCTACCTGCCGGAGAACGACCTCCCTGGCCCCGGAGTCCTGGACCGGCCACACGGCTGCGTCATCCTCGCCCCGCACCTGACCACCTGACCAAGAAGGAGCTGGGCCTGCCCTCCTGGGAGGAGGCCACCGAGCGTCAGCGCCGCGACGGCCAGTGCTGGAAGGACGAGGCCGAGCTCTACAACGGCGGCAAGGCCTTCAAGTGCGTGGCCCGCGACGAGCGCGGCGTCATCGTCACCGTCATCGCGGACAACTACTTCGGCTACTGCAAGAAGGAGGTCAAGACCCAGATCGGGTACTCGGCCAACCTCTTCGGCTGCGTGGAGGAGGAGCACGCCGGCGGCGCCGTCGCCTACCCGCGCTACAACCTGGGCCAGGAGTACACCGACATCCACACCCCCGAGGGCCTGACCCTCGAGCACGTCATCGAGCGCAACCCCGGCCGCTTCGAGGCGCGCCAGGACGGGTCCGCCGTCGTCGTGGACGACCCGACCGTGGTGCTGGTGCCCGCCGGCGCCCACTACTCGATGCGCAGCCAGACGATCACCTGGACCGGCCCCGACGGCCAGGAGGCCTCGATCCCGCTGCTCGTGGGCAACACCTACGTGGCCCCCAACGGCTACCGGGTCCACGCCAAGCACCGCGAGGGCGACGCCACCCAGTGGCACCTGGTGGGCACCGCCCCCTGGTCCACGCAGGCCCACAAGCCGGCCACCGTCTCCGGCGGCGGCAAGTCGGAGATCTCCAAGTCCCTCCTGGACGCCTTCGTCTTCGGTGAGGCCTACGTCGGCGACGTCGACGAGGACTTCGACGCCGTCCAGGCGATCCTCGACGGCAACTACGCCGACCGCTTCGTGGACCCGGCCAACAAGAGCGACAACCACCGCTCGATCCTCCGAGCGCCGCTCGCTGGGAAGCGTCATCAGCTGCTGACGCCGTCGTCGATGTACACCGAGGAGTACAACGCCTTCCTGGAGTCGATCCCGGCCCACATCAAGGAGCTCGTCTTCACCGTCAAGCGCTTCTACCAGCCCAGCTGGGGCCAGGACTGGCGCAGCCACTTCTCCGTGGGCATCATCAACGGCCGCAAGGGCAACTCCCTGCGCCTGGACGGCGAGGTCATCAAGGTCAACATGCTGCGCGTGGGCTTCGAGGACGACGGCGCCTGGCGCCTGCTGTCTCTGCGCCCGGACTCTCGCCGGCTGCCAAGGTCCAGACCGAGGACGACATCACCGCCTCGATCGTGGCCCCCGGCGGCCTGGTCTCCACCCCGGACTCGCAGCTGTCGCGCAAGTTCGTCACCAACTGCGAGTCCCTGCTCTTCCAGCGGCCCGACGACGCGATCGTGCGCGGCTATGACAAGCAGACCGAGTCGGACATGTCCGATCCGCAGGCGGACCTGTTCATCTCCAACTTCCAGCCGCTGACGCCCGCTGACGCCCGGGCGATGGCCGCCGACGCCCCCGGCCTGTCCTGCTTCACCCAGCCCATGCAGGACCTGGTGGCCCGCGCCGCCGCCCTGCCCTGAGGCCGAGGACCCCGCCGAGGAGACCTACTGGGTCTCCACGGCCGACCCGCGCCTGGTCAACGGCGCCCCCACCAAGAACCCCCGCTACCTCCAGGTGCGTCCCGACATCGCCAACCCGAAGGACGTGGCGCTGGCGGACCTGACCAACCACCTCTTCCGGGACGTTCCCTGGACGAGGCGCTGCGTCACAGCGTCGACGTCGTCGCCGCCGGGCGCCGCAACAACCCGCCCGAGGACGGGGTTCCGCCCCTGTGCGCCTACAACCCGCTGCACTACATGGAGCTGCCTGAGCTGTTCATGGAGTTCATCCTCCATGACCGGCAAGTCCCCTCGACGACGGGCGCCGGCAGCGAGGGCCTCACCAAGGCCCCTGTTCAACGCGCTGCCGGCCATCTACGACCTCAACGCGGCCCCTGCTGCCTACGCCCTCAGCGGCTATGACGGCTGGCTGTCCTCGGCCGGCTACATCGGCCCGAAGGTGCAAGTGGCCCACGACATCTCGCTGCTCATCCCGGAGATCTTCTCGCGCATGAGCGCTGAGGAGCGCGACGCCCACCACCTCGTCGAGGGCGGCTACCTCGAGCGCATCGAGGACTTCTGAGTACGAGGGTCGCACCGTCCAGGCCTCGCGCCTGGGCTACCGCATGAACCAGGCTTTCACCTCGACCTTCTCGGGCCGGATCTTCCTGCACCCCGACGTCGTCTTCACCGAGGAGATGCTGCGTCCCGAGCTGCAGGATGAGGGCGGTCTTCGCCGACTCGGTGGACATCATCGTCACCACCCACAAGGTGGTGGCCGAGCACTACCGGGCCGACGGCTCCATCGAGTGGGCCGTGCCGCCGCTGCGGGCCCTGCTGGAGATCATGATCGACGGCACCTCCCGCGAGGGCTGGGACCTGACGAGCCCGGAGTTCCGCGCCCTGTTCGAGCGGGAGAACATCCTGAGCTCGTCGTGGTACGCGGAGCGCCTGACGCCAAGGTCGCCCGCGACACCCGCCTGGGCCCAGCAGGCCATCGAGGGACCCTCACCCGCTTCTACACCGCGGAGAACAACGAGGAGGTCGTCGAGCGCCTGGGCATCGAGGGCCGCCTGGCCGAGGCCCGCGCCTGGCTGGACAAGGTCAGCTCTCCGGCCTACCGCGAGCACCTCGTGGGCACGCTCGGCCTCCAGCCCTCGCTGGCCTGAGCGGACGTCGCGCCGGGCCTGCACCGCACCTCCTGCGGGCCCGGCCGCGCCCCCGCCCTCTCGCTGACGACGAAGCGCTGTGGGGAACAGGATTCCTGTTCCCCACACGCGCTCCGTTCACTCCATCTGCGTTCCGATCCAGGCCTGGCACTGCCGGTCAGCCGAGGTCGGCGATCGTCAGACGCTGCTGACATCAACGCTGGCTCAGGCACTCGGCGCCAGGGAAACCCATGCGTGAACGCATCCCGCGGGCGGACCCGTACTGTGACGAGCATCTAGGCGACATGAGCGCATGGTCAGCCGACGTCGTGCGGACGGGTGCCAGTGGCGTTGGCCCAGAAGACGTACTGCGAGCGAGCCTCGGCGATGAATGAGCGACCCTGCCTTGACCACGGGTCGGCAGGTGCCGCCAGATGAAGCCGTACATCAGTTGACCCCCGGGTCGTTGAGCACGGACTCCGGACGACCCTCGAGCGATCCATCCAGTAGTCGAACTTCGCGTGGACGATCCAGCGCTAGGTCGTTGCCGAACTCGCCGGCGGTCGATCCGTGGCAGGTGGTCAGCGTGATGTAGCGATCCGTGGGCTGGGCGTCCGGCTGGTTGGGGACCGGGAGCGATGACCTCGACCTGCTCGGGCTGGACGAGCTCGTGGCCGGTCACCTTGAACACATACCAGGTCTTGGCCGTGGAGACGATGATCTCGTCGCCCTCCTGGAGCAGGTCGATGCGACGGAAGGAGTTGCTGCAGGTGCGGCGGTGCCCGGCGATCGCGAAGTTCCTGAGCTCTCCGAGCTGCTGGGTGTTGGTGTGGTGGCCGCCGCGGCCTGGTCCAGGACGTCGGATCCGGTGCCCTCCATGATGGGCATGTTGTTGCTGGTGACGCCGTACCACTTTGGGGACGACGAGCATCCCGATGGTCTCGCCGTAGCCGACCTGCTCCATGACGGGCGGAGCATCGTAGTGCTTCTCGCCTGCCCGCTTGGGGACCTGGACCTGCTTCTCGTGGAACTGCGTGGCCACCGCCTGCGCACTGGCGTTGGCGTCAATGCCGGTCCACCACGCTGCCAGCACAGGAAGAGGGCGACGACCAGACCGGCGGTGATGAGCAGCTCACCGATTCCGGTCAAGGTGCCGTTGAAGATTCGGACAGCACGACTCTGGCCGGGTGCTCGGTGTCGCACAAGACCTCCTCCAGTCATTGCCCCTCCTCAGAACTAGGGCATCATCAGGCTAGCGGCCAGTCTAAGGGGGTACACCCCCCACATGACCAGCCAGGAGTGGTGGACTCATCACAGGGATGCGCCGCGAGGAAGCTTCGCAGCATGTCCTAGGCTAGGCCCGGATGTATTGCGGTGGTCTCATGCCACCATCCCCAGACAGTGAGGAGACCCAGGGTGGCCTTGGAGAAGAAGTCCACAGCGGACGACGCCGACAAGAGCTCGGAGAAGGTCTCGAAGAAGAGCTCAGAGAAGAACAGCGCGAAGAGCGCTGAGAAGGGCACGGGCTCGAAGAAGGGCTCTGCCCCCTCTGAGAAGACGGAGACGAAGGACAAGACGACCAAGGGCTCGAAGAAGAGCTCGTCGTCGAAGAAGAAGCACCCTGAGCGCTCCGGCAACCCGGCCAAGGCGGCCAAGGCTCTCGAGGAGGAGTCGCGCGCTGCGGCGAACCGGGTCTCGCGCACGCCCAAGAAGATCAAGGACACCGCCTCTCCGCGCTGGTACGCCCCCACCATGGTGACGCTCCTGGTCATCGGGCTGCTGTGGGTTGTCGCCACCTACCTCTTCCAGGGCAGGTACCCGCTGCCCTACTTCGCCGAGCACCACGCCGGAGACTGGCTGTACAACGGCAACCTCTACATCGGCTTCTCATCATGATGTCGGCTTCCTCGGTCTGCTTCGCTGGAAGTGAGCAGGTTTCAGACACTCACGCGATCAGGCATCCGCATCAGGCCCCCGAGCATCGGCTCGGGGGCCTTACGTCATCTACGCTCGGTCCTACTGTCCAGGCGCCCGGCACAGCGGATTGACACAGCGGGTTGAGCGAGCCGACAGGACTGCTTGTTGATCGCATCACCGAGGGCCGCCCCACGAAGGGGCCCGGGCTGGATCCTCGGAGCCCGGCACACATGGCCTCGGCCCGCTCCCTCTCCTCCCCAGGCCATCTGTGGATCCGTGGAGAACTGACTCCCCACAACCCACGTCGACTTTCCCCATGTGTGGACAGGTCTGTGGATAACTACACGTTTGTGTTTCCACACCTGTGTCCACAGATGTGGATGAACCACAGAGGTGTTCTTTCAGGCTTGTCATTCATGGCCGCACGGGCTGCACGGGCTGCGTGGCGCTTCTCAGGGGCGGTGCGTCTCATGTGCCGTCTCCTCACTTCTGAGACACGTGAGTGTCATGACTTCTGAGACATCCGCTCGGGCGGGAACCTTGGGCAGGCCGGTGGCCCTGGGGCCGAGGACGGGACGAAGGGAAGAGGTCTGGTGGGGCATCGGTGTCCACAGCGCTGACATTAACCCCCTAATCGGGACCGCTCGCCGAGGAAAAACCGCAGTATTCCAACGATCTCCGCTGGGTGATTCGCCGGCAGGCTCGGTAATGTCAGCGCTGTGGACACCAGGCCGCGCAGGAGTGAGTCCGGGGTTCTTACGGCACAGCCCGACGCCTCCGTCATAGGTCCACCCCCACCGCTCCCTGCCCGCTGTCTACACAGGGTCCCGGTGGTCATGGTTCGACGCCGGCTCCGCCCCGAGTCTGCCCGAGTCGGCCTGCTCCACGAGGGTCGGGATCCACTGACCAAGGGTTGTGCGTACTGCACGAAGGCCCCACCTACCCGAAGTGCACCCAACCCTCGTCCAGTAGCACCCCACCCTCGTGCAGTTCGCCCGGACGATGCCGGAAGCCACCACAGTGACCGGGGCACCCCTCTCCGGCAGGCCGAAGCAGCAGCTCTCCCATCCGGCAGACCCACCCCCGACCGGTGTCTTGAGATGTCATGACATCCGAAACTCTCAGAAGTCATGAGACAACACAGGGCCGGTGCGTCTCAGGAGAGGAGGACCCGAAGCAGATCGAGCCCTACCAGGGCCACTGCGACCGCAACGGTTCCAGCGATCCCCACGACCTGCCGCTTCCCCCGTGGCGCCCAGGCGTAGATCGCCGAGACGATCCCTCCGACGACAAGCCCACCGAGGTGCCCCTGCCAGGAGATGTTGGCCCCCAGGAAGGAGATGACGGCATTGATCGCCACCAGCGCCACGATCCCCGAGGTGTCTCGCCCGAAGCGCCGTTGCACGATGAACATGGCCGAGAACAGGCCGAAGACCGCTCCCGAGGCGCCCACCGTCAGCGTGAGCCAGGACTCCGTGTCCGGCCAGGAGAGCCAGTAGATCATCGTCGAGCCACCCAGGGCGCTGAGCAGGTAGACGCAGGTGAAGCGCCACCGCCCGAGCAACGGTTCAAGAGCACCGCCCAGCACCCACAGAGCCCACATGTTGAAGCCGAGGTGCATGTAGTTCGCATGCAGGGAAGGCGGTGGTCAGGAACCGCCAGGGGCTCGAGACGGCCAGCGCCGGCACGAAGCCCAGGCGGAGCTCCAGCGACTGCATCGTCACCTCGGGGATGAGGACTTGAAGCGCGTAGACGACGACGCACAGGCCGACGAGGATCTTGGTGACCAGGGCCCCGGAGGTGACGTTCCCGCCCAGCAGCGTGCGCGCCTGACGTCGGCCGGCCTGAGACTGACGAGCACAGTCCACACAGTGCACCCCCACCGAGCTGGGCACCTGGCAGGCGGGACAGGTGGGTCGGTCGCAGCGCTGGCAGCGCACGTAGGCCACCGTGCCCGGGTGCCGCGGGCACACCGGCGGTGCCTGCTGCGGAAACGAGTTCGTCGAGGTCATCGGATGCTCCTGTGCGGATGATCGGGGCTTGAGCGGGTTGGGACGGGTGAACCGGATACGACGACGCCGCCGGGACGCGGGTCCCAGCGGCGTCACAGAGGCGAATCACACCTGATTCCGGTGCTTCGGTAGCGGTGCGGTGGGCGACCCCTCGTTGCTGAGAGGCCACCCCATGCCCTCGTGGAAACTACTCGGTGATGTCCACCGAGGTGATGATGACGTCCTGCACCGGGCGGTCACGCGGGTCGGTCTCCACAGCCGAGATCGCGTCGACGACGGCGCGGGAGGCCTCGTCGGTGACGGCACCGAAGATCGTGTGCTTGCCCTGGAGCCACTCGGTGGGGGCGGTGGTGATGAAGAACTGCGAGCCGTTGGTGCCCTTGCCCAGGCGGCGGCCGGCGTTGGCCATGGCCAGGACGTAGGGGGCGGCGAAGGTCAGGGAGGCGTCGATCTCGTCGTCGAAGACGTAGCCGGGTCCTCCGGTACCGTCACCCAGCGGGTCACCGCCCTGGATCATGAAACCAGGGGATGACGCGGTGGAAGATGACGTTGTCGTACAGCGGAGCGTGGGACTCCGCGCCGGTGCGTGGATCCGTCCACGCCTTCTGACCGGTGGCCAGCCCCACGAGTTGGAGACGGTCTCAGGAGCCTGCTCGGGGTAGAGCTCCAGGCGGATATCGCCGAGGTTGGTGTGAAGAGTCGCTTCCATGAGTGACATGGTGGCACGGTCGCGGGCCCATCGGCATGAACCCCTCAGTGGTGTGCGGTGCTGTTCACCCCAGGCAAAACGGCTGGACATCGTGTGGGCCAGGCCGCGCCGGGGTGCGACCATTGGTGCACGTTGCACAACGACCGTCTGTATCCGTTTCCAACCTGGGAGGCAACCATGTCCTGCCTGACGAAGACATGCTGCGACAAGAAGCTCGACACCACTCATCTGCGCAAGGAGGCAGCATCCTTGCCGGATCCGTCGTCGGCCAGGCTGAGAAGGCCGCCCTGTGGGCTGCTCGCACGTCAGCAAGGCCGCCGGGGGCGTGGCCCGCGCCGCCAAGGACGCACAGGAGCGTCTGGAGCCGGTGGTCCACGAGGCCCGCTACCGGGTTGTCGAGGACTACATCCCTCGTGCGCAGCGCGCCGCCGTGGCTGCCCAGGCTGCTGCAGGTACGGACGGTACCCTGACAGAGCGCGCCCAGCGCGTGGCTGTTGCCGCAAAGTCCGCCGCATTGGAGGTTCCCGTGAAGAAGCAGAAGAAGCACCGCGTGCTCAAGACCCTGGGTTGGCTCGCCGTCGCCGGCGCGGCCGCTGCCGGCGCCTATGTCGTGTGGCGTCGTAGCCAGCCCGTTGAGGACCCGTGGGCCGAGGAGTACTGGGCCGACTCCACCGAGGATGAGGCCGGCTACGGCATCAGCCCCTGAGGACGCTCAGGCCCTGACCGCCCCTCTCGATTCACGACGGCGCCGCGCTGGACATGACCCAGCGCGGCGCCGTCGTCGTTCCAGTTCTCATCCCATGGCAGTTTCCGCTGGCGCTGCCGCAGCGATCTGACTCGGCGGGCCGCCGTGGCGAGGGCCAGCCGATCAGGCCCGGTGACGGTGGACGCGGAAGCCGGGGGCCGATGTCGCCGGCCGGGAATCATCTCAGCCAGGGATGCGGGGTCGCTCAGTGAACTCGCCGCGACGAAACCGGTGATGGTGTCCACGCCGTAGTCGAGGAGTACCGGGTTGAGCGGCGTCGACGGCCCCACCAAGACGGTGTGCGCCTGGCGGGAGAGCTCGATGAGACGCGGCGCGGTCTTGTTGACGAAGCTCGATGAGGAGATGAAGACGAGGTCGCACTCGGGCAGGACGTACTCGCAGGCGCTGTCCGGCCAGTCGCCGGGCTGAAGGTTGCGCTCGAGGCAGATGTACTCGCCGGCGCCGGCCAGGGCGGCCTCGGCGAAGGGGAAGTGCCCGATGACCGCGACTCTCTTGCCGACGATCATCTCCCGGTAGGGGTCGAAGACCTGGCGCCAGGTCAGTCCCTCCCCGGTGGGCTCGAATCCGTTGGCCGCAGCCGTCTGCTCGCGCGAGTACCAGGAGTTGATGGCGGCCTGGCCGATGCTGGCCTCAGCCAGGTTCCAGGACTTCGCCAGGGCGCCGACGTCGCGCAGTGGCCGTCCCTCGAGCGGCCCGTCGCTGAGGGCCGGGCGGCTGCGCACATCCATGGTCCAGGCCGTGCCGACGCCGCCGGCGGAGTTGAGGACGCGGCTCCAGCGTGGCCCCTGTCCCGCTGTGCGCACGACGACGTCGTCGGGCAGTCCGTCAAGAAGCGCGTCGTAGATCTCCCAGGGTTGTGACATGACCTCATCCTTCTGCAACCGGGCGGTGACTGAGCCTTACCTATCCTAAGCAGTCCCGTCCGACGGCGCAGCCCTTCACCCCAGTGCCTCAGCGACTCCTCGCGGCATCGTGTCAGCGCAGACAGAACCGGCCACCACTGCCCGAGAACCGCTGCCCGCACAATGAGCGCAGCACAATGAGCGCACCGAGAAGAATACTAATGCGTCACTTTCCGACCGATGACGCAATTCATTGCCGACACTCAACCGTGATATTGATTGCTGTTGAGTTGCAGGAATCTCACCGTGATTCTCTGTGGAATTCCTTAATGCTACCGTGTCAAGGCCCATGACCCTAAAACTGAGGTAGCGCTTCATGCTTCGCCGATTCTTTGTCCGCTCGCACCGGCGGGAACTGACGTCATCACGTCACCCCTCACGCCAGTCTCGTCAGAGACTGAGGAGCGGTGCCGCCATCTCGACGTTTGCCCTGGTTGCCAGCGCATTGGGCACGGCGATGCTCCCGGTTCCCCGAGCCGAGGCCATTCACGGAAATCCTGCCGGAGGATCGGGAAAATACACTCAGGTGATCGACTGGATCGACTGGGACGAGATGACCAATACCGTGCCGGGTAAAGGCACGAGGATCCTTCCCGATGGAAGCACCGGCGTGGTCTGGTCGACTCCCTCACGGATCTCCGGCGATATGTGGCGCACCAGTCGATGCACCCCTGTCCAATGTGCGCACCACTGCCGTGGGAAAGAACGAGACGGGGCTGCCCACCGACCGGGGTCTGAGTGTTGGTTACCGACCGGGTAACTGGATGGGCGACGGTCTGTCTCACCTGTACAACGACGGCACCAACTACACCGCCGGAGTTGCCAAAAAGCCCAATGCGACCTCATCGAACCTGCCCCTGGGCATCGCCAACCTGAGGGACTCCTCCACACAGCAGTTCCAGATCGAGTGCAGCGCCTACCTGGTGACCTCCGCCTCCCAGCCCGCGAAGAGCCAGCTGGAGCACCTCCCCAACAAGGTGGAGGTTCCGATGGAGGGTATCGTCTTCGCCGACGCTGAGGCCTCGAGTTGGCACATCCCGAACGGCCAGAAGGAGTACATCTCCGTTTCCCCGATCCCCTACGTCGCCTCCCAAGACGTCACCTACCGCCTGTTGGAGAGCGCCCGGACACCGGGATGCATCACGAACTCCGTCGTGGGCAAGGTCTCCGTGTCCACTCCTGTTGGCAACCGGCCCGGCGTCAAGCTGCGCCCGGACGACGCCGAGTGCAGCGCCAAGGTCCGCAACGGCTACGGCCCCTCCTCAGTCATGCTGCTGAGCAACATGCGCACCGGCTACGTCGAGATCCACGGAGGCGGTCGAGGCGCCGTCGCCTTCGGTGTCGTCTCCTACATGGACTACGGCGACGCGCCTGAGAGCTACGGTGTCGCCGGCAGCGCGTTCCAGCCGGCCTGGAGCGGCGGGGAGCTGTCTGACAGCGGAGAGCGCAACATCGCCCGCGGCAAGGCACCGTATGAGGGTGACGCCGGAGACTGGTACAACCTGAGTGCGGCAACGGACCAGGGCAACGTGGCCACCACGAACTCCGCCGTCGTGCGTCTGGGTGCCCTGACGGACCACGATGACAACATCGCCCACAGCGCTGACGCCTCGAGGGACAACATCACGGATATCAATGATGAGGACGCCCTGCCCGCCGGCTGGGACCGCGTCATCTGGACCGATATCGGCCAGAAGTGGAGCCAGGAGATCACCTGCTCAGGCAGCAACACCAAGATTGCCGGCTGGGTGGACTGGAACCGGGACGGCGTGTTCTCCGCCGGTGAGCGCTCCGCGGTGACCTCCTGCTCCAGCGCCGGTAAGGCCACTGTGACCTGGACCGTCCCCCAGGACGCCAAGCGGAGCACCATCAATGGCAACGGTGCGGCCACCTTCATGCGTCTGCGCATCACCGGCGCCCCACCCAACGGGCGGGCAGCCGAGGACCCTCAGCCCACTGGCATCGCGGTCAACGGTGAGGTCGAGGACCACCAGGTGCAGGTCCAGCTGCCCAACCTGTCCCTGGTCAAGCAGGTGGACAACACCGCTGCCGGCTCTCTGGGCCTGTCCGCCAAGGACTGGACGCTCACGGCAACTCCCAAGCGCGGTAAGACCGCCTCAGGCGCCGGCGGCTTCGACTCCGCTTACCTGCCCCAGGGCCAGACGGTGCTGTCGGAGTCCTCATCGTCACCCAAGTCCGCCGGGTACAAGGCCACGGTCTCCTGCGTGCCGCACCCGAACTCGGATATCAGGACTCCGTCGTCGACGGTCAACTCCGCCTCCAAGACCCTGGAGCTGGCCACCGGTGAGTGGATGCAGTGCACGATGGTCAACACGGCTCAGCCCGGTCAGGTCGTCTGGAGCAAGGTCGACGACGCCGGCAACCCGCTGGCGGGGACCGTCTTCACGCTGGCCTCCCCGGCGCTCAACGGCGGTCAGAAGGAGGTGACCGACTGCGTCGTCACCGGCGGGAAGGCCACGTGCCCCAACGGCTCGGTGGACCAAGACCCTCGTGCCGGGTTCTTTAGGGTCTCCGGGCTCACCTGGGGCAACTACTCCATCACTGAGACCCAGGCGCCGGCCGGCTACCACCTGTCCTCCACCACCCTGACCAAGACCCTGGACGGATCGGCGCCGGCCGCAGGCACCGACGACGACACCCCCACCCTCGACCTGGGTCAGGTCACCAACACCCGGATCAAGGGGTCGGCCACCTGGACCAAGACCGATGAGCGGGGCAACCCCATCAAGGGTGCCCAGTGGTCGCTGGTTCCCCTCGACTCCAACGGTCGGCCCCAGCCGGACCAGGCCCGCACCATCACCGACTGCGTGGGCACCTGCGCCCAGGGCAGCCTGGACACCGATGGGAACCCCGGCGCCTTCAAGCTGGCGGAGCTGGGCTACGGCTCCTACCGGCTCATGGAGACCAAGCCACCGACCGGCTACATCCTGGACGCCACCCCCCGCACCATCACCATCTCCTCCCAGGGGCAGGTCGTGGCGCTGGGCAAGATCTCCAACCGCAAGTCGGCGGTGCCCGCCATCCCCTTCACCGGAGGGAGCGCGGCCGACACCTTCCTCATCGCCGGTGGGGCGGTGCTGGGGATCACGGCCCCGGTCATGATGATCCAGGCCTACCGACGCCGGCGGGCCGGTATGGACTGACGAAGGCCCCGCTGGGGCGATCCTCCCAGCGGATGAGCAAGGCTGACGGGCTGCAGATGCTTCGGCATCGGCAGCCCGTCAGCCGTTTGCTCCCCCTCTACCTTTGATTTCAGTATCGATACTGATACTGTTCGGATATGGCCTCTTCCACACTGCTGCACCCGGTTCGTCTGCGCATCATCCAGACACTGCTCGCCGACGGCGACCTCACCCCTCATCAACTTCATGCGCACCTTGTCGACGTCCCCATCGCGACGCTCTACCGGCACATCAACCACCTCACCTCGCACGGACTCATCGAAGTGGCCCAGGAGCGGCAAGTCCGGGGGACCAATGAGAAGACCTATCGAGTCACCCCCGGAATGGCCAACCCGACCCCGCAGGACCTCAGCTCCTTGAGCCGCGAGGAACTCATGACGGTGTTCACGGTCTTCACCACCGGACTCATCGGCGACTTCTCCGCATACATCCGCGACGGCGATCGTCCTGATCTCACCGAGGACCGGGTGAACTTCACCCAGGCCAGCTTCTGGGCGACCCAAGCCGAGGTCGACACCTTCCTGGACACCGTGTCCCAGGCCCTGCAGAACCTGCTGGGGAATCAACCCGGAGGCAAGCGGCGACGTCGGACGCTGACCACGGTCCTCATCCCACGGCCCGAGGGCGAGCAGAGCGACTGACCTCCACCCCCTTCCCATTCATCCCTCATCGAGAAAGCGAGCTTCACCGTGAACGCTCCTGGCCATTGGGCCATCTGGATCCCCGTCATCGTCCTGGTCACCATCGTGGTCGTGGCATGTCTGATCGATATCGTCAGACGCTCCCGCGTCAAGCACCTGCCCAAGGTGGCCTGGGCTCTCATCGTGGTACTCGTCGTCCCTCTCGGAGCGGTCGCCTACCTGGCCCTGGGACGGGACAGCAGAACAACGCTGAGCGACGGAGATCTGTGATGCCTCCCGGCACCGCTGTGCACGTCAGTCACCTGAGTCGGGTCTTCGCCAATAGAGCCGGGATCCATGACATCTGCCTGGAGGCCCTCGACCAGTCGGTCACGGCGGTCATCGGGCCCAATGGCGCCGGTAAGACCATTCTGTTCAGCGTGATCGCCGGCCTGTGCCCGGCCGATGAGGGCGACGTCGAGGTCACCGACGGCCGGACGGTGGCCTACTGCCCGGATGTTCCTCAGTTCGAGTCATGGCTGACGGCCACCGAGATCGTGGAGACCTCCTTGGCCCTCTCAGGCACCTGCGGCGACATCAGTGTCCCCGAGGCACTGGATCAGTGCGGGCTGGCCCGGGTGGCCGAGCGGCGGGTCGCCGACTTCTCCCGAGGGATGCTGCAGCGCCTGGGGATCGCGGCAGCACTCGTTCTGGACCCGGGTCTGCTGATCCTGGACGAGCCCAACAGCGCCCTGGATCCCGTCGGCCGCGCCGACGTGCGCCGTCTCATCCAGGAGCAGAAGCAGCATCGGTGCATCCTCCTATCCAGCCATCTGCTCAGCGAGGTCGAGCAGCTGGCCGATCATGTCGTCGTCATCAATGAGGGGCGCGTCATCTCCCAGGGCACGACGGCGGATCTCCTCACCTCGGGTCGTGAGCCCTCCTGGACCCTCAGGTTCCTGCACCCCTGTGAGCCCGGCGAGCAGGCACGTCTGACGACGAGGCTGAACGAGGTGTTCCCCAGCGGTTCCTTCACCACACCGACCACAACCACCTGCACGGTCCGGTTCCCGAGCCTCGAGATGGGCACAGCCCTGCTTCCCCAGGTCATGGAGCAGGTGGACCTCCCCATACTCGAGGTGACGTTGACGGGCCGCGACCTCGACGCCTCCTTCGCCAACCTCGTCACCGGACAGGAGTCCTGATGCCCACTCCACCTCGGTTGTCCTCGGCCCACTCCGCCAGAGCCCCCATCACGAGCTCTCTCGTCGTCGAGCTGCGCCGGCTCATACGCTCCGGGCTCGGTCTCGGGGTACTCGTGGCCTTCGCCTTCTTCGGGCTGTCCAGTCCGGCTCTGGCGATCTACATGCCTGAGATTCTCGGCGCCGCCGCGAGCAGCGACCAGCTCACGATCTCGGCCTCGCAGGCCACACCGGCCGATGCCGTGTCCCTGTTCAACCAGTCCGCCATGCAGCTGGGCCTCATTGTGACGGTGGCAGTGGCGATCACCTCGATCGGTTGGGACACGCGCCCGGGCTCCTCGATCTTCTACCGGACCCGGGCACGCCGGTTGAGCACCGTGCTGCTCCCGCGTCTGGCCGTCGACTGGCTCGTCGCATGGGCGACGTACTCGTGCGGTCTGCTCCTCACCGTCGTCGTGACTGCCGGCGCGATCGGACGCCCGCCTGTCGCCATGGTGGTCAGGACGTGGGTGGCCAGTGGCCTCTACATCGTCATGGCGATGAGCATCGGCCACCTGCTTGCGGCCGGCCTGCGCCGGACGACGACGGCCATCGCCCTGACCACGCTCCTGGTCCTCGTGCTGCCGGTGATGAACCAGGTACCGGGAATGTCCCACTGGCTTCCCACCGCGCTGCTCCTGCCGACGGGGCTGCATGCGATGCCGGTGATCGCGGCCCTGGTCGTCATCGCACTGTGCGCCGTCGGAAGCGTCCTCATCGCCAACCGGCAGACACTCCGGCGAGACGCCTAGCTGTACTGACCGGAGACGTTGGTCAACCGTGAGAAGGGCGGCTGGTTCCCCGCAGGCAGTGTGGGGCCGGTGATGGTTGTAATAGTGCAGCCAACCGTCAAGCTCGCCCCGGCGCTCGGCCTCGGAGGTGTAGCAGCGGGCATAGGCCCAACCATCGGCCAAGGTGCGGTGGAATCGCTCGATCTTGCCGTTGGTCTGCGGCCGATACGGGCGGGTTCGCTTGTGTCGGATGCCAAGCTCCGCGCAGGTGTCGCGCCACAGGTGTGAGCGGTAGGCACCGCCGTTGTCAGAAAGGACCCGCTCGACGGTGACGCCCCGCTGGTTGAACCACTCGACGGCTCGGACCAGGACAGCGGTGGCGGTGAGGGCGGTTTCGTCGTCGTGGATCTCAGCGTAGCCGACGCGGGAGTGGTCATCGATGACGGTGTGGACGTAGGCATTGCCCATCAACGGGTCCCGGTACCTACTCTTGGGCTTGCCAAGGGTGGCGGCGCGGTTCTTCTCGCCCTGCTGACGGCCGACGTAGCGCCAACCGCCACCGTCGGGATGTTGCCGAGCTTCTTCACGTCCACGTGCAGCATCGATCCGGGGTGGTCGTGTTCGTATCGACGGACCGGTTCGCCGGTGGCGCGGTCTACATGGGACAGCCGGTTCAAGTGTGCGGAGACCAGAATGCGGTGGACCGTCGACGGGGCGATGCCCAGTCGACAGGCCAACTGCACTGGCCCCTCCCGGAGGCGCAGCCGTAGGTCGATGCAGCGCCGGGAAGTCTTCCCGCGGGTCCGGTTCGGCGAGCGATGGGGACGGGAGGACCGGTCCTGCATTGATTGGCCTGCCCGGTAACGGTCGGCCCAGCGTTTCTGCAGTGGGCCAGGAGACCTGGAAGCGGGCGGCCACCTCATGATTGGCCATCCCTCGTCGACGACGAGCTGCGCCACCGTGAGACGGTGGCGTGGGGTGAGAGCAGCGTTGGGGTGCGACATGGTTTCCTCGACAAAGAGTCGTGGCGGCGAGCTGCTGCTCGCCACCACGTAGGGATGGGGTGGGAGGTCGGTCGACAGGGGCTGACGCGGATGAGGTTGCCGTCTGGGTCGGCGATCACGAAGGTGCGGCCGAACACGTCGTCGTGGGGCTCCTCGACCACCCGGACGCCCTTGGCGACCCACTGCTGGTAGACCTCGTCGATCGCGTCGCCCCGCCGGGCAGCATCAGTCCGAGCTCGCTGGTGCGCGGCGTCTCCAGGGTGGTGTGTTCGTTGTGGCCGGTCCAGATCGCGAACAGGACGCCGGGCGCGACCTCGAAAGCGACATAGCGGGGGCTGGTGAAGGTGGGCTCGATGTCGAACAGGTCGCTGTAGAACGCCGTAGAACGCTGAGCGTCGGTCACGTAGGTCAGGAACAGGTTGGGTGCCGTCATGGCGGGCCTCAAGGATTGGGCTGGCGTGTGAACGTCTCCCAGCACATCACCGATACACGACAGTTCCTGTCATATTTTTGCTAAAATGAGGACATGAAGGCTTCTCGTCTGCTGTCGATCGTCCTGCTGCTCCAAGTGCACGGACGGATGACCACCCAGCAGCTCGCTGACCGCTTTGAGGTGTCTACCCGGACGGTCCTGCGCGACGTTGAAGCCCTGTCCGCTGCCGGTGTCCCAGTCCATGCAGAACGCGGCCGTCATGGCGCGATCGTGCTCGACGCGCGTTCCCGTCTGGACCTGTCACGGCTCGATCCCTCCGAGCTGCAGCTCCTCGCGGCAGTCGGCCTCAGCCTCGACCAGCTCGCACAGATCGGCCTGGGAGAGGTAGGTGAACATGCCCGCGCCAAGCTCACGGCAGCCACCCGTCGCTGGGGCCCAGACGAACCGCCTCTGACCGATGTCCTATTTATCGACCCCGCCGGATGGTTCACGCCTGCCACGACCCAAGACCTGTCGAGTTTGCTGGCTGCGGCTCGGCAGGGCCGCCGGCTCGTCGTCACCTACCGCCACAGCGGACACGCCACTGCCGACACCTACCAGGTCGACCCTACGGACTAGTCAGCAAGCAGGACGCCTGGTATCTGGTTGGTGACGTGGACGGCACGCCGCGCATGTTCAACACCAATCGCCTGGTGACACACAAGGCTATGGACGAACCGGCCGTATTGCGGCCCGGCCAGCCCTTGGAGAAAGTCTGGAATCAGTTGGTCGGCACGTTCACCACCGACGCGAGCGTGGAGATTAACGCTCACCTGCGGGCCAACCGGCTGGACCTCGCCGCCAGGATCCAGGAGCCGTCTGGTCGACGTGTCCAATCCCGTCGACGAGTGGCTCACCATCACCGTGGCCTATCCCGACATCGAGTCGGTTCGCCAGCTCCTCCAATTCGGGGACCACATCAAAGTCCTCGACCCACCTGAAGCCGTGCAGCGCGTCCATGACCTCGCCCACCAACTGATGCAAACTCACAACCCGGCAGGCTCAATCAACGTCTCCGGTCAGTACACCTAGCGGCACTCGTGAGTCAAGACAATCTTGATGGGCCGCATCAGGCCAGATGCCTCACAGGAGCGGCAGGAGGATGTCGGTGACGGCGTCGACAGGCGGGGTGGTCGCCGGGTCGGTGAGGTACTCCTCGATGACCGGATGGTCTCGCGGCTCCTCGCCCGAGTTCGGCAGCCACTGACCGTAGAGCCACCGGTAGGCGGCATGCATCGACGAGTACGGGCCGATGTAACGCAGGACCGCGTACCGTCCGTCCGGCACCATCCTCTCAGCAAGGCCGTGGGGAATCTTCGTACCGGGGTCGACGACGGTTCCAGCCGCCGAGCGCAGATCAGCCGGGGGAACGGCGTCGGGATCGTCCTCATAGATGGCAACCATCAGACTCCCTGAGCCCACACGGTCTCTGACTCGGCTGAAGGCCCGGCCGATATCCATATAGGAACCACGGTGCTCGGATACGGCAAGTCGATAACCGCGGCGAGTCTCCACACGAACCGCCCACCCCGGGTCCTGACTCACCGACGACGTCGATCCCGAACCACAACTCGTCACTGGTGAGTCGATCGATGCCGAGCGTCCACCGATGCGGAATCGGCTGGGAGTCGTCTATATGCGCGGAGAAAGGCTCGACTGAACACTTCGGTGCCGGTGAACCCGGCTTTCCAGGCGATCCGTTCCACCGGCCACGAGGTCTCTGTGAGCATGGCAGCCGCTCGCTCCAGGCGGAGACGGCGTACGGTCTGAGCGGCCGTCTCCCCGCGCACCGCCCGGTAGATGCGGTGCCAGTGATAGCGGGAGAACCCGGAGACGCGAGCGAGAGTCTCCAGGCTGAGGTCGTCGTCAAGATGCGCGTAGATGTAGTCGGTGACAACGTCGAGGTGGTGCAGGTACTGCTCGGCCCTCATGTGTTCGGAAGGACCCCGATGGACAGGTGGATCGAGCCGTCCGGAGCGTAGTACTCGTAGTCGGCCCGATAGTCACGGGTCAGGTCCTTGCGGGCCCAGACATCCACCCACGCGTCATAGACACTCTCCGGCCGAGCATCAGCCAGCGTGACGATGTCGCGAGTGGAGTTCAGGGATCGTCACGGTCACCTGGCCAGAGGGAACCGGACCTCCGGCCTCGATGCGCCTACCGATGACGAGGGGTGTAGACACCGTCGACATCGTCGCCGGGGAAGCCTCGTGGTGGGTATAGACCGCATAGATGCCGGGGCCGACGCCGGGAGTCTCGGGCGCGAGGAGCCCGGCGTCGGCAGCGGCCCGCCAGTGAGGAGGGATGGTGCGGGCCGCTTCTCGGTTCGACGTCCGAAGAGGCAGGCCAACGACGTCGAAGGAGCCGATCGTTTCTCTCATGCGTTCCATGATGCCCGTATGGCGCCCAGAGCTCACTGACGAATCTTGCGGACCTGGACGGTTCGTCAGTCCTGTGAGTGGGTCAGCAGTGTCCAAATCGGAGACAAAGGCTTGGATCGTCGCCGGCGAGACGGAGTGAAACCGCATGATTCCAAGGTTCTCGTTCACACAGTTTGGAGACCTTTGGTCCTTTGTCACCGATTTGGACACCAACGAGCCGATTCCCCCTAGGAGGCCTCGTCATCGGGGAAGAAGATCTCCTCGATGGTCAGGCCGAAGACGCGAGCGATGGTGAAGGCCAGGGGCAGGGAGGGGTCGTAACGCCCGGCCTCCAGGGCGTTGACCGTCTGGCGGGAGACCCCCAGCTCCTCGGCGAGCCGGGCCTGAGTCCAGCTGCGCTGGGCGCGCAGGACCTTGAGATCGTTCCTCACCGGTACCGCCAGGTGGACCACAGCATCCCGACACCGAAGAACAGAGCCCACGCACCGCCGACCCAGATGAGACTGACTCGAGGAGCCCCCACCTCCTCCAACAAGCTGTAGGCGATCGACGCGATGACTGTCCCCGCTGCGGAAATAACAAGCGCTTCCATCACCTTGCGCGCCTGCATCTCATCCGCCTCGCGCACTAAGCGCATCATCGCCCACGCGCATATGAGGACACCAAGCATGGGAAGCAGTGCGAAGGCGAATCGCCATGGGTCGCCTTCCATGGATCGCGCCCATCTCAGTCCGACCAGAACTCCGACGGAGTAGAGAACGGCGCCGACAGTGAATCGGATGGAGTAGGCAGTACCTACCTTACGCTCGATAGTCATGGCTGCCTTCCGTCCATGGAGACAATGAAACGGATCAGTTGCCGGCGATCGACCGGATCAACCCTGACCACAACACGCATGATAGGGTCACCCTGTCATCAAGTCAAGGTCGCTTGACTTTCCGACGACGTCCTCCCGACCTCCCTGTTGTCATCAGGTACGCACTGCCCAGGGCCGTGCCGGCGATGACCGGGAAGGCGGGGATCACCCACCGGTGGGGGCGCATCTCGACCCCATGAGCTCGCAGCGTCCGCTTCGCGAAGATCCAGAAGGGCAGGACGACCGGCAGCGCCGTCACCACTCCCGGGGTGTAGCGCCGGGCCAGAGCCGCTGAGCCCAGGTGGCTGAAGGTGTGCATGCCGTAGCCGTAGAGCGCGGCCTGGTAGACGGGGGAGCGTCCGCGGGTGCGGTAGCCGTCCATGGAAGCAGCAGCCATGAGGACACCCATGAGACCGATCCCCAGGTAGACCTGCTCGCGCGAGCAGCCGTGACGTCGGATGTCCTCGGGCAGGAAGGGGACCTTGTCGAAAAGCGGGTGCGTCCAGCCGGGCATCGTGGCCAGCTCCTCGAGGTCATGAGCCAGCCACGAGAAGAACAGTCCTCCGGTCGCCAGTGACACAGAATCCATCACAGTCACCTCCAGCAATCACGGTACCGGAGAAAGAATCCCCGAGGCGGACCACTACGGCCCATCTCAGGGATCAAAGGGTATAGAAACGGTGGTGGAGCCAACGGGACTCGAACCCGTAACCCCCTGCTTGCAAAGCAGGTGCGCTACCAGTGCGCCATGGCCCCTAGGGGAGGGTGATCACCAGTTCCGTCAGCTGCTGAGTCAGCAGGGGTCGGTGACCTCGGCCCATGCGGCCCGCTCCATGCAGGCCGCCTCGAACCCTGAGCCACGCGGCATAACCCGCAGCGGCCAGGAACGAAAAAGACCGCGGCTGATACGACTGCACGGTTCCTCATGAAACCTCCTCATCGTCTCACCGCGGACGGTGGGCCTAGCTGGACTCGAACCAGCGACCTCATCCTTATCAGGGATGCGCTCTAACCAACTGAGCTATAGGCCCTTGCGACCGGAGAAGATTAACCTGTCCGGCTATCGCAGACCAAATCCGATCACTCGTCCGCAAGCGTGAGATGGATCCACCGACGAGGGTGGCGGTGATGTTGTAGAGAAAGGCGCCCAGCGTGGTCAGAGCGGTCACCAGCACGATATCCACCACGGCGACAATCGTGGAGACGGCCAGGGCCCGCGGCAGCTCGAGGTGAGCCACGATCGCAGAGAAGGTGTTGGAGCGCTCACCGGCGACCGTCTTGACGAGCTCCTCGATGGTGGAGAAGACGTGCATGGCGTCGAGCATGAACCACACGACCGCCGTGGCGACGATGAGCATGATGCCCGCGGCGAAGCTGAGCAGGAAGCTCGCCTTCATCACTGACCAGGGGTCGACCCGGGTCAGGGCCAGACGCACGCGGCGCGGCCCGGCGATGGTCTTCTTGCTCTTCTTGCTCTTGCCGCCCGACGCGCTGCCGGAGGCATCCGCGCCACCCACAATGGATGCGGCACCTGCGGACTGCCCACCGTCAGGGGACATGGAAACCGGCTGGCTCATGCTTCGACCTCATCTCGTTGTCTTCCAACGCTACCGTGTCCGCCGCTGAGTCCGCAGGAGAGTCGCCAGTGTCACCTTCCGGGGCCTGGAGAGCCTGGGCCTGGTCGGTGGAGTCCGCAGAGTCGGCACTCGGGGCGCTATCGGCGCCATCGGCGGCATCGACCGCCTCCTCCATGTCCCGTTCAGTGCTACGGGCCACCGCGATGATGCGGTCGCCGGCGTCGGGCTTGGCGAAAGTCACGCCCTGCGTGGTCCGACCGGTCCGCGAGACCTCGACGACGGCGGAGCGGACCACCTTGCCCGAGGCCATGATGCACAGGACCTCGTCACCGGAGTCGGTCTGCAGGGCACCCACGAGGTTGCCTCGGGCCTCGACGAGGTTGGCGACCTTGACGCCGAGGCCACCGCGGCCCCTTGACGGGGTAGTCGACGACGTTGGTGCGCTTGGCGTAGCCGCCCTCGGTGACGACGAACAGGTCCGCGTCCTGCCAGGAGGGTCGACGACGTCCATGGCCCAGCAGGTAGTCGTCCTCACGGAAGCGCATGCCGGTAACACCGCTGGTGGCCCGGCCCGTGGGCCTGCAGGGTGTCGTCGTCGGCGTGGAAGCGCAGCGACTGGCCGGCGCAGGGAGACCAGCAGGAGGTCCTGCCCGGTGCTCAGGAGGCGGGCGGAGACGAGGCTCGTCGTGGTGCCCTCCTCGTCCTGGCGCAGGTTGATGGCGATGACGCCGCCGGGCGGTTGGAGTTGTACTCGCTCAGGCGGGTCTTCTTCACCAGGCCGCGGCGGGTGGCCAGGACCAGGTGGTCGGCCTGGTCGTGAGTCCTGGAGCTCCATGACCTGGGCGATCTCTCGCCGGGTTGGAAGGCCAGGAGGTTGGCCACGTGCTGGCCCTTGAGTCGCGCCCGCCCTCGGGCGGCTCGTAGCCCTTGGCGCGGTAGACGCGGCCGTAGTTGGTGAAGAACAGCAGCCAGCGGTGCGTCGTGGTGACGAAGAAGTGGTCGACGACGTCGTCCTCGCGCAGCGTGGCCCTCGCGGATGCCCTTGCCGCCGCGGTGCTGGGGAGCGGTAGGAGTCGGTGCGGGTGCGCTTGGCGTAGCCGGAGCGGGTGATGGTGACGACCACGTCCTCCTCGGGGATGAGGTCCTCCATGCTCATCTCGCCGTCGAAGGGCACGATCCGGGTGCGGCGCTCGTCGCCGTACTTCTCGACGATCTCGGCCAGCTCGTCGGAGACGATGCCCCGCTGGCGCTCCGGGGAGGCGATGATCTCGCGCAGGGTCCTCGAGCCCGGGCGCGCAGCTCCTCGGACTCCTCCTGGATCTTGAGCCGCTCCAGGGCGGCCAGACGGCGCAGCTGGAGGGAGAGGATGGCCTCGGCCTGGGCCTCGTCGACGTCCAGCAGCCCCATGAGGCCGGTGCGGGCCTCCTCGGTGGTGGGCGAGCGCCGGATGAGGGCGATGACGGCGTCGAGGGCGTCGATGGCCTTGAGCAGGCCCTCGAGGATGTGGAGGCGCTCCTCGGCCTTGCGCAGGCGGAAGCGGGAGCGGCGCACGATGACGTCGATCTGGTGGGCGACCCAGTGGCGCACGAAGCCGTCCAGGCTCAGGGTGCGCGGCACCCCGTCGACTCAGGGCGAGCATGTTGGCCGGGAAGTTGTCCTGAGCTGGGTGCGCTTGTGGAGGTTGTTGAGGACCACCTTGGCGACAGCGTCGCGCTTGAGGACGATGACCAGTCGCTGACCGGTGCGCCCGGAGGTCTCGTCACGGATGTCGGCGATGCCGGTGACCTGGCCGTCGCGCACGAGCTGGGCGATCTTGTCGGCCAGGTTGTCGGGGTTGACCTGGTAGGGCAGCTCGGTGACCACCAGGCACTGGCGGCCTGGATCTCCTCGACGTTGACCACGGCCCGCTGAGTGATGGAGCCGCGGCCGGTGCGGTAGGCGTCCTCGATGCCCCGCCGGCCCAGGATGGTGGCGCCGGTGGGGGAAGTCGGGTCCGGGATCCGCTCGATGAGGGGCGTCGAGCAGCTCCTCGCGCGAGGCGTCGGGGTGCTCGAGGTACCACTGGGCTCCGCGGGCGACCTCGCGCAGGTTGTGCGGCAGGGATGCGGGTGGCCATGCCGACGGCGATGCCCTCGGAGCCGTTGACCAGGAGGTTGGGGAACCTCGACGGCAGGATGACCGGCTCCTGGTTGCGTCCGTCGTAGTTGTCCTGGAAGTCGACGCTGTCCTCGTCGATGTCCCGGAGCATCTCCATGGCCAGGGGCGCCATCTTGCACTCGGTGTACCGGGGGCGGCAGGGCCCCCAGGTTGCCGGGGGTGCCGAGTTCCCCTGGCCGGCCACCAGCGGGTGGCGCAGCGACCACCACTGAACCAGGCGGGCCAGGGGCGTCGTAGATGGCGCTGTCGCCGTGGGGGTGGTAGGTCCCCATGACGTCGCCGACGATGCGCGAGGACTTGGAGAAGGAGGCGGTGGGGCGGTAGCCGCCGTCGTACATGGCGTACAGGACGCGGCGGTGGACCGGCTGAGCCCGTCGCGTACGTCAGGCAGGGCCCGGCCCACGATGACGCTCATCGCGTAGTCGAGGTAGGAGCGTTGCATCTCCATCTGGAGGTCGACCGGCTGGATGCGCTCGGGGGCGGGTGCGTTCGTCGCTCCCTCGTCGCCGATGATCTCTTCAACTTCGTCGCTCACAGGATTCCTTCGTGTTCAGAGGAGGTCGCCGGCCGCGGGCCGGCGCTCACGTAATGGCTCGGTGCCGCTCAGATGTCCAGGAAGCGGACGTCGAGGCGTTGCGCTGGATGAAGGAGCGCCGCTGCTCGACATCGTCGCCCATGAGGATCGCGAAGGTCTCGTCGGCGTCGGCCGCCTCATCGAGCGTGACCTGCTTGAGGATCCGGGTGGTGGGGTCCATGGTCGTCTCCCACAGCTCGTGGTCGTTCATCTCGCCCAGACCCTTATGGCGCTGGATCCCGCCGTCCTGGGCAGGCGGCGGCCCTCTCCTGTCCGGCGGCCAGGAGCTTGTCGCGCTCGGCGTCGGGTAGGCGAACTCGTGCTCGGCGTTGGACCACTTGAGCCGGTAGAGCGGCGGCATGGCGATGTAGGGTGTGGCCGTGCTCGATGAGCGGGCGCATGTAGCGGAACAGGAGGGGTCAGCAGGGAGGGTGGCGATGTGCTGGCCGTCGACGTCGGCGTCAGCCATGATGACGATCTTGCCGTAGCGCAGCTTGGCGATGTCGAAGTCCTCGCCGATTCCGGTGCCGAAGGCGGTGATGAGGCTGCGGATCGTGTCGGAGGACAGGGGCCCGGTCCAGGCGCGCCTTCTCCACGTTGAGGATCTTGCCGCGGATCGGCATGATCGCCTGGTGCTCGGGGTCGCGGCCACCGACGGCGGAGCCACCGGCGGAGTCTCCCTCGACGATGAAGATCTCGGAGTCCGCGGCGTTCTTCGAGGAGCAGTCGCGCAGCTTGCCGGGCATGGAGGCCGATTCCAGGACGCCCTTGCGGCGGGTGGCCTCGCGGGCCTTGCGGGCGGCCAGGCGCGCGGCGGCGGCCTGGGAGGCCTTGGTGATGATGGCGCGGGCGTCACCGGGGTGGGAGTCCAGCCAGTCGCCGAGCTGGGCGTGAGACCGTCTGCTGGACGAAGGTGCGCGCCTCCGGTGTTGCCGAGCTTGGTCTTGGTCTGGCCCTCGAACTGCGGCTCGGAGAGCTTGACGGAGATAACAGCGGTCAGCCCCTCACGGATGTCGTCACCGGTGAGGTTGTCGTCACGCTCCTTGAGCAGGCCCTTGTCCCGGGCGTACTTGTTGACCAGGGTGGTCAGAGCCGTGCGGAAGCCCTCCTCGTGGGTGCCGCCCTCAGTGGTGTTGATCGTGTTGGCGTAGGTGTGGACCGACTCGGAGTGAGGCGCTGGTCCACTGCATGGCGATCTCCAGGCTGATGGAGTGGTTCTCGCCCAGGGACTGCTCGGCCTCGAAGTCGATGATCTCGGGGTGGATGAGCTCGGCCTTCTTGGACTTGTTGAGGAAGGCGACGTAGTCGCGCAGGCCGTGCTCATAGCAGTAGGGAGTCGGTGCGGAAGCCGACCTCGGGGGCGTCGGGGCGGAGTCGTCCCCGGCGATCTCGTCGCCGGCGTCCTGGACGCCGAGGCGTTCGTCGGTCAGGGTGATGCGCAGGCCCTTGTTGAGGAAGGCCATCTGCTGGAAGCGACGGCGCAGCGTCTCATAGTCGAAGTCGACCGTCTCGAAGATGGTCGGGTCCGGGTAGAAGGTCTGGGTGGTGCCGGTGGAGTCGGTGGCCTCGCCCTTGACGAGCTCGGTGATGGGGCGCCCGCCGTCGGCGAAGGACATGCGCCACACGAAGCCCTGACGGCGGACCTCGGTGTCCACCCGGGTGGACAGGGGCGTTGACTACGGAGATGCCCACGCCGTGCAGAGCCGCCGGAGACGGCGTAGCCGCCCCGAACTTGCCGCCGGCGTGCAGGATCGTCATGACGACCTCGACGGTGAGCTTGTGCTCAGTGGGGTGCTCATCGACCGGGATGCCGCGGCCGTTGTCGCTGACGCGCACGCCGCCGTCGGCCAGGATGGTGACCTCGATGTGGTCGCGGTAGCCGGCCAGGGCCTCGTCGACGGAGTTGTCGACGACCTCGTAGACGAGATGGTGCAGGCCCCGCTCACCGGTGGAACCGATGTACATGCCGGGGCGCTTCCGGACCGCTTCGAGCCCTTCGAGGACGGTGATGTCCGAGGCTCCGTAATCGTGATTCTGAGTGGCGTCCTGGTCAGACACGTGTCAGTTGCTCCTCAATCTGTGCGCATCGGGACCTCAGTGGTCCGATGTCTCCGTCCGGCCCCTTTACACGACGATCCTGAGGAGGATCGTGCGCACACGTAGGTGGGTACATCAGGACGGTCCTGGGCGCACCTTGGGCGGTTTCACCGCATTCTAGCGTAGATGGGCCCGTGAACCGTTGTGCCGTGAACAGCTGGGGCGTGCCCGTGGTCACCTCTGTCCCGCGTGGATCGGCGCGCCGCCCGATTCCTGGCGCCCGAACCGTGTCTTTCCCGACGACGGCCGCGGCCGGTGCGTTGACAATGATACCCGCGCCCCCGCTACCCGTAGGTATCGCGCGGACCACGGGTGCCGCGCAGGCCGACTCCGCGGCGCTTCCAGGTCGGGCCGGCCGGCCCCAGGATCCGCAGCTCCACCCCGTCGCCGGTGCTGATCCCTCCGGCCTGGCGGCCGCCGGGCCCCGAGCGCAGGGCCTCGACGATCCTGGCCTCGATGGTGGGTTGGAGGAGCCGCAGCTGCTGGGCCCAGCTCGAGGACGAGGCGCGCAGGGTGATGCGACCCGGCGTCGAAGGACTCGATGGTGCAGTGCTCGGCGACCTGATCGCCCACGATGGCCGCCACCGGGCGACGACGCGCCTACCGCGAGCTTTCCGGCCCAGCCGTTGTCGGCCACCATGCGGCGCAGCTCGCGCTGGCCGGTGCGGGGGTCGAAGGGGTGGGGCCGGGCCGGTCGCGTCCCCGCGCCAGTCCGGGGCCGCGGTCGGCCGGGTCGTCGAGGGTTCTGTCCCAGGGCCCGGGCCAGCTCGCGGCGCTGGTCCCAGGGCGCTGCCGGCTGCGTGTCCTTGCCCCCGGAACCGCCGGCCGGCTCGCGCAGCCGGCGGACGGGGACGCGGCTGTCGCCCTTCTCCCAGGCCTGGGCACGCTGGCGGGTCAGGGCCCGCTGCGCCAGGACGTCGGGCAGCGGGCCGTCGCCGGTGGGCGCGGAGGGCTCAGCCACGGGTGACCTCACCGTCGGCCACGCGGTACCGGGCGCCGGCGAGCTCGGCGGGGACATCGTCGTCGACGGCGGCGGTCAGCAGGACCTGCTGAGCTCCGGCGACCATCTGTGCCAGGGGCGCGACGGCGCTGCTCGTCCAGGGAGGCGAAGACGTCGTCGAGGATGAGGACCGGCTCGCCGTCCCCGCCGTAGGCGTCGATGTCAGTGCGCAGCATGTCGTACGAGGCCAGGCGCAGCGCGAGGGACCAAGGACCACTGCTCGCCGTGGGAGGCGAATCCGCGGGCGGGCAGACCGGTGAGAACAGGCTCAGGTCGTCGCGGTGCGCCCCGACGAGGTTCGCGCCGCGGGTCGATCTCGCGGGCGTGGAGCTCGCCCATGGCGCTCTCCAGGCGCGCGGCCAGGGGCGGTCTCATCCAGGGCGTCTCCTCGCCGGCGAGCCAGGCCGACTCGTCGTGGGGTCGGGCTCCGGGTGTCCCTCGTGAGTCAGCAGGCTCGAGCGGTAGGGCGATCTGGGCGCGGGCGCTGCCCGGAGGTCCCGGAGACGGTCTCGTAGGCGGAGGCCACCCAGGGGCGCAGGCGCCGCACGACGTCGACTCCAGGGCGGCGATGAGCCGGGCGGCCGCCGCGGCGAGCTGGGCGTCCCAGACCTCCAGGGTGGAGAGCATGGAGGAGGTCGAGGCAGGGCCGCGCGCGCAGACTTCAGGAGGCTGGCGCGCTGGGCGAGATCTTTGTCGTGCTCGGCGCGCACCCGGCCAGGCCCGGGCGCAGCGTGACCGCCAGGTCGTCGAGAAGCCCCGGCGGACCCCGGGCTCGGCGCGCACCAGGGAGAGATCCTCGGGGCGAAGACGACCGCGCGCAGCACCCCGAGGCAGGTCACGGGGCCGGCAGCCGCCCTTCGGTTGAGGCAGGCCCGGTTCGCCTTGCCGGCGATGATCTCGATCTCAGGACGCTGGGCCTTTCCCCGTGGACGGCCCCTGGCGCGCACGACGGCGCCGGCCGGCTGGGTCTGTCGGTGCCGCCCGTCGGACGAGGGCGGTGTCCGCGCCGATCCGGTGGGAGGAGGAGGGTCGCCAGATAGACGATGGCCTCGACCAGGTTGGTCTTGCCCTGCCCGTTGGAGCCGACGAAAGGCGCTGGGGCCCGGCTCCAGGGACAGCACCAGGCTGCGGTAGGAGCGGAAGTCGTCCAGGGAGAGGTCAGAGACGTACATGCCCGTCGGGTCTCAGGCCCCGAAGCGGATCGGCATGAGCAGGTAGCGGAAGGAGGAGTCCTCGGTGCCCCCGATGGAGTCCATGCCGGTGAGCACCGCGGGCTTCGAGGCGTGGGTGAAGTCGAGGCGGACGTAGGGGCTGGTTGAGGCGCCCAGGGCCGTCGAGGAGGTAGCCGGGGTTGAAGGCGGTGGAGATGTCGTCGCCCTCGAGGTGGGCGACGAGGCTGCTCGGTGGCCTGGGCGTCGTCGCCCCTGTCCGGCGTCGAGCTCCAGGTTGCCCTGGGTGAAGGACATGTGGATGGGGGTGGAGCGGTCCGCGACGAGGCTGACGCGGCGCACGGCGGCCATGAGCTCGTCGGTGCCCACGGTGGCGTGGATCGAGGTGGACTCCGGGAAGAGCCGGCGCACCGGCGGTAGTCGCCGTCGGTGAGCAGGAGGTGGTGCGCCGGCCGCCGGCCTCGAAGCCGATGAGGCTGGAGGCGGCCGACTCGCTGCTGAGGGGCCACGGTCACGTCTCCGGAAGAGGTCAGGGACTTGGCGACGTCGGAGAGGGTGCGGGCCTTGAGCAGGGGCCGTGGTGGACAGCTCGGTGTTGGACGGCGACCAGGTCAGCTCCCGCATGGCCAGGCGGTAGCGGTCGGTGGCCATGAGAACCAGGGGCTACCCTCGACCTCGATCTGGACGCTGGTGAGCAGCGGCAGGGTGTCGTCGCGGGGAGGCGGCGATGGAGACCTGTCCGACGGCGCGGGCCGGGTCGTGGGCGTCGATCGTGCCGGCGACGGCGGGCATGACCGGCAGTGCCGGGTAGTCGTCGGCGGCCATGGCCGCCAGGGAGAAAGCAGGCCGACCCGCAGGGGAGACGGCGACCTTGCTGCCCTCGACCTCCAGGTCGACGGGCTTGTTCGGCAGATGCCTTGGCGATATCAGCCAGGAGGCGTCCGGAGACAAGGACGACGCCGTCCTCCTCGACGTCGGCAGCCACCTCACGGTGGGCGGAGACCTCGTAGTCGAAGGAGGCCAGGACGAGGCTGGAGCCCATGGCCTCCAGCCTGACGCCGGCGAGCACGGGCACCGGCGGGCGGGCGGGCACGGATCGTGCAGTCCAGGTGACGGCTTCAGCGAGGATGTCTCGGTCAGCCCTGAGCTTCACGGTAGGTGCCTCCGTCAATCGTGGTCGGTCGGCCGGTAGGCGTCGTGGCACTACTGAGCCGAGAAAAATACGTGGTGCCGGCAGGTCGCCGGCGGACAGTCGTCATGGGAACGGCGTCGCTGGGTACGCAGTCCTGGGTCGAGAGTGTAGACGGTGGTCCGTGGGAGTCACCCTGTCACCAGCGATCACCCATGCTCATCCCATGAGCCTCTCCGAATGACAAGCGCCCGGGGGCCTGGTCCGGTCTCGTTGGCCGATCGTGCTTCGCGATTTCTTGTCATCTAGATCTGTAGGGGGTAGTAGCACGTGTGGATGCTGGGGATAACAGGAGTTTTTCGCCGTCATGACGCCAGTGGCGCTGGGAGAATGACACGTGGGTGGTTCTGGTGAGTCAGGCACCGTCTCAGTGGAGAGAGCGAATGACATCCTTGTCATTCCACAGTGGGGGTGCGCTACCTCCACAGCGACACGCTCGCTCCTCCACGTGCCCTCCTCAGCACCGTCCACAGCTGCGGTTGACGTGGTCCGGTGAAGGCACTCTTGGCAACCATCCGCGCCGCTCGTTCCTCGCGGCGCTCCCGCCAGTCCGTCCACGCTTCGAGCACCTTCACGGACCACATCTGTCAATCGCGTGAATGATGCGTCCCGTCGTCGGCTCAGGAGGGTGACTGGGCGGCCTGCTTGATGCGGCTGGTCAGCTCGGTGACCTGGTTGAAGGTGGAGCGCCGCTCGGCCATGAGGGTGCGGATCTTCTTGTCGGCGCTCATGACGGTGGTGTGGTCGCGCCCGCCGAACTCCCGCCCGATCTTGGGCAGGGAGAGGTCGGTGAGCTCACGGCACAGGTACATGGCGATGTGGCGGGCCGAGACCATGGTGCGGGAGCGGTTGGCCGAGCACAGGGTCATCGATGGTGATGCCGAAGTAGTCGGCGGTCTGGGCCATGATGAGGGGAGGTCGTGATCTCCCTGGCCCTCGGGGTCGGAGATGATGTCCTTGAGGACCATCTCGGCCAGGGGTCTGGTCGACAGGGTTGCTTGTTGAGGGAGGCGAGGCCGTCACCCGGATGAGGGCGCCCTCGAGCTCGCGGATGTTGGTGGTGATGCGCGAGGCGATGTACTCCAGGACGTCGAAGGGCAGGTCGAGGCCCTCGGCGGTGCCCTTGCGGGAGAGGATCGCGATGCGGGTCTCCAGGTCCGGGGGCTGGACGTCGGCCAGCAGGCCCCACTCGAAGCGGGAGCGCAGGCGCTCGTCGAGCCCGCCGAGGGCCTTGGGGGCTGGTCGAGGTGAGGACCACCTGCTTGCCCGAGGAGTGCAGGGAGTTGAAGGTGTGGAAGAACTCCTCGAGGGTCGACTCCTTGCCCTGGAGGAACTGGATGTCGTCGACCAGGAGGATGTCGACCTCGCGGTAGCGGCGCTTGAAGCCCTCCATACGGCCGTCGTCCTGGTTGCCGTCGCGCACGCAGGCGATGAAGTCGGAGACGAAGACCTCGGAGTTGACGTACTCGAGCGCGGATCCCCGGGTTGAGGGTCTGGGCGTAGTGGCCGATGGCGTGTAGGAGGTGCGTCTTGCCCAGGCCGGAGCCGCCGTAGATGAACAGGGGTTGTAGGCACGGGCCGGGGGCCTCGGCCACGGCCAGCGCGGTGGCGTGGGCGAAGCGGTTGGAGGAGCCGGTGACGTAGGTATCGAAGGTGTATCTCGGATTGAGCTGGGAGACGTCGTGGGCCGCGGTGGGCGTCAGCAGCCCGGTGGGGTTCTGGGGCCGGTGCCCCGGGGCTGTAGGTGCCAGGGAAGTCCCGACCTGGCAGGGAAGGGAACCCGACATCGTCGACAGCGCCGAGGCGGCGGAGGCCTGGGCGTGAGGCATCGGTGAGGGTGCGCTCACCGAGTAGGGGCGAGGGCTCGGCGAGCTGCTCACCGTAGGTGGGCACCGTTGGTGCGGCGGGCGCGGCGGACACAGCCGATGCGGTGGAGGGCCCCGACGGCTGGGGGTGGGACGGAGGGGACGGGGAGGATGCCGGTGCGGGGGCGACGGTCGTCAGGTTGACCGGTTCAGGGGGCCACCGGGGGCATGGGTGTCCGCGAGGCCTCCGGAGGGTAGTCGACCGTGACCTCCATGGGCATGGGGCGGCCCCAGACCTGGGTGATGGCGGCGCTGATGGGAGCACGTGCCTGCTCGACGATGTCCTGGCGAAGGCCGATCCGACGACGAGACGAGCGTGCCGTCGACGTCGATGAGATGGGTCATGCGGATCATGGACATCTTGCCCTGCCCCAGCTCTCCGGAGCTGGAGAGCACCCTCGAGGGCTGAGAGCCATTTGGTATTGGCGGCGTCGGGCACGACGGACTCCTGATCAGCATGGTTGGTGAACCCGGTGACTGCAGCCCGACCGACGCCGGTCAGGGACCCTGCGTCGATGATGACAGGGTTGTGTGGAACTGGCGAACCGGAAGGTCTTGACCGGGCGTCCCATCATGCTGGTTCTCCACAGCCTTGTCCACACCTGGGGACACACCGAGCGATGACTCACAGGTAACGTTCAGAATAAACTCCGAAAACAGTAGGCATGGCTGGCTCCGATCATGTGCTGTCAGCCCGCGGAATGACACATGTGTCGTCATTGACGGGACTTTCGAGTCGGTACGCGCAGGTCCAGGAGTTATCCACATATCCGCAAGGGTGTGGACGCAGGGCTTCCCACAGTCGTGGACACGGACGACCCTGGTTGTGGACGGAGTGTGGAGAGGGTGTGGATGACGCCACCGGTCACAGTGGTCACAGTCGGCCACATTCGTTTGACCGGCAAGAGGGCCAAACGTAGGCTGTTGCAGACGTTCGCGCGGAGTCAGGTCCCGAACCATGGGGCAGCCGCACGAGCGACAGTGCCGCGAACCTCGCGATGCACTGTTCCGATCACCTCAAGCAGGAGTTAAGCCCGTGAGCAAGCGGACCTACCAGCCGAACAACCGTCGTCGTGCCAAGGTGCACGGCTTCCGTAAGCGCATGTCCACCCGCGCAGGCCGCGCCGTCCTCGCTTCGCGGCGCCGCAAGGGCCGCGTTCGCCTCGCCGCCTGAGGTGCTCGGCGCGGCGCACCGATTAGCGCGGGGTGAGGACTTCACTACCGCGATTCGTCGGGGTACGCGCTGCGGGAACCGCAGGCTGGTCGTGCACTACCACGCCGGCGGGAGAGGGGATGACTCCCCGGCTCTCGTCGGCGTCGTCGTGCCCAAGAAGCAGGTCCCGTTGGCGACTCGCCGCAACCGCGTCAAGCGCCGGGTGCGGGCCCTCATGGCGCAGCGGGTCGGTTCCCTCGAACCGGGAGCCCGCGTCGTCGTACGCGGACTGGCAGGTGCCGACGGCGCCGACAGCAGCACCCTGGGGCGAGACCTGGACCGGCTGCTGAGCCGGTGCCGGGAGCGTCAGGCCGAAGGGCGTCGGCGGTGAGCCGGCCGGTTGCGGGTGCAGCGATGGGCAGATGGTTGACACGAGTCCTTGTGGCTCCGGTGCGTTTCTACCAGCGCTTCATCTCTCCGGTCCTGCCGGCCTCCTGTCGCTACTACCCCACATGCTCGGCTTACGCCGTCGCGGCGCTGGAGGTGCACGGTCCGATCAAGGGCCTGCTGCTGGCCCTGTGGCGTCTGCTGCGATGCAACCCGTTGACCCGCGGTGGAGTCGATCATGTCCCGGACAGGGGGCAGTGGCGATACCACCATCCCCGTGACGTTCCGAGGTTCACGGTCGAGGACCCCTGACCGAACCCGCTGAACCGGCGGACACGACGTCGGCTCGAGCCCTGAGCCCACACTGATACCTCTCGCACGAGAACCCTCATACAAGGAGTACGGATGGACACGTTGCTGTGGCCCCTCAAGGTGGCCGTGGCCTGGGTCATGGTCACGATCCACAAGGCCCTGGTCCTCATCGGGTTCCCCGACGGACCGGGTATTGCCTGGGTGCTGTCCATCATCGGTCTGACGATCGTGGTGCGGCTACTCATCATGCCGCTGTTCGTCAAGCAGATACGAGCCTCCCGCGGGATGCAGCTCCTCCAGCCCGAGCTGCAGGCCCTCAAATGCCAAGTACAAGGGCAAGAAGGATCCCGAGTCGCGCCAGCGCATGAACGAAGAGATGATGGCGCTCTACCGCAAGCACGGGACCAACCCCATGGCCTCCTGCCTGCCGATTCTGGTGCAGATGCCCATCTTCTTCGCCCTGTTCCGGGTTCTGGCCTCCCTGGGCGCCGTCGCCGGTGGCACCTACGGACGTCCCTCGATCGGTCCGCTCACGCAGCAGCTGGCCGAACAGGGTCCAGGCCTCCAGCGTCTTCGGCGCCAGCCTGTCCTCCTCCTTCCTGGGCAGCTCCGACACGCAGGTCAAGATCGTCACGGTCGCCATGATCATCATCATGTCGGTGACGCAGTGGTACACCATGGCGCAGCTGTCGATGAAGAACATGTCGACGGATTCCCTCAACTCCGACAACCCCATGATCCGTTCCCAGCGGATGATGCTGTACGTGATGCCGGTGATCTTCGCCGTCTCCGGCGTCAACTTCCAGATCGGTGTGCTCGTCTACTGGGTGGTCTCCAACCTGTGGACCATGGGCCAGCAGTTCTTCACCATCCGCAACATGCCCGCACCCGGCAGCGAGGCGGAGAAGAAGTACCGCGCCCGGATCAACGCCAAGCGGGCGCGCAAGGGCCTGCCCTCCCTGGAGGAGGAGGAACGGGCCGAGGCGATCGCCAAGGCCGAGGCCGAGGGACGTACCGGTGGCCAGCGGGTGCAGCCGGTGCGCAAGAACCGGCAGAAGAAGTCAGGCGGTCAGGGCGAGTCCCGCAGCGAGGCCTTCACCGACGACTTCGATGTCGAGCAGCTCGAGGACGCCGATGAGGACAAGGACTCGACGTCGGCCAAGAACGGTGGCCTCAGCGATGAGGAGATCGCTCGACGTCGTTATGAGCGCCGAGCTCGTCAGCGTCGCGAGGCGGCGGCTCGACGCAAGGCCCAGGCCAAGAAGAAGCACAACCGCTGAGACGTGCTCAGCGGCCAGATATCCCGGTTCCCAGCACAGATACGGATGACATGATGAGTGAGCAGCACAGTAACGACTCCTCCCAGCAGACAGCGGAGGAGGCCTCGAGCAGCCCCGTGAGCAACACCGTCTCGCGCCTCGAGGAGGAGGGCGAGATCGGTGCCGACTACCTCGAGGAGCTTCTCGACATCGCCGATCTGGGCGGTGACATCGACATCGACATCGATCACGGGCGCGCCTCGATTGCCGTGGTCGCCTCCGAGGAGGGTGACGAGCGCGAGCTCGCCGACCTCGTTGGACGCGATGGTGAGGTTCTCGAGGCCGTTCAGGAGCTGACCCGTCTCGCCGTCCAGGCGCGTACCGGTAACCGCTCCCGGCTCATGCTCGACATCAACGGCTACCGCGTGGACCGACGCACCGAGCTGACCAAGGTGGCCCAGGAGGCGGTCACCAAGGTCCTCACCTCGGGAGAGGCCGTCAGTCTTGAGCCGATGAACCCCTTCGAGCGCAAGGTGTGCCACGACGTCGTCGCCGCCGCCGGACTGGTCTCCGAGTCCGAGGGCGCTGAGCCACACCGCTACGTCGTGGTTCTGCCCGCCGATGAGGAGGGCGTGGACGATGACGCTGAGGACGCGGCTGACGACTCCGCTTCGGAGCAGGCCTGACCATGAGTGAGGAGCAGCGGGCCCAGGTGGAGGAGCCGACGGCGGAGATGCGGGAGATCTTCGGGGTCTCCTTCTCCGCGGCGGAGCACTTCGCGCAGATGCTCGCTGAGGAGGGTGAGCTGCGCGGTCTTGTGGGGCCGCGCGAGCTTCCCCGCCTGTGGACCCGGCACATCGTCAACTCGGCGGCCGTGGTCCCCTTCCCTGCCGGCCCGGGGAAGCGTGGCCGACGTGGGTTCCGGGGCCGGCTTTCCCGGCATCGTCGTCGCGCTGCTGCGCCCCGACCTCGACGTCACGCTCATTGAGACGATGGAGCGGCGTACGCAGTGGCTCTCCGACGTCGTCGAGAGCTCGACCTGGACAATGTGACTATCAGGCGGGCCCGGGCCGAGGAGGTCAAGGACCGCTATGACGTGGTGACGGCTCGCGCGGTGGCAAACCTGTCCAAACTGGTGCGGTTGACGGCGCCCTTGCTCCGACCGGGGGGTGCCCTGCTGGCCCTCAAGGGCATGCGGGCACAGGATGAGGTCGACGACGCCAAGTATGTCATTAAGAAGGCGAAGTTATCAGTTGCCGTTGTTCATGAGGGTTGTCACTGCTGGCGAGGAAACGACGGCTGTCGTTGAATTCGCCGCCCGAAGAACCGTTGAGATACGGCGCGCGTTCGGTGTAACGCGTAAGGATCGACCTGCTCGCGTAGACTCGTAACTGCCCGACTGGCTCGGGCTGTTGGGTCGCCGTCCGAGGAGAAGCAGGTTTGTCCGGATCGTCTATCTTCGATCAGCTCCAGGCCGAGCACCTCGCATTAGACGAGGTAGCGGGTGGAAGTTCCACATCCGAGCGGACTCGTGTCATCGCAGTCGCCAATCAGAAAGGCGGCGTCGGAAAAACATCGACGGCGGTGAATCTTGCAGCGGCTTTAGCTGAAGGCGGGTTGCACGTCCTGCTCATTGATGCCGACTCTCAAGGTAATGCCTCTACGGCACTGGGGGTGGAGCATGATGAGGATAGTGCCTCCATCTACGACGTCCTCGTCGACGCCATGCCGATCAAGGATGTCGTCGTCAAGACGCGATTCTGTGAGTCCCTGTGGTGCGTACCTGCGACCATTGACGTGGCTGCGGTTGAGATAGAGCTCATCTCCACGGCCGAGCGTGAGTCGCGGCTGCGGCGTGCCCTGGTGGACTACCTGGTTTCACGTGAAACCGACGGTCTGGAGCCCCTCGACTACGTCATCATCGATTGCCCTCCGAGCCTCGGCATTATGACGATCAACGCCTTCGTCGCTGCGGACGAGGTGCTTATTCCGATGCAGGCCGAGTACTACGCTCTCGAAGGCCTCGCCCTGTTGACGCGCTCCATTGACAGGATCGCGCGTATTCACAATCCGGGGCTGGGAGTCTCCATGATTGTGCTCACCATGTTTGACGGACGTACCACCCTGGCTCGTGAGGTGGAGTCTGAAGTTCGTTCCTATTTCCCTGATGCGACGCTGGACACCAAGGTGCCACGTTCCATCCGTGTTGCCGAGGCCCCCTCCTTCGGTGCTCCTGTGGTGTTCTGGGATCCCCGGTCCACCGGCGCAATTGCGTACAAGAAAATGGCTCGTGAGGTCGCTCTGCGGGGCGCTCCCCGAATTGAAGGCGAGGAAGCCTGATGGCTCAGAAACGGCGCGGACTGGGACGAGGTCTGCAGGCGCTGATTCCCGAGGCGCAGAAGGAAAAGGTACCGGCTGCGTCTCGTCCTTCCGATGTGTTCTTCCCCGACTCCCGGAAGGACGAGTCGCGTGATGAGGATGCGGCGTCCCAGGCCACGCATGACGCACCGGAGCCTGAGCAGACTTCCGAAGCGCGCAGTACTCGCGATCTGGCCGCTACTCTCCTGGCTCCGTCTCCAGCGGAAGCGTGGCTCCAAGAGCCGTTCGACTCGTTCGACGACAGCTTCCAAGACCGCTGCCTCAAAGACCGCTGCGCAGAGTAGGCAGACGAAGCCGGTTTCACGTGAAACCACGCCAGACTCGGAGACTGCTGCTCAGGCGACGGAGAGAAAGTCCACGAAGAAGTCGTCCTCTGCTGCCACGAAGCGGACGTCGTCGGCGGCGCCGAAGCGAGCGACCACGAAGGCGACAAAGGAAGCGTCTGTCGCGGTGGAAAAGCCTTCGCATGAGGCCTCCACGGTCGAGGATCTCCCAGAAGGAGAGTTGCGCCGACGTCTGTTGCTCAGCCGGACGAAACGCCCGTGGTCCCCTGAGGTTTCACGTGAAACGGCAGAGGAGCAGCCTGTCGCTGCCGATCTCGGAAGCTCCGATGCCGAGGAGGAGAGGACCGAGGAAGACCTGGCGGCCGTCTCATCTGACGCTGGCACTGAGGCGTCGGACGCGACCGTTGCTGAGGAGGAGACGGAGGATACAGTCGCGGACGACCTCGTTCCCGTTCCGGGTGCTCGCTTCGCTGAGATTCCAGTGGGGCTGATTCACCCGAATCCCCGTCAGCCCCGTCAGGTCTTCGACGAAGAGGACATCGCCGAGCTGGCGGCTTCGATTGCTGAAGTGGGTCTGCTGCAGCCGATCGTGGTCCGCCAGGTGCCGACTGCTCCGGGAGAGGAGCTTCGGTATGAGCTCATTATGGGTGAGCGGCGTCTTCGCGCTTCCAAGGAGGCCGGACTGGAGACCATTCCGGCGGTCGTTCGGGACACAGACGACGTCGACCTGCTGCGTGACGCACTGCTGGAGAACCTGCACCGCGTCCAGCTCAATCCCTTGGAAGAGGCCGCGGCCTACCAGCAGTTGCTGGAGGACTTCCAGTGCACTCACGCGGAGCTCTCCGAGCGGATCGCCCGGTCTCGTTCCCAGATCTCCAACACGCTGCGTCTCATGAAGCTGCCACCGTTGGTGCAGCGCCGGCTTGCTGCGAATGTCATTTCCGCAGGACATGCCCGCGCACTTCTGGGTCTTCCCAATGCGGCGGAGATGGAACGACTTGCTCAGCGTGTGGTTGCCGAGGACTGTCAGTGCGCGCCACTGAGGAGCTCGTGGCGCTTCATGAGGGAACCTGAGCCGGGACCGGATCAGCCGAGGGTCTTACGCGCTCGAAGCACCCTCTCCCGGCGCTCTCGACTCGGCTGTCCGATGCCTTCGACACTCGCGTGAAGGTGACACGGGGAGCGAAGAAGGGGCGCATCACCATTGAGTTCGCGGGTGATGAGGACCTCGCCCGCCTGGTCGATGCGCTGGCGCCGGGAACGTCTCTTGACGAGGAGTAGCCTGCTCTGATCCTGCGATTCACGGTGGGGGCCGAGACACTGAGTGTCTCGGCCCCACCGTAGTCTTAGCTGAACAGCCATCGATGGGTCTTGTGGATGGTCGACGGTCGTGTTTCACGTGAAACATGGCGCCACTCATCGGTGATCCCATGACTCGGGGCGAACTCAGGGTGTCACTCACGGCGGCGAACGTGATTGTGTCAGCCCAGGGTTTCACGTGAAACATGTGGATACCGAGTTGTCCGTCATGCTGAGGCACGTCGACAGCGACGCACGCTTAGCCGGCCGAGGTGAGAGTGGTTTGTCGTCTCATGATGTGTGAGAGTTTCGAGGTCATGGCATCTGGGACGCTGGTGGGAATGGTGCCTGCTGCATTCGTGAATGAGTGCATGAGCACTGACCAATGCCTCCCGATCCTCGTGGAGTGGGCGGACCTGGGGAGAGGGGCTCCGGAACCGGCTTTAACCCTCCGCCTCGCGCCTCAGTGCTGAAGTCTGGGGGCAGGTATGGGAAGGTCCGGCCGATCCCCAGGTGAGAACGGAGCGTCGCTGGAACACGACTTCTGTTTCACGTGAAACACGGGAAGCGGTTGTCGCGCTGGCGCCAGAGGCATGTCGCGCGACCGTACCGAGGTGTAGCGGTACTGGTCGATGTGGTTTTCAAGCGGCGATAGAGGAGTGTGCATGGCAATGAGCAGAGTCACGACGCCTCCCGCGTTGCGTTGCATGGGCGATGACGCGGATGAGGCTGTACGCGTACGTCCTCTTCAGAGTCGTTGCTAGGTCCGCTCGAAACTAACGTGGGTCTCTCGCATTGATACGCAGACACGGTCAAAGCTCGCCGCGCCAGCGTCTCAAGAACGGGGGCGGTGGGTCCTGAAATGCTGAGCTTGTCGTCATGAGCCTATGCGTCGTTGATTGCTCCGGAACGTCGGTCCCGACGGTAGCGGGGAGCCTGAGGAGCCCCGTGGTTTCACGTGAAACCAAAAGGAGAGCTCTTCCCCTCCCCGTGGGGTAGGGGGTGGTGCTCTGCGGGGTATCAGTGTTTCGTCGTGGCCAGGTAGATCGGTGGCCGGAGAATGCCGCTTCCGATAAGACTCACGATCGCGGGGTCATGCTGACGTCAGTGTGTCGGCCACGAACAGCGGAGGAAAGTACGCAGGGGAATTCATACCGAATACTTGTGAGCGCTGGTTTCACGTGAAACCAGAAGAGGCTCGATGGAGGGTGGCTTTCGTTGAGGGCTATCTAGCGGACGTGGTGCGTGCTCACGTCGCCGATGGGTGGTCGGTGACGCCGTCTCAGCCCCTTCCCCGGGGGAGGTATCGGTTCGCATTCCAACAGTGAGGACTCCTCGTGTTGCTTAGGTCCTCTGTAGCGTATCTGTTGGTGCACCAAGCGCGGCGTCAAGAGCGGAGTTCTGCATCCTGGCGCAGCGCTGAGGCATGAGTGAAGCTCCTGGTTACTCACAGGTGTCATGTGCGTGCCAGACACCGCTAAGAGGAGCGTCGTGCTTACCTATCCTGGGAGAGCGGACCCTCGGAATGACGTCGTCGCTGCCATGACGCCCGCACTGTGTTTGTGAGTCGGTTTCACGTGAAACCAATGGTGAAGCGTCCGACGGCAATGCTCCGTGAGACTCTGCAGACGTCACTGAGCGCAGAAGCCGTGGCTTCAAGCTGCTGATGAGATGTGATGCACTCTCCCTCCTCGGAGGCAGGTAGGGCGTATGCCGTAGCCAGTGAGGAGCAACTTGATGCCGCCTCCCAGTGCCCGGCAGCAGACTCGCGTTGAATACGTCGTGCTCGGCGGGATACGACGGACTGCTACCGCGGAAGAAGTGGTAAATGCATCTGCTTCGGGCGGGGCAAATCACGTGCCGTCTGTTAGAGAAGCACGGCAAGTTCGATCGTGACAACGTGCGCCGCCTGACTGGAGTGGGCGGCATGACAGCCGTTTCTCGGGGACCGGGGCCGGTTTCACGTGAAACCAATGGCGAAGCCTCCGCCGGGAGTGCTCCATAGGACTCTGCAGATGGAACCGAGCACTGAGGCCGTCACTTCAGGTTGCCGGATGGCGTTGATGGACTGATGAACTCTCCTTCCCGGAGGTAGACCCGTCATGTGCTGTAGCACGTGAGGATGATCCAGACGCCGCTGCTATGCGGATACTGAAGGTCGGCCGTCGAGTACGTGGCGTCCGATGGCATGGAAGGCATTGTGCTGAGATGGAGGAGCGTGGAAGATACATCTGCTTTGGCAGGTGCTGATCGAGTTGCCGTGCATTGGGGAAGCACAGCGAATCCGATAGTCACGACGTGCACCGCCGGACTGAAGGGGCAGGTATGGTGCACTTCCTGGGGGCTGTGAGCCGGTTTCACGTGAAACCGCGGCGAGTTGCCGAAGGACCGTTCTCGTACTGATTCGGCCGGTGGACGGCACGCCAATGTACGCAGGGTCTATCCTGGCGTGCGGGAACGGGATTTCCAGGCCTCCCCCGGGAGAGGTACCGTTGGCTCTCCAAGCGATGAGTACGACGTGGGGATCCCGTTCGTGCTCCGACGCGATGGACAGAAGTATGTCAAGCACTTGATGACATGCTTCGAGTGCCAGTGTTCGGCACGGAGCCGTGCTGCAGGTAGCTCTACTCCTTCACGTGGATGGAGAATGCGCCGCTTCCGTATCAGCGAACGAAGAGGACGGCGCAGCGGGCATAGCGAAGTCGTACCTGTGCTCTCGTTGTACCAAGGCGATCGCTCGTAGCGGTTTCACGTGAAACCACGAGATCGGCAGGCTAGGCGGTACGCGGAGCGTTCTGGTTCAGTGCGGCAGCCCGGAATGCGTGCTGATCGATCAGAGGTTATGAGGGGTAGCGCGGGCCTGCCGATCGACCGGACGCGTGGGAGAAGCGGAGTGGCCGCTCCAGATAACGGAGGCCATCGGTGTTGAGCTCGTTCGTCAGGCTTCATTGGCAGATACAGGAACGTCCGGGGCCTTCGACACCCCTCCCGACCTACCCGGCAGGGAATCCTCGCTGTTCCGGTCACACACTATCAGGGCAGGAGGGGCAGATAACGGCGGTCGTCATCGACCACCAGTAACGCGCCACGCGGTACGGTGGCTAGCTCAGGGTATGGAGCCGGGACCGGAATAGCATGAGCGTGTTCCATCCGAATCCGATTTTTAGTCACGAGGCTTGCTGGCTCAGGGTACCCCTACTCCGGGGATGACTGCTCCTGATGAGAAGCGTCGGGTATCAGGCTGAGCCGGGTTGTACCCGGATAGACGGCCACCGTACCAGTTGGCACTCGACCCCTCTTCCGTCATGAAGCTGACGTCGTATGGGCGGGAATCGAGTGAGACTGCGGCAGACGGCAGGTTTCACGTGAAACACGATCGCGCTGTATTGAGCGTGCATGCTCCATGTTCTGATGTGCCGGCACCCCTGTCTGTGCATTAACGTCCATACATGCCTGTGGCGCGGCGGGCAGCGTTGTTTGCCGCGCGTTGCACTCGAAGCACATCGACGAGGGCGGTAGCACCTTGCGTTCATAGCACGCCCCTCCTCAAACGAAGGAACCCTAGAACCCCTCGAACAGCACGAGAAGCGGGACGCTCGTATGCAGGTTTCACGTGAAACGCTGAGGATTCCGTATATCCGATGCTCAGTCCTCGTGGTGCGATGCCAGCACTGATCGTTCTGACGGGACATTGAGGCCGGTCCGAGCAACGCCAGCCCCTGCCCTCGTTCCGAGAGCAGCGTGCCTAGACGACCGTACGGCAGACGTGTCTCGCCAGGGTGATGACACACGCACATCCGGTTTCACGTGAAACCGCAGTCCCTCCGGCTACTCGTGATGCAGCGTCGTCGAGAAGGAGGGGCCGATGGTGATATCGGTTTGACGCCCTGAGAAATGTTCAATGAATACAGTGGTGGCTCCACTCAATAGAGTGGAGCCACCGTTTCACGTGAAACCGAGCCGGCGTTACGGATGAACCAGCGGGTTCCTCACCAACGCGTCATACAGGTCGTCCAAGGAGCCCTCGGCCTCTGCGGCAATGGGCAGCAGGGAGGTCTCCGTCATTCCCGGAATGACGTTGACGTCGATGAACCACGGAGTCGCCTCGTCATCGAGAATGAGGTCGGTGCGCGAGAGGTTGCCCAGCCCAAGAGTGGTGTGAACCGTGATTGCCGTCTTCTTCACCTTCTCGATGACCGCCTCATCCAGCCGAGCCGGCACGAAGTACTCCGAACGGCCCGGGTTGTACCGTGCATCGAAGTCATACTGCCCGTCGGTGACGACCTCAACAGGGGGAAGTGCACGTGGCCCCTCTCCCGTGTCGACGACGGAGACCGCCAGCTCCGTCCCCGGGACGTACCGCTCGATGAGGGCGCGCTCGTCGTACGCGAAGCACGCCACCATCGCGGAGCGCAGTTCGTCCGCCGTCGATGCGTAGGAGACACCAAGGCCGGAGCCTCCCTGATGCGGCTTCACCACCACTGGAAGGCCCAAATGACCCGCCACGACGGTGAGAACCTCCTGGGCCCCCAGCTGACTGAAATAGGAGTGTGGAAGCGTCAATGAATCAGGAGTAATCACTCCTCCGGTGCGAACACTCGCCTTGGCGGTCGGTTTGAATGAGGCCCGCTGGCAGCCGTCAGAGTGCGTGCCGACATACGGCAGTCCCAGGGAGATGAGGACATTCTGAAGCCCCCGTCCTCCCAGGGCCGCCGTGAACCAAGGGCCACACGACGTCGGGCCCGAAGGTCTTGAGCGATCCGATGGTGCGTGCGTCAATGTCCAGGACGAGGACGGTGTGCCCGAGGTGCTTGAGCACCTGGGCGACACGATGCCCCGAGCGCAGGGAGATGTCCCGCTCGTGGCTCAATCCGCCGGCGAGGACAGCGATACGGAGTGGAGACTGGTTCATCGTCAACCTCAGATCTGGTCGGGTGCGGGCGCGTGAACGCCCTCGGATGGATGGGGGACTGTGGGTGGGCCCGAACAGGTTCAGCAGCTCGAGATCGCGGGTCACGACGCCGGAGAGCCTGCGCACTCCCTTCACGGATCTCGGCGGGCTCGGGGTAGCAGAACGACAGTCGCAGGTGATCCTGCCCTGCCCTGCCGCCGGCGTAGAAGGCCGTCCCGGAGACGTAGGCGACCAGGCTCGTGACCGCGCGCGGCAGCATGTCCTTGGCGTCGAGACCCTCAGGGAAGCCGTACCCACACGTAGAAGCCACCGTCGGGCACGTTCCAGTGGCACATGGGCAGGAACTCCTCCAGTGCCGAGACCATGGCGTCCCGCCGTTCCTGGTACATGGCCCGGAAGTCCACGATCTGCCGCTTCCAGTCGAACTGCTCCAGGTACATGGAGATCGAGAACTGACCCACCGACGACGGGCACAGGATCGCCGCCTCGGAGGCCAGCTTCATCTTCTCCCGCACGGCCGGTGGGGCCACCGCCCAGCCCACGCGGTATCCCGGAGCGAAGATCTTGGAGAAGGAACCCAGGTAGACGACGTCGTCGGGTGCGAGGGTCTTGAGCGCGGTGTAGGTCTGCCCCTCGAAGCCCAGAAGACCGTAGGGATTGTCCTCCACGATGAGGATGTGGTGGCGTCGGCAGATCTCCACAACCTGTCCACGGCGCTCCTCGGCGAGGGTCACTCCGGCGGGATTATGGAAGTTGGGGAGGCAGTAGAAGAACTTGATACGGCGTCCTTCGCGTTCGAGGCGGACGATCGTCTCCTCCAGCGCCTCCGGGACGACGCCCCCGGCATCAATGGGCACCTGCTGCACATCGGCCTGGTAGGTCGCGAAGATCGACAGTGAGCCGACGTAGGTGGGCGCCTCGGTCAGCACGACGTCGCCGGGGTCGACGAAGAGCTCAGTGATGATGTCGACGGCCTGCTGAGAGCCGGTGGTGACGATGACGTCCTCGGGATCGGCCCTGATCCCCTCCAGGGCCATGACCTCGGTGATCTGCTCGCGCAGCCGCGGCAGTCCCTGCCCGTTCCCGTACTGCAGCGCCCGGCCGCCGTCCTCGCGGATCATCCGTGCAGTGGCCTCGGCCAGACGCTCCAGCAGGGAGGTCTTTGAGGTTGGGCATGCCGCCGGCCAGGGAGACGACCTCAGGTCGGGAGGCGACGGCGAACAGGGACCGCGTCTCCGAGGCACGCAGACCGTGGGCTCGTGCCGCGTAGCTGTCCAGCCACGGGTCGAGTCGGTTGCCCTTCACCTGGTTACTGCTCTCACTCACGTGCGGTCCTTCCTTGGTCGCCACTGATGCGTCCGTGGACCCAAGTCTGCCACGGACCCAGCCGTGCTCAGCAGCCAACGCGGGCTGGAGTATTCCGCAGTGTTTCACGTGAAACACGCTCCTCACCTCATCGCCGGGACGGTGCGCGCGCCGGACAAGGACGCGCCGCGTATCGTGGGCACGATGCGCGGCGCGGTGAGGGTCAGGGCCCTTGCGGGCCGACCTCGGTCAGCGGCTCAGGGCCCGCTCCTCGATGAGGGCGCGCAGAGGAGCCTCCTCGTTGTCGATCGTCTCGACCTTCTGGGGCCGGGCGAGCAGATCAGCGATGACGTCGGGGGTCTCCGGCTCGCTCCCGAGCGCCTCGGCCACCGTCTGCGGGAACTTCGCGGCCTTGGCGGTCTCCATGACGAGTGTGGGAAACCGGGTCTCCATGACGCGCAGAGCGACCGTGACGCCGTCGGCCGTGTGCGGGTCGATGAGCCGGCCGGAGCGCTCCTTGACGCTGCGGATGGCCTCCAGTCGGTCAGCGTGTGAGGACGTGCCGGCCACGAAGCCGAACTCCTCGCGCAGGCGCGGGAGCTGATCGCGCAGGTCGAGCGTGCCGGTGGCCTCCAGCTCCGCCCAGCGCTGCACGAAGACCTCGGGGCCCAGCAGCGCCCAGATGAAGCGCTCCAGGTTGGAGGCCTTGGAGATGTCCATGGACGGGCTGGAGGTGGCCAGGGTGTCCTCCGCGGAACGGGGCCGGTAGATGCCGGTGGTGAAGAACTCCTCGAGCACGTTGTTCTCATTGGTGGCCAGAATGAGGCGGCGGATCGGCACCCCCATGGACCGGGCCAGGAATCCGGCGTAGATGTTGCCGAAGTTGCCCGAGGGCACGCACACATCGATGCGGTAGCCGGCGCGGCGCCCCTCCTCCACGGTGTCGGTGACCCGCAGCCAGGACCACACGTAGTAGACGGCCTGCGCGGCGATCCGGCCGATGTTGATGGAGTTGACGGCGCCCAGGTGATGAGCGGCCTTGAACTCCGCATCGTTGCTCAACGCCTTGACCAGCGCCTGGCAGTCGTCGAAGACACCGCGCACCGCGATGTTGTGGATGTTGGCGTCCTGGAGGGTGTACATCTGGGCGCGCTGCACCGGACTCATACGGCCGGCCGGCGAGAGCATGAAGACGCTGACGCCCTCCTGCCCCCTGAAGGCGTGCTCGGCCGCCGAACCGGTGTCGCCGGAGGTGGCGCCCAGAATGTTGAGAACCTGGCCTTGCTTGGCCAGCACATAGGGAATCGCCTGCCCCAGGAACTGCATGGCCAGGTCCTTGAAGGCCATCGTCGGTCCCTCGGACAGGCCCACGAGGGTCAGGCCGTCGGCGACGTCGTCAAGCCAGGTGACAGGGACAACCGGCTGTGGGAACCGCTGCGGGCCATAGGCGGCCTGGGTCAGCTCGGCCAGGTCCTCCCGGGGAATGTCGGTGGCGAACAGGCCGATGACCTCCGTGGCCAGCTCGGCGTAGCCCAAGGGCCTCCAGGCCTCGATCTGCTCGGGGCTCAGGGCTGGCAGTTGGCTGGGAACCGCCAGGCCACCGTCGGGCGCCAGGCCCGCCAGAAGAACCTCCGTGAACTCGGCTGCCGCCATCTGGCCACGGGTGGAGATGTACTGGGTGTGCTGCATGTGCCGCCTTCTTGCCGTGTCGCATGCCCTGGTGCCGCGTGCGAATCCGGTGCGATTCTACGGGGCCGTGACGGCGGGTGTCAGATGAGGTTGGCAGACCGCCCGATGACGGAATCAGACATCAGACAACCCGTAGGACAGTGTCACGCGCATCGGCCCACCAAAACGCCTGAGTGGCGGCTCGGTGGGCCGATACGTGAGAGTTGGAGGGAGGGCGTATGCCCTGGGCTCAGGCCAGGACCTTTTCCACCTCGGCCTTGAAGGAGGCCTTGGGGCGCGAGCCGGCGAACTGGTGGAAGACCTCGCCGTCGCGCACCACCGCGAAGGTGGGGATGGAACGCACGCCGTAGGAGCGGGCCGTGGCCGGGTTGGCGTCCACGTCGACCTTGACGAACTTGACCTTGTCGCCGAAGTCGGCGGCGACCTCGTCCACGATCGGCGCCATCTGGCGGCAGGGGCCGCACCACTGGGCCCAGAAGTCGATGACGACGGGCACCTCGGACTTGAGGACCTCCGCCTCGAAGGTGGCGTCGGTGACGGCGAGAGCCTCGGACATGATTGTTCTCCTCGAACGTTGTGGGTGGGTGAGTCAGGATGGACGGGGCCGGCGATGCGACGTCGGCGGTGCCGACTCCGCCCTGTGCTGAGTGGAGGCGGCCGGCCCTCAGGCCTGCAGAGTGGTCAGGTAGTGCTCGGCGTCCAGGGCCGCACGGCAGCCGGAACCGGCCGCCGTGATCGCCTGCTGGTAGGTGGGGTCGGCGACGTCACCGCAGGCGAAGACCCCGGGGATACGGGTGCGCTGAGAAGGCGCTTCGACCTTGATGTAGCCGGCCTCGTCGAGGTCGAGGACGTCGGTGACGAGCTCACTGCGCGGCACCTGCCCGATGGCGACGAACAGACCCGAGGCCTCAAGCCGGCGGCGCTCCCCGGTGACAGTGTCCTCCAGGGTGACGGCGGTCAGGGAGTCCTCGCCGTGAAGCTCGACGACTCGCGAGTTCCAGGCGAAGGAGATCTTCGGGTCCTCCTGGGCGCGCTTGGCCATGACGGCCGAGGCACGCAGCTCGTCGCGGCGGTGGACCACCGTCACGGAGCGGGCGAAGCGGGTCAGGAAGGTGGCCTCCTCCATGGCCGAGTCCCCACCACCGACGACGACGATGTCCTGGTCCTTGAAGAAGAACCCGTCGCAGGTGGCGCAGTAGGACACGCCGTGGCCGGAGAGGCGCTCCTCCCCGTCGATACCCAGGTGCCGGTACTCCGAGCCGGTGGAGATGATGACTGTGCGGGCCTCATAGACGCCGTCAGAGGTGGTGATGCGCTTGACGTCGCCCTCCAGCTCGAGGGCGGTGACGTCCTCGTAGCGGATGTCGGCACCGAAGCGCTCGGCCTGCTCCTGCATCTGGGTCATGAGCTCAGGGCCCATGATGCCCGTGACGAAGCCGGGGTAGTTCTCCACCTCGGTCGTATTCATCAGGGCACCGCCGGCAGTCACCGAACCGGCCAGGATGACCGGATTGAGCTGGGCGCGGGCCGCGTAGATGGCAGCTGTGTAGCCGGCGGGACCGGAGCCGACGATGACGACGTCGTGAATCATGACTCTCCTGACGAGCGGATAGGGGGCCGCAGTGCGCGGCTACCTGAGGTAACTGGTTACCAGTACGGCCTGTTCCCAGGGAAGGTCCTATTTGATTGTGACCTCAGTCACCGTTGCTTTGTAGGGGAACTCGGTGGGATCACTGTTCTTGGGCAGCTGGGTCACCCTGATGACGATGGTGTCGACCTCCTGGGGGTTGTCGACCTTGAGGGTGGTGCTTCCCGAGGTGAAGGCTCCCTGGGCGAGGAGCGTGCCGCCGCCCGCGTTGCTGAGGTCCGTGGCTCGGACCTCAACCTGTCCGCCCTCGTTGGTGCCCTGCAAGTCGATCTCAGAGACCTTGGCGCGGCTCTTGAGCTTGATCTCAATGTCGATCGGCTGGGTCAGATCCTGAGTGCCGCTGTTGTGGGAGAACCAGGGGCGGCTCGTGTCCCCGTCAGCGAGGTACTGCTGGTTGTTGGCCGCCTGCGTGCTCGGGTTGTTGGCCACGCTCACGCCCGCGATCTCGGGCTTGGCCGCAGCCGGCTGGGGTGCGGGCTGCTGGCCGCCGCCTCCACCGCCGTTCTCCTGGGCACTGGCCGAGGGGACGGTGTCAGCGGCCGCGCGGTCCTTGTCCGCGAAGGGGATGCCGATCGTCTGGTACACGATGTAGCTGGCCACCACGAGCAAGACGATGACCATGAGGAAGAAGGTGACCAGGACCGAGCTGGTCGTGCGCTGCTCGCGGCGAGCGGCCTCGGGGTCGACCTCCTCATCCTCGTCGTCATCGAAAGCCGGGAAGCTGCCGGTGAAGGGCTCGGCCGGGACCGGTGCCGGCCCGGGAACGGTCTCCGACGCAGTGGACAGGACATTCGGGATCGGGTTCGTCGGCCCCGTGACCTGGATGTAGGCGTCGTCGGCGGGCTGCTCCTGCGCAGCCGCCGACTCGGGCTGCTGCGGATCAGGGGCCGGCGTGGCCGGTGCCGTGGCAACCGAGGCCGCCTCCATGACGGAGGTCTGCTCGGCCGGTGCGTCGGAGGCGGCGGGCACGGACGGTGCCGGCTCCGGCTGAACCGGTGCGGGTGCCATCTGTCCCGCCGGGGCGCTGACCGTGGTGCTCTTGCCCGCGCCGGTACGCCGCAGCCTGTCCAGGACTCCGCGCGCCGCGTTGGCGACACCGGCTCCTGCGGCGCTGACGGCGGCCGTCGCACCTGCGGAGGCGCTGCCACTGCCACCGGTGGCGCCGTTCGACGAGGGGCGCTGGGACGTGGGGCGCTGTGTTGGCCCGGACTCGTGGTAGCCGACCACCTGGTCCCAGGTGCCCAGTGAGCGCGCCACCTCCGCTGCGGAGATGGGGGGCTGGCTGCTCCAGGTGCGTTCGCACAGCTCGTCCAGGACCGGGTCGATTCCCGGCACGAGCGTGGAGGGCTTGACCGGGACGCCGCCCAGACGAGGCGCGGAGGGAATGCCGGGGCGCTTGCCCGGCCACCGTCCGGTCAGGCCGTAGTAGAGGATCTCCACCAGGGAGCGGGCGTCGACACGGTCGGCGGCTGACGGGTCATGGCCGGCGACCCGGCTCTCCAGGTCGAGGGCGGCGGCCTCAATGCCCAGGCCGCTGACCTTCACCGTTCCGTCGGGCAGAACGCGGATGGACTCCGGAGACAGGTTGAGGTGGTGCAGGCCCTTGCGAGCACCGGCGTCGAGCGCCTGCGCGGTCTCACCGATGATGGCTTGCGCCTGCGCCGGGGGCATGCCCCGGGAGACCAGTGAGGAGAAGGTGCGTCCGGTCAGCGGCTCGGTGACGATGACGGAGGGTTCGGCGCGTTCGACGTCGTAGACCTGCTGGAGACGCTGGTCCTCGACCAGGACCGCCCTACTGGCCGACTCCAGGACGTTGTCGCGATGAAGCGTCGCATCGGTGAGAACCAGGATCGTGACGTCTCGATCCAGGATCGTGTCGACGCCACGGTGCCTGACAATACGCGGCAGGGTGGTGGACAGCGTTCCCAGGAGCCCGTAGCGACCACTGCCGATCGGCGTCGCCTCCGACATGCGTCTCCTTCCTTGAGATGGTTGTCCATCTGAACCAGTTGACCCCATCGTAACTGTCTGCGGGCTCCAGGCCGGGGTGATGTGGCCCGTGTGGGCAGAGCTGTGTGACGGGTAGGCGGCGGAGTGCCCTGTGGCCACCCTGGACGGGGGAATGCTGGCCGGCAGTGACGGCGGGATACTCCCGGGTGCGTCGGCTGGGACGTGCCCTGGGGTGTGCCAGTGCTGGGAGGAGCCGGATGCGGCACCTGCGCTCGGGGGCGGCGGTGCGGCTGCGGCCTGCGAGGGTGCCGGTGGTGGCGGTGCGAGCCGGTGGTCGGGCTGCCCGTAATAGGTGCGGCCCGCCACGGGCTGAGACGGGTGGCCACCCGCGGGCTGGGACCCCATTTGACCCGGCTGTCCCCAGGAGTGGATCTGCGTCTGTGCAGGCGGCGGCGGTGCGGGCGGAATCGCCTGCGTGCCGCCGGAGGTGTAGCCAACAGCACCATGCGCCACCGCTCCCGTTGACGCACCGGAGGGGCCTGAAGCCGCCTGAGCCGGCGGCGGTGGGGGCGGGGGCGCAGGCGCCTGGACCGCGGCCATCTGGGCAGTCGCCTGGGTCTGTGGCGGTGCCGGTGACAACCAGGCTGCCGCCGCCAGGACCGCTCGCCCGGGGGCGCCGGGTAGACGACGACCGAGCGTGGACAGGATCCGCGAGAAGGGCCGGAAGGCGACCGTGATTTCCTCGATCCTGACGATGCGCCCCATCAGCAGGTAGATGAGCGACATGACGGTGGCGACGACGGCGATGTGTCCGAGCGCTGCGGTCATGTTCGCCAGGGTGGAGTCGGCGTCGATGTCACCAAGCATCGCGTTGAGCAGGATCCCGACGATGACTGCGGGCGCCACCGCCAGGATGAGACGCAGGTGGGTGGTGACGATCTTGCGGCCGTCGAGGCTGGGCAGGTGGGAGCGCATCATGGGGATGACCACCACGCAGCCCCCGATCTGGCTGATCGTGTTGGCCGCGCCCGCCCAGGTCATCCAGTGGTTGGCCGGGGCGACGAAGTAGGCCAGGACGCACAGGATCACGGGGATGACGCCGACGACGACGTCGGCCAGCAGCAGCCGCTTGGTATCGGAGTAGGCCAGCATCACCCGCTGGGTCCCGAACCAGATCCCCTGCGGGACGATGCCCAGCGCCAGAGCGATGAGCATGGGGGCGCTGGCCTGTGCCTCGGGCAGGGTGATCGAGGGGGTGAAGAGCTGCAGGGCCGGGACGGCCAGGACGCAGATGCCCGCGGTGGCCAGCACCGTGAAGACGCCCGCCGAGCGCAGTCCCAGGGAGAGGTCCTCGCGCACGCCGGCCGCATCCCCGGCCGCGGCCTTCTCACTCATCCGGGTGAACAGGGCCGTGATGATGGAGGTGACCACGAGGGACTGGGGCAGCATGTACACCAGGTAGGCGTTGAGCCACATGGTCGTGGAGGGCACGATGACGTTCGCGTACTCGGGCTGCTCGGAGGCCGTCACTGCGTAGGAGCCCAGGTTGGAGGTGATCCAGTTGCTCAGGCTGGCCACGCCCACCCCGGCCAGTGCCCACAGGGCCACCTTGACGGTCTTGCCCAGCCCCAGGCCCCGCACCCCGAAGATGATGCGTGGCCGGAACCCGGAGCGCACCAGGGGGATGTAGAGGATCAGCGCCTGGACCGCGATGCCCAGGGTCGTCGTCGCCCCGATGAGGGTGATCCGGCCCCAGCCCCAGACCTCTGCGCCTTCACCAGCGGTGTAGCGACCGTAGAGATGGAGGTAGAGCAGGATCGAGGCGATCGAGATGATGTTGTTGAGCACCGGGGACCACATGTAGGGCCCGAAGCTCGAGCGGGCGTTGAGCACCTGCCCCCACAGGGCGTACAGGCCGTAGAAGAAGACCTGCGGCATGAACCAGAACGCGAAGGCGAAGGACAGCGCGCGCCACTGCCCCTGGGCCAAGGAGTTGGCGTTGAGGGTGAAGATGAGTGGGCGCGGCAGCGGTCGCGATGCACGTGACCGCCAGCATGAGCGTGGCCGCGGCGGTCAGGAGGCGGTTGACGACCTCCTCGCCGTTGCGCCGTCGGAGGGCCTGAACGATCTGCGGCACCAGGATCGCGTTGAGGATCCCGCCGATCATCATGTTGTACAGGTAGGTGGGCAGGTTGTTGGCCGTGTTGAAGGCGTCGGCGGCCCCCGACCCGGTGGCGCCCAGCGCCATGACGATCAGGGCGTTGCGCACCATGCCCAGGATGCGGGAGACCAGGGTCCCCGAGGCCATGATGGCTGAGGAGCGCGCCAGGGAGGCCTGGCTGCGCCCCTGGGAGGAGGATCGCCCGATCCGTACACGCTTGATGATGCTCATGCCGTCTCCTGTGCAGCCGGTGCAGCCGGGGCCACTGCGGTGCGGCGGCCTCGTCTTACTGTCCTCACCGTACCGATCACCACGATGGAGACCAGCACCCCGACGATGACGCCGGTGCCGCGTCCCTCCCAGTCGGCGCGCACGCGCATGTTGACGGTGGTGGGGGTGCCCACGGTGGTGCCGTCGGCGGCGAGAACCTGCACCGTCAGGGCGACGTCGCCCGAGCCGACGGCCTGGATCGGCACCGTGACCTTGGCCTGTTGGTGGGCCGGGACCCGCACGGTCGTGGTGCGCGGGACCTGGAGGCGCTTGTTGTTCGAGACCAGGTAGACCTGGACCGTGACGTCCTGGCTCAGGGAGGAGGTGATGCGCACCGGCAGCTGCGCCTCGGAGCTGATGACGTTGATGGTCGACGACGGCACCGCGGCCAGCGAGGAGGTGACGCCGGCCCCGGCCGCCTCGGCAGTGGGAACCTGGGCGTTGCGGGTCGCGGGGTCGGCCCGCCAGGACGCTGAGGAGACCACCGCCTCCAGGCTGGTGTAGTCGCCCAGCAGCGCGGCCGGCTCGGAGAGCACTGAGGAGATCGACTGCAGGGTCGTGGCCGTACGGCCGGCGGCGGTGAGGGTGTCGGCGGACAGCTCGTCGTCGTCGATCACCGTGTCCGGCGTCTCGGAGCGCTCGATCCGTGAGGTGCCCTCGTTCACGGCCGCGACCTCGTGCTGGGCGCGCTCCTGGAGGGCGCCCAGGGGCTGGGACTGGACCCAGGGCACTGAGCGCAGGGCGGCCACCCGCTCCCGCACGACCGAGGACTGCACGGCGGAGGTCGCCCGGCGGGGCATCGCCACGACGATGTCCCGTTCCAGCACCGGGGCCTGGCGGACCAGAATGGCACTGTCCCCACGCAGCAGCTGGCGGGTGTCGAGTGCGGAGGCCTGGGCGCTCTGGGCAGTCGGATCGCCCTGATCGGAGGCCGCGGGTGTGGCGTCCTGGCCGGTGAGCGCCCCCGACAGGGACTGCTCCGGGATGAGGATCGCATGGTTCCCGGAGGCGCCCAGACCGGAGGGGGTGTAGGTGAGCTCGTCGGACGGAGGCAAGGACTCCGGTGAGGCGATGATGGTCGAATCCGGCTGCGCCAGGGCACTGACCGTGGTGGCGTCCGCGACGCTGGATGCCAACCAGGACACCGACGTCGGGGCGCCCGCCTTGACGATGACCGACTCCTGGGTGCGTCGCGCGGCGGTCTCGATGAGGCTCGTCTGCTGCAGGTGCGCCAGGGCCGCGGTGTCGGAGTCGCCCCACGGCAGAGCCACGAGGCTGTCGGAGTGGATGGCCCGTGCGAGAGCCGCGGAGAGCTGGATGACCTCGTTGGAGACCTGCGGGCCTTGCCCGATGGCGAGGCGGTGGCACTGCCCCCCGGCTGCGGGGACGGGGTGGCGCTCGCCGAGGGGGCCGTCGTCGCCGGAGCAGTCGGGGGCGACGACGCGGAGGAGTCGGTGCTCTGGGGCGCCTGAGAGACGGCATCCGGCGAGGAGGGCTGGGAGCCGTTGTTGCGGGCGGCCTGCTCGAGGCTGGCCGTGGTGACACCGAGGGCCTCGACCAGTGCCGGGTCGACGGCGGTGACGACGCCGTCGCCGGCCATGCTCACCAGGCCCAGGACCCGGTTGTGGATACGGCTGAGGGCCTCCGTGCGCTCCTGGGTGTGCGGGCCGGACAGCACCGCCATCTCCTGAGCGGAGGCGGTGACCGGCAGGAAGACGGTCATACGCAACGGCGAGACGGATGCGCCGCTGTCCCACACGAGGATGCTGCGGTCCTGGGCCAGGGAGACGTCCTGGGTCGCCAGGGCGACGGAGACGCCGCGCGGCCCCCACTGGTCGGTGCTGTTCAGCGGCAGCTCGTCGGCGGGGATGGTGATGGAGAACTGGGAGACGCCCCCCGGCTGGAGGTCGTGCCCCAGCGGGACCGTGAACGGGTCCGACAACCCCGACTCATCGGTCCCGGTCAACCACTTGCTCAGGCCCCCGCTCGTGGACTCCGTGGATCGCTGCACCCGCGTCACCAGGTCCGCCCCGGTGATGGTCTGAGCGGTTCCGTTGGTGATGGTGCCGGTCAGGTTGAGGTCCTGGTCGCTGCGGAGCACCTCGGGGGTCAGGGCGTCGATGCTCACAGTCACCTGGTTGGTGGGCTTCTCGCCCGTTGCCGGGGCCGTTGAGGGGGCCGACGCCGGGGCCGACGCCGTGGACGGCTTCGCCGAAGCCGCCGGGGCGGCCGGTGCGATCTCCGCGGAGAGTCCGGCGGACTGCGCGAGCGGGAGCGTGCCGGAGCCCTGGTCCGCCTCGGCCACGGGCAGCGCGGCCACCGGCCACGTCACTAGGCCGGCCACCCCCAGTAGGGCGGCAATGGTCACCATCGCCCTGCTCCGCATCCGGGAGCCCAGCGTGGTGACCACCTTCGCGTACACAGAGGCGGCGGTGCCCGTCATCCATCCCCCACCAGGATGTCCCAGGCCGCGGCCACGATACGGCGCTCGTTGGGGTAGGCCAGGCGGTGGGAGACGTCGTCGAGGGCGACCCACTCGACGTCCTCGGCCTCATGGTCCGGGTCGTTCTCCGTGGTCAGCGTGCCGCTGACCGCCTCCAGCAGGAAGTGGTGCACCACCTTGTGGACGCGGTGCTCGTGGCCGGCGAACCAGTAGTCGATGGTCGCCAGGTGCCGAAGAACCCGACCGGTGATCCCGGTCTCCTCCATGATCTCGCGGACCGCGGCCTGCTCGGGGGTCTCGGCGCCCTCCAGGTGCCCCTTGGGCAGGCACCACTCCAGGCGCCCGCCCCGGTTGCGCCGGGCGATGACCGCGGTGAAGGCCTGCCCGTTCTGGACATCGACGACCAGGCCGCCGGCGCTGGTCTCGTTGACGATGGGCAGGGCGCGCGCACTCGCCCGGTGGGCCGGGTTTCCGGCGCGGGGCGTGCGAGTGCGTGGAGAGGGCATGGGGACACTCTAGGGCGTCCGGGCCGCCGGGCGCCGCTGGCCGAGTACGTCGTCGCACTAACTGCGCCATCCGCGGACGGACGTTGGGGGCGGCGGTGGCCGATGGTGGCCCGGTGCGGGATGGTCCTCACCACAGGGCGGCTGAGGCCGAGGACGACGGCGCACCGGTGAGGGTTCATGGCAGGCTTGGGCCGATGACTGCGCACCCCGCTCCCGCTGAACCCCGCCGACTCCCCGGAAGCCGCCGAGAACCGCGGCCTGACGCCCCAGGCCCGTCAGGCCCTCGAGGGCCTGCCCCCCGCCCTGGCGGCCCTGGGCCACGCCTTCGTGCGCGCCGGGCACGAGATCGCGCTCGTTGGCGGGCCGGTGCGGGACGCCTTCCTCGGCGTCGCCCCCCACGACCTGGACCTGACCACCTCGGCCCGCCCCGAGCAGACCGAGAAGATCCTGGCCGCCTGGGGCGAGACCACCTGGGACGTGGGCCGGGCCTTCGGCACCATTGGCGCGCGCAAGGGATCCACCATCGTGGAGGTCACCACCTACCGCACCGAGGCCTACGAGGTCGGCTCGCGCAAGCCCCAGGTGACCTATGGCGACACCCTCACCGGGGACCTCACCCGCCGCGACTTCACCGTCAACGCCATGGCGCTGCGCCTGCCCGACCTCGAGCTCGTCGACCCCTGCGGCGGCCTGGCCGACCTGAACGCCGGCATCCTGCGCACCCCCGTCAGCGCCGAGCAGTCCTTCGACGACGACCCCCTGCGCATCATGCGGGCCGCCCGCTTCGCCGCCCAGCTCGGCTTCGACGTCGAGATGGACGTCATGACCGCCATGGAGGAGATGGCCCCCCGCCTGGAGATCGTCTCCGCCGAGCGCGTGCGCGCAGAGCTCGAGCGCCTGCTCATCAGCCCCTGGCCCCGGCGCGGACTGGAGCTCATGGTCCACACCGGCGTGGCCGACGTCGTCCTGCCCGAGCTGAGCGCCCTGCGCGAGACCGTCGACGAGCACAAGCGCCACAAGGACGTCTACGAGCACACCCTGACCGTCCTGGACCAGGCCATCGACCTGGAGACCGGGCCCGACGGGCCCGTCCCCGGCCCCGACCTGGTGCTGCGCCTGGCCGCCATCCTCCACGACATCGGCAAGCCCGCCACCCGCCGCTTCCTGCCCGACGGCACCGTCACCTTCCACGGCCACGACCACGTCGGCGCCCGGATGACGGCCAAGCGGCTGCGGGCCCTGCGCTTCGACAAGCAGACCATCAAGGACGTCTCCCGGCTGGTCGAGCTCCACCTGCGCTTCCACGGATACGTCGACGCCGCCTGGTCGGACTCGGCCGTGCGCCGCTACGCCACCGACGCCGGCCCCCTGCTGGAGCGCCTCCACCGGCTCACCCGGGCCGACGTCACCACCCGCAACCGCCGCAAGGCCGCCATGCTGGACCGCGCCTACGACGACCTCGAGGAGCGCATCGAGGCCCTGCGCGCCGCCGAGGAGCTGGCCGCCATCCGCCCCGACCTCGACGGTGGCCAGATCATGGCCGAGCTCGGCGTGGCCCCCGGGCCGGTCGTTGGCGAGGCCTACCGCTTCCTCATGGACCTGCGCATGGAGAAGGGGCCGATCGGCGAGGACCTGGCCCGCCAGGCACTGCGCTCCTGGTGGGCGGCCCGCCAGAAGAGCTGAGGGAGACAGAGTGCGTGAAGCATCAAGGGCAGCTGCGGGTCGGCGTCGTCGGCATCGGGGCCCGCTGCTACCTGGCCGCGCTCGCGGACACCTCACCGGTCCCGGCCCGCCTCGTGGTCGCGGCCGACACCGCCCCCGACGCCGTCGAGCGCGCCCGGCGGCTCCTGCCCGAGGGCGTGGCGGTCGTGGCCGACCACCGCGACCTGCTGGGGCACGGGATCGACGCCGTCGTCCTGACCACGCCCGATGACACGCACGAGGAGGCTGGCCTGTTTCTTCCTTGAGGCCGGTATCCCGGTCTACCTGGAGAAGCCCCTGGCCATCACCATCGAGGCCGCCGATCGCATCCTTGAGACCGCCCGGCGCACCGGCACCCGCCTCTACGTGGGCCACAACATGCGCCACATGGAGGTGGTGCGGCTGCTGAAGTCGATCATCGACTCGGGGCGGATCGGCGAGGTCAAGGCCATCTGGTGCCGCCACTTCGTGGGCAACGGCGGCGACTACTACTTCCGCGACTGGCACGCCGAGCGCCGCCACGTCACCGGCCTGCTGCTGCAGAAGGCCGCCCACGACATCGACGTCATGAGCTGGCTGGCTCACTCCGCGCCGGCCCGCGTCGTCGGCATGGGCGGGCTCATGGTCTACGGGGAGGCCGAGCGGCGCCCGGCCGGGACGAGCGCCGGCACCGTTATGCAGGACTGGTTCAGCCTCGATCACTGGCCCGCCGACGAGGTGGACGGGCTCAACCCCGTCATCGACGTCGAGGACCACTCCATGCTCATGATGACCATGCGCAACGGGGTCATGACCTCCTACCAGCAGTGCCACTTCACCCCCGACTACTGGCGCAGCTACACGGTCATCGGCACCCGCGGCCGGGCCGAGAACCTCGGTGACGGGGCCGGCGACGTCGTCAAGGTGTGGACGAAGCGCACCGAGCACTACGCCGAGCGCGCCACCCAGGAGTACGTCATCGCCGAGGAGGGCACCGGGCACGACAGCGCCGACCAGCTCGCCATCGACGAGTTCCTGCGCTTCGTGCGCGACGGCGGGGCCACCGAGGTCTCCCCGGTCAGCGCGCGCGACGCCGTCGCGGCGGGGGTGCTGGCCACTCGGTCCCTGCGCTCGGGCTCCGTGCCCTTCGACGTGCCCGAGCTCGATGCGGAGCTGGCGGACTACTTCCACCGTGGACAGCACAATCCTCACTGATCGACGGAAATCTCATCAACGACGCGGCTCCGCGTCATCTTTGAAGAAAATGTCGGTCTGTACGGTCGGTAGCACGTACAGTGCGAGCCGGGCGGTGCCGGTGCCTCGTGGGGGACCCGAGCCGCGGGCAGGACAGGCCGGAGCCGAGGAGAGCGCATGATTCACCACATCACCCTGACCGGGCGGAGCATCGCCCTGGCCTGCGACGGCACGGTGACCACCCAGCACGGGGCCGGCGGGGCCACCGGCGCGGTCTACGTCGAGGCCTCCCACCTGACCCTCCTGCACGACATGCGCGACGGCGAGTTCTACCGCACCGGCCAGAACTCCTGGTCGCCGTCGGGCTGGCGCCGCCTGAGCGAGGCGCCCATGCGCATCGCCGACGAGCAGCGCCGTCGGACCGCCGACGACGCCCCCTGGGACGACCCGGCCCGTCACCACTCCGCCTGGATGGCGGTCCTGGAGGACTCCGCCGGGGCACTGCTCGTGGGCTGCCTGGACGGGCGCACGCCGCGGCTGCGCGCCGACACCGCGGTCCTGGAGGCCTTCACCGAGTCCGGCGACCCGGCGCGCTGGGTGATCCTGCCCGGCCCGGCCACCGCCGTCATGGCCCGCTACGCGCGCGAGCTCGGTGAGAGCCTGGGGGGTCGGGAGATCGAGCCGCAGAGCGTGTGGTGCTCCTGGTACTCCTACTACGAGGGCATCTCGCAGGAGGCCCTCGAGCGCGAGATCCCGCAGGTCGCCGAGCTGGGCTTCAAGACGCTTCAGATCGACGACGGCTGGGAGGTAGCGGTCGGCGACTGGGAGGCCGGCGAGAGCTTCAGCGACGGCATGGAGGCCGCCGCGAGTCGGATCCGGGAGGCCGGCATGCAGCCGGGCCTGTGGGTGGCACCCTTCATCGCCCTGCCCGGCTCACGGGCCGTGCGCGACTACCCGGAGATGTTCGTCCACAACGCCGACGGCGGACTGGCCGTAGCCGGCTCCAACTGGGGCGGCGACTACTACGCGCTGGACACGACCCACCCCACCGCCCAGACCTACGTGCGCAAGCTCATCGCCAAGATCGTTCACCGGTGGGGCTTCAGCTACCTCAAGCTCGACTTCATCAATGCCGCCGCCATCCCCGGCTACCGGCATCGCCAGATCGACCGGGAGGAGGCCTACCGCACCGGGCTGCGGCTCGTGCGCGACACGGCCGGGGAGGAGACCTTCCTCCTGGGGTCCGGGGCGCTCATCATGCCCTCCATCGGGCTGCTCGACGCGGTGCGGGTGGGGCCGGACGTGGCCCCCATGTGGGAGAACTACGCCTCCGACGACTTATCCGACGCCAAGGCCTACAACGCCCTGCACGCCGGCATCAACCGGCTCTGGCTGGGGCGGGTCATCGGGGTCGATCCCGACGTCGTCTTCTTCCGCCACCGCCGCAACCTCCTGGACGACACCCAGATGCAGTGGCTGCGCGACGTGGCCGAGGCCAGCCGCTACCGGTGCCTGTCGGACCAGATGACCTGGCTCGACGAGGAGGAGAAAGAGGCCGTGCGCGCCTTCCTGGCCGCCGAGGACGAGCCCCTGGAGATCCTGGGCCGCTACCGCTTCAGCCTGGGCGAGCGCGAGATCGACCTCACCGAGGCCATCGAGGGGGCGCCGTCGGCCTACCCCCTGTGAGGCGGGGCTCGGGGCGAGTCAGGGCCGGGAGTCGACTGCGCTGGAGTCGGTTGAGGCTAGGCGGATCGCTTCATCGACTGTTTGGTCGTCTCTTCACGATCTGTTTGGTCGCCTCTTCGCAATCCGTTTGGTCGCCTTTTCACGATCTGTTTGGTCGTCTCGGTGCGTGCGCATCGCTCTCCTGAGGCTTCGCACGGCATCTCCGTGCCAGCACAGGAGATACCGGTTGGTGGTCGTTTTCGCGCTCGGGCCAGGGCGCCTACTGCACGAGGGGCGGGTGCTACTGGAAGAGGGTTGGGGCTACTCCACGGGGGTCGGGGCGTTCGTGCAGTACGCACAACCGTCGGTCAGTGAGATCCCCACCCTCGTGGAGTGGGCCGGCTGGAGGCGGGGCGGGATAGCGCCGACGTCGAGCCACCGCCGGGAGGCTGCGGGGGAACCAGGTGGGAACCAGAGACGGCCGGTCAGAGGTCAGGCAGGGGAAGGAGAGGCCGGCCCCTGGGGTGAGTGCGCCCGGACCCATCGCTAAGACCTCGCAGGACCCTGCGGAGTCGAGCCCGTCGGCAGCTCAGTGTCCACGGTGCTGACATTAGCGGTCCCGCCGTCGAGGCGCCCAGCGGAAATCGTTGGAATTCCGCGGTTCTTTCTTGGATTGTGGTACCGGAGTGGCGTTAATGTCAGCCTTGTGGACACTGACGCCCCGCCAGGCCGCCGTGAACGCCCTGCTCCTCAGCCGGCCGCGACCTCGAAGGTTCCGACCCGCCCAGCGATCCCCGCCGCTAAGTCCTCGATCATCCTGGCGTCGTGGAGGCGGGTCCGCCAGCCCTCCGGGATTGCGCTGCGCCCGTACAGCGCCCCCGCCAGCTGCCCGTAGATGGCCCCGACGGTGTCGGCGTCGTCGCCCAGGTTCACGGCCAGCAGCGCCCCGTCGAGGAAGGTATCGGTGCGGGCGAGGGCCCACAGCACCGCCTCCAGACTGTGCAGGACGTAGCCCGACGACGAGATCTCCTCGCGCTCCTTAACCCGGTAGGAGCCGCCCAGGATTGACGCCAGCGCGGGGCTGGTCACCTGCTCGGCCAGGCCCACGGCCACCGCGTACAGCTCTGCGTGAGACGCCCCCTGGATGGCGGCCGCGATCAGCCTGCCGTAGGCCCCGCACGCCTCGACGCACTCGACGGCGGGATGGGTGGTGCGGGAGCTGTCGGCGCAGAACCGTCCCGCGGCCTCGAGGTCGTCGCAGAAGGCCATCGCGACCGGTGCCAGGCGCATCAGCGACCCGTTGCCGGCGCTCATTCCACCGACCTCCTCACGGTAGGGCTCGCCGGTGGCCTCGAACTCCTCCAGGGCGGTGAGGGTCTGGTTGCCGATGTCGAAACACCGGCCCGTGCTGCTGAGGTACCCGTCGCGATACCAGCGGACGAACCGGGCCAGCTGGTCGCGGGGATCGTAGGCCCCGGTCTCCACCAGGCTCGCTGCGATGCACAGCGCCATGGACGTGTCGTCAGTCCACTGCCCTGGCGCCAGACCGAACACCCGCCGCCCACCATGTCGGTGACGGGTGGGAAGGAGTCGCGGGCCTGGAACTCGACGGTGGTGCCCAGGGCGTCGCCCACTGCCAGCCCCAGGAGGCTGCCCAGAATCCGATCCTCGTTCATGGGGTCACAGTACAGAGGATGCCGGTGGATGACCGGAGGATGACGGCCCCAGGGCGGCCGCCCGGACCCGGGTCAGGGAGCCCGGCCCCGGTGCGGGCCAGGGAGCCCGCCAGGGACTCCGCCGTCGGGCCCCGGCCTACTTGGTGGGGGTGCGGCCCAGGGTGAGGTAGCCGGGAAGCGTCTGGTCCTGGCCGGCGCTGGAGAAGCGCAGCGGCTGGCCCGAGTCGAGCGGGTTGACCACGCGCACCAGGATCGTGTTCTCCCCGGCCGGGTCCGCCGGGAGCTGCCCGGAGAAGGTCTGGGTCTTGCCGACCGCGACCTTGCGCAGGTCGCCGCTGAGCGTGGTGCGCCCGACCTCCATGCCGTTGGAGGTGTTGATGGCCACCGCCTCCACGTTCCAGTTGTAGTAGAAGGGCGCCACCCCGTTGTTGGCGATCTGCACCTCGACCTTGCCGTTGCGCATCCGCCAGCGCGCCACCGCCAGGTCGTAGCCGGTCTCGGCGGAGGCCTGCACGGTCCGCTCGCGCTCGGAGCCGTTGAGGGTCGTGGTGAAGGCCCAGTTGTCCACCAGCCAGCTCGCGTGCGTGGCCTTGATGGAGGCGTTGATGTCCACCGTTCCTCCGTTGGAGCCCGAGGCCATGCAGCTGCCCGGGTTGCGCACGGAGCACTCCTGGATGCCCGGGTAGACCTCGCCGCCGATGGGGTGCTGCTGCCAGGCCTGGTCCGCCTTGGCCTCCTTCAGCTTCGGCAGGAAGTGCCAGTCGGCGGTGTCCATCGTCGCGTAGCCGAAGGAGTCGTCGTGGTAGCCGACCCCGCGCTTGACCGTCTCCGCGGACGGGTAGCGCGCCAGCGTCGGCGTCACCTGGAAGGCGCCGTCCCAGGTGTCGATGAGCGTGTTCTGGTTCGCCGCCGACGGCATCCAGTTCTCGCCGGAGGGGTTCTCCCCGGAGACCTTGCCGTTCATCGGGTAGGTGTGCCCCTCACCCCAGAAGCCCACCAGGCCGTGGGTGATGAAGGCCAGGCGCGGGTCGCCGTCGTACTGCTGGCCCAGGGCCGAGACGAAGCCGGTGAGCATCGACATCATCTCGGGATCGTTGTAGTCCGGCGCCAGCGACTGGCCCGGTGCGTTGCCGTTGAACGTGTACTCGTGGGTCGGCACCGCGTGGGAGCTCAGCAGATAGGCCGGGATGCCGCTGGGGCGCCCAGGGTAGTCGACGTAGAAGCGCAGCACCGCCTGGTGCCCGCGCGAGGCGATGGCGTTGAGGTGCGCATCGAGCTTGTCCCACGCGTACGAGCCGGGCCCGGTGACGACGTCGCTGACCGGCAGCGTCAGCCACTCCATCGTGTGGGGCGGGGCGTTGTCCTGCAGTGCCGGCGAGTGGGAGGCGTCCGCCGGCGCGAAGGGCATCATGCCCTTGAGCGGGTTGGCCTCCGGGGTGGCCGCCGCGGAGACCTCCGTCCAGGCCCGGTTGCAGTTGCAGGCCCGGAACCCGGTGGCCAGGGACACCACGGCGACCAGCGCCATGAGGATGGCGCCCAGGCGCGGCCTGCGTCCCCTGCGGAGCCGGTCGAACATCTGCCGGCCCAGCGGGTACCGGTTCGCTCCTGCGGCAGCGGCACCGGATGCGCCGGCTGCGTCGTCGGCGCGGGCGGGAGATTCCTGTGCGGCTCGGACGATGGGGGCGACGGAGCCTGCTGAGGAGTGTTGTCGTTCTGTGAGTTGATCATAAGAACTTGTCGGTAGGGACTGAGGCGTGAAGGTAACCCTAGCGGTCAGTTGAGTGGTCCACCTGTGCTATCGCCGACAACGTGCTTGGTTGACAGGGTGGAGCGGCTGTGTCACCCATACTTTTGGCTGACGTGAGAATTCCCTGATCTGGCACGCCTCCGCTCCGCTGCGGTCCGACGTCGGCGGGCGTCGCTATGCGGGACGAGATTGCCGCCGCGCGTATAAGCGGCAATGATGACTCCGTGCGCGTCTTCAATTTCTCCGCCGGTCCTGCCCAGCTCCCTCTGCCCGTCCTCGAGCAGGCCGCCTCCGAGCTCACCAGCTGGGGCGGATCGGGAATGTCCGTCCTGGAGGTCTCTCACCGCGGAGCCGACTTCGTGGCCTGCGCGGCCGACGCCGAGGCCACCCTGCGCCGCCTCCTGTCCGTTCCCGAGGGCTACCGTGTGCTCTTCCTTCAGGGCGGCGCCAGTGCCCAGTTCGCCGGCATCCCCCTCAACCTGACCGCCCCCGGTGACACGGTCGCCTACCTCAACACCGGCCAGTGGTCCGCCAAGGCCATCAAGCAGGCCGGCGCCTACGAGCTCGACGTCGTCGTGCCCGCCGACGAGGCCGCCTCCTCCTACACGACCACCCCCGAGCCCGGCTCCTTCACGGTGCCCGAGGCCGCCCGCTACCTGCACTACACGCCCAACGAGACCATCGGCGGCGTCGAGTTCGACTACGTGCCCGAGGCCGGCGAGGTCCCGCTGGTGGCCGACTTCTCCTCCACGATCCTCTCGCGGCCCATCGACGTCTCCCGCTACGGCCTCATCTACGCCGGAGCTCAGAAGAACATGGGGCCCTCGGGCCTGGCCGTCGTCATCGTGCGCGAGGACCTGCTGGGGCGGGCCCGCCCGGTGACCCCCACCGTCCTGGACTACCAGAAGATGGCCGACGCCGACTCCATGCTCAACACGCCCCCACCTTCGCCATCTACCTGCTGGGGCTCATCGGCCACTGGATCGAGGACGGCGGCGGCCTGGAGGCGATGGCCGAGCGCAACCGCGCCAAGGCCGAGCTCCTCTACGGCTACATCGACTCCTCCGACTTCTACGCCAACCCCGTTCAGGAGCGCTCGCGGTCCTGGATGAACGTGCCCTTCACCCTGGCCGACCCCGCCCGCGACGCCGACTTCCTGGCCGGCGCCGAGGCCGCCGGGCTCACCAACCTCAAGGGGCACCGCTCCGTGGGCGGCATGCGCGCCTCCATCTACAACGCCATGCCGATCGAGGGCGTGCGCGCCCTCATCGACTACATGACCGACTTCGCCGCCCGGGCCTGAGCGCCCACCGGCCCGCCGGCCCCTGCCACAACCTTCCCCCGGACCGCTCTGCAGAAAGTACTTCCGTGACCACCAGCAGCGTTGACCACAAGTTCCGCATCCGCACCCTCAACGCCATCTCCGGGGCCGGCCTGTCCCGCCTGCCCGACGAGCTCTACGAGGTCGGCGGCTCCGTGGAGGAGCCCGACGCCCTCCTGGTGCGCTCGGCCAAGCTCCACGACACCCCCATCGAGGACTCGGTCCTGGCCGTGGCCCGGGCCGGCGCCGGCACGAACAACATCCCGGTCGAGGCGCTCACCGAGCGCGGCGTGCCCGTGTTCAACACCCCCGGCGCCAACGCCAACGCCGTCAAGGAGCTGGTCCTGGCGGGACTGTTCATCGCCTCGCGCAACCTCATCCCGGCGGCCCGCTTCGCCCACACCCTCGAGGGCGACGACGCCGAGATCGCCAAGGCCGTCGAGGCCGGCAAGAAGCAGTTCGTCGGCTTCGAGCTGCCCGGCCGCACGCTCGGCGTCATCGGGCTGGGGGCCATCGGCGTGCAGGTGGCCAACGCCGCCCTGGGGCTGGGGCTCAACGTCGTCGGCTTCGACCCGGGAATCTCCGTGGAGCACGCCTGGCACCTGAGCGCCGAGGTCGAGCGGGCCGACTCCATGGAGGAGGTCTTCCGCCGCGCCGACATCCTCACCGTTCACGTGCCCCTCATCCCCGCCACCCGCGGACTGGTGAGCACCCAGCGCCTGGCCCTCATGAAGGAGACCGCGGTGCTGCTCAACTTCGCGCGCGCCGAGATCGTTGACACCGACGCCGTCGTGGCCGCCCTCGACGAGGGCACGCTGCGCGGCTACGTGTGCGACTTCCCCTCCACGCAGGTCCACAAGCACCCCAAGTGCATCTCCCTGCCCCACCTGGGCGCCTCCACCAAGGAGGCCGAGCGCAACTGCGCCATCATGGCCGCCGACTCCCTGCGCGGCTTCCTCGAGGACGGCCAGGTCCACAACTCGGTCAACTTCCCCGAGGCCGTCATGACGCGTCAGGAGGGCACGCACCGGCTCGTCATCGTCAACCGCAACGTGCCCCAACATGGTCGGCCAGGTCTCCACGATCGTGGCCCAGCACGGGCAGAACATCGCCAACCTGCTCAACAAGTCGCGCGGCGAGCTGGCGGTGACGCTGGTCGACGTCGAGGGCGAGATCGAGCCCAAGGTCCTGGAGGAGCTGCGCGCGATCGACGGCGTGCTGTCCGCGCGCGGCATCTGAGCCGGGGTCCCGCGCGGCCGGGGACATCCTGCGCGTGCGGGGACATTCTCTTTCGGCCGGGGACATTCGACGCCGTCGGGGACAGGAATGCCCGTCCCCGACGGCGTCGAAGCCCCCAGCCGGAAGGACTACGCACCCAGCTGCGTGGAATGTCCCCGCTGTGACGACGTCCTGTCACACGTCCGTGGGAGCCTGCCGGCGCCCGAGTCCCTCGGCCACCTCATCCATGAGGTCCAGGACGTCCTGAGCCCTCCAGGCTCGGCGGCCCCGGGAGACCTGGTAGCCCCGAACGACGCCGGCGTTCTCCAGAGCGCTCCAGCGCGCGCCGCGCCGCCTGCTCCGAGACTCCTGCCGCGTTGGCAGCCCGCGAACATCCGTCACCGGCTGGGAGACCAGATGGCGTACGAGGTCACGGTCGGGGGTCCCAGCACGGGAGGACACACGATCCTGCATCTGCCTGTGCGTCGTCGAGCTCCCGGCCCGCCCAGGCCCCGAGCTCCGCGGCGCGCTGCGCCGCATCGATGAACAGCTCGACCACCGCCAGCGGCGCCCCTGCTCGGTACTTGTCCAGGGGCTCGGAGTAGGTCCCCACATCGGTCAGGGAGGATCGCCGACAGCGGCAGTGGTGCGTTGAGGCACAGTCCTTCCCCCGACAGGATGACGTGAATCAGCGCCCGCCCGGTGCGGCCGTTGCCGTCCGCGAAAGGATGGATCGTCTCCAGCTGGGCGTGCGCCAGCGCCGCCTTGGTCAAGGGCGGCAGGGTCCGAGCGCCGTAAGAAGGAGAGCAGATCCTCCAGTGCGCTCGGCACTCGTTCATGGTGAGGCGGGACGAACATGGCGCCTGCCGGGGACAGGTCGAGCCACCGATCCATACCGGCTCTTGCCGGAGCCGGCCCGCGATGGTTGGGGCCGAGTCCCCCAGCAGGGCCTGATGCATGGACAGCAGGGGAGCTGAGGCCAAGGGGCCAGGGTGCTGCGGTGGCCGCCTCCATCGCTCGGGTGTTGGCCACGATGAGGGCGGCGTTTCCACTGCTGCGGTCGCCGCCGAAGGTCTCCTCCTCCACGATGCGGCGTGCCGACGACGTCAGGCGCTCAATGCGCGAGGACGCGCTCGACTCGCTGCGCAGAAGCAGGGGTGTGAAGGGAAGCAGGGGCGCAGGCCGCCGTCGTATCGAAGCGCGTGATGGCGGACACTGCTGCCGCTTCACGTGCCATGACCTCGGTGGGGAGCTCGATGGCGGCGTCGGCGATATTCGGTACGACGGCCGAGTCGTAGGTGCGTGGCAGACGAGAGCGCTGCCGAGCGCTGAGAGCAGCGCCGTCCCGGGGGCGCCAGGGCAGGGTCTCCCAGGTCACGCGCGGCCATGAGGCAGCTGCGGCTGCATCATCCATTTCTGACACCCCCGGTCGATCTGATGACAGTTCACCACCATAAGTGTCAACAGAATGCGTGTCGAGTCTTTTCCCTACTGCGGCCGAGGACATCTCGCGCGTGCGGGGACATTTCTGTGCGGCCGGGGACAGGTGACGCGTGCGGGGACGGGATTGCTGTCCCCGACGGCGTCGAATGCCCCTGACTGGAACGAGACGCACCCGTCCGCGTGGAATGTCCCCAGCCGGTGGGGTCCGCACGTGCCACATGCACCTGCGGACCCCGTGGGATGTCAGAGGTTGTTGATCCAGGCCCGGCGGTGCCCGAACAGCGAGAGCGTGGGCTTGTAGAGGAGCACGTACTGCCCTCCGGCCGACACGTCGGCATCGAAGCAGACATCCCCGCTGACCGAGCCACCCGCAATCAGCTTGGAGGCCGACAGGTGGTTGCTCGACCCCAGGAAGCCGCTGTTGCTGATCGCCCCGGCCGGGTCCTGCAAGGTGAAGTCCAGGGCATTGACGTCCAGGGTGTTCTTGGAACCGTTGGTGATCGTGATGGTCGAGCAGGCGGTGGGGCCCAGAGTGGCGTCACCCGCGGCCACCGGCGTGGTGCTGACCTTGATGCCGTCGTCGTCGATCGTGTCACCGGCGTTCCCGACGACGTCGCCGCTCTGCTTCCCGGGGAAGCTCAGTGCGGAGTCCGACTTACCGGCATCCTTGGCCGGCTCCTGCTGCTGGGGGCTGGGTGCGGCTGCGGAGTTCTGGCCGGCGGTTGCTTGAGCGGGCGCACCGGCCATCGACTGGATGGAGGGCGGGGTGGCGGCGGCAGTGCTCGCGTCGCCTGAGCCCCCACCACCATTGAGTGCGGAGGCGATCATGCCGACGGCGACGAAGGCGCCGATACCGGTGAGGATCTTGTGCCGGGCGAACCAGGAGCGCTTCGGCTCGGGGGCGGGGCACGCCTGCAGGGGGGGCGGGAAGCCCTCGGCGGGGACACCGGAGGGACACCGGCGGGTGAGGAAGGGACTGGGTTGACGGGGCTGGTCATGATGGGTCCTTCGAGATGCGGGAGGTGAGGCACTGAGCGGGATGCGGCAGTGCCCATCACGGAGTGAGTCGTTACCGGAGCTGACGGGAACAACGATGGCCCCGGCCGTGCGACGCGCACATCGACCGATGAGTCCGAGGCGGCCCTCCGAAAGGGCACTCATCGTCACTGACCAAAAGGACGATGCCTCCCGCGCCGTAGCGCCCGAATCGTGTCCTATCGGGCGATCATGCGTGTCAGTGCCCGGTTCTACAGTGAGCACATGTCAGTCCCCACCTACCCGCCCACTCCTGGACCCGGCACCCCACCCGTGTCGGGCTGGAGCGGTGGCCTGGGTGGCGATCGGACTGAGCCCACTGCGCCCGCCGTCGGGGCGCAGGCCCTGCCATACCCGTCGAGCCCGCCGGCCCTACCCCTACTCCGCCTATCCGGGACATCCGGGCCACCTGGGGTACGCGGGGTACGCCCCGCATCCCTCATACCCCGCGCCTCCCACGGCTCCTGGTACTCCTAGCACTGGTGCTCCTAGGGCGCCGGGCCCACGCCTCCGCCCCCCGATGACTGCGGTTCCCTTCAGTCCTGCGCCGTACACGCCTGTAAGACCGGCTCGGTCGTTCATGGAGTCCCTGTCCCCGTCGCAACGCCGTGCCCTGCGCGTCACTCTGACGATCCTGCGATCCCTGGGCCTGTTCGCCCTGTGCGCCATGGGGTTCCTCATCGCGCTGGGAACACGTTTCAACCATGAGCAGGTTCTCAGGGAGAACCACCACCCAGTGCTCGAAGCCGCTGGAATCCTCACGGGGCTGGCGCTTGTCGTGGCGGTCTTCCTGCGTCGGCGCTGGCCGGTGCCCATTACGGTTGTCTCGGCGCTCGCGAGTGTCCTCGCCGCCCTGGACACCACCGTGGGACTCATCGCCTTCACCACCGTGGTGCGCCGGTCCCGGTCCCTGCGCGACCCTGTCCCGTGGGCCACGGGTGCGCTGCTCGCCGTCGGCACCCTGACGGCGCTCTTCCGGGACGCGAGCTACGGGGCCACCGGGAGCTCGATGATCGGTGCCATCAGTTCCTCCTCCCCCGACCCCCGTGCCGTGACCCACGTCTCGGCGCCGCAGGTGCTGTTCCTGGCGGTGGTGGGCATGTCCCTGCCGATCGCCGTCGGACTGTGGCTGCGTGCGCGTGACGGGGAGAAGAAGGCACGACGCCGTGCCCAGGAGGCCGCCGACGCCTCAGCTCGGGCCGAGCGCACCGCCCAGGAGCAGACCCGGACCTCCACCCGGTTGGCGGACACCGTCAGCCTGCAGGCCGAGCGTGAGCGCGTGGCTCGCGAGGTGCATGACGGACTCGGCCACCGCCTGTCGCTGCTCGCCCTCCACGCCGCCGCCCTGGAACAGGGCGTGCTGGAGACGTCGGAGAACTCGAATGCCCCAGAGGGCTCGGACGCCTCGGAGACGGCCGACGCCCTCGGCGAGGAGGATCCGCGGGCCGCCGCCCAGCGCGTGCGACAGGAGGCCCAGGGGGCCATGCGGGATCTGCGTTCCCTGCTCGCCGTGCTGCGCGAGCCGGTGGGTGCGGTCGAGCCCGCCCCGCGCCTGGAGGACCTCAGAGAGGTGGTGGACGGGGTCCTGGCCGCCCACCAGCCGCTGAGCTCCTCGATCTACCTCGACCGCGCTGCGCAGGCCGACGAGGTGCTCTCGCGAGCCGTCTACCGGATCGTCCAGGAGTCCCTGACCAACGCCCGCAAGCACTCGCCCGGTACGAGCGTCCAGCTGCGCGTCGAGGGCGGTCCGGACACCGGCATCGACATCACCTGCTCCAACCGGATCTCTCGGACCGGGCCGGAGGCTCAGGACTCCGAGCCCTATGAGGCGCCTCAGGCCGTGGCCGCTGACCGAGGCGCGGCGTCAGGACCCGGAGTCGTCGTCGGCGAGCCCCAGGGCGGCTCGGGCCTGCGCGGCATGGCCCAGCGGGCGGCGATCTGCGGCGGCACGTTCCACGCCGGCCCCGACGGCCAGGGCAGGTTCGTCGTGAGCGCGCACCTGCCCTGGCGCTCGGCAGAGTCGCCCCGCACCGGCCGCTGAGCGTCCGCCTACCAGTATCTGAACGGCCTGGCTGGGCGATACTGGTCGGCGCGCAGCTCACGGGCTGCCCCATCCGGGGCCTAGGCCGTAGGGATGGTGATTGTGTCGGCGCACGCACCTAGGCTGGGCTCCGTGCCCGATCCTTCCGCCGCCCCGGCCGCCTCGGTCCGCGTCGCCCGCCCCGCCGCCTCGGCCTCCCGGTCCGCGTCGCCCGCCCCGGCCTGCCCGGTGCGTGTCATCCTCGTCGACGACGACCCACTGACTCGCGCCGCCATCAAGCTGCTTCTGCGACCGCGCGAGGACTACGCCGTGGTTGCCGAGGCTGGAGACGGCCATGAGGCGATCGACGTGGTGGGCCGCACTGAGGCCGATATCGTGCTCATGGACCTGGGCATGCCCGTCATGGATGGGATCGAGGCCACCCGCCAGATCTGTGCCGCACCGCGCCACCCCCACGTCGTGGCGCTGACGACCTGGGACGTCGACGACGCCGTCGTGCGCGTCATTGAGGCCGGTGCGGTGGGCTACCTGCTCAAGTACTCCGCCTCCGAGGAGCTCCATGCCGGATTGCGTCGGGTCATGGCCGGCGAGTCGGTGCTCTCGCCGGGGGCGCTCGCCGAGCTGCTGCGATACGTGCGTTGCCAGCCGACGGCACCGACGGCAGCGGCCTATGACCTTCGCTCTCAGGAGCGTCAGCACGCCGTGGCCCAGGCTCAGCAGGCAGCGGCGGGGCTCAGCCGGCGCGAGCTCGAGGTCATCGCGGCAGCCGCCGAGGGACTGACCACTGAGGACATCGCGAACCGGCTGTACATCTCGGTCTCAACCGTCAAGGCTCACCTGCGCAGTGCGCAGGAGCGGGTCGGTGCCCGTAACCGGGTGCACCTGGCGGTCCTCGCCGAGCGCGCTGGGTTGCTGGGATAGGGGCGCGCTCATCCCTGATCGGTGAGGGATGGTGGCGCGGGCCTGCCGGACTTGGGCGTCCCGGGGAGTGCCGTGCCTTCCCCTACTTGGCCGCTTCTGGCGCCTGTGGGGGGCCCGGAACTCGTGGTTGGACGTCGGCGCCGGTGTAGTTGGCGCACCAGTGGCTCGGGATGCCACGGAGGCCCCACACTCAGGTGCCGCGGTCGGGGACATCCTGCGCGTGCGGGGACATTTCCGCGCGGCCGGGGACAGGTGACGCGTTCGGGGACGGGATTGCCGTCCCCGACGGCGTCGAATGACCCCGCCCGGGACGACACGCACCCGGCCGCGTGGAATGTCCCCGTTGTTGGCGAGAGCCTGACGGATACGGGTGCTCCGTGTGGCCCGGGCCAGACTTGGGCGCTCAGTGCGTACGGATACACCTGAAGGCTCGCGGTCTGTACCCCGCCCAGGCGTTGCGTTCTCCTCATGTCTGAGGCGCTCACCCAGGTTGGAGCCGGAGGTGGTGTGGTCGTCCTGGAGACGCGGGTGGGTCGAGGGAAGAGGTCTGGAGGGTCGCAGAGTCGTGGCCCTGATCGATTCCGCCAGGGTCGTGGCGGCGGGGCCGGGCACTCTCCTCCCACCGCTGGGAGCCCCTATCCCGGAGCCGGCCCCTTTCCCTGCCTCACACCCCTTCTGGTTCCCGCGCAGGCACCCGGAAGTCGTGGTTCAACGTCGAGTCCGGCCCACTTCTGCTTTGAGCCGGTCTATTGCACGAGGGCGGGGATCTACTGGTCGGGGGTTGTGCGTACTGCACGAGGGCCCCACCTACCTGGAGTACCCCCGACCCTCCTCCAGTAGATCCCCACCTTCGTGCAGTGGACGCTGGCGTCATCAGATCACTGCGAGCAACGGTAATCAGGACTGGTCCGCTCGCCGCACCAGTGGCTTGGGATCCAAGGCGCCCCGCCAGGCGCAGCGGCCGGGGGCATCCTGCGCGTTGGGGGACATTTCCGCGTGGCCGGGGGCAGGTGACGCGTTGGGGGACGGGGTTGCTGTCCCCGACGGCGTCGAATGCCCCGCCCGGGGACGACACGCACCCGGCCGCGCGCAATGTCCCCGTCGGTGGTGACGGCCTGCCGGATGGAGGGGCCCCGAGTTCGAGGACGCACCTGAGGGCTCCCGGTCTGTGTACCCGCAGGGGCCGTACTCGTGGCCTCAGGTGCGTTCTCGACGACGTGCGGGCTCGGTCGCCCGTGTGTACGGAGTGGCAGGAGGGACGGTGGGATGCGCCGGCGACGGATCCAGGGCTCGGCTGTCCGCACGCATGGAATGACGGGGGCGTGGCCGCGACGGACTTTGGGACCGGTTGCCCGCACGAGGCGTTGCAGGACAACGATAAGGTGCGTCCGTGACGGGCCCCTGGGGTCAGCTACTCCCACGCAAGGAGTGGCAGAGGGACGGCAGGGTGCACCGGCGAGGGACCCCGGGTAGTTGCCCGCACGAGGCCTTGCAGGACAACGGCGAGGTGCGTCCGTGACGGACCTTGGGGTCGGTTGTCAGCGCGAGGCATGGCGGGACGGCGACAGCGGGGTGCGTCCTCACGCGCCGGGCCGGCCGCGCCCCCAGGCCGATGTTGATCGTCACCACACTGCCCCATCGAAAGGACATGGTCGGTGTCCCAGGCCAGGAAAGCCTGGGGACCGACCAGTCACCCGATCGAAGGGATCAACCAGAGCGTGGCGCCTGAACCTCCAGGCGCTCAGTTGACGCCTCCGCCTCCGCCGCCAGGATTGGGGTTGCCCGGTTGCTGGTTGTCGCCGCCTCCGCCGTCCTTACCGCTGGAGACCGTGAGGTTGACGGTCGAACCGGCGGGCACTTGGTCTCCGGCCTTCGGGCTCGTACCGATGACCTTATTGGCATCCACCTTGTCAGAGGACTTGTAGTCCACGGTGACGTTGAGTCCGAGCTTCTGCAGTTCGGCAGTTGCCTCCTCGACGGTCTTGCCGTTGAGGTTCTTGAGGAATCGTCACGGGACCGGTCGGCGCCGCGGTGGCCGCGCCGCTGGAGAAGTGCACGGTGATCGTGTCTCCGGAGGAGGCGCTGGAGCCCGCGGCCGGGTCGGAGGAGACGGCCTTGCCGCGCTCGACCTCCGCCGAGGCGACGTCGTCGCCCTTCTTGAACTGCAGGCCGGCGTCCTCAATGGTCTTCTTCGCCGTAGCCTCGTCCTGGCCGGGAGACGTCGGGGACGGAGGTATTGCCGGTGGAGAGCACCAGGTCCACCGTGGTGCCGCGCGCAACAGAGTTCCCCGCCGGCGGGTTGGTGTAGATGACCCGGTCGCCTGGCGACCGTGGCGGAGTCCTCTGAGAGGTGTTTCCACCCTCGAGCCCGGCGTCCTGCCAGGGGCCTTGCGGGCGTCCTCCTGGGTCTTGCCGGTCAGGTCGGGAACCTTGACCATGGCGGATCCGGTGGAGAAGTGGACGGTGACGGTGGAGTTCGGCTCGACCTTCGTGCCCTTGCCCGGGTCGGAGGAGACGGCCAGGCCCGCGCTGACCTCCTCGTTGGCGACCTCGTCCTTGGCGAACTTCAGGCCGGCGCCCTCGATGGTCTTCCTGGCCGATTCCTCGTCCTGACCGAGGTGTCAGGGGACCTCCACCTTGCTGATGGTGGGGCTCGGCGTCGGGGTCGGGTGAGTCGAAGGCCCCGAGGCCCACAGCCCGCCGGCGACGAGCAGGGCCATGAACAGCAGGAACACGAGGATCCAGACCCAGGCGTGGCTCTTGGGCTTCTCCTCGGGCTCTTCGGCCTCCTTGGCCGCCTGCATCGGAGAGGGCTCGGAGGCCACCTGGGCGAAGGTGGAGGTGGGCTGAACCGGCTCGGCCTCCGGTGAGGCCATGACCGAGGTGGCCGGGGACCAGGAGTCGGCGGCCGGCGCGGCCACAGACAGGCCCCGGGCGGCCGCCTGCAGGTCGGCGCGCAGTGGGCGGCGTCCTGGTAGCGGTCCTCGCGGCTCTTAGCCAGCGACTTGAGGATCACCCGGTCCAGGGACTCGGGCACATCGGCCGCCAGCGACGAGGGGCGCTTGGGGATCTCCCGCACGTGCTGGTAGGCGATGGCCACGGCGGAGTCGCCCTGGAAGGCGGCTGGCCGGTGAGCAGCTCGTGAGAAGACAGCCGGTGGAGTACAGGTCGAGCGGGCGTCCACGGACTCGCCGCGAGCCTGCTCCGGGGAGGTACTGGGCGGTGCCCACCACCGTGTGGGTCTGGGTGACCGTGGGCGGAGTCCTCGATGGCCCGCGCGATGCCGAAGTCCATGACCTTCACCGCGCCGGTGGAGGTCAGCATGATGTTTCCGGGCTTGATGTCACGGTGGACGATCCCGACCCGGTGGGAGTACTCCAGGGCGTCCAGGACCCCGGAGACGATCTCCGCGGCCTCCGCGATCGGGACGGCCTCGCCCTCGCTGAGGAGCTCACGTACCGTGTGCCCTCGACGTACTCCATGACGATGTAGGGGACGGTGCGGCTGGCGCCACCGGGCTGGAGGGCTCCTCCTCCCGGGTCGTCAGACGGCGACGACGGCGGGGTGGTTGAGGGGCCGCCGCGGACTGGAGCCTCTCGGCGGAAGCGGGCCTGGAAGGTGGGGTCGCCGGCGATGTCCGGGAACGCAGCAGCGATGGCCACGACCCGCGACAGGCGAGTGTCGTAGCCGAGTGCACCCTCTGCCATACCACCACGTCCGATGAGGTCGCGGATCTCGTAACGGCCCGCGAGGACCTGGGGGAACTGACTGGTCACAGTACCTCCTTGACAGGGATGCTCAGCATCAAGGCTGGCATGACCTGATGCGCATGGGCAAGCGTACCCGTGCTGTGCGGGGTGATGAGCGCGAGCGCCGGGATGACGACCCTCAGCGTCAGCAGGTTGAGGCCGGAAGGGCGCCCTGAGGCGTGCCGGGCGGTGCGCGACGGCGTCGGCTCCTCGGCTGCGTGACGGCCGGGACGCACGGTGGCCGGCCGGGGCAGCTCGCGGGTCTGCGGGCCACGGCGACGGTGGCCTCCCAGCTGAGCGCCTCACGGGATCCCACGCGTCCGTGGGGAGGTTCACCACCGCCCGGTCAGGGCGCAGGCCACCTCCCGGGCGGAGTGCGGCCGGTCCGGAGGGCTTCTTGGCGAGCAACGAGGGATGATGGCCTGGACCTGGGGTGGGACGGCGTCGGGGAGGGCAGGCACCTCCTCGTTGACGTGCGCGAAGGCGATATCGACCTGGGTGGCTCCGCTGAAGGCGTCGCCCCACCAGGGGCCTCGTGGCGATGATGCCCAACCCGTAGAGGGTCGCCGGCCGGGGTGGCCATGTTCCCCATGGCCTGCTCGGGGGCGAGTACTGGGCGGTGCCCATGACCATGCCGGAGGCCGTCAGGGGCGCTGGTTGATGCCGGTGGAGATGCCGAAGTCAGGTGAGCTTGGCCAGGCCCTCGCGGTTGATGAGGGATGTTGGAGGGCTTGACGTCCCGGTGGACGACGCCGGAGTCGTGGACGACCACTGCGGGCGCGGGCCACCTGCGCCGGGACCGGCAGGGATCTCCGCGGGTGACAGGGTCCCCTTCTCGGCGATGATGTCGGACAGGGGCGCGCCCTGGACGAGCTCGCAGTGAGCCAACCGGTCCCGTCCTTCTCCCCGGGTCCAGGACGACGGCGAGGTTCGGGTGGCGCAGCCTTGAGGTTCTTGGCCTCCGCGCAGGCGGGACAGGAGATCTCGTCACCGGTCAGCTCGGGGCGCAGGATCTTGGCGGCCACGGCCCGTCCCGAGCGCAGGTCGGTGGCGCGCCACACCTGGCCCATGCCGCCCAGGGCGATCTGCTCAGCCAGCTCGTAGCGGCCCTGGAGCTGGGGCCAGCAGCAGGTTTCACTGGTTCACCGCCGCATCGATGACCGCGGCGGCGACGGGCCGGCGACCTTTGCCGCCGGTGGCGCAGTCCTCGGTCTCGGCATTGCCGTCGAGCACGACGGCCAGGGAACGATCTCAGGCTTGTTGATGTCGGTGCCGGCGAAGCCCACGAACCAGGTGGTGGGGCCGCTGTCCGTGCCGGTCTCGGCGGTACCGGTCTTGCCGGCGACCTGGACCCCACTGACCTGGGCGCTGGTGCCCGTACCCTCGGCGACGGCGGTCTGCATGAGGACAGGGGAGCTGGCGGTAGCCGAGTCGATCGGTGCAGGCCACCTTCGTGGAGGTGGAGCTGACCTCGTTGAGGTCAGGGGTCCAGGATGCGCAGGACCAGGGTAGGGGGTCATCTGCTCGCCCTTGTTGGCCACGGTGGCGGCCACCATCGCCATCATGAGCAGGGTCGCCTGCACCGAGGGCCTGACCGATGCCAGCCGCATGGCGGTCTGGGCCTGGGGTCGTTGTGCGGGTAGGTCGACGGCGTGACCTTCAGCGGGATGGACAGGTCGGAGTCAAGCCCAGTTCTTCGCCTCCTTGGAGACTCCTCCTCACCGACGTTCATGGCCAGCTGGGCGAAGGGGTGTTGCAGGACTCGGCGAAGGCGTGGGAAAGGTGGTCCGACCGCCGCCGCAGACTCCCGCCGTAGTTCTCAGGGAGTGGCTGGTGCCCGGCAGGGTGATGGTGTCAGGGGCGTCGACCTCCTGATCCAGGGGTGATCTTGCCGGTGCGCAGCGCCGCCCGCCGTGGTGAGGATCTTGAAGGTCGACCCCGGCGGGTAGCGGTTGCCAGCGATGGCCCGGTTGTCCAGGGGGACGGGAGGGTCCTGGCTGAGGGTCGTCGTTGGCCTCGTTGGCGGCGTTCCCGTTGCGGGTCGCGCAAGGCCGAGGGGTCGTAGGAGGGTGGAGACCAGGGCGAGATGGCCCCGGTCTTGGGGTCCAGGGCACGACGGCGCCCTCGCGGCCGCCCAGAGCGTCGTAGGCGGCCTGCTGGATCTCGGGCTTGATGGTCGGCTCACGGCCCCGCCCGCTGGGGTCACCGGTGATGAGGGTCTTGATCGGGAGGAGAACAGGAGGGTCGTCCCCGTTGAGCACAGGTTGCCCTCCTTCTCATGCCGGTCATGGAGGCGAAGGCGGGCGAGAGTACCCGGTCACCGGGGCGTAGAGCAGCCCGTTGGCGTAGACAGCGCTGGTGAGTCCTCAGAGCCCCTGACCGTTGTCGGACTTCTGGTGCTGGCGATCGTGGTACCGCCGGCCAGGAGGATCAGGCCCCGCTCGGTGTCGAAGTTGCGGCTGACGGTGCGCCGGTTGCGCGGATCGGAGTTGAGGGCCCCATTGGCCGACCACGACTCCCCACACGGACGGACGGGGCCCAGGCCCTGGACGCTCGTGACGGACAGGGGCCAGCGTGGCGAACGCCAGCACCAGGAAGGCGACCTGACGGATCTGTCGGTTCATGGCAGCTGCCTCCTGTCAGAGTCCTCAGTGAGCCCAGGGGCCCGCGATGAGCGCAGGGGTCGCCCGTCTGGTGCGGTGTGCAGCGGGCGGCGCCTCCGGGCTGACGGCGACGGCGGGGCGGGCGTCGTCCGCCAGGTCGCCGAAAGCCGGGTGCGGCTGATGAGACGCGTAGCCCCGGCGTCGGCAGGTGTCGTTCCGGTGGGCGCGTCGCCGGCGGCCTCCGCGTCGACTCCTCGGCTCCGGCGTCCTGGACCCGACGACGCAGGGACAGCGGCGGCTCGGCGGTGTCGATGATCCGCGGCGCGTGGGTGGCGGCCGGGCGCCGGGCGGCGTCGGACGGGCGCAGCAGGAGGCCAGGATGATCCAGTTGGCGATGAGCGAGAGCCACCGTGAGGCCAGGAAGGGCGGGTCGGTCCCGTCAGCGGGATGAGCCGGGTGACGCCGCCGATGACCACGAAGATCTGCAGGGGCGATGGCGAAGGACGAGGCCCACGGCCAGGGGAGCTTGCCGAAGCCGTCACGCAGCGGACGGCCGTGCGCAGTCCCGCTGGATGAGCACGGGTGGAGCACGGGGAGGACGAGGCGTGCCGGTCAGGCCCAGCTCCTCACCCAGTGAGGCGAAGATAAGTCAGGTTGGCGAAGGTGACCAGGGTCGGTGAGCCCTTGCCCCAGCCAGCGCCCGCAGGCCCGCCGGTGGACATCCCGAACATGCCCGTCAGCAGCTGCCGGGAACCGCCGGCGGCGTTGTACACGGCGTCATCGGTGGCGTGGAGCCAGCCGTTGATGCGCTGCTGGACGTGGTGAGGTGCGTGGCCGCGAACCAGGCCGCTGGGAGAACAGGGCGGCGCCGATGAGCAGCCAGGAGGGCCGGTCGGTGGCCACGTACGGGACGACGACAGAACAGGCGAACAGCAGCACCGAGGCCTGAGATCCTTCTGGAGGACCAGGGACGCCGATGCTCACGCCCACACGATGAACAGGGGCCCAGGTGCCGGGCGCGGCGGCAGGCTCATCCACAGGGACCTGCGACCCGCCAGAGCCAGGTTGTCGGTTGGCCTCCAGGTAGGGAGGCGAAGAAGACCGCACAGCACCTTGGACAGCTCGGCCGGCTGGAAGCTCATCGGTCCGATCCGGATCCAGATGCGGGCGCCGTTGATGCTCTGGCCGATCCGGGATGAAGGGCAGGGACGAGAAGACCAGGCCGGACCACATGGCCCAACGGTCCCAGCGCCTCAGACGCCGGTAGTCGCGCAGCAGCAGGAGCGTGGCGGCGAGAGGATGACGCAGCGTCCAGACCAGCTGCTTGGAGCCCGCTAGAACTGCCACTGCTCGTTGACCTCGTGAGGCGGGTCAGGCGCCGGATCATGGCCAGACCGATCCCGTTGAGCGCCACCGCCGTCGGCAGGAGGACCGGATCGGCCCCAGGGCGGCGTAGCGCACACAGGTGCATGAGGACGGTCAGGACGGGAAGGCGATCGCCACGCCCGGTCTGCGCCGAGGAGGACCCGGTGCGGTTGAGGCGCGGTGAGCACAGAGCCGCCCAGCCCCAGGACCAGGGGCGACGCCGAGCAGCGCCGCCTCCGCCCACCGTCCAGTACTCCCGCGACGCACGGCGGTTGGATGGTCGCGACGCCCGCGAGGGCGCCAGGGCCGAGGCAGCAGTCATCTCACCCCTCCTGCCCGGGCTTGGCGGGCTGGGTCAGTGCAGCCGAGGTCGGCGCACAGGGCGGCGGAGGCAGGGAGGTCGAGGACGAGGGCTGGCCGTGGGGCTCGGGTGCCCTGCACGGGTGGCGGCCTGCTTGCGGTAGGAACGGACCGTCTTGTCCACGTGGGTCTCGCGGCGCTCATCGACGGCTGGGTGACGGTGGCCTGGAGGCGCTCGCGGATGTTGTGGTCGAGGCTCTCCACGGGCGGGTCCGCGTGAGGTCTTGACCAGGTGGCTCAGCGAGTGGGCCGACGGACTGGGGATCCTGGTAGATGGCGACCTCGCCCTTGTAGGTGGAGACGTAGTAGCGGGTCTGGGTCCAGCGGTAGAACAGGGCGCTGGCACCGACGAGGCGTGGCCAGCAGGACGATGCTGCCCACGAGGACCCGACGGCGATGGCAGCGTCGGGCCTTCTCCTGGGTGGCGGCCTCGGCGGCGATGGCCTCGCCCGACTTCGGAGGGACTCCTTGGCGGAGGCGGCCTCGGGCTTGTCCTCCAGGGTGGCCATGAGGGCCGCGGCCTTGGCGGCGGGGCTGGCGGCCTCAGGCTCCTGGGCCTCGGACTGCTCGTCACCGGCACGGTGGGCAGCGGCGGCGCTCCTGGGCGAGGCGCTCGGTGGCGGCGCTGCCCACCACCTGCAGGGACGGTCTGGGGCTCAGGGTCGTCCTTGACGACGTCGAAGACGACGGCGAGTGACGTTGTCCGGTCCGCCGGCGCGCGAGGGCCAGGTCGATGAGCTGGTCGGCGGCCTGACCGGGGTCAGCGACGCCGGCCAGGACCTCACCGATGGTCTCGGCGGTCACCGGGCCGCTCAGGCCGTCGAGGCACAGCAGCCAGCGGTCACCGGGAACAGCCTCGCGGATCGACTCGTCGGCTGGACCTCGCCCTCAGTGTCCCCCAGGACGCGCAGGAGGACCGAGCGCTGGGGGTGCTGGCGGGCCTGGTCCCGGGTTGGCGCCCGGTCTCCACGGTACTCCACGAAGGTGTGGTCGGTGGTGACCTGGGTGAGGGTGCCGTCGCGCAGCATGTAGGGCGCGAGTCGCCCACGTGGACCATGGCGAGCTTGTTGCCGCTGCGCATGACGCCGATGCAGGTGGTGCCCAGGCCGGCGAGGTCGGGGTCCTGCGAGGACAGGGTGACGCAGGCTCGGTGTGGGCGGCCTGGACGGCGTCGCGCATGAGGCCCAGCAGCTCGCCGGCCTGGTGGGGAGTCGGCGTCAGGGGCGAGGGGTGCTCGACGGCGACCGCCGGGCGATGTCTCCGCCGCAGGTCCGCCCATCCCGTCACTGGGGAGGCACGGGTGGGGGCCGGCGTAGCCCGAGTCCTGGTTGGACTGGCGGACCAGGCCGACGTCGGAGCGTGCGGCGAAGCGCAGGGAGATGGTCATGAGCGCAGCTCCAGCGTCGTTGGCCGATTCGGACAGGAATGTTCGTGGGGGCTCCACGGCGCCGTGCACGGGCGGCCGTCCATCATGGTTCCGTTGGTGGATCCGAGGTCCTCCAGCCGCAGGCGCCGTCCTTGGGAAGACGCGGGCGTGGCGCGATGAGGCGTGAGGGTCATCGAGGACCAGGGGTGCAGGGAGGGTGAGCGGCCGATGATGATCGACGAGGGGCTCAGGGGGCACGGTCAGAGCCGGCCAGGGGCCCTCGGTGATGACCAGGCGGGTGGCGCTGCGGCGCCGACCCCTGGGGGGCCTGAGGGCTGCTCGGAGCCGCCCATGGAGCGTCGACGCGACGGGCCGGCGACGGGGAATCGACCATATCGCGGCGCATGACGCGACGATGAGTACAGGAAGAACCACAGCAGGACCAGGTGGCCCAGCCGCAGGATTGTGAAGGCGAGTGCGCTCAACCGTTGACTCCGCTGTTCTGGGTGCCATCCCGAACAGGATCTGGATGCGGCCGATGGTGAGGTGTTGCCGTCCACGAGCGTGACGGCGTCGACCCTCTGACCCTCGACGAAGGTTCCGTTGGTGGAGCCCAGGTCGCTGGCGATGGCGTTGCCGTGCGTCAGACGGATCTCCAGGTGACGGCGGGAGACGCCGAGTCGTCGATGATGATGTCCGCCTCAGAGCCGCGCCCGATGACGGTGACCGGTCCGGTGAGCAGGTAGCGCTGGCCGTTGATGTCGACGATCAGGTGCGCCGGGGTGGCGGTGGCGGAGGCGGCCGGGGCAGCGGCGCGCGCCGCGTGGAGGACTCGATCTCGATCGCCGGGGCGTTGGGGTTGTTGTTGACGAGGAAGGAGACCTCGACCGGGCCGACGAAGGAGTAGCCCTGGTCCGCGGCGTGCAGGTGGCGACCTCCTCCATCTGGCGCACCATCTCGTCCTGGCCCCAGGCGGTGATGCGCTCGATGCTCGGCAGGGTGAGGTGGATGCGGAAGGATGTTGGGAACCACGGAGCGGTCGCGGGCGAAGGACGCGGCGCGCTTTGTCCATGGTCTCGCGGAGCTTCGAGGCGATCTCGATGGGCTCGATGTCGTCCGAGAAACGGGACATGGCGCGGTTCGTGACGTTCTCGACGCCCGCTTCTCGAACTTGTCCAGGAATCCATGGACGGTACCTCCCCAAATATGGTGTGCGGCCCCGGGATGGAGCCGGAGACGGGACTGTCCCGCCTCGCTATGGGCCTGCACGGACCTGCGTGCGAGGCCGATACCATTCCCATCGTAACAGTGTGGCAGAAAGCCATCGCAGGAAGACAGCCCCCTCTGTGTGAGGTAATTGTAGTCGTGAGCGGTCTACGGCCGGATATGGCGGTGAGGAGTTGGACGTGGGCGGGGATGGCAGGCTGGTCTCGGCTCGCTTCTCGCGCGAGTGGCGGAATTGGTGAGACGCGCACGGTTCAGGTCCGTGTGATCTTACGATCATGGGGTTCGAGTCCCCCGCGCACAGAGACAGAAGGGCCGGACCAGATGGTCCGAGCGCTTTCCTATCCGTCTCTGTCGCTTCGCGCCGGGCGGGCGTGCCGGTTGCTCAGAAGGCGGCGGGTGGCCCGATGGAAGAGGTCCGACAGGGGCGTCGGTGTCCTAGAGCTGACATTGGCTTTGTGCCGGTGCCGCACGGAGCAGAAACCCCAGATTCAAGGTTCTCTCTGGACGCTTCGACGGCGGGGCCGCCAATGTCAGCCTGGTGGACCCGGGCCGCAGGTCAGCCCTACTCCACGAGGTGGGTTCTACTACCCGCGCGTGCAGGCGGCGCAGCGGTGCTACCAGGCGGCCGGGCTCCGGCCCAGGCGCCGACGGCGTTCTGGCCGACATTGGCCAGCGAAGGGCGCCGTTCCAGCATCGGCAGGGAGGCTCTGGAGCACCTCGCGCTTAGCCCGACCACGCAGCCACCAGCGCCCCACATCCACCAGGGGATGTCCCGCCAGCCCGCGACCGCGCAGAAGGTGGCCGGAGCCAGCATCACCAGGTTGAGGACGACGTCCCTTGCCCTCGGAGCTGAGGAAAGCCGGCCCCACGGTGTCCTTGAGCTCGGCGACCTCGCGCCCGGAGAGCCACCACCGCCACGCAGACGATGGCCAGCAGGATGACCGCCGCGACGCGAGGCAATCCGCTCGTGAGGGGTGCGCGCCAGGAGGGCCTCAGAGGACCTCGACCCGGAGGCTCTGCGCGCCCGACGGCAAGCGGCCGACGACCTGGTGATGTCCCCAGGAGGTGTCAGGGGACTCGGCGGACGTCAGTGCGTCGGGCGCGGGCTGCTGGGCGGGCACGCTCACGACGCTACCGCCCGCCCTCCGGGGAACCCCGGAAGGCGGGCGGTAACGATCAGAGCACATCAGGTGCGGGAGCGGCCCCGGCTCAGCAGCAGCTGGCGATGATCTCCGTCTCGGCCTGCTTGGCCCGGGCGCGCCAGAACTCGCGCTCACTCATCGGGCCGTGCCCGGGCCGTGCTCAGAACAGTGGGCGCCCCGTGTCCGTGGGGCACTGCGCGTGCTCGCGGGCGTGGCGCTCCAGGTAGCGGTCATAGGCGGACTCGCCGGTCATGTCCCGCCACAGGGTGCAGGGCCCGGGTCAGGACCTGGCGGACCCGACGTCGGGCGCTGGGTCGATCCGCCGGCTGCGGCGTCGAAGGAGAAGGTGTCATGACTTCTCCGCGTGGGCGCTGTGCGGGATGAGGCCGGGTCGCCCACCTGCTCGTACTCCCGGAGACCTTCTTCGCGAGGCGAGGCGATCATCGTCTCGGGCGCGTAGAGTTGGACTCCTGGTACGGGTCCTCCGACGTCGTCGTGTCAGTTTGCGGGCGTCTGGACGATGCGGATGAGGGCGCAGACCATGACGAAGCCACCATGACCAGGGAAGATGATCGACAGCGTCCCTGAATCATCGTGTTGCGCACGATCTTGGGATCTCCTCGATCTTGGCCGGGTCGGTGAGCGTGCCCAGCTTGCCCGGCCTCGCGTGCTGCTGGAAGTAGCCCACGAGCGGGTCGGTGGAAAGATCTTCTGCCATGAGGCCGTGAAGGTGACGGCCGTGTCGAAGACCAGCGGGATCGCGGGGATCACACCCACTTCGTGCGGCCCTGCGCACCACCCTGACGGTGACCACCAGGGCGCCACGGCCGCGATGAGCTGGTTGGCGATGCACCGAACAGCGGGTAGAGCGTCTGGATGCCGCCGCGCGGGTCGGTGACACCGCGAGAGCAGCGCCCCCAGGAGGCGACGACGACCGCCGTAGTCCCCAGGCGCCCACGTGCCAGGACGGGTCCTTGAACTTGGGAAGGCGTTGCCCAGCGCGTCGGAGAGCTGGAAGCGGGCCACGCGGGTGACGGCGTCGACGGCCGAGAAGGATGAACAGGGGCCTCGAACATGATGGCGAAGTGGTGCCGAAGCCCATCATGGCCCGGCCTCCCGCCGATCTGGTGGAGGATGATGGGCAATGCCCACCGACAGGGAGTGGGGCGCCGCCGGTGCGCGAGACGACGTTGGGCTCGCCGACGTCGCTGGCCAGGCGCTCCAGGGCCTCGGCACCCGTGTAGGGTCTTGGGGTTGCCGTTGTCGTCCCAGGAGTCCCACTCGGGGTGGGCTTGCGGCCCTGGGCGTCGGTGACACCGAGGTTGCCGACGGCGACCTCCGCGAGCTTCTCGCAGTGGTGCTCGAGGGTCGTCGGTGGTCTTGCAGGGGCCGCAGCCACCGTCTCGAAGCCGGCGAGCTTGTTCATGGTCGCCGTCGAGGGTGTTCATGGAAGTGATGCCCGGGCTCAGCGAGACCGCGGCGGCCAGCGCCATGATCGCCACGAAGGACTCCATGAGCATGCCGCCGTAGCCGATCATGCGAACCTGAGTCTCCTTCTCCACCATCTTGGGGCTGGTGCCCGAGGAGACCATGGCGTGCATGCCCGGACAGGGGCGCCAGCAGGCAATGGTGATGAACAGGAAGGGGAGAGGGTTCCGGCGAGACCGGGCCCTCGGTGTTGAAGACGAACTCGGTGACGGCGGACATCTCCACCAGGGGCGCACGATGATGATGCCCAGGGCCAGGATCGTGATCGTGCCGACCTTCATGAAGGTCGACAGGTAGTCACGCGGGGTGAGCAGGACCCACCAGCAGGGACCGCGGCCAGGAAGCCGTAGATGATCATGGCCCACACCAGGGTCTTGGGGGACAGGTGCAGGTAGTGGCCCAGGGGTGACTCAGCACGCAGCGCCCGCCGATGATGACGGCGATGAGCAGGCCGAAGCCGACGAAGAGACCTGCGTGATCTTGCCGGGCTGGACGAAGCGCAGCCACAGGCCCATCCGATGGCGATCGGGATGGTCATGCCTACCGAGAAGACTCCCCAGGGGGAGGCGGCCAGGGCGTTGACGCAGACCATGGCCAGGACCGCCAGGACGATCGTGAGCATGACGAAGACGACGATGGTCGCCACGATGCCGCCGATCGGCCGATCTCGTCGGTGGCCATCTGACCCGGGGAGCGGCCGCCGCGGCGCTGTGGAGAAAGAACAGGACGAGCATGTCCTGGACGGCGCCGGCCACGAGCACGCCGATGATGATCCACAGGGTGCCGGGCGGGTAGCCCATCTGGGCGGCCAGGACCGGGCCGACCAGCGGGCCGGCGCCGGCGATGGCCGCGAAGTGGTGGCCGTAGAGGACGACGCGGTGGGTGGGGTCGAGTCGCGCCCGTTGTTGATGCGCTCGGCCGGGGTGGCGTTGGTGTCGTCGGGGCGCATGATGCGCCGCTGGATGTGAGGGGCGTAGAAGCGGTACCCGATCGCGTAGGTGCACACGGCGGTGACCACGAACCAGATGGTGTTGACGTGCTCACCGCGCACGACCGCCAGCATCCACCACCCCAGGACGCCCAGGGCAGTGATGGCCACCCATGCGGCGATCCGTACGGGTGTCCATCGATTATCAGGACGTATACCGACGGGACGCCGTCGGCGGTACAGATGATCCGCTTCTCCTCCTCCGGTGAGTGGGTCGGCAGAGAGGCTTCTTTCTGGGGCATCAGGTTCCGTTCTCGTCGTCGAGAAAAGGTGTGACGTCATCGTCTCGGTGACCCGCCCGAGTATTCCTCCTGGTGGCGGAAGAAGCAATCCTGGAGTCCGACGGCGGGGCGTTCGTTTCTCAGCAGCGATATCAGCACCATTTTATCCCACCTATTGAATATGCTTCCGGTGGCCGCTTCGCGGCCCTCGCGCATGACGCCGGCGGGCCCAGGTGGGAGCCAGCGGCGTCGCGGTTCAGAGTCTTCGGGGCGTGCGACTAACCTGGCGTCGTGTCCGTGCTCCATCCCGTCCTCGACGTCCTCGCGCAGGCCCGATCCTCACCGTCTTCCTCGATCATCGGCCTGGGGACCGCCGCCGGGCAGATCCCAGCTGGGGACCGATCCGCTTCGGCGCAGCCGGGCCCTTTTCGTGGGCCTCGCGGTGGGCGCCTCGACCCCGGCTCGGTGCCGATCTGGCTCTGCTGCGCAGCCTCGGCCTGGCGCTGTTCTGCTCACGGTGGGACTGGCGCCGGCAATCACCTCTTCCGTGACCTGCGCAGGCAGCTGCCGCTCAGCTGGCCCTGTGCGTCGTCGCGCTCGTGATCGCCGGCGCGGCGGGCGGCCTCTACTCCCACCTGACCGGGTGAGCCCCGCCATGGACTCCGGCGCCTGTGCGGGGCTCTCACCTCACCAGTGCTCGACGCCGCCATCGAGGCGGCCGGGACCCCAGGGCCCGCCGTCGGCTACGCCCTGGCCTACCCCGTGGGCGTCGCCGTCGCGATCCTCATCGTGGCCGGGGTCGTGGGGCGCACTGGCCGGGGCGGCGCGACCCGCGGCCCGCCAGCGCCGACAGCATCACCGCCACCAGCGTCTACCTCCTGCAGCGGGTGGCCCTGGGTGAGATAGAAGGCCTTCAGGGAGGGGCCGCATCCGCATCTCCTACCTGGAGCGCGACGGCGAGACCCAGGGTTGTGGCCCCCGGTGAGCTGCTGCCCGGGGACAAGGTCGTCATCGTCAGGGCGCCGGCCGCCGTCGAGTCCGCCATGCACGACCGGCACCGGGCTCCACAACTGCCTGGCCAAGAACCGCACCGCCGTCGACTTCCGGCGCCTGACTGTCTCCCTCGACACGGGTGGCCGGGCGCACGATCGCCGAGTGGACATGCCCGGGCGCTTCAGGGCGTCATCACCCGCGTCAAGCGCGTGACCTGGACCTGCTGGCCGCGAGGACCTTGTCCTGGAGCTCGGCGACCGGGTGCTGGCGGTCGTCCCCAGCGACGAGCTGGAGAAGGCCGCCGACTGGTTCGGCGACTCCGAGCGCTCCATCGCCCAGATCGACGCCTTCTCCGTCGGGGCAGGGCATGGCGCTCGGTGTGCTCCTGGGGCTGGTGGCGATCCGCTGCCCGGCGGCATCACGCTGCGGCTCAGGGGTGGCGGCCGGGCCGCTCGTCGTCAGCATGGTCACTGGGGTGGGTGGGGGCGCACCGGACCCTTCCGTGTGAGGGGCTGCCGCGCCGCCCGACTCCACCATCCGCCAGCTGGGGCTGCTGTTCTTCCTGGCCGCGATCAGGGCTGGCCTCGGGGCCGGACTTTCGCGGCCTCGGCCTTCTCGATGACGGGACTCAAGGTGGGGGTGCTCGCCGCACTTATTGTGGTGGTCAACGCGATCATTCTGCTGGCCGGGGCGCGGTGGGCGGGGTGTCCGCGCAGCGCGCCTCCAGCGGCCTGGCCGGGCTCGTCAGGGCAGCCCGCGATCCTCGCCTTCGCCCTGTCCAAACGCGATGACGAGGCGCATCGAGGCCGGCTACGCGACCCTGTTCGCCCTGGCCATCGTCGTCAAGATCGTCATGGTCCAGGTCCTCGTGGCGCTGTAGGCGCGGAACATGACGGCGGTGGGTGGGGGAGTGTCTCCGGGGCTGCCGGATCCGGTCCGAGTGAGCCCTGGGTGTCCAAATCTGCAGCAAAGAAGCCTGCGGCCCGATCACGCCGTCAACAGAACCGCGGAATCATGCGGTTTCTTTGTGGCGGTGTGCACCCGGAGCCCGCCTTTGCGCAGATTTGGACACGCGCGCCTCTTTGGTGACCTGCTGAGGCCGCGCATTTGAGTCGATGCGGACGATCAGTCGGTCGCGTCGCGTCCGGCGAAGACCTCGCGGGCCACGAAAGTGGCGTTGAGCGCCCGCGGGAAACCGGCGTAGACCGAGGCGTGCAGGATCGCCTCGACGATCTCCTCGCGGGTCAGGCCCACGTTGAGGGCGGCTCCGATGTGGATCCTCAGCTGCGGCTCGCAGCCGCCAGGCCGTGAGCACGCCGATCGTGACGAGCTGGCGGCTGCGTGGGTCCAGGCCGGGGCGGGCGTAGACGTCCCCGAAAGCCGAAAGGCCGCGATGGTGGCCGAGCGCTGGGCTGATGTCCGCCAGCGAGTCGATGACGCAGCTTGGTCGGCCTCGCCGTCGACCGAGCAGGCGACCTCCAGGCCGCGTTCGCGCCGGGCCAGGTTCTCGGGGCTGTTGACGTCGTGCTGGGGGTGAGTGGTGTCCAGCGGTCGATGAGGTCTCCTTGTCAGTGCTGGAAATGTTGGTGTTGAGGGTGCTGATGTTGTCCGGGTGGCCGGCCCTTCCAGCTCCGCGTGTGAGCGGCGATCTTGTACTCGGGTGGCGGCTGGCGCCAGGCGGAGCTCGTCGATCCAGGGCGTAGGTCGTCGCGGTGCTCAGTGAGCAGAGCCAGGCGCTCGGGCACCGTGTCCCGACCGGCTTCGACCAGCTCGATGTAGCGCCGCAGGTCGCGGATCGGCATGCCTGAGGTCCGCATCCGGTGAGGACACCAGACGCCACACGCTCGCGGCGTCGTAATGACGGTGTCCCGAGGCGTCACGGTCCACCACGCAGCCCGATCCGCTCGTAGTGGCGCAGGTGTGGGCGCTGACTCCCCAAGCGATCGGCGGTGTGATGTCCCATCCGGCTGCACCCGGGCCCGTCTGTAGGGCCGAGGTTGTCGCTGCGTGGGATGGAGGCGAGCCGCAGCGCCTCGCGGAGCTGGGCGTCGTCGGGCTCGCCGCCTGGAGCAGTCGCGCTGGTCATGCGGGGCAGACCGTAGGACTCGAGCGCGCTCGCAGGCAAGAATGCTCCGATCGGCGGCCTCGGGCGGCACCGCCGGACTAGCCTGGCCGCATGCTTGTCGCCTCCGTGTCCCCGACCACCACTGACGCCCCTGACGGATCTGTCTCGAGGCGGTGGCCGGGCTGTGCGCGTGGTGCGCGACTCCGGCCTGCCTTATGAGACGACCTCGATGTTCACCACGGTCGAGGGGCGAGATGGGACGAGTGCATGGACGTGGTCAAGCGGGCCTGCGAGGGCGGTCGCCGAGGTGGTCCGCGCGTGGCGCTCGTCCTCAAGGCCGACATCCGCCCCGGCTGGACCGGCCAGATGGCAGCGAAGGTCGAGCGCGTCGAGGCCCGCCTGGCCAGGCCGACTGAGCGGCGCCCAGCCGTCGACGAAAACTTCGCCGTGACGCGGCTCGGGTCGATTCTGAAGATTCTGTCGAAGTGTGGGTGGGGAGGGAGGTGCGGGCGGCGTCAGCGACTCCAGCGAGCAGGGCTCAAGACGACCGCGGCGCTGCGGGCGGCGGCCTCCTCGACGGCGATGTGGAGTCTCTGGCCCGCCTCGGGGCCGCACAGGTCGGACACGCCGCGCACCGAGACGAAGGGACGCCGGCGCCGCCGCCACCCTGCGCCAGCGCCGTCGACTCCATGTCCGTGCTCAGTGCCGCCAGGGAAGACCTCGCGGGTGTCGGCCGTTCGCGGCCGTCACGAAGGAGTTGCCGGCCAGCATCTGACCGACGCTCAGTCGCGCCGAGGCCGACGACGCGCGTGGCGCCGCGCAGGGGCCTCCTGGCCCACCTGCTCCAGTCGCTCCAGCAGGGCCGCATCCCCGGCGAAGGTCTCCGGCTGGCCCGGGGGTCTGGCCGCGGGCGTAGCCGAGGCGGTGGCGTCGGCGTCGGTGTAGGCCAGGGTCGCCGAGGCGCACGTCGCCGACCTCGACCTGGCCGGGCCAGCCGTGTAGTTCCCCGCCGAGACGACGGCGCTGGGGCGGACCTGAGCCAGGACCGTTGCCAGTGCGCTCGCGGCTGCCACGAGCCCGATGCCGCTGCGCACGACGATGAGCTCGCGCTCGCCGTCAGGAAGCTGGAGGGACCAGGCGCGTGCGCCCCGGCAGGGTCGGCGCCTGGGCGGCCGCGCGCTTGGGCAGGGCGTCGAGCGAGGGCTGGGCCTCCTCTGCCATGGCGCAGGAGACGATGACGGGTGCGGCACTGGTGCGACTCACGCGCAGAGCCTACAGGGGGTGGGTGGAGGCGATGGGGTCAGTGAGGGCTGCCCTGAGGTTGCCCCTCTTTCTGGCTCCGGCTCCCGGGCTCACTGGCAGGGGACATTCCGCGCGGCCGGGTGCGCTGTCCTTCCGGGCGGGGCGTTCGACGCCGTCGGGGACAGATACGGCCCCCGCACGCGCAGGATGTCCCCGGCCGCGAGTGTCCCGCCGCAGGCCCGCACTCGACGACGTCGAGCGCGATGTCAGGCGTCGCCGACCTGCGTCGGCGTGCTTAGCCGATAATGATCGCCTCGATGAGGTCTCGCAGCCTGTCGCAGTCCGTGTTCTCAGTGATCGAGGTCCGCATGAAGAGCAGGCTGACGGGTCAGCCAGGGCTCGCCGTGGGGACAGTGGGGCGGCGCCCATGCGGGCGAGAACCTTCTCGACCGTTCCGGACAGTCTGGCGGTGAAGTCGGCGCGAGCCGTCCGGGGATCGTCGGGCTGTTGGGGTTGCGCGAGCTGGAAGAGGGGTACTCGGTGGTCAGCGAGGTAGATGGTGCGGGCCTCGGGGCGGATGGCCTCGAGCAGCTCCATGAGCGAGGTCCATCAGTCAGGGGTGCCCTCAGAAGGAGTCGATGGCCTGCGTGACCCGTGACAGCAAGGTGTTGGAGCGCGTGACGATGGCCTCGGTCAGGATGTCCTGGAGCGAGGAGTAGTTGGGTAGAAGGCGCCCCGGTGAAGCCTGCCTTTGACGATGTCGTCAATGCGAGTGCTGGCGATGCCGCTTGAGGCGACGATGTCACGCAGCCGCCTCGATGAGGCGGGCGCGGGTGTTCTCCGCTTGCGCAGCGCGTGCGCTCGGCGGCGGGCGGGTCGGTGCTCGGTGTCATGAGACCGCCCACCTACCGGCGCCATAGCAAAGGTGCGAGAGTCACAACGTCCTGGGTTTCCAGCACATCGGATGATATCCAGTACGTTTGCGTATCAATTCGATCATCTCCATGCCTTCTGAAGGTCTGTCATGTCACACCTTCCTCTCTACCTGCGATGGTGCGCTCATCCGCCACCCGTCCTCGCGGCCTGACGCTGTACTCATCGCTGCCCTCGGCGGCGTCGTCGCCACCGCACCGTATCCAGCTCGACGACACCTTCACCATTTCCGGCACTGAGTCGATGCGCGGCCTGGAGGTCCTCACCGATCGGCTTCCCGAGGCGCAGGCACCAGCGAGAGCAGGTCTCTCATCACCAGCTCAACGGCTGCATCGAGAACCACGCCCCGGCAGTCAACAGCCTCTCTGCTCGGGCATCGCAGGATCGACGGCGTTGCCACGTTTCCGCTTCGGTGACAAGACCGCCGGCGTTGCGTCATCCGTCTCCGCGGACAGCACCCACGTACTCGTCCAGGTGCAGACGAGACGCCTCGGTCCGGCTCCATCACCACGGAACTACACGAGGCCCAAGACCGTCGCCCAGGACCTCGACACCCCTCGCCGAGCGCCGCCGATGCCGGACCCGTCCTGACGGTCCAGCGCAGCGCACTGACATCGACCAGGAGGTGGGATCAGCATCTCTGCCGTTGAGCTTGTCGCGTCGCCATCACGCCGCGATCGTCCTGCTCATCACAACGGCTCCCTCGTGGCCTGGTACGCTCATCGCCGCCGCCGTCGGCGTGGGCGTCGGCATGCTCGGCATCCTCGCGACGGCAAGCTTCACCGACATCGACTCCACCACCCGGTCCTGGCCGTCGCGATCGGACTGCGGTCAGCATCGACACGCCCTATTCATCGTCTCGCGGGCGCGGTAGCTCGCCGACGGCGTCGATCCAGCCGAGGCCGCTGGGCGACCACCGCCGCTCGGAGGGCGCTGTCGTCTTCGCCGGCACCACGGTCATCGTGGCCCTGTGCGGTTTGAGCGTGGCCGGCATCAGGTTCCTGACCACGATGGGACTGGCCTCGGCAGCGGTTGTGGCGGTGGCCGTGCTCGTGGCAGCTGACGGTCATGCCCGCTTTCTCATCGGCCTCGGTCAGTCGCGCTGCTCCCGCGGCGTCGTAGCCGCCGACGCCGGTGCGGACGCGGACCGGAGGCCGGCCTCCCGCTGGTGCGCACGGTGACCCGCCGCCCCTGGGTGACCATCGGCGCCGTCGTCGTCCTTCTGGGACTGTGCGCCGTTCCCGTCAGCAGCCTGCGCCTCGCCCTGACCAATAACAGCTTCCGCTGAGAAGGGTCGCAGCAGCGCGAGCACCGACGCCGTTGCCGCGGCCTACGGCGAGGGCTGCAACTCTCCGATCGTCATGATCGCTGACATTCTCTCAGCCACTCGGCCCGTCGCCGCGGTCCAGGGTCTGGCCCGTGACCTCTCCCAGCTCGACGGCGTCGAGGAGTCTCCTGGCCACTCCCAGCGAGGACGGGACCTCGCCTTCGTCCAGCTCCGCCCGAGATCGCAGGCCGGCCCCACGATGGAGCTCGTGCAACATCCGCTCCCACGCCGGCGACTATGAGGCCGCTGCAGGGCTTACTAACGTCATGGTCACCGGTCAGACCGCTGTCGCGATCGATGTCGCCGAGGGCTCAACGCCGCCCTCATCCCTTCGGCATCGTGGTGGTGGGCCTCTCGCTCATCCTCCTCATGGTGGTCTTCCTCCATCGCCGTTCCCCGTGACCGCGACCCTCAGGGTACCTGCGCTGTCTCTGGGCGCGGGCATGGGCGCCGTGGGGAGGCCGTCTTCGCTGGGGCTGGGCTGCCGACCTCCTGGCTCGTCTCCAAGGTCGAGCGCCGTCATCTCCTTCCTGCCGGTCATCGTCAGGGGTCCTGTTCGGGCTGGCCATGACTCACAGGTCTTCCTCGTTTCACGCATGCGCGAGGTGGAGCCGACGGCGCGGCGACGCACTGATGCGACGCACGAGGCTCGCCGTGAGGCGCGCCACGGTGGCGGTCGAGACCGATTCCAGGGGCGGCGCGAAGGTCGTGGTCGCGGCGGCCGTCATGCATGATCGGCGTCTTCGGCCTTCGTCCACACGACGGCGTGCGTCAAGCCCATCGCCCTTGGCCTGACCGTCGGGATCGCCGCTGACGTCCTCGTGCGCATGCCTCATCCCTGCGCTCCTGGCGGCGCTGGGAGAGAAGGCCTGGTGGCTGCCGGCTGCTGGACAGCTGCTCCCCGTCGTCGACGTCGAGGAGGGCCTGGAGCAGGAGGCCTTGCCGCTGGCCAGTCCGCCCGACCGGTGACGGACGGCTCGGGCGATGGGGCCGAGGATGCTGAGGGCGCCGCGGACGCCGAGGACAGGCAGAGCCGCTGTCGTGTCCTGAGCCCGCGCTCCGCGGGTCTGGCGAGGTGGGTCAGGTGGATTGCCGCCGGCCCGCCTTGCCGAGGACATTCCGCGCAGCCGGGTGCGTGTCGCCGGGCGGGGGCGTTCGACGCCGTCGGACAGGAGAATACGGTCCCCACGCGCAGGATGTCCCCGGCGGTGCGGAAGAAAAGTCCTGCACGCGCAGGATGTCCCCGTACGTATCAGGCCAGTCCGTCGCGGCCGCCGGCCCCTGCTTCACCCACCACGCCGTGCCGTGCGCTTGCCGCGCTCTGCGCTGGTCCTCGGCCTCAGGGCTCCACTGTGTTGCGGTACCCCATGGTCTGACGACGCTCCTGACCCGCGCCCTCGTCGTCCCGAGGCCCGCGTGGCGGCGGTGACAGCAGCCGGGTTGATGGGCAGCGCCCGGCGGGACTGGTCGCGGCGCAGCGGAAGTTCGCCAACCGGATCGGCCAGGCCACGTGGTTGATCCGCGGCCAGCGCAACGCATGACGTAGTCGACCGCGTCGTCCACCTCCAGGCGCCGCGTCGAGTTGCCGACCCACGCCACAGCGCCGCTCCGTCGCGGCCCTTGGCCAGCTTGGTAGAGGCCGGCGGCGGGGATGGGGGCGCTGTCATCCCGGACACCTCCGCGGTCCCGTCCGGGTGGGCGCGAAGTCCACCCGCGGCAGTGCCGCCGCGTTCCGTGCCCATGCGCGTGCGCCACATGCCGCAGCCACAGCTCGAAGCGGTCGGCGTCAGGGCTGCTTGAGGTCGTGTAGTCGGGGCCGAGCCCGATGAGGTTGCCGCCGTCATCGACGCCGAGCGGGAGCGTGCCGCCCGCGGAGTTCATCGAGCCGCCACCGTCTGGCGACCCTCCGCTCGCTCGTCGCGCTTGTCCGCGCGCAGGTTCCAGCGCGCCGGGGACTTGAACTCCAGGCGGTCGGACTCACCCGATCTGGGCGACCTCCGCGATCGGCAGCAGCGTGGGATGGTGCTGGACACGCGCCAGCACCGCGAGTTTGCCACCAGCACCATGACCGCCGCCGCAGGAGGTCGCCAGCATCTTGATCGGAACAGGTCGCCTCGTCGAGATCCACCCGCCAGCAGCCAGCCCCAGCCACAGGCCGACCAGCGCGATGAGCGTGGCCGCCGCACCCGACACGGAGACCCGTCCGCGCAGCAGAGGACCGCGTCAGACGCCCCACGAGGAAGGACAGCAGAGCGGCAGCGTGGGCGATGACCCACCAGATGAGGATGGGGTTGGCGGGGTTGGTGATGGTGACGGTCTCGATGCTCTCCACGTGCGTCAGGTTCTCTTCGTCTCGGTGCCTCGCGGCGCCTTTGTCAGTGGGCAGAGGCTGAGTGCGATTCAGGATGTGGTTGGTGCCGGTGCTGTACCGGGCCCGACGTCGGAGTCCGGCGACGGCGCGCCGTTCCGCTCCATGACTGTGCCAGCCCCGGTGTTGCCAGACTGTGAGGACTGTCTTCTCTGCGGTTCCTGGTCTCTGCGGTTCCTGGTCTCGGTGGTTCCTGGTCTCGGTGGCGCTTGGTTGTGCGGCTCCGCGTCGCTCGCCGGCGGGGACATTCGCGCGGCCGGGTGCGTGTCGCTTCCGGGCAGGGGCGTTCGACGCCGTCAGGGACGGATCCTGTCCCCACGCGCAGAGATGTCCCGGCTGCGGAAAAGTCCCCAGGCGCGCAGGGTTGTCCCCGGCCGGGAGGGAATGTCCCCGGCTGGGAGGGTGTCCCCGGCCGGGCGGGACGAGTCGCGCGCCGCGTCAGGCCATGACCGCGTCCACTCCTCGCGGGCGGCAAGGAGCTTGCGCACCGCCTCCTGGGCGGCGGTCAGCGAGTGGTTCGCCCCCAGCCGCACTGGACCTCGTTGGCCGCCAGCACCTCCTGAGCAGTGAGGATGTCGCGGAAGGTCGCCTCCAGCAGCGGCAGGGAACTCCTCGGTCCCCACCCCAGCATGAGGGCGTAGAAGCCGGTCTGGCAGCCCATGGGGGAGAAGTCGATGAGCCGGTCGGTGTGGTTGCGCAGGCTCTGCGCTCAGGTGCTCGATGGGTGCACGGCCTCCATCTCCAGGTGCGCGCAGTTGGGCTGGCGGAAGCGCACGTCGTGCTTGAGCAGGCGTCTCCGCCGGGCAGCTCCTTGCGGTCGGCCACGCGCACGTCAGGGCGCGGCGACCTTTGGTGTGGTCAGGTTGAAGGACTCGACGTTCATCCTCGGCGTGCTCTGCTGGCTCGTCTCGCTCATGGGCTCAGCCTACAGGGGCGGTCACGAGGGCAGGATGGAGCCATGACTTCACTGGCGCGCATCGTTACGGGGCCGACGGCAGCACCCTGGTTTCTGCTCCACGGCATCACTGGCTCAGCAGTCTCCCCTGGCCGGGCCATCGACCACTGGGTGGGCCGCAGCTGCCGGGTCGTGGCGATTGACGCCCGCGGGCACAGCCTGTCCCCGCGGTGGGGCCGACCGAGCTCGAGCGGGCCAGGGGAGGTCCTCGTGGAGGACCTCACTCGCCGTCCTGGAGGTTGGAGGCCGCCTCGCGCGGCCGGGCCGCCCTGGGTCTGCCGACGCCGCCCGCCCCAGCCGTCATCGGTCACTCGATGGGCGCGCCCACCGCCACTGGTGGCCGCCGTCCGTCGCCCCGACCTGGTCACCGGCGTCGTCCTGGAGGACCCGGCCGCTTCGTACCCACGCAGCCCGCGCGAGCTCCTGGCCCGCGGCGCCGCCAGGAGCAGGCCTCGCCGCCGGGTCGCCGACCTGCCGGCCGCCGTCGGCCGCGCCCTGGAGACCATGCCCGACGCCGAGGCCCTCCCGGGCTTATGGGCCTCCCAGCGCACCGACCCTGGCCTGCCTGCTCTCGGCGTCGTCTCGAGGTCCCCTGGGACGAGGGCGATGGCGGCGCTCGCCATCCCCGCCTGCTGCTCACCGGTGACCGGCCTGGCGGCGCCCGCGTGGGCAGCGGGCCTGGCCACCGCCTCCCACTGCCTCGTATCACCCCGGTCCTCGTGCCCGGGGCCGGCCACCAGGTGCGCCGCAGTGACCCACAGGCCTTCTACCGCGCCGTCGACGCCTGGCTGGCCGAGGTCCTGCCAGTGGACTGAGGTGGGGTCGCAGGCAGCCGGAGAGCCACCGGCCGCCGGACTGCCGTCGAGCGCCATCTGCGCACCACCGCCGCAGAGCGCGGAAAGGGAGAGCTCACGGCGCGTCTGAGGCCGTCGGGGCGCAGCGCGCCGCCAGTCCGTGGGAGGATGCGCCCATGCAGCAGTTGTGTCGGAAAAAGCTCGAAGGCCTCCGTCCCCTCCTGGGGAGGCGCACGCGAGGGAGACCATCGCCTACCTCCTGGCGGCGCTGACTGTGGCGCAGTGGGGCTACTACCTCATCCAGGACCTCTTCGCCTGGCCTTCTTCGCCCTCACCCTCGTGGTGACGGTCCGGCCGATGGTGTCGTGGATGACGCGCCACCGGGTGCCGCGCGCGTGGTCGCGGCGACGGCGGCGATCGCGCTCATCTTCGCCTTCGTCGTCCTACTGATTCGCGGCCTGGCCGTCGCCGTCGCCCAGCTCGTCGACACCCTGCCGCGGTCGCCCCCAAGTTCCAGGCGATCTGGAAGCAGGCCGAGACCCAGCTCAGCAGCATGGGGTCGACCAGTCCGCGGTGCTCAAAGCAGGGTCACCAATGTCCTGGACACCTCCCAGCTGGTCATGGTGGCCCAGCCGGTCCTGGGGCAGCTGACCTCAGCCAGCGCGATGCTCGGCGTCATGTCGATGGTGGTCGTCTTCCTCATGTTCGACACCGCCAAGATCGAGATCCGCACCGCGGCCCTCGGCGTCACTTAAGCCGGGGATGGCCTCAGCCTGATGTCTCCTTCTGTGAGGCGGTGCGCTCCTACTGGATGGTCTCGACGGTCTTCCGGGTCCTCATCGTGGCCCGTCATCAACGCAGTCACCCTGTGGTACCTGAACGTGCCGATGGCCCATCACTTGGGGCGTGGTCTCGCTTCATCACCAACTACATCCCGAATATCGGCTTCGTTCTGGGCGTGGTGCCGCCGGCGATCCTGGGGCTGGTGGACTCCGGCCCGTGGACGGCGCTGTGGGTGGTGCTGTCCTACACGGCGGCCAACTTCGTCATCAGTCCTCATCAGCCCAAGTTCACGGGGGACGCGGTGAGCTCAGCACGACGACGACCTTGCCTGTGCCTGCTGTTCTGGTCCACTGTCACCCGGGGCGATGGGGACGATCCTGGCGGTGCCATGACCCTGTTCGTCAAAGCCCTCCTCATCGACTCCGACCCGCGCTCGCGCTGGGTGAGGATCTTCCTGTCCGCCGGCGACTCGCCTGCGCGACGATGAGCTCGACCAGGGCATGCTCGAGCCAGCTCGACCTCGACGGCGACGGCGTCGGCGAGGCCGACCCCGACTACGGCCGGGCCGTCGTCGAGAAGCGCGCTGAGCGTCATCAAGAGAGCGTGAGAAGGCCGGCAAGTCGGCCGCGCGCCAGCGGCGTGGGGACGGCGACGACGTCGAGGTCTCCGCGCCCGCGGACTCAGCCGGGCCACCAAGGACTGGAGCTCAGGCCTGCGCCCCGGCGCACTGATGGCCGCAGGGCGGGCCTGGCGCTCAGGGGAATCGGCGACTGCAGTTTCGCCCCGAGAACGACGCTCTCCTCCAGATCACTGGGTCCGTCCCAGTCATCTGGAGGAGACGCAGATCCTCGTGCAGAAAGTACGTTCTCGACGACGTAGCTCCGGCCCGGCCGGCCGTGGCCCTTCCAGGGCTGGGCCAGGTCCGCCGGGCGTCGACGAGCCCGGCCTCCTGGCCGCCCTCAGCCAGGACCACCGGAATGAGTGAGCGGTGGGTGCCGGCCGTGAGGTTGTCGGCGAAGGCCTTGCGCGTGGGGGCGAGCAGGATATCGCCGGCCTCGGCCAGGCCGCCGGCGATGACGATGACCTCCGGTCCAGCGCGCGCGCATATCGGCCAGTCCACCCCCAGCCAGTGGGTGTGAGCTGCTCAGCGTAGCTCCAGGGGCGGCGGTCCCCCTCGCGGGCAGCTGCGGTGACAGCCCTTGCCGGGAGATGTGCTCCGGTTCGCCGCCGGAGAGCTCGATGATGCGGGCCGCATGCCGGGGCGGAACTGCGCCAGTTCCCAGGCGTTGACGCCCAGGGGCCGTGCCAGCGCTAGCGCTCCAGGCACTCGCGCAGGCCCGCATCCGCAGAGGCGTCCGCCGGGAACGACGTTGAGGTGCCCGATCTCCCCGCCGAATCCGGCCGCCCCGCGCAGAGGTGGCCGTCAACGATGATGGCCCTGCCACGCCGGTGCCGATGGCCACGATGAGGGGCGTTGCGCTTGCCGCAGGCCGCCCCTGAAGCGGGCCTCAGCCACCCGAAGGCATTGGCGTCGTTCTCGACGACGACGGGCGAGCCCACGCCCTCGGAGACGACGTCGCCGATCCGCATCCCGGTCCAGTCAGGTTGGTGCCGTGCGCCATCGATGTTGCGGTCGGAGGAGCCTGGCCGCCGCCCCGATGCCCACGGTGGCCACGTCGGGGAAGTCCTCCACAGCCCGGTGCACCACCAGTCGTGATCGTGTCAATGATCGCCTGGCGGTCAGCGGCGGGGGAATCGCGCCGAATCGTCTGAAGAACCTTCCCGTCGTCGTCGACGACGCCGGCCGCGATCTTCGTTCCACCGACATCCACTCCGATGCTCAGTGCCATGCGCACTCCTTGGTGAAACGACCGTTGCTGACGTCGCTGCGTGCGGTGTCGCTCGTCGGACGATCAATGGGATAAGTGATGGAAGAATAGCGTCCCCGGCCGCCCGTGGGGCGAGTCGAGGGGAGGCCCCGGGTGGGGCGGGCGCCTGAGCCGACGGGCGCCGTCGGCGCTCCGCTGCGCGGCGGTCAGTGCGCCGACGCGGTGCCGCGGACTCGTCGGGGCTCGCGGTCCCGGTGGTGCCCTGGGCTCCCTTGGCCTCCTTGGCCTTGGCGGCCTGGCTCTTGACGACGGACGTCATGTAGGTCAGCGTCCTGGTACCCGTTGATGTGGGTCTCGCCCACGATCGCATGAACGGAGTTCCTGAATGCCGATGGAGTGGACGTGGTCGAGTGGACTCGGCGACAGCCTTGCGTGCTCTCCACGGCGGTCATGTCAGTGCGGAACTTCGACAGATCCGCCACCGGCCTTCTTGGCGAAGTCGACCAGGGGTCTCAGGTGTGGGCCGGGTGGCCTTGGGGTCGGCGGCGGCGTCAGACGGCGTCGTGGAACTCCCAGAACTTTCACTGCTTGGCGGCGCCGCCCCGGCCTGGGCGGCGGGGCGAGGTCTCGCTGATCTGGGCCAGGTCAGCGCCACTCGATGCGCAGCGTGCCTCCTTCACCAGCTTGTTCGGCTCCGGGCTCGACATTCCGGGCAGAACTGGGTGCAGAAGGGGCAGGCGAGAGTCGGAGTAGATGACCATGACGACCGGCGCGTCGACCTTGCCCCTTGGCCTGGCCGTCAGCCAGGTCGCGGTGGATCTCGGGTGGATGAGCTCGAGGTCTGCTGGTCGGCGACTGGCGGGGCCGGTACGGGCTCGGGGACCGCGGCGGCCGAATCGGAGGAAGGAGGCGGGTGCCTGGCTGGCGCGGCGGCGGTGGCGGCGGGGAGGCGACGTTCTGCAGCAGCACTGCGGCGGGACAGCCCAGGATGACGGCGATGACCACGGGGTGATGACCGTGGCGCGGTTGGTCTTCGACTGCGTCTGCGTCCGGCGTCGAAAGGCGGCTGAACACTCGGCAGCTGAAGTCTGTCAGAGGGGCCAGGCCCCGCAATACGCCTGATATGGCTGATGAGGCAGCAGTTCGTCACGGCCGTCTCAGGCCCGATCTCAGCGGGCCCGTCAACCTCACGACGCTCACGAGCCGCTACGGCGCGCATCACGAGGGTCGCGAAAAGTCATCGGCCCCAGGCGCCGTCGCCCATCCCGGCCCACACGCTGACCGATCTTCATATTCGACCCGGAGCCGCGTCGTTTGTGAAGTTTTGGTCGAAGTGAGCTCGAAAAGCCGGCCGAGCGGCGCTCTAACGCTGGGGCTGCGCCGGCAGCCCAGTCCGACGGCGCCCAGCGTCGCCACCGTCGTCATGAGGGTCGCGTGCGCCAGGGCCGGCCCCCACCGCCCGGCCAGCGGCAGGCGCGCCTCGACGCAGGCCGTGGAAGGTCGAGTACCGCGCCGGGAAGCCGGTCCCAGGACGGTCAGCGCGGTGGCGGCCCAGGTTCCGGAGGTGCGGCGGGTCTGCCGCCCGGCCTGAGCAGGCCCACTGAGGAGGCGAGGCGGTCACGTTGGCGACGACCGTGCACCCGGCATCGCATCACGCGACATCCGGGGCGCCCGCAGCCCGGAACGACGCCGCCTGCCGGCCTCCGCCGCAACCTCCCGGGCGACTCGGCCGCTGAGGGCGGCTGACGGAGGTGTCCGCGCCCCAGCGGCAGGCCGCCACCCGCCGGCCAGTGCCAGAGGGAGCCAGTCGGTGGGCAGGTTTCGCCGGCCCGGCGGCGCTCGACGCCTCCAGGGAGGCGGCCGCTGCCCTCGGTCCACTCCGGCCTGCTCGGCCCACTGCCCGTGCGACCCGTGCGACCCGTGCGACCCGTGCGGCGCAGACGGCCGGCCAGCCATGGCCGAGGCCCGGCCGCCACCAGCCAGCCATCGATGCCCCACCAGGTAGTGACGGCGCCGAGGACCGGGTGGCCGCCGTCCCCGCTGGAGGTCAGGAGCCGGTGGCTCTCCAGGATGAAGGTCAGTGCGTCGTCAGCCGCCCAGCACCCCGTGCCCAGGGGCCAGTCGCGAGCGGGGCGGCCTGCCCTGGGCGCCCCGAGCAGCAGCCCCAGGGCCGGGGGCCCCGACGACGTTGAGGCAGGGTCGTGACCGGCAGGTGCCCGGGGAGGCGGGCAGGCCCGCTCCAGGGCCACGCGCAGCGTGCCCGCATCCGCCCGCGGCGACCAGGGCCAGGAGGCGGCCACGGACGGAGCTCGCCCGGCTGCCGAGGGGAGCCGGCTGCCGGCGGGGGTCTGCGGCAGCTGCCGAGGGGAGGGGCCACGGACGGGAGCCCAGTCCCCAGCCAGCCTCCGGGCAGGCGACGGCCCCGGCGTGGGAGCGCGGCCTCGGAGGCTCGCGGGTTCCAGCACCACGAGCCTTTCCGAGGACAGACCTCAGCCATTGCAGCAGCGATCTGGTAGTTGTCCTTGTTGAAGATGATTCGGTGTGGGTGGCCCCCTGCTTGGGTGCTGCTCGCCCCAGGTGCGGCGGCATTGGTGGTGCCACTGGTTGGCGCTGGTCAGGGGTCATGACGATGTGCTCCCTTGTCAGGGGCCGCTCGTGTACCCCACCAGGGACCTATGCGGGGCACTGGGTGAGCCAGCAGGGACGGGTCGGTGACCACCGTGGCCCCTCGGATGGGTGGCGATGGCCTCGTGGGCGACGGCCACCCGGTGCGTCTCAGTTCTCTTCCTCGTCAGCTCTGCTTGGCCTCGGCGGCGAGGCGGAGTCGAGGATTCTTGTTGGTGGCCTCTGCCACAGCGGCAGGGAGTGGGGGCGGTCAGCACCCCGGTGGCCACCGTGGTGGGATGCTCGTGGCCACCGCGAGCGCGGTGCCACTGGCAGCGCGTGAGCCAGGTGGGGAGGCGGTTGGGGCTCCGGCGTGGGCCGTCGACGTCGGACTCATCAGGGGCTGCTCGCGCCAGGGGCGGCCTGGGCGGAGCGCCCCGACCACTCGGCCATCGACCACCTGCCTGACGGGGCGGTCGGCCGCGTAGGGCCATGCGCCCGGCGCCGGGCGACGACGTCGAGCAGTGCCCCAGCGCGATGGGCATGAGGGTGGCGTTGTAGTGCCAGTTGTCCCACCCGGTAGAACTCCACCGACCCAGGAACCGCCACGCCAGCGTCGGCAGCACCACGAGCAGCCACGGCGGTGGCCCGACGACCCCACTGGTGAGGATCAGCACGACGACCACCGTGGCCTTCTGGGTCAGGGCGTCGGGTGAGCGGGCTGGTCCTGCGAGCTCAGGCCGTAGTCCCACCCCGTTGATGTTGAAGGCCGGCGGGAACACCTGGATGGCGAAGAGGCACGCGATCCGCCGACCATCATGCCCACGCCCAGGCGCAGCCCCCGATGCCAGTTGCGGGTGGCCTCGTCCTTGGGAGCGTTCCAGCGGCGGCGTTGGGGCCGTCGGCCCCGGTCACCGGGCCGGATGACCGTGCAGCTGCGGTACCAGGCCGGGACGGCTGAGGTGAGATGACGGCCGCGATCAGGCGACCCGTCAGCCCCATGTCCTCCTTGACCAGGACCAGGGGGCACCGACCAGGCCGTCCACCGCCCCCAGCGCCGCTCCACGAAGCCACCGAGGCATAGGCCAGCAACTGGCATCGCGAGGCGACTCGTGGAACATGCCCGCCACGGCCCCTGCATCCCCCAGGACAGGGCTGGAGCAGGCTAGCCCGCCGGCCACCCCACTGGTTCGTCAGGCGGCTGGCGGGCGGGTCAGCAACCAGGCCGAGAAACGCAGCAGCAGGTCTGGTGATGAGGCAGGCTCAGGGGCGTGGGGAAGGCCTCAGATCAGCCCAGCAGAATGAGAGAATCGGGTGGAAGTGGTGCAGGAGAGTTGTATCCGTCACCCTTGACCGGCTGATCGGGGTCTGGAGAGTGGGCGTGGCCTTGGCCAGCTCGAGAAGATCGCGGATCAGCTGGGCACCAGCTTCATCGTCTCCACTGGACGATCAGTAGTAGATCATCACCCAGGCGCCGATGACGACGACGATCGCAGCCGGAATCGGTGGCGGATCTGCTCCTTGAGGTTCACGGCGCCAGAGCCTACCCAGTGTAGATCAGGGATGAACCTGGTAGCGCTGGGCTCGTGGCGTCACCCACGATCGGGAGGCTGGATGCCCCTCGCCGCCGCCCGCCGATTTACCTCGGCGGCCGAGTCCTCGCCGCCTCAGCGGCTGACCTCGACCAGATGGTGGACCGCGACGCGAGCCCCAGCTCGGCGCCACCTCACCAACCGCCACGTCAGCTCATCGCCATCGGCGAGAGCCATCGGAACCGGGCTGTTCATGCGGGGTCGGGAAGACGATCTCCCTGGCCGGCCCCGGGGTGTTCCTCGTCTACGCGGTCATCGGCATCCTCTTCCTGGTCAGCGTCGAGCCCTGGGCGAGGTGCTGCTGTCAACCTGTCCTGCAAGTCATCGCCAGACGTCGCCCACGGCCTCATCGGGCCGTGGGCGGGAGCTACTTCGTGGGCTGGACCTACCGTGTGCTGGCTGGTGACGGCCGTTGCCGGGTCATCGTCATCTACCGGGTACGTAGAGGTACTGGTGGCCGGACCTGCCGTTGTGGATCGTGCGGTGGCCACCGTGGTCCTGCTGTTCCAGCCTCAACCTCGCCACCGTCAAAGCCTGCTCAGGAGATCAGGGTTCTAGGTTCTCCATCATCAGATCAGTGGCCATCATGGCGCTCGTCGTCGTCAGTGTCCTCATGGTGCTGCGCGGGTTCCCGGCGCAACAGCGCCCGCCCAGTTCTCCAACATCTGGGTGGCGGATTCTTCCCCAACGGTGCGAGGCAGGTTCTTCAGGGGCCTTCGAGTCTGCATCTTCGCCTTCGTGGGCACCAGCTCGTGGGACCCGCGGCCGCCGAGACAGGACCCGGAGGTCACCCTGCCCCCAGGCCATCAACACCATCCCGGTGCGCATCGTCCTGTTCTACCTGGGGCGCTCGCAGCCATCATGGCCCGTCACCCGTGGCAGGAGATCAGCCGAGCAAGCCCTTCGGTGGCCATGTTCGCCCTGGCAGCGACGAGCTCAGCGTGGCCGCCAGCGTCATCAACCGTGGTGCTCACGGCTGCGCGTCGTCGAGCCAACTCCAGGGGTCTACTCCACCTCCCGGATGCTCTTCCGGCCTGTCCTGGGCGGACAACGCCCCCACATCTTCCGCAAGCTGACGGCCCGTTCGGTGCCGGGGTATCCTAGCCGTCACCTGCGCCAGCCTGCTCACCTCAATCCGCTGCTCTACCTCCACGTCCATCATCGCGGCCTTCACGAGCGGTGACCACGGTAGCCGCATCCTGTTCATCCTCGTGTGGTGCGTGATCGTCGTGAGCTACCTGCTTCCTCACCCTGCGGCCCAGGCTTCACCGCGCCAGCACCTTCCGCCTGCCCGGTGGGCGTGGGGCGGCTAGCTGTGCCTGGCCTGCTCGCCCTTCGTCATCTGGACCCTCACCCAGGCCCAGACACTCGCATCGCGGTCTTCGCCTCGCCCTGTGGCTGGTGGTGCTGGGCGTGGCCTGCTCGTCTACAGCAGCCGGCTCGCCAGGCAGCGGGAGCTCCAGTCGTGAGATGCCGGTGGTGGGTCAGTGACACCGGAGCCGTCGGTCGGGCCGAGCGTCGTCAGCCTGCCTGGAGGAGCTGCTCACCTGCGGGGTGGCTGCGGTCCGCCAGGCGGCCGCCTTCGCCCTGGACGGGTGAGGGCTGCGCTCGAGGCCGAGGCCCACCGCAGCGACCTGGTCACCCAGGTCGACCGCGGCGTCGAGGCGCATCGCCGGCCACCTGGGTGCCAGGCGTGCCCATCCACGGCGAGGCGCACCGCGTCGAGGACTGAGACCTGCAGGCGGGCCTGGGTGCTCGACCCCCATCGACGGGACCCTCAGCTGCAGTGGCCACCACCGCGGCTGGGCCCATCTCCTGGCCCTGGTCGACGACAGCGCGCCCACGCTCGCCGTCCTCGCCGACCGCCGTGGCCGGCTCTACGGCCATCCGCGGGCGGGGCGCACGGGTGCAACCCGCTGGCACGGGGTCGGCGGGCACCGACGACGCGGCGCCGCAGGCGTGGGCAGCGGAGGACCCTGCCATGAGCGGGCAGCTCACTCGCCACTACCAGCTCACACCAGAACGCGGGCATCAGCCCAGCCATTGAGGCCTCGCGCGGCATGCGTTGCTACGGGAGCAGCCGCCCTGGAGATAGCGGAGGTGGCCGCGAGGCGGCGCGGTCGTCTACGCCCAGCCGCCAGCTCAGCCTGGGACGTTGCGGCCGGTGCGCTGCTGTGCGCCGAGACCGGCGCAGCCCTGACGCCGGATGGACGGGCGCGCCCTTCGACGTGCGCCGCGCCGCTCGCTCACTCGTGGGCACCCCGACCGCCCACGCCGGGTGCTGGGGCACCTGCGCGCCGTCGGGGCCTGAGGGCTCGCATGCGGCGGGCAGGTCAGCCTGCCTGCTTTCGTGCGGTCGTGCCTGTATGCCTCGGATCGAGGGTTCAAAGGGTGCGACCGCGCGACCTACTCGACCGCGCGGTCGTGCAGCCGGGTGAGCGCTGCGCACAGGTGGTCGCCCCGGTGTTAATCTGTGTGGCGGTCGTTTGGGTCTGGGGTGCGTGCCGCCGCGAGGGCACTCTCGCGAAAAGGTGCGCCATGTGAGGCAGACACTCGTCTTGCTACTGATCTGCCGCCAGCTTCGTGAACGTCCTGGACGTCACGGTCGTCTCGTCGCTGCGCCTGACATGGGGGCCGCGCTGGGGGCGTCGCGAGCGAGCTCAGTGGGTGGTCAGCGCCTACACCCCTGCCGCGGGACACTCACTCATGTCGGCGGCGACGCTGGAGCGGATCGATGGGGCGCTGCGCCTCTTTCCGCTGAGTTGTGCCCTGTTCACGGCCGGCTCCTGTGTCTGCGCGCACTGGCGCCGTCGGTCGATGTCCTGGACTGGAGCCCGCTTCGTTCCAGGGGGTCGGTGGCGCGATCTTCCTGGGCGTCAGCGTCCCCTGATCTCGGACCGCTACCAGGCGGCCCGCCTGAGCGCTGGGCGATCAGTGTCTACAGGGCGGTCTCCGGTGCGGCGATCGCCTGGGCCTCGCCTCGCGGAGGGCTCTGTGCTGATGGCGGGCTGGCGCTCGATCTTCTGGGTCAGCGTCGGTGGGCCTGGCGGTCTGGCTCCGGATCGCGCTGGGTTCGAGGTTGGCGCGGACCGGGGCAGCGCTGCGGGCAAGGCGGCATCAGGAAGGTCGATTGGCCGGGCACGGTGCTGTGCGTCGCCATGACAGGGGCGCTCACTGGCGCTCCTTCAGGGAAACACGTGGGGATGGGCCTCGCCCGCGATTGTCTCCCTGCTGGCCGGCTCAGCGGCGCTGCTCGCCGCGTTCTGTCTCGTCGAGAGACGATCGGCCAGCCCGTGGTCGACGTCTCGATCCTCACCGAACCCACCTACGCCGGCGGCGTCCTGGTCGGCTTCATCATCAGGCGGCCTCATCGGGCACGATGGCCTTCCTGTCCTGTACGCGCAGAACATCATCGGCTCACCCCGCAGACCGGACTGTGCTTCCCGCCTTCAGCGCCTCCGCCCTCATCGTGGCCGCCACGCGGGGGCGGTCAGACGCTCACGGAGCCAGGGCGAGGCCTGCTGGGAATCGTGCTGGGCGGCGTCGTCGGCTCCCTGCTGCTCATGCTCCTGCGCGGATCAGGTACCTGGCTGGTCCTCGTTCCGGGCTCGTCCTGGCGGGGGCCGCCACCGGGGCCACTGGGACGATCGTCAACCAGCTGGCGGTCTCCTCAGCCGATGAGGACACCGCGAGGGATGACCTCGGGCTTCTCCGCCTCGGCCCGGCAGCTCGGCATCGTCATGGGGTCGCGGTCATGGGTGTGAGCTATGAGCGCGTCATCCGCAGAAGTAATGACGATGGCCCCCGCAGATCGAGTGTCCTGGGGCGGACTGCGGATCGGGAGCGTCTCATCTCCTGGTGGCCTCCGGCAAGGGCTGCAGGGCACTGGACGGCTGGCCACCGCCATGACGGCTGACATGCGCTCCACCTGGCACCGCTGGTCCGCTCCCGCCACGGATGCGGGGCTCAGCGTCAGCCTGGGGGTGGGGGACCGCGGTGATGCTCGCCGTCGCGATCCACCTGGCTGACGGTCCCCGGACGGCGCGCAGAGCGAGGTCTCACACCTGTTCGCCTCGTGACCGACGACCCGCGTGGTCGTGCCTTGAGAACGCGCGTTCGAGGGGTGAGGGGCGCGAACGCGCGCCTTACGCCTGCGAATGCGCGGGTGGTCAGCCAGCGAGGGCTGCTGGGTGGTGAAGTCTTCCTTGCCCTGGTTGTCGGAGACGACGGCGGTGATGGAGACCTGCTGGTCGGCGGGGACTGTGGTGGTGGCCTGGACGCCGGTGAGGATCTCTTCGGTGCCGTCGGCGTGCTGGATGTACCCAGTCGACGTTCGTGATCGTGCCGTCGGCGACGCAGGCCGGAAGGAGCAGGGTCAGGGTGTGGCTCGCCCTTCCGGCCGTGCCTCATCTCGCGTTTGTGAGGCAGAGGTGCGACCTCGCGAACAAGACGGAGAGTCCACCGCTCTATCAGTAGGACAGAGAATGCGCTCAGGACTAGTAGCGTGATGGCGATCCGGCTGTGCACAATGCATGCATGGTAGAGCCTTCAGTGTGCTCTGAGGCTGCTATCAAGCATGAAGAATAGCTGTTCCCACAGAGACGATATCGCCGCTTCGCGTTCGTGGTGTGCGCGTCAACTAGTGTGTACATCCATAGATACCGCCATAATGCCGACTGAGGCATCTATGCAGTGAGCGTTCCTGCCAGCGATCGGCGGATTTCTTGCTGGTTGGCGCCTCAGGTAATCCTTCTCCGCAGGTGAAGCGCCAGCAATGACACAATATGCTGGAACGTGACGTTGACGACTACGCCACTCAAACTTCAGGAGACGCGGCTACCGCTCCTTAACTTTCGCGCTGGAGTCCATACCGCTTTATGTCTGTTTCTACGTGTTCTGTGGCAAACTTAATGGAACCAAACTAAGTGTGGCAAGTGACTTCTGTTTCGGTGTTTTGAGGAGATAGGTGGTTCATTGTAGAGAGCGAGCGCGGTGTCCCAGAAATCCTGCTGGCAGGTCCCTGTCACTACTATTACGTGATCAATTAATCCATCAGCTTTCCCGTCTGGGTCCCAGTCCACACGTACAGCGGGTCGCCTGGCTTTGCGTTTCCAAATGTTATCGAGAGGGGTGTAGGCTCCTTCTTTGACTTGTACGTGTATTGGGATGCAAGTATGTCCAAAGTACGTGAAAGCGCCTGCCGGTCCTAACAAGTCAAGGGCAGAATGCATGGAATACGGATTAACTGGGGGCGGACCAAGGGCTTCGAAGGCAGGCGCTGCGCACCTGCGTGGACTGCCAGGGGCTCACCGGCTGCCCGCTGAGGCGGCGCGCACGTGCCGAGGTCCAGCGGATCACGCGACCTCATCACCTCCGCCAACAGCACGCCCCTGGCGACCGGTGACCCGAACCGCACCGTGACCGGGTGCGAGACATCGCATCCACCCGCCTGAGCGGCTGCCTCCTACACCACCAGCGAGCAGAACTGGGAGCTGACACAGGCCTCGGCCGGGCCATCAGCACCGCGACGGCTCGGCGCTTCGCGGCCTCCGAGAGCTGGGACGCACCTCTTCGAGGATGACGGCGGCGGTGCCTTCGAGCCCGTCGCCTGCCTGGACTGCGGTGGAGGGTGACAAGGGCGACACTGGGCCTCGCAGTGCAGCGACATGAGCCAAGCGCGAGGCGGTCTTTGCGGACTCACGCGGTCGGCATGGACCTGGTGTGCGACGTGTGGGGGCACGAGCTTGAAGGACCCGCAAGCAGCGCAGATCACATGCCCGTGAGGCTGCGCCGATCCTCGTGAGTGGGAGACTACCGGGACCCGGCCACGTGCGCCTGGTCAGGAGTCCTGGCCGGTAGCTCGGCTCCGGCCAGCTGCTGCTGACCTGGGGAAGCAGTGGGCTTGCACCGCACTGCAGCGGCGACGCGCCTCCTGCGTCAACGAGCGCCGTCGCCGCCTACCGATCTCCGGCACTCAGCCTCGAGAAGGTCTGACCTGCCCGCGGCAACGAGTAAAGCGCGCTGTGGCCGCGGCGGCGGCTCAGCGGGCGGGCCGGTGCACTCGGCCCGCCCGCTCCGGCGCTCACTGAGGGCGTGCGTTCGACGACAGGGGCGCGGGGTGACTTTCCCGACAGACAGCACTAGCGGCGGCTCGGGCGGCAATGTCGGGCTTCTCGCTCGGCCCGGGTCTGCGGCAACAAGCATGTGACGTTCTGGTCAGAAGCCTGCTTCTCCCAGTTCCGAGATTCCGCTTCGGTCGACAGTCTTTGCAGAGGGTGAGGTTGAGTGAGAAGGAAGAGAGTGGAACATCGTTCAGTCCTTTCCGAGATTACGGTGTTGGCAGCGCCACTAAGTCTCTTGTGCGTGACCGCGCAGTCAGCCTGACGGGCCGAGCGGATCGGATGAGATCCGATCACACCAGATTGTGCTGCTACAGGGCATGCACGCTGCTCCCGCGGTCTTGGACTCCGAGCAGCGATGATGGCTTGGATATGAGTCACTTGACCAGTGGCCTCACTGACTCTCTCAATCGAGTAGCCGCTCGCTGATCTTGGCGTCCACGACAAGTGTCAGCACTCGTTCCTCGTTCTGAGAGAGAAATTTGACCCCGTGGGGAGAGAGAAGGGCTGCTGCGCGTGAGTCAGAACCGGGATGGACTCCGAGAGCGGGAGGGCCGCTTACACGATCTGGCCTGGTCGCTGATGTTAATGGCGGTGATGGTGGTGACGGATAGTTGCCTGCGACCCGCCCTGGTGGATGGCACGCCGGCCAAGGATGAGCACCATCATCCTCGCCAGCTAACGAATCCGCGTACAGATGACCGCAGCCTTCGTCAACGATGGAGTCGGCTGTAAAGTCGTCAGGATGAGGATCGCAGCCTAACTGCGTTTCTCTCCAGAGTGCCCGGAGCCAGTGCGAGGGCCATCCATCATGGGCATCTGGACGTCCACGAGCCGGGCGGACTGCTCTCGACCTCCAGGGAGTGGAAGAGGTCAGGCGCCTGCAACCCGTCGCCAGCTGTCCGAGAGAACGGCGGCGATGTCGTTTCACGGAGAAGAAAGATCGTCAGCGTCTGACGGAGCAGGGGCATCGTCGTCCATAATGCAATACTGATCGCGACTCATCCTCGATGACTCAGGTGGGTGGCTGTGAGGGGATTTGAAGCGGATGTCAGCCAGGTGCCATTTGTCCATCAGCACGTATCAGTGAAACATAACCGACGGTTGAAACCTCTCCTTCCTTCAAGAATCCCCATCCAGGAGGAAGAGCACCAGCGATGCCGAGAGGACCCATTGGTGCAACCAGGCGAGCCTTGTGAGCGCGTCTTGACTCAGAATTGATGACGACCCGGTTGATCGTGATCCGCATGTCAGAGACATTGGAGCATCTCCCGACGCAGGAGAGGGATTAACTGACGAAGGCGAGTGTAATTTTCCATCTCCCCTGCTGGTGAGTCACAGGTAGCCCGGACATGAGAGGAGTCATCAGCGACAGCACTTTCAGACTCTCAAGATCCCGGTGACAGTTCCCAATCCGGCGGCGGTGTGTTCGCGATCGGTGTATAAATCCTCGTTGGCTGCGCCAGGGCTCGCAGCGCGAGCGCGGCGTGAAGTGCGTCAGCCGCGGTGGACTCGATCGCGGCGAACTCACTGAGGCGGCGACAGGATGAGGAGGATCTGCAGCCCGCGCGTTGCGCCGCCAAGGCGGTCTGGGACATCAGTGGCGACAGTCTGTGCGACCGATACCAATTTCGGAGCGGATGGACTTCAGCTTCTCCTGTGGCGGTTGATACTTCTTCTCTGCCAGTGCCTCCGTGTGACGTAGTGAGTCAGGAAGAAGAGATTGCGGGCTGCGCGAGAACAAATAAAACTGCATCCGGAAGGGGCCCTGTTGGTAACGATGAGCGCCGCTGGGACGACTAACGCGGGGTAGTGCTGCCACCCGCAGGAAAATGTCGCCAGAAAGGCGCGTTGATGATGGTCATGTCGCTGTGGCTTGAGACGTGGAACCACGGAAAGAGCACGATCATGGTCCAGATAACCGAGAGACATATGGGGAATGTAAGGATCAAGGGGCTAAACAACAACTGTTAAGAGAGAAAAAAGGGAAGCGCTCTGGGGTGGGTGATGGCGAGCAAGGGTGAGCATGAGAGGTGTCATGTTGATATTTTGCCAACCATGATGTAATGGCGGCATATCGCCGCTGAGTTCAGTGGCGCTCGTAGATGCGTGCCCGGCCACCAGTGGGAGTGAGGTTCTGATGGCATCTGGAAGTTACTCACCCTTTAATACCAGATCGTGTTATTGTGTCAGTGCTATTTGAACGGCGATTCAGGGGATACCGGTTGTCGTGCGTTGCTTTGGTGGTAGGCGCTGGGGTAGGGGTGGGTGAGGTAATTTACTGACCAGCCTGCGGTGCCTCTCAAAACACTGGCTGTCCAGCACTCCCGGTGAGAACTGGGCTGCCGGTGGTCAGACAAGATCAGTTTGCCTCACCACTATGAAGGCGTGGGGTCAAAATTGCTCGCGCTTGGTGTGTCACAAATCGATTGACGGCGCCGAGGTGGCCTTGTTGATGGTGAAACGGACCGGGTCTGGGAATTGGCAGATCGGGTGGGTGGCCGAGAGGCCGGCTCCCTTGAGGTCGTTGACGAGGGTCTCCGGGCGCGACGGTGGTGCTCGGGACGTGCTCTGTGGTCGCGGCAGCTGGGATGGTGCGTCGCCGGCGACCACTGGTCGATCTCCTCGGTGGTGCGTATCGGCTGGAGTGGATGGTGCTGGTTTTCAGCCGCCTCTGGGAAGTCGTGATCGATGGAGGTGATGAGGTTCCGCCGATCGCCATGTAGGCAGCCATGCATCGTATAACGCTCGACGCTGCTCAGGATTCAACAGACTGATGGATGCCATGGGAGGCGACCGCCTTGAACAGCCTCGCGCCCCGATGTCGAAGGACCATGTCCCACTTCTGCCGGGCTCGTCCGGTCTTGCAGCTCCCCCAGGCTGGTGGCCCGCCGTTTCTTTCAGTCGGTGGCGAAGGTTGGGCGTCGATGCTGCGATATTGCGACGACGTGTCCGCGGCTGCGATGGGCACGATATGGTGCGTCTGAGCACGCGAGCTCGGGGACTCGCCGACCGGCAGTGCGGATCGAACAAAGGGTGTCGGCTTCGAGATCAGGGTGATCTCGGTGTTGACCTACGGCGATGAAGCTCCAGGTGATGGTGAAGAGCGTCGTCGTCAGCGTAAGGCTGGGCGTATGGTTGCTGCTCGTTCGTGAGCTTTTGGTACTCACCTCGAACTCTGTGGTGGTCATCGGTGACCCTTCCCGTTGGAGGCAGGTTCTTCGATCTGTTCAGCGATGGTGAAACCTCTTGAGCATCGGTCGATCAGACGGTCGACCGGCGGGACGCGCCGAGGGGCTGGTGGGGAACCTGGTCAGGTGGTACGCAGAATTGATCCGTTCATCCTGTGAATCAGGCATGCTGGCTTGAGGCCTCGAGGGTCTTGAGCCGCCTCGATAAATGATTCGTCCGCCTCGCCCTTTGGTGTTCTCTGAAACCAGAACTCATGCAAACGGGTGGCGGTTTTCTCCGTCCGTGGTGCCCCACAGCGGGCGATCCGCGCCGTTCTGGCCTACCTGGTTTGCAGGACAAACACGGAACTGAAGAGGACTGCCTTCCGCACACCTCCTGCTTCTTCACGCGAGAAAGGGCGCTTACCTCATGATCGAGGGCACGTGGATTAACGGCGCGGCGACAAGGTTGCTGTAGACAACATCTCTTTCACTGCGTCAGGCCGAGCACCATTCACCAGCCGCAGGCTAACTGGCGCGGGCAGGTCCTACACCATGCGCGATCATGGGCTGGACCAGAAGCCCGACCGGCACCGTGACCGTGGCCGGCAAAATCTGGAACCTCTTGCTGTTACCGTCGATTGCCCTGCTGAACGCCAGGGCCTGCAGTCGAACAAGCCCACTGCGAGCGCAACTGGCTGTGTCCGGCAGCTCCCGTCAACCCGGGTTGACAAAAGGTCCTGGACATGACCGGACTCACCTCCTGATGGCAAAGCGGGGTCAGGGGGTTCAGCCTCGGGATGGAGCACAGCGTCGCGGGCATCCCCGCCGCCGCTCCTGGGAGACCTGACATCACTCATCTTCAGTAGGCCCGTCAACCGGTCTGGACCCCGAAGTGTCCATGTCTATAGGTTCGCGCCGGATCTGCGCTCTGGCGGCCGGACGCATCGTCTTTCTCCCTCCCCGCCTCGCGGGCGAGATAAACTAAGCAGCCGATCGCCTCTCATAGGCCATCAGCCGCGGCCACGTCCTCTTTCGGTCGTGACGGCGTCATCGCCTCAGCCGCCCTGCGACACCGTGCGTCCCCGCCTCCCCAGGCAACCCGGCCTCGCCGACCTCCTGGCCTCCCCTGAGGGATCTGTCAGACCCCGGGCGTGGCGTTACTCGCCCTGACCTGCCGCCCTGCCGCTCCGTCGGCAGGCTCGCCGCCGCCACAGCGTCGTCCGCCATGGGCCCAATACCATCAGGTAACCCCTCGGACGCGCCTGCCTCGGCTCACCGGCGGCGGCACCGTGCAACCCCAGCATCCCGGGGGCCAGGCTGATAGCCATTCACCCGGCGCGTTGCATTGGCTATTACCAGACCTCAAGGAAGACCCCCCGCATTAAGAATCACCACGTGGCTTTGGCTACATGCCCCGCATCAACAGCCTGGACTGCTTCGGCCGCGCTCTGCTCAGTGGATCAGATCCGCTCACTGCGCTCACCTGGGAGTTGCACTCTGCAGAAAATGCATACTTCAGGACATCATGGTCCTCTTCAGGGCGGCCCGCCACATCGGCTACGCGCATCGGAAGGCAGGTCAATCGGGCCAGAGTACCAGATCACGTCCGCGCGCACCCATGGCTATATATCGTCGCGGTCTCGGCACACTCCAAATCTCACCGGGGAGTACGCCTCCGGGTCAGATCCTCCAGCCTGCTGCGACCCCACAGGTCCCGACTCCCTCGCCAGCCAAGACGCAGTGATGCCGGTCACTGCCTTCTTGCAGGACTACTGTCAGCGGCGGCAATGGGCCATCACCGATCCCCCTTCCTCAAAGGATGACGCCGGGAGTATCACCGACGCAGCAGTACCTGGGTTTCAGGAGCTCCGGACTGCGCCGCGCCATCGTTGATGGGTCTTGCCTGCAGCCATCACGCTCCACGGCAGCCATGCGACCGTCGTCGTGGTGCTCTTCAAATGCATCGTGGTGCCGTTGCGGTGGTGGCCTCGCAGTGGGGAGTGGGCGAAGCTCATGGTCTGCTCCCGACCTCGCCGGCTTATAGCCAAGATCCGCTCGCCGTGGCGAGAACACGCAGAACGTTAGGACTGGCGACCTTCCTCCCCGAGCCGCGGAACAGCTCCACAGTATTTCGCCTGGACTGTGCTTTTCCTCTGCCCATCGCGGCGACAACGTCTTTCGCGAAGACCGCCTAAAGGGCGCACGCCTCGGAGATACGCCTCAGGGCGCGTAAGGCCGGAGCGCCGACATCCTGCGGGAGATGTTCGCTTCCGTCGATCTGCAACCATACCACGCAGTGCTCGTTCAGGTGCTGGGCTGCTTCGACAGATCTTCCGCCAAGCGACGGCGGAGCCGCGTTGTTTATGAAGTTCATCCATGTGTCAATAGTGGATGAGTGGTGTCGAGCTGCGGGAGATAGCCAGATCGATGTTTCCCAATGGTACTCCCCGCTCGTTGGACGAATGGGTGATGATATCAATCGACCAGATATGTGAATAGCGGATTACGGCGTGTCCGGGAGCAAAACATTGATAGATGTCGACAACGACATAACGGGAATCAGTGAGGAAGGAGGCGAGCGCCGCGGCGATCACCGCCCCAGAGCCAGCGGAATCGGATCACGCGGATAACCCGACGATCACCGTCCGATTACATCGATCCAGATAACTCCATCATCCTGCCTCAGGCATTCATGGCATCTGATACCGGACACGGCCGGGCTGACAACGTCATCATCGCCGCCGCAAGCGACGATTGCCGGGCACGCTCAGGCAGGCAGCCCTGGCTCATGGTGCGCATGCGCAGGCGTACGTCTGACCTCAACAGCTCCCGGCACCAGGATCGTGGTAGTAAGACATTATACCTCAGTCGGATCTCTCAGCAGAATCGCGCGACGCGGTATCGCTCTCAGAGCAGCCGCCGGTCATGCGGTTCGTGAAGACTTCGCCGTCTGCGCTGCAGGGCCGACGATCCTCGCCGCAGACTGGCGATACCAGAACTGCATCCGTCTTCACCTCCCACACATCTTCAGCACCACCATCGTCTCGGATCAGCATGAAATATCTTTCATGACCCTGGGGAGGCTCCGCTGGACACGGCAGCCGTGACTCCGCTCCCTCGGGCATGTGTTAACTGACGACGCCCAGCATGCCCGTAGCGGAAGGCATCACCCCGGTGTACGGCGGTCACTGTCTCACCGTGGACCAACGCCTCAACATCGACCATGCCTGGTGGCGGCCGAGTCCGCGGTTGAGCCGCGCTCGAGGGGCGCGACATTACTTGAGAAAACCAGGCGGCGGTAACTGTGCGCTCCCGGCAACATCGCGACCTGGCGCCGCGATCTTCTGGGGATGACTCCACGCCGGTGTGCCACGCCTCCCCACCCCCACGCACCTCAGAGATCACGGCTCGTTCTACAGCGGTAATCCTGGCAGCCGTGAGGACCTCCGCTGGTGGAATCTAACCGCTCGAGCGATGCCTCGGTCAGGCATGAAGCACTCTGGCAAGCTGGGCGTGCGCCGGAAGTCGTTCTGCAGGGGAATCGGCGGATAGACTTCATTCAAGTCGATGAAGCCCCTGCGTGCCCTCCGCGCCCGTATCTACGCGCTCGACCGTGATCGCGACCAGAGACGTCACCATGCACCTTCATTAGCGCCGCGGCGGTGACCATCTTCACGGCGGTGTCCACCGTAGGACCCACAGCGTTGCCAGCGCCACCCCATTCTCGGCTGGAACCGGGCCCAGGCGAGCCGCCGCGATGAAGCAAACGGCCTCACGGCGCTCCAGCCTCTCGACCGGCGATCATACTCCCGCGCTGGATTGAAGGACGCCCAAGCGGCCCGCAGGTCGGGTGCGTCCTCTACAGAGACCTTCTCCTCAGAGCCAGCGACTAATTTTGCTTCCGCCCCACATCCACCCTGGATCCTTGGGGAGCGCAGAGAACTCATCACTCCATGGTCGCCTCGGCGAGCATGCCAAACCCGCTCTCCCCTGGCATTGGTGAGCATTTTCGATCTGGCGAAACGTCATCGACGCCTCGAGGTGACTCGAGGAATGTCTCAGGTCGGCCTCCAATAAGGTATTGGATGTGGTCACCCTCGCGGATGACCGTAACCGTCGGGCCGGTTCTCGGTGTCGCCTGTGCCGATCGGGACAGTCCCATCGGTGGGAAACCCTCGCGGAAAGCAGCGATGCGCGGTTCTCCCCGACAGTACCAGACGCAAGGTGGGGATGCCACAGGCCGTTCGTGAATACGCGCAGGAACTTCTCGACAATGAAGATCACCAGCACGGACGATTACAGCTCGCGGATCTCGGGATTATTGACCGTCTGCGCCTGGAGGTCAGTTACGACCGTCGGAAACCAATCATACCCCACTCTGATTTCCCAGCTCATCAGCACCGCTCTTTTCTCGGAACGCGCCGCACCTCGGTGACCAGCTTCCTGATCCCCACGTCAACTGACCAAAAGGAGACACGCAGCGAGCAAAGCCGCCCTCTGCAGGTGCAGACTGATGCAGCGAGGTGGCGCTTCCAGCCCCGAGCAGGAAGTACTGGCACCTTAATTCCTGGCGGCGCAGATACTCGATGAGCTCAGACCGGGGCAGCGACGCCAGGGGCGCTACGGATGCTCTTAATATTACATACGGGTCAGTACGACAGGCCTCGTGATGTCGCTTCGACCATCGCATCGCTGCCGTGAGGGTCTCGTCTGATAGTCCTCCCTCCCAGTCCGCAGTGAGTCACCGGATTGAGGATATTACGCCACCCCGCCTCCGTTCAAGGCCCGCTCGAACTGCAGGGCCAGCGGCCCTGAACCGCCCCAATGACCACGGCGTCGCTCCGATGATCGGATGGCGGAAGAAGAACTCTCGAAAATTGACGCTAACGGCCACATTTTCCAATTCACGAGCTCAGTGGATTCGCCAAGGACCGGCTTCGGCATCGGCGGCGCCCAGGAGGCGGTGGATCATCGCAGACATCTGCAGTCGGGCCAGGTCTGTGCATTCAGAAACAATCACGCCTGGATCACTGACGCGCACAGAAAGGAGGTCATGACAGTGACCGCATACACAACTCCGACCGTCCGGGGCTGGGAGACTTCCAGACCCGTACCAGGGTAGTGGATCAGTCCTTACGCCAGTACGTCCTCCCCCGTTCTGGGACTTCTCACGAGGCTGATCCCAGCAGCAGGAAGGAAGTGGGGCCGGGTCCCTGCCGCCCGCCCTTCTCGGAATGCAGCCGCGCGCTGGCAGCAACCATCGAACGCACCGCGCCAAAGGAGGAGAACCATGCCGCAGATGACTCAAGCCCCCTGCGGTCCAGGCCTCACGCTCACCATGTCGGCCGCAGCGACAAGACCGTGCTGACGGAGCCTCCTTCACCATCCCGCGCGGCTCCGTCCTCGCGCTCCTGAGACCCAATGGCGCGGGCAGGCGACCATCGATATCCTGTGGAAACTCAAGCGCCCATCCTCGAGACCTGTCACCGGGTCCTGAAGTCGATCCGCCCCACGCCGACAGGCGTGGCAGACGCCAGTGGGCGTGGTACGTCGGTCCTGGCGCGTGATCGCGACGCTGGCGCGTCGGTGACCTCCACCTGCATCACCTCAGCCAGTACTACGGCGCTTATTCCTCCTCTGGGCGGTTCGGACACGATGAGCTCCTGCATCGTCAATCCCTACTCAGAATCGGCAAGCGCATCACTACACGCTCTCAGTGATGGTCAGAGGCGGCAGCTCGACGTCGCCATGGGCCCGGCAACAACCGACATCCTCTTCCTCGACAGGCCGTACGGTTTCGACACCGAGCCGCAACGAGTTCCTGCCTCATCCACGCTCTGGTCGCGCGGAAGGCCTGACCATTGTCCTGACCACTCACGACCTCCAAGGGAGGCCAAGGAGCTTGCCAGTCCGTCATCGTCTGGCCGAGGACAGTGAGGTTCCGACAGTGGAGAGTTCCGGACAGCAGGTGCAGGTCAAGGACCGCATCAACTATACGGACTGGTGAGTTCCACGTGCAAACACACTCCCGTGCCACCGTCCCCCACTCTCAAAGCTCGTCAGCACCGCAGGCAGTCCCTCGAGTCTCGAGGTCCATTGCGCGCCACGCTAAACAGCTCTACCTGCGCCACCAGCGGGCGCACGCCCCGGAGGAACCATCGCCAGTGGCGGCCCGGAAGCCCCAGCAGGTCTGTCGCTTCGCTTGATGCCAGCACATGCCTGTCAGGCTTCGAGAACAGCTCAGCTCTCCTTGGAAGTCATCTGATGTTCCCAGTCGTCGCGGTAGATGCAGTCTCCATCGTCCGTCACGACGCGCTCGCCGACCGGTACCTCCTTCCGGAACACGCCCTCATCAAGCATCCTGCTCATCAACACGCTTTTGCTGTCAGGCGTCTGGGTTTCGCCTCGACCGTCATGCGAGATGGATGACACCTGCTCGATCAGGCTGTCTGCCCCCGGCGACGGCGTACGCCATCAACAGGGGTCCTCATGCTTCCGGCTCGCCGTCACCATTCGCCGGCGGCCTCCCGCTCCTGTGGCTGGTCACGGGCCGCGGCACTCTCCCCAGCTGAGCTGCAGCCCTCCTCGTCATCCTCCTGTGGGCTCTCACCTGCCTCGCTGGCCGTCGTCGTCAGCGCGACGCTCAGGAGTCCGCGCCAGCTCGGCGCCTTGCCTCCATCAGCGTCCATGCTCATCAGACGGCCTCGGGGCGTTCCGTCGATCACTGCAGGATCGGGAGGGCTCACTGCCAGGCGGGTGCGATCGACGCTGCCGACGCTTCTGGGTGAGGTGCGAGGCACTGCGCAACGCCCTCCTGCTGGAGTCCTCCCGCTCGGGTGATCCCACAGCGACCTCACGGGTGCTGGTTGGTGACGCACTCATCGTTCCCATCGTCGCTGGTCATCAGGGTTTCCAGCTGGCTCATAGAATGCCGCCGCGCCTCCAGGTGCTCCGGCGAGTCGACGAGGCTCGGCGGCTGGGGCGTGCGGGGCGCCAGCGCGCACGCAGAACGGCCCACTGAAGACCCCACGAGCCGCCGTAGCCGGGCGCGCCATCAGCCTGCCGAGCGCTGAACGCCGATCACGACGCCAGACAAGACAGAGGGCATCAGCGATGAGCGACATCGTCACGCCATCAGACTCGGCAAGCGCTACGGCGACCCGACAAGGTCGTTCACGACGTGGACCTGCGGATTCCCGAGGGCGTCGTGTGGCCGGTTCCTGGAGGCCCAACGGCGCTGGCGCCGTCGACCGATGAAGATGCTCCTGTCCCTCATCCGCCCGAGCAGCCGCGGGCATCCGGATTCTCGATGAGCCGGTGGCGCGAGGAAAGCCGTCACGGGCTCCTGCGGCCGGATCGGCTCTGCTCATTGGGTCCCCTCGAGAGGTACGCAGCCACCCTCACACCAGTGCGGAGAACATGCGCGTCGTGCAGCACTCCTCGGACGTGAATGACGACGACGGTGCGTGACGCCGCGCGGACCTGCATCCGCCTCGAGGCTGCATCTGACGAAGGTACGCGCCCTACTCCTCAGCGCACGACGCAGCGCCTCCGTACGTTGCGCTGCGGCTGGTCCGCCGGCCCGCCTGCTCATCACTCGACCCAGACCGACCAGCGGCCTCAGCCCCGCAGATCGAGGGAGATGCGAGACCTGTCTCAGCGGCTCGCCGAGCGCCGGGACAGCCGTCGCCAGATCCTCCTCGCGCACTGCTCCAGTTGAGATCGACAGCAGCCACCGTGCTGAGACGTCCTAGCAGTTTCAGGCGACTGGTCCTTCCGAGAACCGCTCAGGAGATGCTCGCACGCCGCGCCAGACACCGCACGATCGACTGCCGGCGATAATCACTATATACGAATCCTCTCCTCCCTCTCCCCGATCCTCGAGCAGGTCAGACCAGCAGCTGCATATCAGGCTGCGCAGGGATCCCAGGGAACAACTGCGCAGGCCATCTCTCTCTCAGCCCTGGGTCGGCGCAGGCATCGACATCTACGCGCCGTCCCGGAGGTAGCGGGCGTTGGAAAGCGCGTTCGTGCGGATGACGCACCAAGTGGCGCTCAGTGACAGCGGTAACCCGGACCTCGACCAGGCGCCGCCCGGTACGCGTCCTGCGATGACTGATACTCAAGGTAGGAGATCTGAGATCCTCCCCTTCTGCTCTTCCTGCTCACCTCGGTGCGGTGGGCATCGCAGCGCTCTTTCGCCCTCGGCGCCACCACGGCGGTCGGTGATCTCCAAGTCTCCTGACGAAGGATGGCTGGAAGGGTGCTGCTCGGTAGCTTCTACGCCGGGTGTGCCTCTCCTCTGCGCTCCCTCATCGCCCGGTCATCTCGCCAGCAGGGTGACGGAGATTGAGCGCGCAGGCGACAGCGGATAGCTTCCTCTGCGGCGTCGAGGAACAACACCTGGGCACGGCTGTGCCGTGCGAGTTCCTCGCCCTCGGTGCGCCGCTAGCGGCAAATCTGCGTGCTGTATGTGGACTGTGCGTGCCGGTGTAGAGGCTTGCTGCTCGCGTCGCGCCCGTGATGCCCACCGACAGAGATCGTCGCGCACACCGCACTCGGTGTGCCGTCATCGATCTTGTCATGTCGCGCTCGCGACTCCTCAGCTCCTTGGCTACTCGCGGACAACCAGCTGCTGGCGGTAGGAGACCCGGAATGGCAGTTGCTCCTGTAGGCATGATCGGCGCTATGGCACCCACCTGGGCGCAATACCTCACCCCTGGACCTATACCTCCCTCGTTGTGCCCGTGAGCGTTCGCGGGATCGATCCCGTAGCTACGGACGCGCCCTTCCCCGGGGCGCTGGTGCTCGCCATCGCAGGCGCCGTCGCCCTTCATCGTCATCACCCTCGTCTCGCAAGCGAGGTGTAGGACATGGAGTCTTCAGTGCAGACGCTGATCAAAATCCGGCCTCAGCGGTAGTTCTCGCCGCACTCGTCCCTTTCCGTCACTGCGAGCCAGCGCCATGCGGGAGCCTGGACCTCTGCCGCTTCGAGGATGGCTGGAACATCCCTGTGGATCCGATCGATCGGCCTCACGCGATGCTGATGCTCGGCGTCGGACTATCCGTCCTGGCTCCCTCGTCTGGCGCGCCGAGCACACCGGGAACAACTGGAACACACACTGCCGCCCAGCCGGTGGCCGCCTCGAGGCTGGCCTCGCCAAGTCTCGCTTTCGCCCTCCTCGCGACCTTCATGCAGGCAGTCCTCCTCCGACCGTGCTTCCTGGGAAGGTGGTGTTCCACCTGCCCGCTCGGCTCCCGGCTCTGCGCCGCGTCAGCGTCCTCGTGGTCGTGACAGCGTGCCCGTCTGCGCGGCACTGGTCCGCTCTGTCAGCGAGGTCCCGCTCGTTCGTTCTTCCCGTCGTATGATCGGGTTCGTGCTCACGTGCGTCGGTGCCGTTCTTCTCGCCATCATCAGGTCAGGGCGGCCCTGATCTACGCCCTACTGCCTCCTGGCTCATACCACTCAGCTCGGATCAGGGCTCTGGGGCGGACGCGTCGGCGCTCACGATCCAGTCGGCCCACCCCTCACCGTCGTTCTGTCCGTCGCGCTGACCGCGCTCTGCGTTCTTGCCACAGCGCGCTACGCTAATCGGACGGACACGCACGCCTGAGTCCTCCCACCGTCACTGACCGCCCATCGCCATCACCAGGGCATCGGCGGCAAAGCCGCTCGCATTCAGAAGGTGTCTCACGCGAGGCCAGATGTCCCCACCACCAGCCCTCGATCAGCTCTGGTCCAGCGCACGAACATCGCCGTGCTGGTCGGCCTGTCCGCCTCCTGCGCCATCTCAAGCCCCACCGTCTCCAGCGCCTCATGTCCTTTCGTCGTGCGGGGCGCGCAGCCGCTACGACTACTAGCATCGCCCGCGACGCCGGACGACATCCTCTCCGCCAGCGCCGTGTGCCGCGGGGACAGGGCGTGCCTCATCAGGTCGGTGGCCGCGATGCTCCTGTGCAGGCAGCGCGGCTGCACGCGCCGACGGTGGTGCGTCGGCGTCGTCGCCACGCATCGCCGCCCACGCCTGGATCCGGGCCGACGATCGCATCGTCGATGAGCCCATCGACGCACCTACCTGCGGACTTTCTACCGCGTGGGCGCCTGCGCCCGGGCGTGACCGGCCCGCATCGACGGCACCTTCATGACGAGGGCCCTGTCCGTGCGCGCTACAGGTCTGACCTTCTGGAGGCGCTGGAGGCTGAGCCAGCCCACCGGGATCGGGATCCAGAAGGTCACCAGGCGGTAGACGATCGCCGTGGACAGCGCCACCCCGGGGGACGCCGGCGGCGACGAGCCCGGCGGTCAGGGCGAGCTCGACCGGCCCGATACCGCCGGGGAGGGCACGATCGAGCACCGTGTTGCTGGAGGCCAGGTAGGTGATGGCCAGGACCGCGAAGGCACCGTGTAGCCGAAGGCCCACAGGCTCGGCTGAAGGACAGGATGTGGGACAGGCTCAGCGTGAGGTGCGCCGCCCACGCCAGAGCCCGAATCGCATCGGGTTGGACGCGGCCCACACGAGCCGTGGCCACACCTGGCGGTAGGTGGTCGATCTTGGCCACACCCAGGTGCGCGCCTTGGGATGGTCAGGACCACCGCCGCCACGACGACGACGGCGCCCGCGGCGACCAGCACCAGCCCGAGGGCAGGGTCAGTCCCGTGGACTGGCCGGTCATCGCCGCCAGCACCACGGCAGCACCACGGTGACGATGAACTGGACCACCTGGACCAGGGGCCACCGTGGCCACGCCGACCGCGGTGGGCACCTTGCGGTTGAGGAAGCGCAGGTTGATGCGCCGCCCGCCCACCGGCCGGGGCCACGAGTGAGTTTACGATAGCTGGCCAGGTGCACCTCGGTGGAGCGCCACAGGGAGACCGCTCGGGGACCGAAGGCCACTAGCGTGAGGCCCGGCGCCCACGTAGGTCGCCACGGAAGACCAGGGCCGCCAGCATCCACCAGACATTGGCCTGCGAGACGGCGGTGGAGACCTGCTGAAATCCATCCCGGCCATGAGCGTCCACACCGCGACCAGCCCGACCGACCATGCGGGACAACGCGCGTGGAGAGCGGTTGGGCGAGCCAGGCTCGGCGTCGGCCGTGGGGGTCAGTACCACGAGGGCGTCACGCAGGTCCTGGAGCACCTGCCGGCTGGCGCCGCGCCGTCCCATGACCTCGCGGGTCTGGCGCGGCAGCACCACCCGCTGGAGCATGGGGGGCGATCGAGGCCAGCTGCGCGGTGGTCAGGTGAGCGGGAGGCGGCGTCGATGGCCCGCTCGGCTCCGACCGCCAGCGCCGTCAGCGCCAGGGGCCTGAGCCAGGTCCACGCGGCGGGAGAGCTCGGAGGAGATCGTCTCACGCGAGGCCCCAGTCCAGGGAGCCACAGCCTCCCGGACTCGTCGACGACGACGCTCGAGGCGTCGATGCTCCCGTGCGCCAGCCCCGCGGCGTGAGCGCGCTGGGCTGGCTCCTAGCTGGTCCAGGACGTCGTCATCGCCTCGGCCCCCAGGTCGCTGATGGAGCAGGCGCCGACGACGTGATCGGTCACCAGCAGCACAGACTCGCGCCTCGGCCATCCCCAGCAGGCCGGGGGTGCGCACCTGGGCGCAGCGGGCCTCCATCGTCGCATGAGGGCGGCGTGCTCGGCGGCCGGGCGCAGGGACAGGTCGCGGGTGGGGACAGGCCCTTGACGCGGATCTGGTCCCAGATGTTGGAGAGGAACCCGGCCACCTGCCGGTCGGCGTCGAGGAGGGTGACGTTGCGGCGCTCACCTGCCGAGTCCCACACGGCGTACATGCGGTGGACTGAGGCCCGCTCCTGGGACAGGGCCTCGCTGGAGGCCTCGGCCAGGACCGCGGCCAGGTCGACGTCGGTGGCCGGCTTGATCGTGTTCGCCTCCGCCGAGGTCTGCGTGCTCCCGGTCCCGGCCGTGTCCACTGGCGCCGAGTCGAGAGGGGAGGCGGCCTGTCCGCTCGATGGGGCGGCGGTCGCGTCGGTGACCTGCTCGTCAGCGGAGGCTTCGTCGGCGGCGGGCTCGAGGCCCGCGGGCTCCTGTGGCGGTGGGTTCAGCGGGTTCTCACGGACCTGCTCACGAACCTGCTCGGTGTAGCCCAGGGGGGCGTCGGTGGTGACGACCCAGGCGCGCGCCTCGGGGGCGCGGTCCCGCTACGGACCACGCGTACGGCGTCGATCCCGGCCCGGCGCAGGGCGCGCACGAGCGTGACCCCGTGGGCGCGGCGATCCTCGACACCGAAGACGTAACGGACCAGCAGGGCCGACGACGCGGCCCAGCAGCAGGGGAGAGCACCGCGCCCGGCAGGGTCAGGGCGCCGCGCAGGACCGCCATGCCCAGGACCGCCCGCCAGGGCGCCCCAGCCCGAGCGCATCACGGTGGAGCTGTTGCGGTCGCCGGCGGCCGTGAGCAGGCCGGCCATGGAGGCGAAGACGGTGGAGACGCCCAGCTGGGCGGTGCCCGAGGCGGTGACCGTCGGCCCCCGATGACCAGGGCGGTGGGGCCCCAGACCACGAGGCCGGTCATCGCGGCGACGGCGACCAGGTGACCGGCGATCCCCGACAGGACGGCTTGGCCCAAGGAGCGCCAGGAGCGGCGCAGGACCCGGGTCCAGCAGAACGGCCAGCGGCACGATGAAGGTGACCAGGCCCTCAATGGTCTGCAGGGGAAGACGAGGATGCGGCGCAGTACCACCGCCAGGGCGTTCTGGACGTCCTGGGTGACGCCGGTCGTGGTCTCGCGGGCGTAGATCGCCAGGACGAGGACGGCGAAGATGCCCAGGAGCGTCAGGGTCAGGTCGAGCAGATCCTCCGTGCGGCGCAGGCGGTGCGCGGTGGTGTCCACCAGGAGCGTCGTCGAGCGGGGGCGGCGGGACCGGAGGCCGGGGTGGGCTCAGCCACGGGGCGACTCCGATGACGGGGATGCCGACGGGCAGGTGGAGGTCGACTCCGCTGAGGGTGCAGAGGATATGGAGGGTGCGGAGGCGGCCGAGGGGACGGGGGCGCGGGTTCTTGCCGGGCGACGGCGGTGGCGGGCTCGCCGGGAGGCTCGGTGTGCATCGAGGGCGTGGTCGAGGGTCGCCGGCCGGCGGGGGCGAGCCTGGTGCCGCATCTGTCATGACGCCGATTCTGGGGAGAGCCTGGGCGGACCCTCCTACGCCGGAAGGAGCCGCGCGGCGCGTTGGGTCTGTTCAAAGTAGTTTGCAACGCAAACCAAAGGGCGCTATCCTGGAGCTGGTTTGAAACGCAAACCCATGTTGACGAGGAGGTTCACCATGAGTGCGGCCACTGAGGATCAGAGGATCCCGGCGGGGCTCGATGAGGGCCCTCGCCGTCGTCGAGGCCCAGCGGAGCGCCTATCTCAAGCGGCACAGGGGTCAAAGGCGACTCCGGTTCTGGTCGCCTGGGGGCTGGCCTGGCTGCTCGGCTATGCCGCCCTGGCCCTCTCCCGCAGGGCGGACTACAGCCTGCCGCTGGTGCCCTACCTGTTCTTCTGCGGCTGCCTCGCGGCGGCCCTGCTGTTCACCTTCGCCTATATCGTCCCCAGGTGCGCGGCATCCGCGGTCGGAGCAGCCGAGAGGGCACCTACTACAGTCTCGCCTGGTTCCTCGGGATGCCGCTGAGCGCCCTCATGCTCAGCCGGGTCAATGCCTTCCTGGCCGACCTCAACACCAGCCAGGCCAACGAGGTCGCCGGCGTGGTGTCCAACGCCGTGCCCTGTCTCGTCGTCGGCGTCATCTTCCTCATGAGCGCCGCACTGTGGAATGAGGCGGTCATGGGAGTCCTGGGCGGCTGGATCCTCCTGGTCACCCTGGTGGTCACGATTGTCGGGATGCCCTGGGCCTGGTGGATCATGTCCGTGGCCGGTGGGGGCGGCATGCTGGTGGCCGCTGTCGTCGCTGCTGCCGCAGAATCGAAGCGAGGTGCGTGACGTGACCGGAGGGGTCAGGGTGCAGCGGCCCGAGAGGCCGGAGAGCGCCGGCCGGGCAGAAGGTCGGCTGAGTCGGCCGGCGCCGGAGCCGAAGTCCTCGCTGCCGCGACGGTCTCCGCCGTCGACATCGACCCCGTCATTCACGCCCAGGCCCGGCTGCGGATCATGGCGACCCTGGCCGCCGTGCCCGTTGGTGACGAGCTGCACTTCCCGCGGCTGCGCGAGCTGCTGGACATGACGGCCGGCAACCTGTCCACGCACCTGTCCAAGCCTGGAGGGGCGGGCTACGTGCAGCAGAACAAGACCTATTCCGGGCGCAGTCCGCCACCTACCTGGCACTGACTCCCGAGGGGCGGGTGGCCTTCGAGCGGTACGTGCGCAACCTGCGTGCTCTGCTCGACGCCTGAGGCTGAGTGGCTGGAGCTCGTGCGAGGGGGCCGGTGATCATTCGGCCGACGTCGTATTTCCCCCGTTGCCGGCTGAGGTGGGTGGTTCGGCGGCTGACCGTGATGCTGGAGGTCTCGATGGGTGCTTTTGGGACGGGGGTGGTGAGGGGGCCGGTTGATTCGCGGACTGTGTGCGTTCCCTGGCGAGACCTGCTTCCACCTCATTCAATGAGGCGTACATCAGTTCCCGGACCCGTTCCAGGCCGCGCCGTTGAGCGAGTTCACCACGAAGTTCAGGATGATCGCGGTAGAACACCAAGAGCTTGTGTAGCTGTTCGCAGCCGAGAGGTATGCCACCTATTGAGACGTAGATCTTCTCGCTACTCGTTGCCAGGGTGACATGAGGGATTCCTCTTATTGTTCCGTATGTCTGGAACGTAGGCGATGAGTCCCAGGAGGCGAATGTGCGGCGAAGCCCTGCTGTCCGCAGATGAATGCCGTGAGGAGATGCCTCGAAGACGGGAGATCCGGGACGATACAGGGGAGTGGATGTCCATGCGAATGCACAAAAGGCGCTCGTCAGGAGCGAGAGCCAGAAAGCCTTGGTGTCACCTGGTTCATTGAGGCCAGAGAGTACTGCAAGACACAGAGAAAGCAGTGATGACAGAGTCATCATTGAGGTCACGAGAATCTCGCCGGTCTCGCACAGCCAAGGCGGGGCGAATGCGATGCGAGTTCCGTTGTGGCGCCAATGGCGTTCTGCGTGGTGTATTTGAGCGTAGATGATGTATCTGTGGAACCCGTATGCGATGCTGGAGCAGCCCATGAGCAGCATCCACGCCATGAAAAGCAGTGGATGAGTGATAGGGTGAAGGACAGGAGTACCAGGCCGACCCCGGCTATCAGCATGATGAATGCTTCCAGGCCCCTCAACTGGTCTGCGCGTCCATAATTCTGCGCTGCGGGCTCGCCTCCGCCCATAGGGTGAGAGCTTCTGAAACACAGTCATACAAACACGCTTCCTCTTGAGATGAGGCTATGACCTCTCAGGTGCCAGTATATAATGGTAGGACATGGGCATGGTCTCTACATCCAGTTTGTGTGTCGTCCCACGTACCCGGAAGCAAAATGCCAGGCATCCGACGCCGCATCCTTAACCGAGTCCGTAGCATCCTGTGCCCAGTTCGTCGCGCTGTCCACTGCTTTCGAAGCCCCATGTTTCGCTTCTTCCCAGGGTGATTGATCTGCTCGCGATATTTCATTGGAACCATCTGGTTGTAGGCCCATCCAGCACCTACAGCCGCGACAGTGCCTACGGTGATCACTGTCGCGGCAGCGGCTTCCTCTGGAAGCAGGGCAACTGCACCGATACCTGCGACGGTCGATATCGCCACTTCTGCGGCAGGAGTTCCCATAGCTAAATCGGCTATTGGCCCACCTATGGCGACAGCCTTTCCAACAAACTTCCTTACTCCATCTCCTGCAGATTCGATGTCTTCTGCGACTCGCTCCATCATTGAAGCCTTTGACCTTTTCAAGGCCCTGTCGATCTCTTTTTGGCTTGGTGGTTTACTGTGGGTTGCAGCAGAAGTGGCGGCGCCCCGGTTGCCAGCAAGTTTGGCGGCTGTGGTGCGAAGATCTGAGGCGATCTTGTGATATACATTCTCGTAAGCGCCACCGTCTGCCACCGCGGTGCCTAAAGTGTTCTCGGTAAAGGTTTTGATGACGTTCCCATGGAGGCTTTTAATCGCAGCTTCCTTAGCGGCAACGAGATTGTTTACGATCCAGTCGTTCAGCTCCTGGAAAGTGGCTTGAACCCTCCCTTGAATCTTCTTGAAGTCCCGCAATTTCCTGACGTACTCATCGTATGCGGCATCCTTCATATTCCAGTCGCTCTGTGCTTCCCATGTTCCTCGCCAAGGAAAGTCGCCAGGTTTCTCGACTTCGGAAGGGCGTTTTATGATATTTCCTTCGACTTTTAGGCCGTCGTTTCTAGCTGTTTCGAGATGCTCGTTCATGTCGTCTTTGCGCCACTTGAGCTGCTTCGCGAAGCTATGCATGACGTCCGAAGCGCCCCTTGCTCGTTGGTAGACGTCATGGCTGGCGTCCCTAAGAGGGGCGCTATAGGAGGCGATGGCCTTAGCGACCTCTCCTCCGGTGGCGTCGCTAACAAAGATCTTATTATGTAGTTCACTGGCTGTGTTTGCGTCATCTCGCAGCCTCCCCATCCACTCTGCTGCACTTTTGACGGACCCCGAGTTTCCGGGGATTGTGACGTCGATATCTCCATCAGCGCTCATTGCATCTCCTCTGCCATGCTTCGAAAGGTTTGAGCGACACTCTCGTCTACGCCCTTCACTTTATCTATCGCCGCGCCCAGCTTTGTCGCCGCCCAATCCTGATGCGATGGCTATGTCGCCCGCTTCTTCGGCAATCGTGGTAAGCATCGCAACGATATAGTCATTGGCTTCCCCTCCGTCAACGTCGCTGGGAAAGTCATTCTTATTTTCTTCCAAGTCGTTTTCGGCGTCGTAGAATTTTTTCTTCAGGTCCTCCGCCTCGTCGTAGTCCATTTTAGTTTCATTAGCCATTACTATCTCCTTTCCTCTTGGCGCCAGAGCTCTTGGGGTATGCGCTGGTCCAGCATGATGACGTCGAAGGGCTGTTTCTCAGCGAGGTCTTTGAGGTTCTCCGTGAGGAACAGCGCCCAGGGTTGGTTGGGTCCCATGCACTTCACCAGGCGGTCGACGGCGGTGTATGCCAGCAGGGCCATTCGACCGTCTCTCAAGCGCCGCAGCTCGATCTCCGTGCCCTGCGCGTTGGGCACTCCAGTGGCGGGCAGGTACAGTGCGGGAGGCACGAAGGGGTGGTCGGGGTCGGGGCCGAGGGAGTCCTCGTCACCCAGGGGCGGAGCAGTCTCAGTCTGCTCTGGAGGGGTCAGCAGCATGAAGTCGCGAGCGGATCTCATGTCTCGACGCTATCGAGACACCGCGTCTCTCGCAGCAATTTTTACCGACTAGATGGTGATGTCGGTCACTGTGTTGGCGCAACCGATGCTGTGGTTGCCAGCCTTGTCGGGCTTGCGTGTGCGTCAGGCGGCTGGGTCTGTGGTGCCTGCTTGCCGGCGTCGTCGCCATTGAGGGGCGAGGCTGCGTCGCCTGCCGGTTCACCTCCCGGAACTCCGGCACCACCGTCGTGTCCGGCCGAGAGGCCTTCGTCTGATCAGTGCGCAACCGGCGTGCTCTGCTTGACGCCTGAGGCTGAGTGGCTGGAGCTCGTGCGAGGGGGCCGGTGATCATTCGGCCGACGTCGTATTTCCCCCGTTGCCGGCTGAGGTGGGTGGTTCGGCGGCTGACCGTGATGCTGGAGGTCTCGATGGGTGCTGTTGGGACGGGGGTGGTGAGGGGGCCGGTTGATTCGCGGACTGTGTGCGTTCCCTGGCGAGACCTGCTTCCACCTCATTCAATGAGGCGTACATCAGTTCCCGGACCCGTTCCAGGCCGCGCCGTTGAGCGAGTTCACCACGAAGTTCAGGATGATCGCGGTAGAACACCAAGAGCTTGTGTAGCTGTTCGCAGCCGAGAGGTATGCCACCTATTGAGACGTAGATCTTCTCGCTACAGAACGTCGAAGTTCACTGGTTATGAAGGTCCTTGGCTATGTCGGAGACTGGAAAATCCATCAGGCTTCGTACGTGTACAAGGCCTTGTGGTGTACCGATGCTTCGACGTGCATCAGTGTAACCTGAGTAGAACTCGAGAACTCTTTGAAGCTGCACGTACCCCAGGGGGAGTGTGAACATCGGAAAATAGTAAAAAGAGTTGGTTCTGGTCTCTATGAGAGCAACGGGCGTGCCGTTATGTATCACACAGCCCAAAACTCTCGGCAGTGCTGCCCAAGGGATCGTGGTTCGATAGCGCCCAGCGGGCCATAGGTGAACTCCGACCGAGTCGATAATGATTTCAGGCTTCGTCCATCGCCCAAACGGAAATGAAACCAGGCCTGTCGCCGATAATATCAGCAAGGCCCCGGCCATGATTGTGATCTTCATTTGTGTCCGGCCCGAGTAAGGTGTTCCACCAAAAAACGTCAACCAGGTCGCGGTGACTGTAGTAAGTACTAGAATGATTATCGTCAGGATGCTCCACAAGTTGAAGAACCAGCATGGACCGAACTCAATGCGGTCTGGTCCAGCATTCCATTTTTTGTAGGAGTGCTGAGCGAACTTGAACTGCATATTTCGATTGATGGCATGGGAAGTGAGGAACAAGCCGACCCCTAGGTATAGAATCTCCATAGGGGCGGAGGTGAGGTTGATAAAAAGAGCGGCGGCGCCGAAGCATATCACGGCTGCGAGGCCAAAGAAGTAGGATTCATGCAGGCGGCTTAAGTCGATACGTTCGCATGAGTGAATCTTATTCACGTACACCCTTTTCTGCTGAGAGAGTCTTCTTCGGTGGATTCAGTTGATGGCGGGCTTCCGGCTGCGATGAACTTTTCTTCTCACTCAATCCCAGTGGTCGTGACAACGCTACCCGGTGATGTTCCATCATCAAGCTCGTGTGCGGCAGTTGTAACGTTGGTGGTGGTTCTGTTGGATGCTATCAGTGCATCGCCATTCTGGGTTTCTAGGCGCATGTTGTGTTGGCTGCATGAGTTGTGTCTGTCTGCTGACGCCATCGGCGCTGGAGGTCTGAGGTCGTATTGCCTTCCGCTTCGCCTCTCGGAACTCCGGCACCACCGTCGTGTCCGGCCGAGAGGTCTTCGGGCGATCGGTGTGGAACCTGCGTGCCCTGCTCGACGCCTGGCTCCCGAAGGGTGGGGCTTGATGGGGGTATTAACCGAGCGGTTAGCGTATGGTGTGAAGCAAGTCTCATAGGTGGGCGCCGATGGAGGCGCCACCGTGAGGCCCCTGTCGCAGGGTCGACCGGTGTCCGTCGGTCGACCGGACTCGGGGCGGCAGGTCCGCCCCGCCACTGCCGTCATCGTCGACTCACCAAGGACACGCCATGTCATTTCAGCGCACAGACCTCGCCCGCTGACTCGCCATCCCACTTCAGTACAGCCGCGTCTGCTCCCACCGGTTCAGCCGACGGACCCTGCTCAAGGGGTGGGTGGGTCTCGCCGCCGCCTCCGTCATTGGGGGCGGCGCCGTCGTCGCCGGATCGGCCCCGGCCCAGGCAGCCGTCACGGTGGCCGAGCACGAGGACCACGGTCGCATGCAGTACTACAAGCTGGCCACGTCGTCGGTTGGCTGGCTGCCGCGCGTCAACGTGCTGCTGCCCGACGGCTACGACGCCTCGCACCGCTACCCGGTGCTCTTCCTGCTGCACGGCGGAGGCGAGAACTACTCGACCTTCGACACGAAGTACGACATCCGCAACCACACCGCAGGACGCGACCTCATCGTCGTCATGCCCGACGGCGGGGCGGCCGGCTGGTACTGCGACCCCGAGTCCTCCAACGTGGGGCCGCGCAACTGGGAGACCTTCCACATCAAGGAGCTCATCCCCTGGGTCGATGCCACCTTCGCCACCACCGGGCAGGCTTCCCGCCGCGCGATCTCCGGCTTCTCGATGGGCGGCTTCGGAGCCCTGAAGTACGCCGCGAAGTACCCCGAGCTCTTCGCGTCGGTCTCCAGCCACTCGGGGCCGGCCGACCTGCGCATCCAGGATGGGGCGGTGGTCCACTGGGCGAACTTCACCGCCGGCGCCACCGACCTCAAGGGCGGCACCATCTACGGGATCCCGTGGGACCAAGCGCGGGTGAGCGCCGACAACCCGGTCGAACACGTGGAGAGCTACCGCGGCAAGCGCGTCTTCCTGGTCTCCGGCACCGAGAGCGATCGCTACGAGAGCGTTGTCTTACCCAGCCAGCAGAGCTTCGGGAAGGCGCTCGACGGCGCCGGCATCGGCTACGAGCGCTACGAGGACACCGGCGCCCACGTCGTGCGCTGGGGCCGCATTCAGCAGGACATCGACTCCCTGCTTAACCACTTCGCCACGGCTGGGTGAACGCCGGCGGCCGCACTGTGCGCCGCTTCGGGGGGAACGCCGCCAGCGACTGCGTTTTTCGTCGGGGACGCACTTCTCCCGCAGATGACTGAGATCTGTCCCCAGGCACCTGCGGGAGAACGCAGTTCTGGATGGAAAGGCACGTTCTCGACGACGCCGGGCGGGGGCGCAGTGCCGATCTGCTAGCGCACGCCGCCGGTGCGGCGGGCGACAAGGACCAGCAGACACCACATGACAGCGCCGACACCAACGATGGAGAGCAGGAGAGGAACCATGCTCGCCGCGTCCAGTTCCCCGGCCGTCAAGGCGGTCGATCCCAGAGACAGTGTCATGCTGACAAGCCCTTGGGGGATGGCGTAGGCCAGAGGGCTCTGTGCCGCTCCCAGGCCGAATCCGAGGACGCAGCCGACGAATCCCAGTGCCACTGGCGCGGCGAAGGACCGCATGAGCATGCTCAGCAGTGACTGCAGGGCGATGAGCGGGATGATGCTGACCACTGCCAGAAGATTGGAGGCGATGACGGTGCTGGGCATTGCGAGACCGAGACCCATCACGAAGGCCCCCGAGATCCAGGCCAGCACGATGAGCGCCACCTGCATGGTCAGCACCGGAAGCACAATGACCAGGGTCTTGGCCAGGACGACGGATACCGGGGAGTGCGGGGAGGTCCGCATGGCGTTCCAGCTCGTGCCCCGGTGCTCCATCCGCCATGCGGCGGAGGCCAGCAGGGCCACCCCCAACGAGCAGAAGAACATCGAGTAGAACAAGGATATCTGGGACGTCAGAGCTCCCCATTCCGCGGAGAAGACCCCCTGATTTCGGTAGAAGTTGAAGGTGCCGGTGATGACTGCGAGCAGCGGCAGCAGAACGGCCACCACCCACACCGAGGAGCGCTTGAGCTTGATGACCTCGGCGGCGAGCAGGGACGGGAAGCCGGTGTTGCCCGCGCGGCGGGTCGTGACGGGAATGAGTGCAGAAGTGCTCACGGGGACTACCTCTCGATCTTGTCGAGCCGGTGGGTGACAACGGTGAAGAGGAGAACCGTCAGGATGAGGAAGCCGGCGATCCACCCCGCCGGGACGTCAATGTAGGTGACGTCCGGCTGAGAGTGCTCGGTGGCGCTCATGGCGGCGGGAGTGATGAGGGCGTAGTACCCCCAGGGGGTCCATTGGACTATCTCAGGTGGTACGAGCAGGGTGAAGATTCCGATGAAGCCGCTGAGCAGCCCGGTGCTCATGACGATCATCTGGTTCTCCACCACGGCTGCCAGCCACAGGAAGTAGGCGCACATGGCCAGGTCCACGCAGATGAGGAGAGTCGTGTACGTGGCCCAGGGGCCGACGTCGAGCGCCACCGACAGTCCTCTGAAACGGGCGAGCGTGATGATGCCCAGACTCTGACCCGTCACAGCTGGGACGATGAGGAGTGACAGGGCGACGAGCTTGGCCCGGCACAGGGTTCCCGGCGTCAGGCCGGAGGCGGCGGCCAGGTTCCAGCCGGAGCCGGTGTGTTCGATATCCGTCTGCCGGCTGGCGAGCACGGAGACGAGGATCGGCCCGATCATCGCGTTGAAGAAGCCCGTGGTCAGTAACAGCCTTGCCCACGGCATCGCATGCGGGTCATGGGAGCTCTCCGTGAACGACGCGCTGAAGAGGCTCATGCTGCACAAAGCCACCGATGTGCCGACGATCAGCGCCGTGATCACAGGCGTGCGCAGCCGGCGCATCTTGAGGAGCTCGACACCCACAGCCGTCAGGAAGCCGGGTGCGGATGACTGCCGGGAACCGGTCGAGCCATGATCCGACGTCGGAGCAACGACGGCGGGGACGGAGGAGAATGCGGCGCTGGTCGTCACAGCACACCTCCGCGACCGGTGAGGTCCATGAAGACGTCCTCGAGGCTCTGGGCCTCGCGCCGTACCTCGTACAGCTCGACGCCGGCGCTCACCAGCCGGTTGATGAGCTCGGCGACCGCCTCCTTCGACATTCCCGGGATGCGCACGCCCTGTGGCGTCAGCGTCGGGCCGGTGGCAGAACCGGTGACGGGAACAGCGGTCGGGTTGGGCGAGGCGGAGGCATCGGGGGCGCCGGCCGCCGTCGTCGCCGCGAGTGCCTGCGCCGGTACGAGCCCGGCCAGGACCTGAGGGCTCAGGACGGCCTGCGGCGTCGGGGTGGCGACGAGCACGTCCGGCACCGAGCGCTCCATGAGCTCGGCGCGCGTGCCCTGGAAGACCAGGCGCCCGCCCGACAGGATGCCGAGCGTGGACGCCATGCGGTCGATCTCGTCGAGCAGGTGGCTGGAGACCATGACGGTGACGCCCTCGCCGGAGAGCTCGACCAGCAGCCGGCGCACCTCCTCGATACCGGCCGGGTCCAGGCCGTTGGTGGGCTCATCGAGGATGAGCAGCTCGGGCTGGCGGGCCAGCGCCAGAGCGATCCCGAGGCGCTGCTTCATGCCCAGTGAGTAGGTGCGCACCAGGCGGTCCTTGTGCTCAGTCAGGCGCACCAGGGCGAGGGCGCGACTGATCTGCTGGTCGCTCAGTGCCTGCATCTTCGCCGCGATCCGCATGTTCTCCGCGCCCGTGAGGTGGCTGTAGCCGGGCGGGTTCTCGATCATCGAGCCGGTGCGCGACATGATCTCGGCGCGCGTGGTCGGGCTGAAGGGCCTCCCCAGCACGCTGATCTGCCCGCGCGTGGGCGCCAGGAGTCCCAGCAGCATCTTCATCGTCGTCGACTTGCCCGAGCCGTTGGGGCCCAGGAAGCCGTAGACGGCCCCGCGGGGCACCACGAGGTTGAGCCCCTCGACGACGGTGCGCCTGCCGAAGGTCTTGGTGAGGTCGTGGGTCAGGACGACGGCGTCGGAGGCAGGCGCTCCCGGGGCCGGCCCGCCGGCCTGCGGGAGGGGAGCCGGAGAGGAGGTCCGGCCTGGCTGAGCCTGCGTGCTGGAGGCGGCCGCCTGCGCCTGGAGAGGTGCTGAAGGCGCTGGTGGGATGCGATGCGAGGTCGTCATGGGAACAAGGATGCTCGCGTCGGACCTGGTGAGCATCAGCCCGTGGTCTGCTCCGGGAATCGGTGGGATGGCGCGACTCATACCCGGGTATGAAATCCTGGCGGCGGCCTCGGAGGCGTGCGGTCGCGACGGTACGGTTCAGGCATGAGAAAGCGGCTGGGGCGTGAGGCGGCGCGGGCCGACTCGGTGGACCCCGCCCCGACCGGGCCGGCGGCGCCGGTGGGATCGACCCCGGTTGCCTGGCGCGACCCGCGCTCGGTCCCGTGGACGAGCGCGGTCGACGTCGTCATCGCTCTGGCCTTCTTCTTCCTGTTGTGCCTGGGCCGGCCCGACTCGGCGTTCTGGCTCGTCGACGGGGCGGGGCCGGTGCTCCACGCCCTGCTGGTGGGGGCCTGCGCCCTGGCTCTGGCCGTCCGGCGCCGCTGCCCGCTGCTCTTCGTTGTGGTGGCCGGCATCTGCCTGAGCGCGCACCTGGTGCTGTTCACGGGGTTCTCCGTCTTCTTCGTCGTGACCGGCCTGATCGCGGTGGAGACGACGCAGTCCCGCCTGGAGGCGCCATGGCGGTGGGTGGCGCTCGTCCTCGAGATCGTGGGCGTGGAGCTGGCGACGGCGCGCGTGTTTCACCTCATCGGCGGCTACGTCCACGCAGGTGAGGCATGGTCCGTGGTCGTCGTCAATATCTGGCTGGTGACGATCGTGGCGGCCTTCGTCGGCGCTGCGCGGCGCCGTAGCCGTGACCGCTACAACCGGGCCCTCGAGCGGGCCTCGGTGCTCGAGGCGCAGCAGGCCACCGAGCGGCGCCTCGCGGTCATCGAGACCCAGCAGCGCATCGCCCGTGACGTCCATGACCTGCTCGGCCACAGTCTCACCGTCATCGCCATGCAGGCCGAGGGCGCCCGGGCCATCCTGGCCACCGACCCGGCGGCCGCCGACGAGGCCCTGGCCGTCATCGGAGAGACCTCCCGTCGCTCCGTCGACGAGGTGCATGCCCTGGTCGACATGCTGCGTTCCGATGCCGGTGCCGCCGGTGTGGGCGGTTCCGGGGCTGGAGGCCGTCCCGCCGGTGGTGCCGGCGGCGGGGCTTCCGGCACTGTTGAGGCCGGAGCCGAGGCTGGCACCGGAACCGGAGAGGCGACGTCGGGACAGCACGTGGAGCTTCTGCGCGAACCCGTGCGTCAGGCGCAGCGGGCGGGACTGCCCGTCACCCTGGAGGCCGACCCGGCCGGCCGGGTTCCCCGGCGGTGGCGCAGGTCCTTCACCGGGTGGTCCAGGAGTCGCTGACCAACGTGCTGCGCCACGCTCCCGGTGCGGCCACGAGAGTCTCGCTGCGCACCGGGGCGGGGCGCGTCATCCTCGTCGTCGAGAACGCCCCGGTCCCGGAGTCGCTGGCAGGAGATGCGGATCCCGATGCCGAGGACCGACGACCCGCATCGTGAGGACAGGGGTGAACAGGTGGACGCCGTGCCAGGGCAGACGCCACACGCCTCGGCCGCGACGTCTCGTCCCGCGGTGAGCGTCTCCGAAGGTCTGAGGCACGGCGGCTTCGGCCTCATCGGCATGCGTGACCGGGTTGCCCAGGTCGGAGGCACCTTCACCGCCGGTCCCACGGCTGAGGGCGGATGGAGGGTGACGACAGAGCTCCCCTGTGTTCCACAGTGAGAGCCACCTCTGCTCATATGGCGAACATCGCAGGGGGGCGTCGGTACCTCGTCAGCACAAAACCGCACCAGCCGAACCCGAAGGGCGGATACTTCCGGTGAGTTACCGTCAAGAAGGGGAGGCACCTGTGATCCGCCTGGGTCTGGCCGATGATGAGCCGCTGTTCACCATGGGGCTGGCCATGCTGCTGGGGGCGCAGCCGGATATGGAGGTCGTCTGGCGCGCCGTCGACGGCAACGACGCCCTCAGGTGCAACGCCGCCGACCCCGTCGACGTGCTCCTCCTCGATGTGCAGATGCCCGGGCTGGACGGGCTGTCCGCGACCCGGGAACTCATGGCCCGTGGCGTCACCGGACGGGTCGTCATTCTGACCACCTTCGACACCGACGGTTACGTCATGGGTGCCATCGAGGCCGGTGCAGCCGGTTTCCTGCTGAAGAACACCCCGCCCCAGGACCTCATCGCAGCGATCCGCACTGTCCACGATGGCGACTCCGTCATCTCCCCGGGACCCACTCGCCAGCTGCTCACCGCCGTGCGCACCGGCCAGTTCAGCGGCGTTCTTCCCGGGGACGGCGCTGGCCGCCATGCCTCCCAGGACTCAGTCGAGGCGGTTCGGGCCGCCGAGGCCTCCCAGCAGGTCGCGGGCCTGACCCAGCGTGAGCGCGAGATCCTGGCGCTTATCGCCCTGGGGCTCACCAACCAGGAGATCTGCGACCGGGAGTGGCTGTCCATGCCCACGGTCAAGACCCACGTGAGCCACCTGCTGTCCAAGACCGGCTGCCGAGATCGGGTTCAGCTGGTGCTGCTGGCCCTGCGCGGCGGCGTCATCGGCCTCGATGACGTCCTGGGACGGGCGTGAAGGTGCACGCAAGCTCCTTGAATCAGCCGCCTGGGACCGGTTTGTGTCACTGTGGGCGACTTTTAGGGCTGATCGCCTCCTCGGTCCTCCGTGGCTTGTGAGCATCTGCCCAGGTCAGGGACGGTTTGCTGGTTGCGGCGGGGCACTCAGAGCCGGGGAATAGTCGCCAATAGTGACAGTTTTCCCGGATGGTGAGCCACGGCCGGGAGCGGTTGCCGCCTCAGCGGCTCTGGGGCTCTACCAGGACGGCCACGGTGCGCGCCGGCACCGAGATCGTCCCGCTGGCACGGTCGAAGCCGGTGCGGCGCACCACCTCATCGGCCCCCTCGGCCTGAATGGGGCAGAGGCGGAAGTCCCGGCCCGCCAGCTCGGGCAGCGGCTGAGTGAGCGTCTGGCCCGAAGCGTTGAAGACCACCAGGACGGCGTCGAGCTCGGGGTCCACGTCGCTGCCGCCCCGGGTGTCGTCGATGAGCATGACGATCACTCCCGCCGGCGCCCCGAAGCCCGCCCCCGGGAAGCTCAGCTTGTCCTGGATGAGGCGGGCCGAGCCCAGGCTGAACAGCGGCGTCGAGGCGCGCAGCCGCAGCAGATCCAGGGCCTGGGAGCGGGCCGCCGCGATCTCCTCGGGCGAGGGCCGCAGCCAGTCGTCCTGCAGCAGCGGCCCCTGGATCGCCCAGGAGCCCTCGTTGCGGCTGGCCGGCGGCAGGCCCCGTCCCAAACCGTTGGACTGCCCCGTGAAGTCAATGGCGTTGAACCAGTCCCCCGAGTTGTAGGAGTCCCGGTCCAGCGACTTGCTGCGCAGCAGCTCAGTGCCCGCGCTCCAGAAGGCCGGCGACTGCGCCAGCGCCACCGTGGCCAGGCACACCGTGTTCATGCGCACCCGCTCGGCCACCGGCATGCCCTGGGGCAGCTTGTAGGCCAGCAGGTCGTAGAGCGTCTCATTGTCGTGGGCGTCGACGTAGTTGACGTTCTCCTGGGGGTGGGAGGCGAAGGCCGCCGGCGCCCCGTTGTGGATGAGGTCGATGCCACGGCGCACCGACCCGTCCGAGATCGTCATGACATAGTCCTTGAGGTTGCCCGCCAGACCTAGGCGCACCAGGTCGGTGCGGTGGGCCAGGTCCGCCGACTGCTCGTTCCAGCCTCGATGGTCCAGGCCGCTGGGCTGCGTGAGCAGGCCGGTGCCGAAGCCCTGGAAGACGCGGTGGTCGGGGTCGAAGGCACCCCCGCCGTGGACGGCGTCGCGCAGGCGGTCGTTGAAGGCACCGATCCCGGTACCGTCGAGCTGACCCTGGGTGGCCTGCACGAACAGGGCGTTGCCCGCGACCTCCCCGAAGTTCCACCCCTCCCCGTACAGGTAGATGGAGCGGCCGTCGACGCCGTCGGCCTCCAGCGTCAGCTCGTCCAGGGCCGCCCGCACGCGCTCCATGACGGCGCGCGGGTGGTGGCCCATGAGGTCGAAGCGGAAGCCGTCGACCCGGTACCAGCGCGCCCAGCGCACCACCGAGTCGACCATGAGGCGCGCGCACAGGGCGTTCTCCGTGGCCGTGTTGGCGCAGCAGGTCGAGTTCGTCACCCGCCCGACGGCGTCGAGACGGTGGTAGTAGCCCGGCACCACCCGGTCCAGGACGCTGCGCGGGTCCTGCCCGCAGGCGGCCGTGTGGTTGTAGACCTGGTCGAGGACCACCTGGAGGCCCAGGTCGTGCAGGGCCCCCACCATCTCGCGGAACTCGACGACGCGCGCCCCGCCGTCCTGGTGGCCCTCGGTCGCGTAGGAGCCCTCGGGGGCGCCCCAGTGGAGCGGGTCGTAGCCCCAGTTGTAGGCGTCGTGGTCGGCCACCTCCGCGATGGCCGCCTGCTGGTCGGCCGAGGCCGGGTGCGCGCCGTCGGGGATGTCGGGGTGGCGCTGGGAGCCGCGGTGCTCGGGGATGGTGGCGATGTCGAAGGTGGGCAGCAGGTGGATCGTGTTCATGCCGGCCCGGGCCAGCTCGGCCAGGTGGCGCACGCCCGCTGAGCCGGCCACCGTGAAGGCCCGGTAGGTGCCGCGCAGCTCGGGCGGGACGGTGTCGTCGGCGGCGGAGAAGTCCCGCAGGTGGAGCTCGTAGATGCTGCGGGCCGAGTCGTTGCGGACCGCCGGAGCCCGGGTGGTGGCCCACTGCTCGGGGGCCAGGCGCGGATCGGCCAGGTCGACGGCGACCGAGCGGGTCGAGTCCGTTGTCAGCGTCGTCGAGTAGGGATCGGTGACGACGTTGGTCTCCACGCGCCGAGTGGAGGGCACGTAGACCCGCACTTCCCACAGGTACTGGCAGCCGGCAGTGATGGGGGCGCCGGGGGCGCTCGGGCCGGGCTCGCCGCTGGGGGTGCTCAAGGCGGCGTCGGCCGGCTGGTCGGGGCGGTTGGTGACGACCCAGCGGCCGTCGCCTTTGCGGGCGGCCGGGGTGCGTCGCGGCGGGCCGGGGACCTCCGGCACCGAGCCCAGCGGGTCGCTGGTCTCCCAGGTCAGGAGGGTGACGGCCTGCGCGGTGGGCGCCCACAGGGCGAAGGAGGGCAGGCCGCCGGTGAAGGTGACGCCCAGCTCGGCGCGGGTGGCGGCCTCGGCGTAGAGGTGGTCCAGGAGGATGGCGGTCTGCACCCCGGTGAAGGCGTCGAGGTGGGCGCCGCTGACGTCGGCGGCCTCGGTGGGGTCCGGGAGTCCGACGTACTGGGCGATGGCGACCTGGCCGGTCAGGGCGGAGGCGACGGCAGCGTCGTCGAGCAGGGGGGTGCCGGCGGCGTCGGTCGCACTCAGGGCGATGTAGCCCTCCAGGTGGGGGTGCGCGGCGAGGACCTCGTCGGGAAGGTTCCCGATGATGCGCAGGGGCGTGACCGTCGGGGCGGGCATGCCGTTCGCGCCCAGGATCCGACCGTGGATGGCTGCGGCGCCGCCGTCGGGCGCCGTGATGAGACGCAGGGCGAGGCCGGAGCCGGGGAGGGGGTCGCCGGCGTCGGTGACGACGACCTCGCGGTCCATCCCCCGGGGCAGCAGCGACAGCGGCCACGCCAGGATGGTGGGGGTGACCCAGTAGGCGCGTTGCTCCTCACTGCCGGCTACGGGTGGAAGGGCCGTGGTGGTGTCGAGTGTGCAGGTGAGTGTGTAGGTGAAGGTCATGGGGTGTCCTGCCGAGTGGAGGCGCCGTGGTGGGACGCCGCCGGTCCTGCCGGTCGTGTCGCGTGCGGCCCCGTGTGCGGGGGTCGGCAGTGGGGCCGCGCACCTCGTAGTCTCCCCCGGGTGGAGGGGCCATGTCAGCCCGATGGTGGGAATTGTCCTGCTCGGCGAGCGGTGTGTAGCTCTCCGGCGTTCCGTCATCGTGTACGTACTGCCCCGGCCCGGGGTATTCGACGCGTGTGGGGCCGTTTCGCGCGGCCGGTGACATTTCTCTGCGGCCGGGTGCGGTTCGCGCGTTTGGGGACAGGAAGCCGGTCCCCGCACGCGCAGGATGTCCCCGGCTGCGCGGACATGTCACCGTCAGGCCCTACGCTCGAGGCATGGCTCGCCGTACGCCCGAACCGGAATCACCCTCACTGTTCGACGCCGCCGGCCCCGACGGCTCCGGCCTCGTCGACGACCCGACCCGCCCGCTGGCCGATCGGCTGCGCCCGCGGGTGCTCGACGACGTCGTCGGCCAGGACCAGCTGCTCGCCGACGACGCCCCGCTGGGCCGCATGGTCGCCTCCGGCCGTTTGTCATCGATCATCCTGTGGGGCCCGCCGGGCTGCGGCAAGACGACGATCGCGCGGCTCCTGGCCGACCGCACCGGCCTGGTCTTCGAGCAGGTCTCGGCGACCTTCTCCGGGGTGGCCGACCTGCGCAAGGTCTTCGCCGCAGCGGCCCGCCGCCGCGAGATCGGGCAGGGAACGCTCCTGTTCGTCGACGAGATCCACCGCTTCAACCGGGCCCAGCAGGACTCCTTCCTGCCCTACGTCGAGGACGGGACGGTTGTCCTGGTCGGCGCGACCACCGAGAACCCGAGCTTCGAGCTCAACGGCGCCCTCCTGTCACGCTGCCAGGTCATGGTCCTGCGCCGCCTGGATGAGGCCGCCCTGACCGAGCTGCTGGCGCGCGCCGAGTCCCTGATGGGTCGCAGCCTCGCTCTGACTGAGGATGCCCGCACCGCCCTGCTGTCCATGGCCGACGGCGATGGCCGCTACCTGCTGGGCATGGTCGAGCAGGTCCTCGCCGCCCAGGACGCAGACGGCCCGGAACCACTTGACGTTGAAGGGCTGCGCAGCGTCATCGCCTCCCGGGCACCCCTGTACGACAAGTCCCATGAGGAGCACTACAACCTCATCTCCGCCCTGCACAAGTCGATGCGCGGCTCCGATCCGGACGCCGCCCTGTACTGGCTGACCCGAATGCTAGGTGGGGGCGAGGATCCGCTCTACGTGGCGCGGCGTCTGGTGCGATTCGCCAGCGAGGACGTCGGCATGGCCGACCCGGCCGCCCTTCAGATGACGCTGGCGGCCTGGGACGCCTACGAGCGCCTGGGATCGCCCGAGGGGGAGCTCGCCATCGCGCAGGCGGTCGTCTACCTGGCCACCGCGCCCAAGTCGATCGCTGTCTACCGCGGCTACGGCCGCGCGGTGCGCCTGGCCCGACAGACCGGCTCGCTCATGCCGCCGGCCCACATCCTCAACGCCCCCACCCGACTCATGAAGGAGCTCGGCTACGGCGAGGGCTACGAGTACGACCCGGACACGACCGACGGCTTCTCTGGTGCGGACTACCTGCCCGACGGCGTCGAGCGCCGGCCTCTCTACGAGCCCACCGCCAACGGCCACGAGCGCCGCATCCGTGAGCGGCTGGAGTACTGGGAGGGTCTGCGGGCGCGCAAACGTGGCGAGGACGTTGGTGAGGGAGGCGCCGGCTAACCGAGCCAGGCGGGGACTGAGATGTAGGCCAGTTCCTGACCCGCCTCTCATCGACAGGGACAATCGACGCCGTCGGGGACATCTCTGTGCGGCCGGGTGCGGTTCGCGCGTGCGGGGACAGGAATCCGGTCCCCGCACGCGCAGGATGTCCCCGGCGGGAGGGAAGTGTCCCCGGCCGCGTGGAATGTCCCCAGCCGAGCCCACGGGGTGAGGCCGACGTCCGCCTACTCCCCGCCGCGGCGCACGGCCTCCAGCATGAGGGTGGCCACGTCCGTGACCCGCACGTCGGCGCCCTCGGAGGCGACGCCGTCGGAGAGCATCGTGGTGCAGAAGGGGCAGGCCGTGGCGATGACCTGCGCGCCGGTGCCGATGGCCTCGCGCGAGCGCTCCACGGCGATGCGCGTCCCGATGGTCTCCTCCATGAAGGCGCGCGCCCCGCCGCCGCCGCAGCAGAATCCCCGCTCGCGGCTGCGCGGCATCTCCACCGTGGTCGCGCCGGTCGCCTCCAGCAGCTCGCGCGGCGGGGAGTAGACCTGGTTGTGGCGGCCCAGGTAGCAGGCGTCGTGGTAGGTGACCGTCGGGATGACCGGCTCGCCCGCCGCTTTACCGGATTCCTCTTCGCCCGACGGCGCCGCCGGGGCCCTCGGCCTGCGGCTCGGCGGCCTCGGTGCTCGACGTCGGGGCGTCCCCGGCCCGTGAGTCGCCGTCCTGCCCGGTGGCGGGTGCCGGCGTGGCCGGGGCGGCGGAGGCCGCTGGGGCGTCGGGCGCCGTCGAACCACCCGCGGCCTGCGGCGGCGCCGGACGCAGCCGACCCTCGCGCACGAGCCGGTTGAGCAGCTGGGTGTAGTGGACGACCTCGTAGCGGCCCCCGATCTGCGGGTACTCCCGCGAGATCGTGTTGAAGCAGTGCGCGCAGGTCACCACGATCCGCTGCGCCCCGACCTCGCCCAGGGTCTCCACGTTCTGCGCGGCGAGCATCTGGTAGAGGATCTCGTTGCCGGCGCGGCGGGCCGGGTCGCCGGTGCAGGTCTCGGCGTCGCCCGAGGACCGCGAAGCTCACCCCCGCGGTGTGCAGCAGCTCGGCCACCGCCCGCGTCGTCTTCTTGGCCCGGTCCTCGTAGGCGCCCGCGCAACCCACCCAGAACAGGTAGTCGACGTCCGCGGCGCTCTCGACGTCGTCGCCGATGACCGGCACCTCGAAGTCCAGGTTCTTGGCCCAGTCCAGGCGCTTGCGCGCCGGCAGCCCCCACGGGTTCCCCTTGGACTCCATCTTGCGGAACATGCCGCCGAGCTCCTTGGGGAAGGCCGACTCCATGAGCACCTGCTGGCGGCGCACATCGACGACGTGGTCGACGTGCTCGATGTCCACCGGGCACTGGTCCACGCAGGCCCCGCAGGTGGTGCAGGCCCACAGGACGTCGGCGGGGATGACCTCCCCGGCCAGGGGCGCCGGCCGCGTGGCCACACCCGTCTCGGTGGGGGCCGCCTTGGCCGCCAGCAGCGCGCCGAGCACGTCGCCGGTGTGGGCGGTCCCCGGCTCCAGGCCCAGGTTCGTCTCGCGCGCCAGACCGTCGTGCATGCCCAGCGCCTTGCCGACCAGCCCACCGGAGGTGGGGCGGGAGGCCACCATCTCCTCGGTGACGTCGCCGGGCTCGACCCCCAGGGCGCTCGCGGCCCGCAGGTAGGGGGCGGCCGCCGCGTGGTGGTCGCGCAGCGCCATGACGAACAGCTTGGGGGACAGGGGCTTGCCGGTGTTCCACGCCGGGCACAGGTCCTGGCAGCGGCCGCACTCGGTGCAGGTGGAGAAGTCCAGCAGGCCCTTCCAGGTGAAGTCCTCGATGCGGCCCACGCCCAGGCGCACCTCGGGGCCCTCGCCGGAGTCGGCGGCCTCCATGGCCTCCTCCAGCGTGTCCATGGTGGCTTCGGTCAGGGGCTCGTCGCCGACCATGAGCGGCTGAAGCGGGCCCAGCGCCTTGGAGCCGTCCACCTCGCGGCGCGCGTAGACGTTGAGGATCGCCAGGAACCGGTGCCAGGCCACACCCATCGAGGGCTGCAGGCCCACGACGACGAACCAGGTCATCGACAGCACCACCTTGATGGTGGCGACGACGAGAATCGCGTTGGCCAGGGCGCCGGCGCTCGCGGGGGCGAGCAGCGGGCCGGTCCAGGCCGTCAGGGGGAAGTGCGTCCAGGAGGCCAGGGCCCGCTGCGCCGGGTCGGGGGAGGCGGCCAGGTGGGCGTGCTCCAGCATCCGCAGCGCCAGCACGCAGGCGACCACGCCGATGATGGTGGCCTCGACGAACTTTGCCTGGGCCGACGTCGAGCCGGCGAAGCGGGAGGTGCGCGGGCGCTTACCGCCGTCGGAGTCCGGGGCGTAGGGCGGGGCGGCCCGGCCGGCCCGGGTCAGGCGCCAGCGCAGGATGGTCAGACCCACGATCCCGAAAGCGGACAGCCAGCCGATGAGTTCGACGACCCAGGCCCACCAGGCGGCGTGCCCGATGAGCGGCAGCGCGAAGTCGGGCCCGCCTAGCACCTGCCCGTAGCCGGCCACGAGGGTGAGGAACAGCAGCGGGAAGGAGACCATGACCAGCCAGTGGGCGGCCTTGATGAAGGGGCGGCCCTTGAAGGCGGTGTGGCCCACGAGCGCCCCCAGCGTGAGCGCCAGGCGCCGGCCGACCGGGCGCAGGCGCTCCGGTGCGGTTGCGCGGCCCACGGCCATGCGGGCGCCAATAGTGAAACAGGCGCGTGCGAAAACTGCGATACCGATCGTCGTGGCGATGACGACGATGACGACACAGACGATCTGCACGGCACTCATCGGGGCGGGTTTCCTCAGGTCTCCGAAGGCAAAGGCGGAAGCGCTGGGAGGTGGCCGGAGGCGCCCCGGAAGGTCGCCTGCGCGGCACACCGTTGGCGCTCCCCGCCAGCCTACCCGGGGGGTGACTGGGAGTTGGAAGGGGCGCGGTCTGAGTGCCGAGGCACCACAGTGGAAAAAGTGTCACGATTGGCGACTTTTCGGGGCGCGGCCGGCGGCCGCGAGCTCGGCTGGATCCTCGGAGACTGGCTCTGACCTGCGAAGACGCCGTGGTGCCGAGTGTGCGGAGGTCCCTCGCGAACGGTGCTCGGGCGGGAAAAGTCGCCAATCGTGACACGGGACCGCAAAAAAGTGTGCCGACCCCGCACTGGGGCCGGCACTGAGTCCTCAGGCGCTGATGGCGCGCTGCGCGTAGGGGGAGTCGGGGCGGCGGGCGCTGTACCACTTGGCGGCCTGGCGCAGTCCGAGCTCACGCACCAGGGTGACGGTGGCCCCGGAGATGATGGCGAAGGTGACGATCTCGGCCAGCTTGTAGTTGAGGACCTGGTCCTCCTCGCGCGGGGCCGGCTTGCCGGAGATCGCCCGCCAGCCAAGCGCCACGACCTTCTCAGCCACGAACCCGGAGGCGAGCGTGGCCACGGCCGCGGTCGCCTTCCACATGAAGTCGGTGGTCTGGTCGATCTGGGCGGGGTCCTGGTCGCTCATGAGTCCTCCTTGCGCCCGGGTCGGGCGGCGTCGTGGGTACCTGCGTGCTGGCGGCGGACCGATGGTGTCGGCCCGTTCCGCCCCGATCATGCCGTACCTGGGCCGACGGCGCAGCCAGTGCCCGCCCGCGTGGCGCCAACTGCCGGGCCTGGGTGGGGGGATTCTCGTGGCGCCAGGCGCTTGAACGAGCAGGGCGGATGGCATCAACGCATTGGATTGTTAAGACGTTTCAGGAGGAGCCTCAGTGGTTCCCAGAAAAATGAGTGGCAGGCGCCTTGTGCTCGTCAGTTCGCCCTGTTACCTTCCTTTGTGAGGTGTTGGAAGTCTCTCGATTCGTCTTGAACAGTCAGGATTTCCAGGGGGCGCCTGCTGATGGGCTCGTTTGCTGAAGAGTAGGCGCCGCGCTTGCTTGATGGGGGTGCATGAATGCTGCGAGAGAACAGTAGTGTGAGTGCCCTGCTGACGTATGTCATTGTCATTGTTTTCGCTGCGCTCTTTGTTGCTGTCAACTGGTCGGGTTCGGGAAGAGTCTTGTCACTGGCTTCTGTTGCCGTCATTGCCTGCGCATTGATGGCGCTTCACTCAAAGTCCTTCGCCGCGGCTGTCGGTGCCGTGCTACTCCTCGTGCCCCTGCCCTTGGTGGCGATGTGGACGAACGCCGGCTCCGCGACAGGCGTCATCGGGCCGCTGGTTCTGTTGGTCGGAGTCGCCTGCTGGCGAACCTGGAGATCCTCAAAGAAGGTGGGGCTGAAGCAATCTGGTTGAGTCGGTCGGCTGGAGCTGGCCTATCCCTTCGTGTGTGAGGGTGATCGGGGCGTGTGGTATCTCCCGGGCCGACGCCGCAACCAGTCCGGGCCTGCGTGGCTCCAACTGCCGGGCCGGGGTGGCCGTACCGTGCGCCGCGCGTTCGGGGGTCAGGGCTCGAAGCGGTGCCCCACCCCACGAACGCGCGGGAGAGTGATGGGTGTCGTGGCGTGCGATGCCGAGCCCGTGCCTGAATGGGGCGGCGGGCTCAGGCCTGGGCGGGACGGATGGCGGCGTTGATCTGTGCGGCCAAGGCTGCCGGGTCGTCGACCGTGAGGTAGAGGTGCGTGAAGCGCTCGTCCTCCAGGGTGACGACCAGGGTGTTCTCGTAACCGGAGATGTTCCAGAACTGCGCGGTGCCGTCGGCGTGGAAGGTCCCGGAGAGCTTGCTGCCGGCCTGCAGGCCGGGCCCGCGCCAGCCCTTGGGTTCGTGGCGCAGGCCGGGGTCGTGCGTGGCGCCGCGTACGTGCGTCAGCGGGAACTCCAGCCGGGAGGTGTAGGGACCACATCTTGTCCAGCCCGTGCGGCTCAACGCTCAAGGTGGTGTCGGTGATGGTGACGGTGTTGCGACTCATGATGTCTGCTCCTCTCGCGGGCAGGTCGGTTGGGTGGAAGTGAGCTGGTGATCTAGCAGGTGGGCGCGGGGGCTGGAGTGGGATTACGTCGGCGGTGAGGCTGATGTCTTTCCGGTCGCTGTGGCCGAGCTCGACGTCGCAATGCCGGCCCGCTCCAGCAGGCGTCGGCCCAGCGCCTCGGCGGTGATGCCCGCCCGGTTCAAGGCGACCTCGAGGGCCTCGCGCACGGCCGGGTCCCCAGGGGCGATCTCCATGAGCGCCACGAGGACCAGGTCGAGCTCCCCGCATCCCGCCCTTGCGACGCCGGTGGAATCCCCGGGGGCGGCCGTCGGACTCAGAGCGGCCAGCGTCTCAGTGAGGCAGCGCTGGAAGAGCCCGTCCTGGAGCCGAAGACCCCGTAGAGGCTGGCGCGATTGACGCCGGTGGCTCGAACCAGATCGTCCACAGAGGCTCCCGCGAAACCGCGCTCGGCGAAGACCGCCGTGGCGGAGCCGATGACCTCGCTCTCGATGAAGGTACGTCGTCGTCCCATGAATCCAGAATAGACGTTCTGGAACGGTCAGTCAAGAACAGACGTTCTGAAATTCTTGGGCGGGAAAAGGCTGCCTCCCTCAGCCGATATGCCCCGTCTGCGCGCCGAGGACCAGCAGCGCGTACAGCACGGCGAAGACCCCGGCGATACCAGCGCAGGCCAGGGCGGGGCGGCGCCGGTAGGTCAGCACGGCGACGTACTCACGCAGCCAGGCGTTGACGATGTAGAACCAGGCCGTGCGCGCCGGCGCGACCGCCCACGGCACCCCCATGTCGGAGGCCAGGATCGCGGTGCGCACCGCGTGGAAGGAGCTCGTCACCAGCAGCACCTGCGGGTCCGTCATGCCGCGCTCGGCCAGCAGGGTCGCGCGTGTAGGAGATGTTCGTGCGAGTCGTCGTCGAGCGGTCCTCCAGGAGGATCCGCTCAGGGCGGGACGCCACGGGCGATCGCGTAGTCGGCCATGGCGCGCGCCTCGCTGGTCGGCTCGTCGGCGCCCTGCCCGCCGCTCATGACCAGCAGCGGCACCCCGGGGCGCAGGCCCTCCTCGTCGCGCCAGGCCTCGATGCCTCCGGCGATCCGCGAGCCCAGCAGCGGCCCGACCTTCCCGTTGATGAGGCCGGCGCCATGGACCACGACGACGTCGGGGTGCGGCATGGCTCGGCGTCCGCCCCAGATTCGCTGCACCGCCGTCTGGCCCAGGAAGATGAGGAGGAAGACGCCGGGTAGGCGCAGGCGCAGAACATGAGTGCGGCGACCAGCAGGGGTCCAGGGGCTGCCGGTGGCCACGAGGGCAACGGCGGCCATCGGCGTGGCGATGAGTCCCAGGCCGGCCGCCAGGCACAGCAGGTTGCTCAGGCGCCGGCCCTCGCGGCGGATGAGGGACGACGCCGTTGAACATGAGCAGGAACGGCATGAGGGGCGATGAGCAGGAAGAAGGCGACACTGCCCAGTCCCACCGGGATCGTGAGGACGGGGATGAGGGAGGCCAGGTGGAGCAGTGCTCTCACCGTAGCGCCGACTAGGAGCAGGAACAGGAGTCCGTTGCGAAGCCGGCGGTTGTCGCGGCGCCGCGAGAGCCTGAGGAGCCCCCACCACAGCGCCAGGGCGGCGATGTCGACCAGCGGAGCGGGGAGGAACCAGGGGGTGCTCATGGGGTGGTTTCCTCTCGTGGTGCAGGGGGCTGGGTTTGTCCTGGATGTGGGAAGGCGGGGCCTTCCCGGCATGGCACAGGGACGGTGGGTGCCGACGGGGCGGCGCTCATCATAGAACCGGGGCCAGCTGGTGCCGCCTCGCGCTCATGCGATCAGGTTAGGAGGCGGCTGCCGGTAGGTGTGAGCGTCGTTGGGACGATTCGTGGGAGGCGGCCCTCCACCCTTCGGAGGACGGCGTGCGCCCCGACTCCTCCCTGGGGGGAGATGGTCGGACCGGCCGGGTACCGGCCGTCGGACCCGCGCAGTCGTACCGTAGGTCGCGCTGTCGAGGGTTAAAGGTACGACCGTGAGGATTACCCTACGATCACGCGGAAAGGCGATGACGCGGAAAGGCGATGGCGCGGGGAGGCGAACGCGCGGGGCCGTGGCAGGGCTCGGGCGCGCGGCGCGGGCCGGATGGAGTTGGTGTCAGCGGGTGCCCTCGAACTACAGTTGACCTGCAACGACAGGGGAGCGCCCCGTCGTCGGCCCGGCCGCCACTGGCCGATGGGCCGCCTCCGACGGCGCTGAGAGTGCGGAAACCCGCAGACCCTCGAACCTGCTCCGGTTAGTACCGGCGAAGGAAGTCGAGACCATCTCCCCGGCGCGCCGCAGGTGGTCGCCGGGCCCTCAGAGAACCATCCAGGAGGCACACATGAGCATCCAGTCCAACCCCCGCTCGGGCCGGCCCGCACCCCACCGCGGCCCTCAGCCGCCGCGCCCTGCTCGCCGGGAACCGCCGCCGGCGCCGTCGGCCTGAGCCTGGCCGCCTGCGGCAAAGGGCAAGAAGGCCGGCTCCCAGGCCGACTCCAAGACCGTCACCGTCGTCACCCACGACTCCTTCCACGTCTCGGAGGACCTCCAGAAGGCCTTCACCTCCGAGACCGGATACACCCTCAAGATCGCCACCTCCGGGGACGCCGGCGCCCTGGTCAACAAGCTCGTCCTGACCAAGGACGCCCCCCTGGGCGACGCCGTCTTCGGCATCGACAACACCTACGCCACCCGCGCCCTCGACCAGGGCGTTATCGACACCTCCGCCACCGTCACCCTGCCCAAGGGCGCCGAGAGCTATGTCGTCGCCGACACCCCGGCCCTGGCGCCCATCGACGTCGGCGACGTCTGCCTCAACATCGACACCGGCTACTTCACCGGCAAGGGCCTGACGCCCCCGGCCACCTTCGAGGACCTCACCAAGCCCGAGTACAAGGGCCTGTTCGTGGCCATCAACCCCACGAACTCCTCACCCGGCATGGCCTGGCTGCTGGCCACCATCGGCCACTTCGGCGCCGGCTCCTTCGCCGACTACTGGAAGCAGCTCATGGCCAACGGCGCCCGGATCGCCGAGGACTGGAGCGCCGCCTATGAGACCGACTTCTCCGGCAGCGGCAAGGGCACCTACCCCATCGTCGTGTCCTACGCCTCCTCGCCCTCCTTCACGGTCTCCAAGGACAAGAGCTCCAGCTCCACCTCCGCCCTGCTGGACACCGCCTTCCGCCAGGTCGAGTACGCCGGGCGTCCTCAAGGGCGCCGCCAACCCCGAGGGAGGCAAGGCCTTCGTGGAGTGGATGCTCTCCAAGGCCGTCCAGGAGGACATCCCCGGCCAGATGTACATGTACCCGGTACTGCCCGACGCGGCCCTGCCCGAGGCCCTCACCAAGTTCGGCCAACTGTCGAAGTCGCCGGTGAAGGTCGACCCCAGGAGATCACCACCCACCGCGAGTGGCTGAACACCTGGACCAAGGCCGTCGGCAAGTGATGGCGCCGGGCGAGAAGACCCAGGAGCCGACGCCGCCGCGCGAGCCGACGCCGAAGGCTCCCGGAACGCTGAGCCCACCGGGACGCCCCGCCGGGCTCGGGCGGTAGCTGGGGTGCAGCGCTCGGCGGACGGCTCGGGAGGCGGTCCGGTCCGGCCCGACGCCGGAGCCTCCCCGGTGCCGGCGCCGGGGGTGGGGCCGGTGTCGGGGCCGGCAGTCCGGCCGGCAGAGGGCGGCGCGGCGACTGCCCGCGCACCGGCGGCCCCCGGCCCGGCTGGGGCGAGCGGGTCGGCTGGACCCTGGCCGTCGTCGGCCCGCTGGCCTTCCTGGCGGTCTTCTTCGCCTGGCCCGTGGCCACGCTCATGGGCCGAGGCCTCGCCCCCGACGGCGCCCTGGACCTCAGCGGCTTCGGTGAGGTCCTGGCCCGCGAGCGCACCTGGCGGATCCTCACCCAGACTCTCACCCAGGCGGTACTGGGCACCACCGTGTGCGTGGCCCTCGGCATCCCCGGCGCCCTCGTCCTCTACCGGCGCGCCTTCCCCGGCCGCGACCTGCTGCGCGGGGTGGTGACCGTGCCCTTCGTGCTGCCCAGCGTCGTCGTCGGCGTCGCCTTCCACGCCCTGGTCACCCGCGGCGGGCCCCTGGAGGCCCTGGGCCTGGACGGCACGCTGACCGCGGTGGTGGCCGCGCTGGCCTTCTTCAACTACGGGCTCGTGGTGCGCACCGTGGGCACCATGTGGTCGCGCCTCGACCCGCGCGCCGTGGAGGCCGCCCGGGCGCTGGGGGCTTCGCCGATGCGGGCCTTCGCCACTGTCACTCTGCCCGCGCTGGCCCCCGCCATCGCCTCAGCCGCCTCCCTGACCTTCCTGTTCTGCGCCACCGCCTACGGGGTGGTGCTCGTGCTCGGCGGGGTGGGGATCGGCACCATCGAGACCGAGATCTACCGGCTGACCACCCAGTACCTCGACCTGCGGGGCGCCGCCGTCCTGTCGGTCGTTCAGCTCGGCGTCATCGCCCTGGCCCTGTGGGTGGCCGAGCGGGCGCGCGCCGCCACCCAGACGCGCCTGCGCCTGCGCACCGAGGTGCCCGCCGGGCGGCTGCGGGCCGCCGACGCCCCCGCGCTCGTGGTCACCGCGGTCACGGTCGGGGGGCTGCTGGTGGCGCCGATGGCGGTGCTGGTGGTGCGCTCCCTGCAGCGCGACGGCGCCTGGACCCTGGCGAACTACACCGACCTGGGCTCGACCGGCGGGCGCAGCGCCCTGCTCGTGACCGTGTGGGAGGCGGCCGCCAACTCGGTGTCCGTGGCCGTGGCGGCCGCGGCCATCGCCCTGAGCCTGGGGGTGGCGGTGTGCCTGGTGGTCTCGCGCCGCCCCCGCAGCCGGGCGTTGGCCCGGGTCATCACCGGGCTCGACGCCGCCTTCATGCTGCCGCTGGGCGTGTCCGCCGTGACGGTCGGCTTCGGCTTCCTCATCACCCTGGCGCGTCCGCCGCTGGCCCTGACCCGCTCCTGGTGGATCCTGCCGCTGGCGCAGGCCGTCGTGGCCGTGCCGCTCGTGGTGCGCACCCTGCTGCCGGCACTGCGCGCCATTGACCCGCGTCAGCGCGAGGCGGCCGCCGCCCTGGGGGCCGGACCCGGCCGGGTGCTGGCGACCGTGGACGGCCCCCAGCTGCTGCGCGCCGGCGGGCTGGCGGCCGGCTTCGCCCTGGCGACGTCGCTGGGGGAGTTCGGGGCGACGTCGTTCCTGGCCCGCCCCCAGGAGCCGACCCTGCCGGTGGTCGTCTACCGGCTCATCGGCAGCCCCGGCTCCCAGAACCAGGGGATGGCGCTGGCCGGGGGCGTCGTCCTGGCGGTGGGCAGCGCCGCCGTCATGCTCGGCTGCGAGTGGCTCCAGACCCGGCTCGGCCCCGGGTGGGGCGGAAGCGCGGGCGCGACGTCGAGGCCCAGTGGGGCGTCGGCGCCTCAGCCGGCTCCGCAGCGTGCGGCCTCCGTGGACGCCGGCCGGCATGCGGCGGGTGCGACGGGTGAGAACAATAAGGCGGCCCGGTCGCGCGGGCCCAGGACGGACGGAGGCGAGCGGCCATGAGCTTGACTGCCAGTAACACCAGTGCTTCTGCGGGCCTGTCCGTGCGCGGGCTCGCCGTGACATATGGGGACCTGCGCGCCGTTAACGGCGTCGACCTGGAGGTGACCGCCGGGAGGTCGTCGCCCTCCTGGGGGCCTCAGGGATCGGGCAAGTCCTCCCTGCTGCGGGCGGTGGCCGGCCTGGAGGATGTGGCCGCCGGCGAGGTCGCCTGGGACGGGCGGAGCATGGTGCGCGTGCCGGTCCACAAGCGCGGCTTCGGCCTCATGTTCCAGGACGGTCAGCTCTTCGAGCACCGCGACGTCGGCAGCAACATCGCCTACGGGCTCACCGGCCTGCCGCGCGCCCAGCAGGGGCGAGCGCGTGCGCGAGATGCTCGAGCTCGCTCGGCCTGCCCGGATTCGAGCGGAGGCGCGTGACGACCCTGTCCGGCGGGCAGGCCCAGCGGGTGGCTCTGGCCCGGGCGCTTGCCCCGGCGCCGAGGCTGCTGCTGCTCGACGAGCCCCTGTCCGCCCTGGACCGGGCCCTGCGCGAGCAGCTGGCCACCGACGTGCGCACCATCCTGCGTCAGGGGCGGTACGACGGCGCTCTACGTCACCCACGATCAGGACGAGGCCATGACCGTGGCCGACCGGGTCGGCGTCATGGAGGCCGGCCGCCTCCTGCGCCTGGACACCCCCCAGCGCCTGTGGGCCGACCCCGCAAGCAGCAAGGTGGCGCGGTTCCTGGGCTTCGACGTCGTCGGCGACCTTGCCCTCGCCCCCGGTGCGCTGCGCGTGGTGGAGGCCGCGGCGGGGGCGCCAGGAGAACCGGGGGAGCAGGACGGGTCCGCGCAGACTGGGACACCAGCGGCACCAGCGGCACCAGCAGCACCGGAGACACTGCCGGCCACCGTGCTGGCCTCGCGGCTGCGTCGCGGCCAGTGGGAGGTCGAGGTCGAGCTCGACCCCGAGCGGCTCGCCGCTCTGGAGGAGCCGGAGGGGCCGGACGGGTTGGCAGGGCCAGACGAGGTGGCCGGGCTGGACAGGCAGGCTGAGCCGTCCGGCAGTGGGGCCGACGCTGCGGCTGAGCCTGAGCTGGAGTCGGCCCGTGCTAACCGTGCTACCCGTGCTACCGCCCTGACCCGGCGCCCCCACGCTCCCGGGGCGCGCGTCACCCTGAGCCTCAACCCCGCCCGCACCGCCCGGCTGTAAGACACGAGTGCGGAAGCCCCGTCGTCGCGTTCGTACCTTGTGCCTCGGGATGAGGGTTAAGGGCACGACCTCGCGACCTACCCTACGACCGCACGGTTCAACGTCGTTGGGCCACCTGCCGATCACGGAAAGGTCTCGCGGCACGTCCCAGCAGGGCGGATCGCGCCCGCAGTGACGCCGTGATCCTTGTCACTCGTCGATGTTTCCCGGCTCGCTCCGGTACGGCCTCCACCAGGACTTTTCTCCCGTGTGGCGCCGCCGTTGTGGGCGGGCGAGAAGCCATAGCGTCGGAGGAATGGCGAGGGGGAGCCGCGCTCGGATGCTGAGCCTGGCGATGCCAAAAGATCACGAACAGGTCGCAGTTGAAGTCTCCAGTTGAGTAGCATCCACAGTGCTGGCAGCCGTGGGCGCCTCTGCGCTGGGCTCGTGTGTCGGCGTTGTCGCCGGCCCCGGGGTCGCGTGTCTCCCTCCTCGGCAATCGGCGCCTTCCTCAGTGATAATCCCGATCCTCCACCGCAAGGAGCCTGACATGTCCGCCTACGTCCGCTACTACCGGCGGCTTCAGGCACTCACTCAGCGCCTGAGCACCTACCTGGACCGGTTGGAGGCTCGCGCCCGGGAGTTCGGCGTCAGCTCGGCCCGCACCGCGATGGAGATGCAGATCACTGACCCGGCCTCCGTCTCCGCCTTCCGCTCGGAGGTCGAGGCCCAGATCATGTTCCTGCACACCAAGGCCCAGCGGGTCTTCGCCAAGCACTTCGCCCCCTTCCTGGACATCGACGCCGACCTGTCCATCGACGAGGACCGTCAGCTCTCCGCCCGCCTCCAGGATGCGGCCAACCTCGTGGGCGGCTTCGAGGTGCGCCTGCGCAACATCATCGAGGAGGTCTTCGCCCCCGGCCGCGCCGAGCAGGCCCGCGAGTGGAACCGCGCCATGACCGACTGGCGCCAGGCCCAGTTCTCCTTCACCTGCGACAAGTGCGGCGACCCGGTGCCGCTGCCCGAGCTCTACCACATGCCGGTGTTCATCACCTGCCCGCGCTGCAAGTCGCGCGTGGCCTTCCAGCCCACCGAGGCCATGGCGGCCGCGCCCACCTGGGCCAAGGAGGTCGCCAAGACCACCTGCTACGCCGAGTGGCAGAAGTCCGAGTCGGAGCAGGCCGCCGAGGAGGGGGTGGGCCTGGCCTTCTTCTACTACGTCGACTACGCCATCGCCCACCACCTCGCGATGAACCGGCTGCTGCCCTTCTACGTGCGCTCCCAGGGCGGCCAGGAGGCCCTGCGCCGCGACGTGCGCAAGGCGCTGGAGACCCGCACCCACCAGCTGCGCCCCGACGAGGTCTCCCCCCAGTACCACGCCATGGAGTACGTCAACTTCATGGGCGGGCTGGGCCGCTCGGCCCAGATCCTGGGCCAGGAGGGCCTCGAGGACCGCCGCGAGCTCATCCTGCAGACGGTGCGCGACATCATGCGCCCCGACGAGCCCCTGGCCCGCTCCATCCTGGACAACACCTTCACCGAGGAGCTGTGGAGCCAGCAGGCCCACGCCGCCGACCAGCTCTCCTGCGAGGTGCCCCGCTAGCGTTCCCACCCGCCGTCCGCCCGGCCTGGCACGCAGGCGGCGCGCAGACGGCTCGAGCCCGACGGCGCATCGCGCGACTCCTTCGCCCTCCCGTCGGCTTGTCAGCTCTTCGTCCCCCGGGCGGCCCGACGCCGCTCGGAACCGTTCCCGAAAGGACCACCATGGTCGGCTTCCGCAAGAAGTCCCAAGACAGCGCCTCCTTCTCCCGGTCATCCGGTGCCAGGGCGGACGGGAGGCGGGGCCGCCTCCGCAGGGTGCTCCCCAGCGCACCCGCGCCGGGCGCAACGAGCCCACCGTGCGCACCGGCAAAGGGCGACGCAGCACGGCCGCCGGCCGCCGCGGATACACGACCTCCGAGCAGATGGATTCGCGCTGTCTGACCCTGGCCGAGTCGGCCTCCGGTGTCCTGGGCCGTTCCCTGGACCAGGCGCTGGCGCGACTCCCGGAGGGGCCCGGCGCCCCCACTGCCTCCCGGGGCCTCGCCGGGCCGGCGGGCTCAGGGGGTCCGGCTGCCGGGAGCCGCCCCGACGCCGTCGGCTCCCCGCGCTCGACTAGGGGTCGGGGGGCGTCAGCGGGTAGCGTGCGCAGCACACAGGTCGGCGCCGGCCAGGTCGACACGGTCGCGGACATCGCCTCCGACATCGAGTTCTGACGGCCCGCCCTGCGTCACCACCGGCCCCGAGCCGGCTCCTCAACCGTGCGCCGCACGCCCCAGGCGGCGCCATCTGCACCGAGTCCGCATCACGTCCCGCACCGGGTAGGAGGCGAGAGATCCCATGAGTGCCCAACCGGCTCTGACCTTAGAGCGGGTCGAGACCTGGCTGTCCCAGCACGACATCACCGCCGGCCCCGAGGAGGACGGCGCCGTCTTCATGGGCTTCCCGGGCTGCGACATTGGCGTCTACCTGCACGACGAGGAACACGCCCTCGTCGTGGCCGGCATGTGGCGTGGCCGCCCGGCAGCCGAGCGCCTCGATGAGATGCGCGCCTTCATCGACGCCCAGCACCGCTCCACCTACGGCCCGGACCTGGCCGTCACCCCCGCCCACGACCCCAGCCACCTCCTGCTGAGCACCCAGATGGTGGCCTATGTCGGCGCGGGCATGAGCCAGGCCCAGCTCGACGCCTTCATGGATATGGGCCTGGGCATGACGCGCGCCTTCTTCTCCACGGTGGAGGAGCGTTTCCCCGAGCTCGTCACCTGGGAGGAGGACTGATGGCCTGGTGGAATCAGCCGGAGGGGTCGGTGACCCCAACCGTGACCCTCAGGCGGCTCGCCGCCTGGATGGCCGAGCGCGGCCACCGATACGACCTCGACCTGTCCGAGGGGGTGGTGCACTTCTCAGTGGCCGGATTCGACTACGTGCTCATGGTGGTGGACCGCCGGATCCTCGCCGTGCGCGCCCACCACCGGCTTGCCGCCGCCCTGCCCGGTTCCGCGGAGCTCTCGCGGGTGCGCTCCGTGGCCCAGGAGGTCTCCAGCGGCCGGCTCATCCCCGCCTTTTACACCGAGGTCGACGATGCCGGCCTGGGCCTGTGCGCTGAGGTCCTCACCAACATCGGGGCCGGGCTCGACGACGCCCAGCTGGCCGGCACCCTGGACTTCATCCTCGACGGCGTCGATCAGGCCCTGCGCGAGGTCCTCGGCCTTCTGGCCGCCCAGGACGCCGCTACCGACAGGCGGCCCGGCGTCGGGCCGGAGACCGAGGGTGTCCGATGCCGATGCCGATGCCGATGCCGATGGCGAGCGCGACGGGGCGACCGTGATCGTCCTGCCCGAGGCGCCCCGGCCCGCCCGGGCCGCAGACGACTCCACCGACGTCGCCGGCGCTGCTGAGGCTGCGGGAGGTCAGCCCGGGCAGGAGGGTGCGCAGACTCCCGTGGCGACGATGCAGGGCATGACTGGCGGCACGACTGTCGGCACGGCTGCGGGCATGGCCGATGCGACGGTGGAGATGGCCGCCGTCGTCGACGGGCCGGTCCCCGGTGTCCCGGGTGATGCTCAGGGCGGAACCGGGGCTGAGACAACCGACACCCCCAAGCCTCTGCTGGTGTCCTAGCGCGCGCCGGGCCTCGCAGACCCGGTGCGGCGGCATCCGTTGGAAATACTGGAGTGGCGGGAGCCCGCGTCGGAGTGGGCGGCCCTGGTGCCGACTGGTGCGGGCGGCGGCGCCCGACCCCGACATGCCCCCGCGGCCGAGTTGCCGCTGGCCGTTGCAGTAGCGGATTCTATAACTGTTCGGTAACACTGGACGTCGGACAACCGCCCTCTGGACGAAAAGGGCCCGAGATGCCCATGCCGCCGTTCACCGGTGAGCGGTGCTGGACGACGCTCCACCCACGGCATCCCTGGGGTCGGCGGAGCGCATTCCGTGCGTTCTTGCAGCACACGGTGGAAGCCTTCGCCTCATGACGGTGCAACGTCAGGCTCCGCCCGGAAGGACAGACTCCATGACCACACGCGAAGACATCCTCGAGCGTCTGGCCTACGCCGATGCCCTCGGCCCCGGCCCTCAGACCTCGGCCCTCATCGCGGAGGCCGTCAGCTGGGCGGACGCACTGGGCGACGAGGACCTGCGGATCGCCACCCGGCTGGCCCCTGACCGAGGCCCTACCAGCAGGGCAACGAGGCGTGGAAGGCGCTGGCTCCCTTCTCGTGGAACCTCGGCCGCTACCAGCGCCGCCCGGAGCCTTCGACGACGCCCAGGTGCGAACCCTGCACTGGCACTTCAAGTGGGCGGTGGCCGTGGCGGGCGCCAACCCCAGGGTCTCCAAGGACAAGGTGCGCCAGCTCGAGGCCAGCCTCGAGGAGTTCTACCGCTCCGGGGGCGCCTCCATGCACGTCGTCCACGGAGAGCGCGCCTCGGTCGCCGGCCTGCTGGGCCTCGAGGAGGAGGCCGCCGAGGAGCTGGCCGCCTGGCGGGCCACCCACCGCGACGAGAACGCCGACTGCGAGGGCTGCGACCCCATGCGTCAGGTCGCCTTCGCCTACCGCACCGAGGCCTGGGAGCTGGCCGTGGCCACCGCCGTGCCCGTGCTGACCGGCGCCGTCAGCTGCTCCGTGCAGCCCCAGACCACGCAGTCCCTCGTGCTGCTGCCCCTGCTGGCCTCCGGCCGGCCCCGGGCGGCCTGGGAGGCGCACCTGCGCTCCTACCGGGAGATCCGCCGCAACCCCAAGGCCCTCATCTCCCTGGCCTACCACCTGGAGTACCTGGCCCTCGTGGGGCGGGTGGACCGGGGCCTGGAGCTCCTGCGCCGCCACCTGTCCTGGCTGGCCCAGGCCGAGTCCGCCTACGTGCTGCTGTCGGCACTGCGCGGCATGAGCCTGGTGCTGCGCGAGGCCGAGCGGGCCGGCCGCGGCGAGGAGGCCCTCGGCGTCGAGGTCCCGGCCGCCGACCTGTGGTACCCGCTGCCGGGGCTGGAGTCCTCCACCACCATCTCGCGCGTCTACGCCGAGATGACCGGCTGGGCCCGGCGCCTGGCCCAGCAGTTCGACATGCGCAACGGCAACTCCACCATCTCCGACCACCTGGAGCGCTCCCTGGCCCGGGCCGCCTTCGACGCCGCCCCCGGCGCGGTCCACGGGCTGGGCGTGGAGGTCGACCTCCTGGAGCCCTCCGAGGAGCTGCCCGAGGCGGCCCAGACGAGCCTGACCGTGGACGAGGACGGCGCCGCACCCGACGTCGCCTCCCTCCTGGGCCTCGTGGCCGACGACAACGGCCTGGTCCAGGAGCACGCACCCCGCACGACGTCGTCGAGCCAGGAAGCGGCCGGCCGACGCGCCCGCGCCGCCACCAGCCACCAGAGCGGCGACGAGCCCTTCCCCCTGGTGGACCTCGTGCGGCCCCGGCCGGTGCGCAACGGCGAGGAGGCGGTGCGCCGCTACGTCGACCACCGCCGCACCATCGGCTCCTCGACGATGGACTACTGGTACGTCGTCGACCAGGTGGCCACGCGCGACCTGCTGCCCCCGCGCGGCGAGGAGATCCCGGGCCTGGAGTACCACACGGGACTGCTGCGGGCCGCCGCCATGACCTGCCGCACCGAGATGGATGAGGCCATCGCCGAGCGCCTGCGGATCCGCCCCCTCATCGAGCTGGCCTTCGGGCCGCTGGGCGCCTACTACGTGGACCTGCTCAACCTCGACAACGAGATCACCGCCGACTCCATCGCCGAGCTATCCCAGGACGTCTTGCGCGATGAGCGCCTGCAGCGAGCCACCTCCCTCATCGGGCAGATCGAGGCCCAGGTCGAGGACCTGGTGTCCACCGAGCTGCTCGACCCCGAGGGGCACCGATGCCCTCGTCCTGGCCGCCGACGCCCTGCTCGTGGGGGCCTCGGTGCTCACCGACCTGCACGCCAAGGACGAGGCGCTCGGGGCGATCCAGGTCGTCGCCCGCGCCGCCGAGGCCGTCCCCGAGGACCGCCACGCCGAGCGGATGGACGACATCCTCGACATGGCGCGCGCCGAGGTCCTGGCCGAGTGCGGCGACGTCTACAACGGCTGCCTGCTGGCCGAGGAGGTCATGCGCCGCCACGAGAAGGTCTCCCCGGTCCTGGCCGCCCGCGGTCGGCGCCTGCTGGGCATCTCCTCGATGGAGGTGGGTCAGTTCGATGAGGCCATCGCCCAGTTCCGCGAGCAGGCCAACATCATGCTGGCCGCCGGCATCACCCTGTACGCCGTGGCCTCCCTGCTGTCCCTGGGCTCGGCGCTGGAGGCCTCCGAGCGCTACCTGGAGAGCGCCGAGGTCCTGGAGTCCGCGCTGTCCCTGGCCCAGCGCACCGGGGCCACGAGCATCGCCCTGTACCTGCACCGGCTCCTGGCCCAGACCGGCATGGCCATGGGCGAGGAGGAGAGCGTCGCCGAGCACTCGCTGGCCGCCGCCCGCATCCTGCAGGAGCAGGGGCGCCGGGCGCTGGCGGGGGAGTACCTCGCGCACGCGGCGATGGCCGCCTCCAACCTCAAGGACAATGTGGGCGCCGCCGCCCTGTTCCGCCAGGCCGCCGACCTGGAGGACACCCGCACCGACCAGGGCTGCCTGGACCGGGGGCGGGCGCTGCGCCGCTCGGCGCGGGCGCTGGTGGACGACCTCACCCTGCCCATGGCCCGGGGGAGGCTCGACGAGGCCCGCCAGATCATGGAGGAGGCCCGTCAGGCCTTCGCCGGCGTGGCCGACACCGAGGGCTACTCCTCGGCCTGGGAGATCGGCGACTGGCACGACGACATGGCCTGGATCCTGTGGCGCACCGGCCAGAACTGGCAGGCCGTCCAGCACTGCGAGTCCGCCTACGACGGGTACATGGACACCGAGGACCGCGACTCGGCGTCGCGTGCCCTGTGCATGCTGGCCCGCCTGCACGCCGAGCGCGGCGAGCGCGACGAGGCCCTGGCCGCCTGCGCCCGCGTGCGCGACCTGCTGGGCGAGCCGCACTGGGACGGTCACGACGCCCTGGAGTTCGTGGCCTCCGTGGAGGAGACGCTGCGCTGACGTGAGGCGCGGGCTCTGCCGCCGTGATGAGGCCCCGGCCCGCAATGCTGTCCTGGGTTGTGACGCCGCTGTGGCTCGCGGCCGGGGACAATCGACGCGGCCGGGTGCGTGTCGTTCCAGACGGGGGCATTCGACGCCGTCGGGGACCGGAATCCTGTCCCCGCACGCGCAGTTTGTCCCCGGCTAAGAGATAGTGCACCCCGACGCGCAGGATGGCCCCGGTCAGTGAGGACGATCCGGCGTCGGCGGGCGTCGGGTGGAGGATTCCGCCCCGTGTGAATCGGGTGACGGCGGCCGATATGCGAGGAATGATTAGCCTTGGGCATCACGACCCCTCGACGACCCTTCCGGGAGGTACCCCTTGGCCATCGCAGTCTCACACCGATTCGTACCCAGCGGCGACCTTCCCGTAGACCCTTCCGGGAGGTACCCCTTGGACATCATAGTCTCACACCGATTCGTACCCAGCGGCGACCTTCCCGTAGAGGCGGGGCGCTACCGACTCGTGGCGTCGGGGGCCTGCCCATGGTGCCGCCGCGTCCTCATCGCCCGGCGCCTGCTGGGTCTGACCGAGGCGATCCCCGTGTCCTGGAGCTACGGCAAGGGCGCGGACGGATACTGGGAGCTGACCGGTCCCGACGGCGAGCCCGGCGTGGATCCGGCTCTCGGCGCCCGCTCCCTGGCTGAGGTCTACGAGAAGACCCCCGGCTATACGCCTCCCCCCACCGTCCCGGCCCTGGTGGACACCACCACCGGCCAGGTCGTCAGCGATGACTCCGGCGACCTGCTCTTCGACCTGTCTACCGCCTGGTGGGACCTCCACCGGGAGGGCGCTCCGGACCTCTACCCGCTCAACCGCCGCAACTCCACCGACGCCTGGGACGCGTGGATTGGCTCGCAGATCAACATCGGCCACGCGGTGGCCACCCACTCCCAGGATCCGGAGAAGGCCGCGGCGGCGGCCAACGGCGTCCTCGTGGGCTTCGACGTCATCGACACTCTCCTGGCCCGGGCCACGCGGATGGAGGCCTCCCGCGAGGACGGCCTGACGATGCTCGACGGGCCGGCCTTGTCCGCCGTCGTCGCCATCGGCCAGTACCTGTGCGGCGACAAACCCACCGGCAGCGACATCCGCCTGTTCACCACCGTCCAGTCCTACGAGTACGGCGGGCGCCAGCACTACCCCGGCGGGGAGGCGCCGTCGATCTCCTTCTGGCCGGCGCTGGCCCGCTGGTTCCGCGCCCTGGAGGGCCGCTCGGGCTGGGTGGGGCCGGAGGAGCGCAGCGCCCTGGGCTGCTGAAGGCCGCGCCGGTCCTGCGCCGGGCCGGAGAGGGGCCGTGGCGTCGGCCCGGGCCCGCCCTCGGCTCTCGCAGCTGGTTCGGCTCAGGAGGACCCGAGCATCCGGCTCAGCTGCTTCATGGACAGCAGCAGGTGCAAGGTGTTGGCCGGCGAGGGAAGAAAGTCGCCGTTGGCGAGGTAGAAGGCGCGCGCCTGCTCGTCTCGGCAGTGCACGATGAGGGCGGCGGCGCCCACTTCTCGGCTGAGCCGGTAGCACCGCTCGATCGCGTCCTTGAGCAGTGCTGCACCAACGCCCCGCCCCTGAGCCCGCTCGTCCACGGCGAGCCGGGCCAGGAGGATGCACGGGATCTCCTCAGGGCGGCTGCGGTGGTTGAGACCCTGTGGCGCATCGTCGCGGGAGTATGTGGCCGTCGTGATGGCGTAGTAACCGAGAATGACGTCATCCTGGGCGGTGACATACACGACGGCGTTGTTGGCCTTCTGGTTCTGCCATGCGTAGCGCTGGAACCAGTCATCCAGCTCGGTGGCCCCGCTGCGGAAACCGGCCGTGACGTCCTGGCGGACGAGGCGCCGCGGGGACTCGAGAGCTCCGGTGCTCACGATTCGTCGTCAAGGTCGATACGGGTCCCGAAGGGGGGAGGGGCGGTTCCATAGGCGGGCGAAGCGGGACGTCTCCTCCAGCGGAGCGTCCAGCACGGCCTCGATGGCATCGAATTGCTCTGACGTCACGGAGAACCAGCGGCGGTCGGCAAGGACGCGTTCAGCTTCGAGCGTTGCTGAGGACAGGATGAACTCGCTGACGGAGCGGTCCGTCTGGGAAGCGGCCTGCTGAATCAGGGTCTCCTGGCGCGGCGTGGCGCGCAGATCGATTCTCTGGGTTCTGCGGGCTGTTGAGATCGGCATGCTTTGGCCTCCTTAGTGGTACGGACAATGTACGTACAGGCGGGAGGGGGTGCAAGGTCAGCGACGTGCACGGTGTGGCCGCTTGGGCTGGGTGGGGCCGGAGGAGCGCAGCGCCCTGGGCTGCTGAAGGCCGCGCCGGTCCTGCGCCGGTCCTGCGCCGAGCCGGAGAGGGGCCGTGGCGTCGGCCCGGGCCTGCCGGCTGCTACGGCCGGGCGGTGAGGACCGGGTTGTACAGGAGCCGGTTGGGCGTCGTCGGGCACTCCTCGCCCACGGCCATCGGCGCGATGAGCCGGTCGGCCCGCAGGTCCTCCAGTCGCGCCACCACACGGTCGCGCAGCGTCCACGGGTCGATGGTGTTGAGGTAGATCTTCGTGCCGCCCTCGAAACCGGCCAGGGTGGAGACCCGCCACTTGAGCGTGATGTGCCAAGCATGGGCTGATCCACGTCGAGCGGCTTGTGGTGCCACTCCTCGTTGCTGGGCACGTCCGCGCCCGTGGCCGCGTGCAGGGCGTGCACCAGGTCGGAGACGGCGTCGACCTCCTCGCGGCTCATGAGCCACGGCTCGGGCATGGCCGACGTCGAGTACACCTCCAGTGTCGGGTAGCGGTGCCCGAACCCGGCGAAGGCCACCGCGTGCTCGTTGCTCGCCACCAGCAGGCCCTGGTAGGCGGCGTAGTCCACCGCCATCTCGTTGTACAGGTTGGGGTTGGCCCGCACCTTCTGCAGCTCCAGCTGGCTGGTCACGCCCGCGCTCGTCGATGCCCACCAGCTGCTTGTGCAGGGTGGTCGAAGCTCGCCCCGGCCGGCCGCAGCCAGTTCTGGAAAGACGGCCACGTAGCGCACCCACCGGTTGGCCTCGTACAGGCTGTGCATCGCGTGGATCGCCAGGCGCGTGTAGGGCGCGGTGCTCGGCCACGCTCAGCGTCCCCGAGCCGGCCAGGCCCGTGGTGTCGTGAGCGTCGTCGGTGAAGTGGCGCCGGCCGATGATGACGTCATGGCCCCCGGCGAAGAAGGCCGCCAGGAAGGTGTGGCGGGTCCGCTCGTCCATCGAGTCCCAGGAGTCCGGGTCCGCGCCCGCGGCCGCCAGCTGGTGCGAGCCACCCGCTCCACGTGCTCGACGCCGGCCGGGTCAGCCAGGTAGGCCTCCATGCGCTCGCGGGCGGCGTCGGGGATCTCGTAGCCGTGGTTGATGTGCCAGTAGTCGAAGGAAAGGATCTCGAAGAGGTTGGGCACCCGACGGAACTCGGCCACCGTGTCGAACAGGGCGGAGGCGGCGACGGCGTCGAGGCGCTCGAAACCGCCGTCGGCCCCGCGCACGAGGCGTGCCTTCTCCGGGGGCGTCTCCAGGTAGCGCGCCGAGCAGAAGGCGCAGCTGTGGGTGCGGTCGGCCTCCTCCAGCGGGCGGACCTCCGCCACCGGGTGCGAGATGGGGCGGTTGGCGCGCCCCGGCACGGTCCACACCTCGGTGCCGGTGAAGGGGCTGATCTGCTTGACCGTCCCGTCGGCCAGGCGCGTGAGTGGTTCGGCGGAGGGTGAGTACGGCATGAGCATGCTTCCATTGTGACGCCTGATGGCGGCCCGCGCGCCCGGTGGCCCCGATGGCCCCTGTGGTGGGCCCGGCCGGCCTCTGTGGACGGGGCGAGTCCTGCCTACAGGGGAATGATCTCGATATGTCGCCGATCCTGTGACGTGAGCGCCTGCGCCATGCGCCCGTCCATAGTGGCGAGAACAGCGTTGTGACGTTCTGCGAGATCCACCAGGTGCAGGTCGGTGACTTGTTTTGGGCCCTTCAGTCTCGAGAAGCTGATGGACGGCTCAGCAGGAGGGGCGTCGTCGACAAGGAACACGTGATCGTCAAGCGATGTCAGCTCACCGAGTCCGGAGAGCACATCAGCGGCCGCGATCTCGAATCCGGTGACTCGAGGGATTCATGAGGAGACGCAGGTATGCGGCTTGGGTAATGGAACAGGTCGCCCACTGATCCACTCCGTCGAACCAGGCGCTGACCACCTCGTGGTGCGCATGGTTGGGCAGCGACAATGCTACGAGGACATTGACGTCAAGCAGTCGCAGGCGATCAGTGGTCGTCATCTCGGTACTGCTCGATGAGTTCTGGCGTCACCACATGAGCCTGCTGGCCTGCGGGCGGGAAGAACAAGGGGATCCCGTGCCTGCTGGTGCGGCTCCCGTGGGAGATTCCCTGGAGCGCGAGATCGGACACGGCGCGCCCGAGTGACACTCCGTCGCGATGAGCGCGTTCACGAGCCAGGGACAGGACCCGGTCGTCGATCTCAAGTGTCGTCCTCATACGATCATGATCGCACCAGCGCATCACGTCATCAATGAGCCGCTGAACTGTTGTGGATTCTGACGGTGGGCCCGGCCGGCCGAGGTCGGGGTAGTCTCTCTGGCTCGTGCGGACCTGCGCCGGTCCCGGCCCTGCGCCCTGCACGTCCCACATCCCCTGCACCCCCGCACCCGACTGGAGACAAGGAGACGATATGGCCGAGGTCTTCACCTCCCTGCTGCTCATCGTCGCGGTGGCCTTCGTGGCGCCGCTGATCTCCTGGACCATCCCCAAGCGGCTCGTGCCCGAGGTCGTCCTGCTCATCCTGGGCGGGATGCTCATCGGCCCTCACGGCCTGGGGCTGGCCGTCGAGGACTCCTCGATCGAGCTGCTGCGCGAGCTTGGCGTCGCCTTCCTCTTCCTGATGGCCGGCTACGAGATCGACATCAACGAGCTGCGCGGGGCGGGCGGGCGCCACGCCGCCGTCGCCTGGCTGCTCTCGCTGGGGCTGGCCTTCGGCGCGGTCAGCGTCATCGGGGTGACCGGAGGGGCGGCGTCGGCCAACGGCATCGCCATCGCCACCGCCATGACCTCCACGGCCATCGGCACGATCCTGCCGATCCTGCGCGACCGCGGCCTGCTGCCCACGGCGGTGGGCGCCTCGATCCTCAACCACGGCGCCGTCGGCGAGGTCGGGCCGGTCATCGTCATGGCGCTGCTGCTGGGGTCGCGCTCCACCTGGGCGAGCATGGTGATCCTGGGTGTCTTCCTCATCATCACCCTGCTCATCGTCCGCTTCACCAGCCGCGTCAAGCGCGTGGGGCGCCGCCTGGTCGAGGCCATCCACCTGGGGGCCTCGACGACGGCGCAGACCACCATCCGCGCCACCGTCCTGCTCCTGGTGGGGCTGTGCGCCATCGCCGCCATCTTCGACCTCGACGTCATCCTGGGGGCCTTCGCCGCCGGCTTCGTCCTGCGTCACGCTCTGCCCGAGGGGGACGCCGAGTTCGAGGAGAAGCTCGACGGGCTGGCCTACGGGTTCTTCATCCCGATCTTCTTCGTCACCTCCGGCATGGGCATCGAGGCCGGGCTCAATGCCGGGGACCTGGTCAACCTGCTGGCCTTCTTCGTGCTGCTGGTGCTCGTGCGGGGCGTGCCGGTGTGGCTGGCCTCCCGGGCGGAGCGGCGCAGGGACGGCTCGCGCGCCTACTCGATGCGCCAGAGCCTCCAGATCGCCGTCTACTCGACGACGGCCCTGCCCATCATTGTGGCCGTCACCCAGGTGGCGGTCAGTGCCGGGGCCATGTCGACCTCCTTCGCCTCCACCCTCGTGCTGGCTGGGGTGCTGTCGGTGCTGGTCCTGCCGGCCGCCGGGCTGGCGCTGGGTCACCGGAGCGACCACGTGCCGGCCAACGAGGTGATGCGCGTGGTCCAGGGGCCGGCCGCTCCCGACGGACGCACCCCGGAGGCCACGGTCCCGGTCGGTGAGCAGGGTCTCGGAGCCGCGCCGACCGGCGTCGCCGCCCTGGCGGCATCAGGGCTGCCGGCGGGGGAGCGCACCCCGGTCGCCAGGGAGTGAGGCGGCCGGTGCAGCCCGACCTCGTGGGCCTGCCGGACCTGCGTGCGCAGACGACGCCGGCGATGGCGCGCCTGGCCGAGCTGGGGATGCACGCTCGGGGGCTGTCGCTGGAGGAGTCGCACCGCCTGGCCGCGCGCCTGGTCGAGATCGAGCAGGAGCACGCCCTGTGGCGCGAGCGCTGGCACCGCGCGCGCAGACACGGCGGTACCTCCCGGGCGGCCCGACGTCGTCGGCCCCGCGGCGAGTGACGGCCTTCTCGCCGACGGGGACATCTCACGCGGTCGGGGACGTTCCGCTCCAGCCGGGGACGTCTTGCGCGTTCGGTGACGGGATTCCGGTCCCCGACGGCGTCGAATGCCCCCGCCTGGAAGGACACGCACCCGGCGGCGCAGAATGTCCCTGCCGCATCCTTCGCGGTGCTGCCCGAGGCGGTGGGCCGTGTCCCCGGCGGCGCAGAATGTCCCCGACGGGCCGGAGTGGGGGCGGTGGTGCCCGGAGTGCCGGCCGCGATCAGCTCGACGAGGCCGCCGCAACGCTCCCTGCGGCGATGATGGCCATCGTCACGGCCTCCACGGCCCGCTGCACCGCACGCCCCACGGGGCTCTCCCCCGCGAGCTCCTTGATCCGGCGTTTGAGCTCGCCGCGGCTGAGACCGGTCTCCTGCTGCGGCAGGACGGTCGGCGCGACACCGAGCGCCTGCAGGATCGACAGCAGAGCCACGTCGGAGGAGGTCGGCGGCTGCACTCCGCGCAGGGCGGCGTCGATGCGTGCGCGCAGCTGCCGCTCGGGGAGGGGTCGAGCGTGGGGTAGCTGGGGATTCAGTGAACCGAACAGCCCGCCGGTGTGGATGCGCACCACCCCGGCCGCCTCCAGGACTCGGGCGATGTGGCGGGTGGGGTTGAGCCTGCTCCCAGGACACCAGGGAGGAGAATCGCTTTGCCGTCCTTGGCGGGCAGGATCTCCAGGGCCCGGTCCAGGACAGGGTGCCCGGTCGGCTCGGCGCTGACGATGTAGATGCGGGGGCTGCGCTCCTCGGTCAGGCTGATACGGCCGGCCAGCAGCAGATCGGTGAGCAGCGCCCCGGTGAGCCCGTAGGGACGGGGTACGTCATGCGGCTCTCCGGCTTGCCGGAGTCCTTGGTCAGCAGCAGGAACAGCTCTTCACAGGTCAGCATCGCGTTCATGGATCCAGTACAACGCACCGTCATCGGAAATGTGATCCACCCGGGGTGCGAGATCCGGGACCGACCCGGCTCCTCCTCACGGGGAGGTCCCACCCACCCGTCCGACCGGGCTACGGTCGGTCGCTCACCCGCCCCGCACCCAGCCCCCACGCGACCGGGTGCGAGACCGGCGTCGTTCGCGCCCAGCGTGCGATCAGCGGCCGGACGGCGCCCGAAGCTGTCGTACCCGCGTTTAACCTGGGGTCATGGCTCGCGCGATTCGGCATGACGACTGGCCGGTGGAGCTCACTGATGACCAGATCATCAGTCGGGTCGGCCACCGGGCCTTTGAGCGCGGCCTGGACTATGCGCGCAAGGGGCGGGTGCGGGGCATCAGCGTCGCCGGGGACGGGGACATCATCAGCGCCCAGTCCAAGGGCTCGGGCGCGCACACCTACCAGACCATGGTCTTCCGCAAGCAGGGCGCCCGCAGCGCCCCGGCGTCCTGGGCCGGCACCTGCTCGTGCCCGGTGGGCAGCGACTGCAAGCACACGGCCGCCCTGCTCATCACCGCGCGCGCCCTGGCGCAGGCCGAGCCCGACGTCGCCGCCTCCTCCGGCGGGCCCGCCCCCTGGGAGAGCCGGCTGGCCGACCTGCTGCAGGTGGAGCGAGCCCCGCGCCGTCGGATGGCCCTGGAGATCATCGACGACCCCGGCGACATGTGGGGCACCCCCGCCGGCCTGTCCATGCTGCCGCTCATCGAGGGCAAGCGCGGCTGGAACCGGCAGGGCGCCGCCTGGACCCAGATCGCTGCCGGGAGGGCCTGGACGACGACGTCGATCCCGCCGTCATGGGCGTCCTGCGCGAGCTGGCCGGCATGGCCGGCGGCTACGGCTTCTACTACGCCGACGACCGCCTCTCCCTGACGACCGCGCCCGCCCACGTCTGGGACGTGCTGCGCCGCGGGGTGGCGGCCGGCCTGACCCTCACCACCGCCCAGCGCCACGGCATGCCCGTCCTCCTCGCCGAGGGCCTGCGTGGCGGCATCCACCTCACTAAGGAGGGCGACGGCGACATCGCCATCACCCCCGCCCTGGAGATCGACGACGTCGAGGAGCTGCGCCGCCTCAGGTCCCCGGACTGCGCCTGAGCTTCTCCCTCATGCCGATCGGCGACCCGGTTCACGGCTTCTACACGTGGATGCCCGGGCGCGAGCTGCTCCTCATGCCGCTCGAGCCGCGCCCCACCGAGGCCCTCTCCCGGGTGCTGCGGGGCGACGGTGAGGCCATCACCATCCCGGCCGGGGACGTCGAGCGCTTCGAGACTGAGCACCTTGAGGCCCTCACCCGGGCGCTGCCGGTCCTGTCCGCCGACACCTCCATCCGCATGCCCCGCCCCACGACGCTGCGCGCCGCGCTCGCGGTCCACGTCGATACCGCCGAGCACCACCTGAGCACCGAGTGGTCCATCCGCTACGTCGGCGAGGACGGCGAGGTCCGGAGCAGTCACGCCCTGCCCGACCTGTCCGCGGCGGCCGAGGGTCGCATCGAGGGTGGGATCGCCGGCCGGGACATTGACGGGGAGACCCGTCTGGCCCGCGAGGTCCTCAACCACCTGCTGCCCCTGGCCGGCCTGCACCCGGTCCTCTGGCAGCCCCTGGACCTGCGCGGCATGGCCACGGCCCGTTTCATGACCGAGACGCTTCCGGTCCTGCGCGAGCTGGAGGCCTTCGACATCGAGGTCGACGACGATGTCCCCGACTACCGCGAGGCCGACGCCGCCCCCGTCATCACCACCAGCGTGAGCGACGACGAGGACCGCCCCGACTGGTTCTCCCTGTCCGTGCGCGTCCACGTGGGCCAGGAGGAGATCCCCCTGGCGCTGCTCATGGCGGCTGTGGCCACGGGGAGCCCTGAGGTGCTCCTGGAGTCGGGCACCTGGGTGAGCATCGACCGCCCGGAGATCGAGGCCCTGGCCCGCCTCATGGAGGAGGGCCGCGAGCTGGCCGACCCGCAGGCGCAGGGCGAGCTGCGGGTCAGTGCCCTGCACGCCGGCTACTACGAGGTCCTGGAGTCACTCGGCGTCATCGAGCGGGCCACGGCTCGCTGGAAGGAGCGGGTCGGGCGGCTGCTGGAGCGGGCGCGCGCCGCCGAGGCCGCGGCCGAGGCGCCTGGTGGACGGTCCGCCGGAGGCGACGACGCGGGCGGCACCGGTGAGAGGACCGGTGAAGGGGCCGGCGAGGCGGCCGTGCCTGAGGGGATGCGGGCGACGCTGCGCCCCTACCAGCTCGAGGGCTACCGGTGGCTGGACTTCCTGCGCCAGGCGGGCCTCGGCGGGGTCCTGGCTGACGACATGGGACTGGGTAAGACCGTCCAGGTGCTCGCCGCCGTCCAGCGACTCATCGAGCAGCGTGAGGAGGCCCAAGGGAGCGAGCCGACCAGCTCCGGCGACCCCGGTGAGCCGGAGGGGACCGGGCCGGTGCTCGTCATCGCGCCGACCTCCGTCGTCGGCTCCTGGGTGGAGCAGGCCGAGCGCTTCTGCCCGGGGCTGCGGGTGCGGGCCGTGAGGCGGACCGCCGCTAAGCGCGAAGAGACTCTGGCGCAGATCGTGGAGGGCTGCGATGTCGTCGTGACCTCCTACACGATCGCGCGCCTGTGCGAGGAGGAGTTCATCGCCCAGGACTGGGCCTGGGTGGTGTGCGACGAGGCCCAGTTCGTCAAGAACCACACCTCGGCCACCTACAAGGCGGTGCGGCGGCTGCGCTCGCCGTCGACCATCGCGATCACGGGCACGCCGCTGGAGAACTCGCTCATGGACCTGTGGGCGCTCATGAGCATCGCGGCGCCGGGGCTGCTGCCCGACCCGGAGCGCTTCGGGCAGGTCTACCGCAAGCCGATCGACCGCGGGGACGCCGAGGCGCTGGGTCGGCTGCGGCGCAGGATGCGGCCCTTCCTTCTGCGGCGCACCAAGGAGCAGGTGGCCGCGGACCTGCCCGCCAAGACCGAGCAGGTCCTGTCCGTCGAGCTCGGCGCCAAGCACCGCAAGGCCTACGACCAGCGCCTGGCCCGCGAGCGGCAGCGGATCCTCGGGCTGCTGGAGGAGGACACCGCCCAGTCGCGCTTCATCGCGCTCAAGGCGCTGACCACCCTGCGGCAGATGGCGCTCGACCCGGCGCTCGTCGACGGCGAGGACGGGGCCGAGCCTGAGACCGCCGAGAGCGGGAGCGGCGGGGAAGCCGGGGAGGCCGGCGAGGCCGCCGGCGGGACGGGCGGTTCTGGCAGGAAGACGGCCCGCGGGAAGGGTGCGAAGGGCAAGGCTGCTGGCGCCCCCGCTACCGCCGCGGGCCGCAGGCGGCCGGGGCGGCGGCCGAGCCCATCGGCCAAGGTCGAGGTGCTGGTCGAGCACTTGGGGCCGATCCTCTCCGAGGGGCACCGCGCCCTCGTCTTCTCCCAGTTCACGCGCTACCTCTCCGGCGTGCGCGAGCACCTGGAGGCCTCCGGTGTGCGAACCGCCTACATGGACGGCTCCACCCCCGACCGGCAGAAGGTCATCGACGCCTTCCGGGCCGGCGAGGCCGACGTCTTCCTCATCTCCCTCAAGGCCGGCGGCTTCGGGGCTCACGCTCACCGAGGCCGACTACGTCTTCCTGCTGGACCCGTGGTGGAACCCGCAGGCCGAGGAGCAGGCCATCGACCGCACCCACCGGATCGGCCAGGACAAGCCGGTCATGGTCTACCGGCTCGTCTCGGCCGACACCATCGAGGAGAAGGTCATGGCCCTCAAGGAGAAGAAGGCCGAGCTCTTCGCCCGGGTCGTCGAGGGGGCCGGTGAGGCCGAGGGCCGGCGGTGAGGGTGCTGCGGGTGCGGGTGGCGCCGGTGCGGCGGGCTCGGGCAGGCTCAGTCCCGGCGGCACTGACCGCCGCCGAGATCCGCGAGCTCATCGAGGGCTGAGGCGCTCGACGTCGTCGGGCGCCGCCGTGGGTCGGCCGTCGGCGCAGTCCTGCACTGGGGCCCCTGCCAGGTTGTGCCCTGGCGGGTGCCTTCTGCGTGGCGGGGGACATTTTCTTCCGGTCGGGGACGTCCTGCGCGTTGGGGGACGGGATTGCTGTCCCCGACGGCGTCGAATGCCCCCGCCCGGAACGACACGCACCCGGACGCGCGGAATGTCCCCGGTCGGGAGTGACGGTGGTGGCGGTCGGTGGCAGTCTGCGGCTATTCCCTTCCCTTCTGCCTCCTTCTGTGCCAGCTGGCCATCGCCTCACGGGCGCCTGTAGGGGGTCGATTCACGCGGTTCGGCCAGGGCACAGGCGGTCCCCGATGCCACAGAGCCGGGACTGCAGGCGGTCTCCACAGGGCTGACAAGGCCCCTGAGCGCGGCGGCTCGGGGCGGCCCGATGCTGGTGGGGCGGGCACGGCGCCCGCTGGGGAGCAGCGGTGCGCTGGTCCCCACCGATCAGAGGAGAACCCCATGAGGACACCCACCAGGACCACCCTGCGCGCCCTGCGCACCAGCGTGATGCTGGCCCGCCCGAGTGACGCCTCAACGCTGCCGGCTGTTCTGCGGCGACTAGCGACCAGGAGGAGGGCATGGCCACCGCCGAGTACGCCATCGGCACCTTGGCGGCCGCGGCCTTCGCCGGCCTGCTGCTGGCGCTCATGCGCTCGGGCAGCCTGAGCGGGGCGTTGCAGTCCATCATCGAGTCGGCGCTCTCGGTGTGATGTGCGCCGTCATCGCAGCAGGTGGGCGCGCTCGCCCCCTGAGTGGCCCGGTCACCTGATGGTGGCCGACGTCGCCGCCTGGGTCCCTGCTTCCCGCAGGCCTTCCGGCCGCGTGGAACCGCATCCCTCACCTGGTCGCCGGCCCCGGCGAGGCCGCTGGGGCGGCGACCAGGGTGGGTGCACCGCAGGAGGAGAGGAGGGGATGGTGACCGCTGAGACGGCACTGTCACTGCCCGCCGTCGTCCTCGTCCTGCTGATGGTGCTGGCGGCGGTCAGTGCCGGCGTCACTCAGCTGCGGGTGGCCGACGCCGCCCGCACGGCCGCCCGTCAGGCCGCCATCGGCCAGGAGGACTACGCCGGCGCCGCCCAGCGCGTGGCCGGAGGGGTGAGCCTCGGTGTCGAACAGGGAGAGCTCACCTGCGTCACCGTCGCCCGACCCGTACCCGGGCCCCTGGGCGGCCTGGGCCTGACGGCCCGGGCCCGCGCTTGCACCTACACCGAGCCGAGCAGCCCATGAATCGCCATGGAGACCGGAGCCGACAGATGGCCCATGCTCCGGATCCGCCGGCCTTCCCCGCCGTGGCTTCCACCGCGCTCGCGACCTCCAGCCGGGAGGCCGGCCGGCCGTTCTGCCGCCCGGCTGGACGATCGGCGCAGCAACCGGCCGCCCGGGGCGCCAAAGGAAACCGCCCCGGGTGGGACGAGCGTGGCTCGGGGACTGTCTACGCGCTCGGCGTCATCGCCGTGCTGCTGGCTGCGGCAGTCGGCATCGCGGGTCTCATCCAGGCTCAGAGCGCCACCGGCCGGGCCAGGGCCGCCGCCGACCTCGCCGCCATCTCCGGTGCCACGGTCCTGTCCTCTGTCATCGCCCCCGGCGACCCCTGCGCCATGGCCGGGCGCGTGGCTGCCGCCAACGGCGCCTCGGTGAGCGCCTGCTCCGTGGCCGGTGAGGACGTCACCGTCAGCGTCGTCGTCCCGACGACGATCCTCGGTCAACCCTGCCAGGCCACCGCCCAGGCCCGCGCCGGCCCTGTCGACGCCCCGCCTAAGCCGTGAACCGGCCCAAACCCGGGTGTGCACACGGTGCGCCCGGGCGCCTGAGGCGTCGAGGACGCACGTCAGCCTTCGACGACGCCTGTCACGGGTACAGTCCGCGAGGCCTACCGTGCATCCTCGAGGGTGGGGACCGGCGAGAACCGGCCTCCACTCGGGCCGGCGCCGCCGGACATCGGGGGCAGCCCGGCCCTCAGTCCTCGATGGCGACGGTGGCGCCGCCCGCGAACTGGGCCGCGTGGAGGCGCGCGTAGGCGCCGCCGGCCGCGATGAGCTCATCGTGGCTGCCCTGCTCGACGATGTCGCCGTGCTCCATGACCAGGATGGTGTCGGCGTCGCGGATCGTGGACAGACGGTGAGCGATGATGAAGCTCGTGCGGCCCTCGCGCAGCGCGTTCATCGCCTGCTGGACCAACAACTCGGTGCGGGTGTCCACGCTGCTGGTGGCCTCATCGAGGATGAGCACGGCCGGGTTGGCCACGAAGGCCCGCGCGATCGTGAGCAGCTGGCGCTCGCCGGCGGAGATGTTCGCGGCGTCCTCCTCCAGAACCGTGTCGTAGCCCTGCGGCAGGGCCTTGATGATGTGGTCGACGAAGCACGCCCTCGCGGCGGCCTCGACCTCCTCATCACTGGCCCCGGGCCGCCCGTAGCGGATGTTCTCGCGGATAGTGCCGGCGAACAGCCACGGGTCCTGCAGGACCATGCCGGTGCGGCGACGCACGTCGTGACGCGTCATGGTGGCGATATCGCGCCCGTCGATGAGGATGCGTCCCCCGTCGAGCTCGTAGAAGCGCATGAGCAGGTTGACCAGCGTGGTCTTGCCCGCCCCCGTGGGCCCCACGATCGCAACCGTGTGCCCGGGGTCCACCCGCAGCGACAGGTCCCGGATGAGCTCGACCTCTGGGCTGTAGGAGAAGCGCACGTGCTCCATCTCGATGACACCCGGGCCCGCCGGGCTCTTCGGCGAAGCCGCCGCGGTGCCCGCAGCGGTCGCAGCGCCGCTCTCCGGTGCGACGTCGTCGGGACGCTCCTCCTCGGCGTCGAGCAGCTCGAAGATCCGCTCGGCGCTCGCGGTCCCGGACTGCACGGCCGTGGCCATGCCGCCGAGCTGGCCCAGGGGCTGGGAGAACTGCTGGGAGTACTGGATGAAGGCCTGCACATCGCCCAGGCGCAGCGACCCGGAGGCGACCATGGCGCCGCCGACCACCGCGATGGCCACATAGTTGATGTTCCCGATGACCAGCATGATCGGCATCATGATCCCGGAGAGGAACTGGGCGCGCAGCGAGGCCCGGAACAGCTCCTCGTTCTCGGCGGCGAAGGCCTCGCGCACCGAGGCCGTGCGCCCGTAGACCTGCACCAGGGCGTGCCCGGAGAAGGACTCCTCCACCCGGGTGTTGATCTTGCCTGTGCGCGCCCACTGGTGGGTGAAGGCCGTCTGCGAGCGCGGTCCGATCACCCCGAAGACCACGCCCATGAGCGGGAACATGAGGAGTGCCACCAGCGCCAGCTTCCAGGAGATGGAGAACATCATCCCCAGCACCCCCACCACCGTGAGGATCGCCGTCAGGGCGCCGGACAGGGACTCCTGGAGGGTGTTGGTGACGTTGTCGACGTCGTTGGTCAGGCGGCTGAGCAGCTCGCCGCGCTGGACGGTGTCGAAGTAGCTCAGCGGAAGGCGGTGGACCTTGTCCTCCACCTGGGCGCGCAGCCGGTAGAGGGCCTTGATCGTGATGCGGTTGATGAGCCAGCCCTCAAGCCAGTTGAGCAGGCTCGACCCCACGTACAGGCCCAGCACCACTGTCAGGATCCGGCCCAGGCGGGTGTAGTCGATACCCGCGCCGGGGACGACGTCCATCGCCGAGAGCATGGTGGCGAAGTCGTCCATCCCCCGCGCTCGCAGGGCCTCAACGGCCTGGGCCTTGGTGGTGCCGGCCGGCAGCATCGTGGAGACCACGCCCTCGAAGATGACGTTGGTGGCCTGACCCAGCACCTTGGGGGCCGCCACGGCCAGCACCACCGTGCCCACCGCGGCCAGGGCCACGACCACCAGGGAGACCCGGTAGGCGCCCAGCAGCCCGACCATCCGCTTGAAGGAGGGCCAGAAGGCCTCGGCCTTGCCCGGGGGCGGACCGTCGTGCCAGTCACCCGAGGCGGCCTGCGCCTCAGCGGCCAGCTTGAGGTCCTCCTCGCTGAGCTCATCGGGGCCGACGACGGCGCTCGCGGCGGTACGCGCACCGCTCCCGGCCTTCTTGCCCATGGGGCTGCTTGCGTTTCTGCTCATGCTGCGGCCTCCGCTCCGAGCTGGGAGGTGACGATCTCGCGGTAGACGGCGCAGGTGGCCAGCAGCTCAGTGTGCGTGCCGCTACCCACCAGGTGGCCGCCGTCCAGGACGAGGATCTGGTCGGCCTCGACGATCGTGGAGACGCGCTGGGCCACGATCACCTTCGTGATACCGGCCGTCGCCGGCCCCATGGCCTCGCGTAGCCGCGCGTCAGTGGACACGTCCAGGGCCGAGAAGGAGTCGTCGAAGATGAGGATGTCGGGTCGGCGCACCAGGGCCCGGGCGATGGCCAGGCGCTGACGCTGACCACCCGAGACATTCGTGCCGCCCTGGGCGATGGGCGCCTCAAGGCCCCCGTCCATCTTGGAGACGAAGTCCTTGGCCTGGGCGACTTTCAGGGCCTCCCACAGCTCGTCGTCGGTGGCCTCCTCGCGCCCCAGGCGCAGGTTGGAGGCCACGGTCCCGGCGAACAGGAAGGGTTGCTGGGGCACGAGCCCCATCTGCGACCACAGCGCCTCGGGGTCGGCCTCACGAACGTCGGTGCCGCCGATGAGCACCCTGCCCGCTGCTGGCCTCAGCAACCGGGCCAGCAGCCGCACCACCGTGGACTTGCCCGACGCCGTCGAGCCGACGATCGCTGTGGTCGTCCCGGGCTGGACCGTGAAGCTCACCTCCGCCAGGACGCGGGCGTCGGCGTCGGGGTAGACGAAGGTGACGTCCCGCATCTCAACCGTCCCGGGAGCCGGGAAGGTGGGCTCGACGGCGTCGGGGGAGGAGGTGATGGTCGGCGACGTCGCCAGCACCTCGCTGATGCGCTCGGCGCACACGGCGGCGCGCGGGATCATGATCGTCATGAAGCTCGCCATGACGATGCCCATGAGGATCTGCATGAGGTAGGACATGAAGGCGATGAGGGTGCCGACCTCCACGTCGCCGTCGCCGACCCGGTGGCCGCCGAACCAGATGACGCCAACGATCGTCACGTCCAGCACCAGCATCACCAGCGGGAACAGCAGGACGAAGAGCTGACCCACGCGCTCGCCGACCCGGGCTATATCGGTGTTGGCGTCCCCGAAGCGCTCGGTCTCGGCCTGCTCGCGCACGAAGGCGCGGATGACTCGGATACCGGTGAGCTGCTCGCGCATCACCCGGTTGATGGCGTCGAGCTTGTCCTGGTAGGAGCGGAACAGGGGCAGCATCCGGCCCACGATGAGGCCCACCGCGACCAGCAGGACCGGCACCGAAACCCCGATGAGCCACGACAGACCCGGGGCGCGCGTGACCGCCATGACGATGCCGCCCACCGCCATGACCGGCGCCGTCACCAGCATCGTGGCACTCATCATCACCAGCATCTGGACCTGCTGGACGTCGTTGGTATTGCGGGTGATGAGCGAGCCAGCCCCAAAGGCGGAGATTTCCCGCTCGGAGAAGCCGCTGACCCGGTCGAAGACCTCGCCGCGCAGGTCCCGGCCCATGCTCATCGCCGCGCGCGCCGCCAGGTAGGTCGCCAGCACCGCGCACACGCCCTGGGCCAGGCTCACCCCCAGCATGAATGCGCCCATCCGCCAGATATAACCGGTGTCCCCGGTGGCCACACCCTTGTCGATGATGTCGGCGTTGAGAGTGGGCAGGTACAGGGAGGCCATCACCTGTGCGAACTGAAGCACCAGGACGCACACCAGCAACCCGGTATAGGGGCGCAGGTGTGTGCGCAGTAGTTGAAGGAGCATGCTGGGAACGTATCAGCCTCACGGTACGTGAGGGCGAGCATCTCATGAATATGAGGGGGAGCGTCTTATGAATTTTGGTCACGCCCGTGTAGGGGGGCGGGCTCACGTCCCGTCAGGTCCCGCGACCGGATCGGCCGTCTCGGACGACGTCGCCGCCGCTCCTGCGAGGTGCGACTCGCCAAGCAGTGGGTCGGAGCTCAGTTGCCTCTGGTCACTGGGGTCGAGGGGGCGTCCACGTCGTCCGTTCCGGACAGGTCTCGGTGAGCGGGGTCGGCGGTTGAGGGGTTCTGGGGCGCCGCCTCGAGTAGGAGCCGCAGCAGGACGGCGGCCCCGGCCTTGTCCAGGGGCTCGTTGTTGTTGCCGCACTTGGGCGACTGCACGCAGGAGGGGCAGCCGCTCGCGCAGCCGCAGCCCTCGATGACGTCCAGCGTCGCCTCCAGCCAGTCGCGCCCGGCCCGGTAGCCGCGCTCGGCGAAGCCCGCCCCGCCGGCGTGCCCATCGTGGACGAAGACCGTGGGCGCCCCCGTCTGCGGGTGCAGCGCCGTTGACAGCCCGCCGATGTCCCAGCGATCGCAGGTGGCCAGCAGCGGCAGCATCCCGATGCTCGCGTGCTCGGCGGCGTGCAGGGCCCCGGGCAGGTCGGTGGGCTCCAGGCCCGCCGCCTCGCAGACCTCCTGGGGGATCGTCCACCACACGGCGGCGGTGGGCAGCACGTGCTCGCCCATCTCCAGGGCGTGCTGTGAGATGACCTCTCCGCCGGGCAGGGCCATCCGCTGGTAGCCGGTCACCTGACTGGTGACCTCCACCGAGCCGAAGGACCAGGTGATGGCGGACGTGCCCGTGGGCTCGGGGGCGTCGCCGGGGGCAGAACTGGCCGGTCCGATGCCGGCCTGCCCGCTGCCGGCCGGACCGGGGCCGGTACTGGTCGGAATGGAGCCGCCGCTGGAACCGCCGCCGGGACCGTCCGGCTCTTCCGGCTCGCGCGCCGACGACTCACGGCAGTCCTCCGGCGTCGTCTGACCCGGCCGGCCCCAGACCTGCTGCTCGCGCTCGGCGATGATGCGCACGCTCGAGCGCGACCTGGCCCGCGTGCGGTAGCCGACCGCGGCCTTCTGCCGCACGAGGGCGACGTCGTCGGCCAGCTCCTCGACCACGTAGACGCGCCCCTGATGGACGTAGACCGCGCCCTCGTGGACGGTGGAGTCGGCGGCCGCGCCGTCCACCGTGCCGATGACGACGCCCGTGTCGGCCTCCACCACCGGCACCTCGGGCGGGCCGTCGCCGCGCAGGGAGGTCAGGTCCTGGGGCCGCCCGGGAAGGTTGACGTTCCAGAACCAGCCCGTGGGCCGACGCCGCAGCGCGCCCCGACCCTCCAGCTCGCGCAGCAGGGCGTCGTCGGACAGGCCGAACAGGGCCAGGTCCGAGGCCCGCAAGGGCGCCTCGGAGGCGGCGGCACACAGGTGGGGCGCGAGCACGTAGGGGTTGGCCGGGTCGAAGACCGTGGCCTCCGGGGCGGCGAAGACCGCCTCGGGATGGTGCACGAGGTAGGCGTCCAGTGGGTTGTCGGAGGCGATGAGGACGGCCAGGCCGCGGGTCCCGGCGCGTCCGGCGCGGCCCGCCTGCTGGCCCAGCGAGACGCGCGTGCCCGGCCAGCCGGCGATGAGGACCGCGTCCAGTCCGGTGACGTCGATGCCCAGCTCCAGGGCGTTGGTGGTGGCCAGGGCCCGCAGCCGGCCCGAGCGAAGGTCGGCCTCCAGGGCCCGGCGCTCCTCGGGCAGGTAGCCGCCGCGGTAGGCCGACACCGTGCCGACGAGCTCGGGCAGGGAGAGCCCCAGCGTGTGGCGGGCCCGCTCGGCCACGACCTCCGCCGAGCGACGCGAGCGCACGAACACCAGCGCCCGGGCGCCCACGCTCAGCAGGTCCACGAGCAGCTCGGCGGCCTCGACGACGGCGCTGCGCCGCGCCGAGGGGTCCTCGCCCGGGTCGCCCGAGTCCGGCTCGGCGCTGCCAGGCGGGGTGGCGCCGCTCGTGACCGGAGGCCGGCCGTGGGCGGTGGAAGCGATGGCCTCGGTGCCGGCCTTCGGCGGGGCCTCTGTACCCGACACGTGCTGCGGGGACGGCGTGACGTTGGGGGTGGGAGGCTGTCGTCGTCGGCTGTGGCGTGTGTGGGCTGGGGTGCGTCGGGGCTCAGGGAGCCCGAGGGCGCCGGACCGCCCTCGCCGGGGGCCGGCAGCACCCAGGGGTCGCGCAGGGCCGGCTGCCACAGGGCCAGGGTGCGCTCCCCGGCGGGTGCGGCGTCGTCGGTGACGGCCACGACGTCGTTGGGATCGACGCCGATGAGGCGGGCCGCGGTGAGTGCCGGCTCGGCCGCCGTCGCCGAGGCGCACAGGACGACCGGCTGCGGGCCGCGCGGGCGCAGTCGCGCCACGAGCCGCAGGAGACGGCGCAGCACGAGGGCGACGTGCGCCCCAGGATCCCGCGGTAGGCGTGGCACTCGTCGATGACGATGTAGCGCAGGCCCGCAGGAGGCGGCTCCAGCGCTCGTGGCCCGGCAGCAGGGAGAAGTGGAGGAAGTCGGGGTTGGTCAGGACGACGTCGGCGTGGGCGCGTACCCAGTCGCGCTCGGGCAGGGGAGTGTCGCCGTCGCAGGTGCCGGTGCGCACCGTGCGCAGGGGAGCCCGCGGGCGTGCCGGCCTCGCGCTGGACGGCCTCGAGCTCGCCGACGAGCCGGGCCAGGGCGGCGGCCTGGTCGGCGGCGAGCGCCTTGGTGGGGAGAGTACAGGGTGGTGGGGCGCCGGGTGTGTGCGGAGATGTGCGAGTCGGCGCCGGGGGACTGGGCGGCCAGGACGTCGGAGAGCGCCGGCAGCCAGGCGGCCAGCGACTTGCCCGAGCCGGTGCCGGTCGCCAGGACCGTGTGGCGGCCGGCGTGGGCGGAGTGCGCGGCGGCGACCTGGTGCGTCCAGGGGCGCTCGACGCCCAGGCGGCGGTAGGCGGCCACGAGGTCGGGGTCAGCCCAGTCGGGCCAGTCGGCGTGGCGGCCGGGGCGGGCCGGGGTGCGCTGGAGGTGGACGAGCCGGCCGTCGCGCCCGCCGATGGACTCCAGGAGCCCGGTGAGGTCGCGTGCGGTCCCGTCTGCCATGGGGCTCAGTGTGCACCACCGGTGGCCGCCGGCGTCCGACTGGCCTCCGGGCGGTGTCCGGGGCTGAGCGCCCCTCGACGCGGCCATCCGGGTCGCGAGCCTCAAGCCTGTCCCTGGCAGTCGCGTTCGTCCCTTATGCGTCCCGTTCGAGGGGTAAAAGGGTACTGTGTTGTCTCATGACTTCTGAGAGTTTCGGATGTCATGACATCTGAGACACTGGTGGGGTGGGTTGCCTGGGGTTATGGGTAACTCGATTTCGCCGTCTCGGCGTGAGCAGGTCATAGGTTTTGACTCCAGGACCAGTGGGATGAGCGTGGAGGAGTTCTGCGCTCAGGTGGGTATCTCGCGGGCCTCGTTCTACCGGATACGCCGACGCGCTGAGCACGAGGGCCTGGCTGCCGCGCTGACGCCGCGTTCACGGGCCCCGCGCCACCCGGCGCGGGTGTGGGACCAGGGCGCTGATGAGCGCATCGCTCAGGTTCGTGCCGACCTGCTCGCCGCCGGCCGGGAGGCGGGTCCGGCCTCGGTGTGGTGGGTGATGAGCCAGGGCGCCAGCGTTCCGGCTCCTTCGCGCGCGACGATCGCCCGCAGCCTGCGCAGAGCCGGCCTGGTTGTCCCCGCCCCGCGCAAGCGGCCCAGGACGTCGTACAAGCGCTTCACCCGCAGCGCGGCCAACGAGCTGTGGCAGATCGACGGCTTCCAGTGGCGCCTGGAGGACCGTCTGGTGACCGTCTACCAGGTCGTTGACGACTGCTCGCGGGTCATCACCGCCCTGAGGGCCTGCTGGGGCGGTGAGAGCGTGCAGGCGCCCGCACGGTCCTGAGGAGGCCTTCGCCACCTGGGGGCGCCTCGGCGGCGATCCTGTCGGACAACGCGCTGGCGTTCAACACCAGCCGCATCACTGGCCCGGGAGCCACCGAGAAGTGGCTGGCATCCCTGGGGGTGCGTCCCATCAGCGGGCGGGTGGGCCACCCTCAGACCCAGGGCAAGGTCGAGCGCTCCCACCAGCCGGCAGCCGCCTGGCTGCGCGCCCACCCGGCCAGCACCCCTTGAGGAGCTCAACGCCGAGCTGGACCGCTTCACCAGCTACTACAACACCGAGCGCCAGCACCAGGGCCACGGCATCGCACTGACCCCGCTGAGGGTATGGGCTCAGACCCCCAGGGCGCTGGCCAGCCCAGCCCCCATCGACCTGGAGCGCCTCCCAGCCGGCGGCGGCCCTCATCAGCCTGCCCGACCCCGCCGATCCCGACCAGGCCGTGGACCGCGCCCGACGCACCGTGATGTCCAACGGGTGCGTGTCCTACAGAGGACCGTGCACTGTCACTGGGCCAGACCATGCGCGGCGTCGAGGTCACCCTGATCGAGTACACCACGCGCCTGGACCTCTACGACCCCGACGGACGCCGCTTCGTGTCCCTGCCCTGGCCCCAACCCACCCAGAGGCAGCAAGGCAACTGCTCCACCATCGACACCAAGAAACCGCCCTACAGACTCATCCCTGCTCCCACCCCGACGCCCCCTGAACGTCTCACAGGGTCATAACCCCCACCGACGTCTCAGAAGTCATGACACCCAAACGTCTCAGAAGTCATGACACCCAAATGTCTCAGAAGTGAGGAGACAGCACAGAGGGGTAAAGGGTACGAACGCGACATCTACCCTACGACCGCGTGCGCTGGGCGGGCTCACTGGGAGTCTCGGCGGTGCGCTGTACGCCCTTGGTGTCACGATTGGCGACTTTTAGGGTACCCATCGGCTGACGTGCCCGAACCCGTAAGGCTTTGACCTGCGCATATGTGCCAGAACGTGGCGGAAGTCGGCCAGGTTCGCGTTTAAAAGTCGCCCACCGTGACACCACCCTGCGGCTGGTGGCCCAAGGTGCGGCCGCGTGTGTTGGGATCTGGGGCTGAGGTGCCGCGGGCTGAGTAGGGCGCCTCGGTGGTGCGCTGTGACACCGCTCGCGGAGCGAGCTGGAGGTCTCAGGTGCGACCGTGTGCTTTGGCATCTGTTCAGGCTTAGTGGTGCGCTGTGCGCCCTTGGTGTCACGATTGGCGACTTTTACGTTGCCTGTCGGCTGCCGTGTTCGGGCCTGAGGGCTCTGGCCTGCGCGTATGTGCCGGGGTGCGGTGGTTGTCGGGCCAGGTGTGCTTTTAAAAGTCGCCGTTTGTGACACCGGTCGTGGAGTGAGCCTGGTGGTCTGGGGTGTGGGCGTGTGCTGGGGTGGGGGGTTAGTGGCCTTGGGCTTCTTCTGCGTCGTCGGTGAGGTAGGTGACGATGCGGACCAGGTCGTAGGGGTGGAGGTCTCGGTGGTGGTGATGGTGCCCTCGATGGGCCGCCACTGGTCCTCGCCTGGGGGCGGTACCGGGTGGTCCAGGTGGTGGTCAGAGTCGTGGTGACGCCGGTGGCGGTGTGCTGGTAGTGGTGGGTGACGGTCTGGTGGGGTAGGGGCGCCGGGGTCGGTGGTGGTTGTGGTGGTGCCGTCTCCCAGCCCCAGGTGTAGGGAGGTGGGGGTGAACTCCACCTCGATGGAGGTGCCCAGGATGGTGGTGGTCTGGTGCTGGGGGCTGGGGCTGGTGTAGACGATGAAGGCCTTGGAGATGATGACCTTCGGTCCTGGGGGCTGGCGGGTGATGCCCGAGCCCGAGGCGATCAGGGTGGCGGCCTGACGGGTAGTGACCGTGACCGCACGAGGCCCGCCGTCAGTGTTGGTGGGTTGGTCGGGCCCGCCGGGGCGGTTGAGGGTGGACAGGTTGCACTTGTACTTGTCCAGCCCGTAGGCGTCCTTCTCGGGCGAGCACTCCCGATGCGACTGCTCCTCCCACGTCGACGGATCCGAGGCCCTCACAGACGGACGCTCCTGAGACGCAGGCTCACCAGAATCCGACGCACTCTCTTGAGGGATGGTCTCAGTCACCTCCCCATAGGTTTCCACTCCTGCGTCCGTATTTCCAGCAGTTACATTAGATTCAACAGTGGTGGAGCCCGAACTTGCGTTTCCGGCATTTTGTATAGGAAGTATGGGTGGAGCGACAAGGGTGATTAAGGCAATGGGGTGCAGTGTCATCATTTGGCCACCTCAACCCCGCCAACCAACCATCCACCATTAACATACCTGACGCCAAAGTTGAGACTTCTTCCTTTGTCTGGAGCGGATGTCTTGGCCGACCCTCCATCTCCGGGATGAGAAGTCATGGCGCCATAATCTACAACAACCGCCACGCGATTGTAGTCACGCCCCTCTAGTTTTTCGTAGTACGTCACGTTGGCGACATTCTGCTCCCATTTGTCAATCCATCCTCCGGTAGTGTGCAGGCTGGTGGCTCTGTTGATGGCTGATTGGCAGAATTTGCATTGATCTTCGCTCATCTTTGCTAGTTCGGTGGTGTTTCCGGTCATGAAGGCGTAGCGGTAGAGGTTGAGGAAGTAGCCGACGCTGGCTGCTGCGCCCTCGGCGCTCTCCTCGTTCAGCTGCGGGGGCTTGGCCGGTGCGGGCTCGGCCAGGGCCGCGTCGCGCTTGGCGCGCAGCTCAGGAGTCAGAGCCGCTTCGCGCGAGGCGGTCGCGCTGGCGTTGGCATCCGCAATCCCCTTCTCAGCCCGGGCACTAGCCGCCGACGCACTGGCACTGGCGCTCGCACTGGCCTCAGCCTTGGCGTCCCTCACCGAGCAGGCCACCACCCCCAGCGCCAGCACACACACCGCCACCAACCCGGCCACACCCCTGTGGCGGCTGTGCGTGGCAGGGCGGCGCTCCAAGATGGTGACCTGGCTAGAGCCGGATGCAGGCCGCCGCACACCCACGGGCGCAGCAGATCGTAGGGACGCACTCATCACGGAAGCCTCCTCGCCACCGAAACAACTCGTACCCCGCCCGGCTGGGCGACACTGCCCGTCCAAGCGGTGTATTGACACTACCTGCACCAACACTCCCACACCAGCCCCTTGAGGCCCCCTGTGGAAAACCTCGGAAGGAGACTCGCCCAGTCCCGTTGCTGGCGGCCGGGACCGTGATTCACTTCGTTTAACAGGCCGAGGCCTCGGACCGTTCGCCAGGCGTGGTCCGAGGCCCCGAAGCCGTCCGCGTAGTGCCGCCTTTCTGCGCCGCTCTACACCGTCGTGGCCACCTGGCCAGCAACGGGGGTGCCGCTGGGAGCGGCCCCGGATGTGGTACCGGCACCCCTGGCGGTGCGCCGGGAACCGGCCTGCAGGAGCACAAGCGCCAGCGGCGCCACCGGCACGATCGCGAAGAACACTGTCACCCACACCGCGCCCAGGCTGAGCATCTCGTGGATGAGCAGGACCGCGGGGGCAAGGATCGCCACGATGATGAAGGCCGCCAGCGCCCCGACCACCGGCCGCACCCGCCTCGGCGCCAGCGCGGTCAGCGCCAGGGCCAGCGTGGGAAGGACCAGGACGTAGGCAGCGCCGGGCAACAGCACCATGAGCGGCACGCAGGCCGCCGCCAGCAGGAGCAGCACCGCGGCGAGAGTCTCCTGCCCGAGCCCTCCTTCCAGCGCCGCACCACGAAGTGCGTCGTGAGCCCGGCCCCGATGAGGGCCCCGCCAGCGAACATCCACACCAGCAGCGGGTTCGGCCCGAGCCCGCTCTCCGGCGCCCACTTCATCGCCATGGCTCCGCGCTGCACCAGCCCCGCGGCGGCAGAGGCGAACGCGGCCCGCCACGTCAGGCCCCAGACGCTCCCCAGGACCCGCTTCCAGCGCAGCGACCGTGCCCGCACCGCAACGACGCCGAGCGCGGCGATGACGGCCAGGCACCCCAGCCCCGTCCCGACCGCGGCCGGGTAGCGCACCGTCAGCCCCCCGCCACAGCTGGAAGAAGTGGAGGTCGCCGTCGGCCGTCAGCGTGGGGGCCTGCCCCTCGAAGGCCCAGGCCCGCGCGAGGTCCAGGACCTGGTCGCCGTAGTGCTGGAGGGTCGAGTGGTCGACGTAGCGCGGGGCGTCGGTGGGGTGGTGGTAGTGCTCGGCCTCCCCAATCGCCGCGATGTTGAGCACCGTGAAACCCTCGGGGATGAACGCCGCCATGTCAGTGGTGTTGGGCATGCGCGCGTACAGCGAGGGGAGGAGTGAGCCGGCCACGGGCTGCTTCACGTGGCTGAGGAAGTAGCCGGCGACGGCGCTGTTGTTCGAGGAGGTCTCGAACATGAGCGCCGGGCCGCTCGTGCCGCGCGCCTCGAGGTTGAGGACCAGGTCGACTTTCTCGTAGTCGGCGCGGTGGTGGCGCATCTCGTTGCGGGCGCCGACGAGGCCGACCTCCTCGCCGTCGGTGATGACGATCTTCAGCGAGTTCTCCGGTTGGCGCCCCTCGGCCTTGATAGCCCGAAGCGTCTCGACGATGGCGGCCACACCGTAGCCGTCGTCGGAAGCCCCGTAGGAGTTCCCGGGGATTATGCGTACTACGCCGTCTTCGTCCTCCTCGACCGTGGACGAGTCATAGTGGGCCACGAGTGCCATGGCGCGCTCGGACTTCCCCGGTACGTCGACGACGATCGTCTCAGCCGGCGCGTCCTTGACCTCCGACTGCAGCTCTGCGGGGAGCGTCTCGAAGCTCTCCTTGTCCTCCGGGTTAGTGAGGTCGAATAGCGGGTCGGAGTGCACTGTGGGGGTGTAGCCGAGGTCGGTGAACATGCCGATGACGTCGTCGCGTGCCCGGTCGTGCGCCTCGCGGCGCAGGACACTGTGGGGCTCGTCGGCGAGGCGGTTGATGGCGGCCATGGCACGCTCGGCGGAGAACTCGGTCGGGTCGGCGGTGGTCGGTGCGGGGGAGGGCAGGATGAGGACGCTCAGGCCCACCACCAGACCCAGCAGGGCGGCGATCGGGGCCAGCAGGCGCCGGGTGAGACCGGGCGTGGAGAAACGGCGATCAGTCATGGTGTCAGCTTTCCGGACGTGAATCGGTGGTGAACGGGGGAGGAGGGGCGGCGTCGCCTTCATGTCTTTGGCTCACCGGCGGTGAGGACAGGGCCCGGGATGCGGCGTGGGGAGCGAAGGCGACGCCAGGCGTGGCCGGCTCAGGCCTTGGGCCAGGCGACGACCAGGCAGACGGCGACGAAGCCGACAGTCAGCGCCACCTGCGTCCAGCCGAGCCAGGCCCGGCGACGCGGCAGGGCGGGCAGATCCGGCCACAGCGTGATGCCTCGGACGATCCCGTACAGGCCGGGCAGCGATGCCGCCGCCAGGATCCAGGTGGGCACGTGCGCCCAGGGCCCCGAGACTGGATGGGAGATATGGGTCTGACCTGCTGCGACGGAGGTCGGAAACGATGGGAGGGAGAAGTGTTGGCGCTCATGGACCCAGGCTGTCGGAGCATGATCGTCCACACGATCCAGTCACCTGGTCGGTCGATGTCGGGCCAGCCCGACAACACCGTGACGGTCCACGAGAAGGACGGGGTGGCGGGGTGAGGTGGGGTGTCCCGTCCGGATCCGGGTGAGCGTGGGTAACGGTGATGCCGGCGAACGGCCTCCCGTGTGGTTCCGGGCGTGCAGAGGGCCTTGGAGCGGTGGGGAGTGTCCAAATCGGATACAAAGGCGGCAACGAGTACTGAGCGCGTCTGACAGAACCGCATGATTCCGCGGTTCGTATCGCTGGGTGAAAAGTGGTTGGGCTCCTTTGTGTCCGATTTGGACACCATGCCTTGGCTACTGGGGCGTGAAGTCTCTGGACATGGGTGACAGTTCTGTGTCAGGACATCGGTGACACTTCGATGGGTCCTGGAGGCCACAGGCTGACGGATGCGCCAGTTGTCCACAGAGTGACGGCGGCCGGGTTGCGCCCATTCCGCAAGCGGGCGGCAATGAGTCCCGTGAACACCATGGACGCTGAGCTGCTTGCCGCGGTGCGTGGCTGTTACGGAGCGGTGCGCATGCGGGATCTGGAGCCGACTCGCACCCAGCGCCGTCACATCGCCTCACTCGTGAGGGCCGGTGAGCTCATCGCCTATGAGCATGGGGTCGTCGGTATCCCGGGTGCTGAGCGCGCCGTTGTGTTGGCGCGCATTCATGGAGGGCTCCTCACCTGCCAGGCCGCTATGCGGTACTACGGGCTGCCCGTGGCCCATGGGGCCGAGCAGGTTCACCTCGTGGTTTCGGATAGCGGACGATTCGCAGCCGTGGGACGTGAGGTTATCCATGTCGATCGGAGCCAGGGCTCAGCATCTCCGACTCGTTTCCCCGTACAGGCACTTCCTGAGGCGCTGGCTCGTTTCCTGCGCTGCCACGTCCAGGACGACTCCCCACTCATCGCTCTTGACGCAGCACTTCATGATGAACGGGTCACTGCCGAGCAGATTCGGGACCTGCTGCGCGGCCCCGGCTCGGCTCGGGCACTCGCTCGACTCGATCGCGCCAGCGACCGGGCCCGTTCCCCGTTGGAGACGTTGGCGCGAATGGACCTTGAGGCTGCGGGCCTGAGCTTCGAGGACGGGGTGGAGATCGAGGGAGTCGGCGAGGTGGACTTGGTGATCGAGGGGTGGGTGGTCGTCGAGCTCGACGGCTACACCTACCACTGCGACGAGTACCAGTTCGGCCTCGACCGCTGGCGCGACCGCCGGCTCGTCGCCCGCGGCTTCCTGCCACTGCGCTTCACAAGGAAGGATGTCTACGCGCATCAGGTCGTTCCGGATGTGCTGAAGGCCGTGGAGTGCTGGGGAGTGTCCAAATCTGCCACAAAGGCTGCTGTGAGTCTCGGATAGAAAATACAGAACCGCGCAATTCTGCGGTTCCTGCTGCTCAGTGAACGGCGTCTGAACCTCTTTGTGGCAGATCTGGACACAGAGCCCCTCAAGGAGGTCATCGGTTGCTCTGGTGACGGCTCCTCAGCGAGAGTGACGGGGCGTCCAGGGTGATGATGTTGGAGTGAATCCTCAGTAGGTCAGATGACATCAGTATCGATAGTCATGACAGGTCAATCGGGTTGTCCGGGGAGCGGCCTCGTGCTGGGTCGAGGGCCACGCTCCTGGCCTCATCTCAACACGCCGGGTGAGGGGATCTGGATCGTGCCCGCGGCTTCCGTGTGGCCTCGATGGTCCGTGCTGCCGGCCCAGCTGCATCCGCAGGATCGCGCGAAAAAGCATCACCTATCAGGACAAAAGTCCTTACCTCTATCGCAAGATGTTGTGGTCCAGATACAAAGGAGACACAACATCATGTGTCTCAATGTGGCTCTTGCGGTGTATCTGGGCGTAGGGTCGGCACCGGTGCCGCCGACCGACCCGCTCCCCGCAGGCAGCGCGCAGCCGCTGACGGCACCCGGAAGAACCGGCCCCATCCATGCTCGGCAGGGCCGCGAACAGGAACGAGAAGGACCATCGGAGAGACCCGTGCTCGAGAAGAACCTTGCCTCCACCACCCCGCAGCTGACGGCTCGGCGCAGCCGCCGGCCGCCACGTCCGACGCCACCACCGACCCGCGCCTCGTGGCCCCCGGTTCGGCCGACTCGGCCGTCGCCCGCGGCGAGCGCCCCACCGTTGACGCCATCGCCACCATCACCGAGTACCTGGACCGCTCCGACTGGCGCGTCAACGCCAACGCCAACCAGGGCTACTCGCTGGGCGGGATGATGCTCAACACCTCCGGCAAGGTCGTCGCCAACTACTGGCTCAGCCAGGTCTACCCTGCCGCCGCCGGCCAGGCCCACCGCAACGCGGACCTCCACATCCACGACCTGGACATGTTCGCCGGCTACTGCGCCGGCTGGTCCCTCAAGGACCTCCTCCAGCAGGGCTTCAACGGCGTCCCCGGCGCCATCGCCGCCGGCCCCGCCAAGCACTTCTCCTCGGCCGTCGGGCAGATCGTCAACTTCCTGGGGACCCTCCAGAACGAGTGGGCCGGCGCCCAGGCCTTCTCCTCCTTCGACACCTACATGGCGCCCTTCGTCCGCCTTGACGACATGACCTACGCCCAGGTCAAGCAGTGCATGCAGGAGCTCATCTTCAACCTCAACGTCCCCTCGCGTTGGGGCACTCAAACCCCTTCACCAACCTCACCTTCGACTGGACCTGCCCCGCGGACCTCGCCGACGAGCACCCCTCATCGGAGACGAGGGTCTGCGACTTCGCCTCACGGCGACCTCCAGGCGGAGATGGACCCTCATCAACCGCGCCTTCATGGAGGTCATGACCGAGGGCGACGCCGAGGGCCGCGTCTTCACCTTCCCCATCCCCACCTACAACATCACCCGCGACTTCGACTGGGACGCCCCCAACACCGAGCTGCTGTTCACCATGACCGCGAAGTACGGCCTGCCCTACTTCCAGAACTTCATCAACTCCGAGCTCGACCCCGGCATGATCCGCTCCATGTGCTGCCGTCTCCAGCTCGACCTGCGCGAGCTGCTCAAGCGCGGCAACGGTCTGTTCGGTTCGGCCGAGCAGACCGGCTCGGTCGGCGTCGTCACCATCAACATGGCCCGGCTCGGCTACCTCTACGCCGACGACGAGGCCGCCCTGACCGCCCGGCTCGACGAGCTGCTCGAGATCGGCCGCGACACCCTGGAGCTCAAGCGCACCGTCATCCAGCACCACATCGACGCCGGCCTGTTCCCCTTCACCAAGCGCTACCTGGGCACCCTGGACAACCACTTCTCCACCCTGGGCGTCAATGGCATGAACGAAATGGTCCGCAACTTCACCCACGACGCCTACGACCTGACCCACCCTCGCGGCCACGCCATGTGCGTGCGCCTCCTGGACCACGTGCGGGACAAGATGGTCGAGTTCCAGGAGGCCACCGGCCACCTCTACAACCTCGAGGCCACCCCGGCCGAGGGCACCACCTACCGCTTCGCCAAGGAGGACCGCAAGCGCTACCCCGGCATCCTCCAGGCCGGCACGCAGGCCAACCCCTACTACACGAACTCCTCCCAGGTCCCCGTGGGCTACACCGACGACCCCTTCGAGGCCCAGGAGATGCAGGAGGAGCTCCAGACCAAGTACACCGGCGGCACCGTCCTGCACCTGTACATGAACGAGCGCATCTCCTCGGCAGCCGCCTGCAAGGAGCTGGTGCGCCGCTCCCTGACCGCCTTCCGCACGCCTTACATCACCATCACGCCGACCTTCTCCATCTGCCCGGTCCACGGCTACCTCGTGGGAGAGCACCTGACCTGCGACAAGTGCGCCGAGCTCCACCCGGAGGCCGAGCCGGTCGAGTGCGAGGTGTGGACGCGCGTCATGGGCTACTTCCGCCCGGTGCGCTCCTTCAACATCGGCAAGAAGGGCGAGTACGCCGAGCGGCAGATGTTCACCGAGGTCGCCGCCGGCGGCCATGGCCCGGCCGTCTCGCGCCTGAGCGCGGTCAGCGCCTGAGAGGACCCGCCGGGACCGCTGGGCGCCGTCGGATGATCCGGCGACGGCTCCCAGCGGGCTCGGTGCCATGACGACAAGACGTGAGAGGAGTGGCCGTGACCTCCCTGCCGAGAGGCTCGCATGCCTCCACATCCGTTCCGACGGCGAGGGGGGAATCCAGACCACCGGCCCGCCGACGACCTGGTGATCGCGGGGCTCGTCCCCATGAGCACAGTCGACTGGCCCGACCACCTGACCGCGACCGTCTTCCTGCAGGGATGCCCTTGGAACTGCTTCTACTGCCACAACCGGGACCTCATCCCGGCCCGCACGCCCGGCCAGGTGGCGTGGGAGGAGGTGCGCACCCTGCTGCGCCGCCGGCGCGGGCTGCTCGACGGCGTCGTCCTCACCGGCGGAGAGGCCCTGCGCCAGGACGCCCTGGCCGACGCCGCCCGCGAGGTCATCGACATGGGCTTCCAGGTGGGGCTGCACACGGCCGGGCCCTACCCGCGGCGGCTGCGGGACATGATCGAGGCCGGGCTCGTCGACTGGGTGGGGCTGGACATCAAGGCCCTGCCCGAGCACTACGGGCAAGTGGTCGGCCGGGCGAACGCGGCCGCGAGGGCCTGGGAGAGCCTGGAGGTACTCGTTGAGGCGGCCGGCTGCGGCGGGCCCGACTTCGAGGTTCGCACCACCGTGGTGCCCGGGGACGTGACGGCCGACGACGCCGTGGAGGTGGCTCGGCGGGTGCACGCGGCGGGGGCACGGGTCTACGCCCTCCAGCAGGCCCGCTCCGAGGGGACGAGCGGCGAATTCGACGTCGTGGCGCCCGGCTGGGACGGGACGTGCGAGCGCATGGCCGAGCGCATCGAGGCCCTGGGCTGGGACCGCTTCACCTACCGCCCGGCGTAGAGAGGCTGCCGTGGAGGGCGGTGTCCATGGTCAGTGTCAGCTGGTCAGCCACCGATGCGCTGGTGGTGACCGCCGGTGAGCTTGGGTGGCGGCCGACACCCACCGACACATTAGTGATCCCATTCAGTAGAGCAACTACTGAGACATTTCCTTATTGTTCGGCTATGGTTGCTGACGGGCGGTCATATCGTCGTCGCGGCTGACAGCGGTCAGCGGTACCCACGGCGCCCTGACCGGCTCAGGCGCACCTCGCGCGTCGCGACACCCCGGCCCGCTGGCCGAGCAAGGAGATACTCATGAACGACACCAACCTGCCCGAGACCCCTCAGGACGGTGCTCCCGCCGGCTGCCCCATGTCCCGCGCCGGCCTCGGCGAGCACCTGCCCAGCCGCAACAACGCCGTCGGCCAGGGCCGCATGACGATGGCCAACGGCTCGCCCGTCTACAACAACCAGGACTCCATGACCGCCGGGCCCCGCGGTCCCGTCGCCCTCCAGGACGCCTGGCTGCTGGAGAAGCACGCCCACTTCAACCGCGAGGTCATCCCCGAGCGCCGCATGCACGCCAAGGGCTCGGGCGCTTGGGGCACCTTCACCGTCACCCGCGCCATCCCCGAGCTCACTCGCGCAGCGATCTTCTCCGCCGAGGGCAACCAGTGCGAGCTCTTCATGCGCTTCTCCACCGTCGCCGGGGAGCGCGGGGCCGCCGACGCCGAGCGCGACATTCGCGGCTTCGCCATGCGTTTCTTCACCTCCGAGGGAAACTGGGACGTCGTCGGCAACAACACCCCCGTCTTCTTCTTCCGTGACGGCAAGAAGTTCATCGACCTCAACCACGCCGTCAAGCGCGACCCCCGCACCAACCTGCGCAGCCCCAACACCAACTGGGACTTCTGGACCAGCCTGCCTGAGTCGCTCCTCCAGGTGACCATCACCATGTCCGACCGCGGCATCCCGCTGTCCTACCGCTACATGCACGGCTTCTCCTCGCACGCCTACTCCTTCATCAACGCTGAGGGCGTGCGCACCTGGGTCAAGTTCCACTTCCGCTCCCAGCAGGGTCTCGCCAACCTCACGGACCAGGAGGCCGCCACCGTCATCGCCGAGGACCGCGAGTCCAACCAGCGTGATCTGTACGAGTCCATCGAGAAGGGGCAGTACCCCCGCTGGACCATGTACGTCCAGACCATGACCGTTGAGCAGGCCGAGGCCCTGACCGACTTCAACCCCTTCGACCTGACGAAGATGTGGCCCAAGGCGGACTTCCCCTTCCAGGAGGTCGGCGTCCTCGAGCTCAACAGGAACCCCGACAACTACTTCCAGGACGTCGAGCAGGCCGGCTTCACGCCCCAGAACATCGTGCCCGGCATCGGCTACTCGCCGGACAGGATGCTCCAGGCCCGCCTCTTCTCCTACGGTGACGCCCAGCGCTACCGCCTCGGCGTCAACCACCACCAGATTCCGGTCAACTCCCCGCGCGGCGTCGCCTGCCCCCATGGCTTCCACCGCGACGGCGCCATGCGGGTGGACGGCAACGCCGGGTCCCAGAACGCCTACGAGCCCAACTCCTACGGCAACTGGCAGGACTCGCGCGAGCTCTCCGAGCCCGTCCAGGCCGGAGGCGACGTCGCCATGTACGACTTCCGCGAGGACGACCACAACTACTACACCCAGCCCGGCATGCTCTGGCGCGCTATGACGCCCGAGCAGCAGCTCGTCCTGTGCGAGAACACCGCCCGCGCCATGGGTGACTCGACCCTGCAGATCAAGCACCGCCACATCTTCAACTGCTACCACGCGGACCCCGACTACGGCCGTGGCGTGGCCCAGGCGCTGGGCATCGACATCGACAGCGTGGACCTCGACGGCGCTACCGCCGACTCCTACGAGCTGTGGCTGGCGCGCAACCGCGCCAACGCCGAGCTCGACGTCCCGACGTCGCCCGCCGCCCCGGCCTCTGCCGCGAACCTCGGCCCGGCCGGCCGCGACACCAACGTGGCTGACCCGACCACCCTCACCGACCCGATGAACGACCCCTACGTGCTCTGAGCACTGCGTCCCGGTACCCGACGGCGGCTCGCGCCTTCCAGCGGAGGCGGGCCGCCGTCGGAGGCTGCTGTGGGGAGCGGTGTCCATGGTCGGTGACGGGCCGCACATTTAGCCTCGAAGCATGAGTTACGACCTCCTGATCTTCGAGCCGGACTCCACGACCGATGAGGACTTCCCCCAGTGGTGGAAGCAGGTGGTCGCCCAGTGGGACGAGCCGCGCGACTTCAGCACCATCGATGGCTCCACCCCGGCGATCAGGTCCATCTACCGTGATCTCATCCGCGCCTTTCCGCCGTTCAACGGCCCTGACGCTCTGAGTGAGGCGGAGCGGGAGGAGCGGGAGGTCGAAGGGCTGCCGGTCGCTGACTACACCATCGGCGCCGACTACATCTACATCAGCGTCGGCTGGTCGGACGCGAACGCGCTGGTCAAGATCGTTGGCCAGATGGCCTGGACGCAGCGACTCGCGGTCGCCTACGTCAGCGAGGACAGCTCGATCTTCCGGCCGTAGCGGTGGACGGGACGGCGGCACCACGCCGGACCTCCCATAAGTGCGGGTGTCTTGTTCGATAACGACCGACTGGTTAGGCTTCTCGTGTCTGCTGGAAGGGTTCCCGCATCAAAGGAGACGACCGTGAAACCCGCACGAGCAACCCAGCTCCTCATGACCGCAGGTCTTGCCGTGGCGACGGCCACCGCCTGCTTCCCGGTCCAGGCCCAGGGTGCAAACCCAGCGGCTGCGGCGCCCTCGACCAGTGTCGGCTCCGAGCAGGCGTCCCCCGGCGGCCCGGCCGGCGTGGCGGCCACGGCGACGCCGGCCGGTGACGCATCTGCGCCGGTGGCATCGTCGTCGGGCATGGGGGAGCCGACCGCTGCCGCCCTCTCCGGTGAGCCCTCCACCTTGCCGCACGGGACCGCAGACTCCCCGTCCGACGCCGCAACCGCCCCACCCTCGCAGCCCTCCGAGGGCTCGGGTCGGGGGCACTCCGAGGTCGAGATTGACGGCTGGAACGTCGACTTCTTCGAGGGCTTTGACGCCTCCATCGAGGAAACTGGTTGGGAGCAATACGGCGATAACCCCCTCAGCGATCCGGGAGCCATGGGCATGAGGTTGAGGAGGGACTCCTTCACCCAGAACGGCGAGCTCATCATCCGCACCCAGTACCAGGATGGTCAGTGGAGCGCCGGTGGTGCCTCGACCAACAAGGTCTTCGCGGCCTCGCGCGGCCGGTGGGAGGTGCGCGCCAAGTTCCCCCGGGCAAAGGGCATCGGGTATGCGATCCTGCTGTGGCCCGAGGACCAGAAGGCGCCGCCGGAGATCGACTTCGTCGAGGGGCGCTTCCATGGTCCGCCGGTGGTGGGCACCTACCACTGGGGTGATGCCACTCCGAAGGGACACAAGCAGAAACAAGTGAGCCGCGATAACCCTGACATGGGTGGTTGGCACACGTACGGCGTCATCGTGGAGGACGAGTACATTGCCTTCACCTTCGACGGCCAGGAGTGGGGCCGGATCACTCGGGACGACGTTGGTAAAAACATCTCCAGCAAGCGGATGTTCTTCGGGGTCCAGAGCGGCGCGATGGACCCCAACCACGAGAACGCCAAATGGTACGAGACCGTCGACGGCGGTGTCCCCGGCCCGCTCACACCGGCCGTCTCCGACATCCAGATCGACTACGTCGCCCACTACACCAGGGGGTAGCTCGGCGCGTCGACGTGGCGTCGCTCCTCGGGCTTTCGGTCTCGCCTCCGCCCCTGCCTCCACCACCGCAGCCACAAAGTAGTACATGTAGAACCTTTGTCGTATTCTCGTGTCATGAGTGCAGCGGATGTGCCGGTTTCTCCGGGGAGCAGGACGGTGGGACTGCGGGAGGTCAATCAGCAGGCCGGGCGGGTCTACCGTGAGGTCGAGTCCACTGGTGTGCCTGTGACGGTCACCGATCGTGGCCGCCCGATCGCCCAGATCGTCCCGATCCGTGATGACGAGTCCTGGTATGAGCGGATGGTCCGTGAGGGCAAGGTTCGTCGGGCCGTAGGCGACTGGGCGCTGCCCGCCAGGCGGTGGGGGGTGCCTGAGGGTTTCGACCTGGAGCAGTTCCTCCTCGGTGAGCGCGAGGAGGACAGGTGATCTACCTCGATACGTCGGTGGCGCTGCTCGCCCTCCTCGGGCAGCCCGGAGCCGATGAGGCCGCGCGGCTCATCACGGATGCGCACGCCACCGAGGGACTGGTCTCCTCCTGTCTGCTCACGGTGGAGATGTCTCGGGCGGCGCATCGGGAGCGCTTCGATATCCGCGTGGTCGATGAGTTCATCGCGGGGGTGGAGCTCGTCGAGATCGGCCCGGATGTCATTGAGCGCGCCAGTGCCCTGACCGGTGGGCTGAAGTCTCTCGATGCCATTCACCTGGCGACGGCGACGCTGCTGGACGACCCTCGCCACCCGGTCACGGTTCTGACTCATGACGCCCGCTTGGCCGACGCCGCCCGGTCCCGAGGCCTGAGCGCGATCGACCCGCTGGGCTCATAGCACCTGATAGACCTCCTCGAAGGGCAGGCGCGGGTTGCGCTCCTGGTAGGCGTCTGGCCCTGGGTGACCGACGTTGATGACCAGCAGCACCTCCACGTCCTGACCGGCGAAGAACTCGGTCGCCAACGCCTCGGCGTCGTCTCCGTTCATGGGGCCGGCTGCCAGCCCGACGGCGCGAATCGCCTGAATGACGTAGGCCGTCTGGATCAGCGCTGAGGCGCGCGCCCAACGCGCCCGCATCTCCGCCCCGCCCTCCTCCAGCAGCCGCTGGTAGCGCTCGCCGCGCGGGTGCAGCCGCGGCAGGGACCCGGCGAAGGACCGATCGGCTGCGCAGACGAGGGTGAGAGGCGCCCCCGCGGCCTGCTCGCGATTACCGCTGGGAAGACAGGGAAGTAGGCGCTCCCGGGCCGCCGCCGATCGGACGGCTACCACCCGTAACGGCTGGGCGTTGACCGCCGTCGGCGCCCACTTGGCCAGCTCGTGGATCGCCCGCAGCTGGGCGTCGGTCACCGGCTCGTCGGTGAAGGTGTAGGCGGTGCGTGCCCCGCTGAACAGCAGCGAAGCGTCGGACTCGGTCAGGATGGACTCGGCGGGCACGGGGCCAGGAACCGGAACGGGGGAGACGACTGCCATGCTCCGATTGAAGCACGCGCCGTCTCCCCCGGGGCGGATGTTGTCCCGACAAGGCAGTCTTGCTGTCCCCGCCCTTGCTCTCCTCACCCTCCTGACGTGCGGCCTCGCAGCGGGTCTCCGTCGCGCAGGCGATCCATGCGATGGCGGAGAGTGTGCGCTGTGAGGGCCACGGTCCTGCTGCTCGAGAAGTAGCCGTTCTCCTCGATGGAAGGGTGAGGCTCCGGGCCGAGCGCTGTAGGGAATGAGGCAGGAAGTTATGGATGAGAATGCCGCTCCCGGCGCTCGGCCTGACTGTGGTGGTCTGTATCTTCCTCCTCGTGTCCCGTGCTGACGAAGCGCGTGGGGCGCCGTCCGCAGTGAAGTGGTCGAGGGCAAGCCAACCGGAGCCGGTGTTGCGAGGGTGTTGGCGCAAACGCTTATGTTCCCGCAACGCCCGGCCGGGGTGGCGGGGAGTCGTTTCAGTACAGGAGGAGCGGCAGGAAGGCGCTGAGGTTGTTGAGGCAGTGGATGCTCGCCGGGTAGAGCAGGTTGCGGTCGGTCTTGACATAGAGCAGCCCGCAGCTGAGACCGAAGAAGGCGTGCGGGATGACGCTCAGTACCTCGGAGAGCGCGAACGAGTGCATGTGCAGCGCACCGAACAGGACGCTGGAGACGACAACAGCCACCCAGGTCGGTGCGAAGCGCTTGATGAGCCCAATGAGGAGCTGACGGAAGAACATCTCCTCCACAATCGGCCCCACGATCCCGAGTACGACGACGATGATGATCGGCGGGAACATCTGAATGACTTCGGCAACGCTGGCGTCATTCTGCAGGGTTGCTCCGGACAGGCCGGCGAGGTTGAGCAGGGCCGAGGAGGCCAGGCCGCCGATGAGCTCGATCACCAAGGTGGCGAGTCCGCCCACGATGAGAGTGAGGGCGGCCCGTCGCTTACGGGCCGCTACCTGACGGGCACCCTGGGCCAGTGGGTGGCGGAAGGCGACGCCGCCGACGGCGAAGAGAGCGATGTAGAGCGTGAGGCCGGTTGCGGGGCCGGCGTCCTCGGAGATGAGAAAGTGGCCGAGGTGGAGGGGGAAGAAGAAGGCGTAGACGCTTGTGAAGATGACCAGCGCGACGGTGCTCAGTCGGTCGGGCCGGGTGCTCACGGTCGGAGCCGAGACCGGAGCGGAGCTCGGAGCGAAGTCCGACGGCGAAGGATTCGGTACTCCGAAGGCGGTCGGCGTCTGCTGGGACAGGGACGTGCGGGAGGTGCTCATGGCCGGAAGTGTGGGGCGGCCGGCCTGCGAGCCACATCGCCCCGGCGGCCTAGCCTCGGTGCGCCCCTCAGACCCTGGTTCGTCAGACTCCGGTTCGGCTCCCTAAGCCTCGCTGAGCTCCCTGAGCGCATGGGTGGTCGGCTGCCGTGGGGGTGGAAGTCCACCCATAATCGTAAAAATAAGGGACAATTGCCAGGCGGTCTCATGTCAATTTCTATTCTCGGCAACAGTAAAAAAAGTGTGTATCAATCCGATTGCATTTTATGGCTGCGTGAGTTATTACTGCCCCTGGAGTGCTTCAATTCTATCGGCTAGCCGCCCACCATCCCTTCTTCTGACTCGAGGCTCTCGTGAACGCGCCCATTTTGTCCCCTATTTCTCCCATATTTTCCCGTTCGTCTGTTTCATCAGTGTCTTCCTCGACGTCGAGGCGGCGGGGGCTGCTGAGGACCTCGGCTCCTGTGCTCCTCGCCCTGGCTCTTGGTGTTGGAATCGCCGGCTGCGGGGTTCCGTCCGTGGCTGATGATGCGGGTTCACCGACACCGGCACCATCTCCGACGGTGACTGCTTCGCCGTCGCCGTCACCCACCTGACTCCCTCTCCGTCGCCTACTCCGAGTCCCACCCCATCCCCGACCCCCGAGTCCTACGCCGTCGCCGATTCCGACGACGCAGGCCCCGACATCGCAGCCTCCGTTGCAGCCTCTTATGCAGGAGTCTGAGCCGACGCAAGAGCCTGAGCCAGAGTCGACACCAGAAGAGGAGACTCAGGCCGGCGGTGGCGCGGCGGCTCCCGCGCCCCGTGCCGGAGCCGAGGCAGGAGAGCATGTACTTTCCCAACTGCAAGAAGGCAAAGGAGGCGGGAGCAGCTCCCTTGTATCGGGGCGACCCTGGATACCGCGAAGAACTGGATCGAGACCGGGACGGCATCGCCTGCGAGATCAAATAGGGGTCGGTTGATGCCTACCATCGAGAGCGGTGGTGGTGCGAGAGTCTCCACCCGCTCGATGTGCGTCGTTCGTAACGTCCAGGCGTCGCGCACGACGCACATCGGATGGGAGCGGGTCGTGGGGCCATGCGTAAGGTGCGTGACGTTTGCTCGCATCGTGCGAGGTGAGGTGGCGTGATGTGAGCGGGGATTGACCACGGGCAGACAGGGCCTGCGGAGCCCTCGAATCTCGCGCGCCGTACAGGCGAGCAGTGCCTGCGATGGGCAGGACTTCACTGACGCCGCCTCAGGCAACTGGACTGCTGACTGACCTGCGAATCCGTGTGACTGAGCGAGTGCTTCGCAACGTGACCGTCTCAGGCGGCTGGCCGGTCCGCACGTGACGCTGTTCGGACGGCGTCTGCTGCGGTGGGTGCCTGAACCTGCGTGGTCCAGGCACCGATGGCTACCTCCAGCCGACGTCGGCCTGGCAGGACGGCGACGGGCTCGCGCTGACCGTCCTTGGTCGTGCCGATGACGGTGAACCAGACCGGCCGGCCGAGGCGGTGGAGCAGATCGGCGCCTTCGGGCTCGGCGGCGAGATGATCCATGACTACATCGAGTGCGGCTCTCCAGGTTTGCATCTCAATCCCCGTCTCGGCGTGCGCGCGTAGGAGGTCGGCGACGAGTAGCATGACGTCGTCTTGAGCGGTGTCGTCTGTGGGGTGCCAGTGCTTGCCGATGATGGCGGCGAGGCGATCAGCGTGTTCAAGCACCGCCGCCTCGGCTTCAGTCGTGATGTCTCGTGAGTGGATCATGATGGGCTCCTTCGAGTGGTGAAAGCCCATTCTCTGGAGTGGTGCGTAGCTTGCTGGAAGCTTTGGGGCCTACCCGACTGTCTGCTCCTCTGTCTGGAGGAACTCTTTGAAGTGTTCGGCAAGGCGGTCGCCATCAGGGCGCATCTGTTTGGCGGCAGGCACGTGCGTCAGGGAGCGGCCTTCAAATGGCAGTAAGCCAGTTTGCAGATGGACGGTCTCGATGCGTTTTGCTCGTGTCGCCACGTGGATACGACGGTCGGCGTCGATGCCGAGGAGGTGACGGTCGTAGGCGGTGTGGTGGAGCCTGCACAGAGCCAAACCATTGCTGACCTCAGGGACTCCCGCTTCCCTGGAGTCGGCGATGATGTGCGAGGCTTCCAGGAGCTGCGCGTGCGGAAGATCGCAGACTGCGCAAGAGATCTGGTAGGCACTGAGTACGTGCTCCCTGAAGTCGTGCTGGTGGATTCGCTCCTTCGTCCACCTGGAAACGTACTTCTTTTCGATCTGGCCAGAATCCTTGTGATATGAGGTGGCTGGTGTCGTCTCATCAATGGCGATGATGAACTCCGCATTACGTTCGTCGATGTCAACGATGTAGGCGGGGAACCGGGCGTAATAGAACAGCGTTGACGGGGTCGGCTTCACTCCCACGAGCCAGGCGAGGGGATAGTTCCGATGAGCGGCTACCTTCATCGCATCGTTCGCCCACTTCTTCGTATTGGAGAACTTGTAGCGAAGTAACCCACTGTCGTCAATCCGGTCGGCGTACGGTGCTTCTTTTCTGGGATCGGGGGCTGCTGTCTTGAATGTCAGGGCGGCCTCAAATTCTTGTGGCTTCCAAATCCCCTGGGATTGATGAGTGAGGCGGAAGTGGTGGCCATGCCAAGAGAAACCGTCCATTAACTCTTTGTGAGAGAAGAGTTCGTGGCCACTCATCCGCTCCGCCTCGAACCACTGCATGGCGGCCAAGTGCGCATCACGCTCCTCCAAAGGAGTAAAAATTTGCCGGTCCATGGTGGTATTCCTCATGAAAAGAGCAGCTGAGAGATTGGGATGTCTGCCTGCGATGGCAGAATGTCCCTGCGACAGTATATCGCGCTGGAACGATGCCGATTGATCTGGGTCTACTCGTCAAGGGATAGGGGTGGGAGCGTCCCTCACCCGCTCCCACCCCCGGCGTTGATGGGCGGAGGCCGGCTCGTACGTGTGGCGTCCTGATGCTCATCCGTCCGCCCGCACTAGCCGGATGATTCCGGCTATCTGGGCGGCCGTCGTCCAGGCCAGGATGATGATTCCGGCAGAAATGACGTCTGCTCGCGATGCGTCTGCCGCCAGCCAGATCTGGGCCGCCTGGCCCGGAAGCCAGCGGGCGGCGTCGCCCAGGAACACGGCCAGCTGCGGTGCCAGAATCACCAGCACCACAGCCGCCGTCGAGGCACCAATGACGCTGCGCAGCGCCGCACCGAGCCCAGCCGACAGCAGCAGCACCGCCGTCAACCAGACCACGGTCCGTCCGCCGGCCCACAGCGCCGCTGTCGACATCGTCGGGCACGCCGCCAGACTCGCCCCGACCAGGACGCTCGCCACCACCAGTCCCGTACCGGCCAGCACCATGAGCCGCGCCGCCGCCAGCCGACCCCGCGCCGGCGTCACCAGCAGACCTGTCATGCCCTGAGCCGTGGAGTGCTCAGCACCCGCCGCGGCCACCCCGGCCGCCACGAAGCCGATCTGCACCGCCAGCGCCCACACCGGAGCGATCTCCTCAAATCCGAGGTCCCGCCCATTCACCACGTCACGCAGAACTGATGTCATCGTGGCGACCGCAGCCGCGCCCGCCACCGCAGCCGACCACCACATCGCCGGCAGCGTCACCACCTTCACCAGCTCCGCGCGCAGCGCCCGCCCCCAGGCTGTCGTCACCCCAGCGGTAGCCCTCACCCTGCTGGCCGCACCGGCCCCGCTCATGCGTCCCGCCTCATCCACACCCAGCAGCACACCGCCGCGCACCCGCCCGCCCACGCCGCGCAGACGGCGGCCGCCATCGGGATCGACAGCAGCTCGACGAGCCGGTCGTAGTTGAGCGTCGTCGGGTTCGCAATGAGCCGCACCGCCGCCGTGTCCGGCAAGAACCGGGCCGCATCGGTGGACTTGATGAGCAACACCCCCGGCGAGAGCATCGTCGACATCGCGACGAGGACCGTCATCGACACCAGCGCGCTGCGCGTCACCATCGCCAGCGCCATCGACGCCATCGCCGAGAACACCCACCACGTCAGGATCCCCGTCAGCATCCACCACGGCACCGACTCGAAGGGCACGTTCACCCCCAGCAGGTGCCGGCACAGCGAGTAGGTCACCGCCCACGCCACCGCCAGCAGCACCGTCGCAGCCCCCAGCACCACGAGCAGCTTCGCGGCCACCGACGCCCCGCGCCGCGGCAGCACCAGCATCGTCGTCGCCACCTGACGCGGAGCGCTGGAGGCCCCGGTCGCGCGCGGATCACTCGCGTACTCGCTGACCACCACACTCACCGCCAGCACCACGATCCCCGTCGTCCCTACGTACAGCCCGATGACGCCGACGTCGCCCAGCCGCGCCGGCGCATCCGGGTCGCCGGCCGCCAGCTGCGCCGCCAGGTCATGATCCGTGTAGTACTCGATCAGGAGCGGCAGGACGATCGCCAACGCAGCCCCCAGCCAGCCCCCCGGCAGCCCCCACCGTCTTGCGCACCTCCGCCGTGAGGGAGCGCACCAGCGCCGTCGCCGCACTCACGAACGGCCCCCGTCCTCACGCTCGTCCCGGCCCGCCCGGCCGGCCCGAACAGTTCCGCCAGCCTGACCGACCCCGCTGCCGGCCTCGTCCCCGGCCGGGGCGGTCAGCGAGAAGAACGCCTCCTCCAGGTTCGCGTAACCCGCCGCGACCTCCTCCAGCGTCCCGGCCGCCCGCACCCGCCCGCCGGCGATGACGACGACGTCGTCGGCCACCCTCAGCCAGCTCGGCCAGAACATGACTGGACAGCAGGACCGTGCCCCCGGCGTCGGCCCGCTGCCGAAGCAGCCTGCGGATCCACCGGATCCCTCCGGGTCCAGGCCGTTGACCGGCTCGTCGAGGACCAGTACCTCCGGGTCACCCAGCAGCGCCGTCGCCAACCCCAGCCGCTGCCCCATTCCCAAGGAGAAGGTGCGCACCCGCCGCCCGGCCGCCTCACTCAGCCCGACGACGTCGAGCACCCTCAGCCACCCGACGCCGACTGATTCCCGCACCCGAGGCCACCCAACCCAGGTGCCCGCGAGCCGTGCGCGAGGGATGCGCGCCAGAGCCGTCGAGCACCGCCCCCACCGTGCGCAGCGGCTCACGCAGCTCGCGGTAGGTGCGCCCACCGATAAGTGCCCGCCCGCCGTCGGCCCGGTCCAACCCCAGCAGACACCGCAGGGTCGAGGACTTCCCGGCACCGTTCGGGCCCACGAATCCGGTGACGCGGCCCGGACGCGCCTCCAGGCTCACGCCGTGAAGCACCTCCCGCGCCCCGTGCCGCTTGACGAGATTCTCAATAGCGATCATGGGCTAACTCCAGCGCGCCGAGCGGCAGCGCGCATCGGCCGCCCAGCCGAGGCGGTCCCGCCGCCTCAGACCCAGGTCCGTCAGACCCAGGTTCGATGAAGCGCCCGAGCCGCCTTCCTAGACTGGCTGCGTGCCAGCCCCAGACGTCCCACCGCGCCACTCGCCGCTCGGGCGCGCCATCACCGGGCTGACCGTGATTGTTCTTGGCCTGGGCACCCTGGTCGGCTACTCCCCGGATCCTTCTCGGCGCGCCCAGATGACGGTGCTGCTCGTCATGGCCGGGCTCGTCGTCGCCTCCCTGTGGCTGCGGCGGCGCGACCAGCGTGCCCACGAGCGGCGCCTGACCCAGGAGACCGCCGCGCGCGCCGTCGCCGAGGACCGTCTCGTCATTGCCCGCGAGCTGCACGACGCCGTCTCCGGCAACCTCGGCGCCATCACCGTGCGCTGCGCCGTGGCCCGGCGCCTCGAGACCACCCCCGACGGGCTGCGAACCGCACTCGACGACGTCGAGACCGCCTCCCGCGAGGCCACCGAGGCGTTGCGGCGCATGCTCGCCGTCCTGCGCGACGGAAACAGACCTCCGACGCCCGGGGCGCTGGCGGCGATCCCGGCGGGACACGCACCGGCAGCCGGCCCCGGCCCCGTCAGCAGCCTCACCGAGAGCCTTCGGGAACTGATCGGCAGGGCTCGCCGCACCGGCGTCACCGTCGATCTCGACGCCGATGCGCCGCACATCGGCGCAGATGCGGGCGCTGCCCGAGCCGCGGCGATGACCGATGGTCTCCCGGCTTCGACGGTGCAGGCCGCTACCCGGGTCGTGGCCGAGGCCCTGGCCAACACCGCCCGCCACGCCGGCCCCACGCACGCCCGCGTGACCCTCCGCCGGGAGCCGGGACGGCTGCGCATCGCCGTCGACGACGACGGACCCGTAACCGGGTGGGAGCCCCACCCCGGGGCCGGGCAAGGACTGCGGGGACTTCACGAGACCCTGACCGCGCTCGGCGGAACCCTGACCGCCGGCCCCCGCGCCGACGCCCCAGGCTTCGCCATCGAGGCCATCCTGCCCATTCCCACCGACGACGCGGCCGGGGCCACCAGCAGCACCCGGGGTTCCGGAGACAGCACGGGCCCGGAACGCAGACCCACCAGTGAGTCACCGGATACCGATCCCAGGAGCGACAGGGGCAAGCCATGACGGATCCCACCAGTGCGCCGACCGACAAGACCGGCGGGTCTCCCGGCGCCCCCATCCTGGTCCTCATCGCCGAGGACCAGGCCCTCCTGCGCACTACCCTGGCCGCCCTGCTCGAGGCCGAGCCCGGCATGAGCGTCGTCGGCCTGGCCGAGGACGGTGCCCGTGCGGTCGCCCTGGCCGCCGAGCTGCGCCCCGACGTCGTCCTCATGGACATCCAGATGCCGGGCCTGACCGGCATCGAGGCCACCAGAAGGATCTGCGCCGACCCGGCGCTCGCGGCCACACGTGTCCTCATCCTCACCATGTTCGAGATTGACGACTACGTCCTGGGCGCCCTGCGCGCCGGCGCCTGCGGCTTCCTCCTCAAGGACGCCGACCCCCAGTCCCTCGTCGACGCCGTGCGCACCGTCCATGAGGGGCAGTCGCTGCTCAGCCCCCAGGTGCTGGCCCGCCTCGTGGCCCGCATGCCGCGCACGACGTCGGCCGGTGCCTCCCGTAGCACCTGGACCGGTGAGGTCGAGGCCCTCACGCCCCGCCAGCGCGAGGTTCTCCTGCTCATCGCCCGGGGCCCGTCCAACACTGAGATCGAGGTCGAGCTCGGCATCACCCGGGCCACTTGCCGCAGTCACATCACTGCGCTCCTGGCCCGCCTAGGCGCCCGCGACCGCGCTCAGCTCGTCATCGCCGCCTACGAGGCCGGCCTCATCAGCCCCCGCTGAGGTCTGTCATGATGCGAAACTGAGGGTCTCGTTCGCTTGTCCTACCGTCGCATAGACTCGAGGCTACGAGGACGAGGTGTGAGAAGCAGTGACGTCAGGCTGGATGGAGGGAGGGGAAGATGCTCTCCAAGAGTGCGGTACGTAAGGCCGGCTCGGTGATGCGACGTCAGGCTGAGGGGAAGGCATCTCAGGAAGAGGTGGAGCGGGCGCTTGCCATCGTTAGCGCCTTTCGGGCCTCCTTCGCCAGCCCACTGGAGGCCGCAAGCGGCGAATTAGCAACTCTTCTGGAAGTCCATCAGATTCAGGGTGAAGTGAGTCAACGTCTCAAACGTATGCCTACGATCCTGGAGAAGATCACTTCCAGGGAGTCGAAGCTGGACCTGTCGCGAATGCAGGACATTGGTGGTTGTCGCGTGGTGTTGTCTTCGAACGAAATCAGTGAGTTGCGTCGTTTGGAGGCATGTGTACATGAGCGTTGGGCGGAGGCAGTGAGACGCACCTCGGACTACGTGGGCAGGCCGCGAGCATCGGGCTATCGAGCTGTGCACGTGGTTGTTGAGCAGGATCAACGGCTCATTGAGATTCAACTGCGTACTCAGCGCATGCATCAGTGGGCACAACGCGTCGAAGGACTGAGTGCTGCTTTCGGTACCAACTACAAACAGGACGGAGAATCCTTGGTCCAAGAGTATGCGAGACTCACCGCAAAGATGTACATTGCTCTCGATGCCGGTGAGATTCCAGTTCATGAAGACCGGCAACAGTTCGAACGTCTCAGTGCGCTGATTGCTGAGGAACTGGCAGGACTTGGTAAGAATGTTGGACCCATGTTCGGAGGAGAGAGCATATGAGCGCCAGAACTGGTTCCATCCAGCAGTTCCTTCTCATCTATGACCGTAAGCGAGACGAGCTCTTGTCTCACGAGTCGTTCGGAGATGATGCTGTGGCCGCAACTACTGCGTACCGTGCCGCTGAGATCGAGTACCAGGATCGCCCTGAGATGGACATCGTGCTTGTCGGAGCTGAATCATTGGAGACGATTAAAGTCACGCACAGCACCTACTTCACCGGATCAGCCGCGCGCCTCCTTGATGAGATTCGCGCAGGTGTGAGTTGATCGCCGTGCACTGAGCCGGTTCCCTGACCGAGGGATGGGCTCGAGGTCGTACCTCAGGGCGTGAGATCGAGGGGTAAGGGTACTGTGTTGTCTCATGACTTCTGAGAGTTTCGGATGTCATGACATCTGAGACACCGGTGGGGTGCGTCTGCCAGATGGGAGAGCTGCTGCTTCAGCCTGTCGGAGCGGACTGCCCCGGTCACTGTGGCGGCTGCCGGCCTTGTCTGGATGTACTGCACGAGGGTGGCTGAGGGGCGAGGCATGACGGGTTGGGGGTACTTCGGGTAGGTGGGGCCTTCGTGCAGTACGCACAACCCTTGGCCAGTAGATCCCGACCCTCGTGGAGTAGACCGACTTGCGCCGACTCGGAGTGAGACTCAAAGCGGAACCTGCGTCCAACCATGACCACCGGGACCCTGCGTAGACGGCGGGCAAGGGAACGGTGCAGGAGGACCCGTGACGGAAGCGCCGGGCTCTGCCACAAGAACCCCGGACTCACTCCTGCGCGGCCTGGTGTCCACAGTGCTGACATTAACGGGCCCGGCGTCAATGTTCCCAGCGGGGATCGTTGGAATTCTGCGGTTCTTTTTCGTTGTGCGGCGCCGGTGCGCCTGTGATGTCAGCACCGTGGACACCCACACCCCGTCATGCCTCGCCCCTCAGCCACCCTCGCCTCCTGGACCACCGGCCTGCCCCGGGTTCCCGCCCGAGCGAGTGTCTCAGATGTCATGACACCCAAATGTCTCAGAAGTGAGGAGACAACACAGAGGGGTAAGGGTACGACCTCGAGACCTACGGTACGACTTCGCGGAGGCCGGCACTGCCCTGGTCCGCCCCCACCGTCCTGGGCCCGCCTCACCTCCGCTCCTTGAACACCAGCCGGCGCTGCACCACATAGCTGGCCACGTAGATGGCTCCGTCGCCAAGAACCTTGGCGATCCCCAGCGGAATCCCGACCGCCGTGAGCGCCTTGAGCGCCAGGTAGCTGGCCGCCAGCAGGCTCACCGCCAGGACCGTGTAGCGCACCGCCGTGCGCACCACGGTCCCGCGCCGCGCCCGGAAGACGCGGCGATTCATGAAGAAGTTCGCCGTCCCAGACACCAGCCGCGCCCCCACGACCGCCGCCAGCAGGCTGCCCGTCATCGCGAAGATGACCATGACACCCAGCCAGTCGATCCCGAAGCTCGCCAGCGACGCCCCCATGAACCGCAGCAGCGGAGCATAGATTCGCGCCGAGTCCTGCACCGGCCGGAAGTGGGAGGAGGTGTTGCCGGGCTCGTAGACCGTGGCGATCTCCACCTGCTCCACCACCATCCCCACTTCGTGGGCGCGCAGCAACGCGGAGAGCTCATACTCGTAGCGGTCCCCGGGAACCTCCTGCAGCCACGCCAGCCTCCCGGCGGGGTAGCCGCGCAGACCCGTCTGGGTGTCGCCCAGCCTCCAACCGGTCGCGCCCCGGAACAGCAGGGCAGTCACGTCGTTACCGATCCGGCTGCGCAGCGGCACCGGCCCGGTGAAGCGTCGCACCCCCAGGGTCATGTGCCCGGTCTCGCGCACCCGCGTGGCCACGGCCTCAATGTCCGACGGCGTGTGCTGCCCGTCGGCGTCGGCGCACACCACGTCCGCCTCGGGCCAGGTGGCGGCCGCGTGAGCCAGGCCCGTGCGCAGCGCCTGACCCTTGCCCAGGTTGACCGGAGAGCTGACGACCTCGACGCCCCGGGCGCGGGCGGCGGAGAAGAAGGGTGCGTACTGCGGCCCCGAGCCGTCGTCGACGACCAGCACCGCGCAGTCCCGGCGCGCCCCGCGCAGACGGGCCACGAGCACGGCCAGGCGCTCATCGGGCTTGTAGGCCGGGATGAGGACCACGAGCGTCACCGCCGCCCGGAGACGGCGCTCGCCCCCGGCCCGCGCCGTTGTCTCGTTGCCCACGAACCGGTTGCCCGCCGTCCGATTGGCAGCGGTCCGGTTCGCGGGGGCGATGACCCCCGGCAGGATGCGCGGTGAGGTCTGAAGGGCTGTGTCGGTGCCGCTCATCTCAGGCTCCATTCGCGATGTAGAGGATGTCGGAGGTGTCGCGCTCGCCCCCGTTGGAGGGCTGGTTGATGATCGAGCCGTTGAAGTACATGGCCGACGAGCCGCCTCCGTCGATGTTGTAGGCGCAGGCGCACCCCAGGTCGGCCATGATCTGGGCGAGCTCGGTCATGGTCACGCCGCGCGAGTAGCCCTCGCTGCGGCCGTCGACGACGACGAGCTTGAGGTGGTTCGTCTCCACCCACCCCACGGCGGTACGCGGCTGCTGGCCCTGGATGGAGTGGTTGCCGACGTTGGTGTCCACCTCGACCTGGTCGATGCCGGAGAGCACCTTGGAGTTGTTGACCAGCGCCGGCCCGAAGGACAGCGTGTTCCACACGCCCGCGTCCAGGAGCGTCTGCGCCTTGGTGGTGGTCTCGTCGTAGACCTCCACGCGCCCGTCGCTGTAGAAAGCCATGCCGTCGCGCGTGCCGCTATCGCGGTAGATGACGCCGTTGCGGATGAGGATGCCGTCGCTGCGGAAGCCGTAGTAGTCGCCGTTGATGGCCAGGATCGCGTCGTGCTCGGAGGCCATCGCGCTGGGCTTGGCGACGATGTTGGTGCCGTAGGAGTTGTTGGCGAAGGCGCTGCGCAGGTCGGTGGCGTTGGTGAGCTTGACGTCGGCCACGTAGTAGGTGACGGTGTCGTTGCCCGAACCGGTGGAGACCTGCTCAATCTTGATGCTCGTATTCGATGAGGAGTAGGAGTTGTCCCCGACCGTCACGTTCGTGGCCGGGGTCGCCGAGGAGCCTGCCGCGTTCTGCGCCTTGGCCTCCAGAGCGGTGACGTCGCCGACCTCCACGTGGTCGATGACGAAGCGGTTGAGCGCCCAGGCGCTGGTGCCGGTGGCGGCCAGACCCAGGACGGCGGCGCCACCCAGGAGGAAGCGGCGGCGCGGGTGCTTGCGGGACGTCGAGGAGCGGTCGCGCCGGCCGGAGTCGTGGTCCTGGCCGGACTGGGGTGACTCGGGCGGGCTGAGGGTGTCGGAGCTGTGCATGACTCAACCGTGTCGGCGCCGTGTGTGCCAGGCGTAGGTTGACCTTGTGGGTCTCCTGTGAAGCTGCAGCGGGCGGAACGACGCTGAGAATGCCGGCGCGTCAGGTGTCAATACTCCCGGGGGGTGAGAGTCCTGCGCGCAGATGGTCCCTGAAATCCTTCCAAGGGTCCTGGCCTGCGCATACAGTGAAAGGGGATCGGGTAGCTGGTGCCCGTAGATGGTGCCCACCGTGAGAATCTGCGACAAAGGAGGCGGTCGTATTGTCGGAACGGACTCTGCGCATCTTCCGCATTGCGGTTGTGGTGCTCAACGTGATGGTGGCCGTCGTCTCCTTCCGGCGGGGAGACACCTCGGCCATGGTCATCGCCATTGCTGTTGCCGTACTCTTCCTGATCCAGCTGGCCCGTTCATCCTCCGACGGTAGGGGCCGTGGTCGAGACGACCGGACGCCCCCGAGCTCATGAGCGCCGTCGGCGATGCCCCGGCCCTCCTCCTCGAGGTTGAGGGCCTGTCCGCCTGGTACGAGCGAGACCGACCGGTTCTCACCGACGTCTCCTTCGTCCTCGAGGCCGGCGAGGCCGTGGGGCTCATCGGTCTTAACGGCGCCGGCAAGACCACGATGCTCACCTCCTTGTGCGACGTCCACCGTGGAACGCGCTTCGATGTGCTGCGCTATCGGGGGCGGGAGGTGCGCCCGGGCGACGAGCGCTTCAAGGCCGCCCGCTACCTCAGCCTCGCCGACGACTCCTCCTTCCCCACCTGGAACCTGGATGCCTTCATCGGCTTCCTCGAGCACGCCTATCGCCTGCGCCCGGACCGTGGCCGCCTCGAGGAGCTGATCGAGGGCTTCGACTACGGCCGCTACCGGACCATAGCCTTCTCCCGCCTCTCCAGCGGTTCACGGAAGAAGGCCAACCTCATCGCCGCCTTCTACCTGACCACGCCCCTCCTCTTCTTGGACGAGCCGGTCGACTTTCTCGACTTCGCCGCCACCGAGTTCCTCTACCGCTGCATCAACGACGCTGTCGCGTCCGGCCGCTCGGTCCTGCTCAGCTCCCACATCGCCGAGTCCTTCACCCGCTGCACTCGGCGCCTCTACGTGCTCTCCGCCGGCCGAATGACCGGCCCCTTCTCCACCCCTGAGGACTCCGATGCCGTGGCGGCGCTGGTCAGTTAGCCGGGCCGCCCTGAAGGCGGTGACCGGGCAGTTCCTGGGGCGTCAGACCGTCTTGAGCGCCGTCATCCTGTGCGCCCTGGCCGCCTGGTTCGGGACGTCGACCGACCTCCGCGTCAACCCGCGCATCGCTGTCGCCGGACTGGTCCTGGCCCCCGTTGGCCTGTCGGCCACCATCGCCTCGACCTGGATCGGCTCCGGCCGCTGGGACGACCTGGCCCGCTTCCCGCTCCGACGCGACGAGCTCGCCCGAGCCACCTGCCTCGTGGCCGGCGCCGTCATCCTGCTGGAGGCGGTTGTGCCCATCACCCTGTTCATCACGCTGGCCGACGGCGGGAGGGGCGGCCCGAGTTCTGAGGCGGGTATTGCCGCGACGACGGCGGTGGAGATGGTCGTCGTCGGGCTCGGAGCCTCGTCGCTGGGGCTGACTCTGTGGGCTGGAGAGCGGATCGGGCTGCGCTGGGCAGCCGGTGGGGCCCTCGCCGTCGGAACGCTCCTCTGGTGGCTCGCGCCTGCGGCCTCGGCTCTCTTCTTTGCCGTCTGTGTCGTGGCGATGCTCGGCTGCACCGATGGGTTGCGGGTGCGCCGAACGCAGGTGGGAACCGTCCGGGGTGGCCGCCGCAGCCTGGTCCTCGGTGAGCTGGCCACCGTGCGCACCACGCAAGTCAACACTCTCATGATGCTCGTCGTCGGCCTCTTCTTCACCTACACCATGGCCCGCCGCGGTCTGACGATCCCATTGCCCATGGCCTTCGTCGTCGTCAACACGCCACTGAACGCCTACTTCTCCCGCTACCTCAGCACTCGCACCGTGGTGATGGCCGCCCCCGGATCGAGGCGGGTCCTCGTCGCTTATGCCCGAGACCTCACACTGTTGTACATGATGTCCAACTGTCTGGTGGGTGCACTGATCGTTTGGCTGGGAGGCGGTCTTGTGGAGGCGGTTGCAGCCGGAGTGGTGGTCTCGCTTGCCGGGGCGTCGACGGCGGTCCTCCTGGAGGTCTACCGCCCGCTGACGGGCTGGAAGTCCGAACGTGACGTCATGCGTCACCCACGCAAGTACCTCCCGCCGGCTGCGGCGCTGCTCGCCGTCATGGTCGTCCACGCGCTCGCGCCGTAACCGCCTCGTAGGGCCTGCGGCGACTCGTCGCGCTCGGCACCCCTGTGCCAACCTCTACATACCTCCCGTGAAATTTGTATGACCTTACTAAAATTAGATGAGATCCCTTGTCAAATTAACTGAGGTAGCCCTAAGGTCCTAGGTGCTTCGTGTTCGCCCTCGCCTCACCGAAGGACTCTTATGCGCCGTCGTACTCTGCTCATGGCCCTCCCACTGACCGCCGTCCTTGCCAGCTGCGGAGTCGCCTCCCGCGCCGGTAAGGGCTCCAGCGCCAGCGCCTCCGCGGGCGCCTCCAACGGCGGCTTCGAGGTCACCGACGTCGTCGGCCGCAAGGTCACCTTCAGCGCCCAGCCCAAGAGGATCGTCCTGAGCGAGTCCCGCCACGTCTACTCCCTGGCCTTCCTCAACAAGACCAACCCCATCGACAAGGTGGTCGCCTGGGGCGAGGACCTCCAGAAGGCCGCCCCGACTTCTACGAGAAGATCCTCTCCGTGGCTCCCCAAGGCCGCCGACCTGCCGAAGATCGGCAACATCGCCAAGGACGGCCTGCCCATCGAGACCCTGGTGAGCCACAAGCCCGACGTCTTCATCGCGACTCTGGACGCCTACAACTCCCGCTAGGGAGAAGGGCTACCTCGAGAAGCTGGACGGCCAGAAGATCACCCTACGTCGTCACCGACTTCCGCCGCGACCCGGTGAAGAACACCGTCCCCTCGGTCACCCTCATGGGCGCCGTCTTCGACAAGCGCAAGGAGGCCGAGACCTTCGTCAGCTTCTACAAGAAGCAGGTCGATCCCATCGTGGCCAAGGCGAAGTCCCTGTCCTCCAAGCCCACCACCTTCCTGTGGCGCGGCCCGGGCGTCAACGACCCCGGCTCCACCTACTCCACCGCGAACCTCGGTGCGATCGTCACCGCCACCGGCGGCACCAACATCGCCGACAGCCTCCTGTCCGGCGAGGAGGGCGTGCTCACCCCCGAGCAGGTCATCGCCTCCAACCCCCAGCACATCATCGCCACCGGCGGCGAGTGGCAGCAGCAGAAGATCAAGGACACCGCCCAGACCAGCTACGTCCACCTCGGCTACAAGGCAGACGAGGCCTCCGCCAAGGCCAGCCTGGAGCAGCTGAAGAACCAGCCAGGCTACGACCAGATCCAGGCCTTCACCGACCGGCACGTCTACGGCATCTACCACCAGTTCTACGACGCCCCCTACAACTTCATCGCCTACCTCACCTTCGCCAAGTGGCAGAACCCTGAGGCCTTCTCCGACATTGACCCCGCCAAGGTCTGGAAGGACTTCCACGAGCAGCACATGCCCTGGAAGGCCGAGGGCGTCTTCTTCGCCGCGATCTGATGGGGGACCCCCACGTCACGGTTCCTTCCGACGACGTCGCAGTGCACCAGTCCGATACCGGCCGGGTACCGGACGGTGCGGCGTCGACGACGAAGGCCGACGGGCCGGCCGATGCGCCCACGGACACGGCGGCGTCGGCCTACGCCTCCTACCGCCGTCGAACCGCGCGGCGAGTCGCGATGCTCCTGGGGCTGGCCACGCTGCTCCTGACCGTCTTCCTCGTGGCCCTCATGGTGGGGCCCCTGGGGTTCAGCCCGGCCCAGGTGCTCGGAGCCCTCTTCGACCCCGACTACGACCCGTGGGTCGCCAACATCGTCATCAACCTGCGCCTGCCACCGGCGCTGCTCGCGGTCCTGGTCGGCGGGGCACTGTCCCTGGCCGGCGTGCAGATGCAGACGATCCTCGACAACCCGCTGGCCGAGCCCTTCACCCTGGGCATCTCGGCGGCCTCGGCCCTGGGGGCGGCGCTGGCCATCGTCACGGGCCTCGTGCTGCCGGTGGCCACCGGCGCCACCCTGCCGATCGTTGCGATGACGGCGGGGCTGGCGGCCTCCCTCACCATTGCGATGGTCTCGAGGCTGCCCTCGGTGACCAAGGAGATGACGATCCTGCTGGGCATCGCCCTGGTCTTCAGCTGCCAGGCGCTCCTGGCGCTCGTGCAGTACCGGGCCTCCACCGAGAGCCTCCAGCAGATCGTCTTCTGGTCGATGGGTTCCCTCATGCGCGCCACCTGGCCGGCCGTGGCCACCGTCTCGGCGGCCCTGCTCGTGGCCACGCCCGTCTTCTGGGTCAACGGCTGGCGGCTGACCGCCATCACCCTGGGGAGGCGCGAGCCGCAGCCATGGGCATCAACGTGGCGCGCCTGCGGGCGTGGACCCTGGTCGGCGTCTCGTTGCTGGCCGCCCTGTCCGTGGCCTTCGTCGGGATCATCGGATTCGTGGGGCTCGTGGGGCCGCACATGGCCCGCGGCCTGGTGGGGGAGGACCAGCGCTTCCTCGTGCCCGCCTCCATCCTGTGCGGCGCCACTCTGCTGACCGCCGCCCACACCGCCAGCCAGCTGATCGTGCCGGGTGTCGCCGTCCCCGTCGGCATCCTGACCGCCCTGGTGGGTGTGCCGGTGTTCCTCACCATCATCTTCGGACGTCAGCGCTCGGCGGTCAGGAGCGGTTCATGAGCCTCATCCTGAACGACCTCACCTTCTCCTACGGCAGGCGGGCCGTCCTTAAGGGTGTCGACGCCACCTGGGAGACGGGCCAGACGGTCGGGCTGCTCGGCCCCAACGGCGCCGGCAAGTCCACCCTGGTCACCTGCGTGGCCCAGCTGCGCCGCCACCTGGGGGAGGTGAGCTTCGCCGGGCGCCGGGGCCACGACCTGCGCGGCACGATCGGCTACATGCCGCAGGGACTGCCCGGCGACGCCGCCCTGACCGCCCTGGAGTCGGTGCTCACCGCCTCGCGGCGCGGCATGACCTGGCACACGAGTCGTGCCGACATCGACCTGGCCTGGAGCGCCCTGGACGAGCTCGGGGTGGCCGAGCTGGCCGACCGCCCACTGGGCCAGCTCTCCGGCGGGCAGCGCCAGCTCGTCGCCCTGGCCCAGACACTCGTGCGCGAGCCCGGACTCATCCTGCTCGACGAGCCCACCTCCGCCCTCGACCTGCGCCGCCAGGTCTCGGTCCTCTCCCACGTGCGCCGGATCTGTCACCGGGACACTGGCCGCCTCGCCGTCGTCGCCCTGCACGACCTCAACCTGGCGGCCCGCTTCTGCGACCGCCTCGCCATCCTCGCCGGCGGGACGATCCGCGCCGAGGGGCCGCCCGTCGAGGTGCTTCAGCCCGACATCCTCGCCGAGGTCTACGGGCTGCGAGTGCGGATCGTGCCCGACGGCGACCACGTCATG